>ERZ1292629.2-Hain-H43-01um-R1-2-length-466702-cov-22_pt1 | contig 461594 bp, 564 predicted proteins | sample MGYA00564399_ERZ1292629 | MGnify/ENA primary metagenome ERZ1292629 (study PRJEB36523, sample SAMEA6512636) | groundwater metagenome | collected 2019-01-08 | study: AquaDiva: Metagenomics assemblies of 32 groundwater samples | reverse complement strand
GACAAATTATAATCCAACACTTGTAAATGGAACACTTACAATAAATCCTGCATCATTAACAGTAACAGCAGGAAATACCTCTAGACCATATGGATCTCCTAATCCATCGCTAGATGGATTAGTATCAGCAAGTGGAGCAATGAATGGTGATACATTTACATTAACTGCATCAACACCAGCAACAGTAACAACTGGAAAAGGAACTGCACCAATAATTCCAGCAATAACTGGAAATGCGTCGACAAATTATAATCCAACACTTGTAAATGGAACACTTACAATAAATCCTGCATCAGCTACAGTTGGAACAATATCTACTAATTCAATATACGGTGAACAAATATCTCAAGTTCCTACATTCAAGAGTGGTTTTGTAAATGGAGAAGATGCGAGTGTGAGTGTAACTGGAAGCACTGTTGCTACTAATATGGCTCCAGTTGGAGAATACGATACTGCTATTAATCTAACTGGGCAGAATTTAGAAAGTATATTATCTAATTATAATTTAAATACAAATACTCTTGCTAAGTATACGATTTCACCTAGAGGAGTGAGTTTATTTGCAAATGGATTTACTAATCAATATGGAAATACTCCAGGTGCTGTAAGTTTTGGAATAAGTAATTTAGTTGGATCTGATACAATTGCATCATTCTCTGGAAGTCCAGTTATAACTCATAGTGTTACTCCATTTACTCTTGCTGGTACAAATGCGATTAATATTGTCCCTGGAAGTTTGACTAATTCTAATTATAATATAACTAATAGTGTTGGAGCTAATGCAGTTACTACCACTGCTCCTCTCACTTTCAATATATTAGGAACAAATGTTATTTACAAGGGACCGGTTCCTGATTTGAATGTTACAACTTCTGGAGCTAAGAATGGTGAAGTAATTGTTGGTATTGCAGGTACGACTGCTACAAATGGAAGTCCTGCTGGAAGTTATCCAACATTCTTAAATGCAATAAATGGACCTAGCCAATTTGATTTGAGATATGGGCCTATTACTACAAATGCTAATCCTGTTAATGTAGCTCAGAGAGGACTTGAATTAAGATTTGTTAATGCTAGTGTTCCTTATGGAGATGTTGTTAATTTGGGAACTAATTGGCAGGTTAATGGATTGCAGGCAGGAGATAATACTACTGGAAGTCCTGTCGTAACTAGTTCTGCAGTACAAGGAGCTAATGTTGGTAGTTATCCTGGAGATATAGCTTTAGGAAGTTTGAGTGCTGGTCCTAATTATGCTGTTACTAATATTGTTCCTGGACAGGTTAGTATTGCTCCTAGAACTGCTAGTTTCAATATTGAAGCATTTGCAAGAGGATATGGAGATACAAATCCAGTACCTATTGTTACAGCAAGTAATCTTTATGCACCTGATGGAATTCTTGCTAGTGCTGTTCCTACAGTTGGTACAAATAGTAATTCTGGAGTTTATACTAATGCATTTAATTTGAATGTTGGTCCTATAAATAAACTGGGTAATTACAATTTTGCTTCCACTAATATGGGTGATATTACTATTACAAATGCTCCTCTTGTTTTGACTGCTGATGATAAGAGTAAAGTGTATGGAGATGTAACTCCTCCTCTTACTGGAGGAATATCTGGATTAAAGAATAATGATAATATTGTTCCAGTCTTTAGTACAACTGCTTTACAAAGCAGTCAGATTGGAGAGTTTCCAATAAATGTTGGAATTAGTGATCCTGACAATAGGGCTGGAAATTATAATATTTTAACTAATAATAGCAAATTGACAGTTGGAAAAGCTGGTTTGAATGTTAGTTCAGATAATAAGAATATGATTTATGGAGGAAGTGTTCCTGCTTTGACTGGAAATGCTGTTGGTTTGAAGAATGGTGGTGATGGAATTAGTCTTGGCTATAATACTTTAGCAAGTCCGTTAGTAAATGCTGGAGATTATCCTGTTGGAATAAGTGTAAATGATCCAAGTAATAGATTATCAAATTACCTTGTTTCTACTAATTTAGGAAATGTTCATGTAGGTAAAGCCCCATTACTTGTTAAAGGAAAAGATGTTTCTAGATTGTATGGCGATGCTAACCCTCCTTTGGAAGTATTAGTTACTGGAGGAGTTAATGGAAATAATTTTGTAACTGATGCAACTACTACTGCAACAGTTGGAAGTGGAATTGGGGAGTTTGCAGTTAAACCAAGTATTTCAGGTTCAAATACAAATAATTATGCTATAACTCTTGAAGATGGAAAGATGACTGTAAATAAAGCTCCTTTGCCTGTAACTGTTGGAAGTGGAAGTCACGTATATGGTAGTTTCCCACAGACAGTTAGTGCTAGTGCATCTGGTGCTAGAAATGGCGATGTGATTGTCGTAAATCCAATTAATCCCGCAACACAGATAAGTAATGTTGGAAGTTATACAACATCAGCTACAGTATCTGGAGATAAGATTACTAACTATGCTCCAACTATAACTGTTGGAAATTATCTTGTTAATCCTGCTGATTTAAATGTTAGAGCAGAGGATAAATTAAAGAGAAGCAATGATGATAATCCTGCTTTGACATTTAATGCTACTGGATTTAAGCTTGGTGAAGGCACTAACGTGTTTAGTGTTCCGCCTTCTTTGTTTACAACTGCAACAAATGGAAGTCCTGCTGGAGATTATGCTATAAATATTTCAGGTGGAAATGCTCCAAACTATAGTTTGAATTATTCAAATGGAAATATGAAAGTATTGAATAACATAGTGCAACCTTCATTTACTGGAATTAGTGCTAGTAATGGTCTTGTTAATCTGCTTGGAAATGCATTTATTGATAATCCAAATGGAATGTTAGTAACTCCTATGTATTCAACTAATCTTAATTCAACTAATTGGTTGCCTAGTGGAGTTACTAATATAGTTTATCCTAATGTTGTTAATGGAACTAATAACTCACAATCATTTAATATAGGCCTTACAAATCAGAATAGTCCTGATAGGTTCTATAAGTTACAAATTCTAGATAAGAAGAATTAACGTCAAATATTTAAAGCTCTTTTTACTCTTTATATTGTATAAAGATGGTGAATATTGTTAATTATAGATTGGTAGTTTTATCTATGTTATTTGTTTTACTTTTAGGTTTTGCAAGTGCTGAGCTAAATTTAAAAATAACTGCTAATTTAAATGGGTTGTCTTCTGATTTTAATGCAGTAACTGATCCTTTTGCAGATAATGGCTTTGATGGCTCTGATGTTCCTTTTATAACTCCTCCTAGTAATTATATTTCTCTTTATTCTAATATTCCTACTCAGAATAATGTGAATAAGTTAGTTTTAGATGCTTGGAATCAGAGCGCTAATCCTAGGACTTTGAATTTGACTCTTTTTACATCTACTGCTCAGATGGGGCAGTTGGATTTGATTTGGACTGGAGCTAGTAATTATAGTGTTGTTTTGAATGATTATGCAGGAGATTCTCTTAGAAGAGTTCCTATCACTGATGGTTCTAAGACATTATCTGCAGGAACTGGGAGTGGGACTTATTCAGTTAATCTTCTTTCAACTATTACTACTAGATATTATTCTTTAGTTGTAACTAATACTACTAGCTCTACTACAGATACAACTCCTCCTGGACCGGTTACAAATTTAGTTTATCAGTATAAGACTAAAAATAATATACAATGGATATGGACTAATCCTAGTGATACTGATATCGGTTCTGATGTCGCGATAGTTTATGCAGATGGAGTTAATGTTATAAATACTTCAAGTGGAAAATATAATGCTACTGGATTGGTTGCTAATACTACTCATTTTATAAGAATTAACACTAAAGATACTGCAGGAAATGTTAATTTTCTTAATGTTACAAGTAATACTACTACTACAACTACTAGTGATCCAAGGCGTCCTCCTAATCCTCCGTTAGGTCCTGGTGCAGGAACTGGAACTCCGTTAGGTCCTGGTGCAGGAACTGGAACAATTGCTAATACTGGTTCAAGTGGCCTCGGAGGTATTCCTGGAGAGGAAATTCCCCTAGCAGGAAATGGAACTGCAACCGATAAATTAATTCAAAAAACTAAAGACAGTTTGTTAGACTTTTTATCTAAGAAAGCTAATGTATACATATTATTTGGAATAATATTTATTCTTTTGATTGTATGGGTTGTTGGGATGATTATTAGAAATAGGAATGCTAATAGTTCTAAACATGTATCTCATAAGATTGCTAAGAATTTATCTAAAAATTCCAAGAAGAAAAAATAATTAGATATCTCTTCTTTTTTCTATTATAAATCTTGTTCCTACAAATTCAGATATTGCAGCAGTTATTATTACATTTCCTAATAACGCTTTGAATAGACCAGACATTAAAGGTATTCTTGTTTCATTAGATATCTGTTCCATTATTAAGTCTATTTCTTCTTTTGTTAGAGTGGTATTAGTTACTTGAATTATTCCACCTTTTAACACAAGAAGAGGTCTTCCAGGACCTTTACATTCTATACTTTGAACTAATCTATCTTTTAGAAATGGAGCTATTTTATTTAGTGAGGGTTGACTTTGAAGTGAATCATTTTGATTTACACTAGGAGAAAGTTGATTTAATAAAGGATTTACTTGCATTTTTATAGGATTTATATTATTTGGGCTAATTTGTCTTACTGGATTTATAAGTAGGGGCTTCGGAAGCATCAATCTTTGTTTTTGAGATAATTGGTTAGGGATAATAACTTTCTTTTTTAATATATAGTCTCTATCTATATCAGATGTTAAGCTATCTATTTCGTGTTTTTTTATTTCTCTCATTTCAAGAGAAATTGAAAGCTCTTTTACTGCTACTAGATGATTTATAATTTTTCTAGTAAAGTCATCTATGAATCTTGTTCCTACATCTAGTTCTCTAGCCATTTAGAATTTAGGAAGAGGTTTATTTGTGTACGAAGGAGAGTAACCTTCATTTTCGTCTTTTTCAATTGGAGGAGAGTTTTGCATAGTTACTGTTCCAGGACCATATATTTTTTGTCTTGTTCTATCTTCTATAAGTGTTAGACCTTTAGCTAATGTTTTATTCTGTTCAAGGAGTTTATCCATCTTCTCAAGGAATTCATTATCTTTTTCAGTTATTTTACTTCCAGGATTTTCAGCATAGCTCTTTGCTGCTGATTCAAATAAACTTAAAAGAGATGAGAGTTGGTTTGAAATTTTGTCAAATTTTTCAAGAAGATTTGTATGCACTCTTTGAAGTTCAATTAAATTTTGAATAAGGGTTTCTTGTATTTTTACAGACTCTTTCTTATTATTAGAAGGAACACTCTTTTTTTCCATGATTTATAGAGGGAAAAATTATTTATAAATGTTACCGATTACTGGTTTGAAGTAGTAAAGCTTAAAACTCTCTGTTTTATGTAATAATTAAGGATCCGTAGTATAATGGTTAATATGTCCGCCTCCAGAGCGGACGATGGGGGTTCAATTCCCTCCGGGTCCATTCTTTGTGTCTTTTTAATTAAAAAAATAAAATAAAAAATAAAAATAAAAGAGATTACTTTTTATGTGCTAGCTATACTGAAAACGTTTTTTATAGCCACAATAATTGTTGCTGGGACGAATATTGCTAATAGAGCTGAAAGAACTCCGTTGACGTAAGGTAAATTGCTCATTATGCTTTGGCCGAAATAGCTCGCAATAATGAGAACTGCTCCAGACATAAGGAATGAACTACCTTCTCTACTCCCTACATTCAAAAAACCTATAATCAATCCTATTACAACTAAAACTGTCAGAACTCCAGTTGTAACGCCTACAAGGCCAAATACTATTGCTAGGATGACTCCTATTAAAAATGCCCAACTTCCAATTAAACTTCCTGTGTTTTTTGCCATGGTGATTCCTCCCTTGCAATATTTTAAGGCATATTTGATTTAAATACACGAGGTGTATTATGGAAGACAACAATATTATTTTTATTACTATAGTAAACTTTAAAAGATGTTTTTTTGATTGTTCTTTATGGCTAAGTTAGATAGAGATTTTGAAATAGGTTATGCTAGAGAGACTTCTAAAATATTACCTATTTTAGCCGAGACTTTTAGAGAGTTAGGTTTTGCAGATAATTTTAGAACATTAACTAATAGGAAGAATGTCACTTTCTTTAGAGATAATGAGTTAAGTGTAGTAAGTAATTTAAGATATGATCAGATATATTCTGAACATAATAATGATAATCCTATTGCTTCAAATGCTTATTGTATTTTTCCAGAGCATAACTTTGGGACAGGTCTAGCTTTTGTTAGAACAGGATTAATTCATAGCGTTTTAGTTTCTGCTTTGCATGAGTTTGGGCATTTATTGGGTAAACCTTTAGATGAATTTTCAAATGAAGAAGCTAAGGCTTATGCTTTTTCTAGGGCGGGAGCAAATATAATCGCTTCTGGTAATATTGAAGGTTTAGGCAGACGTGTCTTGGAAGCTGTTAATATTAGGCCTTCAGAGAAAGAATATCCAGATCACCATATGGCTCATGGGTTTGTTGCTAATTTAGTTGAACAAGGAATGAACCCTATGGAATTATATGAGATGTTATGTAAAAAAAGCATTTGTGTTAGTGATTCTTTTTGAAAATATAATTACCATTAGCTTTTTTATATTAGATTAAGTGTCGGCGCGCTGTCTACTAAAAGGGTAAAGAGCTGCGCCGACTGTGAATTGTATTGATTTCATATAAATCTGTTTTATTCTTGTTTTTTAAATGTTACCCTAAACGCTTAAGTTCTTTTATTTCTTCCCAGGTAATTGAAGAACCTTTGAATTTTGTAGCATATAGTGCTGCTTCTAATGCTCTAGGACTTTTAATTTGAAGAAGGTTTTTCTTAAAAGCTACATAGACAAGCTCTGAAGAACGTATGAACTTGTATTTTGAAAATATTTTAAAGTCTTTTTCAACTAACTTTGCAGGTGTATGAAGTTTTCTTGATATTAATTCTTCTAAAGCTCTTGGTTCTTCTGCTAGAAGACGAGTTGTTCTTTCATCTATTGCTATTATTGGTTCTATTCCTCTTCTCTCGCATTCATCATATAGTGCCAAGCAAGTTATTTCCGCTTCGCTTACTATGTCGAGCCAACGACCATTTGCTTGAAGATAGTGGTTTGCTTGATCTAAAAGAACTTTTGCTTCTTCTTCTATTATCTTTTCAGGAATTTCAAATGCTTCTGGCATTTCTAATACTCCAGATTCAATTAGTTCTTGAATTCTAAGAGCTTCAAGTTCAAATCTCTGAATATTTATTGGTTTGTCTACAGTTTCCCATTTTACTTTTTTAGTTATAAGAAATTTACCTGGAAATTTCTTCTTTAGTTCTGGCAAAATGTAAAGAAGGCCATTCATTGCTAAATTTATTAGAGTTCCGGAGTCAAATATAAGTGCTTTAGTCATGAGAAGAACTCCAAGGCCATTTTTGCTCTTTGTTTTGCTGATAGTGCTGTTGCTTTGTATTCATCTGGTCTTGATTGGCCTGCAAATTCAGATAATTCCCACTGAGTTAAACCAAGTAGTTTAGCTGTTTGTCCAAGTGAAATGCCGTGCTCATACATCTTACTAGCTCTATTAATGCTTGATTTCCTAAGAGTTTCCTCAAGATAATGTTTAAGATTTGGAGAGGCAGATAGAATTGCTTGTCTTGCTCTTATTACATGTGATTCAAATGCTTCTAAGTTGTCTTCTTCTGCAGCTTTTATTGCTAAATCTAATGCTGAATTGAATTTCTGTACAAAACCTTGCCAGTTTTTTATTCTTTTATAGTCTGATCTTTCTATTAATTTGCTTAATGCATATGAAATTATTCCTATTGCTGTGCTGCCTGAATCTTGATTGCATGCTGCACAGTGAATTGTCTGGTTCGATAAATCTTTTAATTTTATTGCATCTTCTTTCTTCAATGAGTCTTTTATATCTTTTAGGACAGTAATTATATGTTCTCTATCTAATATTTTCTCTTTTTTAGAAACTTCAAAACTAACATCACCCATATATAGTATAATCTGAATTATTATATAAATGCTTGTTTGGTAAATTGACAAAATCTAAACATTTAAATATAAGTAAGACTAATCTTATTTATGCAAATAGATACGACAAAGATGAGTTCAAGAGGACAAATAGTCATACCTCTGGAAATGAGAAAAGATATTAATGAAGGAGATAAATTAATTGTAATTAGAAATGGTAACGATATTATAATAAAAAAATCTATACCTGAAAGCGCTTTATTATCTTCTAAATCTCTAGGAAAAACTTGGTTTAACAAAAGAGAGGATGAAGCTTGGAAGGACTTGTAAGAGGAGATATTATTGTTATTGACTTTCCATATTCTGATTTAAGTGTTTGGAAAAGGAGACCTGTATTTGTTGTTAAAGTTCCCAAAGGTGGAGATATTCTTGTCTGTCAAATCACCTCAGAATCTTATGAAGATTCTGTAGAAATAATTATTAGGAAAGAAGATTTTAATAATGGAAGTTTAAAAGTTGAGAGCTATCTTAGAATGGATAAGATATTCTCTGTAGAGAAATCACTTATAAAATATAAAATCGGATCTTTAAAGAAAGAAAAAATAAATTTTATTATCGATTCTGTTTGCTCTTTTCTGAAAAGTTAGTATTTTTCAAAACATTAATATACTAGTTATGCTTTAATATTATATGGAAGCAATTTTAGATACTAATTTCATCGTTTCTTGTATGAAGAATGGAATAGACTTCTTTTCTCATTTGGAAGAAGCCGGTTTCAAAGTGGCTATTCCTAAAGAAATTGTTGAAGAGTTGAAGGATTTAAGGCATAAAGTTAAGCATGATGATGGAATTGCAGTAGATTTGGCTTTAGCTTTGCTTGAAAAGAGAGATTTTAAGAGAATAAATCTTGGAAAGGGGAAAGTTGACGATAGGCTTATACATTTAGGTAAACAAGGAGCATATATTGCGACATTAGATTCTTATATAAAAAGAAGTGTACCTAATACAGTTATAATTGATAGTAGGAAGAATGGTATTTTGATTGAGAGAAAATAGTTATAGGAAGAATTTTTAAATTACCTTTTTTAAAAGAGTGAATGGAAAAAGAGGGTTCGTTACTGTCGTTTGATTCAAGTGGGAGAGTTATGCTTCCAGGACAAGAAGAGAATGAAGAAGAATTCAACAGTAATTTTGGAAGATTTAAATCTGATTTAAAGACGAGTGATTCTCTTGAATTTTTAAAACAAGACGAAGAAGAAAATAAAACTAATGGTAAATTGAATAGTATTTTTGATAATTCTTTTTGGAGTTTGTATCAAGGAGATAAAAGGCTAGAACCTTTGAAATTTACTAATGGAAAAACTCAGGAAGATGTTGTTAGAGAAACTGTTCAATTGATAAAATCTGGAAAGAAGATTGTTTTTATTCATGGTGCGTGTGGAACTGGAAAGTCTGCTATTGCCCTTAATATTGCTCGTGAATTAGGAAGAGCAAGTATCGTTGTGCCTGTAAAAGGCTTACAGAGACAGTATGAAGAGGATTATGTTCAAAAGAAGTATGTTCTTAAGAAAAATGGAAAGAAAATGAAAATAGCAATGATTACTGGAAGAGATAATCATGATTCTATAATCATGCCTGGGAAAAGCTGTGCAGATCCTAATTTACCAGATACTATCAAATTTACCGATAAAAATTCTTATTTACTCCGAGATTATTATAAGAATAATCCCATAATAAATGGAAAGGATATGCCTGAAATTAGAGATTTAAAGAGAATAAGTATTGCTCCTGCAAATCCTTATTGGAGCCCAATAGTTTCAAGTAATTATGACTTGCCTTTGAAAGATGCAAAGAAAAGAAAATATCTTGGACTAAGTGGGAAGGAATTTACTTTTTATCAAAGAAAGAAAGGGTGCAGTTATTATGATCAGTATATTGCTTATTTAGAAGCAGATGTTATAATATTTAATTCTGCTAAATATAAAATTGAAGTGGCTTTGGATAGGAAGCCAGAGACTGAAGTGGATATTATCGATGAGGCTGATGAGTTTTTAGATAATTTTTCTAGTCAAGAAGAGATAAATCTTACAAGGTTGTATAATTCTCTTAAAACAATAAGGTCTGAAAGCGAAAGCGTTGGAAAGACTGTCGATAAGATAAATGAATTGATAGAACTTGAGGAGAAAAACAAGAAAGCTTTGGGAATTGATGAGAATAAGATATTTGAGGCTAGAGAAACTTATATTATGAAGATAATTACCTTGTTAAATAGCGATAAAGAATTGCAGTCTGAAATAGAAATTGATGAGATGAATTATGCTAATAAAGTGCTTGAAATTGCTGAAGAGTTTAAGGAGATATTAAGTGATACTTATGTTCTATTTTCAAAGAAAGAGGATAATTTAATTGCTTCAATAGTTACAACGCAGTTATCTGGAAGATTCAAAGATATTGTTAATAAAAATAAGGCATTAGTTTTGATGTCAGGTACTTTGCATGGAAAAGATGTTTTGAAGAGCATATTTGGTTTAGAGGATTTTGCTTTTGTTGATGCAGAGACTAGTTTTCAGGGCCAATTAGACATATTTAGAACTGGAAAGGAATTTGACTGCAAGTATGAGAGCTTTTCTTCTGGGAGACATAGTAAGAAAGATTATTTTAAAGCTTTAAATGAATGTTTGAAGAAAGCTGAAAAACCCGTTCTAATTCATGTAAATTCTTATGATGATTTACCTAATAGTATTGATAAGCAAGAGTATCAATTGGATGAACTCATATCTAAGGAAAAGTTGTATGAATTGCAAAATGAGGATAAGACTGGTAGATTAATTTCTTTGTTTAAACAGGGAATGAATGATAGATTGTTTAGCACTAGATGTAGCAGAGGGGTTGATTTTCCTGGAGAACAGTGTAGAAGTATTGTTTTTACTAAATATCCTAATCCTAATGTTCAGGGCGTATTTTGGAAAGTTTTTCAGAAAACGCATAGTGCACACTACTGGACTTTTTACAGAGATAAAGCAAAGAGAGAATTTTTACAAAGAATTTATAGAGGATTAAGAACGAAAGATGATCATGTTTTTATTCTTTCACCTGATTTAAGGGTTTTGAATGCTGTTCAGGCTTTACAGAGAGAATCATAAATCTTTATATAGGTTGGATAATATAGTATTTTATCTTATGATGAAAGGAGGTTTTTATGGTTAGTAAATTATTAAAGAGAAACGGCGATAAGTTTTATTTTGTATTCAGAGTACTTATAGGTCTTTTATTCTTCCTTCACGGATGGATGAAAGTTACAGGTATTATGGATGGTAAGATTGCTTTTCTTAGTTTAATGGGGTTGGCTGCTTTCGTGGAAGTTGTTGGAGGTATATTCATTGTAGTAGGCTTTTTGACTAGACCTGTTGCTGCTATATGCGGTATACAGATGGTCTTTGCTTATTTCATGGCACATGCTTCTGGCGGATTAAGTCCATTAGCTAATAAGGGAGAGCCTGCTGTGTTGTTCTTTGTTGCGTTTCTAGTACTTGCAGCACATGGTGCTGGAAGATGGGGACTTGACAACGAGTAAACAGATACCTTTTTATTCTCTTTTTTTCTTATTGTTTTATGAAAAAGAAGGTGGTGATTATTGGAGGCGGTTTTGCTGGCCTTTTTCTGGCTGAATCGCTTGAAAATAAGTTTGAAGTTTTATTAGTAGATTCAAAGCCTTTTTTTGAATTTACTCCAGGTATTTTGAGAACTATTGTTGAACCTGAACATAAAGATAAAATTCAGATTATGTATAAAAGTATTTTAAAAAATACTAGTTTTATTTTAGATTCTGTTAAGAGCGTTACAAATAAAAAAGTTAAGTTAGATAGCGGAGATGAATTAAGTTATGATTATTTAGTCATATGCTCTGGTTCAGGATATAGAGAACCTATAAAGGAACAGAAAGTAGTTTTAGCTTCTAGAGCGAGTACTTTAATAGATGCTCATGAGCAGTTAGAGAGTGCAAAAAATATTTGTATAATTGGAGGAGGTACTGTTGGTGTTGAACTTGCTGCTGAAATTGCAGTTAAATATCATGGAAAGAAAATAAATTTAGTTCATAGTAGGGAGAGACTAATGGATAGAGATAATCCTAAAAGCTCAGAGTATGCTTTATATTTCCTAAAAAAGAATGGAGTCGAGGTAATTTTAAATGAAAGAGTTATTACTGGAGATAAGAATAGCGTAGAAACTGATAAAGGAAGTAAGATTGAATCAGATATTGTATTTTCATGTATGGGAATAAAGCCTAATTCAGATTTTATGACTGGAAAAATGAAGACCTGTCTTGATGAAAAAGGATTCATTAAAGTTAATGAATTTTTACAAGTTGAAGGTTTTCAAAATATGTTTTCTGCTGGAGATGTTAATAGTTGCTTAGTCGAGAAAACAGCACAAAATGCAAAGAATGAAGCTAAGATTGTGGCACGGAATATCCTTGCTTTAGAGAATGTAATGCCTTTGACTAAATATGATGAAGAAAGAACTCCAATAGTTATCAGTCTTGGAAAGTATAATGGTATTTTAGAGTACAAGAGCTTTGTCTTTACAGGAATCCTACCTGCTTTTATGAAATGGTGTGTTGAAAAGAAAGAGATGCTAAGTCTTTAGGCATCTTATTTGCGATAACCATTCAGGTAACTTCTCAGAATAGTTATTTCTAGCATCTGGTATCTTTATGTGAGCTTCAGAATTATAGTTAGAACTTAGAATTATTCTCTCCCAAGAAACGCTGTCAAGATTTGAACCTCTTCCTAAGAGTGCTTGTTCAATTATTTTTCCTCTGGTATTTGCTCTTGTGTTAGTTGGAGGATTCATTATAGCGTTTCTTATTTCTTCTTCAGAAGTTAATGTTCTAAAACCACCACATTCTCTTAAATCTGAAAATAAATCGCCTCTGTTTAGAGAATGATATGCTAAATTTACACTTTGGACTTCATCATGGTCTGGAAGAAGACATTCATTTTTCATTTTTTCTGTTAATAGGTATCTCTTAGTTACCCAATCTAAAACTCCATAAAGAAGGGCAGGTTCTTCTCCAAATCTTTCTAGCCCTGCTATAACTTCTTCTGTTAGTGCTATTGTAACATCTATTTCTGAATCCATTCCAGATAATACTGATCTAGCTCTATCGTTGTATCTTCTTAATAGAGCTAATGCAGATCTATCTTCAATAGGCATACTTGGAAGATACCATGTTGAACAGATTTCATGAGGATTATTTTTCCTCTGAGGTATAGTAGTTATATGAACTAAGTCTTTTAGTGCTTCTGTTGATCTATAATCTATATGAGGTAGGCAGCCGTTTTCTGCTAATGAAATCATATTTCTCATAAATCCTGCCTTTAGCCATTCTGCTGAATCAAGCATATTACTGTCATTACTTGTGTGATGGAATAAACTTTCATTTTCATTTTCTCGGAAGTGTTCATTTTTATAGTCTAGTAGGGAAACTTTTGTTTCAGTAGGTGTTGCTTCAGGATGAATTTGAGGATCTAAATCTTGATGAATGCCTCTTATTTTTTTAGCTCTTTGAGAAATATTGAACTCTCCTGAAGTTCTTAGATTTCCTGAACCAGACAATAATTTTTCAAGAACAGCAGGTAATATTAAATTTCCCCTTCTACTTAGAGGAATACATGTTGTATAATTCATATGTGATCCCCAAGTATTTTCTTCAAATCTTGGATCTGGGTAAGTTATATCTAAGTTATTTTTATAGATGGTTAGATTAGGATTAGTTTCCGCGCTACTTACTATTATTCTTTCTATAGCTCTTTGCCAGGTAAGAAAATCTTTTAATGTTCTAACTTCAGGTGTGCATATTTCCCACATATACTGATCAAGGTAGATTCTTCCACCATTTGTTAACCAGAAATCTTTATTTTCATTTCTTAAATTATCTGTTTTAGCTTTAAAGGCTATTTTTGCTAAGTTTGTTTCAATACAACTAGTTTTTATTATATCAACTTCCTTACTAGATTGAATACCTAATTCAGTTTCCAAACCCATTACATCTGGTGGAGATCGTCTTGTCATTAAAAAAAACAAAAATCAGATGTTTTTAATCTTTTAGCTATTTCTTAATTATCTTAAAATATGAGTGCTTTCTAAATCTGTAATTATCTTTTGGAAACACTCGTGGCTATATTCCCAAGGGTCTGGCATAGATATGGTTTTATCGCTACTTCCATAAACTAAACTGATTCTATCCCAAGTTGAAAATTCTATTTTCCAATCAGGATTAATTCTTCTAGTTAATTCTGTAATAACGTTATGTCTTAACAATGCTCTAGTTTTAGGAGGATTTTTCATCGCTTCAGTTATTTCTCTTCTTTCAAGCAGCTTTTCTACTAATCCTAATTCCTCCATTTGAGCAAAAATACCTTCTTCATCTAATCTGCTATAATCATATGCATTGCTTTGTACAAGAGGATGTGTATATGGAAGGCATTCTCTTTCCTTAAACTTCTTAAGGTTGGTAAATAATGTCGCCCAATCTAATCTACCATATAGAGAATTAAGATCATTACCTGCTCTTTCCAGTCTTTTAAGAGCATCATCCCACAAATCTATACAAAAATCGACTTCTGAATCTAATCCCTTAAGATTTTTTCTTGCAGAGTCATTATATGCTCTTGCAATTTTAATTGGATCTTTCCATTCTCTTTCCGTCCCTTTTAACCTCCATGAGTCAGTCTGTTTTATAATATCTTTTATATCTTTTATTGCATATCTTTTTTTATAATTAATTTTCGGTAGCAATTCGTGTTGGTGAAGCAAGTATACAAGTCTTCTAGCCCCTCTTTTTAAGAATAATGCATATTCACACATATTTGGATCGTTGTTACTGCATTGAATTCTTTCATAATTTTTGAACTCTCCTAGATTTTCTTCAACTTTTTCAATTAATCCTCTTTCACCTGGTCCGTTTTCATCACGGCTTGCAAAGCGGTTTATTCTGTCTATATCTTGAGCTGATTGTGCTATTCTAAACTTTCCTTTTTGAGATAAGTGACCTGCACCAGTCCATAATTTTTCTATTATTGTAAAAAGTATGAATGGGTCTTGCTTATCCTCACTTATTGGGACAAAATAATTATCGTGAGCTCCAAAAGAATTGCTTCTTTTACCACTATCTCTTACATTCTTATAAAATAATGGCTTATTTCTATCTCCAAAATAATCTAAAAGTAATTTTTCCATTGCTTTTTCGTAACGTACAGAATCTCTTACTGAAGCACATTCAGGAATACATATTTCAGGATGAGCGCAATCTTCATAAATGAGACCACCATTGTTAAAAAAGCTTAAATCTTCATGCAAGACTTCCCCAATATACTTATCTCTAAAACTTGCGTAATCTACTCTTCCTTTTCTCATTTCTATTCTTTTATCTAATTCTATTCCTATCTCGATGTCTGCGCCTAAAATTATTCTAGTTTCCATTTAATCTAGAGAGCTTTTGTAACCTTTTTAATAATTATGTATTTAGAATATTTTACTTTTTAGCTTCTATCTTAGTTATATTATGCATATATGGAACTAGGACTTTTGGAATAGTTATGCTTCCATCTTTATTTTGATTGTTTTCTAGTATAGCTACCATTATTCTAGATGTTGCTAGTGCTGTGTTGTTTAATGTGTGGACAGAACCTTTGTTTCCTTGTTTGTCTATGAATTTTATTCCTATGTTTCTTGCTTGATAGTCTGTGCAGTTTGTGAGAGACATTATTTCTCCATATTCTTTTGTTGTCGGGCGATAGACTTCAAAGTCTGCTGAACGATATTTCCAGTCTGCTAAATCTCCTGAACAGATTTCAATGATTCTATAAGGCAAATCAAGATCTTGTAGAATATCCTCTGTGTTTTTCATTAATTCATCATATATTTTTATTGAGTCATCAGGGTGGCAGAACGCAAATTGCTCCACTTTATTGAATTGGTGGGTTCTCCATAAACCTTTATCATTTATTCCGTGTGCTCCCACTTCTTTTCTAAAGCACATTGTGTAAGAAAAGTATTTTTTAGGCATTTCCCAAGACTTTAATGTTTGTTCTGCGTGCAATGCTAGAAGAGCTTGTTCTGAAGTGCCAATTAAATGTAGGTCTTCATCTTTTATTGAATATACTGATTGTGCAATTGCTGCTTTATCCATGGAGGCGAAGATTTCCTTCCCATGAAGCATTAAAGGCGGTTCAATGTATGTGTAGCCTTTTTTATACATAGAATCAATTGTAAATCTTATTAGTGCTTGATTTAACAAAGCTAGTTCATTTTTTAAGTAATAGAATCCTGAGCCTGAAGCTTTAGCTGATGCGTCAAAATCTGCTAAGTCTAAGCTTTCTGCTAATTCTACATGATTCTTTATAGGAAAGTCAAATTTCTTTATCTTTCCCCATTTTTTTATTTCTACGTTTTCAGAAGCGTCTTTTCCTAAAGGCGTTTCTTTAGACATTATGTTTGGAAGTTCAGATAACATTGAATTTATCTCTTCCATTAATTTATTTGATTTTGCTTCTACCTTTTCAATTTCTTCTGGGATGCTTTTTGCTTTTTTCAATAGTGCTTTTGCATCTTTCTTAGCCTTCATTGCCTCATTTATCTGCTTTGAAATTGTGTTTCTTTCCGATCTTAATTCATCTGCCTGGCTTTTGAGTTTTCTCCAGGAAGTATCTTTTTCAATTATATTATCAACTAGCTTTAGCTTTGGAGTTTGTGCTTTTCTTTTTATGTTATTTATTACTATTTCAGGATTTTCTCTTATTAGCTTTATATCTATCATGTTAATTCATGAACTTTAACATATTTAAATGTAAAGGAACTTGACCAAAACTTAATCCTAAAGGACAGAGTTCCTTTATCATCCTAAAAACTAGTGCTTTGCACATAGTTTTTCTGATGTTAATTTCAGGCAAATTTAAATAGATACAATCAATTTCAATTATACTAAAGAGGCAAATAGTTTGTTAAGTGAATATTTTCAGAGCGTTAGTGCAGTTTATTCAGCCCTAATTGGAGGTTTGCCTCCTGTCTGGTCTCAAGTTTTTATTGTTGTTCTTGCTGCTTCGTTTATAGTAGTTATCTCTTTATTTATATGGCAATTTTATAAATCTCTATCTAAGAGAGATTTAATTGAACTCAATTTAGATCAGTATAATACTGCTGAACATCCTGTAGCTGAGAAAATATTTAGCGTTATATTGTATTTCCTTGAAAATGTAGTAATAATGCCCTTACTTATCGTTTTGTGGTTTGCTGCACTTTCAGTAGTTATATTAGTTATTTCACCTGAATCTCAGATAGAACATATATTATTCTTAAGTGCTTCACTTGTATCAGCTATTAGAATTTTAGCTTATTCAAATTCAGAATTGGCTACTGAATTGGCCAAGTTATTCCCATTCATTACACTTTCCGTTTTCTTGATTTTACCTACTGGATTGGCTTTTCTAGATATGAATAAACAACTTTCAGAAATACCTTTCCTTTTTGCTGATGTTTTTTACTTCTTATTTGCTATCTTCATAATAGAAGTAGTATTAAGATTAATTTATTCTATTATCTTGACTTATAAGAAATAGTATATTTATTCAAATGCAGATAAATCTTTTCCTTTTCTTAGATTTGCAAAGTGTTCTTTCCCTATCTTTTCATATATCTTTTTTGATGTTCCAAACTTCTCTATTAAATGCGAGGCGTAATCTCCCCCTAAGTGATGAGGTACTATTACATAATCAATTCCATTTTTGTAAAGATTTAATGCAGTCCTAGGTTGTTCTGCTGTCGCTATAAATGCGGCTTTGCTATTAATCTCTTTAAGAGTTTCTTTTATAGCTATATTTGCATCTTCTTGAGGAATTGTAGATATGACTAACTTCGCTTTTTCAAGGCCTATTTCTGAGAGGAAATTTCTATCGCTTGCATCTCCATAAATTGCCTCTATGTTTTCTTTGTTTAATGCAATTATAACTTTAGGATTATAGTCAATTACAACAACTTTAGCATTCATTTTTTTCAAAGATTGAATTACTTTATATCCTATTCTATGATATCCAAAAACAAAAACTTCATATTCTTTTTTCTTTTCTTTATTATCTATTCTATGATGTTTAGCTTCAAAAATACTAAGTAGGTTAGATAACTTGCTAAAGATGTGATGTGAATAATATATGTTATAGCTGCTTATACCTATAGTTATTACTGCAATTAGAACTAGGAGACTCATCATTTCCTGATTTAGGTGCCCTAGGTTGAATCCAAGTAGAATTAGTATAAGCGAGAATTCAGAGACTTGTGCTAGGCTTGAGCTTGTTAAAAAGTTAGTTCTTTTTGTATATCCGAATAATTTCAATACAGACATAATTATCAGAGGTTTTCCTATAATTATAAAAGTTGAAAATATTAATGCAGTTTTTATTAGTGAAGGAGTTATTGCTTCTGCTAACTGGCTTCCAAAGAATACGAAGAATAAAACCATAAAGAAATCTCTTAAAGGCTTCATCTTTCCTCCAATTTCTAGAGTGTATTTTGAAGAAGCTAAAGACATACCAGCTATTAATGCGCCTATTTCAAGAGAAAATCCTAGATAATCAAATAGAGCAGCTAAAATTAAGGCCCAGGCAATTCCAAATAGAAATAGTCCTTCCTGATTTTTAGCCAAGTACCCAAGCATTCTTTCTTGTAAGAAACTTGTTACAAAAAATATAATTGCTATTAAACCAATTATTATTCCTAGTTTTTGAAATATTAATATAACTGAGCTTCCTTTTTGTATAAGGGGAACGGCCATTAATGCAATTGCAGCTACTAAATCTTCTACAATTAAAATACCTAAAGTAAGTCTTCCATGTAATGTATCTATTTCTTTCTTATCTGCCAGTATTTTAACTACAACTACTGTTGAAGAGAAGGCAATTGCAGCTCCAAGATATAGTGCAGTTGTATTTTGGAATCCAATTGCTGTTGCTATGAGGAAACCTATTCCACCAGTAAGAGCTATTTCTACTAATCCTGCAAGTGTCGCTACTTTTCCTACTTCTTTCATAACTCTGAAGTCAAGGCTTAATCCTACAATGAATAAAAGAAATGCAACGCCTATATGTGAGAATACCTGCAATAGACCAGTTGTTTCGTTCGCAGGTCCTATTAAATTAAATGCAAGAGGACCAACTAAAATTCCTGCAATTAAATATGCAATAATTGGGGGCTGTTTTATGAGTCTCGCAAACACAGTTAACAGTGCAGAAATACTAACGATTAAACTAATGTAAAGCAACACCTCTTGAGCCATAAACAATTTAGCAATATGTGTTTTAAATAGCTTTTTATAGGCAGTAATTTTTTATTTATGTCAAGAACTTATGGTTCTTGAGCACAGAAAATCAGTAGATTTTCTGGTCAGGAAAATAGCAGGTATTTTCCTGCATCCAAAAAACGAGTGCTTTATGCACATCGTTTTTTTGATATCATATTCATCCCGCTTTGGCTGGGATGGAAGAGCCCATCGCTCGCGGCGCGGTGGGCTCACTTCATTTTAATTATGAGTTAAAAAGATTTAAATAGGAATGATTTTGAGAAATATTATGAGCAATTTAAGAGCACCTTATCATGGGCCTATGAAATTACCTTATGGTTTAGTTGTGGAAACTGCTTTAAACCTTTTTCGTATTAATCGTACTAACGAAGTTAGATTTGAGAGAGTAGCAGGTACCGACCTTTTGTATAATGCTTATTATCTGTTACCTAATAATGATAGACCTACTACTTCTGGCTTTGATTTAGTAGCTGTTGCTCACGGTGGCGATGATTTAGCTACTAAGCTAGATTCTTTAACTAATCTATCTAAGAAACCTAGTTTAAGAGTTGTAAGACCAAACCTAAAAGAAACTTTATTTGCAATATTTAGAGAAGAATAATTATAACTTATTATTTGATATTTTATTTATGCTGTGCATAAGGTTTAAAAAGCAATTTTCTCTCAACAAGTCATGGCGAAAGTAAGAATAAAGTTGGCGAGCATAAACATAGACGAGTTGAACCCTGTAATTGCTAGTATAAAAGATATTACTGGAAGAGCAGGAGTTATTATGAGGGGCCCTATACCTATTCCTACAAGAAGATTAAAAGTTACAACAAGAAAGAGCCCATGTGGAAATGGAACAGCTACTTTTGACAGATATGAGATGAGAGTTCACAGAAGAATTATAGATATTCCTGCTGAAGATAGAATATTACACCCAATTATGAAACTTCAGATTCCAAGAAGTGTGCAGATTAAGATTGAGATGAAAGATTAAGCGAAGCTTATTTTCAGCATTTTTATTATACATATTTTTATATAACTTGTTAGTTTGTTTAATTTATGGAGAGGATACCATACCATAAGGCCGGAGCTATTATTGTTAGAGATAAAAAAGTTCTTCTTGCTAGCTCTAAGGGAAAGCTAATTTTTTATTGGCCTGGTGGAAAATATGAACCTGCAGATAGTGGAAATCCTGAGAAATGTTTATCTAGGGAATTGAAAGAAGAGTTAGGAGTTGATTTAATATCTTTTAATCATTATAGAACTTATAATTTTACAGAGGGCGATTATAAAGGTAGACATATTTTACTTGAATTGTATCATGTAACTTTTAGCGGAAAACCTGAAGCTTGTTCTGAAATTGAAGAATTATGTTGGTTTAGTAGAGAAGATTTGATAAGTAGGGCTAATGAATTACCTAGTTATTATAAACAGGTTACTCTTGATTTAATAAAAGATGGAATTGTTTGATTTTACTTAACTAATTCAAGGGCTTCTAAGGCTATTAATCTAACTGACTCTATCATCTTTCCTTCCTCTGCTTTCAATTCATCTTTTGTGAACCATTTTAGCTTTTCCTGCTCATCTGTTTCAAGTTTTTCATAATTGTTTTTACATTTTCCTAGGAATACAAAATTAATATGTTTGTTGTGGTGTGGAACGGTATCTATCTGCAGAAGATGCGATCTTACATAGTGTGTGTTACCAGTATTTTCTCTTTTTTCTTTTTGAAAGAATTCAAAGTCAAATCCAGTTTCTTCTTTTACTTCACGAGTTATTGCATCTTCAGGTGTTTCTCCAGGATCTACATGTCCTCCAACTGGAATCCAAGCCTGCATGTTTTTATTCCAAGAAAGAAGAACCTTATGGTCAGAATTTACGAGATATATAGTAGCGACAAAGCATTTGTCTTTCCAGTTTATCTCTCCCATTATTTTTTCTCGATATCAAAATTTATAAAGATATAGTTGGAGATAAATGTATGATAGGAACAGTTGAATTGTTAAAATTGGTAAGAGAGAAAAAGCTTGTTGAGAATTTATGTGAGCGAGAGTTGAATAATCCTGAAGGTGCTGGTTTTGATTTACGTGCTGGTGAGTTCTTTAAATTGAAAGATGGGGGGGCTTTTCTTGGTGAAACTGAAAGACATACTCCTGAAACTGAGAGCATTGCAATATATGGAAAAGATAAAGAAATTATAATTAAGCCAGGAGAGTATTTTCTTGTTAAAAGTATGGAGAAAGTTAATTTACCTTTCAATGTATCTGCTATATTTAGACCACGTTCTACTTTACAGAGATGTGGATTAATGGTTGCTACTGCTGCTGCAAGTCCTGGTTACAGTGGTGAATTGACATTTGGACTTTTTAATGCTGGAAAAAATACTGTAAGGATTGAATTGGGAGCTAGAATAGTTCATGTTCTATTTTTTGAAACTAGTGAGAATGTTTCTGCTTATAGAGGTCAGTGGCAGGGTGGAAGAGTTTCTACTGAAGGTAAGAAAGAAGTGCAGGTTTAAAGATATTACGTCTACACCATAGAAAGATATATAAATGATGTGGACGTAAGTATATCATGGCCTATACAGAAATTAAACAAGTTAAATCAAGGAAATATAGTTATCGAGTTCAATCTGTAAGAAATGGTAAAGAGGTCAATAAGAAAAGAGTATATTTGGGAGTTGATTTAAATGAAGCTGAATTAATTGAAAAAGAAAAAGAGGCTGATAAGAAGTTAAATTTGCTATCGACCTTACTATCTAATGAAGAGGAGAAGGAACTTCATAAATTAAAAAAATTATATTTATCTCAATCTAAAGAAAATCTTGAAAATAGATATGAGGCTTTTATATCTCTTTTTACTTATGATTCTACTAATATAGAAGGCAATACATTAACTTTACAGGAAACTTCACAATTACTATTTGAAAATATAACTCCTAGAAAGTCTTTAAGAGAGATAAATGAAGTAGTTAATCATAAAAAAGCTTTTGATTATCTTTTAGAAGAAAAAGAGGATGTTTCAAAAAAGATTATCTTAAAATTGCATGAGTTGGTTACTAAGGATACTCTAAAAGAGGAATTATTGTCACAAGTTGGTAAATATAGGAAACTTCAAGTTTTTATTAGAGGAGTTAATTGGCTACCCCCAAAACCTAAAGAAGTATCTAAAGAGATGCAAATTCTATTATCTTGGTATTCTAAGAATAAAAATACGTTACACCCATTAATTTTAACAGCCTATTTCCATTCAGCTTTTGAAACAATTCACCCATTTATAGATGGAAATGGTAGGGTGGGCAGACTTTTGATGAACTTTATTTTAAGAAAAAATAAATATCCTATGATAAATATTCCTAATAAAAGCAAATATATTTATTATGCTGTTTTAGAGTCTGCTCAAGTTAAAGGAGATTTGAGACCTTTGGTTAAATTCCTATTTGATTTAATGAAACAAGAAAGCTTAAAATTCTAAATTTTTAACTAGATTTCTTATCAAATTCTCTGTCTTTTTCATTGAAACCGCCTACTACTGTGATTTCTCCTTTAATTGGAGGATGTGATTCATATTCAATTAGTTTAAAGTCATCGATTGTGAAATCGTCAAGATTCTTTTTTTCTGGATTAATCCAGATTTTTGGAAATGGTTTTGGTTCTCTAGATATTTGTTCTTTGACTTGTTCGTAATGATTTCCATAAATATGTGTGTCTCCTAGAAAATGTATGAATTCTCCTGGTTGGTATCCACATATTTGAGCTAGAATCATTGTGAGCAAGGAGTATGATGCTATATTGAATGGGACTCCTAAGAAAATATCGCAACTTCTTTGATATAGTGCTAATGATAGTTTTCCGTTTGTTACATTTATGTTATAGAATGCGTGGCAGGGCGGAATTGCCATTGTAGAACCAGGTTCTGACATTTCATATATGAATTCAGGATTCCAAGCAGAAACACAGACATGTTTTCTATCTGGATAATTTTTACTTTTCCAAACTGCCCAAGCTAATTGATCTATTAATTTTCCATTCGATGCTTGCCATTTTCTCCACTGTCTTCCATATACTGGACCTAGTTCTCCCCACTTTTGAACGAATGGATCTGATTCTGGAAGTTCTTTTATCTTTTTGATTAATTCATCCTGAGTTAAAGCAGGAACTTCTCCTTTTTCCATTGCTTTTTTGTATGCTTTGAAAGGCCAATCATCCCAGATATGAACTTCATTATCTACAAGATATTTTACATTTGTTGCACCTTTTATGAACCAAATTAATTCATGTATGATTCCACGCATAAATACTTTTTTAGTTGTTAGAAGCGGGAAGCCTTTTGATAAGTCATATCTCATCATTCTTCCAAAAACAGATTTTATTTTTGTTCCTGTTGCGAAATCCGTCTTTTCAAAACCATTATCCATAATATCTTTTAATATGTCTAGATATTGATGTTCTGGATGTCTATCACTCTTTTCCATAATTTGTTTAGAGTTGGAAGTTATTTAAGCTTTATTGGTGTAAGATGTAATAGTTCTTTCAATGTCAAGATTTAGTAAAATCTTGAACACTAGAAAATCTAATAGATTTTCTGTGACAATAATACTTATATAATCTATTTATTGAGTAGGGAAATGATTAGTTTAATTGCAGGTGTTGCTAAGAATGGAGTTATTGGAAATAAGAATGAATTGCCTTGGCATATAAAAGAGGATTTACAGAGGTTTAAAGTTTTGACCCTTGGAAAACCAGTCATTATGGGGAGGAAAACTTTTGAGTCTATAATCATGGTGCTTGGAAAACCTTTACCTGGAAGGACAAATATTGTAATTACTACAAATCCAAATTATAAATTTGAAGGATGTGTTGTTTGTAATTCTATTGGAGATGCTTTGAAAAAAGCCAAGGAGATAAGCAGTGAAATTTATGTTATTGGTGGACAGAAAATTTATGAGCAGACTATTAAATTAGCTGATAAATTGGAGATAACTTCCGTTCATAAAAACTATGAAGGAGATGCTTATTTTCCTAAGATAGATGAATCTTGGCAGGAATCAAAGAGAGAAGATAAAGATAGTAATGGCATAACGTTTAGTTTTATTACTTATGAGCGAAAAAAGAGTAAGAAAATTGTTGGTAAGAGTTTGAAGGATGTTGATTTTGATTCTTATATTTTGATAAGAAAAGAAAAAGAGAGACAGCAGAAAACAATAAATTTGATTCCTTCTGAGAATTATGCTTCTGAAGCAGTTATGGAGGCTAGTGGAACAAGTTTGATAAATAAATATGCTGAAGGTTATCCTCATAAGAGATATTACCAAGGAAATAATGTTGTTGATGAAGTTGAAGATTTAGCTATTGAAAGAGCTAAAAAGATATTCGGTGCTGAGCATGTTAATGTTCAGTCTTATTCTGGAAGTCCTGCTAACTTTGCAGTTTTCTTAGCTTTATTGCAGGCAGGAGATAAATTTATGGGGCTTGATTTAGGATGTGGAGGTCATTTGACTCATGGAAGTCCAGTTAATTTTTCAGGACAGATTTACAAGCAAATACCTTATACTGTTGATAAAGAAACTGGCTTATTGAATATGAAAGAGATTAGGGAAATAGCTTTAAGAGAAAAACCTAAAATGATTATTTCTGGATTATCTGCTTATCCTAGAATTGTTGACTTTAAAGCATTTCAAGATATTGCTGAAGAGGTTGGAGCAGTTCATCTTGCTGATATTTCCCACATAGCTGGATTAGTTGCTGCTGGAGTCCATCCAAGCCCATTTCCATTTACAGATGTTGTTACAACTACTACTCATAAGACTCTTAGAGGGCCAAGGGGAGCAATAATAATGTGTAAGGAAAAATATGCAAAGCAGATTGATAAGGCCGTTTTTCCAGGATGTCAGGGAGGACCTCATATGAATTCAATTGCTGCTAAGGCTGTTGCATTTAAGGAAGCTTTAAGTGATGAATTTAAGGAATATGGTCAGCAGATTGTTAAAAATGCAAAAGTTCTTGCCCATACTCTTTCTAAGAATGGAATAAAATTAGTTACTGGTGGAACTGAAAATCATCTTATTTTAGTTGATTTAAGAGATAAGGGAATTGGATTAGGGAAACAAGTTGCTGTTGCTCTGGAAGAAGCAGGTATAGTCTTGAATGCAAATTCAGTTCCATTTGATACTTCAACTCCATTCAAACCGAGCGGAGTAAGACTTGGGACACCAATGGTTACAACTAGGGGAATGAAAGAAAGTGAGATGGAGAAGATTGGAAATTGGATATCTGCTATTATAAGAGATGTTAATAATTCAGAGCTTAAAGCAGCTATAAAGAGAGATGTTGAAGAGTTGTGTGCTAAGTTTCCGATTTATAATTAATTTTGAAATATTTTTTGTATAACCGTATACTTTATAATGGCTGAATTTACATTATTTTATGGTTAAACCAGGATTGTTTATATGTATAGAAGGAATTGATGGCTCTGGAAAGAGTACACAGACTAATCTGCTTATTCAACATATTGAGGATTTAGATAAATATATTGATGTGTTGAAGACACATGAGCCTTGGAGAAGTAAGGAGATAAAGAAGAAATTGAAAGAAGATAAAGATGTTTATTCTAATGAATTTAAATTAGCTGAGTTATTTACACTTGATAGAGCCGAACATACAAGAGAGTTAATTGTTCCTAGTTTAAGAAAAGGAATATTTGTTATCGGAAGTAGATATTCAATGTCTACTCTCGCTTATCAATGGGCTCAGGGTGTCGAATTAGAGAAATTACTTGATTTACATAGAGGAAAAGGAATTTTAATTCCTGATTTAGTGCTTGTTTTTGATTTGCCCGTTAAGGAAGCTTTGAAGAGATTAAAGAAGAGAGGAGTTGCTAAAGATAAATTTGAGAAAGATAGTGAGTTTATGAAAACACTTATAGATAAGTATAGATTACTTGCTAAGATGGCTAATAATAAAGAAGGCAACTTACCTTTTGGTAAAGTTGCTGTTATCAATGCAAATAAGAGCATAGAAAATGTGCAGAAGCAAATCAATAAAGTATTTGATGAAGTTTATAACGAGTGGAAGAACAGACAGGAATAGGAATTTTTAAAAGCATAGTTAATTCTTTGATAATTAGGCTGATGTTGAGCAGTGGTAGCTTACTTGCTTGGAGAGCAAGCTTCCGTAAGGTTATGCAGGTTCGATTCCTGCCATCAGCGTTTATTTTTTTTGAGATTTAGAAGGATTTAAACCATAGATCTTACTAAATATAATATGATAAAAGGTAAAGGTAAAGTTAATTCTAAAAAATCTGGAGAAAGATTACATAAGATGCCTGCAGATTTACAGAAAGTTATAGTGGCGTTTCCAGCTGTGAAGGCGAAATGGGAAGACATTACTCCTCTTGCTAGGAATGAATGGATTTGTTGGATTGAATCTGCCAAGAAAGTTGAGACAAGGGAAAAGAAACTTGAGAGAATATGCGAGGATCTCTTAAATGGAAAGCGCAGGCCTTGTTGTTGGCCTGGTTGTGATCATCGTTGAAAATGTTTTGAATATATTTATATAAGTATTAATGATAAAAATAATTATGGATAAAATAATAAACAGAGCAATTATTGATGCAGTTGGAACTGCTTTATATATAATTCTCGTTGTGTCATTTATATTTTCTCTTCAAATGTTCTCAGAAAAAGAAGATATTATAATCATTCCAATTGCCATGCTTTTACTTTTTGTGTGTTCAGCAGCAATTACTGGATTCTTAGTTTTTGGAAAACCAGTAATGTTGTATCTAGATGGAAAAAAGAGAGAAGCAGTTTCATTATTAGGTTATACCATAGGAATGTTGGTACTTTTAACTCTAATATCTTTTATTTCTTTGATAGGATATTTTAGTTTGTTTAACTAATCAAGGGATAGGGTATTATAGTTTGAGTATTTATTTATACTGCAATTGTTTAAATAGATATAAACATATTTTAGAGTATGGCACACCTTAATCCCTTCCTTCGGTTCAATGATGGTGCGTGTCGTGAAGCAATGGAATTCTACAAAGAGTGCTTCGACGGAAAACTCACATTCATGACTATTGGTGAAAGCCCTATGGCAAAGGATATGTCTGCAGATAAACAACACTATATCATGCATTCCGAATTAAAAAAAGAAGGATTATTACTACAAGGTTCTGATATGATGCGTGACACTGCAATCATCGGTGATAATGTAGGCATAACCATTAATTGCGAAAGTGAACATGAAATCAAAACGATCTTTGCAAAGCTCTCAGTAGATGGAGAAGTCTTCTGTCAGCTCGGTGAGGCCTTCTGGGGTGCGCTCTTTGGTGTCGTCACCGATAAATATGGCATCGAATGGATGCTGAATTACCCGAAGAAATAATTACGAAAGCTCTTTCTTCAACAATTTATTCGCCGCATTTATTCTCTGGAAACACTCATGATCTCCTTGAGGCATATCTGGGTGATATTTTCTTGCCAGTAATTTATAATTTTTATTTATTACTTCAATATCCATTTCATCAGGCGAAACACAAAGAGTTTCTCTTGCTTCTTTGCGTTGTTCAACTAAATCATCATCTTCTGTAAATTCGCGTACAAAATCATCAATGAGAATTTCTTTGGAAAGAAGCCTTGCTACTTCAATTTTTAAGACTTTTTCAATAATTGCAAGATTTTCAACAAAGGTAGGCATTAAGCCATAACTATACTTCAAATTTCTACCTTGAAAATACCAAGATGCGGAAGCAGGGAGTTTTTTCTGCGCAAGTATCTGCATAGGTATTTTTATGCTGTGTCTTTCGACTCCAAGTGGTCGCAAAATCAAGACAATGCTATTTTCAATTTGTGTTGCTCGTCTTCCAAAAGAGTTAGTAATTCGGGAAGGGGCAATTTCGTGACCTTTAATTAATACCATCGAAATATAGCAAAAAAGACGTTTATAAAGCTATTTCATAGCTTAAAATAGCTCCAAATAGATTCATAGGATCATTTATAAGTCTACTTTTAGCCTCTTATAAACATGGAACAAGAAAAAATGACGGAAAAGGAATATCTTGAGAAATTGGCAAGATTACAGGCAGAGTTTGAAAACTTTAGAAGAAGAACAGAGACAGAAAAGAGAGAAAATGCTAGTAATTCAAACGCGAATTTAATCTTACAGCTTTTAGAAGTTTTGGATAATTTTGAAATAGCTATTAAATATTCTGCAGATCCTGGAATAAAATTAGTTTACTCTCAATTATATAAAATTTTGGAAAGACAAGGGCTAAAACAAATTAAAACAGATGGGAAGTTTAATCCAAATATCCATGAAGCTATAATCAAAGAAGAGGGAGAAACATATGGGAAGATTCTTGAAGAAATAAAGAAAGGATATATGCTAAATGATAAGCTTATAAGGGCATCAAAAGTAAGAATAACTATTTTAAAGGAAAATAAAAAATGAACAAAACAATTGGAATAGATTTAGGTACAACATTTTCGGCAGTAAGCGTAATGGAAGGAGGAAAACCAAAGATTATTCCTGATTCAGAAGGTAAAAATACTATGCCTAGTGTCGTTTCAATCAATGGAAATGATATACTTGTTGGTGAAGTTGCTAAAAGAGGTGCAGTTGCAAATCCTGCAAGCACTATAAGAAGTATAAAAAGAAAGATGGGGACTAAAGATAAAGTAAGAATAGGAGAAAAGGAGTATACTCCTGAAGAAATCTCGGCAATGATTCTACAAAAGCTAAAGAAAGATGCAGAAGCTTACTTAGGACAAGAAGTAACTGATGCAGTAATTACTGTCCCTGCTTATTTTGGAGATGCACAAAGAAATGCTACTAAGGATGCAGGAATTATTGCAGGATTAAACGTAAAAAGAATAATTAATGAACCAACAGCCGCCGCATTAGCGTATGGTTTGGATAGGTCAGAAGACCATACTATTCTTGTTTTCGATTTTGGTGGAGGAACTTTTGACGTTTCTATTCTAGAACTTGGAGGAGGAGTATTCGAAGTCAAATCTACTAGTGGAGATAATTACTTGGGTGGAGATGATATAGATGATCTTATTATTGATTACTTGGCTGCTGAGTTTAAGAAAATAAATAATATTGATCTAAAAACAAATTTAGTTTCATTACAGAGATTAAGAGATGCTGCTGAAATTGCAAAGATTGAACTTAGTTCAGTTCAAGAAACAAAAATAACAATCCCATATATTCATACAGATGCTCATGGACAAAAGCATTTAGATGTAACTCTTACTCGAACAATGCTTGAAACAATTTGTGAAGGAATATTTGAAAGACTTAAAGGCCCTACAAAACAAGCTTTAAAAGATTCAAAAGTAGCAAAGATAGACAAAGTAATTTTAGTTGGAGGCAGTACAAGAATACCTAAGGTTCAAAAATTAGTTCAAGAAATAACTGGATTAGTTCCAGACACTTCAATTAATCCGGATGAAGCAGTTTCTCTAGGAGCAGCAATACAAGGTGGAATTATAAGTGGAGAAATAAAAGATATATTGTTATTAGATGTAACTCCATTAACATTAGGAATTGAAGTCATGGGTGGATTACGTGCTTCATTAATTGAGAGAAATACTACTATTCCAACTAAAAAGAGCCAGGTATTTACAACTACTGTGGATAATCAGCAATCTGTAAATATTCACGTTTTACAAGGCGAAAGAGAAATGGCTGATGACAATAGATCTTTAGGCATGTTCGACTTACAAGGAATTCCTCCTGCACCTAGAGGCATACCTCAAATAGAAGTTTCATTTGATATTGATACCAACGGTATTGTTCAAGTATCTGCTAAGGACTTGGGAACAGGAATAGAGCAGAAAATAATAGTTACCGGTGGAGCATTAACTGAAATGGAAATAAAGAAAATGATTAAAGATTCTGAAAAGTATAAGGAGCAAGATCAAAGAAAGAGAGAAAATATAGAAACAAGACAGGAAGGGGAAGCACTTATTCACGCAACTGAAAAAATGGTTGCAATGTACAAAGATAAGGTAGATGAAAATACTATAAGTACAATAACTAATGAAATTGAGGAACTTAAAATTCTAGTCCGAGATAATAACTCGAAAGCTATTAGGATAAAAATACAAGATATTCAGAGAGTCTCACAGGAAATCGGAATAAAGATCTATCAACAAACTGCTGCAGAAAATGCAAAAAATAAGAAAGTTATAAGTTTATAACTACTCCTTTTTGTTAATTTTATGGATAATTATAGGTCTTGTGTTGAATGTCCTTTTTTGGAGAATTATAATACGAAGGATTTTTGCGGAGCTATGAAGATCAGAAAGGAGATACCTCCAAGTACCTTAGTTGATTACTGTTGGACTCCAGATCATAGAAATTGTATTAATTTTATAAGAGAAATAAAAGATGTTGAAAGCGAGAGTGCTCATGGTAGAAAGATATAAATAATCAATTTATTTTTGTTTGCTTATGAAACATAGAACTGTTAAGATAATTTATTGGGTATTTACTATTCTATTTTGTGCATTTATGTTGTTTTCTGGTGTTGTAGAGTTAATGCAGACCGAATCTGCACAGAAAGGACTTATTGATTTAGGTTATCCAGTTTATCTTAATTATATAATTGGAGTTGCTAAGCTTTTAGGAGTATTAGCTATTTTACAGAATAGATTTAAGGAACTGAAGGAATGGGCTTATGCAGGATTTACTATTGACATTGTTGGAGCAGGAGCTTCATTTGTATTAAGTGGAATGGGAATTATGTCTGTTGTTTTCATATTACCTTTCTTAGTAGTTTTGTTTGTTTCTTACTTTTCCTGGAAAAAGCTTGAAGGGATTTAGATAAATTACTACTTTTTATTTAATCATAAATGGAATAAGTATTCCTAAAAAGAATAAAACAAGCAAGATAAATCCGATTATAAGTATTATTTTCTTATCTTTATCCATTATTCAGGGTATGAAACTTGATATATAAAAGTTTATAAATAATAGAAAGGTGATAGTTAAACATAAAGGTATATGAAAATGAGAAACAAAGTATTATATTTATTCTTCTTTGCTTTATTAGTTAGTCTTTCTTTTGTTTCTGCTGTTGATGTTCGAATTAACGTATCTACATATGATAATCATAAGGTATATGTAACTGTCTTAAAAACAGGTTCTTCTTATTTCTTTATAGACAGTTTTTCTGGAAAGACTGATGCATTTGGAAAATATTCTGTAATTAAAACAATTGAAACTACTGAAACTAAGTTGAAATATATTATCGTTGTTAAGGATGAACTTGGTGAAGCTAAGTTTACTGAGAAGATAGATAGTCAGGATACTACTGAAGGGATTAATTTGTATTTAGGCGTTGAGAAGCCTGTTGTTGAAAAACCTGTTGAACCAGTTGTCAATGTTACTAATGTTAGTGTTGTAAATACCAACGTTTCAGATGTTTCCAGCAATAATTCTGTTTCAGGATTTAGCATAAGTTCTGTTAGTGATAGCTTTAAGAAACTTCCGAAATGGGTTTATTATAGCCTTCTTGGATTGCTTGTTGTTGGTTTGTTAGGATTTTACATATCTAGAAATGGAATGCCTATGCCTTCATTCAAACATACTTCTTCTACTAGTTCAAGTAGCATTTCTCCCATATCTACTCAAGTTAGTATATCTTCAGATAATGTTTCTTCTTTAACTAAACAGATTGATGAAGCTGAACAGAAGATTAAGGATGCTAGATCGCAGATAAATAAGATGAAGAATCAAGATAAGATAAAACAGATGGAAGAAAGACTTAAGAAAGAAAGAGAAGAATTGGATAAGTTGAAGAACGGCGAAGATTAATTATTTTATTTAATATCTTTACAATTATCCCACATAAACTGAAAGAATTTTCTATAACCATCAGCTAATTGTTGATTCTTCATCACAAATTGAATAGGCTCATCATTTAATTTTCCTGGCTCTACACCAACAAAAGCCACGACATAGGGGCCGAAAATATCTATTGCAGTATCGCTTGAATATTTTTTAGGAAGGAATTTATATGGTTTTCCAACAGTCTTTAAAATTTCAGGTTTTTGCTCTTTTACTTCATGATCAAATAAATGTACAAATTTAATTCCTAATTTCTTTCTTTCTCTTTGAAAATTAGCTAGGAAATGCTCTAACCTTGGGTCAAGCCAAAAAGCTTTAGCTCCAATGAAATAAACGGTTTCTTTTGTCTTTAAAATATCTGCTAAATAATTCTTAAACCCTTCAATGCCCTTATAGAAATAAGCATCTACTTCTGGTTCAACTCTATCAAAGAGTTCATGCATTGCAGGGAGGGATTGATTTACTTCTTCCTGTTTTTCCTTCAATAAAGCAAGCAATCTGTTTGGATCTGTAGGTTTGAAAAGTTTTTCTCCTTTGACAAAAGATTCAGAAGCAAGTCCTTTTTCCTGCAATTTGGCTAAACTATCATACACATTTCTTCTATGAACTCCTGATTTGATAGAAATAGTTTGAACGGAAGCTTCTCCAACTTTAAGCAAGGCTTCGTATACTCTTGACTCATTGACACTTAGTCCAATATCTCTAAGCAATTCTTCAAACATGTAATACTTAGTTTTACCATATTTTTATATCTTTCTATATTGGTGGTATTTACCACCGCTTGAATTTAAATACCTGCTTTTATGAAATTTTTCATGGAAAAACAAGAAGAAATTCTTCCTCTTATTAGGGGTAGTTGGTATATAGCCGAAGCTGAAGATAAACAAGGAGCAGTAGTTTTATCAGATAGTTCTCAGCGAGGTGAAGGGCTTTGGACCCAGGAAGACGTTAAGGAATATCTTACTCAAAATAAATCAAAGTTAAGTTTACTGGAAGTTATTACTGTAAACGATATAGGTGAATACCCAAAGTTAAATATCTATTCTGATGAATCTCGTGCAGAAGGATTTCATCTAGGGGCAAATCCATTTTCATATCGTGGAAACTACTGGATATCACCATCAATTGCAAAAGATTTATCTGGAGCATCTGCTGAAGAAGCGCGAGAACTTGATGGATTTGTATGGTTAGTCAAATATAGAAATTCCTATGATTGGGGAACCAACCCAATATATAGCACCTCAGTTATGGCTAAAGATGATCAAGATTTGCGTGATTTTTTTAATCATCCTAATCGCAGTATAAGATGGTGGGTGATGGGGCATAGACCATTACAGGAACGAGCACTTGAAGCAGGTCTTAAACTTACTCCCAAAATAATTTTTACTGAGGGTGCAATTGCAGGTTATCAGGCAGATATAAAAGAACATGAAGATAGAAAAGCAAGAGAAGATTTAGCTAGACAATTTTCAAGATGGTAATGGAGCTTTCAAATTTACAATTTATCTCTTTTCTATTCCAAACCAAATAACTCTGTGAAGTTTGATATCATCCTATACTTTTCAAGATATTCATTACCTTTTTCTGTTATTGAGTATGTTTTATTTTTTCCATCTATCTTTTCAGATACAAATTTCTTATTCATTAATTCTGTTAGATAGATTTCCATCATTATATGTGAAAGATTGGATTTGTATAAAATATGGGTTGGTTTTATCTTTCCATTTTTTGATTTTATGACTTCCAGTATGTCTTTTATTATTTCAAGTTTTGTTCTTTTTTTGTTCATTTTTTAAGGGTTCTGACTAATCCGAAAAGCATGATACTATATGCGCAAAGCTCCAGTATGTGACTGATTACATAAGATGAGTAAAATTGATCTGAGAATACGAGATCAAGATTACTCAATAATAATAACAAGAAAGAGGAGAATATTATCAATGTTTTTTTGTTTTTGTTCTTTATCCATTCTAAAATATAATTGTATGATATGAAAGTTAGAAGAAATACTGAAAGTATTCTAAATGTCAGTAGCTTATTGAAACTTGAGGCTAAGACTAATAGACCAAGGCCTAGAAGAAGATAATATAATTCTCCTTTTTCAATTTTAAATGTAGTATAGGCTAGTGTTATTAATCCAGATATGAAAAGAGCCATATGAAGGTAGATGCTCGAAATGTATATTAGTGGAAGGCCTTCTGTGGTTAGAATCATGTATCCAGTGCCAGTATCTTTTAATAAAATTATATTTATTATTGCCCAAGTTAAATAGGATAGAGAAATTAATAAAAAGCCCAGACCGAATCTTTTTAATGAATCTTCTCTGCAAGTTTTATAGCATGAAAAAGCAATGATGGCTATGGATATGGTAATTATTCCGAATAGAATTTCCATCCCAATTCCAAATTTAAAGAACCAATCTGGAATTAAATAAGAATAAGTCATCTCTTAAAAGGTCATTTTAGGTTTTTAAGGCTTATGGAAGATAATTCTAGAGTTGCCTTCTAGAGCAGAGTTTAACAAGTCATTAATAAAGGCTTTTCTTAAATATTTCAAGCACTCAATATGGAGGTGATGCTAAGGGCTGACTTGGGGCTACCAACCCCCTTATATTCGCTCGTTTGTCACGCTTGTTTCTCAAAACCCTGTGCGGGTTGACCTCTTTCTCCCGCACAGGATTTCATCTTTTAATATGAAACTAATTATCTTATTGATAACATATTTTTAACTACTTGTGTTTAATGAAAAATTTTTAGAAAGGTATTTTAATGGAGTTACTTAACTTTTTCATGCCCACAAGATTTGAAGTAGTATCTAATACGAATGATGCGAGAGCGAATGTAATTTTAGATAAGCTTCATAGCTCTGGTTTTAGTCAAGTTAAAGGAGTTAGTTTGGCTGATGTTTATACTGTTGATGTAGAGGATAATGTTCAAGGATTAGATAATTTTAGAAAGACATTATTTAATCCTGTTTCTCAAAGAGCAGGAGTAAATGGAAGTGGTGCTCCTGAAGGATTTGACTATGCTGTTGATATAGGGGGTTTGCCAGGAGTAACTGATAATGTTGGAAGAACTGCTAGAGAAGGGCTTGAACATGTTCTCGGAGAGAGTGTTCCTGGGCAAGGAGTTTTTACTTCTAGAACTTTTTATTTAACTGGAAAGGAATTAAATGAGGAAAGTGCTAAGAGTATAGGTCTAACTTTAAGTAATCCAGTTATTCAGAGAGTACATGTAAAATCTGCTGATGATTTTAAGAGAGACGGAGGAATGGATTTAATTGTTCCGAGAGTTAATTTGACTGAGAGACCTAGAGCAGATGTTGTTGATTTAATTGGAGCTAATAGTGAAGAGTTGGTAAGAATAGGAAAGCAAGGAATAGCTAATGCTGATGGAAGTAGAAGAGGACCTTTAGCAATGGATTTGACTTATATGAAAGCAGTTCAGGATTATTCTAGAAAGATAGGGCGTAATTTAAGAGACATAGAATTGGAAGCAGTTGCACAAAGTTGGAGCGAACATTGTGAACATACTATATTTAATGATCCTATAGACGATATTAAAGAAGGTTTGTTTAAGAGATTTATTAGAGGAGCAACTGAAGAAATAATTGATATGAAGAGTGCTAGAGGGGAAAAGACAGATTGTGTTTCTTTGTTCAGCGATAACTCGGGTGCTTTTGTTTTTGATGATAAATGGCTTATAACTGATAAAAAAGAAACTCATAACTCTCCAAGTGCTCTTGATCCATTTGGAGGAGCTATTACTGGACTAGTTGGAGTTTTCAGAGATGCTCTTGGATTTGGAATGGGTGCTAAGCCCGTTGCAGGTGGATATGGATTTTGTTTAGGTAATTCATTAGATGATAGAATATTATTTAGAGATGCAAATAAACAGCAACCTTTGCTTTCTCCAAGAAGAATTATGGATGGAGTTATAGAAGGTGTAAATGCTGGAGGAAATCAATCAGGAGTTCCTACTCCTCAAGGTTATGTTTATTTTGATGATGATTTTAGAGGAAAGCCATTAGTTTTTGTTAGAACAATTGGATTAATACCAAGAAGAATTGAAGGAGAGAAAAGTTGGGAAAAGAAAGCAAATGATGGAAATTATATAGTTGTTATTGGTGGAAGAGTTGGCTTAGATGGTATACACGGTGCTACATTTTCTTCTGAGTCTTTAAGTTCTGGAAGTCCTGCTACTGCTGTGCAGATTGGAGATCCAATTACTCAGAGAAAATTATGGGATGCTATGTTGGAAGCAAGAGATAAGAGACTGTATAGTAGTGTTACTGATAATGGGGCTGGAGGTTTATCTTGTTCTGTTAATGAGATGGCTAGTGAATCTGGAGGATGTGTTGTTTATCTTGATAAAGTTCCAACAAAATATCCTGGAATGCAACCGTGGCAAATTTTAGTTTCTGAATCTCAAGAGAGAATGACTCTTTCTGTTCCTAAAGAAAATTGGAATGAGTTTTCAAGTTTAATGCAAAGAAGGGATGTGGAAGCAAGTGTAATTGGAGAATTTACAGATAATGGAAAATCTATTGTTCAATATGGTGGAGAGACTATATGTGATTTGGATTTAGACTTTTTACATAATGGAAGACCTGCTAGACCTATGACTAGCAAGTTTGAGAGAAAAATAAATGAAGAACCTAACTTTGCTGTTCCTAATAATTTGAATGTGACTTTAGAACAAATGTTAGCAAGACCTAATGTGGCTAGTTTTGAATTTATTTCTAGACAATTTGATCACGAAGTTCAGGATGGTTCTGTTGTCAAGCCTTTGCAAGGTAAAGGAAGAGTTAATGGGGATGCTAGTGTTTTTAGACCAGTTTTAGATTCAGAGAAAGGAGTTGCTGTTTCACAAGCAATACACCCTAATTATAGTAGAATAGACACTTATCACATGGCTAGTTGTTCTCTTGATAGTGCTGTAGGAAATTTAGTTGCTGTTGGTGCTAATCCTAAAGATATTAAGTTGATGGATAATTTCTGTTGGTCTAGTTCAAATGATCCACAAAGGTTAGGAGAATTAAAGAGAGCGTGTCAAGCTTTATATCAAGGAGCAGTTGCTTATGAAACTCCATTCATATCTGGAAAAGACAGTATGTTTAATGATTTTAATGGATTTGGTTCTGATGGAAATCCAATTAAAATATCTGCTCCTCCTACTGTCGATATTTCTTCTATTGCCGTTATACCTGATTCTAAGAAAGCAGTAACTTTGGATGCTAAATTCTCTGGAGACTTAGTTTATGTTATAGGAGACACATATAATGAATTAGGTGGATCTGAATATTTTGCAATGGTTGGAGAGCAAGAAAGAGGTCAAAAATATATTGGAAATAATGTTCCTTCTGTTGATTTATCAAATAATGCTAGAGTTTATTCTGCTTTACATAGTGCTATGGATCAAGAATTGGTAGCGTCTTCGATTTATTTAGGAAGAGGAGGACTTGGAGTAGGATTGGCTAAAACTGCTATTGCAGGTGGTTTAGGTATGGATGTTGATATAAGCGATTTACCTGGTAAAAATTTAAGACCCGATTACGCATTGTTTTCACAAAGTCAAGGAAGGTTTGTTGTGACTGTTAACCCTAATAATAGAGAAAACTTTGAGAGAGCGATGGCTGGAACTTCTTATGCTCAGATTGGTAAAATAACTGATTGTACAAGAGAATTGTCTATAAGTCTTGGTGGAAGAAAAATTGTTGATACTCCTGTGGAAAATTTAACTAAATCTTATAAGTCTACTTTTAGAGGTTACTAATGGCAATTCCAAGAGTTTTAGTTTTGAAAGAGCATGGAACTAATTGTGAAGAAGGTTCTAAATATGCTTTTGAGAAAGCTGGAGCTAGAGCAGATATTGTTCATATGAATGATTTACTTGCAAATCCAAAATTAATGGGAGATTATCAAATTATGATGTTTTCTGGAGGATTTTCTCATGGAGATGATACTGGTTCAGGACTAGCTTGGGCTAATAGAATGAGAAGAGTTATGGATGAAGTTCAAGATTTTGTTTTAGATGATAAATTAGTTTTAGGAGTTTGCAATGGTTTTCAGACTTTAGTTAATATGGGTTTATTACCTGCTATAAATGAAAGATATGGGGAAGCCCAAGCCGCTTTATTACATAATGATTCTGCAAGATATGATTGTAGATGGGTTGATTTATCTTTGTCTGATAAAAGCCCATGGACAAAAGGAATAGGACGAATAAGTTTGCCTATTGCTCATGGGGAAGGAAAGTTTTATGCTCCTCCAGAAATTATGGGTGAAATAAAAAGAAAAGGATTAGATGTTGCTAAATATGTTCCTGGAGAAATTTCTCGTTCTCAAGGTCTAGATTATAATCCTAATGGTTCTTTGGAAGATATAGCAGGTATCTGTGATGTGTCTGGAAGAGTATTTGGATTAATGCCTCATCCTGAAAGAGCAATTGATTTTACACAAAGACCTGACTGGACTTTATTAAAAGAAGGTTATAGGAGAGAAGGAAAAGAAGTTCCTAGAGAAGGAGAGGGTATGAAGATATTTAAAAACGGAGTTAAATACTTTAATTGATATGGAAGATAATGCAGTTATTCCTTTGCATGATGCTAGAACCGGAGTCATGAGAACAGTTGCTTTTATGTCTGGAAAAGGTTCGAATATAGTAAAATTGCTTGATGTTCAGAAAGCTATGAATGCAAGTGGCGGATGTCCTTATGAGATAGTTGGATTGTTTAGTGATACTGAACAAAGTAATGCTCGTATAATTGCTGGAGAGTTTGACTTACCTGTTTTTGTAAATGATTTGGAAGCTTTTTGTGCTAAATATGAAAGGCCTGTAAAGGATATGGAAACGAGAGCTCTTTATGATTCGATAACAAGGAGAACTTTGCATCATCTTGATGCTCATGCAATTGTTCTTGGAGGTTATATGAGAAAGATTACCCAGCCTTTGCTTAGTAATTACATATGTGTTAATGTTCATCCTGCTGATTTGTCTAAAGTTAATGCAGATGGAAAGAGAATTTATACAGGAGATAAAGCGGTTGCAAAAGCCTTATTTGCTGGAGAAAGAGAATTAAGATCAACAGTGCATTTAGTAAATAAAGATGTTGATCAAGGACCAATTTTAATGATTTCGGATGCTGTTCAAGTGAATGAATCTGTTTCTGCTCTTTCTGATGAAGGTTTTCTTGCTGAGAGAGCAAAGCATTATCAGGATTTGTTGAAAGAGAGAGGAGATTTAGTTATATTTCCTAAAACTTTGGTCAATATTGCTAGAGGAAGATACGGTTTAGATATGGAAGGAAGACTATATTTTCTTGGTAATTTAGCTCCAAAAGGAATAAATCCTAGATTAGAAGTAATTCCATAGTTTAAGAGTTAAAAATTTAAATACCCTAATTTCTTATTTATATTATGCAGGTTAAGAAAAGGCATTTGATAATGTTTATAATGGCTGTTTTATTGATTGGTTTAGCTTTTGCAGGATATAAGTATATGCCTAAAGATGGTGATATGTTAAGTAACAGCACAAGTATAATAAATAAGTCAAACATGGTAAAAGATAAAATACAAGTAGAATTGGAGACTAATATGGGAAATATTGTAATTGAATTGTATTCTGATATGCCTATAACTTCTGGTAATTTTAAGAATCTCACTGAGAAAGGTTTTTATGATGGTATTATATTTCATAGAGTAATCGATGGTTTCATGATACAGGGAGGAGATCCTAAAGGAAATGGTATGGGTGGGCCTGGATATAATATTAAAGATGAATTTACTCATGCTGGAGGGAATAAGAACCTTAGAGGAACAATAAGCATGGCTAATGCAGGTCCAAATACTGGTGGAAGTCAGTTCTTTATCAACTTGAAATATAATGATTTTCTCGATACCAAACATCCAGCTTTTGGAATCGTTGTTAAGGGAATGGATGTTGTTGATAAAATAGCTAAAGTTGATGTTGATGGAAATGATAAACCTTATGATAAAGTCCAGATAATTAAGGCAAGAGTAATTTAATGGAGAAAAAAACCTTCTTTTTATTTAGTGGGATTATATTCGTTGTTGCCGGAGTTTCACATCTTTTGAGGGCATTGTCTTCATGGGATTTATCTGTTGAAGGTTTTGCTATACCTGTTGGGTTCTCTTATCTTGCTGGAATTGCACTTTTGCTTTTAAGTTATCAATCTTTTAAATTGTATCAGAAGAAATGATTACTTCTTTTTATAAAGTAGAACAAAAAGTAATAAACATAATAGTATAATGAGCAATAGTAATGTAGTTGGTAAGATCCAGATCAAGTTAATGCTATTACCTTTCTTATTTGCTACATTATTGCTTGTGGTATCTTCATACTCTGTGTAATCTACCGGAGCTTTTTTATCTTGAGGTGTTAAATCTGGGAATTTCTTATTGTTTGTTGTAGGAACATTTCCATTGTTATTTCCATTGTTATTTCCTCCATTACCTCCTCCGCCTGAACCTCCAGATGTTGTTGTGTTAATTGTAAAGGTAATTGTTGAGGTTATTGTAAAGCTAGGATTACTTGCTCTTACTGTTAAATTGTATGAACCATTTACAAGTCCTGTTAAAAATACTGGGCTTGTATATATGAAAGTTTGATTATTTAATGTGTAGTTTATTGAAGTTGCGTTTGGACTTGATATGTTCAATAAAACTGAAGTTGCGTTGTATGATGTGTTGTTTAATGGAGAACTTATTGTGATTGTAGGTATTCCATAAACTACTGAACTATTTATTGCGAATGTAACTGATGAAGTAGTTGTTCCTAACGCATTTACTGCTGAAGCTAAGAGTGTGTGTGAGCCAGGTAATAATGTTACATTTACTGGAGAGGTGTAATTTATGTTAGCTCCTGAATCTAAGGAATAGAATACTTGTGTTGCATTTGCTGTTGAAAGTGAAATTAGAACTGCAGGAGTGTTGTATGTTATGTTTAAAGGAGATAATATCGATATTGTAGGGAGAGTTTGATTTGCTGTTAGTGGCAATGTAGAAGTTGTGCTTGTGACAGCTGTTGTATTTATATTTCCTGAATTGTCTTTTGTTAAAACTGATAATGTATAAGTTGTGTTTGAAATCAAACCAGTAGCTGTATAAAATGGACTAGATGTGTTTAGAACATTTACTCCATTTAATGATATTATAGATTGATTGAAGTCTGAATTTGATGGATTTGTCCAATTCCAAGTTATTGTTGTTAGGTTTCTATTTGTAGCTGATAAACTAGATATTGTTGAAGGTGGAGTTGTATCTACTGGAGTTGTTGCAGTTATTGTGAAGTTAGATATTTGATTTGTAGTTGGAAGAGTATTTACACATAAATCATTATTTGTTGTTGAAGATACACTCAATGTATGATTTCCTGCTGGTAGTGTGAAGTTGAATTGTGCAACTCTAGAACTTGAGAACGGCACAGAGAGAGTTTTTGTTTGAGTTGTTCCATTTGCTGTTGCAGTTACATTAATGTCTATGTTGTAATATTGTGATATTTGCGAAGGAATTCCTGCAAGTGGACCTGAGTTATTAATTGGAGAGCTTGTTGAGAGAGTTACTGTTGCATTGTTTCCATTTACAGTTATAGTGGGTGTAGAAAGAGAAGTTCTACAATCTCTTTGTTTTGTTAAGTAATTTGTGAATGGACCTACTGGATCATTTGCATCTGTTCCTGCCCAGTTTGCAGATACTTCAAAAGGAATATATCCTTTCTTGTAGAAATAAATACCATATCCGAATGGTGATTGAAGCGTTGTTGAATAGTTTAATATTGTATTGTCTGTTGTAACATTGAATTCCCCATTGTATAGTATGCCTTGAGTTGTTGAACAAGTTGCATCATTACATATTACTCCAAATATTGATACGCCGGTTACAGGAGTTGAAGTAGCAATTAAGTTTCCAGATGCATCTATTTCTGCATATCTGAATATATTGCTTTCAAATCTTTCTGCAATTACAAATGTAGATAATAAAATAAGTGCTAAAATTGTTAAAATTATAAATTGATTTTTCATTTTATGGTCCTCCTCCAGGAGCTCCAGATCTTCCACCTGAACTTCCAGGCGCTCCACCAGGACCAGAAGTTCTTCCACCAGAACTAGTTAATATTCCGTTTAGATCATTATTTTCATTCAATGCAGTTCCTATTCTTATTGCTCCTGCTCCCGCAGCATGTCCTAATAACATTAAACAAGTATTTGCTCCTTCTCTTGAAGTTGTAAATGTTATTTGGTTTGGTTTCAATCCAACTTCAGCATTTGGACCCACAATTAGTCCCTTTGCATTATTTACTGAGATTACTGCTGTTCCATATTGATGTGGGAAGACTATAATATCTCCTCTTGCTTTTGCAAGAATATCATATGTTGCTCCAACTTTCTCTTCTAAATTACCAGCATTAAATGTTTTTTCAACTACTCTTGTATTTGGAGGAAGTTTTCCACCTTGTGAATAATCTATTCCTGAACTTACCGCTTCAAAACCACCAACTCCAACTGCGCCAGGTATTCCTGCAATAAGGTATCCTATTCCTCCTGCTCCTCCAATCTTTAAAGGAGTTCTAGTATCTGTTATCTTATGATTTACAGTTAGATTTTTTTCTCCAAATGTTAGAGTTACATTAAATTTGTCAGAAGCTTTTTTATGATTTATAGAATCTTCTTGGTTTACAGTTACTTTTACTCCTGCTCTAGTTGGATCTGTTGTATAGTTTTGAAATCCAGAAAATACTGCATCAGATAATTGTCTTCTCGCTGCTTCTGTTGAAGGTGCTAAATTGAAACTATATGTTTGTGCGCCTGCTGGAATTCTATTTTGAATTGCTCTTAGTGTTCCATATTGAGAATTTAATGGGCTGTCTGTGCTTAAAGGAGCATAAACTTCCAATTTACCAGAACCGTTGAATATGTGAACATTTCCTGAATAAGAAGGTAATCTATTGTATTGTTTTGCTAATTCTTGTTTTTCTTCAAAAGACGGTTGTGCTGGTAAATTATATTCAGGTCTTGCTGATGGAGTTGTTAATGCAGTTCTAGCTGTCTTTGATAATCTTGAAGTATCTGCTGATGTATATTCGTTCTTAGTTACACAACCAGTTAAAGCGGCAGTTAAACCTGTTAATGCGACTAGCGATCTTAATGATTTCATTTTTTGGCTCCTAATATGGCTCTTAATCTTTTTGTTGATCCTATTGTGAAAACTCCAGTATCATTGGTGAATGTAATACTTCCAGCGTTTGTACTTGCATTTTCTAAAAATGTTCCTAATCTTTTTAAATCACTTGTAGGAATTTCTCTTAAAACTGTTGCTGTTTCAGTATTTGACAATTTTGTTTTTCCAAACCAGATAGGGATGATTGCGTCATTGTTTGTTGGTTGGTATGTATTACCTATTGCTCTTGCAAAAGATCTTAGTTCAGAGAAGGTGTCTACAAATCCATCACCATAATATGGAACTTCTTGTATGTTTTGTAATCTCTTTCCATCTTTACTAAATCTAGCTACAGATAAAGGTAATTCTAATGGAGATACACTAATTAGTTTATCTACAGTTTTTCCTTCTTGTACTCTTCTTTCTTCTGCAAGTCTAGCTGCTTCTTCTACTGCATGGTATTTACTAATTGTTCTGTTTGCATTTCCTAATTGTGCTTGTGTATCTGCTAATCTATCATTTTTAGCTTTAAGGTCGGTATCTGCTATGTTTAGAAGATTTGTAGCTCGAGTGTATTTTCCTGTTAAGTTTGCTAATTGTGTTTTTGTTTCATTAAGTTTATGTGCAGTTTCTCCTTGAAGATGAGCCATTGCATTATATTTTCCAGTTGCTTCTCTTAGATTATTTACAGTATTTGTTAATGATGATGCTAAAGTATTATTTTTATTTGTTGCTGTTGAGTAATCTCTTCTAAATTGATTTACTTCTCTTAATCTATCTTGTAATGTTGAATTAGCAACGGCAAGTTCTCTTGCTGAGGCAGTTAGGTTTGCAGATAAAGTTTTATTTCGCTCTAATGCATCAACATAATTTCTTGTTGTCGCTTCTAATGTTCCAGTTGTTCTTTGGAGTTTAGTACCTGTTTCAACGTGAAGGTTCATTTCTCTTGCTAATTGTTCTTCTCTTTTTCTTGTTGATTCTTGTGCTTTTGTTAAATCTTTTTTTGCTGTTGATAGATAACCTTTCAATTCAGCAACTTGATTTGTAGCATTTCCATAATCTCTCCTGACAGATGCTAATTGATTTGTAGCAGTGAAAAGATCATTTGATGCACTTAAAATTTTTAAATTTGCAGAGCCTAATTTATTAGTCATTTCAACATTTCTTATTATTGAACTACCTAAATCTGCTTGGAGACCAGTTAACTTAACTTCAGCTTTGACAAGATCATTTGTGGCTAAAGAATGTTCTTTTGTTAAAGTCGCTAGATTATTTGAAGTTGTAGCTAAATCATTTGTAGCAAGATTATATTGAGTTGTTAAAGCAGCTAAATTAGTTGATAGATTATGAGAAGTATTTGTTGCATCAGCGTAATTTGTTTTTAATGTCATTAATTCACTCATTGTTGCATCATAATTTGAATGCAGGTTTGATACGGTATCACCTAGTCTATTTGTCTCTGATTGTAATTCTGCTTTTTCAGCTTGTAATTGCGCTATTAATTTACCTTTTGGATCTGGTCCAGGTTTACATGAAACACCTAATAATCCATACGCTGTAATTGCTGCTAATGTTCCAATTGCTGCTAATTTAGCTAAATTATTTCTAGTTCTTCCTAAAAAGCTAACTGGAGTTATATTTGCTGGTGTTGTACTTGGTGTGAAGTCTGCTGGCACTACTATAGTTTCTAAACCTTTAGCAGGTTGTCTTGTTTCCATAGTTTGTGGAGAAGGAGTAAATTTAACTTGAACTACATTTTCAGGTTGAGGATTAAGATATGATGTTTTTGCTTGAATATTATCTTTAAGTCCAGTTATAGCATCTTTAACAATTGAATAATTCTTTATCCTTCCTTTTTCTGCTTGATTTTGTAAGTAACTTTGAGAATTATTTAGTAATGATTGAGCATACTGTTTTTCTCCTGCAGTAAATGTATCTTGACCTTCTTTAAGAAGAGCTCCTATTTTAGCAATTCTTGTTTGGTGACTATATCCTCTATTAGTTGCTATGTCTCCAGCTTGTATTAATATCTCAGAATTAGATCCTAAATTTGCTCTAGAGTTTAAATAAAGATCATTTTGACTGTTTTTAAGACTTGTTTGAGGTGTTTTTCTTGCCATTTTTTGTTTTATCACCTCTAAACTCTTACTTTACCTTGCGTTTTTCGATTATATAAAGGTTTCTAGTGTTGTCATTTTAAAGAAGTTATAATATTTTCAAAATTTTTCGTTCATAAACTTTAAAAAGAAGACTTTTATTATTATATAGAATGAATAAAAATTTAATTTGGAGTATTATTATTGTTTTCATTTTATTAGTATTTGGATTTTATTATTTTAATGATATTGAAAGTGGTGTTGTTTCAAATAATGATGAAGGTAGTGACTTAGCTAGTTCTGGTTCTGGAGCAGTAATTCAAGCTGATGGAAATACAAAAGTTATTTCTATTTCTGCTCAGAAGTATGATTATACTCCTGGAACAATAACTGTTAAGAAAGGAGATCATGTGAGAATGGTATTAGTTAATAAGGATACACAGCATGGAATTGTAATTCCTGGTTTCAATGTTAAGGGAATGGATTCAGTTGAGTTTACTGCTGATAAAGCTGGAACTTTTGAATTTCGTTGTCCTACTTTCTGTGGTTCAGGACATAGGGAAATGAAAGGAACTTTAATTGTAGAGGAATGATGCTAAATCTTAAAAAATATGCACCAATAACCGTTAGAATTGGTATTTCTTTAGTTTTTTTGTGGTTTGGCTTTCAACAATTGTTGAATCCAGGAGATTGGACTGCTTGGTTACCTTCTTTTACTAGTTTTTTACCATTTAAAGCAGTTACTTTAATTGTTATTAGTGGTTTATTTGAATCTATTCTCGGATTATTTTTGATTTTAGGAATTTTCACTAGACTTTCGTCAGCATTATTAATTTTGCATCTCATAGGCATAATATTTAGTGTAGGATATAATGAGATTGCTGTGAGGGATTTTGGTCTGCTTATGGCTTTATTATCTGTATTTTTTAATGGAGAGGATGAATGGTGTTTGGATAAGGCTAAAGAGCAATAAATGATTAATTCTTTAAAGGTAGTTTTTGTCTTATATCTATGAGAACAGCAGGACCACCAGAGATACACAATAGGCATAAGATTTCTTTTCCAGCTCAGGTAAAGAACATAATTAGAATTTCAGATATTGTTCTTGAGATAGTTGATGCGAGATATATTACTGAGTCAAGAATACCTGAATTGGAGGAAATCATTAAAGAACAGGAAAAAATGCTTGTTCATGTCGTTACTAAAATAGATTTAGTGGATGTTAAGAAGTTGAAAGAAAGTGAACAAGCTAAAGACTTGTCTAATCCCGTCTTCATTTCTTGCAAGACTAAAGAAGGTATAAAGAACTTAAGAGAAAGGATACATATTCTAGCTAAAAAATTTAAAGATCGTGAAAGAGTGCATATCGGCGTTATTGGATATCCTAATACTGGAAAAAGTAGTGTTATAAGTATATTAGCGAGAAGAGCAGCTGCACCTGTTTCTTCCCAGTCAGGTTTTACTAAGAGCATGAGCAAGATTAGATTTTCAAAAGGAATTCTTTTGCTAGATGGACCGGGAGTAGTTCCTACAAAAGAAAATTTATTTGGAGATCAAGATTTAAAGAAACATGCTCTTCTTGGTGTGCATGTTCCTGAGAGTGTGAGAAATCCTGATTTAATTGTTTTTGAATTAATGAAAATGAATCCAGGCAGACTTGAAAAGCATTATGATATAGAATCTGAAGGAGATGTAGAAAAGCTTCTTCAACTTCTTGGAGAGAGATGGATTATCTTAAAGAAGAAAGGTGAAGTTGACAGTGATAAAACAGCAAGAAGAATTCTAAAAGACTGGCATACTGGCAAGATAAAAGGTTGATTTAAATAGTATAATTTTTAGATTTTTCTTATGAGTGCAAGGAAAAATACTGCTGTTGTTGTGGTTGATATGCAAGAGAGATTTCTTTCAATGTTAGATAAATTAACAAGGAGACAATTAGTACATAATCATCTTGAAGTTTTAGATTATTGTAGAGAAAATGATGTACCAGTTGTAGGAATTAGACATGATATTGTTGCTTTTGGGAAAGAATATGTTTATGCAATAGAAAATAAAATAGCCGAAGTCTCTAGAAATAGATATTTTTGGAAAGATAAAAATGATGGATTTTCTAATCTTAAATTGCAGGAGTATTTATCTTCTTTAGGAATAGAAAGATTATGTTTGATGGGAGTTTTTGCTTCTCGTTGTGTTATTAGCACTGGACAAGGAGCACTTAATAATGGTTTTAAGATTGCTACTTCCAGAGATTTGATTACAGATAGTAATTATTCTCAAGCCTTATTAGCAAGTTTTGATTGGTTTAATGCTAATGGGACTTTATTTGACAGATATCAAGATATGCTTAGAACTCTTTAGTTTTACCATTATCAAAAGACAGTGAAGGTATAAATACTACCTTGTATTATATTAATTAAGGTGATTGACTTTATCATCTTAATCCCTGCAGATAGTACTACAGATAAATCAACAAGTTTAAGGATTTGTTAATGTCTCTGTAAGCACAGAAACACGGAAGAGAGAAGAAGGGAAAAATTACACGATATTGAAGGGTGGGCAAAAGGCGAAAGCCGAGCCGAGAGGCGAAACCTGCTTATTTCAAGAGGTCGTGTAATTTATTTTTTTTATTTTGAAATATAAACATTTAAGTATAAATGTTTACTGATGATTAAAAGAGGAAAATGGCTACTTTAAATTTGGTTTGGGATTACATTGTTCATTATCTTAGTCTTACTTTAGATTCTGATGTTTTATGGGAAATTTCACCTATGATAATTGCCACCGTATTGACTATAGCTTATTTTCAAAGGTATGATAACGAAAAGCCTGGGTGGGAGAGTTATTATTCAACTTCCATTGTTCTTCTTTTTGTCTCGCTTTCTTTGCTTAGATATGTCTATAACATAAATGATGCAGGAGCTTACAATTTTATAGAATATCAGGCTAAAAGTCTTGCTGCCGTTTTTATATTATTTTTAGGATTTGTTCTGATTAAGTTTAATTTTGAGCATTTACTTCCTGAAAGATATGCATTATATGTGAGCTCTCCATTAACTATTCACTTAATTGCATTTGCAGTTATTTTATTTGTTCATTCAGATAGAACTTTAACTTGGGTTGGTTTTTTATCTTTGGTTATAATTGTTGCAGTTTTATCCTTAATATTAAATTCAATAAAATTCCCATTGCATAAGATGTTTGTTTTCATGAAAAAGGAAAAGGAAAAAGAAGAGATAAAGAGTGTTAAGGAAGTTAAGTTTGAAATTGATGAACTTAGAAGAAAGATAGCAGAAAAGAAAAGAAATCTTAAATTTGTAAAAAAGGTTGATGTTGATAAGCCTAGATCCATTGCTAAGAAGATAAAGAAACTTTTGAGATAATCAGATTAATTTAGTTATATTTTATCTTATTAAATATTGATAAAAAGTTGTTATCTATAATACGATATTAATGTTGTTGTATAAGTTAATAATATTTTTTATTTTTAATTCCAGCTATTTTGTAAATTTCATTCATTAGATTTTTTCCAGCTTTGTTCCTTCGGAAGAGTCTATTAATTTAAATCCTTTTTCTTCTATTCTCTTCCTGAATAAGTCTGCTTCTTCCCACATCTTAGCTTGTCTAAGCTTTTCTCTTTCACTTGCAAGGTCTTTTATTTCTTTAGGAATGGTGAGTTTTTCTTCTTTCATCTCTTTAATGTCTAAACCTAAGACTTTATCAAATTCTTCAAGGAGTTTTATCTTTTTCTTTGAATCAAAGTCTAAATCATCTAGAGCCGTATGGAATATTTGTAATGCATTTGGTATGTTTAAGTCTGAATGAATTGCTTTATTGAAAGATGATTGGTATTTTTCTGTTTCATCTTTCCCTTTGTAATGGTTTTGCTTTAGGCTTATTATTTTCTTTTTTATATTTTCATATCCATTTTTAGATGCATCTAATGCCTCTAATGAGAAGTTCAAGGGTTTTTTGTAGTGTGTTTGAAGGCAGAGATATCTATAATGTAATGGATTGTAACCTAGATCTTCTAATTCTTTTATAGTGTATAGGCCTCCTGATGATTTTGATACTTTGTCTCCATTAAATAGAAGGAATGCTCCGTGAAGCCAGTAATTTACAAATTTCTTTCCTGTTGCTGCTTCGCTTTGTGCTATTTCATTAGTGTGATGGATTGGAATATGGTCTTGGCCTCCAGTATGGATATCAAAATGATTTCCTAGATATTTCATACTCATAGCTGAGCATTCTATGTGCCAGCCAGGGAAACCAACACCCCAAGGAGAAGGCCATTCTTGCTGTCTTTTTTCATTTTCTTTTGAGAATTTCCATAAAGCAAAGTCCGTTTTGCTCTTTTTATCTCCAATTTGAATTCTTTTTCCTGCTTTTAATTCTTTAATGTTTAAATTTGCTAATTTACCATAATCTTTTAATTTCAAAGTGTTAAAATAAATTCCATCACTCGTTTTGTAAGTAAATCCCTTTTTTTCAAGAGTTTTTATTAATTCTATCTGTTCTTTTATGTGTGAAGTAGCTTTTGTCCATTTGCTTGATTCTAAAATGTTTAATTTTTTTAAATCCTGGTGAAAGACAGAAAAGTAGTGATCTGCAATTTCTTTTGCTGACTTGTTTTCTTTTTTTGATGCATTTTCCATTTTATCTTCACCTTGGTCTGCATCATCAGTCAAGTGTCCAACATCTGTTATGTTGATTATCTGCTTTACTTTATATCCTGCATATAGGAGCATTCTTTTCAATAGGTCTGAGAAAATGTATGTTCTCATGTTTCCTATTGTGGCATACCAGTAAACTGTTGGACCACAAGTATACATTTTAATTTCTTTTGGATTAATTGGCTTGAAGACTTCCTCTTTTTTTGATAATGTATTGTATAGATAGATAGACTCTTTTTTCATATATTAATTAGTATATTCAGTATTTTAAGGGTTTCCATGCCAAGGTTTTTAAGCTTGTTTTTTAGGGTAATTTTATGGAAAGCGACAAGAGTTTAGTAAGTTTATTAGCTGAGAGTTTAGTTGGAACCATTTCTAAGGGCAAACCTATGAATAAAAAAAGTAGAGATAGGTTTTATTCTATTACTGGACAACTTTCAGATACTATTAGAAGGCAGCATGGATCTGTTGATTTTCCTACTAGATTATCAAGATATATAGGCCAGAGAGCTATGCTAACCGGTATGAAAGATAATGAATTTATTGATGCTGTTTGTAAGTCTGAAGATTTGAGAAGCTGGGAAAATTTAATGTTTTATAATTACGTTTAAACCACAGGTTTAAATAGCCAGATTTTGATTGTTATTTATTCAACGTGTATAAGAAATAGCTCAAAGAGACTATTTCTTGTTTGGCATTGATTACATAATTTAAATGGAAAGTTTTACAAAACTTGGCCTATCAGAGAAGCTTGCGAAGGCATTGTCTGAATTTGGCTTTGAACAACCTAGAGAAATTCAAGAGAAGACAATTCCTTTAGCTATGGCTGGGAAAGATATTATTGGTGGAAGCGCAACGGGAAGTGGAAAGACGCTTGCTTTTGGTGCAAGTATAATTGAGAAAACAATTAAAGGGAAAGGCGTCCAAGCATTGATTCTTACTCCTACTAGAGAATTAGCTGAACAGGTTGCAGATTCTTTGATTAAATTTTCAAGATATTATAACTTGGAGATATGCACAGTTTATGGTGGTGTAAGTATTGAACCTCAAATGAGATATTTGAGATATGCCGATGTTGTTGTTGGAACTCCTGGAAGAATATTAGATCATTTAGAAAGAAGAACTCTTGATTTGAGTAAGGTTAAGACTTTGGTTTTAGATGAAGCTGATAGAATGTTAGATATGGGTTTTATAGATGATGTAGTTAAGATAATTGAAAGCTGTCCTAAAGAAAGACAAACAATGTTATTTTCTGCAACTATAAGTAGAGATATTGAACTTATTGCTAAAAAATATATGAAGAAGCCTGAGTCTATTGAACTTGAAAGCTATGTTGATCCTAGCAAATTAAAACAGGTCTATTATGATGCTTCACAAGATGTGAAGTTCTCTTTGCTTTTACATTTACTTAAGCATGAGCATCCTGGATTGATTATGATATTCTGTAATACTCAGAGAAATACTGATTTTATTGCTGATAATTTAGCTAGATATAGCATTGATGCTACAGCGATTCATGGAGGATTGTCACAAGCTAAGAGGACGAGAGTTATGGATAACTTTAGAAATAATCAAGTAAGTGTATTGGTTTGCACTGATGTTGCTGCTAGAGGATTAGATATAAAGAATGTAAGTCATGTTTACAATTACGATATGCCTAATTCAAGTAAAGAGTATGTCCATAGAATTGGAAGAACTGCTAGAGCTGGAAAAGATGGTATAGCTATCAATTTAGTTTCTCCTAGAGATTATGATAACTTTAGAAGTATTCTTAGAAATCCAGAATTACAGATTGAACAAATGCCAATACCAGAAGTAGAGAAGGTATTTGTTAATTTTAACAGTCCTGGTAGAGAGAGAAGCTTTAGGCCAAGAATGAGAAGTTCTGGAAATGGAAGAAGCTTTGGAGATAGAAGTGAAGGCTCAGGAGAAAGTAGAGGTGGCTATAGAGGAGGTGGAGAAAGAGGAGGAAGCAGAGGCGGTGGAGGATATCGTGGAGGGGGCGGTGGCGGAGGATATAGGGGTGGTTCAAGATCAAGACATGGAAGGTCAAATGAAGATACTCAAAGGCCTAGTTACAGTAGAAGAAGATTTTAAGTAATAATCGATTTATGTTACTCTTTAATAGTGATACTAAAAGAAAGGTTTAAATAGGTATATTTTTTATTTGTTTTATGAATTTTAAAAAAGCACTGGGGGCAACTCTTTTAGCAGGAGCTATTGTATGCGCTACTGCAATTGGTGGTAAACCTTACAAAGATACCAGACGAGTTAGTGATAATGAGAGCAATTACGCTCAATCAAATACAAATTATGATCCTAATCCTAAATCTCCTCCTTATTTTATTGCTGGAGAAGATGATTCCGGAGCTAAGATTGTTAAGGTAAATAGAAGAGTATTTGTTTCTGGGAGAGATCTTTCTTTGACAGGACTTGTAAGTAAATTAACAAATGAAGGAGATAGTAAAGAAGCTTTGGCACAGAGATTACTTAATTATGTTTCTGGAATTAATTATAATCCTAATGAGGGAGATAAGCAGAAAACTGCTTTGGAAGTATTATCTACTGGAAAGGCAGATTGCAGAGGAAAGACTGTTCTTTTGGCTTCTCTACTTGATCATGCAGGTATTGATTGCACTATAGTCTATTTTCCTACTCACGTGAGTGTCGCTGTTGAAGGAAAATATTCTAATAAAAATGGATTAGCCTTTGATTTGGATGGAAAGCGATATAGTCTTGCTGAACCTAGCTCTGAAAATGGATTTGAAATAGGTAAGACTGAAAGTCCACAATTAGATTTTGGTAAAATGGAGCAGGTACAAAGATCTGATGGAAAAGTATTTGATATAAAGACTGGGAGGCAATTAGAATTTTATTGACATGATAGTTTTAATGTTTTTTTAGTAAGAAACATTAAATAGTCTTTCTAATACAAAAATTTATGCATTCAAGATATATAACTGGAAGCAATTTAGAGCCACAAATTACGGCTAAACTTATATCTTTAGGTTATTTTCCTGCAGTTAGAGACACCACTCCTATTCTTAACTTAGCTTTACAGATAATTTACGTAGGTTCTACTGCTTCAGTTATTGGAAGATTCGCTGATGGACCAAGAATAATGGTTCATGATAGTAAACTAAAACCTAGTAGTTGGTGTGAAGGACAGTTATATTTCTTAAATGCCGGTGTTGATGATTTAGTATGCCTCGATAATGTATTGGAAGAGCATTATGTAAGGAGTGCACCAAAATTTACTTTTACTCCTAATGCTCAGCCATTAGATGCACATCATAGATAGTCTTGATAAATAGGATACTTTATTGATTCTTATAATCTCTAATCATCTTCCTTATTAGTTTTGAAGTGTCATGGTTTTTGTTTGTAGGTTTTATAGCTTCTTTTAGTACTTCATACCAAACAGCATATCCTTCATTACTTGGATGAAATTTATCTCTTGAGAATAAAGATTTGTCATTTCTAAATCTTGGAAAATCACTTATTGATGTGTATAAATCAATATAAACTGTTTTTGTTGCTTTTGCTATTTTCTTATATATTTTTCTCACTTTTCTTGTTCTTAATGAATATAATGCATTTATAGGAAAAGGCAGTAATCTAGATGCAGCTAGATTACCTCCATGTAAAAATATGACTTTTTTAGATTTCTTCTTTGCCTCATTTATAAGAAACAACATATCTTTTTCTATTTCTTTTAAGGGTGTGAAACGAACTATATTATTTGCTCCAATATTAATTACGATTAGATTATAATGATTTAATTTAGATTTTCTAAGAAATTCCAAGGCATCTTTGATTTTTGCTCCTGTTCTAGCTATTACTTCAATAGTCGCATCTGGCTTTTCCTTTCCAAGTCTGCCAGGCATAGAATATTCTTTTTTAGATGCTCCGATGCCTACTGCAGTGCTATCCCCAATCCATAATATATTTTCTTTTCCATTACCTTTTTGATTTGGAAGTTTTGTTGACCTTTCCATTTTATTTCTCAATTTTTTATATATTTTTATTTTTATAAAAGCGTAAATATATCTAATTATTATTATCCATAGCAATAAAGTTAATATTTTTATAATCATTTTATTGAACTAACGACCTCTTCTATTTCTTCCAATGATTTGCAGGACATTGCTTTTTGTCTTAACTTTGCTGCGCCTTGCATGTTTCTAAAGAAACATGTTGAAATATATTTTATTCTATGTAAATTATCAAATTTGTATTTCTTGCAGTATTTTAGATAGAGTTTAAGGTATTTTATGTTTCTTTCAAATGAAAATGGGATCTCTTTGCCTGTTTTAAGATAGTGATTTACTCTATAAAATATGTCTGGGTCACCTATGGCTGCTCTTGCAATCATGCAACCATCAGCAATTTTTAACATCTCTTCTACTTTTTTGCCTGAATCTATATCTCCATTACCTATAACTGGAATTTTCAATTCCTTTTTTACTTTAGCTATCCAAGCCCAGTCAGCAGGAGTTTTATTTGAATGTGTAGCAAGCCTTGCATGTACTGTTAAAAGAGAAGCTCCGGCTTTTTCAATTGCTTTTGCTGTCTCTAAGACATTATTATTTTCAAAGCCGAGTCTTATTTTTGCTGTGACTGTTAGACCTGCCTTCTTTAGCAGTTTGATGATATCGGCTATTTTTTCAGGATTTTTAAGAAGGAAAGAACCAGCTTCATTTCCAGTTATTCTCATTGATGGACAGCCACAGTTTATATCTACTATATCATATTTTTTTAAATGGGGAATTGCTTTTTCAAATTCTTCTAAATTATTTCCAGTTATTTGTATTATTTTTATCTTTTCTGATGGAATAGTCTGCATGTGTTTTTTTGTTGCTGAATTTTCATGAGTAACTGCATCTACATAAAGCATTTCAGTGCTTGCATAATCTACCCCTGCTTTTCTACAAATTAATCTATATGGTAAATCTGTTACATCAACCATAGGAGATAAAAATACGGGATTTTTTATAGTGAATTTTCCTATTTTTATTGGTTTGAGTTTCATTTTCATATAAACTTAAATATGCTTAATGAGGTTTATAAAAATGCCCTCATTCGAAAGAAATTTTTGGAATCCAAACTTTTATGCAAGAAAAGCTTTTACAGCTGAAGGTTTGGAAATGCATATATGGGAATTAGAGAGTATTAGAAGTAAATCTTGGTCTGAAGGATCAAATTCACTTTATTATAATAGGATAGTTGCTGATTTTAAAGTAGAATATTACCGCTTAACTGGAAGGGAGTTTAAAGGTTAAATGAGTGTTGTTTAGTACAAATATATTTTTATAGTGCTATTTTCATCAATCTCTTAATGGTTAGGTATGTTAGTCCAATTGATCCCCACGTTCATTTAAGATGGGAAGAATATCCTAATAAAAATTATCTTAAGCTTGGTTTTTTAGATGCTAGGGCAGTTGGTCTGGCTGCTTTGGTGGAACAGGGAAATACATCTCCTGCTCTTACAAATGAGGAAGTTATAAGGAAGCGTTTGAAACTCGCTGATCAATTTAGAGGTAATATTATGCATGGAGTATATGTTGTTCTTACTCCTGATGAAGATCAACAGGTTGGTGCTTTGAAGTTAGTTATGAATGAAGAAAGAGTTTGTGGTGCCAAAACTTTTCTTGTTAGATCTACTAACAGCGGTTTGATTGAGATAACTGATGAAAAAGCTCAAAGAGAAGCTTGGTTTTTGAAAGCAATAACTGGTTTTCGTGGGCCTGATATCGCACATTATGAAGATGGAAAATTATTTACTATGCCTTTTGATCCTGCAAATCCCGTTTCTCACTCAATTAGACAGTGTCCTGAAGCTGAAGTTGTGCAGTTTGAAAGACAATTTAAGAATGCTTATGATGCAGGTTATGAAGGAAGTTTAGTTGTTTTGCATACTTCAAATCCTGATACAATTGATATGGGTGAGAAACTCATCAAGCAACATAGTCCTAATTTTAAAGTCTTTTATGAAACTACCTTTCATCATATGTTTTTGAATGGAAATGATGATTATCCTCTTCATGGTAATCTTGTAAAAATGAATCCTCCTTTGAGACCGGCTGTTTTGCAGGAAAGACTGCTTGAATATGTTCTTGCAGGTAAAACTCATATTATTGGTACTGATCACGCTCCTCATCCTTATGAAGAAAAAATAGGTAAGCCGTATAAGTCAGGTATTCCTGCTATATTATTCTGGCCTAAAGGTATTGAATTATTAAGAAATCATGGAATGAAAGCAGAGCATCTTGAAGCTTTGACATTCGATAACTCTAATGAATTGTATTTTGGTGGAAGAGTTAAAGGGAAGATAGTTGATATTAAGTATGCACCAGATTTGTGGAGAAGAAGATATGGATTTAATCCTTTTTCAAGAATTGATGGAACACCTAAGAGTTAATTTCTTCTTCTTTCTGTTCTTCTTAATTCTCTTAATAATGCTGGACCTTTGTAGATTAATGGGGTGAATATTTGAACTCCATTTACTTTTTCACATATTGTTCTTAGTCTTACTCTTTCAGCAGAATTTATTCCCCCACACGCTATTAAATTGAGTTGATATCCTCCAGCATTTATAGCATCTCTAAATGCTTGTTGTGTTTCATATGATCTATTGTAGACTGCATTTCCGCTTGCTCCACCTTTACCCTCGGGATTTGGCCTATGTCTTATAAAATTGGGGTCATGATGAGTTGTTGTGTTTGTAGTTGTGAAGCCATCTATTCCATAATCTCCGGCTATCTGAACTATTCTAATAATATCTTCTTTGCTTAGATCGGGAGAAACTTTTAGATAAATTTCTTGGTCTGGATCTCTTCTATTAACTGCTACGACTTCCATCATTTCTTTTAGTTTACTTTGGTATTCTGCTCTTGAATCTCCTTTTCCAATTGCAGCATGCGTATTTGGACAGGATATATTTAATTCATATCTATCTACGTAAGGCAAATCTTTTGTTGCTAGCATTGTTGTTCTTAAGTCTTTTAATAGTTCATTACCTGTTTTTCCAGGTGTCGACATTAAGTTTATTGTTATTGGGACTCCGTGATGTCCATATCTTTTCAGGTTTTCTGCTACTGTTTTTGCTCCTACTCCTGGAAGACCCATCCAGTTTACCATTGAATCTGTGCTAGAATATCTTACAATTCTTGGGCAGGGATTGCCTTGCCAAGGGTCTGCAGTTACTGTCCCAACGACAACTCTATCAAATCCTAATGCTTTAAGAAAAGTTGGGGGAATGTTTCCATCTTTATTGAAGCCAGCAGCATTTGAAATTTCAAAACCAGGATCTAATTTATTTTCTAGACAGTCAAATAATATATTTTCTAGTCTAAAAGCATGAATCCTTCTTGCAGCTTCAACGAATGCATGATGCGCATCTTCTGGGTCGGGAAATTTATCAAATAACTTTGAACGATGTTGTATATATTTCCTATCTATGAAATTTCTTATGCCTTCCATTTATTCTTAGCTTATTTTATCTTTAAATATATGATTTACTACTCTGTATGAATGCTCTATGACAATCATCTTTAAATAGAAAGAGGTTCTTTATTTTTTATGGAAAAGGATATTGATAGAATAACAAAGAATAGCGAAACAGATATTGTAATAAGAATTGATGATTTTGGTGGTAAGAGGGGATTAACTATAAGGGAATTTGTAAAGAGCGATAAATATACTGGCTTTACAAAAGCTGGAACTAGAATACCTGCTGATAAGTTTAAGGTTTTTAAAGCTACAATAAATAGTATTGATGAGAAAGATTTCGAAGTTGAAGAAGTGAAATAGTTAAATTTTTATATGGTTTTTTTGATATTTTCTTATGGATCCAGATTATAGGTTGCCATTTAAGCCAGAATTTTTGAAGAGACTTAGAGAACAGAGTAAAGATGATGTTGATTCTGTTTTACGAACAACACCTAGTCCTTTTGGTTATCATGATGGAAGATATTATTTTCAACCACCCATAGGTACTGAGATTGTTGCTTGCAGATCAGGTAGAGTTGTAGAGATTGATAGAACTCCTCTAAGAAAATTATTAGGTTTAACCCATAGAGAGCTACATAACGCAAGGTTTGTTTTTATAAATCATGGTGATGAGACTTATATGAATTATGTACATTTAGATTCTCGATTAAAGAAAGGAGATAGGGTTGAACAAGGTGAAACTATTGGTAGATTAATAAGCGGTTCTTCAGATTATCTTCCACATTTACATTTACATCATCATAAGTTCTTTAGTCCTAAGCAAGTAAGCAGAGATACATTTAATTCTAATGTTGTTTTTACTGATCCTCTTTTTAGAAGGTTTAGATATATTGGAGGACTGCTTAGAAATCCTAGTCTTACTTTAATTGATTAAGGCATGCCTGAATTCTTTACTATCATTTCAAGTTTTTGTTGTTCTGTTAAATCATTTGTTCCTTGGACTTGAAATCTGTGATAATATTCTGGGAGATTCATCATTCTTTCATGTCTTTGTAAGTCTCTTAAGTCTGCTTTTCCTGTAAAATGAAGAATTGTATACAATGCAATTGCTCCTGCGATATATTTTGGTGCTTTCTTTAGAAATTGGTATTTCATTTTATTCTTTAGTATTTTAGGTATTAAATATATTATTGTTCTAAGATATATTTAGTTAATTCTTCAGATTCTCTTCTTAATGTACTGGCTTTCTTAGTTATTTCAGGAGCATTTGTTAACCTTTCTACTGTAGAATATGTGAAATGTCCTGGTCTTTCTCTTGATTGATAACTTACTAATCCTTCTGTAAACATAAATGCTGTGAGAGCCGCAATTTTAATCAATATTGAATCATCGTATGAAGAGACAGTTTGATCATTTAACATGCTTCTTGTTGTTAAATATACTCCAGCAAACCCAAGGTTCATTAATGCTATTCCGAATGTCTTTGATTGGTTTTCTAAGTGATTTGCTCTTTCTCTAATTGAATTTGGTGTTTCTATTTGATACATCGCTTGTTGACAATTATCAAGCTTTAAAAATGTGTGTTGCTTCTTAATTATTAATGAATATAGGAGAAAATAATAATGAAAGATCAAATAAGACAACCAATAGTAACTGTATGTGGTCATGTAGATCATGGTAAAACATCGATATTAGATTGTTTTAGAGGAAGCGCTGTTCAAGAGAGTGAGGCTGGAGGAATAACTCAGAAGATAAGTTTTACTAAATATCCTAAAGAGCAGATTCTTAAGACTTGTCCGCTTCTTGAAAAGTCTGGAGCAAAGCTTGAAATTCCAGGATTTCTTTTTATAGATACACCAGGGCATGCAGCATTTACTAATTTAAGAAAGAGAGGAGGGAGCTTAGCAGATCTTGCAATTTTAGTTGTTAATATAAAAGAAGGAATAAAACCACAAACGGCTGAAGTCTTACAAATTTTGAAGGCTAATAAAACTCCTTTTGTTGTTGCATTGAATAAACTAGACAATATTTCTGGATGGAAGAAGAAAGGAGATTTGAAAGAGAGCATTAATTCACAAGCTATTCATGTAAGGCAAGAATTTGATGAAGCATTTTTAACTTTTCAAGGTTCTTTGCATGAACATGGTTTCGATTCTGATTTATTTTATGAAATAAATGATTTTACTAAGAAGATTGCTTTAGTTCCTTGTTCTGCTAGAACTAAAGAAGGAATAAGTGAATTGATATTTGTTTTATGTGGATTGTCTCAGAAGTTTTTGAAGGAAAGATTGAAATTGAGCGAGGTCTCTAAGGGAGTTATTTTAGAAGTTAAACAAGTTAAAGGACAGAAATGGGTAGAAGCTATTTTGTATGATGGTGTTTTAGATGAAGGAGATGAATTAGTTATAGCTAGTTTTGGAGAATCAATTATTTCAAAGGTTAGAGCCTTAGGAGAGATCGTGCCATTGTCTAATAAATATAGTCCTGTAAAGAGCGTTACAGCTGCTACAGGAGTTAAAATGCAATTAACAGAAACAGATGGAATAATGGCAGGAGTTCCTTTTCAGGAAACTAAAGGAGATGTTGAAAGCGTTAAGTCTGCTTTCAAGAAAGATATGGCTAAAACTATTCAAGTCGATAAGCAAGGAATTATTATTAAGGCAGATTCACTTGGAAGTTTAGAAGCTTTGATTACTTTACTTAAACAGGAAAAAATACAGATAATCAAAACTGGAATTGGACCTATTGGAAAGAGCGATTTAATTTCTGCTCAGGCTAATTTAGATATTAATCCATTAGATGCAGTGATAGTCGGATTTAATGTCGGTCTGGAAGAAGATTTAGAGGTACCTGAAAGCATTAAAGTCATTAGAAATGAAGTTGTGTATAAATTAATTGATGATTTAGGAGAGTGGAGAAAGAGGAAAGATGAGGAGATAAGAAAAGAAAGAATGATGGAGTTGGTTACTGTTTGTAAATTGGAAATATTCCAGAATCATGTTTTTAGAAATAGTAATCCTGCTATTTTTGGAGTTAAGGTATTGGCTGGAAAGGTTAAAGTTGGAATACCTATGATTGATGAGAAAGGAGAGGAAATTGCAAGAGTAAAGTCTTTACAGTTAGATAAAAGCGCAGTTGTCGAAGCTAAAGAAGGAAGTGAACTTGCACTTGCTTTACCAGGAATACAATTTGATAGAGTATTGAAAGAAAGTAAGTATCTTTATGCAGATATAAGTGAAAAGCAGTTTAAGACTTTTAAGAAGAACAAGGATTTATTGTCTAGCAATGAGATGAAGGTTCTTCAGGAGATTGCTGAGATAAAACAAAGGAAGAATGAAAATTGGGGAGCTTAGTATCTTACTTGTCTTTTTCTAGTTGATCCTTGAATATGGATTTCATTAACTTCGTTCCCAGGGTTCAATTCAGCCACTCTATGTTTCATTAAATCTCTTGGAGAATGGTATTCTCTTTTTTCATCATCTCCCATATGAGCTCGATATTTTCTTAAGTTAATCATAATTTTGCTTCATGAGATAAGCTTTAAAAACCCTCCTTTCTGATTGTGTATATGGTAATAAAAATCAATATAGCTGATAAGGGAAAGACTTGGAAAGTTGAATCAGATGGAGCTTCTTTAATGGGTAAAAATGTTGGAGATAAAGTTCATGGAGCTGAATTGAAATCAGAATTAGAAGGTTATGAGCTTGAAATAATGGGTGGAAGTGATAGTGCTGGTTTTCCTTTATCTAAAGATGTCGAAGGAGTTTATTTGAGAAAAGTTTTATTGACTGAAGGCTTTGGAATGAGACAGAGTAAGCCTCACGGACTTAGAAAGAGAAAGACTCTTAGAGGAAAGACTATTTCAGAAGCTGTTGTTCAGCTTAATTTAGTTGTTGTAAAGCATGGTGGAAAGAAATTACATGAAATATTTCCTGAACAGAATCAACCTAAAGCTACAAAGACTGGGGAACAAAAAGCTCCTGCTCCAGCTGCTTAATTCTAAAGGTAGGTTTTTTAAACACAGTTTTTCTTGAGAATTTATGAATACTGGAAAGCAATTAGAGACAATAAATATTGGAATTGTAGGACATATAGATCATGGTAAGACTACTTTACTTCAGAAGTTGAGCGGTAAGTGGGCTTCTCAACACTCTCAGGAATTGAAAAGAGGAATTACTATTAAATTAGGTTATGCAGATATAACTTTGTATAAAGATAAGAATGGATATAATACTAAATCTGGAGAACCTGTAAGGCATGTTAGTTTTGTTGATGCTCCTGGACATGAGATGCTTATGGCTACTATGTTGTCAGGGGCAGCTATAATTGATGCAGCTATACTTGTTGTGGCTGCTAATGAAGGCATTAAACCGCAAACAAGGGAACATTTAATGGCATTACAAGCTAAGCAAATTAAGAATTTGATAGTTGTTCAAAATAAGATTGATTTGGTTGATAAGAATCAGGCCTTGAAGAGCTATAAAGAAATAAAAGAATTGCTTAAAGGAAAATATGATAATGCAGAGATAATTCCGGTTTCTGCACAGCAGGAAGTTAATATCGATAAGATTTATGAAGCAATTGCTCAGATTAAAATTGAAGATAGAAAAGAAAATGATAAGCCCGTTTTTGTTGTTGCTAGAAGTTTTGATATAAATAAGCCTGGAACAAAACCTGAGAACTTGCATGGAACTGTTCTTGGAGGAACTTTAAAGAAAGGTAAATTAAAAGTTGGAGATGAAATTGAAATGAAGCCAGGAATTGCTATTAAGGAAGCTAATCAGATTAAATATAAAACTCTTAATGCTAAAGTTCTAAAATTATTTAGAGGTAGTGCTGAAGTTCAAGAATTGACTTCTGGTGGAAGTATGAGTTTAGAAACAAGTTTAGATATGTCTATTGGAAAGAATGATGCTTTAGCTGGAAATGTTTTATCTGTTAAAGATTATTTACCAGAACCTGCATTGCATTTGAAAGTTAAATACAATCTATTTCCAGAGGTTTTTGGTGTAAGTACTAATATGAAAGTTGAACCTTTGAAAGCTAGTGAGGCTTTACTCTTGAGTATAAATACAAGTATGACAATTGGAGTTATAAAGAGAATTCAGAAGAATGAAATTGAATTGACTTTGAAAATGCCCGTTGTTCTTTTCAAAGGAGATAATGTCGCTATATCCAGAAATTTAGCAGGGCACTGGAGATTAATAGGTTGGGGAGAGGTTGTTTAGTTTTACCAGCTTCTCTTATTTTCTTTAACTCTTTGTAAAATATCTTTAACTCTCTTATTTTGTGTTTCTGGTAACTTTGCACTCATTAGATAGTATAATAGTGCCTTCTTGTAAGAAGGAGAGAAATTGTTGAAAGTTTCTTCTAGTTTTTTATCTTTATTTAATTCAATCTTTAATATTTCTGGAACTTCAGGGTTTTTTGGCCTACCGAAGTCATGTGGTTTCTTTTTTAGTCCTTCCTTGTATCTTTTTATGCCTAAAGTGTGCATTTTCTTTTCTTTTAACAGTTTTTTCGCATAGCTTAATGTGTTAGTGCTCCAGTTTGCTTTGTCTCCTCTTTTGATGAAAGTGCGCATATATTTTTCTTCATCCAATTTATTTATTATTGTGTCAATCCAACCGAAGCAGAGAGCTTCTTCAATTCCTTCCCTATGAGACATTGAAGTCTTTCCAGTATGTTTCTTATGATGAATAACCTGCACTTTCTTCTCTTCAAGATGATTCTTTTCAAGCCAGTTTCTAAAATCTTGTCTTGAATAAACTGTTATTTGGGGAATTTTATCCATGTTATAATCAAGTTTATGGTATTTTTAATAGTTGGTTTTGACGATAAGTTTTATTAACTCATTTTTTTCATATTATTTATGTCAATTGAGAAGAAAGTAGTAGGGGCTGCAATAATAAGCAGAGGAAGAATTCTTTTAGTTAATAACTCCAATTTTTTTATTCCTGTTGGAGGAAAGATTAAAGCTGGAGAAACAGATGAACAATGTCTCAGGAGGGAGGCGAGGGAAGAATTAAGTGGTACGGAACTAAAGAATCTTCGATTCTACAAAGATTTTAAGGCTATTACTCCTACTTCTAGAAAGCCTTTTATTTGTGCTATTTATCTGGCAGAGATAGATGGTTTGCTTGGAAATGCTTCTGCCGAGATATCCGGCTATGTCTGGATGCCCTATAGTAGTAGAGACAGTTATAGATTATCTGATGCGACTAGAGAAATGGTAGAATCTTTGCATGGAGATGACTTATTTTAGTTTGCGCAATAATATTTATAACGTACTTTAGCAAGGATGTTTTATGTCGAATGTTGATGCTATAAAAAGGGTGAAAGGTCCATGCGTTATTCTTGCTGGTGCGGGAACTGGGAAGACGCATACAATAGTTGAGAAGATAAAATATTTAATTGAATCTGGGACAGCACCAGATAAGATTGTTTGTATTACTTTTTCAAATGAAGCGGCTAATAATGTTTTATTGAGGGTGGAAAAGTTGTTAGGAACTTTACATTTGAATGATGGTAAGAAACCAATAATAAAGACATTTCATAGTTTTTCTGCTGATTTGATTAGAAAGTACGGAGATAGAATTGAAATATCTAAAGAATTTAAGATATTAGATCCTGATCAGGCCAAAGTTATTTTACATAGAAATTTTAAGATTAATGCTGCAAATTGCCATAAATATATAGCAAGTATAGGGACTGCTAAAGACTTAGGTGTTAAACTAGAGGAGTTTCAGAATTTTCTTTCTGCAGGAATGAGAGAGTTTGAAGGAGTAGACTTGGAGAAAAGACTTGAGAATTTGAATTTTGAATTTCAAACTCTTCATCTTAAAAGTGAGCATAAGAAGAAAAAAGAAATTGTTGCAGATATAAAGAAGATAAAAACTATTATTGAATTGAAGAAATTTGTGAATGCATGGAATGCCTATGAAAAGCTGAAGAAGAAAGGAAATTATCAGGATTATTCTGATTTGAATGTAAATTCATTGCATCTTTTGAGAGAGAATAGAGAAATCGGCATGGATTTTGATTATGTTATTGTTGATGAATTTCAAGATACAAATAAACTTCAATTGGATTTTCTTGTTGAATTGGCTGGAAATGGAAATATAACTGTTGTAGGTGACCCTAATCAGAGCATATATAGATTCCGGGGAGCATATAAGAATAACTTGAGTTTGTTTAAGCAAATCTTTAAAGTTGGTGAAAAAGATGTGTTTAATCTTGCACAGTCTTATAGGTCTCCGAATAAAGTGCTTAAAGCAGCACATAAGTTAATTTTGAATAATTATGAGAATAAAGAGGAATGTTTCTTTGTCGAGAATGTTCATGGAAGAGAGGGAGATAATATTGAAGTTTATGAATTGAAAAATGCTAGGGAAGAAGCTAGAAAAATAGTTGAATTGGTAAAAAAAGAAGTTGAAAATGGCTCTTCTTTGGAAGATATATGTATTATGTTTAGGGCGCACCAACATGGAAGAATAATAAAGAAATATCTTGAAAGCGAGAAGATACCCTTTCATTCTGTTGCTAAGTCTTCATTGCTTAAGCAGAAATCAATAAAGACTGCAAGAGATTATTTGATTGTTTTGGATAAATTAAAGAAAAAAGAGAAGGGTGGAGAGGAAGCTTGGTGGGATTTAGCTTATCAGCTTAACTTTAATCAAGAAGATTTAATTAAAATTGGAAAAACTATAAAAGAATTTGCAAAAAAGAATGAAAAGAAAGATGAGGATAAAAAAGATAATAATGAAGAAAAAATAGAAGAAGTATTAAGTGTTTATTTATTTAATAAACTTGAAGAGATTGTTTCTGAGAAGGGAAGAATGGCTGCTAAGATTTTGATTGAGAAGATAAAATTAATGATTCCATTTATGGATAAGCCTATTTCTGAGATTTTGAAAGAGATTTATAAAATTTCAGGTCTTGTTAATGAACAGAAGACTAGGGAAGAGAAAGAAATTATGCTTAATTTGAATAAGTTCTTTGAATTGGCTAAAGTTCATGAAGAATTGTATGATTCTGATATGAGTAATTTTCTTTATTATCTTGATTTGCTTGAGAGTTTAGGAATTGAGATATCTGCTTCTGAATTGGAAGAAGCAGGAGTAAGATTGATGACTAGTCATGCTACAAAAGGCCTTGAGTATAAAATAGTTATAATAAGTAATATGGCTCAAGGAAGATTTCCTATTGAAAGATATACAAGCAATATGTTAATTCCTACTGAGCTTTTACCAGAAGTTAAGAACGAGATTAAAGGAATGAATGAAGGCGATAAGGAGGATTATGTACATTCTTATGAAAAGCATAATCAACTTCTTGAGGAAAGAAGGTTATGCTATGTTTCTTTTACAAGAGCTAAGGAAAAATTAGTTTTAACTTATGCCTCTGAATATTCAGGTAAAGCATTTTCTCCTAGTGTTTTTCTTAATGAAGTAGATTATAAGAAAAATACAGATTTTACGTTTGTTATCGATAATGATATAAAATGCAGTGAAGAACTGGAGAATGATAAGAAGTTTGAAGTGGGAAGTTTTCTTAATGCTAGAGATTTTGAAGAAAGTGTAAGAAATAATCAAGTTGAGAAGAAAGAGGAAAGCAAAAGACTTTCTCCTTCTGCTCTTTTACTATTTGATGAATGTCAGAAAAAGTTTGAGTATAAATATGTGTATAACATGCCTGATAAGAAAACCATTAGTTGGGAAGCTATGCGTCTTGGAAGTTTTGTGCATCTTATATTGGAGAAAGGAGTTAGTCAGTTGTTTGATAAAATTGAACAGTATCTTGAATTAGCTAAGGAGACCTCTTTAAATGAGGATTGGGAGAGTGTTTCTTTGAATGAGGCTGAGACATTATTAAGGGTCTTTTTTGAAAGAAATAATGGGAAGTATGATAATAGGACTAAGACAGAACAGTATTTACCTTTACATCTATCTGGGATTGATTTTATGGGTTTTGCTGATAGAATTGATGTGAAAGATAATGGTGTGGAGATAATTGATTATAAAACTGGAAAGACAAGTATCTCTCCAAGAGATAGAAACTGGCAGCTTGGATTTTACGCTCTCGCCGCGGAGAAGAAATATGGAAATGTAAGGAAGGTTGTTTTAGATATGTTAAAACAGGAAAGGCCTCTTGAATTTAATATAGATGAAAAAGGAAATGCAGTATGCGTAAGCAGTAAATTTATTGATGGATTTAATATATATTCTGTTAGAGATGAATTAATTGATACTGCACATAAAATTCAGGAAGCTTATAAATCAGGTTTTAAGGCTTGTTCTATAGAGGATAACTGTGATTTCTGTAATGAGTATGTTTATGGATTGTAATTAGGAAAGAAGATTTGGACATGTTGATACTCTTTCTGGTTTTATATTTGGAGATTCATATTCATCTCTTTCAAGATTTAAATTATATCTGAATGCCTCTTCTACACTTAGACTATATTGATTACCTATAGACTCAGCGTTTTGAATTCCTAACGCACTTAAAATTTGAGTTTTAGCATTAGTAAAATGCCTATTGTTTGTTCCACCAGCACGATATAGAAACTTTTCAACTAATTTACCTATTCCTCCAATTTCTCGAGGATGATATACTTCAAACTTATCTTTTTCTCCTAATATCAATTCAAAATTTTCATATCCTCTTATGGTGTGTGGAATTGCTATTATTACTTCATCAGTTAAACGACATACTGTTGCTAAACTTTTAACCTCCCTTCTTCCCATTTCTAATTCTAAAGGTAAAACATTTCCATCTACACAAGTTTCATTAATCATAGCAGGAATTAGTAGCTCATTTCCTGAGAAAACTAATCTACCATACCTACTAATCCTTTCTTTATGAAATGTTAAATTATGAAAACCATATGTTCTTAATAGTAGAGAATTATCTTCGCTCCCCTCTATACCACCTAATATACCTCTATGGTGATATTTAGGAATATTAGTTCTTTTCTTATTCGCTTCTTCTTTATTCGGTCTTACCATAAGGTATAATTTTAACTAGCTTTTTTAAGTCTTTAGGGTATTTTAGGTACAAAAGCTGGAGACGTAAGCTTTTTAAACCGATTTTTTCTCTGAGATATAGGATGTTTTACTTATTAGATGTTGAAGACCATGTTCGTGTAGAACCTAAGCATTTTGGTTTGCCCACGAGAGAAGCTGTTGAGAAGCAACTTGATGAAACTTATGTGAATAAAGTTACAAAAGAATTAGGCTATGTTGTGAAAGTTGTTTCTGTTGAAAATGTTTTTGACGGCGTTATAATCCCCGGAGATGGAGCTGCTTTTTACAAATCTAATTTTAAGTTACTCTCTTGGAAACCTGAATTGCACGAATTGGTTTATGGAACTATAACTGAAATTACTAATTTTGGAGCATTTATACAAATGGGTCCTGCACAAGGAATGATACATATTTCTCAGACTATGGAAGATTATGTATCTATGAGCAAGACAGGAACATTATCTGGAAAAGCAAGTAAAAGGAACTTGGCTAAGGGAGATAACTGTATTGCAAGAATTGTTGCTATAAGCTATAAGTCTGGAGAACCTAAGATTGGATTAACAATGAGACAAGCAGGATTAGGAAAAGTTGAATGGATGAAAGAAGATAAGAAGAAGAGAGATAGCGATAGTAAGAAAGCTGAAAAAGCAGAAAAGTCAGGAAAGAAAAAAGGAGATAAGAAATAATGGCTGTTCAGAGAGCATGTAAAAGCTGTAAGAGTATTTTTGAAGGTGCTGGAAGATGCCCTAGTTGTGGTGGAGAAGAGAATACTGAAACTTTCAAGGGAAAGATAGTTATTGTAAATCCAGAAACTTCTGAAATAGCAAAGAATTTAAAATACACAAAGAAAGGGAGTTATGCTGTTAAGCTAGGATAAAATGAAAGAAATAAAAAATAAATTAATGAGAAGAAAAGAAGTTGAGATTGTTATCGAATCAAGTTCTAACCCTGGTTTTGCTCACGCTTTGGCCGAAATTGTTAAGCATTTTAAAGCATCTGAAGAACAGATTGTTGTTAAGAAAATAAGCAGTTCTTTTGGAAGAAATACATTCACTATTGAAGCTAATATATATGATTCTGCTAAGGATAAGTTAGAGTTAGAACCAAAGAAAAAGGAGAAGGCGAAGGCCCCTGGTGCATAAAAATGTCAGAACGTGGTGGAGGTTCAGTTAAGAAAGGAGAAGGAAAGAAGGCTCATAAGAATAAGCCTACTAGTAAGAAATATGAAATGTATACTATAAGCGGAGATAATGTAAAGAAGAGTAAAGAATGTGTTAAGTGCGGTCCTGGTATCTTTTTAGCACAACACAAAGATAGATCTACTTGCGGTAAATGTGGATATACTGAGTTTAGTAAGAAATAGATTCTTAATGAATTATTCTCGATGGATTTATAAGATTTAGATTTCTTTATATTTTATGAATAAGTTATGGCTTTTGCTTTCCGCAGTTATTTTACCATCTATATTGTATTTTGTTGTTTTCTTTTATATGAATTTCTCTAACTATTTTACTTTCTCAGTAGTTTTATCCTTAATATTAATATTAATTATTATAATTCTTTATGTTCATATACTAAATTATAAAGTTATTAAGAATGAATCATTACCAAATTCTCTTAAGTTTATTCTTCTAAATATTTTAATTGCATTTATATTTCAAATAATATTATCTTTTGTACTGAGTTTTTTTATGACCCATATTAGCTTTATCTCTACTATTTTTAAAGATTGGAAGGAAGGACCAGCATTTGTTATTCTTTGGTTTTTTCAAGGATTAGTTGTAATTTTGTCTAGCATTATATCCTTAATATCTAAAGCAATATCCAGTAATTAATATTTTCTGTCTGTTAGAAACGACGCCAAATAAAAAATCTTTGCGAATCTAAAGTCTAACAGACCTTTCACCTCTTTTTAACTCTGAACAATTCGGATATGTTTTCTGCCTAAATTAAGGACTTTTGAAAACCTTGAAGAATTGTCAAATTCTCGTCTCTATATAACCATCTTAATTGAGTACCAATTAATGATTATAACCCATAGAGAGGAGGCCTCACCAATCAAAAAGAGCGATGAAACGTCCTCTCCTGGGAAAAAGAGGTGATAATATATCTAGAGAAAGAGGATATTTAAATGTTTCGGTATGTTGTAACTATACAATGAGAACATATAATTGATTGTGTGAAATGAGCTTTAAATAAGTATGTTTTTGAGTAGCGATAAGAAGACATATAAACTTGTATTAGTTATTTGATTAAATGGGGATTGATGAGGGATTAGATATTGGGGTTATGGATGGAATCGTAGATGAAATGCCAGAAGTTGAGAAAAAACCAGTGCAGAAAGTACAGCAAGAGCAAATTCATACTCTTCTTTTTGGAGATCAATTAAGCTGGCAGTCTATTATATACGATTTGATTAATAGTGAACAGTTAAACCCATGGGATATAGATTTGAGCTTATTGTCTCAGAAGTTCTTGGAGAAAGTAAGATTGCTTGAAGAGGCTAATTTCTTTGTTTCTAGTAAGGTTTTGTTTGCAGCTGCATTACTATTAAGAATAAAATCTGAGATTTTACTTGAAACCGATATACAGAGTCTTGATGATATATTATTTGGAAAGAAGGAAGAGAAGAAATATATTCAAGAAAGAATAGAATTAGATGAGGAGATACCGAATTTGATTATTAGAACCCCTCTACCTAGATTCAAAAAAGTTACTTTAGATGAATTGATGAGTGCGCTTGGAAATGCTATAAAGACAGAGACTAGAAGAATACAGAAAGTTGCATTGACAAGACAACAGGAATTTGAAACGGCTTTATCCTTACCTAAAAAAAGGATAAATATTAATGAGAGTATAAAGGGAGTTCATGCCCATTTAGAAGATGTTTTTAAGAATAGAACTGAAAGAGTGGCTTTTTCTGAAATTGCTGGTACGGATGATAATGAGAAAAGAGTAGCTACTTTTGTTCCACTATTACATTTGGATAATCAGCATAAAGTTTGGTTGGAACAGGATAAGCATTTTGATGAGATATGGATTTTATTAAAAGAGATGTATGAAGAGAAGAATGCGGAAGCTCTTGAGAAGATGAGAAAAGAGGTTGATGAGGCTATGAAAGATTTTGAGAAGGAAGATTCAGATAAAAGAAAGGCTGCTGAAGATTTCAATGAAGATTTTGGGAATCCAATTGCCAGTGCTTTTGAAAAAGAATCAAATGTTAAAGAAGAAAGGGATGAAGAAGAGAATTAATTGTTTAGATAATTTATAGATTTCAAGACATTATTATCTCTTAATACGATCTCCTTGTAGATTATATAATTAATGTGAGTTGCGAGAGATTATTCTATATGATAACGATATTTTTTATTGAATTTACTATTCGCTATTAATTCTAATTTTTCTTCAAAAATGAAATCAATGACTTTTCAACTAACACCTTTTCATTACCTGTTTTCATATCTTTCAATTTGAATTTCTTGCTCTTTACTTCATCTTCACCTATGAATAATGAGTAAGGGATTTGGTAAGAGTTAGCGTATTCAAGTGCTTTTCCTGCTCCTGAGAAGAATAGCACACAAGGCACATTCTCCTTTCTTAATTTGTTTGCGAGTGCTATTGATACTTTGTCTTGTTTAATTGAGATTATCATTGCTTTAACAGGTGGTTCCATAGTCAGTTTATCTATTTCTTCCTTACATAAGCCCATTAGAGCTTCTAGGCTAAAGGATATTCCTACAGCAGGGATATCTTTTCCAGAATATTTGCCTATAGTTTTGTCGTATCTTCCACCAGCTACAATAGAATTTTTCCCATTACTAAATATCTCGAATATATTTCCAGTATAGTATCCAAATCCTCTTATCATGAATAAGTTCGGAGTTACTTTAACGCCATATAGTTTGCATTTACTTTCTAATTCGATTAGTTCTTCTATTCCATCAAATTTATTTTCTTTAAAAAATTCAAGGGGCTTTTCTAATAATTTAAAGAGAGTAATAATTTGATTTGAATCGGCATATTTCTTAAGGTTAGCTTTTACATTATCTTCTCCAATCTTATCGATCTTATCTAATTCCCTCATAACCTGTTTCTTTTGTCTTATTTCAACGCTTTCTATTATTGAGTCAAGAAGCTTTCTATTATTTACTTTTATCTCAAATTCTCTTATTCCTAATTCTTTTAATATCTCGGATACTACTCCAAGGCATTCTGTATCTGCTGAAACACTTGCATCTCCTATTATGTCTATGTCGCATTGAGTGAATTGTCTTGTTCTACCTGCTCTTAATGGCTCATCTCTAAAAATCTCTCCAATTTGATATCTTTTGAAAGGTAGTTTAAGGTTAGGATTCTGTTTCATTATTCTTGCTAGTTGGAAAGTGAATTCATATCTTAAACCGAGGTTTCTGCCTCCACGGTCTTTCAATCTAAATCTATCTGAAACTGCTTCATCTTCTTCCTCTGTTGGAAGATTGTTTGATTTCATTAATTCATCAAATTCAATTAAAGGAGTTTCAACTGGAAGAAATCCGTATAGAGAATACCATTTCTCAACGATTTGCTTTATTTTTCTTCTTTTAAGAGATTCAGGAGGTAAATTATCCTGAAAACCCTTTACTGTTTCTACTTCTATTATCATGTTTTATCTAGAGAAAGAGGATTTTTATATTGTTTGGTTAGACTAGTTGACCTACTGGCTTACTTACTGGCTTAACTTTCCTTTCTTTATATTCTCTAAGCAGTCCCCATATAGATTTTAATTCTCTCCTGAACATACCTTCAAATTCACTCGGAGTTTTTGAATTATATACTTCAAGATTTTTACTTTGTGCATTTCTGATTATATATGCTCTATCAAGTTCACCATCTGCCTTATCATCAATATATACTATTGCTGAATCTGGACCTAATTTTCTTTCAATTGTTAATCTTTGTTCTCTTGTTTCAACTAATATGCTATAATCGATACCTTTACTTCTTAAATTTGCTACAAAAACATCAAGAGGTTTATTCGGGCTTATTTCCTTCACGTGTTCTACTAATGCCTGGTATGTTTCCAGTGCTTCAACTTTTGCTCTTGAATTTCCGTATTCTTTTAATGCATCATGGCCCAAATAAGATATACCTACGGCTGCAGTTAATCCGATAATAGGCAATATTGATTTTCTTAATTTATCTCCTAAACTCATATTTTCTTTCAGAATATCTTTGTTTTAAATGTTACTTATAATAAGAGCGGAGGGAGGGAATCGAACCCTCGTCTTCAGCGCCACAAGCTGACATTCTACCATTGAACTACGACCGCCATGTATGGAACAAGAACCCAGGTTCTTCTGAATTCCTATTCTCTTTACTAACCCATCCTTCAGATTAGTTTTCCTTGAAGTTCAACCTTTCTTTAAGATTAACCTTCAGAGTTACCAAGAGAAGTGGTTTTAAAATCTTTCCTAATTGTGTTAAATAAGTATTTAATCTTCTTTTAGCTCATTAGATTATGAAGTTTAAGTTTTATTCACTTTGGTTATGTGCGATTATGATAGTTGTGTTTCTTTTTCAGCTATTTGTTAATGGATTTACAGAGTTGTTAATTTTAGATGATAGTTCTTTTGTTCAGCCTTGGAGATTTCTTACAGCTATCTTCTTGCATGGTGGTGCCGGACATTTATTGTATAATATATTCGCACTTGCTTTATTTGGAAGTATATTAGAGAAATTGATTACTGGAAAGAAACTTTTATTAGTTTTCTTTTTAACAGGATTAATTGCTAATTTGATTGCTGTTAATTTCTATTCTTCATCTCTTGGTGCAAGTGGAGCTATTTTCGGTGTAATTGGTGCTTTAATCGCCGTTAGACCAGGATTACCTATATTTGCTTTTGGAATTCCTATGCCTATATTTTTAGCAGGTATAATCTGGGCAGCAGGAGATTTACTTGGAGCAGCTGCTTATTTTGTTGGAAATCCTATTAATAATACTGGAAATATAGCCCATTTATCTGGAATGGTGATTGGTTTGTTTTTAGGTTTTCTTTTTAGAGAAAAAGAAAGCTTTAGAGAGAATGGAGTTAGATATAGGCTAAATGAACATGAAGTGAGAAGATGGGAAGACGATAATCTCTAATTAAAGATAAAATAGAATTGCACTTATAGCTAAGAAAAGAACTAATCCATAACTTATGTTTAATATGAATAACTTGAAAGGTTTGCCTTCCCAAAGTACGCTACTTGATAGGGTTGTTACGTAAAATCCAAGCCAGAGTAAAACACCTAACAGTAATGCTCCAGATATTGAAGAAACATTTAGAGCATTAATAAGCCATTCTAGAACATAAGCAGTAAGCAAGGACATTATGAATGCTGCTAGATAGTAAGGAGTCATATTCATCTTTTTTCCTTTAGCAATTTGTTCTTTAGTAAATCCTGCTAGTTTTACCCATGTCTTTCCAAAGATAGGACCATACCATAAACTACCAATAATCATTGAAGCAAGAGCAGAAAGTAATATTGCTAAATATCCCATATCATTAGATGTTTTTTATATTTATAAATTGTGTGATTTTATTTATTTTGAAAAATAGAAATATTTAAATACAATGTAAGAATAGTCTTACTATGAGTCAAATTGATATGACTAGGATGAGTAGTAAAGGGCAAGTAGTTATACCTGCTGATCTTAGAAAAGGTATTCTTGAAGGTGATAAGTTAGTTGTAATAAGAAATAATGATCAGATAATTTTAAAGAAAGCTGATAAGTTTGACAAGAATATAGAGGAAGATTTGGAAGTTGCTCGTAGAGTTGAGAATTCTTGGAGAGAGATAGAGCAAGGAAAATTCAAGAAGATGTCTTCTGATGATTTTATTAAGGAAATTAGAAGCCTTAAATAAAATATTAATATATGGTGAAAGAGATTATTCGAACAGAGTCATTTATTAATAGACTTAAAAAAATAGACAGAAGTTATTTGGATAGAGTTGAAAAATTAGTTATAAAAATCATATCTAATCCTGAAATAGGAAAGCCAATGAAATTTGATAGAAAAGAGACTAGGGAAGTCTACGTTTCGCCTTTTAGATTAGTATATTTTTATGATAAGAATTCAGATATATTGTATTTTTTAGATTTTTATCATAAAGATGAGCAGTAAAATATTATGCCCCCGCCGGGATTTGAACCCGGGTTTAAGCCGCGAAAGGGCTTCGTCCTTGGCCTCTAGACGACAAGGGCATGTCTAAGAGAGCTAGAAATCGCTTTTAAATTTTTGTATTTGTGTTTTTTGTATCAATTCAAGAGTAGAGAAGATCAATCCAAAAGACATTTAAAGGCAGTTATTTTCTAGTTTCATGCAGGTTAATGATTTAGTTTTCAAAGAGCTTATCAAGAGAGGTTATTCTCTAGAAGGCAACACAAGAGTATGGAATATTTCTGAGTCAAAATTACTTTATATCACTCCTGAACAAGCTAAGACCTATTTAGATATGACCAAATCAGTCGAATATCAAAAATCTGTTGTTGATAAGGAAGTAGGTATAATAAATGAGAATATGAAGGAAATTGAAAAAGCAGTAGGAACAAAACCTTTCAATTTGATTGATCTTGGATGTGGTGATGGAAAGAAAGCAGTTATATTTTTAGAGCATTTTAAGAAAAATAAAATAAGATACTGTGCTGTTGATATAAGTGACTTTATGGTAAAGAAGGCTTTTGAGAGATTAGATGAAATGAATTTAAATGAGATGGTAGAGTTTCAATGGAATATATCTGATTTTGATAATATAGAAAATATATCTGGATTGTTAAGATCTGGGGTTTATAAGAATCATGTAATCTTGCTTTTGGGAAATACCGTAGGTAACTTTGAGTTTAATGAATTGTTGTATGGTGTAAGAAGTGCTATGAAGGCAGGAGATTTGTTAATTATAGGGAATGGTTTAGATAATAAGGATGTTGATAAAATAATAAAAACTTATAGTAATGAACCTAGTTTTAATTTCTTTTTCGGACTTGTTTCACAGCTTGGTTTGAAAAAAGAAGATTTAGATTATAGTGTAAGGTTTAGAAATTCTAGAATGGAATCTTACTTTACTTTGAAGAAAGATATTAAGATATCTTTCTTGGATAAGACTATTTACTTTACTAAAGGAGATCAGATTATAACTGGAATATCTTATAAATACAGGAAAGATGAGTTCTCAAGTTTCATAAGACTTTATTTCCATGATGTTAAGATATTTACAAGCGATGATAATTCATATGCAGTAGCTTTGTGTAAGAAGTAAATTTTCCTTCTATCTAAATCTATATATAATAAGTTTTAATAGGAAATTATATGGATCATGTAGGTATTAATCTTGGATTGAATAATCAGCAAGTTAGTCATCTTGAGAGATTGATGGCAGATAGAAGACAGAGTTATCCTAATAGACTTTATGAGTTAAGCTCTTTTTTAAAGACAAGACTTTTACTTGATGAGGAGAGGCACGCACTTAAAAGATTTGTTAATGAGACTGCTAAAGCAGAGTATGAATTTATTAGATTAACTAAAGGCGAACATGCATTAGATGAATGGTATAATCAAGCTACTTCAGCTATAAATGAACTTGCTAGTCAATTTGATGCTAATAAGGTTAAATATCATAGTTATAGACATGATATGGAAATGGACAAGTTAGGAGATAATTCTATTAATTTTCCTAATCAATTTAGAGTAGTTCCAGCTTCTGGAAAAGAAAGAAAAAGATATTCTTTGTCTTCATTGGTTGGGTTCTTACTTAAACCTTTTTATAGAAAGACATGATTTAATGATAAGCTAATTCCTGAGCTAAATAATCTAATCCTCTTTCTGTTAGGGCATTGAGCTCTCCAAATCTTCTTGTAGTGATGTCTTCATTTATTGGAATTGCTGTAACAAAATTAGGTTTTTCTCTTGTTTTTTGACGTTGTGGAAAAAATAAAGGTTCTAAGTGATAACCTTCAGAGTTTCTCATTACTGCTATGTATGCTCCGTTATATTCTGACATGTAAGGTGGAGATATTTATCTGTTTTTAAATCTATTTCTCTAAACATTGCGATAAATAACATGATCCCACGGCTGAAAGATTTGCATCTTAGTGCCGCAGGCTCATTGGTAAACCAATGATCCCACGGTTGAGCGATTTGTTCGCAGTACCGTGTGCTCATATAAAGAGACATGATCCCACGGAGATTTGAACTCCGGACCTCCGCCTTCCTTAGTAGCCTAAAGAACCAAGGTTCTTCCAGGCATCCATCTCCTTCATAAAAGGAGGGAATCATATCTCTAATGAGATACGCTCTTATAAGAGCGGCGCTCTAAAACCGGACTGAGCTATGGGATCAAGAAAAGCAATTTGGGAATGTATTTAAAGTTTAGTTTTTTGCCTTTTTTGGCAAGGCAAGTATTATATAGGTTTAATTAATAGTTTAATTATGAAGACTAAAAATATACTCATCTATTGCTTAATTATTATTGCTATTTCTTTTGCTTTATATTTTAATTTTGATGTAAAGCTTTCAGTTTCTTTTGCTTGTTTAGGTTTTCTAATTTTAAGTTACTCAATATATAAGGAAAAGATAGGCCAAGAGCTAATTATCGCTTTTCTTATGGCCCTTATAATTACCTCTTATTATGTTTATTTATATAATTTAGGTAATATTCTTATTGGAAGAATAAATTTATTTCCTTTAGTTGCCTGGACTTTCGGATTAGTCCTATTGAGAGAAATTTATGAAAGATTCAGAGTTAAACATAAGTTTTTGATTATAGTATCTATTTATTGGTTTATTCTTTTAGTATTGGAATATATAGGATATTATACATTTGGAATAAGATTGAACTGGAATTATGATAGTTTGTTTGGTTTAGGAATTATACACGGACCTAATTTCTTGAAATTTTTCTATCTTTTTGCTGGACCAATTTATTTATTACTGACAGATTATTTAAAAGTTAAATAATCAGAGAATTGTGGCATATATTTTTATATTATGATATTGAGATAGTTAAATGATAATTGGAATTGTTGGCGCAGTATGTTCTGGTAAGGGTTTTTTATCTGATGAATTGCAGAAGAAAGGTTATACTAAGCTTACTTTTTCTGATGTTTTAAGAGAAGAAGTTAAGAGAAGAGGTATAGAATTGTGTAGAACTAGCCTTCATGATTTAGGTAATGAATTAAGAAAAGAACATGGTGCAGATTATCTTGCTAGAAGATTACTTGAAAAAGTTGAAACTGGAAAGAATTATGTTATGGAGGGAATAAGAAATCCTGCTGAATTAGATGCTTTAAGAGAATTTAAGGATAGCGTAATAATAGGAATTGAGGCTCCAATTGAAAAAAGGCTTCAATGGATGATAATGAGAAATAGGGAGAAAGATCCTTTATCAATTGAAGAAGTAAAAAAAGTTGATGCTAAGAATAATGGAGTTAATGAACCAGAATATGGGTTGCAAATTGATAAGTGTATGGAAATGATTGATTTTAAAATTATGAATGATAAAGACAGAGAACATTTAAAGAGGAATGTTGATAAGATAATTAGTAAAATCAAAAAAAGAAAATGATAATAGGCGTTACAGGATATATTGGTGCTGGAAAAGGTGAGTTTGTTAGATTTTTAAAAGAGAAATATAAATTTGTTCCTGTTACATTTAAGGAAGTCATAGTTTTAGAGGCTAATAGAATACATTCTGGTTTAGATAGAGTTTCTTTGCAAAAGATAGGCAGAGATTTAGAGAGTCAAGGTGTCTTGGCAGAGAGAGTTGTTCAAGAGATAACTAGAAGAGAATCTCTTGCTCAAGGACAGAATTATGTTGTTGAATGTTTTAGAACTAAAAATCAAGTTAGAGAATTCAGAGATGTTTTTGGAGAAGATTTTTACTTGGTTGGAATAACTGCAGGTTTTGATGTTAGATGGGGAAGAATAAGGGAAAGAGATAGGGAAGGAGACCCTGAACTCTTAAAAGATTTCATAGAAGCCGATAAAAAAGATAGGGGAATTGGAAAATATAAAAAGAATACTTATCAAAACTCAGAATGGTGTGTTAATCATGCAGATTACCTCTTAAATAATGATGGTGACGATTTACACTTTTTTAAGAAAGATGCGAGTGAAGTTATGGATAAAATAATAGAGTAATCAAAAAAACTAATAGTTTTTTGGATGTTCAAGATTCACTATGCACTAATGTGCATGGTTTTCTGTCAAGAATCTTGACATAAATAGTTTTATAAGAGTTTAATTCTGCTCATTGTTATGTTAGTTGGACTTGTTGGAAAGCCTAATTGTGGAAAATCGACTTTCTTTAAAGCGGCAACGCTTGTTGATGTTTTAATTGCAAATTATCCCTTTGCAACTATAAAACCTAATCATGGAATTGCTTATGTGAAGATAAATGATTTAGCTAAAGATTTTGGGAAAGTAAGTAATCCTCGTGAGGGGTATGTTAAACAAGGATTTCGTTTTGTGCCTTTTGAATTGATGGATGTTGCAGGGCTTGTTGCAGGTGCAAGTGAGGGAAAGGGATTAGGTAATGAGTTCTTAAGTGATTTAAGTGCTGCAGATGCCTTTATTCATGTTGTAGATATGTCTGGAGAGAGCGATGGAGAAGGAAAGCCTAGTGAGAATTATTATCCTGGAGAGGATATTAGGATGATTGAGAATGAATTGGATTTGTGGTATCTGGGAATTTTAAAGAAAGTTTGGATGACTTTTGCAAGAACTGTTGAAATGCAGAAGAAGAAATTTGAAGAAGCAGTGGCTAAGCAATTTTCTGGTTTGAAAGTAAAAGAAGATGATGTTAGATATGTTGTTTTGAAGAGTAAGTTGAATCATGAGAAGCCTACTCTCTGGACAGACCAAGACTTAGCTAACTTTGCTAGAATGCTTAGAAAGTATACGAAGCCGATGATTATAGCTGCTAATAAGGTCGATAGGCCAAACGGTAATGATAATTTGGAGAAGATAAAGAAAGAATTTGATTATCCTATTATTGCTTGTTTTGCAGATGGAGAGTTAAGTTTAAGGCAAGCTGATAAGGTGGGGCTGGTAGATTATGTTCCAGGAGAGAATAATTTCGAAGTTAAAAAGGAGCTAAGTGGAAAACAGAAAGAAGCTTTAGACAGTATAAAGAAGATAATTGAAAAATTTGGAAGCACTGGAATTCAGGAAGTCATGAATAAAGTTGTTTTTGAAGTTTTGAAGTATGTTTCTATTTATCCTGCAGGAGCTAAATTATCCGATAGTAAGGGAAATGTTTTACCTGATTGTTATTTAATGCCTCCTGGAAGTACTGCTCTAGACTTTGCTTATAGGCTACATAGCGATATTGGGAGAGATTTTGTAAAAGCTATGCATGTAAAGACAAAACAGGCAGTTGGTAAAGATTATGTTATAAAGAACGGGGATGGGTTGGAGATAATGACTAAGTAAGATTTGATTTTTTTTAAGATGGATAATAATATGAATGATAACGATATTTGGTGAAGAAATCAATTCCACCAATATGTCCTAATCCTACTGGATCTGCATAGAACTCTGGCTGTGTTAATTCATAATTGTATCCTAAGCTTCTACTAAATACCTTTACTCCATCATAATATGCTTCTTCAATACCATTTTCAAATTCTCCAGATTCAAGATAGTTGTAATCAAACTTCAGAATCAATACTATTGATGTTCCAGTATTTGCATCAAACTCATCAGTTATATAAGAACCTGTTTTTCTATTCACCACACTACCCATTAAGTCTGGATCTATTGGGCTAAATATTGTTTTTATAATTGTTTTTACACCTGATCCATCAGGCCCTACTTCATTCGGAGTATATACATAATTTTCCCCAGTTGTCTTTTTTACTCCTTCTAAACACCATTCATTGTTTGGATCATGAAATTCTACAGTTCTAATTGTTACTGAAAATGGTACGTTATCTCTTATGACTGGAACTAAACTAAATGTATCTAATGCGTTGCTTCTTGCTTCATAACTTATCTTTTTTAGTATTTTAACAGGTACATTTACTTCATTGCAATTTCCATCCGCATCACAAATTGTTCTTTTATTCTCAAACTGGTCTCCTGTTTCAGGGTCAATACAAGTTATTGTTTGCGATTCTTCCTTATAACTTCCATAACTTGCTTGATCATTTCCTTCCATTTCATACTTTTCTTCATAATCTGGAGAATGTGATATTCTGTTTAATTTCATAGTACCGTCAAAGGGTTCATAAGGGTATTCAAACCATAAAGCTGGAAGATTTGATTCTCCTTCAGTGTAGCCTTGCCATATCTCGTAAACCTTCGCTTTTTGTTCATCTGTTGAAGGAGAAAGTCTAATCTCTTGATTGCCTGAGAAATTGACTGCAGCCATTAACAATAATACAATAACTATGCCTGAAAGAAAGTATCCTTTCATTTTATTACTCGTCTCTTTTTTGTATCTCACCATTATGCAGGATTAAACAGATATAAATATCTTTCTTTTAATATTGTTAAATGATAATCAAAGTAAAAGTTAAACCTGGAGCTAAAGAGGATAAAATTGAAAAGATTTCTAATGAGGAATATAATATTTCTTTAAAAGAAAGGGCAGAGAATGGAAAGGCAAATATCGCACTTGTGAAAATGCTTTCAAAGCATTTTGATGTTTCTTTTCAGAATGTAGTTATTAAAAATAAGAGTTCAAGATATAAGTTGATTGCTATCAATAAAGAAGATAAATGCTTTTAAAGATTGAAAATGATTTATTTTTATGTTTAATCGTAGATTAGGTGTTGTTGGTTCTATACCTGGACTTTTTGATAAAGCTGGTTTAAACGTTTCTAAGAATGGTTATGTTTCTTTTAGATATTCTGGAATTGATGTATTTTATTCTCCTGAAACTAACGATGGAGTTGCTGCGTGTTTTCACGTATTCAAAGGTAGGAGACAAGTTTTAGAGGCTTACGATACAGGTTTATCTGAAAGAGCTTCTGATGAGGGTGTTGAGTTTGATAGATTTTATGATGGCAAGTGGCTTGACACTCTTCGAGATATAAGTGCGCCGGAAAGACTGCGGAAGTCTCGTAGAAGTTTTCAAGTAGCTAGAAAGCAAGCTGGTTTCAAACCTAGTTTATACAGTTAGTTTTTATAGAATATAAAAACTTAAATATGGGTTTTATGTGATATTTTTATGGGAATGAAGACAACTGTTAAAGTTAGGTTTAATGCAAGCAAGGAGAATTTTGAGAAATTTGGAAATGGAATGTATTTGATTTATTTGCCTTTTGAAGAAGACCAGGATTCCTGGAAGATAATTGCTGGACTTTTATCTAGAAAGACTGGAACTCCCGTTGGAAGAATAGAATTTGCAGGAAAAGATGTTAAAGGCAATTATGTTTACGAGATAATTTAATTTATTAGCTTGAAGTTTTGATTAATAAAAAGGAGAAAATAAAAAAGATGAAATATGATTTTGCGCCTGATTTACAGGCAAGAATGGAAGAAATAGTTAAGTTACTTAATATGGATTGGGTTGATATTAATAGAGTAAGATGTTTTAGAAGTTATGGAAGTAGTACGAAAAGAACAATTGCTAGATGTCACACTATCGGTAAATTAATGCAGAAAGCTATGAATGTCCAAGCATGGTATACTATAGAATACTTGGAAAAATTCAATAAGATGAGTCAGAGCGAACAAGATAAAGTAATAATTCATGAGTTAATGCACATACCTAAGACTTTTGGAGGAGGATTTAGACAACATGATTTTGTATGTGATAAAAATGTAGAGATGATGCATGAGAAGTTAGCTAATTTAAGAGAAAAAACTGTAAATCCTCATTCTTCTTCCAATTCTTTGAAGAATTGGTGGGGACATTAATTTTATGAAAATAATTTTATTGAATGGAAAAAAGAAAATAAAAGTAAATGTTAAGAAAGTTTCTTTTTTTGGTAAATTTTTTGGATTAATGTTTAGAGGTAGAGATACTACTAGTTTATTGTTTGAATTTTCAAAGAATGTTAATATTTCCATACATTCTCTTTTTGTATTCTTTCCATTTTTAGCTGTCTGGCTCGACGATAAAAATAGAATTATTGAAAAAAGAATTGTAAAACCATTTATTTTTAGTGCAAAACCCAGTAAAAAGTTCAGAAAACTCGTCGAGATTCCACTTAATAATGAAAACAAAAGAATAATCCATTTTCTCGTCGGAAAGAAAAGATTTAAATAGAGAAATGTTTTTTATCAAGTATAACTCTTTTCAAAAGAGTAAAATAAAAGGAGGTATGAATGGGAACAATATTGGTTAAGAATGTCGTTAAGAGAAAGCCAGGTTATCTTTACTATGTTGACGGAAAGGGAAACGTATGTGAAGCAAAAATGGCTCGTGGCGGCAGAAAGAAAAAGAAGAAATAATTCTTCTTAAATTTTTATTTTTATTTTTTTTATGTTTAGTTAAATATATAAGTATATTTATTTCATTATTATTTATGGAATATAATCCTTTTACTGATATAAGAGAAGGTAACTTTTCTTTGAGAAGAGATTATGAAATGACTCTTAAGCATATTGATACTCTTTTGATTGATAATCCTTCTCGGTTTTTAGGTAATCTATCTCGTAAAAAAGATGTTATTGATGTAAGGGAGATGTATCTTATAGGGGGCGCTTTAGCATTGGCTGGAATTGTTTCTTCTCTTTCTGGTGAATATTCAAGTGCAAAACTTGCTGGTGTGTGTTCTCTTGCAAGTTTAGTGATTGCCCCGCTTCATCATTACGCTATGGCAAGTAGAAATAATAATAGGATAACACATAATACATTTCAGTGATTAATCTTATATAATCATTCTTCTTATCAATTATCATGATAATTGGAATTGAATGTACTGCGCATACATTTGGAGTGGGCATTGTGAATAAAGGAAAGATTCTCGCTAATGTAAGAGATATGTTTATGACTGAAACTGGTGGGATAATTCCTATTAAGGCTGCTGAGCATCATAATCTCGTTGCTGAACAGGTTTGGAATGATGCACTCGATAAAGCTAAGATTAGTGAAGAAGAGATAGATGCTATTGCTTTATCTAATGCTCCTGGGCTTTCTCCTTGCTTGCTTGCTGGAATGAATTTTGCTAGACATAAGGCTGAGAAGCTTAGTGTGAAAATAATTCCTGTAAATCATTGCATAGCACATTTAGAAATTGGAAGAAGAGAAGGTGCAAAGGATGCAGTTTTACTTTATACTTCTGGAGCTAATACTCAAATAATTGCTTATGAAGCAGGTAAGTATAGAGTGTTTGGTGAAACTCTTGATGTTGGAATTGGAAATTTTCTTGATAAGGTTGCAAGGAATGCTGGACTAGGTTTTCCAGGAGGTCCTAAACTTGAGAAGGAAGCTATTGGAGGAAATTATATTGAAATGCCTTATACAATAAAAGGAATGGATGTTGCTTTTTCTGGATTAGTTACAAAAGCTCAACAGCTTTTGAAAAATAATAGTTTGAAAGATGTTGCATTTTCTATTCAGGAAACTACTTTCGCTATGTTAGTTGAAGCTGCTGAGAGAGCATTAGCGCATACTGGTAAAAAAGAATTAGTTTTAGGAGGAGGAGTTGCATGTAATTCTAGATTACAAGAAATGTGCAAGATAATGTGTAAGGAAAGAAAAGCAAAATTCTTTTGTCCTGAAAAACAATTTCTAACTGACAATGGTGGAATGATCGCTTATACTGGTGAATTAATGTTGACTAAAAAGAACTACAATGAAAAAGTATTAATAGATTATAAAAAGATAAATATTAAGCCAAGAGAGAGAACAGATGAGGTGAAAGTGACTTGGAGATAAAATGAAAAGTAATAAAATATTAATAATGGGTCTGCCTGGTAGTGGGAAGACTACTCTTTCCAAAGAGTTAGCTTTATTATTAAATGCAGTACATTTTAATGCGGACGAGATTAGAAAGAATATAAATAAAGATTTAGGATTTAGCAGCAAAGATAGAATTGAACAAGCTAGAAGAATGGGTTGGTTGTGCGATCAGGTAGCTAAGACTGATAGTTATGTTATTGCAGATTTTGTTTGTCCAACACATAAGACGAGAAGAGCTTTTGGAAAATGCTTTCTAGTTTTTTTAGACACTATTGATAAAAGCAAATATAAAGATACTAATAAATTATTTTCAGCCCCTAAATTCGTAGATTTTTTAATAAAAAGAAAGAGTGCTAAATTTTATGCTAAAAAAATACAAAATATTATTGATAAGAAAAGACTAAAAATTTAACTCTTTTTTAATTATTTATATCCATATATATCTGAAAGCTTTTTCATCTCTTTATTTAACTTTTCAATGTCTTTCTTTTCAAGATAATCTTTATAACCTCCGATAACTCCTCTTCTTACTTTATATGAATCAGGATCTTTACTATTTCCAGGTCTTAATCTTTTAACGTTAAATTTATTTTTAGCTTCCATTTCTTTCATATTTTCAAAAGATGCAAATGAAATAGCTTCTTCTATTTCTTCATCAGATACATCTTCAATATTCATAAATTTTAAGATTTTTCTTACTTCTCCCATAGTGTTCTTGCTAAAGTCCTCATATTTTATTAAAAGGAAATCGGCTAACAAATCGATATTCTTAGCCCAAATGTTGTAATATTCTATTAAGACTTTGAAACCACCTACTTTTTCAAAGAGGAAAGAAGAGATGTCTTTTTTATAATTATTTTCGCCTTTTCTTTTACTTTGATGAAAATAAAATGAAACTATAATGTCTCTTGGGTCTCGGACTATTAATATAATCTTTTTTTTATAATATTTTATCTTAGATCTATCTAGAGACTTTATATCTTTTTTGTGGGGTTCATCTTCATGAGCTATAGTAATATTTGGTAGGTCAATAGATTTATTTGAAATATTTTCTAAGTTAACAACCTCCATTTCTGGAAGGTTATATTTTCTCTGAAAAATCCTAGCTAGAAGGAATGTGATCCATGTTCTTCCAGCTTTTGGAAAAGATACGAAAATCAATTCTTCTTTGTCTGAATTTTTCTTTTCAGGACCATAATATTTAGTTACGGTTTCATGAGCTTTATTGAGTACATCTTTTATCTCTATTTTATCTAATTTGGACATTGTCTCTTCAAATGTTCCCCAAAAATAATTTGTGTGTTCATTAGATAAATTAATTTTAGTATCTGAGGAATAGCCTAAAAAGTAGACTACTTCTTTTTTGTAGCTTTTTTCTTTATGAATGAATGAATATTGGTGTCTAAATTCTTCTTTGTTAATCAAATTAATACCTTTTAGGCCAGTTTCCTCTTTTAATTCTCTTTTTGCAGCCAGCATATCTGATTCGCCTTTTTCTATCCTTCCTTTAGGGAACCCCCAATGATTATTAGTCTGATGATGCTTTAGGATAAGGTATTTAATTCTCCCTCTTGAGAAGGTAAAAACTACTATTCCTGCAGATTTTAAAGAGATTTCTTCATTATTTTTCATTTGAATTATTCTGATGCAATAATTATTAAATTAATAAAACTTCTTGTTTTAGTGGAAAATCAATTATATGACTCAAATTTAGTTAATAAGAAGAAATCTACGATATACAGAGTTTTGGTTAGTTCTTTTGGGCGAATAGATGATATTGACATTTATGAAAAGAACGGATGCATACTAGGTAAACTTAAAATTATTGATAAATGCTTCTTTTTAAAGATGAAACCTCTTAAGAAAGGTTTGCTAGAGATAGAAAATTATAGAAAAGTTAAAGAAATCTATCCAACACCAGATTTAATTTATTTAATAAAGTCTAGTCGGTATTGTATCTTGCTTTATAATTATGAACAAAGTGTCGATAATCTAGGAGGATTATTATTAGATTATCTCTATTCTGATAAATTTAATAAGAAGAAATTAAACGCCATACTCTATTTTTATAGATTATCTTTGAAAAACAAGAAAGTTCATTCTTATAGTTATCCGGCTGAAAAGTATTTTAAAAATAGAATAAATAAGAGACTCAAAAATGGTTTATTAAAAGATAAAAGAATTAAACCTTTTCTAAGAATGAATATTTCTGTAAATGGAGTCAGATATCGGAAAGATACAAAGCAGGTAATTTTGGATACTATTAATTATTTTAGAAAAAGAAATAAGGAATTATGTTTTTTAACTCAAGGAGACCCTCTTACTTTTAATATAGGTACTAAACCAGTATTTTTTGATTTTGATACATCTGGATTTAATGCCTTGGCAGGTGAAGCAGCCATATTTATATGGGCTGTCTTTCTAGCAGAAGTTTATTATTATCCTAAATATAATCCTAAGTCTTATACTTCTAGATCAATTTTTTTGAATGAGATTAAAAGTAATAACCCTAATGTCCAGAAGAAGATAAGTAAAAAGGATAATACTTTATATCTGAAATTATACTATAAACTTTCTAAAAATCGCAGATATATTATTAAGAAGTATATTGAAACTATTTCCAAAGAATTGACTAAAAATGAGTTAGATATTCTTAAAAAGAGTATTAAGTTTTTTATTGCGATGAGAATTTTAGCTACATTTGATTTGAAATATTATTCTTCTGAAGATGTTCTTAGTTCTATCGCTTTCTTACATATATTTTGTAACTCTCAGATGACGAAAAATTTAAATAAGGGCTTTAATCCGTTTAATTTATAGGTTAAACAATGAATAGAACCAGAGTCAGAGCAATTATTGTAGAAAATAATAGCTTGGTGCTTATACATCGTAAGAAAACTGATCGAGATTACTTTGTATTTCCTGGTGGAGGTGTTGAGTCTGAAGAGGGCTTAGAAGGTGCATTGGCACGAGAGTGTCTTGAAGAATTGGGTGTTAATGTAGATGTAAAAAATTTACAGTATAAGTTTGTTGAAAAGAGTGGAGCTACTCAGTTCTTTTATAGATGTTCTATTAATGGAGGCGTTTTTGGCTCTGGTAAAGGGCGAGAGTTCAGTTCTGAGAATAGTCTTAATCAATACGCTCTTGAAAGAGTGGATATTAATAGATTAAGAGACATGCCTATCTTTCCAGATGAAATAAAACAAAGATTCTGTCTGGATGTTGAAGATTATAGGAGAGATGTTGCTCCCCCTTATAAGGAAATTAATGAATTATGAAGAAAGTATTTTCTTTGAACGGCTTGGATAGAAGTGGAAAAACAACTCAGTTTGATAGTTTAAAGGCAAATAATGTTTTAGTATATAGTGGGAAAAGTATATTTGATTACTCTTGCATCCCTAAATTGAAAGGAGAACCTCTTTTTAATTGGTGGTTTATGGAAGGAGATACTTTTGATGTAGTCAGAAGAATATATTCTGCAGTTTCACACAGAAATAAAGATATTTCTTCTGCAAATTATCCTCTAATTGTTGTCAATAGGGGAGATAGAATGTTTGATGCAGTATGTAGTGCAACTATTGCAGTAAGAGAAGGTGTTTCAATTGAAGAGGCTTCAAGGCTTACTAATATAGTAAAGTCTGGTTTAGATTTCAATAGTTTATCTGAAGATCAAAGTATTTTCTATAAAACTGGAGATAGTTCTACGGAAATGTTAACTCTCAGTCAATCTAGATCTCCAATTTCAACTTTCTCTAAAAAAGCTGATGAGATTTATGGAAGATACCAATCTATATTAGCAGATATACTTAATCGACAGCTAAAGGCAGGATTATATTCCCAAGTTATAAATTCTAGGGAAGGGATAGATATTGTTGCAAAAAGAACTCATGAGACAGTTATGCATGAAATGACTAAAGATTTGAATCTTTCTAGATTAGGAAGAGTTATGGGTCTAGGAGGTCTTAGTGAATGTGGTAAGAGTAGTATTGGAAAACATATGGCTGATAGTTTAGGTTTCAATAGAATAAAAATAGGTCAAGTTATCGATGGTGTGAGTGCTAAATATGTTAATGCTCTGTCTGAGCGAAAATTAAATGTATATGATCTTGGTGAGGAGATGTTAGCTGTTTTATTTGTTGAAAAGCTAGCAGATTTGGGAAGTACAATTGATTCTGGAATTGTTCTAGAGAGTTTACATAATTATAAATTTACCAAAAAGGTAAAGGACATATTAGGTAATGGTTTTCATATAGTTTATGTTGATGCTCCATTAGATATAAGGGTTACTAGAAATGCAGTAGATGTGGGAAATATCCAGACTTCGAAAATAGAGATAGAAAGAAAAGATACGAAAAAATTAAGTAGGGGGGCACATTTGATAAGAGGTATTGCAGATGATGTTATTGATAATTCTGGGAGTTTAATGAATACTTTTAAACAATTGGAGACAATCTTAGCAAAATGGTAGAATTTTTTATTTTAAAAGAGACTAAAGACTTGAATTATTTTCTTATGCCTCAAAGTTATAGGGATATTTTCATGAATTTTATTAATAAAATAAAAAAAGATATTGCTAACAATTTAGTTTTACTTATTCTAACAGGAAGTGGTGGTAGAGATAAGATTATTGAAGGTTGGAGCGATTTAGATGTAATGATTGTCCTGAAAGATTTCTCTCCAGATGATGCCATCCTAATATATAATACTGCTAAGATTTTTTCTATAAAGATAGGCGCTACAGTATATTCGAAGAGTGAATTTGAAGCAGGTTTAGTTGATTCAAAAACAGTATTTAATCTTGAGTTAATCAGAAATGGTATCATAAAACCTATTATTCTAGATAATAATTTAAAATTTCCTTTTTTTTCAGTATCTTATAGGAGAGAGCTTCATAAAAAATTATTACCTAATATGTTGCATAATTTAAAGAGGAATTTATCTTTCCAAGATAAATTGGATATGCATACTATTGCTAAGGAAATAGATACAATTATGAAGTTTATTTTAAGTATATATGATGGAAGGTTAGTTTCAGGCTACAAAGAAGTGCAAGCTGATTTTTATAATATCTTCATTGATTGTCCTAAAATACCTCATGTTTTTGAACTGCTTGAAGGTTTTGATAAGGGAGAATATCATGATCGATGCTGGAAATTTATAGATTATTTAAATAAAAATATTATCTTGCATAATCTTTTAACAAAGACTTAATCATAAAAAATTAAGATTAGGTAGCATTGTGGCTTGGAGAGGAGTATAAATCTTTCAGGAAAGATTTATAAAGCCATTTTTTAATTAAGATATAAGCCGATGAAGGTTAACTAAACCAGGAGGTCTAATGGACTTCTACAGTATAATAGAAAAAGCAAGAAAAACAGGAAAAATTGATAAGGGAACGAATGAAGTGACTAAAGCAGTTGAACTAGGTTCTGCTAAATTAGTTGTTTATGCTGCTGATGTTGAACCTAAAGAAATTGTTATGCACTTACCAGCAATATGCAAGCAAAAGGGTATTCCTTGTCATGAAGTTGATTCTAAACAAAAATTAGGTATTTCTGCTGGAATAAAAGTTAGCTGTTCTGCTATTGCGGTTGTTAATGAAGGCGATGCTAAACAGGAGATTGCTTCATTTAAAATGAAAGCACAGTAATAAGTCATGGCAAAACAACAGTATATTAAAGATAAAGCTGAAGGTGAGTCAACTACATCAGGTAAGGGTAAAATTTCTAATGAACCTCCAGTTAATGGTTTGATTGAACAAATTCTTGGAAGAACTGGCGCTAGAGGAGAAGTTACACAAGTTAAAGTTAAAATTCTTGAAGGAAGAAATGAAGGAAGAAGTTTAAGAAGAAATGTTAAGGGAACTATAAGAGTAGGAGATTTGATTACAATGAGAGAAACTGAAATTGAAGCTAGAAGAATGAGAACAGCTACATCTGGATTTGCATCAAAGGATTCAAAACCAAGTTATGGGAGTAGCAGATAATGGTTAAATGCGTATTTTGTGGAAAAGAAGAAAGAGAATTTAGAGGACTTCACTTATTAAAGAATGATGGTACAATTGCTTATTTCTGCACTCATAAGTGTAGAATGAATGCTTTGAAATTACATAGAGATAAAAGAAAAGTTAAATGGACTGAATCTTTTAGAATTGTAAGAAAAGAAGTTGAAGATAAAAGAAAAGATGCTGTAAAGAAAGCTGAAGATAAAGCTGCTGGAATAGTTACTGAAAAAGTAGTTGAGAAGAAAGGAAAGAAGAAGTAATATTTTTTACAATGTCCAACTTATTATATGATTTTGTTGTTGCTGAATTTGGTGAAGTCAAAAGTGAAAATGATTTTTTATATGATGGTGACTTCGGAGTTGAAGATGTTAATGATGTTAATTTAAAAAGAGGTTATAGATTAATTTATTTTGATACAGATAATATGGGTAAATCTTTTAATCGTTTAGAAAGTCAACAGAATGCTTTTGAAGAAAGGGGAAGAATTATAAGAAAATCTATGACTGATCTTACTCAGGGTTTGCATGCTTTTTATTGGGAAACTAGAGATTAATCTCATCATTTGCCGTCGGTAAATTACATATTTACGAGGTAAAGGTTTATAAAGAGTATATGACTTTGGGTTTTGAAAAGGGGATTTTCTAAATGGCTGAAAACGAAAAGAAAAAATACGATTCTGAAAATATAAAAGTACTTGAAGGGCTTGAAGCGGTACGTATGCGTCCAGCGATGTATATCGGAAGTACAAGCAAGACTGGACTACATCATTTGGTATGGGAAGTCGTTGATAACTCTGTTGACGAGGCTATGGGAGGCCATGCAGATACTATTCATGTTACTTTGAACAAGAATGGGAGTGTTACAGTAAGTGATAATGGAAGAGGAATACCTACTGAAAATCATCCAACTTATAAGAGACCTGCTTTAGAAATAGTAGTTACAAAACTTCATGCGGGTGGTAAGTTCGATAAAGGAAGTTATGCTGTTTCTGGAGGATTGCACGGTGTTGGTATAAGTGTTGTTGCTGCTCTTTCTAAACAAATGAAAGTTGTTGTAAGAAGAGGAGGAAAGATTTATCAGCAAGAGTACAAGATTGGAAAACCAAGTTACGATATGAAAATAACTGGTGATTGTGAAAAGGGAGATACTGGAACAGAAGTTACTTTTATGCCTGACGATACAATATTTTCAACTGTTAGATTTGAGTTTTCAACTTTAGAATCAAGATTTAGAGAGATTGCTTTCTTAAATAAAGGTTTGAAGATTATTCTTAAAGATGAGAATAATGATAAAAAAGAAACTTTCCACTATGAGGGTGGATTGATAGAATTTGTTAAATGGATAAATACTGGAAAAGAAGAATTGCATAAACCAGTTTATTTTGTGAAAGAAGAAGAGAAGGTAATTGTGGAAATAGCTGTGCAGTATAATGATAGTTATCAAGAAAATGTACTTAGTTTTGTAAATACAATCAATACAGTTGAAGGTGGAACTCACGTAGTTGGATTTAAGACTGCTTTGACTAGAGCAATTAATGATTACGCAAATAAAAATAAGATGCTTAAAGATGGTAACTTAACCGGAGATGACGTTAGAGAAGGGTTAACTGCTATTGTTTCTGTTAAAGTTCCGGAGCCTCAGTTCGAAGGTCAGACTAAAACAAAGTTAGGAAATTCAGAGGTTAAAGGAATTGTAGATAGTGTGTGTATGAAATATTTGACTGAAATATTTGAAGAAAATCCTACAATTGCTAAGAGAGTTCTCACTAAGTGTGTTGATGCGCAAAAAGCAAGAAATGCTGCTAAAAAAGCAAAAGACTTAGTTAGAAGAAAGAGCGCATTTGGTGGAGGAGGATTACCTGGTAAATTAGCTGATTGTTCTAAGAAGAAATCTGAAGAGACTGAATTATATATCGTAGAGGGAGATTCTGCTGGTGGTTCAGCTAAGCAAGGAAGAAATAAAGATTTCCAAGCGATATTGCCTTTGAAGGGTAAACCATTGAACGTTGAAAAGGCAAACCCTATAAAGGTTTTTGGAAATGAAGAAATTTCCAATTTGATAACTGCTATTGGTACAGGTATTGGAGAGCAGTTCGATCCTGAAAAGTTAAGATATAGTAAAATAATTATAATGACTGATGCGGACGTTGATGGAGCACACATAAAGACTTTGCTTTTGACCTTCTTCTTTAGATTCATGAAGCAATTAATTGAAAAGGGAAATATCTATATTGCAGTTTCACCTTTGTTCAAGATAAGAAAGAAGAGCGATCATTATGTTTATACTGAAGATGAAATGAAGAAAATTGTTGCTAAACTTGGAGGAAATGTTGTTGTTCAGAGATTCAAAGGTCTTGGAGAGATGAACCCTGAACAGCTTTGGGAGACTACAATGAATCCTAAGACTAGATTATTAAGAAAAGTTACAATTGTTGATGCAGTTGCTGCAGATCAGGTATTTACTAAATTAATGGGAGATGAAGTTGAACCTAGAAGATTATTCATAGCAGAGAGAGCAAAGGAGGCTGAGATAGATATTTAAAATGGAAATGGAAGAAGGACAATGCATATATGAATTAGTGTTAGATGATGAGCAAATAGATTCTCTCATTATTGCTCTAAATGATTTTAAGAGAAGTAAGAATGAATTTGAGTTTGAAGTTAGTGATGATACTTCAATTCCATTTTATCATGTAGACTCTCAGCCTAAAGATGAGGAAGATGATAAAGATGACAAAGAGCCTGATGCAGGGGATGACGATGATGAAGGAGATTGGATCGATAATAAAAATGTTGTTGCAAGTAAGTTTCCTGATGAAGATAATGATGAGAAAGATGACGATGAAGGTAATGATGATGAGGAAGAGGAGGTAGTAGGATGAGTGAGAGTGAAGATAAAATTGAAAAAGAAATAATGGAAGAAGAGAGTAAGAGAAGAGAGAAAGAGCAAGTTGGAGATGAGAAAGGTGTTGGAGCTGCTGAGATTGTTGAAGAGATGGAGCAAGCTTATATTGACTATGCGATGTCAGTTATTGTTCAGAGAGCCTTGCCTAGTGTTGAAGATGGATTGAAACCAGTACATAGAAGAATTTTATATGCAATGAATAATCTTGGTCTTGATGCAAGCAAGCAGACAATGAAATCTGCAAGAATTGTTGGAGAGACAATGGGTAAGTATCACCCTCATGGAAACATTGCTGTTTATGATACTATGGTTAGACTTGCTCAGGATTTCTCTTTAAGATATCCATTAGTTCATGGACAAGGAAACTTTGGTTCAATGGATGGAGACTCTGCAGCAGCTGACAGATATACTGAAGCTAAATTGAGTAAAATTGCTGAAGAAATGTTAGGAGATATAGAAAAAGATACTGTAAAGATGGTTCCTAACTTTGATAGTTCGCTTGAAGAGCCTGAAACTTTACCTGCTAAATTGCCTAATCTTTTGATTAATGGAGCGACAGGTATTGCTGTTGGAATGGCTACTAATATTCCTCCTCACAACTTAACTGAAGTTTGTGAAGCTATTGTAGGTTACATAAATAAACCTGAAATTAAAGTTGAAGATTTAGCAGAAATTGTTAGAGGTCCTGATTTCCCTACTGGAGGAATTATCAATTCGCAAGGAATTGATGAATTGTATAAGACTGGGAAAGGAAGAGTAATAATTAGAGCGAGAACGACAATTGAAGAAGATAAGAAAGAAAAATCAAGTATTATTGTGACTGAAATTCCTTATATGGTTAATAAGTCTGATTTGATAAAGAAAATTGCTGAGCTTGCAAATGAGAAAAAACTTCCTGATGTGAGCGATTTAAGAGATGAATCTGCTAAAGGAAAAGTAAGAATAGTTATTGAAATGAAAAAGGGAGCAGATCCTAAGTTTACATTGAATAAGTTGTATAAACTTACTAATTTACAAGTTAATTTTGATGCAAACTTACTTGCCTTAGTTGGTAAACAACCTAGAGTTTTGAATTTAAAAGAGATTATAGTTGAATATGTTAAATACAGACAAAAAGTTATTAGAGCAAGAAGCCAGTTTGATTTGAAAAAAGCAGAAGACAGATTAGAGATTGTTAATGGTCTTTTGACTGCTTTAAAGAGTATAGATAGAATTGTTGAATTTATTAAAAAATCTGGAAATGTTCAAGATGCGCACGATGGTTTGATGAAGAAGTTTGAATTAACTACAAGACAGGCTAAAGCTGTTTTAGAAATGAGATTACAACAGCTTACTAAATTAGAAGATGGTAAGTTGAAAGATGAAGAAGATAAGTTAAATAATGAGATAAAAAGTTTAAGAAAACTTCTTGGAAATGAACAAGAAATTTTGGGAGTTATAAAATCTGATGTACAAGAATTAAAGAGAAAGTATGGTGATGAGAGGAGAACTAAAATCATTAAATCAATTGCTGAAATTTCTGAAACTGATATGGTTGAGAAGAAAGATGTTATTGTTATGTTAACTGAAGGAGGTTACATAAAGAGAGTAGATATGAAAGTGTATAAAGAACAGAGAAGGGGCGGTTCTGGAGTTAGTGGAGGAGAATTGAAGGATGAAGACTTCGTAAGAAAGATGGTAACTTGTTCCACTCATGACTTCTTATTGTTCTTCACTTCTAGAGGAAGAGTTTACTGGCTTAAAGCTAATGATGTTCCGGCAAGTGAAAGACAGAGTAAAGGAAAGGCAATTGTTAATGTATTAAGTTTGAGAGATGAGAAGATAACTAATATTATTCCATTGAAGCATTTTGAAAATGGGTATTTGATGTTTGCTACTAAACTTGGCTTTGTTAAAAGATTAGCTTTGAAAGATTTGAGCAAGCCTAGAAATACTGGAGTTAGAGCAATTAACCTTCCTGCTGATGGAAGTGATGAATTGATTAATGTTAGGCTTGTTGAAGATAAACAAGAAGTCTTATTGATTACAAAGAAAGGACAAGCAATAAGATTCGATGGAGATGAAGTCAGAGCAATGAGTAGGGCAAGTTACGGCGTTCATGGCATTGATTTAGGAAAGAGTGACGAAGTTGTTGCACTTGAAGCATTGCCTTTAGATGGAAAGACAACTATTTTGACTGTTACAAATAAAGGATTTGGAAAGAGAACAGATTTAGAAGAATATAGAAAAACTGCAAGAGCAGGTAAGGGAGTTATTAATTTGGCGGTTTCTGATAAATCTGGAGAAGTTGTTGGTAGTTTAAGCATACATGATAAAGATTCAGTTATAATTACAACAACTAAAGGAATGGTATTAAGAATAAGTATGAAAGATTTGAGAGTTATGGGTAGAGCAACACAAGGTGTGCATGTAGTAAATCTTAAACAAATTGGAGATAGAGTTGCTGATGTAGTTAAAGTTCCCAGAGATGATGAAATTCTTAAAGAAGCTGAATTAGAAGATAAGAAGTAAATTAATAGATTTTATCGTGATGATCAAAGTCTGAGAATAGAATAAGATCATTAACTTTGTCAAACTTAAAGATTAGGACAAAATGTCCTACATGTACTCTTTTAAAATCGCTTAAATCATATCTAAGATTCTTATAATGCTCAATATTATGGCTATTTCTAATTTCATCCATTTTATTAAGAAGATTCTCGAAAAGCTTTTTATCTTTTTTTTGAAGTTTTATTAAAATTCTATCAAACTCTTTACTAGTTTTAAATTGTCTTGGCAGCATATTAATTTTTTTCTATCTTCTTTCTTAGTTGTTCGATAGAATTGAAAGTTTCACCATATCCTTCATTCTCTATTTTCTTCAATTTTACTAGATATTCGGGTCTTAATTCAGGTTCTAGAATATTGCCACCATATTCGATAACGATTTTAGCGATTGCTTCGCTTTTAGTCTTTAAATTATATCTTGCCTTAATTATATTCAGAATTTGATTAGCTTCTTCTGGAATTTGAATCATTGCTTGTATATTCTTGTTATTGTTCATATATATCTTATATATGTGAAGTATATAAAACCTGCTTTTTTAATTTATATAAGTCAACCAGTGTTCATATTCTTTGACTTTTCCGTGAACTATATCTGAATATTTTTCTTTTAGATAAGTTGTTACTTCACCTTGTTTTGACTTGAAAGGTTTTCCATCTATTGATGCTATAGGAGTTACTTCTGCTGCTGTTCCCGCATAGAAAGCTTCATCGTATTCTTGGATGTCTTTTGGATTGATATTTATCTCTCTTACATGATATCCATCTTTCTTAGCTATTTGAATTAAAGAATCTCTTGTGATGCCTGGAAGAATATTATTTCTTGGAGGAGTTACTAGTAAATCGTGCTTGATTAGGAAAATGTTCGCCCCTGGGCCTTCTGCTAGGTTCCCTTCATAATCTAAAAGTAAAGCTTCGTCAAATCCTGCATGTTTTGCATCTATGCTTGCATTTATTGAATTTACATAGTGTCCTGAGATTTTAGCATGATTGTTTAGAGATTTTGGGTGTATTCTTATGTATTGGGAGATTTTAATTTTAATAGGATCTAATCCTAGATAAGGAGGCATTGCCCAGGCAGCTATTGCTACATTTATATTTGCACCAATAGGATTTAGAACCATTCTTCCTGAACCGTAGAAAACCAGAGGTCTTATGTATCCTTTTTTCAAGCCAGTTGCTCTTACTGTTTCAACTATCGCATTAAATATTTCTTCTTCAGAATAAGGCATTTTCATATGCAATGCTTTAGCTGAATAGAATAATCTATCAACATGTTCTTTGAGTCTGAATATTGCAGGGCCTTTTTCTGTTTGATAGAATCTTATTCCTTCAAAAACTGCAGACCCATAGTGAAGAGCATGAGTTAGAAAAGGTATTTTTGCTTCAGACTCAGGTATTAATTTTCCATCAAGCCAGATTGTGTTTTGCATGTTATTTAGATAAATCAGTAGTTAATAAGTTTTATTATGATTGTTTAAGCCAATCAGCTATATCTTTAGGTTCAATAGTCCTTTTATGAAAAAACTTTATTCCAATTCCTTCTACTGAGCTTTTTAATGAATCATCTGATGACAGTATTGCAATTTTTGCATTTCTATCTAAAGTTCTAACCCTATCTACTGCTAGAAAGGCATTTAATTCTACCCTTCCTCCTAATTTTTCAGGAAAGTTACCATCAAATAAGTATGCTTGTGCTATTTTACCTTCTGCTAAGTATTTTTCTAAATCTGATAAATTGCCTCCTTGGGCAATATTATTTATCCCTTGTCTTCTTAATTGATCTGTAATTGCTGCACGCATAGGTAAGCTATCTTCCAGGTAATAAAGAGGGTGAGAATAATTTTCCATTGTTTTATTTATTAAGTTTTCTTTGTGCTTCTCTTGCTGCATCTCTTGGATCTTTATATGCTTCGCTCAAATCTATAACTATAACTCCTCTTCCATTTTCACTTAGCAACTTAGCAAGTCCGTTCATTTTCTCTTGAGGAATTTTACCAAGACCTAAGAATAACCGCTTAAGGCTAGAACATAAATAATGCCTTTCTACTAAACCGCTTCCCAAGATATTATTATCTCCACGATTATGATATGCTGTATGGAATATATCATAAACTAAAGCATTTTCCTCATTAACTCCTAAAACTGGACCAGATTCTTCGTCTTTTCTTGTAGGTAAATTACAAGTCACTAAATAATAAGCAGGACTTTTAGGTAGTGTAAATCCAGGTTGCCAGTAACCATTATTAGACATAATTAGTATCTCCAGTTATAGCTTCCTTGATAAGTGTCAAATCTTGGTTTGTAGTAATAATCGTCAGGATAGTTTGCTTGGCCGTCATTATACCAGTTTAATACTGGATAATAATATGTTGGTTGGTTTCTGAAGTTGCTTGAACCTGTGTATGGATAGAAGTTAGGACTATTGTATCTAGTAGTTGGATAGTATTGAGGCAAGAAGTTGTTTACTCTTGATGTTTCAGTTATCTTTGTTGTCTTTCTTTCTGTGCCGTATGGGTGATGAATAACTTCAGTCTTTGATCTTTCAACTGAGACAGTTTCTCTTGAGTTCCCATAAGTGTAATCTGGGTAATAGTATGCAGAGGCCATGCTTATTAGGAATAGTGATAAAACAAGTGCGCTAAACAACTTAAATAGCATTTTAGTCATAATTCTTAAGGGACAACAGAGTATTTAAATTTTATCTATACTCTGTTGATGAAGTATATTATCTATTACAGATTAGCTTTTAAATGCTGATTATTGTTTTAAACAATGGTTGAATTGAAAGGAAGTTACGGTGTTCAAGGAGGCTTATTCTACAAGCAAGGGCCAATTAATTTTAAAGGAGAAATAAATTTCTTTGATGACGGTAAGGTTATAGGTTTAGTCGAAAATATGGGTGTTCCTAGCAGAGGTAAAGAATTAATTTTAGGAGTTCATACTAATCTTCCTCCTTTTGGAAATGCTTTATCTTTTGTGACTCTTCCTTCGGCTAGGCCAGGCTTAGAAGTAGATAATTTAGTCTCTACAGGTTTTTCTCAAGGAGTCTTTCACGCGATGGGTCCTTCAACTGTCTCTCAAGGAATATCTAACTCATATGGTGGTTTTCATATTAATGAATTAGCCACATTACCAAACGAAGTTGTTGATAGAATATATGCTAGTAATTCTTCTTTTCATGATTTATCTAGGCTTAGATCTTTGCCAGTTCCAGAGATTGATAAATTTCTAAAAGGTAAAAGAACTCTTTTTGATGGAGCTAATAATAATCGTTTAGAAAGTATAGCCACATGTAATGGCCATACTGGCTATTTTATGTTAATGAATAAGTAATATGCTTAAAAGAAATATACTAGATGAACCAATTGATTTGAATGCTAATTTTTATAAGCCTCTTGCAAGAAGACTTGCGACTGTTTTCAGAAATCCTAATGCTTTAGGAGGATTAGAAGAAATCTTTCCTAATAACGAGCCTATTGTAACAAATAGAGATTTGCTTAGAGTTGTAGGCGTTTTATCTAGAGAAGATTTACTTCCTGAGAGGATAGATCCAGTTCTTACCCATAAATTTCAAAATCTTCCCTATGTCGGCGCTCATACTGCAAAATTTCTTTCAGAATATGTAGTTGATAATGGATTAGTTAAGTATATTCCTGTTAAATAATAATATTTATTCTGGTTTGTGATGATGCTCGTATTTTCTAACTAAAGTCTCTAAATGTTTTGCATGAGCATCTTTTAGTCTATCAAGAGGAGGAGAGGGTTCTGTAAAAGAAAGAAATGCACCGATCTGGAAGAAATTAGAATACCCTTCTATATTTGCAAAACTTTTACGATAATCAAATATAACTGCATGAGGGTCTCCTACATCTTCTGGTCTATTTTCCTGTCTATTCATTACAAAACTTAATTTTCTTAATCTTTCTGAGTCGACTCTTCTGACAAGTCCATTACGAAAATCTAAAGTACCAGTTGTAAGTCTTTTATATTCTTTAATAGGGTGAGTAGGATTTCCAGGATTCAATAAACCAACTGCTGAAAGTGAAGTCAAACCTGGAAACCATGAGTCATTATAACCTGTTCCAATTGAAAAATAAGCTTCTGCTTCTATTCCTGTTTTTTTTCTTGGTGTCCAACAGGCATCTAAATGAGGATAATCCGGGTAGCTTCCCCTATCTCCAGTTCCACCATTTGGGAGCAATACAACTGCTACTAACTTTTTCCCTTGTAATCCATCAGGCTGATTTCTAATTTCTACATCTGCCCTTGCAACATAGCCTTTGTCAGATGTCGCTTTTTGAAATCTAAAAGGACCATATTCATAATCTATTCCTAAAGTATTATTTATTCCCACTAATTCAGCTCTTAAAATTGTATTTAATACATCTAATTTCAAATCTGCATTTGTTCCAAAATTGCCACTCATGTTAAATTTCTCAATTTTAAGGATATATAAAACTAGTGCTTTATCTTTTAAGATTGTTCTGGATACTCGTCAATAGACCCTGGAAATCTATATTCTCTTTGATTAGGATTATTTGTTGCTTTAAGACTGAGCACAAATCCTGCAATCCCGCTTAAAAAAGCAGCAGTATATAATAATCCACTATTTCTTCTTAATGAGTTAGAATATTCATAATCAGTATTGGCAGCTTCTACTTTTAATTCATGAGGCTTTGCTTGCACCCTTGTTAATTCTCTATCTAGTTTAACAGCATTTCCACCAGTATAAACTGCCAAAGCTCCAAATGCAACTGCTGCAAGACCCGAATATATTCTATTCATGTCTGTTCTTCTCATTATTAAGGTATAAAAATGTTTTTACTAAACATTTTCTATCATTAACAAGATTTAAAAATCATTTATTCTAACCCTTATTGTGCCTCAATCGTATAATGGTTCAGTACACATCCCTGTCGCGGATGAGATCCGGGTCCGATTCCCGGTTGGGGCGTTTCTACTTTTTGTCTAGTTTGATGGGTGTACATAAAACATACATGTGGCTTATAAGGAAAAAAGAGGTTACATCCCAATGAAAATAGATCCATATAAGCATAAAGAAAGATATTTCAAATGGAAAGAAAAGACCAAAGATGGAATTTTAGACATAAGCGAAACTAATTCTAATTTGATTAAACAATATATTTCTGATATGGAAAAAGGAATTAACATCGCTTCTAAAGCAGTAAAAGGATCAAGAAGTCCTATTCGTCTTAATACATTGATAGGAAGACTAATATTTTTTGCTACTAAGTTTAAAAATATTTATTCTATTGATAATATTATTGAGATAACTGAAGATCAGCTCATTAGTTTCTTTTCAGACATGATGAATGGTACTATACTAAAGGTTGATGGACAAAAATATCAGTCCGTAGACACCTATACGAAGATTTTCAAGGCATTTTGGCACTGGCATCAGAAAGTTAATAGAAAGAAAGGAATTGAGATAAAAGATATTACTGAAGATTTAGATACTAGACAGGAAAAACCAGATTGGGTTTATCTTACTGAAGACCAAGTAAGAAAACTTTGTAATAAAGCCAAGTTTGAATACAAAGTTCTAATAATGTTCTTGTTTGATACTGGAATTAGAAGTCCTACTGAGTTAGTTAATGTTAAAGTTTCTGATTTGTATAATGATTGTAAGGAATTGAACATAAGAGAGGAAACTTCTAAGACTTTTGGAAGAAGAATAAAGATTATGCTCTGTTCTCAGCTTTTAAAAGAATATATTGATAATCTTAATCTTAAACCAGAAGATTATTTATTTCAAATTAAAGCACCAAGTGTTAATAAATACCTCAAAAGACTTGCTAAGAGTGTTTTAGGAGATGGAGTAAGTCTTGCAGGTAAGAAATATAGTGATATAACTCTATATGACTTCAGGCATGTTTCTTGTTGCTATTGGTTACCTCGTTATAAGTCAGAATCAGCATTAAAATATAGATTTGGATGGAAAAAGTCAGATAAAATCCATTATTATTCTGAGCTTTTGGGTATGAAAGATACAATTTCAGAAGAAGATATATTTCTAGATACTACCAAAACCGAGCTAGAAAACAATCTTGAAGCCACAAAAAGAGAAAACACACTCTTACAAGAACGTGTAAATAATATGGAAATTCAAATGCAGAAGATTTTAGAGGTTACTAGTAGGTTGAATGAAAAATTTAATTAATTCTCATCTTGATTGCCTTTAAAGTTTTCATAAAACCACATTATTGTTGCAGTAGGAATAAAATCTAATACTGGAGAAAGTTCTTCCACAAAGTCAACAATTGTAAAAAAGACATTTCCATATAGTTTATAGACTAAAATTGCAGATATCGGCGACCACACAAGATCAAATATTTCTCCGATGCCTGGGAAGATATATGAAGTCATACCTATCAAATCTATTCCTAAACTGTAGACTAATTTTATGCCTCTTTTTTTCTTTGCCATTATATTTATTTGGAAGGTATCATTTCAATAGCTTTCTGAAGAGCTCTATCTGGTAAATCTGGAAGAATATCTTTGATAGACTTTTGTATACCTGCAAAATTCCATTGTTCGTAAAGATTTCCGTTATTTGAAGTTCTACTATGAAAATGTCTATACCATTCAATCTCTTTTAAGGGAATAACTATAAAGAAAGGTTCATGGTTATGAACAACTACGAGATGTGCCTCTGGCCAGAATTGAAGATATTCCTTAATTTGAGCATATCTAAAACCAAAAAGTGCCGTCTTAGGTTCTCTATGATCTATAAATGATCTATATTTAACATCAATTAACAAAATTTGATTAGTCACTTTATTAACTGCAATAAAATCAGGCATTGATCTAATACGCTTGCCTATATTATCCTCATTATTACTTTTCAACAACTTTTTCAGCTCATCAATATGGTTTTCCATACCATATTTTATACATTGCCAATTTGGTGTAGAATTAATCAAGAATTCTACTATATTCTCAGCCATATTACCCATAGCTTTATTTTCAGCCCAAGCAGTTTCTGAATCTGTCATTTTATATCTCTGCATAATTATGCAAACGTGCCTTATAATATTATCTGCTTTATTATGCATATATGGTTAGAAAGCCTATAACTGATATTATTGAAAACATAAAGACACTTTTAGAGAAAGAAAGTGAACTATCAATAAGACAGATTTCTCTTAAAACTAAATCTCAATGGAGAACGATAGAGAAGGCATTGGAAACTATGAAATCTTTAGGTGTTGTTAAAGAAAGAAAGGGTAATGAAACTGAAAGGGTCGAGAGATTGTTTTCAATTAATAGAAAATAAGCAAATTAATTCAGATGAAATCTATTAATAAGGATTTAACAAAATGCCTGCAGTATCCAAAAGATACCACTCAAACGGCGATCCTCGTTTGAAGTACGGAGCAATCCGTCTCATCGAGAATTAAACCTTTACCTCTCCCTTCGGGAGGGGTTTTTTATTTTTTAAAAATTAAGTTCTGTCTGATCAACTGTCTTTTCAGGCGTTTTAAGCTCGTCAGTTTCTTTATTCATAGCTCGTAATATAAATTTTAATTCATCTTTTTCAGGTAAGCTTCTATATCTCACTTTAAATATTTTATCTTCATTTTCTCCAATTAGTTCAACTGCTGAATCAAAATTTTGAGTTCTTTCATTTTTGAATTTTATTTTTTGAAAACCTTTCATTGCATCCATAATTAAGGTTTTATTAAATTGGAGTCTATCATTACTATTAAATGAGGGTAGGGTGTACATATCCTTCAAATATTTAACTAAATCACTTAGTTTTACTTCAAATACGTGCTCTTTCTTATCTTTCCATTCTATTATTTTCTCAATATCTCCTTTATTTATAAGTTCTGGGAAAATTTCAGTCCACATAAGCACCATGATATATTCTATAGGAGTTTTGTCAGCTTCCTCGTATATCTTAAACTTTCCTAAATCTTCTTTTAACTCACTAGACATTTTTTTATAGCCAATTTTGAGTAATTCAGTAATAGAAGAATCGGATAACTCTCCTTTTTCTAAATCAAGCATTATAAATTCAGTCTGGGCACCGTTAGTTATTGAATATGTTATTAACGCGAATTTATTATTAAACATTTTAATTCCCTCTTTCTCCTTTTTTTCAAGATATTTTACTTTAAGATAGCCTACTGCTTCAATATCTCTTTTAGGTAGCATTAAAATTAAATCATGTTCAATTGAATCAATTTCTTTAAAACTATTATCATAACTTTTTAGTTGATTTATTATTCTAGACTCTATATAATCTTTAATATAATCTTTGTTTTTTGGAAAGTTTTCTGGTTTACATAAAGATTTCTTAATTTCTCCTACCCAAAAACCATTAGGTAATTTAACAAGAATATCTGGAGTTAAAGTTTTGTTAGATTCTTTCAAATTTAAATTTGCTCCAAAATAAAATGTCCCATTAGCTTTCTCCATTACAAATCTTCTAAAACAGAGAAGCGATTTTAGAGCAGTTATATAGTTAGATATTTCTACCATTTTTTTACTTATCATTTCACTAGATTCAGCTTTGTTTTCCATCAATAACCTCCCCATCATAATTTCTCATAAGAAAATTTACTAATCCGTTAAAAGACAAGGAAGTAACTTGAGTCTGAGGAATAACTATTATCTCTGAAGAAGAAGTAATAAGTAGTTCGTAACTAGATCCAGCATTATAATCATGTATTAGCATAAATAGATGTATTCCCTCCTTAAAGAGTATCGAATAACCCCAGTTATTAAGTGTTTTGTGTATAGAATTAATAAACTGATCTATGTCTTCTGGTTGTCGAAATACCTCTTCATCCATAACAAATTTAATAGGTTTTGGCTCTAAGCTAGTTAGATTTCTAGACCTCTCTTTTAATATATCTTCATAAAATTTACTATATTTAGAGATAATCTTTTCTAGAAACAATTTTTCTATTGTAGAATATAACAAAGACCCATATTGAATAATTCCCTTTCTATTTATTCTTACACTGCCGGAATTACCTCTTTCACTTATAGATAATTGTATTCCATCTACCCATAAAAAGTTTTCATTAGCTTTATTAAATAGTTCCTTATAAGTTATATTTTCCCATGCTAAATCAATTTTCTTTTTTACATAATATCTTTTTAAAACGTAACTTTTTACGGCTATTTCTGCTTTGTCTTCATTTTCAATTTTCTCAAGTATTTCCTTAATTTCAAAAGACCTTAAATATATTCTAGACAATATGGGGGAATATCTATTTAAAAGAGATAAAATCTTATTGAAACCATCTTTATCTATATTGGTAATTAAGACTACAAACGGGGCATTTTTAGCAATTAGTAAATAATTTTTAATTTTATCTTTTACTTTTTCATCATGATTTTCTAATATTATCTTTAGAAGCTTAACTTCATCATTTTCATATTCTGTTAAGAAATTTATGCCTTCAATATCGATAGGTTTTAATTTTTCAAGCAATTCATATAATGGCTTACGATTATCATATAAGAAAACTAGCGATCTTAATGGTTTATTGGGTAGAGGTTTAATACTATCTAATATTTTAAAAACTTCTCCTTCTTTAGTGAAATGAAATATCTTATAATCCATATTTTTACTTGATAAACTACCTTTTTAACTTTTTATAATCTTGTTTAGTCTCTCCAATATCCACACCATCCCTTCAGTATCTTGTCCACAATACTTCTCTAAATCTGTCCTAACTTTCTTAATTTCTCGGGGTGTTGCCTTTTTTCCATCAAAAGAACCATGAGTAATAAAAAGATATTCAAGAGAAGCTTCAGTTCCATTACCTATTTCCATATCTCCATATCCTTTACCAGTAAGTGCTGGTAAAACTTCCTTTAATGATGCTGAACCTTTCTGTATAGGATTATAGTAAGCAAAATTTTTGAATGGATCATATAAATCAAGTATTCTCTCAAAAATAGATTCTACCCAAGAAGCATTCTCTGGAAAGAATTCTGCTATTTCTTTTAATCTACTCTTTTCAAAAGGTTGATAGTATGCAAGAATAGTTCCTTCTTTGCCTAATGCTTTCTTAAGCTCTTTGGTAAACTCTGGTCTTGGGTCATCGCTTCCAAATGCAATAAATGAATGATGTTTGGGTTTAGTTCCTTTCTTTTCTATAACATGAACTGAGAATTGGAAAGGAAGGGCTTGGTAAGGCTTTAATTTGTCATATAAAGGTATTGCTGTTGCATATGTCTCAAAATCCATAAAATATAGAGGATACTTTAAACTTTGAATGAATTCTTTTAGTTCATCCTTATTATGGTATGTTTTTCCAGTTTTAGTTGCATCATATTGTATTTTTTGTTGTTTTTTCTGAGCTCTTGTAGTAAAATTATTTTCACCCATATCTTTAATAGACAAAATACCTTCATTGAATAATTCTATTGCTTTCTTTCCACCATAATATAAATCAAATATATTACATTCAGGATTTTCTTTCCAAAATGTATCGTTTTTATGAATTTCTTCAAAATTCTTCTTATAATATTCCTCTTTTCCTAAACAACAAGAATCTCCTACTTTTATCTCAGGGCATTTTTTTAGATTTATTATTTTGAATAGCTTTTCTATATTTTCAGGAACATTTTTTATCTCATCTTCAACTTTATCTGTTACTGAGGCTATAACAAAGAATTCTTTAGCTTTTATCTTTCCTTGTTTAACATATTCATTGTTTATATGTACAACAAAACAATTTCTCACTTTTAACCCAGCCGATTCATAACAATATCTTTGAAATGCAATATCCAAAATATACTCTTCCTTAACTTTAGTTGCACTTTTAACTTCATAAATATCCCATTCATCTTTTCCAACAGGAACTAAAATATCTGCTCTCGCATAACATTTACCATCTTTATGAATAAAACCAGCTTCAAATATTGGTTTTCTTTTTTTTAGTAATTCCCTAGTCTCTTTATCATTCTCTTTATGGTTTAATTGCTCTTTTACTTCAATTCCATCGGGAAAAAGAGTCTTGGATAATTCTCCAATTCTATGTCCTTCATCAAATCTATGTTGCATAGCATCATCAACTTTAGGAAGTTCTGAAGGATTATTGAATGCTAACCAGATGTATTTCTTGCATTCTAATCCAGATATATACTTGGATTTTGTGAGATAGGTTTGATATTTCATTGAATTAGTCTAAAGCATTAATTAGCTCATCTTTAAATTCATTTTCTTTACTTTCATTATAGAATGGAAGACCAATTAATTTATATTTTCTCGTTTCTATAAACTTAACACTCTTAGAAGACTTATATTTTTCCTTTATTTCTTTCATAAAGTCTTCCTTCCATCCCTCTTTGCCAGTCTTAAACGTTCCATCAGCACCTAAGAATTGAGAACCTTTTGGTTCAATGAATATTTGATAAGTTAGGCTCTCTCCAGATTTATTTTTCATAAAAAGAACAAAATCGGGGGAACAAGCTTGACCATCTTTAAAGTTATAAATTTTAAAATGTAATTCATTTCTAATAAGATAAATATCTTTGTATTTATCTTTAAAGTTCTCTTCAATTAATCTATTTATTAAATTAATACAAGCCTTTTCTTCGCTAGTTCCAAAATTAGCATTGAAAACATACCACTCTTTATTCTTTAGAAAGTCTTCCTGACCATCAGCCCTTTCAGATCCACTCTCTAGTTTGATTGTTTTATCATGGAATATATCTACTATTCTATTTGGAGTGAAGTCGGTTGAACCTTTATAATCTATAAAATTACCCTTTAGTTTATCTTCTATTTCATCAAGAACTTTAATTACTGCATAGTATTTATCTTTATTAGTTAGATTAGATATATCTTCCTTTGTAGCCCAAAAAGTTATCTTTATGTCTGCAAGATACTCTTTCTTACTAATGAAGTCTCGAATAGAATCAATATTTTTGCAGAATCTTCTAAGGTTATTGAATTTATAAAATTCTTTTTTTGATAATGCAGAATAAACTATGTGATAGTCAATTTCTTTTATTGACAAAGTCTTTGGCTCTTTCTTTATATTTAAATTGTCATACACCCCATCAGTCATTACTTGAGAAACGCTTCCTTTATACGAAAAGAGATCATATTTGAAATCTTTCTCTTTGACACCCAAGTCTTCAAATGATTTAACATATGAATAATCATTCTCAATTTTAGAGTTCAAATATATCTTTCCATCTCTATAGAAGATGGTTTTTTTGAAATTCTCCTTTAATTTTAACTCTTTTTCAATTGTTTTATCATCAATTAAACCTTCATTGACTAACGCAGTTTTTAGCTCAGCTATATATCTAGATTCATTAAAACTATGGAAATGAAGTTCTTCTAATATTCTTAAATCATTCTCAAGATCTTCATCGAACTTTCGTTTGTAAACATCTAAGTCTATATTTGAAACCTTAAATGGATAGTATCTTGCTCCTCTACCTATTAACTGTGCTTCTGAGATTGTTGATGGAGATACTCCTCCTTTTGTTCCTCCTCCTGCGGATTGCCCTTCATATACTCTTACGATGTCATATAAATTGAGAACATCCCACCCTTCGTTTAATTTTTGAACTGCAAAAATAGCTCTAATCTTATTATCTTTATCTTCTAATGAATTAAGTGTCAATTGATAATCATCCATTTCTTTTTCGTCATTTACACTTAAACACTTATTTGGTTCAAAACTAGATCTTAATTTTTGAATTAATAGTTCGGTTGAAATCCCTCCTTTTTCATAGAAGCTGAAAGCTCTTTTTATCTCTTTTATATCAGTCTTCTTCTTTAGTTCTTCTATATCCTTTTTAGATAATTCATCAATTATTTTATGAAAAAGTTGTTTATTTTCCTTAGATTGTTCGATGGTTTTTTGAGCTTTAAATAAAATAATTGGTTTTAGATCAATACCATACTTGCTAGCAATATCTTGTCTATACTGATTTAGAATAATTGCTAAAAGTATTCTTCCCTTTTTATCTGCATCAGACCTTAATATTTCAATATCTTTAGAATACTTATCTCCCCTAAATGATCTTAAATCATATTTATATATAACTTTATTAATATATTTTTGTTCAATAGATTTATTCATAAAATCCATTGTTGCTGTAAATTCTAACAAGATATTTTCTTTATTTTTACCAAATATATTCAAGACGGTATTTTCCCAATTTGGCTTTTCAAATTCTCTTAAAAGTGTTTGTTGCTTAGTGTGAACCTGTCCATGATGGGCTTCATCAGAAATGAAAACGATTTTATTTTCCTTAAAATCTTCAAAAGTTAATGAGTTTTCTTTTTCAGTATATAAATCAGAGTGTAATTTTTGAATAGTTGTAAAACATATATTTATACCATCATTATTTGTCCCATCAAAATTATCAACTTTGTTTATTTTTATCTGCTTGTTATTAAATATTATCTTTTTATTAAATAAATATTTGCTTGAATCTTCCTTTGTGAAATTTTCTATTGTCTTTTTTATTATATTACTAGAATTTACAAAAAAAAGAAAGTTTCTATATCCCTTTTCGTATAAGTAAAGCATCAGTCCAGCCATGATTAACGTTTTACCACTACCCGTAGCCATGTTAAAGAGTAATTGTGTTGGGTTTTGTTTTTCGGGATTCTTCCCACTCATATAATAAAAAAATCTAGTAAAAGCTTCTTTTTGATAAGGCCTTAATGGAAATTTTGGATTAAGATTCTCGCTTAACGTCTTTGGAATGTTTTTATACTCATCTAAAAAACCGAAACCAGAAAAATTATCAAATTTTTCATACAAGTAATTTTGTTTAACTGCTAGTGTTGTCTCTGACATGGTTAATTATAAAACTTTTTATTTAATTCTTTATCTTCTTTACTTATTTTAAACTCTGCATCTTCCATCTCTGATAAATTTACATATAATTGGTTTTTATTTAACATCTCACAAAGTAATTTCTTTTGGTTAGTCAATGATAATTTTTCAAATTCAGATTTATTATCATCAAATTTCTTAATATCTACATCATAATTTAAGAAATATTTACCACACATCTCATTCCATATTTTTAGCAATTGTTTTGTGTCTTTTGCATCTTGTATTCCTTCCATTGCTTCTTCGTTATGTTTCATTAGTTCACAATAGACAATATTAGAATGGGAAATACCTTGTTTTGAGTCTAATTCTATTACTTTGTTGAGTCTCTTAAGAATAACCTCTGCATGTGCATCCAATTGTTCAATTAAAATAAACTTTCTATTTCCTCCATCTTCTTTGTTTAATTCTAAAGTAGCATGTCCAGTTGTACCACTTCCTGCAAAAAAATCTAAGATTATGTCTTCTTTATCAGCCATAATTTTTATTGTGTCTAAAACAGCATAAAGTGGCTTAGGATAACTAAATATTCTTTTTCCAAGTAGTTCTTCTAGCAATTTAGTACCATTATTAATCGCATTATATCTTGTGCCAATCCAATGAGTTTTTATTACCTGGCCCTTTTCTTCCCTATATTTTTCATAAATTTGCACCTTTTTATTCTCATCTATTTGCGCTACTATTTCTCCATCACCTATTTGTTTGGAAAGAGTTTCTTTGATGGTTTTCCAAGTTCTTTCTTGCCCTGAATTAGTTATTGGAAGAATTTCAGAGTAATCTTCTTTTTTTTCCAAAGTTATTTTTTTCAAATCTTTACTAACATATACTGGATAAAAAAAGTGAGTTTTATTTTTCCTAAGATTTTGATCCCCTCCACCTAACCTTATGTAATTATTAAGTCTATATCTTCCAAGAGAATCATTTTTATTAAAAGATTCTTTTTTCTCTTCATCTAATATTACTCCTCTAAAATTAGCTAAATCTTTATTTTTAGAATAAACTAGCATAAAATCATTGGAAGTTCCAAAAAATTTTTCTTGATTTCTTCCCTCAGGTTTGTGAACTACTGATACTACCCCGATCCTATTTTCTCTTCTGAATATATCATCTGCCAATGCTCCTAAATAGAATAGTTCATAGTGATCAATGGCTATAGCAATAAATCCATCTTCTCGTAACAATTCTTTTGCAATCTCTAATCTATTCTTCATAAAAGTTAGCCATGTAGAGTGACTGAAAGTATTGTTATAAGTGAAAGTTTCAGTATTCCCTTGAGTGTTGTATGGTGGATCAATATAAATTAGTTTAACTTTTCCAGCAAATTCCTTCTTCAAAGAATGTAGGGCGATAAGATTATTCCCTTTAATGATTAAATTATCATTTATTGTTCCGCTTTTATCGCGGTTAAAATCTTTAACTTTTTCTTCACCCTTAGAATTGTATTTTTTAAAATTGGTTAAAATTTTTGGATCTAATAGTCTATCAATCTCATCTTGAGCCAAAATCTCATTAAAGAATATTTCGTTTCTTTTTTCATCTTCTTTTGTCATTCCACCTTCCAATACACAATCTTTGAATGGCCAGACAAGAGAGACTTCTTTTCTTTCATTTAAGAATTTTCCATCAATATTTAATCCAATCTTATTCTTGAATTTAGTATATGAATCGCTTAAAAAGTTCTTATCCTGAACATAGGAAACAAAGAGGTTTATCTCGAAAATCCAATGTCCTTTAATCTCTGAAAAAAATTTACTCTTTACTTCCTTATCTTCCAATAAAAGAGATATTAACTCCTTATCTATCTTATATGCACTATTTACAACTTCGTTCCGTATTAATTCTCCAGATTCTTCATCTACTAATCTTAAATCCTTCTTTAACAAAGATATGAGTTTTTGATTAAATTTGTCCATTTTGCCTGAGTATTATTAGGAATAACTAATTAAAAACCTATCCAATAAAGTCATTCAAGTCTTTTGGTGGTGGCTCTCGCTTATATCTCCCAACTCCAAAAATCATATCATATTCTTCAGAACCCTCATAAATATACATGTATCTACCACCACAATCTTTACAGACTCTTTTTTCTTTTGTTATCTTAGGAATATCATAAAAGTCTCCGAAAGTAAATAATAATCTACGTCCAAAAGTCTTTTCAAAGAATTCTGCTTTTTGTTTATCGGTTAAATCAATAATGCCCTTTGTAAGATATTTTAAAACATATCTTAATGCACCTTCACGACCCTTTACAGGCCTAATATCGACTATATAACTTCCCTTGGAGCATCTTTTCCAGACTTCAACAAGTTTTGTATCTTGACCTGTTTTATTATGAGATCTCATGTCTAAATAACGAGAGTCTATAATAAAGTGTGCATGAACATTCCATAAGCCATCATTGCCTACTTTTACTTCAATACATCCCAAACCTCCATAAATATGCTCTTTTACATATTTATCTCTCTTAAAACGAGTGATGCTTTCAAAAAGTTCATCTATGGCTTTAATCATATCGCTCTGATTAACTATGGTTAATGTAAGAAACTTTAAACCTCTTCCATTAAAATAGTGAGGAATAGGTTTTACCTTTATTATTTCTATATACTTATCATAGAATTTATATGATCTAATTTTCCCACAAAATTCACAAACCCGATAGTTACATCTTTTCTTAACTTTGAGAATATTACAATTGCATATAAATATATGAAATCCTTTACCGCAATTTCTTAGTCTTATACTTTGAGTTTTTAATTCATCAGATAGATGCATACTTATTTGTATATTATCAAGTAAAGGGCGTTCTTCGAACGCCTGGGGAGGGGAGGTAGGAAAAACGCAATTTTCTCCTGCTAAAGCTGGAGGAGAAAATTGCTCTGACTCAGAGATGGCTGGGAGAGTATTCATTTATTACTCCTAGATAGCTTTTTCTCTATCTGTTCAAGTCTAAGCTCAATTCTTGTTAATCTAGAAATATTTCTAAGTTTCTGCCTACATAGTTCATTAACAGAGAGATTATTATCAGAAGCTTCTTTTTTCAGAATATTATGAAGCTCAGTCTCAAGAACTAGATGAACATGAGAGTTTTTCTTTCCCATTAGCACCCCTTTTTAGATCGTCTACTTTCCTTTCTATTTCTCTAAGGTTTTCTAGGATTTGTTCGCTTATATCTTTCATAAATAGAAATAATTATATTAACTTAAGATTTCCCCACACTAACTATGGAAAGACATAAGAGTGACACATATAATAGAAAAGAAATATTAGAAAATCGTGAAGAGAGATATAAAAGAATCTTAAGTCTTCTAGAGCCACAGCCAAAGTCAGATATAGAAAGGCCTTCTTCTAGAAAAGAGATATTAAGCAAATTAAAAGAAGAAGGGTTAGTAGGTATATCTGAAACAGCTTTAATTAAGGATTATTTGGATCATATGGTTGCTAAGAGACAAATTGGCTATATTGATAAGTCTTTTGAGAATGATAATTATAAATGGATATTTGAATATGCTTATGGTAAGAAATGGAATAAAAAGAAAAACAGATATTACTTTCGTACTAACCTCTCTGAAAAATTGTTTAATGAGCTCTTTAGAATGACTGAAGGCATCCAAGATAAAGAAATGATTTTAGAACTGATAGATGAAATAACTGCATCATTTAGAGTCATTGAAGTTAATTCTAAACTTACTGAAGCTAGATTACTAAATGAAAAAGTTGTAAAGATAACTTTTAGAGATAAAAAGTCTCTTTCAAATGAAGAGATTAAAAGAAAAATAGAACAAGCTAAAATATATATTGATAATTTTTCCAAAATCAAGCTTTTTACTAAAACTGGTTTAGATGGTATTCCTGGAGTAAAGAGGATAGATGAAAAAAGATTCACTATATTTGATAAAGAGGTTGATATTGAGAAACTAAATAAGTTTTTTGCAATACCTAGAGTTTATATGACTCCTATCATGTTTTGGACAGCCTATAGAGAGAACATAGTAAAGGATAAGGGGCAAATCACTAACCCTCACGCAAATAATATCGATGCCAAAATGATTTTGCTCTTTATTGAATTGGAAAAGGTATTATACAAAAATATATAAACTCCTTAGATTATAGATAAACATAAGATCACAATGTTAATCCCTTAGGATTAGACATAAAGTAGTTCTGCTCGGTTGGGGCGTTTGTATAAATTTATATAATATAAATGTATATGACTCTAAAGATGGTGGGAGAAAATACTGTTGTTATTAATAAGCAAAAATATAGATTTTTACCTTATAGTGCAGAATACCCATCAATGTTTTTGAAAGAGAGAAATAAAATAACAAAATCGCTTGGTAAGAATATTACCATAGAACATGTTGGTAGCACATCAATTCCAGGGTTGGGAGGTAAAGGAATAATTGATATTGCGATAAAAACTCCAAGAAAAAAGATTAATCAGTATATAAGAGGATTAGAGAAATTAGGGTATAGAACTGATCCAGAACACCTAAGAGATGGTAGAAGAATATATCTTAAAAAGATAGTAAGATATAGAGGAAAAGAAAGTAGAGTACATATTCACCTTACTCTTAATGATGGGTATTGGAATACTTATATTGTTTTTCGAGAGTATCTTAAAAAACATAGTAAAGAGCTCGAGAAGTATGCCCAAATAAAGAAAGAAGCTGTTAATTATGCAAAAGGTGAAGGTAAGAAGTATCGCGAGTATAAAGATAAGTTCTTGAATAATATGATGAAAAAGGCATTGAAAATGAAGTTAGATTAATTTTTAGAAAGAATTTATATATACTTTTAACTTAATTGATATATATTAAAGGGAGGTAAAAATGGAAAAAAATATGAAGATTACAATGACTGCATGGACAATAGTTCTTATTGCCTCATTTGATGTAGGATTATCACAATGGTTTAGTCTTATAGGGCTTCTTACTAACGCAACCGCAATAATGCTTGTTAAGTATTTGGTTTTAATATCTGCTATCTATGCAACATATAGTATGTGTACAATGAAGCATAAGTAAATTATAAAATTTATTATTTTTATTTTTTTAAGCAGGGTTTATATAGAAGTTATACCTCTAGTATTTATGAGAAAGATTGTATTTATGTTGATTTCTTTTGTTTTTTTAGTTAGTTTGTTTTCATTAGTTATGGCTGAGAAGTCTGATAATGATTCAGCTAAGATGGAGAGGGCTGATAAAGTTGGAAAGAATATGACTTATGGCTCATGTGTTTCTGAAAATGCTAAAGTTAAGAATGAGTGCTATGTTGCTGTTAAGAATGCTAGGGCATCTTGTTTGTTGAATGCAAGTGATTCTGATTTATGTCAACCTGCTTACAAGAAGGATTTGAAGCAATGTAAAACTGATTTCAAGGCTTCAAAGAAAGAATGCAAGAAGATAAAGCATAACTTCTTTGAGACGGTAAGATATTCTGTTGCTTAACTATCTGACATATTTCTATTAAAGGCAGATTTAAATAACTTATTCTATTTAATATTACAATGGCTAAGAAAAAAGGTATTTGTATTCAATGTAAAAGAGAGGTAATTGGTGATATAAGATGTAAATCATGCAGGGCTAAAAGTAAGCATGCTTCTCCAAATCAGCAAAGACTTCGGAGAAGAAGACAGTAATTTGATAATTGATAATTAATACATAAAATAAAAAAATAATTCTGTATTAAAAATTTAAGATTTAAATAGGAAAGTTTATGCTTTCTTAGTGATTTTAACTGCTTTAAGACCTTTGTCGCCTTTTTCCCCTTCAAATGCAACTTCGTCTCCTTCTGTAACTGTTAATCCAGTAGCTAAGCTAGTCATATGGAAATAATAGTCCTGTTTATCGTCACCAGCTATAAATCCAAATCCTTTCATTTTGTTGAAAAATTTTATTTTGCCGTTCATGTTATACCTCCCTCAATCAAAAGGGAGGCAAATGAGGGCTTATAAATCGTTGCATCAGGCTTTCTTTCTTAATGACTTTCTGTTTATGTATGCATAGCAGAATAGGATGAGAGTGATAACTGATATTACTGAATATGCATAGATATTTCCTATTTTATCTATCATGATACCGAAAAGGATTGGGCCTAGTATCGCTCCAATCGTACTGAATCCATTTAATGATCCATCTACTTCTCCAAGATGAGTTTTATCTGCTATTCTTGCTAGAATTCCTTTATTCACTAGATAAAAGCATTCAAATATTAAACTCGTAAAGAATACTGCTAGTAATATTACATAATATTCTCGTGTGTATGCTAAAATGCTTACAAGAAAGATTATTGCTATTAGTCCGAATAAATATAATTTCTCTTTGTATTTGTCAGCTATCTTTCCTGTAAAGTCTCCTAGGAGGTAAGGAAGAGTATAAACTAAAACAATTATTATTGATTGAGTTATGCTTCCTCCGCGAGTGTAAGAAAGTATTGGTGCGAAAAAGAATATTGCTGAACTTATTATTCCAAATCCAAATGCAAGTACTGCGAGTACTTTTAATCCAGGAGTGAAATTCTTTATATCTTCAAATGTTTCTTTGTATGCATTCTTTATTGAAAACTTTATTTTTTTATATTTTTCTTTCTCTTTTATATTGCTGAATATGAGTAAAGCGAGGAAAGAAGTTGGAGCTATCATTAAGAAAAGCCAGTGCACTTCAACATATTTTACTAAAAACATTCCTATTAATACTGCTGATACCCACCAAAAGTTTGTTATTAAGTCAAAATGTCCGAATACTCTGGACTCCTGGCTGTCTTTTACATGTTTTATAATATAAGTTTCTCTACTTGTTTGATCTAGGGAATAAGATAGACCGTTTAATGCCCTAGCTAGTATCAAGAATATTACCATGCTAGTTAGGCCGGCTAAGAAGTAGCCTAGACCTACGAATATGTAGAGAATCATTGCCGAAAGAATTATTTTCTTTATTCTATAGTTATCTGCAAGATATCCTGCAATGGGAAGAAATAATAGAAACATAATGTTATATACTGATGATAGAAGACCAGTTTCAAAGAAGCTATTAGTGAACTTAAGAAGAAATAAGGGTATTAATGCTTCTCCCAAACCCCACCCAAACCATCTTATTGCAGTACCTATTCTTAGTAATCTAACCCCAGGGTACTTTTCTCTTTTCATATCTTTAGATTGAGTCTATTACTTAAAAATCTATATATGTTTGAGCTTTTTTAGGTTGGTTAAGTTAGATTTATATAGACCATTTGCTAATTATATTTATGGCAGCAACAGCACCTGGAGCAAGAAAGAAGAAATTAGAGTATAATGTAGATGGTGCAGTTTATGATGATTTTATGAAGGCTTGTAGCAAAAAGGGATTTGCTCCACAGATAATTCTTGAACAGGCAATGAAAAAGTTCTCACAAACTGGCCAGATTTAATAGGGATGATAGAGATAATAAGGTCAGAGCAAAGGGGAAAGAGTAAACTGGATTGGCTTGATAGTAAACATACATTTAGTTTTGGAAGATATAATAATCCTGAGAGAATTAACTTTGGTAAGTTAATTGTTTTTAATGATGATATTGTTAAGCCTGGAAAAGGTTTTGGAGCACATCCTCACGAAAATGCCGAAATAATCTCTTTAGTTTTAAAGGGAAAGTTAAAACATGAAGATAGTAAAGGAAATAAAGGAATTTTGAATGAAGGTGAATTGCAGAGAATTTCTGCTGGAAGTGGGGTGTGGCATTCTGAGTTTAATGCAAGTAATACTGAAGAAGTACATTTTTTACAAATATGGATAGAACCTAATAAATTAAATGTCTCTCCGAGTTATGAACAGAAGTCAATTAAAAATTTTGAGCATAATAAATTAAATTTAGTAGTTTCTGGAGAGGATAAGAAAGATATTATTCAGATAAATCAAGATGCATCCATTTTTTTAGGTAAATTTGATGAAGGAAAGGAAATTGAATATAAAATTAAGAATAAGAGAAAAGTTTACCTTTTTGTTATTGGAGGAAAGTTAATAGTGAATGATAATTTTATTGAAATGGGAGATTCCGCACTTATTTCTGATATTTCTTTGTTGAATATCAGATTTAACTCTAATTCTGAGGTTATGTTGATTGAAGTAGGTAATTAAGAAGCGTATCTTTCTACAAATGTTCTTATTGTTGCTAAATGATCTTTTCCTATTGGAGAGGTTTCATAATCTTCTGGATAATAATCTTCTGAAGCAACATTTGTGAAAAGTCTCTCCTTACCATTTATTTTAACTTCTATTGTTGGACCATGATTACATCTTCCTAAACACTCAGTTGTTGTTATCTCTAATTCGTTTATTTTTCCTATGTCTGCTGGCTTAAGTTGTGATAACATGCTATACATTCTTCTACCATAATCGCAAGTATCGCAGACAGTTATGCTTACTTTTTCTGGATTTTCCATAAAAAAGAGGTTAATTTTCCTTATTTAAATCTAATCTTCATTAGAACATTGCTTCTATTTGGTCTGAGTAATCTGGGTTTTGAATTTTATTTCTTCTTTCTATTTCTTCTAGGCAGGCTTGTCTTTTACTGTTAAATAGGTCATTTATTTCACCAATAGGGTATTTTCTTATATCTGTTCCATATTCTAATAGCTGGTCTGCTATTCTATTAAGTTCTAGTCTAAAATCATCTATATCTTCTAAACCAAAGGTATAATCTTTAGAGACCCCTAGTTTTAGATAATGGAAACTTGTTTTTGAGGGAATTATGTTCTTCTTTTGATGTAATAATAGATTGTAAAATAATGCTTGGCGTTCAAAATTCTCATTTCTGCTTATGCTATTACTTGTTTTGTAATCTATAATTACTAATTTATCATCTTCTTTTTTTGTTGCTTGTAGATCTATAACTCCCTTTATGCCTATTTTCATCTTTTCATTTTCTTTCAAAGGAAAGGATATAATTTCTTCAGTAATATGATTATCATGAGCATCTACTACTTGAATTCCTTGCAACATAGCAGTTAGATATTCTATGGAATTTAGAGAATTACCTCTTAGGTCTTTATGCATGTTAAGATTGTGAGTTTCCCATTTGTCTAATAAATGTAAACAAGCTTGGTCTTTATCTAAGTCTTTTTTTGCATATTTTTCAAGGCAGTCGTGGACAATTTTACCTGAAAGAGAATAGCAAACTGGAACTTTTGTATCATCTTCTACTTTCGCTATATATGTAAGATAAAATAAAAGTGGACTTTGATAAAATATGTTAAGACTAGATGGAGATAAATTAAATGAGATCTTATCTATGCCTTCTTTTTTCAAATCCATGGTTTTCTATAAGATTTTAGGGCTTATAGATTTGTTCTTTCTTTGATCGTGGTTAAGTAAATTGGTTTAGGAGGGTGTTCTTTACAGAATTTTATGAATTCTTCTTTTATCTCTTTTAATCCTTTAGGAATAAATTGAATATTTTCTATATCTTTTTTAATTTCTAGGAAGCAATTAGGGTTTTTCATAGCCTCTCTGCCAAGCATTACTCCCTTTATGTTTTTTCTATTTTCTGGAGAGATACTTTCAATTAATTTTTTCATGTCTTCATAATTTCTTATTCCGCCGTTAATTATAAGTGGAACTTTATAAGAAGCTAATTCATTAAGTAAGGAATAATTATATACCTTTGAGGAAGATTCTTGAGCGTGTTTAAAGTGTACTGTTACATTTGTGAAATTTGAGTTTTCTTGTGCTATTTTTTCTAATTCTTTAAATAAAGTAAATATCTTTCTTTGTTTTACTTCGAATTCATTTAAACCTAACCTTACTTTTACACCTACTTTATACTTATCTTGTTTGAGTAACTCTTTTATGATATTACTTACCTTGGTTGAACGTTTGATTAAAGCAGGGCCTTGTCCTATACTTATCAAGCCAGGAGAAGGACAAGAACAATTTAGCTGAATTCCGTAAATATTGTCTTTTTCAGGATGTTTCTTAATTTCTTCTTCTAATTTCTTTAGGAAAGCATAGCATTCGGTTTCTTTTGATGTAGCTATTTGAATCCATTGTCGTTGTCCTTGAATAGAGAAAGTATCTACTTCATCCCAAGTATTACTTCTTTTTACTAAATTGGTTAAGCTTAACATTCCAGTGTATGAATCTGAAGCTCCTGTGTATATCCTTCTAAATGCCCAACAAGATACATTTTCTAAAGGCGCTAAGTGAAGTTCCATCATTAACTGAGAAAATAAGCATTATTTAAGCTTCTCTTTTACAGTTTTATGTGAAATTATTATGTCAAGATTCTTGACAGAAAACCATGCACTTTAGTGCATGGTGAATCTTGAGCATCCAAAAAACGAGTGCTATCAAACCATGTCCTAAAGGACATGGTGCACATCGTTTTTTTGATCCGTAAGGATTTTAAGCAGGTCTAACTTGTTTTATTAATGAAAAAAGAGGTTAGAGGTAAATTATTACTTTTAGGAATACTATCATTAATCTCTTTATTATTTACAGTTATTATTTATTATTCTGGGTTTGATAAACCAGTAGAGAATTATTTTCATTATGAAAATGAAGGATTTTTTAATTTAATTATGAATTATATTACTTTACTTGGAGGAAGAGAGGGAATAATGGTTATTTCTTTATTTATTGTTAGTTTTCTTTTAATTAAGAAGATGTATAATTACATTTTATTCTATTTAGTGAGTGTTGCTGGTGCGACACTTTTCAATTATGAATTGAAGAATTTATTCCAGAGAGTAAGACCTGAAGTTTATGGAAGTGAATTTGCTTTTCCGAGTGGACATACAATGGCTTCTACTGTTGCTTTTGGAGCTTTAGCTTTATTGTTATGGCCTAAAAATAAAAAATTAGCTATTGGTTTACTTGTATTTCCATTATTAATCGGATTTAGCAGAATTTACTTAGATGTGCATTGGTTGAGTGATATATTTGGAGGATTTTTCTTTGCAACTCTCTGGTTAGCTATCACATTTTATCTTTTCTATGGGTGGAAAAAGTGAAGAAATCTGTTAAAATTCCCATTGGTTCTTTTAGAATTGGTAAAGACTTGAAAAGTTACGAGTTAACTAAAAATGGTTGGAAGAAATCAGGAAAGGAATTTCCTGAAGCAGTTCACGCTGTTAAACTGTTTAAAGCGAATGGAAGACTCTCTGAATTGATTGATAAGAATGAGAAGAGATTTTTGAAGGGTTATATGTCTAATGGAGAGATAAAAGGTGCAAGGTTGAATATGTTGCCAAATGGCGATAAATTGGATAAGGCTTACTCTCTTTTTGCTGAAAACCTGGCAATTCATGATGAAAAGTCTCATGATCACTGGGATGTTATTTATAAAAATCCTAATGGAGAGTATGCTTATGTTTATACTCTTAAGAAAGATATAAGTTCAAAAAATGAGAAATATAGAAAAGTTAAGGAATTTGAGAAGATATTTCCTAAGCTGAAAAAGAATGTATCTTTGGCTTTGAATAAGCATGAACCCATGGCTTTACCTATGCTTACTTTACTTAATACTCATATCAGGATAGGCAATGAGATTTATTATAAGTTGCATAAGCATAAAGGCCTTTCTACTTTAATGAAAAAGGATGTCAATATTAAGAAAGATAATGTAATTTTTCATTATCTTGGTAAGGATGGAGTTCCTATTGATATAAATAAGGAATTTCCTGAAGGGTATATATCTCAATTAAAACATTTACTTAGTAAAATAGGTAATAATGATTTTATATTTAAAAATTCTAATGGGAATTTATTGAAAGAAAGTGATTTTAAAGGTGCTTTCAAGAAGTATTGTGGAGAAGAGTTTTATCCACATATTGTTAGGTCTTATATCGCTACGGAAAAAGCAAAAGAATTTCTAAATAAACATAAATCTGCTAAGAAAGAGGAAGTAAAAGACCTTTTTAATTCGATTGCATCAGAACTAGGACATAAGAAGTTTGATAAAAAGAGTGGGGAATGGAAAGATAGCTATAATGTTACAATTCATCATTATATTGAACCAAGTTTAGTTGAAAAGATTCAAAATTTAGTTAATTGATGGAATAATTTATCTTCCATTTACATACATAACTGCAGTTACATAGAATGGACTCTCAGTTTCTTTAACGCCTCTGAAAACTTTAGGTTTGCCTTCTAAAACATAGCCTTCAGCGTTTATATCGTGCTTTCTTGCATGTTCTTCGGCTGCAATCATCATTTCTTTATACGGGGTAGGGTCATCTTCGAATCTTACTGCTGGTATCTTAGCCATATCAACTTTTCTGATTAAGGTTGCTGGTTTTCCAACTATGGAAAAAGCACTAGGACTAGCTGTAAATCTTGAAGTTAAATCTTTCATATAAAATTCTTCTTAAGAGGGCTTATAAATCTAACTCTTATTAGATTTATAATTGGTAATTGAGAGATATATTACTTGCCATCATAAGCTTTCTGAAGTTCTTTAACATCTAGCTTGACCATTTTAAGCATTGCTTGCATTACTCTTCCCGATTTATCTTTACTCATCAATTCATTCAATTGTTGCGGAACAATTTGCCAGGATACTCCGAACTTGTCTTTTAACCAGCCACATTGTACTTTCTTTCCACCCTTAGATAAGGCTTCCCAGAAGTAATCTACTTCTTCTTGGTCTTTACAGTCCACTAAGAATGAAATAGAATCATTGAATGAGAATTTATGATTTCCAAGGCCATCCATTGCTGTGAATCTCTGATTTTCTAAAAGGAAAGATGAATATTTTATAGTTCCAGGCTTTCCATTCGGTTCTCCTTTTTTATATTTCTCCATAACATCTATCTTTGAATTTTTGAATATCTTTGTGTATAATTTCATTGCTTCTTCAGCATTGCCGAAATTATCGCCTACAAATAAAAGAGAAGGTACTATTTTGCTTTCTTTTGCATTTTCTGTATACATTAATTGCCAGGATACTCCGAATCTATCTTGTATGAATGCATATCTCGCGCTGAATGGATATTTATCAAGCGCCATCATTACTAATCCCTTTTCAGATAATTTAGAGTAATACTTATCTACTTCCTCTGCAGTTTTGCAATGAACCATAAATGAAACTGCTGGATTTAATTTATCATGCACACCTGCCCTCATTAAACTGAAACCTAAACCCATTAACTCAATATCAATTATATCTATTTTTCCCCCTGGAGTGTCTGATGGTGTATTATTGAATGATGATTGGCTCTTTATCTTTGACCTTGGGAATGTGGAAGTGTATAATTTTGCTGCTTCACGGGCTTCTTTTTCATACCAAATGAATGGTGTTATTTTCTGAGTCATATTACTTCAAGGGTTTTATATTATTTAAATGTGCGGGAGATATCTTGATGATTTGAAATTTATTTATTCGTCATCCAAATCTTCAAACTTGATTTTCCACTGATTATCCCACATCTTCTTCCTCTTTTTACTGCATTTATCACAGTATTTTCTTACAAATCTTGCTTTTGGCTTGACTTCAAATTCTTTCTTACATTCAAGGCACTTTTTCATTTTCATAAAATGTTGACGGAAAGTTTGGTTAAATAGTTTTGCTTTGCCCGGATTAGTTTATTGTTTGAGGTATCTCTTTTTGTGAACCATTATGTATCTTCTTGTGAAATAGGATGTAAAACCTTCTTCATCTTTCTGTAATGCTTTGTAGTATGACTTTCTCCTTTTGTATTCTATTATTATCATGGGGTATCCTGCATGCCAAAGTATATGATTCATAAGCAAACGGCCTATTCTGCCATTTCCATCTCCGAATGGATGCACTTTCTCAAATTTATAATGCGCTCTTGCAGAAAGTTCAACAGGATTTATCTTTTTGTTATTTTTCATAAATTCAATGAGCTGTTTCATCATCTCATTAACTTCTTGCCAGTCAGGAGCAAGATAAGGACCTACTCGCACTATATAATCTCTAAATTTTCCAGATATATCTGATTTGGTTGACTCAAAAATTCTTTTATGCCAATCTAATAAAATTTCATTAGTTATTTCTTCTTTTTTATTAAGCATTTCAAGAAATACTTGGCTATGGTACTCTGTTTCTTTTACATCTCTTAATGGCTTATTTGGAGAGACTTTATCATGTATAATCTCTCTCGCTTCCTCTAAGGTAATAGTTGAGCCTTCAATAGCGTTTGTGTTATATGTAAATGCTACAGATATTTCTTCCAGTTCTTTTTTTCTCGCACTTTCAGGTATTCTTTTCCATTCTGACTGGAAATTATCTTTTATTAATTCTAGCTTTTTGTTCAAGTCACTTTTTATTTCTTTCATGAAGTTTTTCTTTATTTCTTCAATATCTTTAGGTATCTCAGAACCCAAATACTTTTCTTTTGTTATTACTTTATTTCCTTTTCTAAATGAATGTTGCAAGTAATAATAGTTTTTTAGGCCTTTTTTTCTTTGAATTATTCTCATAACTATTTGTACATTACAAAGTATTTAAATATTGCTAATTATCACTAAATGTAATGGTAATCTTGGGCATAAAGGATTAAAAAGTGAATTCAGGCATAAAAGAGTCTAAATCTCTAATTACTTTACCTTCTCCAGGATTAGTGTCTTGGTACATAACTGGTATTTGATAACTTGCTTGAAATTCACGAGCTTCTTTTTTTACTAAATTGAAAGCTGATTCCAGTCCTTCTTTTCCATTTTTATCTGCTATGGCTGTGTAAAGGTTTATAGTTTTAGCTCCTTCTGACCTAAGCTGAAGATAAAAGCCTCTTGGCTTATTTGGCAGTCTGGCGTCTCCGCCTTCTTTGATGAATAGTTTCATTCCCATAAAAATTAGGATTAAAATGAGTATTTAAGAGTTTAGTTTAGAACAATTATTTTTCAGGAGTTTACTGCTTTAGTCATACTTGAGCAGAGTTGTGCTATTGAATCTTGCATGGCTTGAGGGTTGTTTAGATTTTTTTCTATTAAGTTGCATAATGCTGAACCACAAATTGCTCCATCTGCTCCATAACTAATTACTTTCTTTGCATGTTCCGGTGTTGAAATACCGAATCCAACATAAACTGGAATTGGAAAATATTTCTTTGTCTGTTTAATAAGGTCTTGTAATGTCTGTTCTAGATTTGTTCTTACTCCTGTTGTTCCTAAAAGAGAGACTAGGTAAACATACCCTCTGTATAATTCCGATAGTTTTTTCATTCTTTCTTGAGAAGTTGTTAGAGATACTATGCATATTTGTTCAACATTATGTTCTTTTGCACTTTTCATGAATATTTCTGATTCTTCAAGAGGAATATCGGGGCATAAAACTGCTTCTATTGAAATTTCTTTACATTTTTTATAAAATTTGTCTAATCCATACTGAAGAGCAATATTTGCACTCACCAAAAGACTTATTGGAATGTTTGAGTATTTTCTTATTTCTTTTAAAATTTCAAAGCTCTTTTCAGTAGTTATGCCGTTTGCTAATGCCCTATTATTTGCTTTCTGAACTGTTGGACCGTCTGCAATTGGATCACTGAAAGCAAAACCAAGTTCCAATGCTCCTGCTCCATTATCAATTAATGTTTTAATTAATTTTAATGATGTATCGTAATCTGGATCTCCTAAGACAAGAAAAGGAACAAATACTTTATTCTTAAATTTCATGACGCAGCTCCATTACTTGTCCGACATCTTTGTCGCCTCTTCCAGAGAGATTTATTATTACACAATCTGAAGGCTTGAAGTTAGCTTTGTTTTTTACTACGTATGCAACTGCATGTGCAGATTCTAAAGCTGGAAGTATCCCTTCCATTCTAGAAAGATATACTAAAGCATCTAAAGCCTCTTGGTCAGTTATACCCTCATATTTTGCTCTACCCGAGTCTTTTAGGAAACTATGCACAGGTCCAACTCCAGGATAATCAAGGCCTGCTGAGATGCTATGCGCTTCATCAATCTGTCCATCAGAGTTTTGAAGTACAAAAGATTTACTTCCTTGGAATATTCCAACTTTTCCTTTGCTTAGAGTTAGTCCGTGCTTTTTGTTATCTCCTGCTGCTTCAACTCCAATTAATTCTACTGGATCTTTCAAGAATGCGTCAAAGATTCCAATTGAATTTGAACCTCCACCAACACAAGCGACAATTGATGTGGGTAGTTTTCCATGTAATTTAATAATTTGTTCTCTTGTTTCTTCTCCTATAATCTTTTGAAATTCTTGCACCATTTTAGGATAAGGATGAGGTCCAACAACACTTCCAATTAAATAATAGGCTGTTTTTACATTTGAAAGAAAGTAACGTAGAGCATCATTTACAGCATCTTTAAGTGTTTTGCTTCCGCTTGTTACCGGGATGACTTCAGCGCCGAATAATTTCATTCTGTAAACATTTAATTTTTGTCTTTCAATATCTTTTTCTCCCATGAATACTTTAACTGGTATCTTAAGAAGCGCCCCTACAACTGCTGTTGCAACTCCATGCTGGCCTGCTCCTGTTTCTGCAATAATCTCTTTCTTTCCCATGTATTTAGCAAGTAATGCTTGACCAAGAGCATTATTTATTTTATGAGAGCCAGTATGAAGCAAGTCTTCTCTCTTTAGATAAATTTGAAATCCAAGATCTTTAGACATTGCTTTTGCATGATATAAAATACTTGGTCTTCCTGCAAAGTTTTTTAGCAAGTCTTTTAATTCTTCTTGGAATTTTTTAGAATGAACGTGAGTTAAGTACGCTTCCTCAACTTCTTCCATTGCAGGAATCATCATTTCTGGAACGAATGTTCCACCAAAGTTACCAAAATAAGAATCGCTTTTCATGCTGCCTCTGCAAGAAAAGGACCTACACCCATATTATTGCTTAAAAATCCTGTGAGCTGGTCTAAATCTCTAAAGTTAGGAGAGAGACCTATCCTTATCGAATCTCTTTCTTCAGTTATTATTATTGGTAATCCTATTTCTTTTGCTCTTACTGCTAATTGAGCTGAAGGTGTAAATGCAAATCTCCCCATATCTAATAAACGCAAAGCGTCAAGATCTGACTGCGGAGTTGATTCTGGTAAAGAGCATAGAATTTCTGGAGCAACGTATCTTTGAGTATTAGAATCAATTTTTGCTCTATATACTCTACTTAGAAATGGAGTGTTATCTCTAACTGAAAGCGCAGGTGTTGTTCTTGCGCTTTGGGATTCATATGCTGTTCTTTGATCTGATGTATAAAGGTCATCCATACATTTATGGAGATTTTTACCCTATTTATATATTAGGTCATAAATAGATAGATATATAAAGAAAAGACCTATATCTATATTATATGTCACAAATAGAACAAGAATTTAGGCAATTTATGGCCAAAAGGCCTGAAATAGGTAAGTGTTACAAGTCTGGATTGATTAATCGGAGGTCTCTTGCTAGATATTTAATTGATAACAAACTAGCTAAAGGAAATCAATTAGAAGCAGTTATTGCAATGCTCCGAAGGTATGATTTTGGAAAATCAGGGGTTCATGGTTCTACTTTAGATATAAAGAGAACTACAATGAAAGATAATATTTTGATATTGGATTTTGAAAAGCAGAAAGAATTTTTGAAGGAATTGCAGAGAATAATAACTCATATAGATTATGATCAGGGAGACACTTTGAAAGTTGTTGTTGGTTCTAGCTCTATAAAATTATTTATTGACAAGCAAAAAGAAGCTGAGCTAAAGGATATTATCAGTAAATTCAAGTTAAAGAGAAGATTTGATAAGATTTCAGAACTTAGTCTTATCTTCGGAGAAGAACCAATTGACTCAAAAGGAATTTTATCTTTGATAACCCAGGAGTTGTTGATTCATGATATTGTTGTTGTGGAGATGCTTACCTCTAGTCCAGAGCTTATACTTTATCTTAAAGAAGATGATGTTCTAAAGGCTTATGATGTTATAAAGGATTTAAGGAAGTCGATTTAACTTTAATTATGGAATTAGGTAAAATTGTCTCAAAATTAGATAAAGACTTTGATATTAATAATGTCAATGATGATTGGGAGTGGATGTTTGATGAGCTCTTTTTAGAGAAATCACTTGCTTCTTTTAGAAAAACTGGAAAAAATACTGGTCTCATGATTAAAAATTCTGATGAAGTTAATAAAATATATACTGCTTTTTCTCCTAGCAGATATGTTTTAGAGGAAATAATGATGAAAGGAATAGTTAATTGCCTACTTATTGTAAAACATCCCTTTGACTGGGATGGGAGAAGAAATGGACCAGGTTTTATATTTTTTAAAGAAAGAGATTATCAGTTAATGGAAGGTATGGGTGTATCCATATATTCATTACATACTCCTCTTGATAAGAATAGAAATAATAAAGTTGTTTCTACAGCATATGCATTCGCAAAGATTTTAAAATTAAAAGTAGAAGATGAATTAGCTAGTGATGTTGTTAATCCAAGTTTAAATTTAGGTTTAATAGGAAAAGTGCCTGAAAAAAAGCTTAATAACTTGATAAAAAGATTAAATGGTTTACTAGATTATAGAGTTAAAGTTGATAGAGTTAATGAGTTTGTTGGAAAAGTTGCCATTGTAACTGGATCAGGTTTTATTCCTGAAATTGTAGAAAAAGCTAAAGAGAAAGGAGTTAACACATACATTACTGGTGTTATTAGCCCGAATGCTTCTGAATATGATAAAAAGACATACAAAGAAAAGTTTTCTAAAATAAGAAAAATGGGATTAAATATAATCGGTTGTTCTCACTATTTAACTGAAAAATGGACTATGTTATATTCAATCCCTTATTTTTCAGATATATGTAAATCGGAATTTATAGAAGACAAAGAAGCTTTGAATCTTCTCGAGTAAAATTGTTTTTTAGATGAGTATTTAAGAGTTTAGTCTAGAACAGTTTGTTTCTTCGTAGATGAATAAATTACCAAGACCGTTATCTATTATTTTTTTATTTACTAATGTATTGTCTTCAGTATAGACCCAAGCTAAGGTTCTATTATATTTGTCAATGCCTTGTTCTTCAAGAGTTAGATTTTGGTTTTTTATCAGTTGGAAGAGGAAATTTGAGGCTTCTTCATATCCATTTTGACCTTTTTCTGGAGTATCTACACATAGAAGACGAATTGTTTTTTCCTGGTAGATGAAAGTGTCTCCATCAATTACTTGAAGGTTATTGGTAGTATTGTAAGTATTTGCTTGTTTGTTGGAAATAATGTAAGAAGCAAGAATTAATAGAAATAGGATAGATAATAGTGAAATGGTTATGATTGTTCTCTTTTTCATATGTCTAACTGTTGTTTTTATATTATTAAAAGTTTGTCTTATCTATAATTTTAAAAACTCCTTCAGTGTTGATTAATTATGGATAAAATTGTAAATGCTTATGCTGCTAAGAAGGCTGGTACTAAACTTGAGCATTTTTCTTACAAGGCTAAGGAGCTTGGTTTGCTTGATGTTGAAATAAAAATAACTCATTGCGGGATATGCCATAGCGACATTCATTTGATTAATGGTGATTGGGGAGATTATTTTCCAATTGTACCTGGCCATGAAATTATTGGAAATGTTAGTGCTTTGGGTAAAAATGTTAAGGATCTTAAAATGGGCGAGCGAGTTGGTGTTGGTTGGCAGGCTGGTTCTTGTATGAAATGTGAATATTGCTTGAAGGGGGAAGAAAATCTTTGTCCGGAAGAAAAAGCTACATGCCAAGGAAATCATGGGGGTTATGCCGATTCAATAAGAGTTGACAGCAGATTTGCATTTTCTATTCCTGAAGAGTTGAAATCCGAAAATGCTGCGCCTTTAATGTGTGGAGGAATTACGGTTTATTCTCCCATCTTTAGATATGCGAAGCCGGGGATGAAAGTTGGAGTTATAGGAATTGGTGGTCTTGGACATTTAGCAGTTCAATTTGCTAAAGCTCTTGGATGTGAAGTTACTGCCTTTTCAACTTCAGAAGATAAGGAACAGGAAGCTAGGAAACTAGGAGCTAGTAAATTTATTCTAAGTACAGATTCAGAACAAATGAAAAAAGTAGAAGATACTCTTGATTTTATTCTTTCTACAGTTAATGTTACAGTAGATTATGCCCAATACTTCAAAATATTGCGTAAAAACGGTAATTATTGCCAAGTCGGAGCTTTGTCAAAACCATTCGAGATACCTTCAAATCAAGTTATCGTTAATCAGAAATCTTTGACTGGAAGCCTTACTGGAAATTGCAAGACAATAAGAGAAATGCTTGAATTTTGTGCCCAACATAATATATCTGCTAAAACTCAGGCTATGCCTATGTCGGAAGCTAATGAGGGTATTGAAAAGGTAAAGAAGAATAAGGCGAGATATAGAATTGTACTGAAGAATTGAATTAAGCTTGACCAAAACCCTTAAATATTATTCCATCTTTGCTTTATTGTAAAAAGATGGTGTATGATAAATGGTTTTAGATGCTGTTCTGTTGAATGATATAGTTTATCCTGCTGTGCTTGGTGGAATTGGAGGATTGACAAGAGGCATTGTTGGACTGTTGAAAGCACTTTCACTTAGAAGAAGAATACTTTGGGGTTATTATGCTATTACGGTGTTAGTTGCTGCGATAATTGGTGTTTTTGTGGGAATTGTATTTAATTTTGATTATAGATTATCTTTACTTGCAGGTTATGCTGGAACTGATATATTAGAAGGAATTTACAAATCATTTGCAGTACAGAAGATTTATGTGGAGAGTAAAAGAGCTAAATGATAAATAAATTATTTTTACTCTTTTTAATCTGCTCTTTTGCTAGTATATTTTATGTATCTGCTGCGATGGATCCTTCAAGACCATATTGTGAGAGAATGGGTTATGGTGTAGAAGTTATTAATGAAACTCATTATTGTGTATTTGATGATGGTGTGAAATGTGAACTCTGGACTTTTTATAGAAATGAATGTGGGGCTGATAAAATTAAACCATTACCTTGTGTTCCTTTGGGAGAACCTATATTTCAAGGAGAGTCATGTTGTGAGGGTGGTAAGGGTTATCTTCCCCCTGGTTACGTAGGACAATCTAGTTGTAGACCTGTGGAAGAAGTTGAGGAAGTACAGAAGGCATCTTACCTTAAATTAACTCTTTGGTTTTTATTAGCAATTTTAGCATTTGTTTTTATAATTTATGTTATATCTAAAATAATTAAACTAATAAGAAAATGAGTAAAAACATAACATTGAAGATTGATTCTGAATTGTATCTTGCTTTGGAGAAAAGAGCTAAGAAGGAATTTCTCGAAGTTAATGAGCTTATTGAAGATATTGTAAGAAGAAGTATGTTATCTTATCATAAAGGAAATGTAATTGGAGATGGAAAGGTTGATGATAAGTTAATTGGGATATTTTCAAGGTCTAAGAAAGGAAGAAAGAAGAGAAAGTAGTTATTTTCTTCTAAATGGTAGATATCTAAAAACTTTTTCTAAACCTGCTTGATAAGATCTACCAGCAAATAATAGATTTATGTGTGTTGTATGTGAATATGATTTCTTTGGAGGATTGTGTGCTGAAAAAGTAACTATATTTGGAACTGGTCTTTTATTTTCGTCTAATAGGCCTGTGGTAGACATGAATAAGTGGTATTCATCATGTTTTTTTAAGAAATCAACCAATCTACTTACTTCTTCTATACCTGAAGTACGTAAGTCTAAATATCTGTCAATTGTATCCTTGCCTCTTCTTTGTAAGGGTTTATCTTTATCCTTTGAAACTACTAGCGGTTCATGGCCTAGAAAGAGATTTGCAATTAGGCAAGTTGATTTGGGTTTTGGAAGTCCACACAGCCCAATCTTATTTAGGTGCTTTAAATGATCTATTCTATGGTCTTCATCGCGTAGTTCTCCATTTACAGGATAAAACCATTCAAATTCCCAGGTATGTATTGTCTCATGTGGGCCAAAACGCATTGGTTCGGCATTTCTCATTAGATTATATCTATGTAATTTCATGGGTGTTTGATTCACAAACTGGCTTTTTAAACCTTGACAAGTTTTATAAAGTGTCGACGGTAATTTAATATATGAAAGATAAAAAATATGAAGAAGCGTGTTTTGGAGCAGGATGTTTTTGGGGCGTACAAAGTGCTTTTGATGAAATAAAGGGAGTTATTTCAACTGAAGTTGGATTTATGGGTGGAAATGTTAAGTTAGATAGTGGAAATCCATATAGGGCAGTTTGTTCTGGAGATACTGGTCATGCTGAAGTTGTTTATATTAAGTATAATAGTAAAATTTTGAGTTATCAAGATTTACTGGCTAAATTCTTTGAGCTCCATGATCCTACACAAATCAATAGGCAAGGGCCAGATGTGGGTGATCAGTATAGGTCTGCAATATTTTATTATAATGCTAGACAGAAGCAGGAAGCTATGGATTTTATAAAAAAGAGCCAGAATAATTTCAAGAATAAAATAGCTACGCAAGTTGTGAAAGCGGAAGAATTTTTCAAGGCGGAAGAATATCATCAAAAATATTTATCTAAGCAGGGTTTGGGAAGCTGTTATATTTAAATATCCTATTTTCTTAATTCATATATGGGTTTTGGAAAAGGGGCGTTGATTGTTGTTTTGTCTTTTTTATTGATTTTGACTAGTTTTTCATTGTCTTTCTTTTTAAGTGCTAATTTATTGCTTGAACCTGAAACTTATGAGAAAACCTTTGAAAAGAATAATCTTTACGAGGATTTGTATAAACAATTTTTTGGAGGGAATGAATTAAGTGAGAATAAAATACATATTTCTCCTTCTGATTTAAAGAATACTGTAAATGGGATGGTCAGAGGGGTTTTAGATTTTGCAAAGGGAGATAATGATGACATTTATCTTTATATAAATAATAATTCCTTGAAAAATTTCTTTATTAAGCAGGTTGAAAATGTGAGGGTTTGTAATCCTGGTGAAAGTTCATTTGATAGTTCTAGTGAAGTTGTTTGCAGACCTGCTGGAAAATCAAGTGATGAGCTTGTAAATGAGATGTTTGAAAAGAGAAATATGAGTCAGGTTTTAGCTACGGATAAAGTAAATATGGGTGATTTGTTTGGAAAATATAAGGATTTTCAGAAAATGCAGAGGTTTATCACTTATTATTATAATTCCATCTTCATTTTAAGTGTACTATTGATAGGACTTATAATTCTGATATTTATGATTGATAAAAATGACTGGAAAAAAGGTTTGAAGATAAGTGGGATAAGCATATTTGTTGCTGGACTAGTCTCAGTATTGACTGTTAAATTTATAGAATTTATTTTATCAAGATATATTGAATTAACTCCTGAGACAATGTATCTACAGAATAGTTTGCTGGATTTAGTTAAAGAGGTGCTTTCTACAGTTAACTTGATTGGAATTATTGCTATGGTAATTGAAGGAGCTATATTGTTGTATCTTTATATTAAAGGAAAGAAAGAAGATCATAAAAAATAGATTAATTGTCTTTTAATATCACTATATTATTCATTCCCCTTCTCTTTCGTTCTATATATCCTTGACCTTCTAGTCTATCAAGAATTCTAGTGATCTTGGCTTTGTTTAATCCAGACTTTTCTATTAAATCTGCTTGGAAAATCGCTTTGTTGCTCTTTATAATATTGAATATATCTTTTTCTTCTTTTTTTAGATTGTTTAAGTTAAATTCCTTTTGAATTTGTTTTTCTTTTATCTTTCTTATTATTATTTTTTCATTCGGCTTTGAGAATATCAGGAAAAGCCCAGTTATTATTAAAATTCCTACTATGGATAATGCTAGATAGGTTTGTCTATCTATTGTTTCATACATTGGACAATAACCTCCTCCGTGTGCGATAGTGCAACTAGCATCAACAAAGCTATTTAATGCGCTGTTAAATATGAATATTATTACTATTATTAATATAGAGATTCCTATGAGGAGATAACCTACATTTTTATTTTCCATAGTTTATTTAATGGTTATGAGTATAATAAAGTTGCTGTTTTTCAATGTGAAACTAGTTTCATACAAGGAATTATAAAGTATTTTTCATTATGTTTTTTATGACATTTAAAGAGTTTGTTAAGGATCTGGGTAATGATAAAGTAGAGGGAGAGATAGTTAAGACTATGTTTTATTCTCTGCTTGTTAGTTTCATTACTTTTGGAGTATTTTACTTTCTTAAGCTTAAAGATATAGAAAATCTTTTTCCTAAGTATGGTTTCTATATGTTCTTCGCATTTCTTAGTTATGCCATAATTTTGTCTGCATTTAGGCAAGTTAGATGTTTTAAGGAATTTCCTTGTATGTCTGGAATGATGATTGGTATGACTATGGGTATGATGTCTGGTTTCTTAGCAGGGTATTTTGTTGGAGCTATAAATGGAATGTTCTATGGAGGAATATTTGGAATGGCTGTGGGAATTGGATTTGGTATATTTAATGGAAGTTGCTGTGGAGTTATGGGTATTTTGGAAGGAATAATGGCTGGATTTATGGGTGGCTTGATGGGGGCTATGACTGCAGTTATGATGATAAATGATAGTATGAAAATTATGGGTGGCATAGTATTTGTTGTTTGTGCAGTTATTATGATTGGCTTAAATTATATGGTTCATAAAGAGAGTAATGGACTGGAGAGAAATAATAAGATCGATCAGTTTTCTACAGTAGTTATAAGCTTTATACTTACTACAATTACTATTTGGCTAATGGTCTTTGGACCAAGGAGTGCATTTTTACAATGATAATTAAAAAAGGTCAAGGTTATATTGCTGGAATTTTTATTTTGATATTAGCTTTTGGAATATTATTCTTTTCTCAAAACAGTTTTACTGGTAATGTGGTCTCCATTGTCTCAGCTCAGGGAGATAATGTACAAGTAGCCAAGTTATCTGTTTCTGGACTTAATTATATTTTATCACCTTCAACATTTAAGAAGGGAATTCCAGTTAAAATAGAAACAGATATTGCGAATATGCCTGGATGTTCTAAGTCTGTTGTTATTTCAGCTTTTAATGTGATGAAGGGTGTTTCTTCTTCAGATAATATAATAGAATTTATGCCTGATAAAACAGGTACATTTAATATTGCTTGTTCTATGAATATGTATCATGCGACATTTAATGTAGTTGATGATTCTGGTAAAGCTGCAAATTATGTTCAACCACAAAGTGCTTCTGCAGGAAGCTGTGGTATGGGTGCCGGGTGTGGTTGCGGAGGAATGAGATGATAATTAAAAAATCTGTGTTATATACTGGATTGGTTTTAGTCTTAATTGTGATTGGAGCTTTTTTATTCTTTAGGTCAAGTGATAGTAATACTAATGGAAACGATATTAATGGAAAAACTGTAGATGTACAGAATGTGGTAATTGGAATAAAGAATGCCAATTATTATCCTAACACTATTAATGTTAAAGCTGAAGTACCTGTAAGAATCAGTCTTGATTCAAGTGTAACTGGATGCTATAGAGGATTTAATATTAAACAATTAGGTGTAAGCAAATTGTTGAAAACTCCAAATGATTATGTTGAGTTTACTCCTACGAAGGGAACTTACAGGTTTACTTGTAGTATGGGTATGGGTACTGGAACTTTAATTGTGGAATAAAATGAGAATCTTTCATAATCTATATAAAGCTAAGGGAATATACTTAATTGTTTATGGAAAATAAAAAGCTAGGAGTGTTATTGATGGTTATCGCATTGGTTGTTGGGGGATTGTTCATTTATTATAATGAAAAATTAAGTGAACAAAGTTTGGAGATGGGATGTTTTCCAAATCAAGATTGTATTAAGATTGAGAGGACCTTATCTTTTACTCATTTGGCAGTAGGAGTATTTTCTTTTATCTTAGCTCTTGGATTTTATTTGCTATTATTTAACAAGACTGAGAAAGCAATTATTGAAAGACTTGAAAATGATAAAAATGAAAAGATTCAAGATGCTAGATTTGAAATGCTTTTGAGAGCACTTGATCCATTTGAGCAAAAAGTAGTCAAGATGGTGCGTGAACAACCTGGAATTACTCAGAGTACTTTACGCATTAAAGCAGAGATGTCTAAAGCCAAGTTAAGTTATGTTCTTCAGGAACTTGAAAAAAGAGGAATAATAAAAAGGATTGAGAAAGGTAAGACTCTGTCTATTTATTTGAAAGTATGAGTCATATTTAAAAAGTTATTGTGCTTAAGCAAAGAGTGATTAAACATTATCAAATTCGCAATGTGTATCCTTTGATAGGAACAATTATTTCAGGCATACTCTTCTTTTTTTATTGGGATGGTGGTTTAAAAAAATTTATTTCATTATTCTTAATGATTTTAGGCCTTATTATTTGGTGGGTAGCATCAATCACACTTGGAAAATATTTTTCTATAATGCCTAAAGCTAGTGGCCTTATTCAGACAGGTATTTATTCAAAAATTAGAAATCCTATTTATGTAGGGGTTTCTCTAACTGGAATTGGATGGGCAGTATTGACCCAAAATAGTTTACTAATTTTACTAGCTTTTGCTACGGTGGTCAGCTCATTTGTTAGGGCAAAGTTAGAAGAAGAAAAGCTTTTTAAAAAATTTGGAAAGAAATATTTAGATTATAAGGAAAAAACTTGGTTCTAATTTGCCTTTATGAACGTTAAAAAGCTCAAATAAGGGCTTTTTAGCCATTTTAAGCTTCATCGTTCATACCCTAAATGCTATATAGCCTAATTTCTATGAGATAATATGAAAAAGATGAGTGAGTTGATAAAAATATGGAAAGAGATATTTTTCAGTATTAAATATTTAGGAATTGCTATTTTCGGAGCTTTAATTTTTTATATTGTTAATGTTCTAATTACTAATTCTGGTAATCTGATATATAGCTTCCGTTATGAAGGAATAAGTAAGACTCTTAGCTTGTTAAAAATATTTTTATTAACTTTTCATCAAACAATTTTACCTTCTTCAGTTATAACTCTTATTTTAATAAGTATTTTGACAGGTATTCTTATTGGATTGCTGGCTTTTCGTTTCCAGAAAGTAAATGCGTTCTCAGGCAAGGTAGGTTTCTTTACTGGAATTGGTGTTTTTCTAGGAATGCTGGCCCCTGGTTGTATATCTTGTGGAATAGGACTTTCAGGAATATTAGGTTTAGGAGCAAGTTTGGCTTTTCTCCCATTCAAAGGTCTTGAGATCAGCTTTCTTGCTATAATCTTTCTTTTATTCTCAATAGTTAAAATATCCCTTGCAATCGTAGAACCATTAACTTGTAAAATAGACAGGAATTTATATTCACATAATATGAAAGGAGGTAATAAAAAATGAGTGTTGATACAATAACTATAAAGAAAGATGATCTTTGGAAGTATTCAACTTTTTTTCTTTTAGCTATTTTAATAATTGGAGGAATTGTTGTATTTACTGGAGATAAAACTCCTACAGTATATGCTGTACCTAGTGGAAATAATGATGTTCCTGGTGCTGTAGCTAGAGCAGAAGTAAGTGCAGATGATGATGCAGTGTTAGGAGACAAAAATGCCCCCGTAACTGTAATAGAATTTTCAGATTATCAGTGTCCTTTCTGTAGAAAATTCTGGCAAGATACTATGCCTGAATTGAAGAAAAATTATATTGATACTGGAAAAGTAAAGTTTGTTTATAGGGATTTTCCTTTAGGTTTTCATGATGGAGCAATACCTTATGCAATGGCTGCTGAATGTGCAAGAGAGAAAGGAGGAGATAAAGCTTATTTCAAAATGCATGACAAGATTTTTGCTGAGCAAAATATTTTAGATGGAGGTGGAGTAAGTTCTACAGTTCAATACCCTGGAGCAGAGACTTTGAAAAAGTGGGCTAAGGATATTGGATATGATATAGGAAGCTGTCTTGATAATGGAAAATACAAGAGTGAAATACAAAAAGATCTTACAGATGGAAGCAATTCAGGAGTTCAGGGAACGCCTGGCTTTTTCGTTAATGGGCAAGTCTTAAGTGGTGCGCAGCCGTATTCAGCTTTCAAGCAGTTAATTGATGCAGAATTAGCCAAATAAATAACATTTTTTTATTTTTTTTTATTTTATTTGGAAAATGACTCGATAAATATAAGTTAGGAATAAAAAGATGGCAAAACAATATTGTGTGATATGCGATAGAAACTTCAAGGATGAAGAGGGTTTAGCAATGCATGAAAAAGCAAAACATCCCGAAAATGTTCCTAAAGAAATAAATGAGAATAATAAATTTAATTTTAAAAAGATTCGCAATTGGAGTGTTTTTATAGCTATCTTGATATTAATTGTATTAATGGTTTTTTATTTAATACCTGGTTATGAAATATCTAATTTGAATGTTGATAATGAAAAATTAGAATCCAATTCTATTCCTCCTGGAGCAGTTCATTGGCATCCTAGATTAAGTATAATTATTGATGGAAAGATTACTCCTTTAACAGAAAACTTAGGTCATACAGAAGGTAGAATAATCGATACTCACCTTAGTGGTATGGGTATGTCTCCATTACACACTCATAAAGAGAAAGATGGAACAATTCATCTTGAAAATAGTAATCCTAGCTCTAAACCTGAAACATTAGCTCTGGGTTACTTTTTTTATGTTTGGGATAAGGTATTTAATTCTACTTGTATATTTGAATATTGTAATGATAAGGGGGAAATGAAAATGTTTGTGAATGGAAATGAAAATTTTGAATTTCAGAACTATATTATGAAGGATAAAGATATTATAAAAATTGAGTATATTACTAAAAAATGAAATTCAAAAGATATAAAAATGGGAGAAATTATAAAATAATATGAATTATAAAATATTATGGGGTGTTGTTTTTTTAATTATTATTGGGGCAGGAGTATTTTTCTTAGATGGTTCTAAAAGTCAAGGAAAAAGTGTTTTAAATACTGGTGAGGTGCAATTAGTTACTTTGAGTGAAAAAAATATGAATTATTATCCTAATACTATTAATGTTAAGGTTGGACAACCAGTCAGCATCACTTTAGATTCGAGTGTTGCAGGATGTTTAAGGTCTTTCAATATAAAAGATTTAGGTGTTAAAGGATATTCACAAAATCCCGGACAAACTATTGATTTTACACCTAGCAAGAAAGGAACTTATAGATTCGCATGTAGTATGGGAATGGGTTATGGAAATATTATTGTTGAATAATAACTATCGAAATGTTTAAATAGTTATATGTATGATATTATCATATGATAAATAAAGCCATATTAAAAGAATGTTGTTCTGAAGGATTTACTGAGAAAGAGTTATATGATTCTTATAAAATATTTTTTGGAACCCTAAATTCTGAACCAAGATTAAGAATAATTAACTTTTTAAGAAAGGGTAAAAAGAATGTTTCAGAGATAATGGGAGAACTTACTATGGATCAGACTTCTGTTAGTCACAATCTTGCTAGATTAAAGGAGTGTGGATTTGTCAATGTAGATATATCTGGTAAATTTAGAGATTATTCTCTAAATGAAAAAACTATCTTACCTTTAATAGAAATTATTGAAAAACACATGGGTCAGTATTGTATACATATATTGAGGGCAATGAAAGGAGAAGAGATAAAATGAAAAACAAAGAAAATATAATTACATTCTTTATTTTATTATTGGTAGTATTCTTTATTTTTGGAGGTTTTGGTATGATCAGTTTTGATAGTTATAATTCTAGTGGAATGATGGGAAATTTTGGATATGGCTTTGGTGGAATGTGGATATTTGGATTTTTATTTATGACTTTAATTTCAGTAGCTCTTGTTTTATTTATTCTATGGTTAATTAAACAGTTGGGAGAAGGCAAATGATATCTAAAAATAACTTATCTTATCTTATCTTAGGAGGTTTAGTTCTTTTTGGATTTTTCTATTTTATAATTGATTTATTTGGCTCTTCTATTTTATCTGAGCATTGTGCTATGTTGCCTGGTGCCGATGGATGTGAAAAATATGAAGGAGAATATACTGAAACCAGTAAGCTTTTAACACGAGATACTACTGATCTCTCTTTGGTAAAAAAATCAACAGTATATGAAGCATCTCAAGGTAAATTAATGCAATTAAAGATTGATCCTGTTAAAAAGATGATTGGTGGTAAAGAGATAAGAATGTATGGATATAATAGCCAAATTCCAGGTCCGTTGATAAAAGTTAGTCAAGGTGAGACGATTTATGTTAATGTTAGTAATAATTTAGATATGGAAACCACAGTCCATTGGCATGGAATAAGACTAAAAAATCAATTTGATGGTGTGCCTCATACTACTCAAGAAGCCATTCGTCCTGGAAGTTCTTTTATGTACGAATTAACATTCCCTGATGCAGGAATTTATTGGTATCACCCTCATGTAAGGGAAGATTATCAGCAGGAATTAGGACTTTATGGGAATATACTAGTTATCCCAGAAAAAGAAGATTATTACAATAAAGTAAATAAAGAAGAATTTATATTTTTAGATGATATTCAGATGACTGGAAATGATATAACTCCAGTTTACAAAGAAAAAATAAATCAAGTTCTAATGGGCAGATTTGGTAATACTATGCTCATAAATGGAGAAGAAAGATATGACATTAATGTAAAAAAGGGAGACGTTGTTAGATTTTATCTGACGAATGCGGCTAATACTCGGTTGTTTAACTTTTCCATAAAAGATTCTAAGTTAAAAGTGATTGGAAGTGATGGAGGCAATTATGAAAAAGAATTTCTTGCAGATTCAGTTATTATCTCGCCTTCTGAAAGAAGCGTAGTTGAAGCACTTTTCGATAAACCTGGAAATTATAATATATTGCATACTAATCCTGATAAAACATATATTTTAGGTTCTGTAAATGTATTAAATGAAAAGACTAATATTGATTACTCTTCACAATTTAATAAAATAAAAAATAATGAACAAGTATCAGAAAATATTGAAAAATATAAGTCATGGATTAATAATGAGCCAGATGTGAATCTAAAACTCGATGTAGACTTGCCTGGAATGCGTATGATGGGACAACATATGCAGATGAATCATGCAGATGAATCTGGATTAGAATGGGAAGATGTTATGCAAATGATGAATTTGGGTAGTTCAGACAGAGTTATAGATTGGAAGATTACTGATATTCAGACTGGAAAATCAAATATGGATATAAAATATACTTGGAAAGTGGGTGATAAAGTTAAGATTAGAATAAAAAATGATGAAAATTCCCCTCATCCTATGCAACATCCAATACATTTACACGGACAAAGATTCTTAGTTTTAGCAAATGACGGAGTCCCTAATGACAATATGGTTTGGAAAGATACTGTTCTTGTACCTACTGGTAAGGAAATTGAGATTTTAGTTGATATGACCAATCCCGGAAAATGGATGACTCATTGCCATATAGCAGAACATTTAAGTGATGGAATGATGTTTGAATTTGAGGTTAAAGAATAAAATGAATAAAACAAAATTAACTATTGAAGGAATGCATTGTGCTAGTTGTGGTGGAAATGTTGAGAGGGCTTTGAAGAAGATTAAAGGAGTAAATGGTGTGAGTGTTAGTGTTCTTTTGAAAAAAGCAAGTGTTGAAAGTGACATGAAGATAAGCGAGGATGATTTGAAGAAAGCTGTTGCATCTGCAGGATATAAACTTGTGAAGGTGGAGTAAATGAATAAGAAGATATTGTTAGTTTATGCATCTTTAATTGTATTTCAGTTATTACATGTCTTAGAAGAATTATATGGTCAAGCCTATTTCATAAATACAGTTTATGGGGGAACAATTAATTTCTTAGCAATTATGTTAATATTATTAATAATCCCTATAATTTTACTTTATTTAACCTATAAAAAGAAGAAAATTGCATATTTCTTGAGTTATGGATATGCAGTTATTATAATAATGGATGGAATTGATCATCTTATAACTCAAGTTGCTGGTGTTTATACTAGTGTAGGATTCATAATTGGAGGTATATTTTTAATATATAATTTAAAAAATGGAGCATGAGCATATGCAGATGGATGGAGAAAATGTTGAAGAAGATTCTGAGATAAAGGGTTGGAAGAAAAAACTTATCTTGGCTTGGTTATTTACTATTCCTCTTGCTATTTTGATGTATTCTGAAGATGTTTTTGGAGCAGGAATATTATCTGAGAGAAATACTCATTATGTTGTGCTTTTACTTGCTTTGCCGGTTGTTTTTTATGTAGGTTATGAGACCTTGCGTGCTGGTTTTAGAGGATTTGTTAATTTTTACTTTAGTATGGATTCTCTTATTGCTCTTGGAACTGTTGTTGCTTACCTTACTGGAATTTTACATTTAATTGATAAAAGCTTTACGGATTATTCTGGAATAAGTGCTATGATTATGGCTATTTTTATAACTGGAAAGTATATTGAGGCATTGGCTAAAGGAAGAGCAAGTCAGGAGATAAAGAAATTACTTGAGTTGGGGGCTAAAAAAGCAAGAGTTTTGAGAGGAAAAGAAGAAATTGAAATTCCTATTGAAGAAGTTAAAGTTGGAGATGTTTTAGTTGTTAAACCTGGAGAGAAAATACCTACAGATGGGATAGTTGTGAGGGGAGAGAGTTCTGTTGATGAAAGCATGGTTACTGGGGAAAGTTTGCCAGTTGATAAGAAAAAAGGAGATAATGTTATCGGAGCTACTATAAATCAAGATGGTATTTTATATGTGAAAGCTAGTAAAGTTGGAAGTGATACATTCTTAGCACATATTATTGAATTGGTTGAACAGACACAAGTTTCTAAAGTCCCAATACAGAAAGTAGCTGATAAAATAACTAATGTTTTTGTTCCAGTTATAATTGTTCTTGCTGTTTTAACTTTTGCTAATTGGTGGTTTTTTACAGATATTAGCAGAGCTTTTGGAGTTGCTATCTCTGTTTTAGTAATTGCTTGCCCGTGTTCTCTAGGACTAGCAGTTCCAATTGCTTTGATGGTTGGTTCTGGTTTAGGAGCTAAACATGGAATTTTGATTAGAAAAGGGGAAGCTATTCAAACTATGAAAGAAGTTAAGACAATTGTTTTTGATAAAACTGGAACTATAACTAAAGGTAAGCCAGAGGTTACAAATGTTTATTCTATTGTAAAAGAAAATTATTTATTGGAAGTGTGTGCTTCTCTTGAAAAATTAAGTGAACATCCTGTTGCTAAGGCTGTTGTAAATTACGTCAAGTTGAAGAAGTATAAGAAAGTTTCCCAATTTATTAATTTAAGAGGTAAAGGTGTTAAGGGAAAGATTGCTGGTAAAGAGATATTGATTGGTAATAGGCTTCTTATGAATGAAAATAATGTTTCTTTGAAGACAATTGAAAAGATTATTGATGGTTTTGAAAAACAAGGAAAGACTACTCTAATTGCAAGTGAAAGTGGAAAAGTTCTTGGTGTTTTAGCTGTTGCAGATGCTTTGAAAGAAGATTCGATTATTGCTGTTCAAAGGCTTAAGCAGATGGGATATAAAACTGTAATGATTACTGGAGATAATGAAAGGACTGCTAATGCAATTGCTAAAGAAGTTGGAATTGATGAGGTTATTGCAAATGTTTTGCCTGAAGAAAAAGCTAAAAGAGTTGAGGAATTACAGAAAGAGGGAATGGTTGCTTTTGTTGGTGATGGTATAAATGATGCGCCTGCTTTGAAACAGAGCAATGTAGGTATTGCAATGGGAACTGGAACTGATATTGCTATTGAAGCTGGTGATTTAGTGCTTGTTAAAGGAAGTTTGATTGGTGTTGTTGAAGCTATTAATTTAAGCAAGGCTACATTTAGAAAGATTAAGCAAAATCTTTTCTGGGCCTTTGCATATAATACTATTGCTATCCCTGTTGCTGTTGCTGGTCTTCTGCCACCAGTATTTGCCGAGATTGCTATGGCTTTGTCTTCAATAAGTGTTGTTGTGAATGCTAATTTATTGAGAAGAAAGAAGATTGATTAAAAGAAAAAGATTTATATACATGGTGTGCACATAACATGCATATGGAAAGCAATAGTATAAGCGCAAGAATTGAACTGACTCCTTATGCAAATAAAGTCTTAGCCATTCTTAAAGCTAAATATGGTCTGAAAGATAAATCTGAAGCAATAAATAAGTTTGCAGACTTATATGGTGATGAGATATCTGAGAGAGATGCAAAAGAAGAATATGTTAAAGATATGATGAATGGTGTTAATGAACATATAAAAAAATATAAAAATAGAAGGATGACTTCTGAAGAGCTAGATGCTCTGTTTGAGGTTTAATGTTTGAATATGATTTTAGAGAGGAATTGAAACTTAAAATAAAGAAGATTTTGAAAAAAGATAAGAAGAAAGCAGAAATTATTTATAAGAAAATTAAAGAGATTGTCAATAATGACTCTGAGACTATAAAAAGATACAAGAATTTGAGACATGACTTAAGTGACTTGAAAAGAGTTCATATTGATAAGTCATTTGTACTAACTTTCAAAGTTGATATTGCCGATAACTTTATTCTCTTTTGGGATTTCGATCATCATGATAATATCTATTGATTAGATTACGAATAAATGATTGAAAAACTATTTAGCAATCACAATCCATATCTTTATCCTTACCATTATTTGCTTTATCTCTATTCCTTCTATAATCTTCAAATTCATCCTCATCTTCCCCTCTCTGATAAGCTAAAGTAGTCCCATTCTTGAATTTAATCTCCATTTTAACATCTTTAACACCTTCACAGAAATACATTCCCTGACCTATTTTAGATAAAGCTTTTTGATCCAATCTAGGCACTTTAGGCTTCCTGCCTAATCTCGGCATTTCTCTTTCTAATTTATATATTTTCATGAAATAACATCTCTCTACTGATAAAATTTTCAACATATCCTTCTTTGGGAATAAATACAACTCCAGCACTCATTAACTTCCAAAACAATTTATTAATCTCTTTCTTAGATATTCTTTTATTCAATAGTTTAAAGTTATCCTTAGCTGATCTTTCAAACTCAGAATAAGGAATTAATAGACCCATTTTATCCTCAAGATTCCTAATGGAATCATAGACAATCACTACTTTCTCAATCATATCACTATCACCTTTTTTGGACTTCTGCATGTTCTTCCTTGCATATCTCTCTATATCCTTTAAACTATTAATATCTCTAACAAACTTTCTTTTACCATGATATTTAGAATAATTATCACCCATAATACCCTCATAAAATACCTTTTCTTTAAATATATAATAAGAAGTACAATGAGATTATCTCGCAATAATTTAATTTATATATCGAGTTACTTTTGAGTGACCCTCGGCTAGTAATTCTGAAGAGTAGTTACTTAGGATAGAATAGATTTTTATAATGATTAGTCCAAATAAGTAACATGAAAGAGTTTGATTACTATATTTTCATTGATTATTCTGAAGAGATATTAGGATATATGATTGTAGAGAATATAAGAATAAAGGAGTTATTACCTAAAATATCTAAATTTGGACATTATCGTGAATTAAGGCATAAATCTTCCTACATTCATTCTATTAAGAAGAGACTAGAAAGAGATAAACTGAGAGAATATTTATTTAAATTAAAAATAAAGAAAATTATCGATAGTCCTGAGATTTATGCAGACATAGCCGTTTTCTTGAAAAATCATAATAATTGCATAATCTTTATCTCTATTGATAATAAACAATATTCTAATTTTGAAAGACTTGTTCAAGTAATTAATGATAAAAATATTAGAGTAATTAAAGAAAGTCAACTGAAATATGGCTCGAAAGAGTATCAAATGAGCCTCGTTTTGGATACCTTATTAAATATTGAAAGATTAAAAAGAGTATAAAATACTGAAAAAACTCGATAGGGTAAGGGCGTCCGTCAATCCTACTAACCGCATCATCGCAAAGCGAGCACGGGATTCGTCAGGTCGCGTTCCCCTATACATAAACCACAAGTCTATGAAATTTATAAACCTTACGTTTAATAGTTTTATATGTAATTACTCTTTCACTTCTTCCTCAACCTAACTTCACCCTTACTCACAGAAGGCTCAAGTTCATCGCCTTCTTTTAATCCTGCTTCTTTAATCAAATCCTCAGATAAAACAACAACATACTTATGATATATTTTATTTCCCCTTTTCTTAGATAACTGTCTCTGCAACTTCATAATAGAATTAGTTATTTTTTAACTCAGTATAAAATTATTTAAAAATTTAGAAATAGTTCATTTCAAACTATCTTCAATAATCTTTTGCTCTTCTTTTGTTATTCCATATAGATTATAGATATCTTGGTCAATTTCATAGTCTATATTTTTTATCTGTTGTTCTAATCTTTCTTTTTCATTACCAGAGATTTTATCTTCAAGAATCTTTCTCTGTATTTTGGATCTCTCTTCAACGAAAATCACTAGCTTTTCTTGTATTTTTTTATCAGATTTTGGTACTGGGATTTGTTTAGCATATGCCTCATAAAAATCCATTGAACGAATTGCATTCTGATAGATAAATTTGTAAACATAATATTGCACAATGTTAGAATTAAGAAGTAATAGGACAAATTGACTATCGTAATGCTTATCTTGAACTATTATGTTAGTTACCGTATTAAATGTAAATAATCCTTCTTCATCGAAAGCAGCAGTTATCTTAATATGATTTTTTATGTGTGCAACAATTCTTTGTGCGACGATCTTAGGTCTATAAAACTTTTGCATTTGATTTTTGTACTTATTCAACTCTTTATCTAGAGGGTTATAATACCAACATCCCCTAATATGCAATCTTTGTACATCGTTACCACCTAAGGCTTTTTTGTAATCTTTTTTTGGATTTTCTATAAAGTTATCCATTCCTTGTATGCCCAATCCTAGAAATATCTCAGATATATCTCCTAAAGTTAAATCACTCTTTTCCATCTTTTCCTTAATAAAATAAGCCCTTTTATCTGGTTCAAGATAAATCTTATTTTCTTCTTTACATAACTCTTGTGGGATGGAAATAGTGTCAATTATTTGGTTGTTATTAAAAATTTTACCAATATACATCTGATGAGAATTATCTGCTTTCTTGTTTTTAAGACAAAATATGATTTGCTCAAGTAAAACATCATCAAAAGCCTTACCTGCATCAACAACATTATTTAAACAGCTACTCAAAAGAATTTTTCTTCTAACTTTTTCCCAAGATTCTGTAAAAGCTAACATTTTAGGAACAATCATCCCCATAAAACCTTCTTTCTTTGTTAATTCTAATCCTCTAACAATAAAAATAGCGGCTGCATTCATCATACCACTTTTAATCTCTAAATAAGTTTTTGTTTTTTTTATTGGGTCTGATTCTCTAATTTTGAAATAGGGAGGATTACCTATAACAATATCAAAACCTCCATTTTGAAAAACTTCTCGGAATTGTGCTTCCCACTTAAATGCTCTATCTGAAATAGATGAATCATCAATAAGAGAATTACCATTTTTTATGTTGCTAAGGAGAGTAGGTAATCTTTTATTCGTCAATGTTTGATCTTCATCTTCTAATATCTTTAAAAGAAGGTTTAATTGTGCAAGTTCAACTGCCTTCTCATCTAAGTCTACTCCATAAATACAATTAGATAATATCATGGCTTTTTGGTCTATTGTTAACCTATCTCTATATTTATCAAAAGTAAATGATTTTCCCCTCTTTCCTTCCTTTAATCTATTTTCAACAGTATTACATACTTCTTGAAATGCTCTAATGAGAAAAGAACCAGACCCACACGCAGGGTCAACTATTCTAACTTCTAAAATTTCATCTATTGTCTTATCTTTAATATATTCTCCAACTGTGTTTTTTACTATATAATCTACAATATAAGATGGAGTATAATAAATACCCATCTTCTTACGCTTACCTGAGTTAGAGTCTAGTTTTACTCTTTTCTCAGTGCCTTCGAGTATCGTCCCAAGATATTGTTCATAAATTGTACCTAGCAAATCTCCCGGAATAATGTCAAACATATATCTTTCCTGCTGTCCTTCATTACCGAAGTACAATTCTTTAATTACTTTGATTAAAATTTGATCATCAAAAAATCCTTCTTTTTCTAATAGGCCTTCAGCGAAAAGCTTTGAATTATATTCTTTATCAAAAATCTTGAATTTTATTTTTAGAGATTCCCATAATCTCTTTTCAGTTCTACCTTCTTGAAAATCTTTTGTCATCTTTAGTAAGAAATCTTTTTCCTCTAGACCTCTGTCTTCAACTGAACGTATAAAAATAAGTCTATCAATTAGAATCTGGACAATTTCATCTATCTGCTCTTTTGTTAGATGTGTTCTCAATTTCTTAAGATCTTTTGAGAGCCATTCTCTAATTTCTAAAAGATCGTCTAATATACTCTTGTCAATAGGTTTTGAGGACTTTTCATCTTTCTTTGAAAGTAATTGATTTAATTCTTTCTTTTCAATACTTTCTCTTGAGAGAAGTTGTAACTTATCAAAATTATATATTAATTGCTCGAATGTAAATTTGAAATAACCTCCAGACTCAAACTTTAGTAAGTTTCTGTCGATATTTCTGATGTTACTTAGGGCGTGATACACCCTAATTTCTTTAAAATTTGTTAGAACGGCGAATTTTATCTTTCTATGATATGCGTAAGAAACAGCTTGTCTACCTTCTTCCTCTGTTAATGGAACATTAACCTTTTTAGCTTCAATAACTAAAACCTCTTCGTTTCCTATCTTTAAAATATAGTCTGCTCTACCTTTTAGAACACGAGTTTCTTTGAACATATCCCATCTAGTCCAACCTAGAGCTTCAAATAATGGTTCAATATAATGATTCTTTATATTCTCTTCAGACTGACTATTGATATAGTCTTTATTTTTAGAAGCTTGAGAAAATTGCTCAATTAGCTCTTTAATTTTAGTCTTAGATTGTTCTATATCTAACATTAGAATTTTTAGTATATGATGTATAAAAACTTAATCTTCTTAACTTCACTCAAAACTCAAACTACCTTCATCATCAATTCTACCAACTTGCCAGATATAATTCTTTTTTGATATAACTGTCTTAATCTGTTTTCTTATGGTGTTTAGGGAGGCTATCTTAGAGATTTTTGATAAAAAGATAATGTCTTTTATATTATCATTATCAGTCATTCCATTAAATACTAGAAAATCAATAGGACTAAGGACAGGTTTAACATCAAAAGGGTTTAGCTTTAATTTTCTAAAGATGGGTAAAATAACTTTATTTACAATCTTTTTAGCTTCATTTCTTCCTTTCTCAACGGCTAAATCTCTAATCTTCCTTTCTTTTTCCTCAAATTTTATCTCTTGTTCACTCATTGCAATTATCTTAGATTCATAAGTATCTAACCAAGTTTTCTCAATTGGTTTTTTTACTTTCAGATGTAAGTCTGAAACTCGAACTATTTCTCCACAACATGGACAAATACAGAGTATCTTTCTTAATTCTCCAAATTCTTCAAATAGATTACTCATTTAAATTCCTCATATCTTACTTTATTATTTTCAATAGCTTCTTTGACTTGTTTTTGATGTTCGTTAAGCTTAGCCTTCCCACTTTTAACTTCTAGAAATCTGATAGATTCAACTTTTCCTGCTGTTAAGCCATGAAAGATTATAAGATCTATTGGTTCACCTAAAAATCGACAATCGGATAATTCCCACTCAAAATCACTCATAGTGGGAAAGACTTTCTCTAATAATTTACCAACATTGACTGATTTAGCAGTATTCTCAGCTCCAGTTGTAGCTCTCTTCATGCCTTTTTTCAGCTCTTCTTGTCTTTTATTTAATGCTTCTTCTAGATTTTTTTGAACTTCAATTGCTTCAAAAGGAAATGGCTTTGTTCCATCAAATAACAATGCTTCAGAAATCTTAAACTCACCACCACAACCTGAATGCTCTGCGTAAATATCAGATTCTTTTAATAATTGTATTATCTCTTCAGTCTTCACTTTATCAAATAGAGGGCAGATTATTTAAATCTGCGTTTTAAGTAAATTCAATTAGCTTTTTATATCTATAAAATAGATAAGATTATGGTTTTTGACGTAATTGCTAGGGATAAGAAGAGCAAGGCGAGGACTGGTATTTTACATACAAAGTCAGGTGATATAGAAACTCCTTTCTTTATGCCTGTTGCGACTAAGATGACTTCAAAGTTTGTCTCCCCTGATGACTTTACTAATATGGATGCGAAAGCAGTAATAAGTAATGCATTCATTTTGAGTTTGAAGCCTGGAAGCAAAGTGATAAAACGGGCTGGAGGAATTGGTAAGATGATGGCTTGGAATGGAATTAATTTTACTGATTCAGGAGGATTTCAGATGTATACTGATTCTCTTTATCTTGGAAGCGATAAAAATGGAGTTAGATTCAAGAATCCTTATACTGGAAAGGAATTATATATTACTCCTGAGAAAGATATGGATATTCAATTAGATATAAATTCTGATGTTGCTATGTGTTTGGATAGTATGCCTTTGATTGAGAATTCAAAGGAAGAGATAAAGAAAGCAATTGAAAAGACTACGGATTGGGCTAGAAAGTGCAAGATATATCATGATAAGAAACAGCACAAATTGCCTTTGAATGAAAGACAGATTTTATTTGGGATTATACAGGGAGGAATTCATTCTGACTTAAGAAAGATAAGTTCTAAGGAATTAACTGCATTGAATTTTCAAGGATATAGTATTGGAGGTTTGGCACTTGGAGAACCTAAATCTGAGGAGTATAAGATGATTGAAGTTTGTAAGAAGATAATTCCTGAAGAAAAGCCCGTTTATTTGATGGGTGCTGGGCATCCTCTTGAATTGTTGGAAGCTATTAATCGGGGATGTGATATGTTTGATTCAAGATTTCCAACAAGAAATGCGAGACATGGAAGTTTGTATACTTGGAAGGGGAAAATAAATTTACTGAATAAAAAGCATGAAAATGATTTAAGACCTATTGATGAAATGTGTGATTGTTTTTCATGCAAAACTTATTCAAAAGTTTATATTAGGTTTTTATTGAAACAAAAAGAAGGAACTGGATATAGATTGGCTAGTATTCACAACTTGCATTTCCTTCAAAGTCTTATGAAAAAGGCAAGAGAGAGTATAAAAGAAGGAAAATTCCAGAAATTATTGAAAGATTTTAGGAAATATTATAAGGAATAAAATTTCTGGTTTTTATAGAAATATTTAAAACTCTTTCTTTAGTGCTGTTTTTATGGATTCTGATAAAGAAAAAAGGAAATTTATTATTGATACGAGTGCATTTACAGTAGGTTCCAATGAGAAAATTGATAATGGGCTTGCCAATCGTGTTCATCAAGGTTTATTCGCTCAGAGTGAAGAACCTTTAGATATATTAAATCAGCATGGGCTGTTGCTTGCTGAATTAGATAATTTTTTTAGATCACATGATTCCGTATTCATTAACGAAGTCTTAAAAGAAAATGGGAATTTTATATCTACTCTTAAAGAAAAAATTAAAGTTGTTTCAGATTATGAAGAACTGGCAAGAGATGACGATGAAAATACCGAATTTAATAGTCAACTAAGATTATATGACCGTTCTTTTGCTAAAAGACTTGAAAATTATGTAGATAACTTTACAGCTTTTAACGCTTATTTTAGAAGAAGGGCTTTTTGTTTGGATGATTTCAATCCTTTACAAAAACTTGTTTATGATCGTGTTCTAGAGAAAGCTAGGAGGATACACCTAAGTCATAAAGAAAGGGGTGACAAACAGACTCCTGGAGATAGATTAGAAACAGATAGAAAATTAATTGCTACATCTATTGCAATGGCTGTTAAATATCCTGTAACTTTAATATCTAGAGATATTCAACTTATTGGAGAGCCTAACTTACAAAAAGTCGGTTCATTAAGAAAGGTCATAGAGGAATGTCGGTTCTGGACAAGAACAAGTGATGGGTTGAATGTTAATCCTCAGGAAATTAGTGTGTATAATCCCAATAGATCAGATAATGGATTTTATGATTCTGAAAAAGAAAGAGTTGTTTATGAGAGAAGGAATAATTAGTCAAATCTAGGTTTGCTTCGTTCTTCTAACGACTTAAAAATTGTTTTTACACGATCATCAAAAATAGAAAATCTAAGAGCATCACTAGGTTGCACTCTAATTACTGTTAATTCACCAGTATTGACCACTTGCGCTACATAACCTCCATTGGGTAAGCTAGTTTTATCTATTCCTGTAAAAAAATATCCTTCCCCTCTTACAAAAAATTCATCACCCTTAGTAGAATTACTCATTCTCTCTAGGAGAGGTATAACCTCATTCCTTAAAACTGTTTCATAATCGTCCATAATTTTATTCTTGAAATTGGCTATTTAAAACTATTTTATTTAAATTAATCAAATCCAGGTCTTTCTTTTAAATGTTTGATGATTTGCTTTGACATTAATGCCTTGCCTTTTACTGCTGGGTATCTGAAAGGAAGAATAACTGATTCTATCTCATTTACTTCAATTTCTGGAGAGTCTATAAATTCAATTTTACTTAATGGTGTGCCTGAAAGTATTTTATGAGCTACATAAGCTGCGTTGTCTGTTGATAGTTGTTCTTTTCCTAGATCTCTTTTTTCTGAATTAGGCATAAAAATGGTAATTAGTTCCTCTGTTCTTTTCTTTGCTGGATAGTCTCCTAAGATACCTCCAATTATTATATATTTGAATCTAGATTTATCTTCTGGTGATAATGTTTGAGTTGCTTCTGGGTCTAATATGCAAGTATCTTTTAGATTCATGTCTTTTACTGATTGAGTGAAGACTTTCCCATAACTTGATAGCTTCTTTATGTCTTTTTCTTCAATATTTGTAAACCAGAGATTATCTTTACCTACAAATTTTGATATTCTTTTATATTCAATTAAAGACCAGGCAAAAAGTTCTGCGTCTAAATGCTCTAGGATATATATTTGATTCATTCTTATAAGTCAAAATTACTATTAATAAATCTTTTTTATGGTCTTCCCCATATAACACTTATAAGTGTTAAGTGCCTAAGATTTGTTTTTCATACATTTTAAATAGGTTATTAGTAGAGGAGAGTTATGAAAGTAAGTGATTTTAGAAAGGCTGAAAATGATGTTAGGGATATATTTCTTAATAGATGGAGTGCTAGAGCTATGTCTGGGGAGAAAGTCAGCAAGAAAGAATTAATGAGTTTATTTGAGGCTGCTAGATGGGCTCCTAGTTCTAGTAATGAACAACCTTGGAGATTTGTTTATGTCTTGAAAGAAAGCAAGAATTGGAAGAAGTTTTTTGATTTGGTAGTTCCTGGAAATCAGGCTTGGATTGAAAAAGCTGGTGCTTTGATAGTTGTTATTTCAAGAAAGAATTGGAAGGAAGATGGAAGTTTTAATCCAACTCATAGTTTTGATACTGGAGCTGCTTGGGAGAATTTTGCTTTAGAAGGTTCTTTGAAAAAACTAGTTGTTCATGGAATGGCTGGATTTGATTATGATAAAGCTAAGGAGATGCTTAAAGTAAGTGATGAGTATAAAGTTGAAATGATGATCGGTGTTGGTAAACCTGGTAAGCTGGCAGATTTGCCTGAAAAATATAGAGCTAGAGAAAAGCCAAATGGAAGAAATGAATTGAGTGAAATGGTATTTGAAGAAGAGTTTAAAGGATGATTTTATTCTCTGAATGTTTCAGTTCTTAATTTCTGTTGTCTTTTTTGTTCTAATGCTTTTTCTAAATTGTCAGCAGTTGTTGGATTAGCCATGTTTCCCATTTCATCTAATTGACCATCTGGATCATATAAAAGAAGTCTCGGGGTGAAGTCAGTTTTAGCACGACCAATTAAAGCCCTTTCATAAAAAGTTTTGTAAGCTTGATCAACAAAATTTACTCCAGAGATAAATTCTGTTCTTTCTAGATTAGTTGTTTCAGAAATAGTGAATTTGCGTATACGTTCCTGTTGACCTACTTCTAGTGGTTGATGAAAATGGAGATCCTCTTCATGATAATTAGTAAGAACCAATCCATGAGGATGTAAATCATAAGGTTCGATTTGCACTTTTAGACACCTATGGTCTCTTAGTGCATCCCAAGGTCTGATTGCTCCAAATATAAATGGATCATCTTTCCTTACATGTCTAGTGTATCTCTTTAATTCTTCTAACCCCTTCGTCTCACCAGTAACTAATCCTCTTACATATTTATCTGGAGTCCTCTTTAATGCATTGAAAGTCATAGAGAAGAAATGCTCTTGATCTTCTTCTCTTAGCCAAAATCGAGCTGGAACCATAAAAAACATGCTAAAAAGAGATATATAAAGATATCTGGGATTGATTTAAAGGTTTGGTGATTGTCTAAAGTTAGGCATTACCCATAACTTTATAACCTCAAATTTAGTAAGAAATTAGTACCATCCTGATGTGGAAACGTATGTCTCGACTCGTTCGAAAAGTATCGTGGACTCATTCTGGAAATGTACGAAAATGGAATTAAATGCGAACAGGAGGATACAATGAGCAAGAAAATATATGTTGGTAATTTACCTTACACAGCTACAGAAGCAGATTTGCAGAAACTTTTTGAAAGTTTTGGTGAACTTGGAGAAGTAGTTATTATAAAGGATAAATTCAGCGGCAGATCTAAAGGATTTGGTTTTGTTACTATTAATGATGATGAAGCAGCTGCAAAAGCTATTTCAGAACTTAATGGAAAAGATGTCAATGGAAGAGCTTTGACAGTTAACGAAGCTAAACCAATGGACCCTGACAGAAAACCGATGCGCAGAAGCTTTGATGGCGGAAGAGGCGGAGGCGGCGGAGGTTTTGGTGGAGGTGGCGGATTTGGCGGAAGCCGTGGCGGAAGCCGTGGTGGAGGCGGATTTGGCGGCGGAAGAAGAGAAAGATATTAATTAATATCTTTTTTAAAATAATTTTTATTTTTATTTTTTTAATGTTTCGTTTGGATTGGAGAAAAGAGATTAAAAACCTGCAAAGGTTTTTATACTCAGTTCTGGATATGTAATTATGAGAAAGAGTTTATTTGCATTTTCTATGGTTTTCTTGTTAGTAGTTATGCTTACTGGTAGTTTAGTTCTTGCAGATGATAATATGAGTTCTAATGATTCAGTAAAGGCAAGAGCTGAAGTTGCTACAAAGACAAGAATAAATGCTGATTATGATAAGGATGGAACTAAGATTGTTACAAAGACTATTACAACTGTTAAAGATGGTGTTGAGAGTCAAAGAAATGTTGTTACTAGAATAAAAGATGGGCAAGTTGTTCGAGAAATGATAAGGGAAAGAAAGAAATTTATTGATTCTGATGGAAAGGAGAGAAATGTTAAATTAATGATGAGAGAAAGAATGGAAAATGGTAAGACAAGAAAATTATTTAGAGCTGAAGAAGGCGGATTGGAAGCTAGATCTGACTTGGAAATAAGTGAAAATGAAACTGTTGATGGAAATGTTAGTATTAAAGTTAAGCTTAAGGATGGAAAACATAAGGAGATAAAAGTTCTTCCAGATAGAGCTAGTGAAATTGCTAAGGCAAGAATGAGAGCTAAGTATGGAAATGATAGCTTAGAAATAAGGGAAATAATGCATAAGAATGTCCCTAAAGTGGTTTATCATCTAGAAGGTAATTCATCTGGAAAGTTCTTGGGAGTCTTTAAGTCAAATATGAATGTTCAAACTGAAGTTGATGCTGAAACTGGAGAAGTTGTTCTTGTGAAAAGACCTTGGTGGGCATTTATGGTTAAAGCTGATGCTGAAACTGAAGTTAGTGCTTAAGGTTTAGTTTACTTTTGATTAGATTTAAATAGTATATTAAAGCTGATTTTTTATGAACGGCGAATTAGTTTATGTGGCTAAGAACTGTAAAGGTTACACTGTTTATGAAAGTTTACCTGATGGTTTTACAGAGTTTGCTAGAGTTTATTCTATTGAAAGAGACGGCATTCACACAGTTATATTAGATTCAATTGACAATAGGACTAATGGTTTGATTAGAGATGTTAGAGAGAATATTGTAGGGAACGCGATTGGAGAAGTACAATTAGCTAAAAAATTGAAAGAAATAGCTATTAATTCAGGCATACAAAGAGCGAAGAGTAGAAATGCAGACTTACTTATAGGGAGTTTAGAAGGAGTAACTCAATTATCGAAATTGATTGTTGAGAATCATAAAAGGAACTTCAAATTAGATTCGGAGAGATTGCCTAAATATTATCAAACGCCTGAGCAGAAATATTAATTTTTTAATTTTCCAACTTTCTTTATTAATGAGTCTTGATATAATTTAAATGCTTTTCTATTTTCTTTCTTGTAAATATAAGGCGTTCCTAAATCTTCTTTACAATTTGGACAAATTAACTTTTTGACTTTATTGATAGAATTATCTTGAAGATTAACTAGTTGCTTTGGTGCAAATATTCTATCTAAATAAACTCTTCTTAAATTTCCAGCACCATCTTTTTGATATGACATAATATTTTTATGACATACTCTGCAATATAAATTCAATAATCTTGAATAATTTCCTCTTGATTTTCGATATTTATCTTTCTTGAATTTCATAAAGAATTAAAGAAAAATGTCTTAAAATACTTAACTATATCAAGTCAGTAATAATATAATTATCATGGACTTTCTTTACTAGTTTTGCAGGGCATTGTTCTATTGTTAAAGCTGGATTGTCAAAGTTTGATAAAGCTTGTCTTTTAGCGTCTCCTATAAATAGGATGACTGCTGATTTTGATCTTTCTATAAGACTTCTTGATGCAGTCATTCTTTTTTCTGGAGGTTTTGGAGAAGAATTTGTTGTAATAAAGAATTGATGGGTGTTTAGAATTGTTTCATGATTGGGAAATAAGCCTGCTATGTGGCCGTCCTCTCCAGAGCTTACAACAATTATATCGAAATAATTTGAGATAGTTAATAGTTCTTGCTCATAAGAAGCTAAGCCTGAATCAGATAAATTTTTGTCATATTTGAATGGGTGTATATTCTCTGGTGGGAGTTTACCAGATGTTACTAGCGAAGTAGCAAGAGTATCTTTAATTAGTCTAAAATTACTTTCCTCGCTATTTAATGGAACAAGTCTTTCATCTATTAGGAAGATGTGGACTTTATTCCAGGAAATGTTTTGTTCTAGAAGATTTGAGAATATTCCTGAAACACTCCTTCCTCCGGGTAATGCGAGAGTTACAAATGTTTGTTTTTCAGAATATTTGTTTATTAGCTTAGCTATCTGTTCTGCCGTTTTTTTATCTAAATACTCTTTTGCACCCGTTAATATATTCATCTTATCTCCTCTTTCTTGATTTTATTTTAGATTTTTTCTTATCCACTTTATCTTCTTTTACTAATGATTCAAGAGGTTTTGATTCTAAAAAATTTCTTATGGATAATAAAATTGCATTTGCATCTAATTGAGTATTTTCTTTAATAGGTAGATGGAGAAGATTTATACCTGAGTTTATTAGAACACTGGAAAGCATCTCGCCAATGTTACCTTCTGAATAATTTTCTTCCATGACTAATATTAAATTGCCATGTATCTTTACGAAATCAATTAAGTTTTGCGTGTTAAAAGGTTTTATTGAGTATAAATCTATGACTGCTGAATCTATTCTTGCGCCTTTCAATAGAGTATGTGCTTTCATTGCTTCCTGGATAGTATTTCCAGAACCTGCAATCACTACTTTGTCTAGTGATGAGGAGATTAATGTTTTGAAGTTTCCTGGAAGAAACTCTTCATCTTGTTTGTATAATATTGGTTTTGGAGTGTGTGAATTCTTTATGTAAGTTAAACCTGGAAGGTTTTCAGCTAGCTTTACAATTTTCTCTGAAGATATAGCATCGCTAGGGGAGAAAACATATGACTCTTTAATAGAGCGATATGAAGAAATATCTGAAGGAGATTTTCCAAATATCTTTAAGGCGTTTCTATTATTTTTTGATATCCATCCTGAAATGAGGCCATTTTCTGATGTGATGAATGGAATTACTTCTCTTGTTGATAAGCCTATAGCTATCCCGAGTGCGTTTTCTTCTGAAATTATGGTGTGGGAATTTAGATAGTTAACATTTTTATTTGAAGATATCAATTTGTTTAATGCATTTTTGCATGCTTCTTCAGTAGATATTAGATCAGTTACCTTGTATTCTGTTGTGCTGTGTTGTGTTTTATTCTTTTCTTCTTTTATCGAGATTTTTTTAGGTTTATTTATTAATATTTTAGGCATTTTAACAGAGGGTATTTCTTTTAAGATTTGTAAAAGTTGGGAATCATTTAAGATAATGTCTTTTCCATTAGCATTGCCTATATTTTGCTCTTTTCTATTCATATTTGCAAGTATTATTGTCGGTTTATCGGATTTATCTGATTCTTTGAATGCAAGAAGTATTTGTTTAATGTCATTTCCTTGAATATTAATTGAATTCCAACCAAATGAGTCGAATCTTTGTTTATATAATTTAGAATTGTCTGAGTGTAATGCAAGTAAAACGCATAAATTGTTTAATTGGTGTGATGAAGAGAATTCTAATGCTTCATAGAATAATCCTTGACTCACTTCTTTTTCTTCTAGTAATGCATAGCTTCTGAATTTTCTATTCTTTATTTTAGAAGAAAGCGCTAAACCTGCAGAAATTGATAAATTTAGATTTGAATTTTCTTTATTTATCTTTATCCAAGGATTTTCAGGGCTTTCTTCTTTTATGGCTCCAATTCTTTTTAATATTATGTTAAGAAGTTTGTTTGAATTATGGTTTGCAAGTATAAATTCGTCATTGTCTGGATTGTCTGGATTTTTTACATCTATATGTATTTGAGAAAAGAACAGGCAAGAAAGCATTTCTGCATAACTTAGATTGTTTGATAAATTATTTTGGCTAGTTGCTCCTAAGTTTTCTATCAAGTCTCTTCTTAAAATTGAAGCTATATCTTGGAGTTGTTTTATATTGCTCATTTCTCTTTTTTATCTATATTCATAGGAAAACGGAGTTTTTATATGTTAAGGAACTTTGAGTAACTCCCTATTTTTTAGTGTTTATTTCTGTTTATTAGGTACTACTTTGTACTTTTATTTGTTTATGAGCGTAAAGCTTATATAGTAAGATAATCTTACTAGAATATGAAAATAGGAGTTACTAAGATAAGCAGTAAAGGGCAGATAGTTATTCCTCTTGACTTTAGAGATAAAATGGTGCTGAAAGAGGGAGATGTTTTTAGTATATTTGAGGATTCTGGGTTAATTGTACTGAAGAAAGTTGAAGATTCCTTGAATTCGGGTGATGTAAATGTGCTTGAAAACCTTAAGAAAGCTCTTCTAGGCAAACATGATGAAGAATCTAAGCCAAGTCATAGAAGTTATATACATTAATAGTGCTCTATAGGAAGATTTAAATACCTAAGTTTAACTTAGTCTAACTAAGTAGTATGGTACAAGCACTTATTGAGATAGATGATGAAACGAATAAAATTCTTAACTTGGTTAAGGTTAAACAGGGTTTGAAGGATAAAGGTCAAGTAATTGAATATATTGTTAATAAATACAAATTAGAAACAGATCAACCAGATATGAGATATCAGAATGATGGTGATAAATGGATGCTTGCTGAAGATATTCCTGATATGGACTTTTTCTTTTCTCAAATATGGTTATCTTGCTTTGTTGATAACCTTATGAATTCGACTGGTAAGGCCTATAAAAAGATTTTATGTGTGTATAAAGGATATCATCTCTTGTTTTATTTTGGAGAGAAAGATTCTTACGAAGTTGGAGAGAATATCGTTCAAAGGTTTCTTAATGAACCTGAATTTGCTAATACTGTAAATAGGAATATTGTAATTTGGGCAGATAAATTAAGAGAATATTCTGATAGTATTCCGGAAAGAAATTTAGAAAAATTATCTAATGCACAACTTTGGGATATTTATGAAATACATAATAAAATACATACTGAATATTATGAATGGGCTTGGATACCTGTCGCGGCAGATATGTTCCACGATAATTTGACGAATAGGTTGAAAGATGCTTTAAGGGCTAAAGGTTTGACGGAAGAACAAGTTAATGAATATTTTGTTATTCTTACTTCCCCTACAGAAAAATCTCTTATTCAGGTTGAACAAGAAGAATTCCTACAAATTGCATTAGCTATTGAGAAAGATGAGAATCATAGAAAACTTTTTGAAAAATTGTATAAAAGTTTTAAAGAACAAGAAGTAGCAAAATTTGGATATCAAACTCATACGAAGGAATATGAAGAGTTACTTGAACAGAAAGTTGGCGAACTTGTAGCTCATATAAAACCTAATGTACTTGAAGCTATAAAAAATCATTATAAGAAATACTTCTATGTTAATCATATGTGGGTTGGAAAGGCCTCGACCATTGAACATTATCTTAAGGAACTGGTTAAACTCATTGCAAATCATTCTGATAACGCTGCTACATTAAAAGATATAGAAAATGATTTTGAAATTACATATAATAAAAGAAAAAATCTTTTGAAAGAGTTAAAACTTGATAAGAAATGGGAGAATCTTTTTGATGAATTTGGTAAATTTATGATAACTAAGATATATAGAAGATTTGCGCAGATTTATGCAGTATACAAAATGGAATTTATATTAAATGAAATAGCAAGAAGATTTGATATTTCCATTAAACAAGTTAGATTTATGACTCCTGCCGAGGCTAAACAAGCTTTACTTCAAGGCAAAATTGATAAGGAAAATATATCGGAAAGGGAAAAATTATGTGTAGGTTATGCTGAATTGGGAAAGAAAATAATTTATACTGGTACAAAAGCACAAGAACTTGTTAGAAGTGTACAAAGAGTAGATATTAAAGAAGTTAGTGAGATAAAAGGCCAGACTGCATGTATGGGTAAAGCTACTGGTAAGGTAAGAATTATCATTAGACCTGGTGATATGCATAAGATGAGTAAGGGAGATATCTTAGTTTCAATTGCTACTGACCCTGATATTGTTTCTGCTATGAAGAAAGCAGCTGCAATTGTTACAGAACAGGGTGGAGTTACAAGTCACGCAGCTATTGTTTCTCGTGAATTGAATATTCCTTGTGTTATTGGGACCAAGATTGCTACTAAGGTCTTGAAAGATGGTGACTTGATAGAGGTTGATGCTAGTAAGGGAATAATTAAAATACTCAAAAGAAGTTAATTATTCTATGGGAAATAATACTTATGACTTAGTACAGGCATTTTTAGATGGATTTTATACTGGAGCTGATGCAATTGGTACAGTTATAGGTTATTCAACTGGTGATGAAAGACATAGAGGTTATCAAGCAGATAGATTTGGTTTGATAGGGACAAGAAAGAAAATGGAAGTTTTTGGATTAAATCCTCGTCTTCATCATATTCCTCAGGAGCTTTTTTTCAGAGAAAAAGAAAGAGGATTAGCTGAAAAGTTTTTCAAAGCAAGCGGAGATATAACTGGATTAGGATTGAACGTTGTCACATTTGGTTTACTAAACACTATGTTTTTAGGGGAAGTTTATTGTAAAGATAATTCTTCACGTTTGAGAACTACTTAGATTAATAGCAATAGTAAAGATAATAAAGAGAGCTTAATTCTATTTTTTATGAACTTGGGAGAAGTAAATTGGATTGGAAAAGATGTTCTTAGATGGGGACCCACTCCGATAAGAGTATTTTATACTGGTGATTTTCTTGAATGTATATTTGATGGGAAATATTTTCAGAAAGCTAATCCAGGTATTGAATGGCCTAGGGGTCTTGCTTTATATAAATTACATAAGGAAAAGAAATTTGTCTGGGTACAAGATTTCCCAGAAATGAGAAAGTATGGCTTGAATGCCTTTCTTAAGAAAATGCTTCCTGAAGCTGAAAGAAAGATTATCTACAATAAATGGCTTGTTGATTTGAATAACCTTGAAAAAATTGAGAAAGAGATTGATAAAACTAATTTGAGAGCTCTTTCTGAAAAAGAATTATTGAGTCTCTCTGAGAAGTTAAGAAAAGCAATAGAGCAGTTTTGGATATATGTTACTGTACCTGAACTGGCTAATTATGGTTCTTTGCCTTATTTAGAAGAGAAATTGAGAAAATATATCTCTAATGAACAAGAAGTTCATTCAGCTATGGAAGTTTTGACTGCTCCTGAGAATTCTTCATTTTATCAATTAGAAGAGATAGACTTGGTTGAGAGTAAGGAGATAAAAGAACATGCTAAGAAGTATTTTTGGATTAAGAATAGTTATGAATCTGTAGAAATTGCTGATGAAAAGTTCTTTGAAAAAAGGAAAAAGGAATTGTCAAAGAACTTGAGAGTGATTATTGGTAAAAAGCAGGAAGAAGTAAAGAAAAGAAAAATTGAATTAAAGAAAAAATATAAACTGTCTGATGATATAATGAAGATTGCAGAAGCAATAGTTATGGGTATTGAATGGCAGGATACTAGAAAGAAAGACATTTGGATTTATTTGCATTATAAAGATTTAATTTTAAAGGAAGTGTGTAGAAGATATAAATTACCATTTGATGATATGCTTAACTTTAGACAGTTAGAAATTCAAGATTTTCTTAGAAGAAAAGTTGATATTTTAAAAGAAATAGAAAAAAGAAAGATTTGCTTTGGCATCAGATGTGAAGATGGTAAGATTATTTTGCTCGATGATGAAACTACTTTGAGATATTGGGACTTATATGCTGAAGAGGAAGTTTCTGATAAAGTTGACAGTGTTAAAGGAGTTGTTGCGAGCAAAGGAAATAGTAAAAAATTAACTGGGAAGGTTAGGATTGTGCTAAACCCTAAGAAATCAACAGAGCTAAAGGAAGGAGAGATACTTGTAACCAGCATGACTACTCCAGAATATATCTTCTTGATGAAGAAAGCAAGTGCTATTGTTACGGATGCTGGTGGATTGACTAGCCACGCCGCTATTGTTTCACGAGAACTTGGCGTTCCATGTATTGTAGGGACTAAAGTTGCAACGAAGGTGTTTAAGGATGGTGATATGATTGAAATAAATAGTGAAAACGGGGAAGTTAAACTTCTTAAGAGATAAAATGAAGTCAAAGAATCCTAATTATGAGATAATGGGGAGATGGTTTGTTCCTACACTTGGATGGGCTCCAGTTCTTTATTGGGATATGAATAAAGTAATAAAATCTTTGAATAATGATGGTTCAGATTATATGCTTACTTTGAGCGGGTTTTGGATTAACCCTAAATCTGCTAGGCAGAAGATAGATATGAAAGTGAATTATGCTTTGAAAAATAATGACTTTACAATATTCGAATCATTTATGAAAGAAACTGAAAAGATATTTGCTGAATTGCTTTCTTTGAAAAAAAGATTAGATAAATATAATGAAAATGATTATACTAAAGCAATAGAAGATTTCTTCAAAGGTTATACTGATTTAGAATCGCCTTGGATTGCATCTATATTAATCGGAGATGCACTTCAACCAAAGATTATGGCCGATGCTAAAGCGCAAGGTCTTGATGAATTTGAGGTTATAAGATTTCTTAATCCTATTAGGAAGACTCTTTCAGTTGAACAGAAAGAGGAAATGCATGAAATAAAGAAGAAGATTGTTAAGAATAAATTAATGTCTAAAATAGAAAGTATTAATTATATCAAAGATAAAAATACTAAATTGTATGATGAAATAGTTAATCATGTCAAGAAGTATGAATGGTTAGGTAACTTACATTTCTGGGGAGCGCCATTTAATATTGAAAATTTAATTGAACAGATTAAAAAAGAGAATCTTGAAAATAAGAAAATTGGAAAGATTCCTGATAGTTTGAAAGAAATCTTTGAAATTGGAGCTGATATTTCGTGGGTTAGGCAACAATCTGCTGATTTAGCTGCTTTAGTTTCATATGGCTTGAAGCCTTTTCTCCAAAGAGCATCTGATGAGCTTAAGATAAAGTATGATGAGATAATCTGGATGAGTGCTGAAGAGATTATTTACCATTTAAAGAATAAAACTTATCCAGATAGAAAAAAATTAAATGAGAGGAAGAAAGGTGTTGGAGTTTATATGAATAGTAATAAACAAGTTATAATTTCTGGAAAAGAATTGACTAAAGAGATGGATAAATGGCTTATTGATGATGATATTCATGTAGATATCATTAAAGGTACTATTGCTAATAAAGGAAAAGTGCGTGGGAAAGTAAGAATTATGTTAAGTCCTTTTCATCAAGACTTTAAGAAAGGAGAAGTGTTAGTTACATATGAAACTACTCCTGACTTTCTTCCTGTAATGAGTAAAGCTTCTGCTTTTATTACAGAAATTGGAGGCATAACAAGTCATGCAGCTATAGTTGCTAGAGAGATGGGCAAACCTTGTATAATTAGTGTTAAGAACGTGACTAATATTCTAAAGGGTGGTGATCTTGTAGAGGTAGATGCTAATAGTGGTATCGTTAGAGTAATTGAAAGGGCTAAATAAAAACCATCTATATAGTAAGATTTAAAAGGTATTAATTTGATACTTATTGGTATTAAATATGTACTTAATATTAAAATGATAGAATATACTTTAGAAGATGGATTCAAATTTTTGACCGCAGATAATGGATTGATAGTAAGAACTGTTTCTTCTGGAGGTTTATCTCAGCTTGAAAGTGATAGCATTTTTGTCGTTGGATCTGTTTCTACACAAGATTTTGAAAGAGAGTCTCCTAAGATTTTCAATCCTCCTAGAAAAGATGATTACTTAGTTGTTAGAGGATACCCATTACCTTCCACAGTTTCACCTTTTAAAATAAGTTCTATTCAAGGAGTTAATTGAGATGGACTTGAGTATAATAAATAAGAACGTGGCGAAGATAGTAGAGTTATTTGGAAATTCACCTCTTTATTTCAATCAGATATGCGAAATAAGTGGGATAAAGAGCAGAAACAATCTTCTTAAGAATCTCAATATGCTTGTTGAAGCTGGAATATTGAAGCGGGAGCATGGAAAGAATAATACGTTCTATGAATTAGATAAGACTAACCCTCTTTGTGCTTCTTTGATGCGTTTTATTAGTTTAATGCATGTAAGTGATTTGGTAAAAGATAAATGGTATGTGCAAGGCTGCAGTGCAACACCAATACATCTTATGTCTGCAGCAAGAAGCACGGTTCTTATGAAAGAGAAAATGGGATTCACTTTTAGCGCATTTATTTATGATGTAAAGGAGGAAAATGCTAGAATGATGTATAAAATATCAGACCTTGAAAGATTAAGCTCTATACTTCTTGAAAGGCTCAAGAAAAACAGTAAATATTTTGAAGGGATAAAGAAGATTTATGATGAAGATATGAAGACTTCTTATAAATTTTATTCAGATGTTGATGGTGGAAAGCTGGAAGATTTATCAGATCAAGAATTATTCGCTTATTTTAGAAGAGCAGTTGATGCAATAGGAACTGCTGTTGGAGTTGGACATGTAATTGAGCCGTTTGCATTAGTTACTGATAACATATTGAAGGATAAAATAGCTCAATATATTCCTAATCAGAGAGAATTGAATGAGAAATTTGTTCTTCTTACTACTCCTTCTCAAAAATCCTTCTCTCAAGAGTCTGAAGATTTTCTATATACTCTAGCTAAATCTAAAGAGAAAGATGTGCTTATAGAAGAATATATCAAAAAGTTTTATTGGATAAGAAATTCTTATGCGGGGAGATATAGATTAAGCAAGAAGGATGTATTGGAAGAAGCAGAGAGTTTGAAGGATAGAAAGGCATCCAATATTGATGATTTGTTAAAGAAAAAGAAGAGAGCTTTAGAGGAGCTTAACCTTCCTAAAGAGATTATCTCTCATCTTAATGCTCTTGAATTTTTAACTTATTGGCAAGATGAAAGGAAGAAAAATATACTTATCGGGATTGATTATATGGATAGGTTGCTTGAAGAATTAAGTGCTAGAACTAAAATAGACATCAAAACTTTAAGATATATAATGCCTATAGAAATAAATAGCAATTCTGTAAAATTGAAAGATGAACTTGAAGAAAGAAGAAAAGGGTGTATTTTCTTCCAGATTTTCAGCACATTTGAGAGTGGAGGGTGTGTGATGAATAAAGAATATAATAAAATGAGAGTTTTTCTTGATAATCATGATTCTGCTGAAGTCAAAGCATTGAATGGTAATGCTGCTTCATTAGGTACTGTAAGAGGCAGGGCTAAAGTCTGCCTTACGATAGAATCTTTATCTAAAGTTCAGGAGGGAGATATATTGGTAGCCAGCATGACTAGGCCAGAATATTTACCTGCTATGAAAAAAGCTGCAGGATTTATAACTGATGAGGGTGGAATTACATGTCATGCAGCTATTGTGGCTAGAGAAATGAGGAAGCCGTGTGTAATTGGAACAAAAAATGCAACTAAAGTTATTAAGGATGGGGATTTAGTTGAAGTAAAGGCGAGTCATGGCCAGATTATTATATTAGAAAAAGCTAATTAATCATAAACCTTATCTCTTTTATCAATTTTTACGATAATTATTCTATTTTCCTGGTAGTTTATTCTGTAAATTGCACGATATTTTCCTATTCTTATTCTAAAAACAGGCAAATTATATCCCATAAGTCTTTTCGCATCTTGAGGGACTGGATTTATCTTTAAAGTTTTAAGTTTACCAGAAATACGCTCAAATACCTCATTTTCACACTTAGTTAGAAAATGTTCTGCTTGTTTATCGAACTTTATTTCGAACATTTTTTATTGCCTCTAAAGACACTAATTTTCCAGCTTTCTCATTTTTGACACTTTCATCTAAGAGAACTTTTTCTTCTTTAGTTATAATTACCTCAGACATATTTTCTTGGATATATCTCAACATTTTTTCAATTCTATCTAATCTAGATTCTATATTCTGCTGTTCCATAGTGAATGTATGATTAATAGCTATATAAAATTTTCTAAAAAGGGCTAATTAGGCAGATTTATAATATATTTTTCTTTTAATTAGATATGAATAGCGATAAAGAAAAAGATGGGCAAGTAGTTAGCTTTGTGCTTTTTGGAGGAACTGGAGATTTAGTTAAAAGGAAGCTAGCTCCTGCATTTGCCGATTTACTTGCTAGGAGAGTAATAAGCAAAAGGTCAAAGATTGTTGGCGTAGGAAGAAAGCCTTTTAGCGATGAGGAGTATAAGCAATTGTTTATTGACTCTGTTGAAGGAAACTTAAAGAAGGAAATTCAAAGCTTGGATGTGAATTATGTAAGTGCGGATTTTTCAAATCCTGGTGAAGTTGGGAAAATTGGAGAATCACTTAAATATTGCGATATTTCTGGATGTAATAGGGTATATTATTTGTCTACTGGATTCAAGTTTTTTCCAAGTATTGTTGAAGGTTTGAAGAGATATGGTTTAGATAAGGAGAAAAAAGGTTTTACTAGAATTGTATTTGAGAAGCCTTTTGGTTCTGGACTAAGAAATTCTAATGAACTTGATAAGGCAATACATAATGTGTTTAAAGAAGAAAATGTATTTAGAATAGATCATTATCTAGCTAAAGAGGCTGTGAAAGAGCTTGTTAAATTGAAGTTAAGTGATAAAAAGTTTAATGATTCTTTAAATGGGGGAAATGTTTCTAAGATTGAAGTTAGATCTGATGAAGACCTGGGAGTTGGTGAAAGGCTTGAATATTATAATGAATCTGGTGCTTTGAAAGACATGGTGCAGAATCATCTTCTTCAATTGTTATCTATTGTTTTAGCTGATTTTAAAAACAATGAAGAAATACATGATAAAAAAGTTGAAGCTCTTAGTAAATTGAAGGTAGTTAATTCTAAAGAGAATTTGCTTGGGCAGTATCATTCCTATGCTAAGGAAATAAATGTTAAAATGCTTAAAGATGTTAAAAGAGAGACTTTTGTTAATATTGTTCTTGAATGTAAAAATGAAAAATGGAAGGGTGTAAAACTTATATTAAGAACTGGAAAAATGCTTGGAAAGAAAGAGAGTTATATTAAAATCAAGTTTAAAGATGGAAAAGATAAGATTTTCTCAATATTTCCTGGAAAGAAAGGTCTAGATGAATATTCTTTCCTTCTTGAAAATGCAGTTAATGGGGGAAAAGATTATTTTGCAAGTGATGAAGAAGTTAAAGAGTGTTGGAGAGTAATTGAAGACATAGAAAAGATAAAGGATAAGATTAGATTTGTTAAGTATGAGGATGGTAAAGTGCCTGTTTGATTGGTTGGACCGATAAATATATAAGTACCCACACATATGTGTGGGTATGGCTACAAAGAACATATCTATAACTGAAAGTGCATATAATAAGCTGGCTAGACTTAAAGGCGAGAATGAAAGCTTTTCAATAGTTATAGAAAGAATTGCTGGAAAGGAAAAAAATAATATTGATGGTTTCTTTGGAATATTATCTGATAAATCTGCTGATTCACTTGAAAAGGCAATAATGGAAAGAAGAAAAAAGCATAAAGAAAGCAGAATGGCTCGTATAAAAAGAATAGCAATGGAGATGAGTTAATGGTTTTTCTGGATACTTCTTTTGTAATAGATTATTTAAGGGGTAGAGAAAATGCTAGAAAAGTATATCAAAATTTTAAAATTAGTGGAGAATCTCTTAATATATCGGCAATAGTTATTACTGAACTTATTACTGGAGCTTATGTCAGCAAGAAGACTGAAGAAGAGATAAGTAAAGTTAAGAATTTTTTAGCAGAAACTTCCATATTTGACTTTACGGAAGATGATGCTTTTGAAGCTGGAAAAATTGAAGCTCAACTTATGAAAAAAGGAGACTCCATTGAGCCTGAAGATATTATGATTGCATCAACTGCTTTGTTAAATGAAGAAACATTAGTCACTAGAAATAAAAAACATTTTGAAAAAATACCTAATCTAAAGATTGTGAGCTATTAAATAATATATGATTTTTAACATATAAATGCTTAAAAGGTGATGTGACAATCATTCTCATGCAGAATTTAGTTGATATTCTTGGTGAGATGCCTTATCCTGGTAGAGGAATTATTGCTGGGAGAAATAGTTTTGGAGATAATGTTGTTGCTTATTTTTTAACTGGGAGAAGCGATCCTAGTAAGAAAAGAGAATTCTTAGTTGGAGATAATACTGGAGTGATAAGCACACATGTTACGGATCCTGCACAATTGGCTAAAGGAAGTTCTGCTCTTTTGATTTATCCTGCTGTTGCTCCTTGTGAGAAAATTATTAATGGATCGAATAAACACGGTTTAATTGTTACTAATGGTGGCTCATACTAATCTTATATATTCTGATTTAATGAATGGTTCATTTACTGGTTATAGTGAGGGCGTAGCAGTTAATAATACTATAATCAATGCTTTTGCTCAGCCTAGATGGGTTCATGATCAACAAGGAGATAGATGGATTAATTTAGCAGATGTTGAACCTGATGCACCCAATAATACTCCTAGAATAAGTCTTCTTACTTTTCCAAATGAAGGTACTATGCATATTATAAGAAAGAATGATTTAGATAGATCTCAAAGAGATTCCTTCTTTGTTAATTATCAAAAAGGACAAGCAAGATTACTAACTACTTATGCCGGAAAAGATACTGGGAAAGATCCATTGCCTTCTTTTGTAGGACCACCATTAGATGGAAGAATTGACGGATTTATTAGTCCTGCACATACAGCTAATGCAATCTATGGCTCTTTAAATAACGGATTTAGAGTTAGTGTTGTTGCACTGCATCTTGATCCTGTAACTGGAAAAATACTGGATAAATATATTATCAATCCTGCTCAAGAGGTTGATTTTAGATAATGGGTCTTGAAAATGCTGCTCTTGATATAACTGATAACTTTCCTATTAGGCGTGTTGGAGATGTTCATAGCGGTAAAGTAAGAAGTGTTTATTGGTTGAATCAAAAAGATAGTGATAGATTAGCTAGTCAGAGAAGTTATTCTTTTTCATCCGATTTTCAGCTAGGAGTTATGGTTATCAGCGATAGAATATCTGCCTTTGAGTGTGGTTGGAAAGGGGAAGATGGATTAAATGGAGTTCCTGGAAAGGGAGCCGCTTTGAATGCCACTTCTGAATATTTTTTTGATAAATTTAGACAGGCTGGAATTGCTAAAAATCATTTATTGGGAAAGCCTCATCCTCTTGTGTGGATAGTTCAAAGAGCTGAGCCTGTAATGGTAGAAGGAATTGTTAGGGGATTCATAACTGGAAGCATGTGGAGCAAATATGCGAAAGGGCAGAGAGAATTTTGTGGAAATAAAGTTCCAGATGGATTGACGCAACATCAACAACTTCCTGAAGCATTATTCACACCTACAACTAAAGGTATAATGAAAGGTGTTCAGGGAGTTCCTGAAAAAGATGATGTTGATATTCATAGTGGACATATATTAGCTAATTGGCAGAAATTTGGATTAAAGAATCCAGATGACTTAGCAAAGATTTATGATTTAGCTATTAAATCTTATAATTGTGGAAGAGGATTATCTGCTAGAGGAGGTAGAATTGTTGCAGACACTAAATTTGAATTTGGATATTTCCCAAGCTCTAATGGTGGTGAACTAGGTATAATTGATGAGGTTTTAACACCTGACTCATCAAGGTTCTGGCCTATAGAACAGTATAAAGTAGGAAGAGTTGTTGAGGAATCTAAAGAAGGTTTTAGAGAATTTCTTAAGAAAATTCATGGCAATGATATAATGGAGAATAAGGATAGAATGGCTGAAAGAATTGAATTGGCTAGAAATTATAGAGTTCCTGTTGATCAGTTTTATGAAGTTTCTAAAACATATCTTAATCTTACCTCTGCTTTAACTGGAAACACTATCAGATTACCTCAGAATCCGAGACAGGAAATATTAGATGCATTATCTCCTTTTGGAATTTTGAATTGAATAGCATTTATAAATCCTGAAAATTAATTTCATTTATGACTAAGAAACCATTTTCTCCTGAAGAATTTAAACAGATTTATTCTAAAGTTCCTAGATTATGTATCGATCCAATTGTTAGAACTAAAGAGGGAATTGTATTGTCTTTACGAAATGGAAATTATGGCTGGGAGAATCAATGGCATTTACCTGGAGGAACATTACATTATAAAGAAACTGTTGAACAAGGATTGAAAAGATTAATGAAAGATGAGATAGGAATAGAGGTTAAAATTGTTAAAGTGCTTGGATATAAGGAATTTCCAAGCGAGGAGAAAGAAAGAGGATTTGGATGGTCTGTAAGTCTTATGATTTTGTGTGATTTTGTGTCTGGAGAGTTGAGACCAGATGAAAATGCATTGGAAGTCAAATCATTTTCTAAATTACCTGAGAATATTGTTAAAGAACATAAAGAATTTCTTGAAGAGCGTTGGAATGAGATTATGACTTTGTGAATAATCTCCTAGTAACCAGATATATGTAAGATAAAGTGAGAAAATATTATTAACTTATAAAACAATATTGATATTATAGTTAATGAGTGTTATGTTCATTAATTTAATTTTTATGTATTAACTGAAATAGGGCATAGTTTATAAATAATAAAAATGACTGTTTTTTATGGATAATAAAAATGAGAAAGAATACCTTTTAGAAGTTGTGGCAGGAGATTTTAATTCTCCTTTATTTAGGAATTATATATTTGTTTTAGGTTTTCCTCAATATCCTAAATTACTTAATTTACCTGCTCCGATAATGAGCATTGTTTCTAAAAATAATGTCATTGAATATGCTGGGAATGGAAAAGCCTGGTTTAGTGCTCATGAAGAATTGAAAAAGCAGGTTATGAAAGATTATCATAGAGTTGAAGAAATTATTGATTTGACAAATAGTTTTGGAGAGGCATTTAATGAATGGAGTCAGAGAGAGATTAAAAATGCTGATTTAACTAGATTAAGCAATAAACCATTGGCTGACTTGCTTGAAAAGTTTATAGAAAAACAGGCAGTTATGTATGCTTATGGAACTAGTCTTCCAACTCTTGATTTTCAAAAGTTTTCATTTGTGGAAGGAAATTTGAATGAGATATTAAAGAAAAAATTAAGTGAAGAGGAATATAGGGAAGCTTACAGAGTATTTACAGAACCAAGTAAAAACTCATTTTCACAGGATCAGGATGAAGATTTGCTTGTTTTAATGGAAAGATATTATGATGAAGCTTGGTTTAATTCATTAAAAGATATAACTATTCAGGATTTAAAAGTGAGATATCCTGAATTCTATAAGGATTTGCAGAAACACACTGATAGACATTGCTGGGTTTATTATGTATATGCTGGTCCGGCATTTACACAGAATAATTTTCTTGATTTTATTAAAGAAAATATAAAGAAGAATATTAATCCTAGTCAGAAATTGGAAGAGATTAAGAAAAAGAAAGAAGACAATAGAAAATTATTTGAACATTATATAAATAAGATAAAACCTAATGAATTTGAAAATTTTATACTTCATTTAGCAGGTAAAGTAGTTTGGGCAAAACCAAGAAGAAAGGATTACCAGAGTAAAAGCTATTATCACTCTGAAAAACTTCTTATTGAAATCGGGAAAAGAGTTTATTTAACTCTTGATCAAGTAAGAAGCTGTCCTCCAGATATGCTAAAAGAAGCTCTGTTGAAAGGAACTGAATTAGATGTGAATTATATTAGTTCATTGAAGAAGTTCCATATTTGTTTATTTAATGAGGGTAAGACTGAGGTTTTAGAAGGTAAGAATGCCATTGATTTTTATGAGGAGAATGTTAAGAAACATGAAGAGTTAGCTGTAAATGAAAATATAAATCAACTTCAAGGTAGTGTTGCTTGTGCTGGATTAGCAAAGGGACATGTAAAAATAATTAATACTCCTCAAGAAATGAGTAAGATGAATGAAGGAGATGTATTAGTTTCAATCGCTACAACTCCTTCAATAGTTCCCGTAATGAAGAAAGCTTGTGCTATTATTACAGATGAAGGAGGTTTAACTTGTCACGCAGCTATTGTTTCAAGAGAACTTGGAACTCCTTGCATTGTGGGATTGAAGATAGCTACTCGTGCTTTCAAAGATGGAGACTATGTTGAAGTTGATGCTAATACTGGAATTGTCAGGAAAATTAAAAAATAAATATAATTAAAATGAGAATACTTTTTTTATGCGAAACAAATAGATTTCAAAGCAAGGTAGCTGAGATGTTATTTAATAAATTTAATAAGAATAAAAAGTTTTTTGCTAAGAGCGCTGGTCTTTATTATGGAGGATATTATTTTAATAGTAAGATGCTGACAACTTGCAAAGAGATGGGGATTGATATTATTGGAAGACCTGTTAAACTGAATAAAGAAATGTGGGGTGCTTTTGATTTGATAATTACTACTACTCAGAGTGTGAAATTGGAATTGACAAGAGATGATTTGGAGAGTGGGAAAGAATTAATGACTTGGGAGATAGAAGAACTTAATGGACATGGAGAGGAAGATATGAAGAAAGTTATAAGAGATATTGCTGGGAAAGTTAAGGAATTGGTAGAGGTTATTTAGCTCTTTTTGATTTAAGGCCTGAGTGCTACGAATCTTTTACCAGTAATTGAATTCGGAATTATGGTTATTACTCCGCTATCTTTTAGATCTCTAACAGTTAATTTTAGAGTAGTTCGACTAACACCTAATTCTTCTGCTAAATGTTTTGAACTTGTTATTTCTCCATCTCTTGGTAAGACATCTAATAATTGCTTGGCTCTTTGATTTTGACGTGCATTATCTAAACGAGGACCTAATCTATTTGTAGAATTTCTATAATTTGATAACGCTAGATTTAATTGAGTTCTTAGATAATCTGGGCTTTCAAAAGGTACTAGATATGTATCTCTAACTTCTGCTAAATATGCTGGCTCTGATAAAGCACGCATTAAGGGCCTAGCTAATTTATCAGCAAAATCGTACACTCCATTATAAGCAGTTACTCTTGAACATACTTGTGCTTCACTCCATGAATTTGAGGCATATTCTAAATGACTGGTCATTATTAGTTCATTTAATATATCTCTTACTTTTCTTGGAGTTAATTTTACTTTTCTTTCATTTAATCTATTCGCTACACTTGTTGCACTTGCTTCTCCAACTTCTGCTAAAGCATTAAAAACAATCTTTGCTCTTCTTGGAACAGGTATTTTATCTGAATCTGATTTAATTTTATATTTTTTTGCTTCCGCTCTTTCTTCATTGTCTCCTATTGATTCAACTCCTATTAAACCATTTATTCTTAAAATATTTGAATAGCGATTTATAGCATCTTCACTTAATCCAGTATCTTGAGCTAATTTTTTCTTGGAAGTTGTACCTTTTTCAGCAATACTCAATAACGTTTTAAATCTTCCAAATGGTGCGCTTGGACTGGCTTTTGTTGAGTCTTCTCCGAATAAATTGTAAAGACTTAGTCCAGATGTAGCACTATAATTTATCATTAAAGCTGCAATCGGTAGAATTACATCTTTACCTAAAGAAGTCAATCTATATCCTCCTGGAGTTATCTCAACTGCTCCTGCTTTAAACAATGGTCTTTTACAAGCATGTCCAATAGAAGCTAATGCAGGTATTTCTAATTCTCCTGCATCGTGACCTAGTCTTTCTAATAAACCATCTCTAACCTCGCATCTATTTCTGGGAGATTTATCTAGTCCGAATAAAGGAAGTATCTTCATTTCAGTACTTAATCCTGTTATAATCCAAGGTAATCTTTCCACCAAATTACTATTTTCATCCATGACTTCAGAATCTTAGGGGTGTTTTTAAAGCTTAGCCTTTATTTTATTCACCAATGTAACCGCCCTTTTGTAGATTCCAGAGTTTTCTATACAAACCAGGTTGTTTTATTAGTTCTTTATGATTACCAATCTGAACTATTTTTCCTTTTTCTAAAACTATTATTTTATCGGCACTCATTATTGTTGATAATCTGTGTGCAATTATTATAGATGTTCTATCCTCTAAAAGCCTGTGTAAATCCTTTTGTATGTCGTGTTCTGTCTGCGAATCTAGAGATGATGTTGCTTCATCTAGAACTAGAACTTTTTTGTTTGCAAGAATTGCTCTTGCAATAGAAACCCTCTGTTTTTCTCCTCCAGATAACTTTACTCCTCTTTGTCCTACGACAGTATTTTCTTTATTTTGGAATTTTTCTATTATTTTATCTAATTGTGCAAATTTAATTGCATTCATCACTTCATTTCTCTTTGCAGATGGATTTGAGAATAAAATGTTATTGTATAAAGTATCATCGAAAAGAACACATTCTTGAGGTACTATACTCAATTCTGAACGTAATGATTCTTGCTTGAAATCAGATATATCTTTTCCATCGATTAATATCTTTCCAGAATCTAAATCATACAGTCTGTAAAGTAATTTCACAAGAGTAGATTTACCTGAACCTGAATGACCTACTAAGGCTATTTTTTCATTTTTATTTATTTTTAGATTGAAATTAGAAAATATATTTCTTTTACCGTAACTAAACTTTAGATTTCTGAATTCTATATCTCCCTTTTCTATTTTCAAATCAGAGGCATTATCTTTATCTTTAATTTCATTTTCTATCTTTCCATATTGGAATAAATCCTGAAAATCAGTCATGGAACGATATAATCCTCTAATTCCACTCATAAAATTGAAAAGACTTCCTATGATTCCTACATATAAGGTATAAATGAATACTAATGTACCTAAGGTCATCTCGCCTGCTAAAAACTTCATTAATGGAAAATATACTGTTAAAAATGTCCCGATTACTAATATTAATGAATTTCCAAGTCCAAGCCAAGAATAGTATCCCCAATCAATTAGGAGAAATTTCTTTGTTGAGCCAGATATTTTTGCATATTTTTGATTTATGTAGCTTTCTTTTCCATAATATTTTATGGAATCTATATTCGTAAAAACATCTGAAATGTTTGCTTTCTCAACATCATCTGCTCTTATGTGTTCCAAACTTGCTGGTCTTTGCAATTGTTGAACTATAATTCCATATATTGTAAATGCCAGTGCTGTTGATAAAATTACAATTGTTGAAGTCATATCAAAATATGGTACTGTGAATGCTATTATTGCTAACTGGAAAAGTATAGGAGATGTGTTGAATATAAAAAAGTCAGTCATTCTTTCCATTGCTAATGACCCTCTTCCAATTCTAGAAATTAATGAACCAGTTTTGTGAGTTATATGAAAATTATGAGATAATTGAAGAAGATGCCCAAAGAACCTTCTTTTTACATCAAATATTAAATTTGCTTCTAATTTATGTATTAATGTCGGTTCTACCCATCTTAAAAAAACTCTTATAACTACGAGTCCTAAAAATATTAATCCTATCATGGCGAGTTTTGAAGTTAATAGCTCTACTGATAAAGTCCCAGCACCGTATGAAGTTCCATTATCAACAATTGCTCTGAACAAGAACTTTTCTATGGTGTTACTTGCTTCAAGGATAAGAGAGATTAATAACAATATTGCGAAAACTGCTTTGTAATTCTTTAGAAAACTAAAGTAAATCTTTAGATTATACCAAAAGTCAATATCTTTTTTTACTCTTTTCATATTCATAGGTTTTATATATCTGAATGCCTGCTATTGCAATGCACTCAAAACATAATTTTGCCTATGAAAGTGAATATAGCTATCTTTCAGATTTGAAGGAATATGGCCAGGAAGACGATTTAGAAGAGACATATTCTGATAATGGAAAGAGTGTTTTTTAATCTTTCTATAGCATTTTTCCGACGGCAGTAAGTTTAAATATGGGTGATGCTTTTAGATTATTATACTTCATTATTTCTATAATTTACCCTTTCATAACTGCCATTGGCTTTAATCTTGCTACTAATTGGCCTATGCCTAACTCGTGGGATACTCTTGCTACTTCATCAATGTCCTTATAGGCTTCTGGCGCTTCTTCCAAAATTCCTTTTCGGCTCCCAGATTTTAACATAATATCATTTTTGCTTAATTCTGTTTTTATAGATACTTCTGAGAGATTATTTATCGCATAGCTTCTTGAAAGTAATCTTCCTGCTCCGTGTGCTGTTGAGGCGAATGAGATCTTTTCTGCTTGTTTTGTTCCTGCTAATACATATGAAAATGTCCCCATGCTTCCTGGAAGGAAGATAGGACAACCTACTTTTCGATAATCTGATGGAATTTCTTTTCTTCCTGGGCCAAATGAACGAGTTGCACCTTTTCTATGAACGCATAATTCTACTTCTTTTCCATCAACTAAATGCTTTTCAAATTTAGCTATGTTATGACAGATATCATAAATAATTTCTATCTTTGAATTCTTAAAATTTGCATTGAATACTTTTCTTATTTGGTAAGTCATTAATTGCCTATTTACAAATGCGAAGTTTGCAGCTGCATTCATTGCTGAAATGTATTCTTTTGCAATTTCATCAGATAACGGGGCATAGGCTAATTCTCTATCTGGTAAATGCTTAAAGCCGAACTTCTTTTCTATTTTTTGAATGTAATCAGATGCTGTTTGATGGCCTAATCCTCTTGAACCAGAGTGAATCATTATCACTACTTGGTCTTTTTTTAAATTGTAAACTTCGGCTATGTCTTTATTGAAAACTGATTCTACAACTTGAATTTCTATAAAATGATTTCCAGAACCTAAACTTCCTAATTGATTTTTTCCACGAGATTTTGCTTTCTGAGAAACTTTATCTGCATCTGCATTTTTTATGCATCCAAAATCTTCTATATGCTCTAAATCTGCTGAAGTTGCATATTTCTTTTTTACAGCCCAATTTACTCCAGTGTTAAGAACTTCATCTAATTCTTCTTTGGTTAAATTGAATTCTGTTTCTTTGCCCACTCCTGATGGAATTTCTTTATACATTTCATTCAAAACTTTTTCTCTGTTTTTTAGAAATTGGTCTTTTGTTAGATTTGTTGCAAGTAAACGGACGCCACAATTAATATCGTAACCAACTCCACCTGGAGAGACAATTCCTTTTTCCAAGTCAAAGGCCGCAACTCCTCCAATTGGGAAACCGTAACCGCAATGTGCGTCCGACATTGCTATGCTTTTTTCAACTATCCCTGGAAGCTGAGCTACATTCTTTATCTGTTCTATTGTTTTTCCATCTTTCTCAATGTTCTTCATGAGCTTTTCAGATGCAAAAATTATTCCATGAACTCTCATTTTACCTTCTTTCTTTACTTCGTATATATTCTCAGATATTTTATTAGGCATATTTACAAGATAATACTTAGGTTTAAATAGGTTTATTTTCAAGGGGATTTATGGAATTAACAAGAAGATTATATAATCATGATAGTCCTGCTGGAACTACTCATAGTCCTGTGAAAAGTGAAACATTAAGAATTCCTAATATAACTCCTGGCTTGCCTGCAGATCATTCTGGAGAAAGAAGACCTGTTAAATTATATGAAGAACATTTTAGACCAAATAAGTCTTATTTTTGCGACAGACCTCCCTTTCCTTACAAGGGCGGACCAGCAGACGATTAATAAAATATAATTATTTTTTCTTGAAATTAAGACAGACTGAATTAATGCAATAACGCTTTCCTGTTGATGTTGGACTGTCATTGAAAATGTGTCCTAAATGACCTTTGCAGTTTTTACATACTACTTCTGTTCTATTCATTCCGTGCGAATTATCATCTATCAATTCTACGTTGCCTTTCTTTGCATCTGCAAAGCTTGGCCAGCCGGTTCCAGATTCAAACTTTGTGTCTGAAGAGAATAGTTCATTCCCACATTGTGCGCATGTATACATACCACCTTCTTTGTTTTTCAGCCATTTTCCAGTAAAAGGTCTTTCCGTGCCTTTTCTTAATAAGACTTCTTCTTGTTCTGGAGTTAATTTGTTCATTTTCATTACTTATTATAGGGATTAATGTTTTTATATCCTTATATCATATTAATGTAATGGTAAGAGTAAATATAATTCATCCTAAAAAACTTGCTGATCAACATCTAATTGCAGAGTATCTTGAGATAATGATGCTTGTTGGACATACTAAAAAGTATCCTAATACTGATGGAATTCCAAAGGATTATCGACTTGGAAAAGGACATATAAAATTTTTTAAGAATAAATTAATTTATCTTAAAGACAGGCATGAAAAAATAAGAAAAGAAATGAAGAATAGAAAATTTGCAGTTAATAAGAAAATTGACTTAAAAGAATTGGATAAATCTTTGCTGAATGATTGGAAACCTGAAAATAAAGATTTTAAGGTAATTAAGAGGAGAATAATCTCTCGTATAAAGATTAAACCTAATTGGTATAGGTATTATGGCGAGAAGAAAAGTTTTAGCTTTTTTAAGAAAATACTCGGAGATTAAACATCCAAAACGAAAATAGCTTCCCAGTTGTTGTTGACTTTCTTTATGATCATTTCAGCATATGTTGCTGCTTTTATGTGGTCCAGGTTATAACTTTTTGTTGAGTCTCCATATAGTTCTGCCTTTAGGTTGTTGCCTCGCATTGTAACTGTGGCTTTTACTGGGATGAAAGATTCTGCATCTATAAGGTAAAGAATTTCATCTATAAAATTGTATAAGAGAGATTCATTGTCTGTTCCTTTTACTTCTATTACTTTCCCTTTTTTGCTAGATATTCTTTGATTGCCAGAGACATATTGAGATATTGCTTTAACTGAATTCTCAAATATTTCGTTTAGAGTCTTTCCATTTACTTTTACTTTTATGTCTGCTGTGTGATCTAAAAATTCAAATGGTACTTTTCCTTCCATTTAATGTATACGAAAGACAGTTATATAAACTGTCTTCTTCTCTTTTTGATATGGGTTGGGGAGATTTAATCTTGGTTATTGTATTATTAGGTGCTTTACTCTTTGGACTGCAATTTTTCTATAATGAGTATTATAATGTGGATAGTTTGACAGAGAGCTTTGTTGCAGATAATCCTGAAACTCTCTCCGGATTGACAGAACAGAGTAAACAATTTTATCCTGGAATGCGATTTTCTGAGAAAGAAATTGGATATAATTTTGCTGATGAATGTGATGATTTGAAGAAAGAAAATGTTAGAAAAGCATTTTCAATACTAGATGCTAGAACAATTGTCAGTTTCTCTGAAAATGCAGATATAGAAGGAATATCTATACTTTGTTCTAAAATTGCTCCTAAAGCAGAAGATAAGGGGCATTTTGTGGCTGGAGAAGGAGGTCCTACAAAGATATTGAATGCGAGTGTTTTTTATATTATTAAAGAAGCACAGATTGAATTGTATAGAGATGAAAAGTGTGAAACTCCTAATATTGCTTTACATGAAATTTTACATGCTTTAGGTTTTGACCATAATTCAAATGAAAAGAGCATATTGTACCCAATAACATCGTGTGAACAGGAGATTGATGATGCTTTGATAAATAGCATAAATGCATTGTATAAAATTGAATCATTGCCCGATTTGGCTATAACTAAAGTTGATTTGAATAAGACTGGAAGGTATCTTAATTTCGAAATAGTCTTAAGTAATCAAGGATTGCAGAATTATGGAGAATCTAAGTTGTTTGTTCATGGAGGGGGAGAGCAAATAGGTGAATTTAAGATTGATGAGATTGAAGTAGGCCATAGTAAAATCTTCAGCGTCACAAACTTGAAGATCTCAAATGATGCAAATATTGTCTCTTTTGAGGTTGAATCCAGTGTGAGCAGAAATGAGATGAATATGAATAACAATAAAGTATCTATAAATATACAAAGCCAGAGAGAGTAATGTTTAAATACAATCTGATGTTCTTTCTATTAATATAAAAGAGAAATATGGCTGAAAAAGACATTCTTATTCGAGAAAAGGCAGAATATACTGGAGTTTTTGATTACCCAGAGGCCTATTCCTATTTTTTTGAATGGTTTAAAGATGACAAATATTTAGTTGTAGAAGAGAAACATAATGAGAAGATTAAGCCTGATGGAAAAGAAGTTACTATTGAATGGAAGGCGAGAAGAGAGCTTACTGATTATTTCATTATACAAATAGATATTAAGATTGAGGTAAAGAGGATGGTCGATGTAGAAGTAGAAATAGAAGGCAAGAAGAAGAAAATGAATAAAGGTTTGTTTAAAGTTGAGTTAAAAGGAATATTAGTAAGAGACCCTAAAAGTACTTGGGAAACAACGGCATATTATCGATTTTTAAGAGAGGTTTACAATAAATATATTATAGCTGGAAGAATTGACCAAATGGAAGATAGAGTTAAGGAAGATACTATTGCATTTAAAGAAGCTTTTAAGTCATTTTTAGATTTCAGCGGAAAGAGAAACTCACCATATATACCTTAAAATTTAGAATAGTCCTGCATACAAATATTTATTAATGCAATTGCTAATTTTATTTTATGAAAAAAGGTTTAATTTTATTTGTTCTTGCTATTTTTTTATTTTCTAGTTTTGTTAGTGCAAGTATAAGTGTTGAAAAAGTTGAAAAGTCTAATGTTATAATTGCTGAGCTAAATAACCCTGCTATTTTTGATTTTATTATCGATTCAAACGCTCCCGATACTATTGAAATATTCTCTCTTCTTGGAGTTAGTATGAGTCCTAAGGGTGCATTTGATATTCCTATGGGAAAGACAACTGTTGAAGTAAAAGCATATCCTAAAAAAGAATTAAGAGAAAGAGATGGATTCTTAACATTTGAATATCAGATAAAACATGCAAATGGTCTTTACAAAGATTCTCTTGAAGTCAAGATAGTATCTATAAATCAGGCAATTGAAGTTAAACCTTTTAATCTTAAACCTGGAGATCAAAATGCAGTTATCCAGATTAAAAATACTCAAAATACAGATATAGAGGAGTTATCTTTAACTCTTGATTCAGAATTCTTTGAAAAACAGAGTATGTTGAGTTTGAAGCCTTATGAAGCTAAAAATATTACAATTGCTTTGGATTCTGATAAGATAAAGAAATTAAGTGCTGGACCTTACGTTGTAACTGCTGAAATTTCATTAGGAAAGGCTTATGCTAAGATTAATGGTTTTTTGAATTATCTTGAAAGACAGGGTACATCTATAAAAACAGATACATCTGGTTTTATTGTTAGAACTAGCGAAACTGTTAAGACAAATGAAGGTAATACGATTGTGCAGGATTCTATCGAGGCTAAAAGAGACATAATTTCAAGATTATTCACTTCTTATTCAGTTTCTCCAGCAGCAGTGGAAAGAAATGGATTAAGTGTGAAATACCTCTGGACTAAAGAATTGAAACCAGGAGAATCTTGGAATGTCAAAATTACTACAAATTATACTTTGCCTTTCTTGTTAATATTGCTTATTGTTATAATGACTTTCCTCGTAGGATTTTATTCAAGAACAAATGTTTCTGTAAGTAAGAGTGTATCTTTTGTTAGAACTAAAGGTGGAGAATTTGCTTTGAAAGTTAGATTATCTGTAAGGGCTAAAAATCATGTTGATAATATACAATTGATTGATAGATTACCAGGAGTTACTCAATTATATGAAAAATATGGAACAAGACCTGATAAAATAGACATGCCCACTAGAAGATTGTTCTGGAATATACCTAGATTACAGGCTGGAGAAGAAAGGTCATTCTCATATATTATTTATTCTAAAATGAATCCTATGGGTAGATTTGAGCTTCCAGCAGCTACTGCTATTTATGAAAAAGATGGAAAAATGCATGAGATTCTTTCAAACAGAGCTTTCTTTGCGAGTGAAACTGCAAGAGGCGAAGAGAATTAGGAAGGTTTTTAATGCTTGTTTTTGAATGAATTTTATGAATATTAAGGATAAGAAGTTTGTTAAGAATCTATCTCTGACAGCCATAGCTTCTATAGTTGGAGGAGCTGTCGGTGCTAAATTAGCAAGTATGAGTACTGACTCTAAGTCCGTTATCTCTCTTGCTTCTTTGTTAGGTCAAACTGCTGCTTCTTATGGTGCTTTTATACCATTACACCTCCGAGATAATCCTGATTTATATAGAGATGGAGAGACTGGAAGTTTTAAAGGCCGCGTATTTATGAAAGATATAGCTAAATTAACTTTTGGATTAGGATTATTAGATTATGCTTATAATGTTGGTAGACCTTTGGCTACATATTATTTTCAGAAAAATGGCTATGAACCTGTAACATCATCATTATTAGCAGATAGTGTTTGTATCCCTGCTTATTTGGCTTTTGCCATCCCTATGGGAAAAGCATTAGGTATAACTAGAGATGAAAATAAAAAATAGATTCTTATAAATTATTCTATTTCGTCTAAAGGTTTTTAAAGTCGATTTGGCGTGTTATTTTATATTGGTTGCGGTACAGCGCAGGCGTAGGGAACATCCCTCACGCTTCACCCTTGCTGTACTTCTTACCTATATATTTCCCTCCATAGCTCAATGGTAGAGCACCTGGCTGTAGTCAATGACTAGTGCAGATTTTCCTTAAAGGATAAAAGATGAAGCACGATAAGGTTTTGTTCGTTAGAACAGAATGATAGAACCCGGGTTACCCCAGTCCGATTCTGGGTGGGGGGATTTTTATTTTGAGGTATTTATCTGAGTGTAAAAAAGTGTTCTAAGAAAGTTGTTGCATAAGTGCCAGAATCTAATGTAAAAGTTAAGATTATCTTTTTACTTAATGGAAAGAGTTCGTCTTTTTCAGTTTCAATGCTTAATTCATTTACTTTGAAAAATGCTTTCCTTATGGATGATTTTAAACTCAAAAAAGGTGCTTGAGGTATTTTAAAATTATTAATCTCCAGATTGTTATCTCTTAGAACATCTTGTTCTATTTCTCCCATTCTACCTTGAGAAAAATTAGAGTTGTATCCTATTATAGATATACTAATCTTTTTGAGATCGATACGCTCATCAATAGCTCTTGATAATATCTCATTAAATATTTTGCTTTGTACAGATTGGCACATCATCAATAGAGTCTTTTCACCAATTATATTTAACGCACCAAGCCAATCTTTATCATTTTTAGAGAGATAATCTAAAATAGAATGCTCTAATCTTAATTCTTGAGGGAAATATTGCTTTGCTTTAATAAGATTTTTTTCAGCTTTTAATTTTTTCTTAGCTATTTTTACCTCATCACTTTCTTTATCTCCGAATACTGTTAGATAGGTAAAAACTGCCTCTTGAAACTTTTGTTTTAATATTAATTTACCAATAATTACATTTTCTTTTCTTACTGATCCAAACCTTTGTGCTCCGAAGAAATTAGGAAGATATTCTGTGTTTCTTACTCTACTTAGTATCTTAATAGCATCTTTATCTACATCTCTCAATATGACTTTGAATCTATTACCTAAAAGATCTCCTACTTTTATTTTGTGTTTAGCCCACTTAAAATTCTTTAAGATAATCCCAGGAATTAAAAAGTTTCTAATTTTTTCTATATCTGCATTAAAAATAGATATTCTTTGACAAGACCAAGCAATTTTATCCTTAGTTCCAGCATACCCTAATTCATGCTGAAAATTATGCAGTTCTTTAGAAAGAACTGAAAAAACAGTAAAATGGTCTATGTTTATTTTTTCTAAATCACATGTTAAGAAATCTCTTCGATCATCGCAATCTAACTTTCCGAAGTCAGTATGAGCATTTTCTAATGATTTTGATGATTCAGATACTTTGCAATTATAATTTTCCCATATCTCCTCGACAATGAAGTCTTCTGGTTTATGCTTGAATACTGCGCTTCCTTTATCTAGTTCTATCATGATTGAATAGTCAATTTTTAGCTATTAAATTTAATGTTTTTATGATGTATGAGATTCTGAACATAACAATTAGTTTATATACCATTATTTTTCTTGAATTATATGCATAAAGTAGAAACTGAATTTGGTAAAGCTAATGGAGTTATAGTTGAATTTCCAGGATTTAAAATAAGCAAGAGACCATTATTTTCTAGAGGATATTCTGTATGCAATGCTGTTGTTCTATTTGGTAGAGATTATGGTTTGTTGTCTCATTTTTCCTCTGAAAAAGCGCATCCTTTTGAAATGGATGGAAAATTTGAAAAGCCTTCAGATGAATTTTATATTGATTATTTAATTGATGCTTTTGCTAAAAAAGTTGGAAGTTTAAAGGATATTTCTGCAGTTTTAGTTGGTGGAAGTTATGGGCATTTAGTTCATAATGAAGTAAGACTAAATCTAATGAATATACCTATAATCGGTAAAAGTAGAGATAAATGTGAGATTAAAGATAGAGTATATCCTGCACATCATATAAATGATGTATATCCTGAATATCCTGTTAAGAGTATATTTGTTTTTCCTAAAGATAGAAGGGTTTTTGTAAAAAATGATGATAGATATTCTAGGATTGTATAAATCTTTATTTCAGCTTTTTGCTGGCGAGCCAGGTGAATCTTGATAGTGATTTCCTACTGAGCCATAAGGTCTTTCTACTGGTTCATTGTATTTGAAGAAAACTCCTAATGCTAAATGTTGTCCTTTTTTATATTCACCAGGAAGTTTTGTTCTTCTTATATGGGCAGTTAAGTTGCCTTTGTATCCTGGATCTACCCAACCTGCGTTGCAAACGTGTCCTTCCATTAGTAAATGACTCGGGTATGGATGATAGTGGCCTGGATTTTGTACAAATGGAATATTATGTAGAATCTGAATGCCTAAATAATTAGGAAGGTTTATTCTTGGGCTTAATTGACAAATTGTTGTTTCATTAACAGGTATTGTAAGATTATTTGTGGATAGTTTTTCATTATCTTCATCTCTTAGATTTCTTGTATCTGTTAAACCAGTATGTTTAAATCTAAATGCGTGATCTCCTAGAGATAAAACTGCGTAAGGACCTGTAGTTGGAATTCCTAATGCTCTTCCTATTCTCTCTGCTTCATCAATATTATGTACTACATATCCATCAATTGCATTCGATGGTGTGAAAAACATTTGCGCAAAGGGAGTTCTACCATAAAGTCTAATTATGTTTGGATTATGGTTGAATACTGAAACTGATTCATTGTCTGATGATGAGATTTCTATACCAATTCTTCCACGACTACTTCTTAAATCAATTCTTGTTGGAAAGTTAGACTTAATATTCTCATGAAAGAAAATCTGTGCAAAAGACCTTGGAGGTATGTCTATTTGAGAGTCTTCAATATCTTCAAATACAACTGAAGGATTATCTGAAGGTTGATAAGCTAATGCGTCTTTTGGTTTTAATCTTGAAAGTCTTTCTGCTTCTTCTCTTCTATAGGCTTCATCAAATAAATGAACTTTACCTATCCTTAGATCTAAAGAACTTGGCTGAAGTTGAGAGTCTTTGAAATCAGATATTTGGATATTTCCATTTCTTATTTCTCTTCTTATTCCTCTGTCTGAGAGAATTCCTAGATAAGGGAATATTCTTCTAATGTCCTCTTCTATTCTGGGTATGGACATAATAATGGCTTAAATAAATAGTATATAAATTATGCGCTAATTATCTCTTGCCTTGTCTTTATGTACTTCTCCAAGATGATTGACAATGATTCTAAATGTGTTAAAACTCGCTTATCAAATGCCCACTGTGTAGGTGTTTCTAGAGTTATAGAATGCTGGACATGGTTATTTGCAAGATAGAGAGCCATTACTCGCTCTCCAAATTCTTCGCAGTCTAATTTTATAACTCCATTATTGTTGATGAATCCATCAATCATCTCTTCTTTCTTTATCTCACATTTGCAAACTAGTTTATTTATTATTTCTTTACCTAATTGTGAATTATTTTTTGATATTTCAAATAGATAGAATCCACGATATTCCCAGTCTTCGTGAAAATCAACAGAAACATCAAATTGTTTGTCTGCAAGAAGAGTTTTTATTAATACTGCTTCTGTGCTTAGATTGTTTTCAAAAGTTCTATTGATGTCTAACCCGTCTGAATTCCATCTTACATTTCTTGCATATCCATATGGGTTTAAGCAGGGAATAATATAAAATTCAAAGTAGTCTAGTAAGGGAGAATTATCTGCTTCAAGAAATCTTATCACTGCCTCTACTCCTGCTGGTTCGTCTCCGTGAACTCCTGCAGACAAGAAGATTTTAATTGGATCTTCAGATCTAGACTTTAAATGAACATAGTATATTGAACCATAATTAGTTTTCCAGATATCATTCAAATTCATATAATCATGAGTTATAGATTTTAACCTATTTACAAAATATTCGTAACTTCTTTCTTCCATTTTAAATAATTTAATCTATTTTAAAATGTTTAACTTGTATTTAAGTTTTCTGTAGATTTCTATTTCTTATACTCTACAAGTTTGCCTGCTTGAATTTCAATTTCGTCTGCTTTTCTCAAGCTTGTTATCTGCTTTTTTGTTAAAATTGGTTTATGATTAATCTCAGTTAGGTGGTTTGGTATAAACCAGACATCTTTATCTGAAGTCATCCAATTTTTATTATCAAATTGTTTTAGATTTACTGGATTTGAGTATGTTCTCATAGTTTTTATTCCGGAATCGGTGAAATATTCATGGAAAAAGCTTAGGGCTAATTCTCTTACTGATTTGTATATTGGTTCTCTATATCTTAAGACAGAGTGATTTGTCTTGCTTATGGCACCATAGAATCCATCTATCTTGAAAAGAGCTACAACATGATCAAAATCATCTTTAGTGGCCTCTATATCCATTAAAATAGGCTGATAACCGTGATATCTAAGTATACATGCGGCCAACATCGCTCCTTCCATGCAATGTGCCTTTCTTATTCTTAGAACTGTTTTTGGAGAATGGCAAGTTTCTCTGGATTCCTCGAAGTTTATAGGTATGGAATTTATGAAAGATTGTATTTTATGAGGAGTGTCTAAAGATTTAATCAAAGATAATTCTTCCTCATTGAAATCTTTGAAATAATCCTTCATATTATATTATAATTAACCTGTTATAAAAAGATTTCTTTTATCAATAGTAAGTAACAACTATTGATAGAGTATAGAAAGACAATAATCATTATATATGCTGAATTGAACAGATTATTGTGATAATTAAAATTAAAAAAAGAGGATTATTTTTTGATTCTAAAGATAAATATGAAATAAATGTTGATAATTTCATCTTTAAAGAAGATTTTATGCATCCTGAAAAAGAGAATTTTAATGTTTTCTTCAAGGGAGAACATTTGTCAGGTATAATTGAGATGAATAAGGAAGAAGTTGAGGCAATAGTAAATGCCGGTTCACAGAGAAAAAACATTCTAAGAGAAATTGATTTTCTAAAATCTGGAGTTGAAGATGTAAGTTTCGAGAGAAAGAAAAAAGGAAAGTACAAAAAAATACCCAATCAAAAACTTTAAAAAGGGTATTTTTCTCTCAGAAATAATTAAACATTACAATTTAAATAATGGTTAAAAAAGTGATAACAAACTCGAAAATCAAGGAAGTCATCGTTGAAGATGAAGAAGAGCTAGGCTGGCAAGCTGATGATGATGACTGGGAAACTCATTTAGAAGATACTGATAATTAATTTTATTACTATATTTTTTTTAAACTATCTCTGATCTACAATCAGGACAAAGAGCTTGATTTCCTATTTTTACTAACTCTGAGAATGCTCCACAATACTCGCAGAATCCTTCTACAGGTCCAATATCTTTAAGTTTGCTTAACTTTATCTCTTCTTCTTTTATTTCTGCTAACTCTCCAAGTTCAGTATATACTGAAGGATCTACTTTTAAGATATCCTTTAAAGTTATAACTCCTACTAAGACTCCTTGTGAAATGACTGGAAGTCTTCTGAAATTAAGTTCCCTCATCTTTGCTAAAGCTTCATGAATTGTTGCGCTTGGCTTAATTACTGCTACTTTTCTTGTAGCTATCTGAATAGCTTTCAATTTTGATAAATTATGGTGTTTGCTTATAACTACCTTTAAAATGTCTGTGCTTGTTATTATTCCTAAAAGCTTGTCTTCATTTGTTACAAGGAGAGTATTTACTCTATTTTTAACAAGTTTTTTAGAACAATTCATTAGATTCTCATTTGGTTCGACAGATATTAAACTTCTAGTCATAACCTCTCCAACTGCTATACTCATGATTTTGATTATTAATTAGAATATAATAAGATATGTGTAATCAAAAATACAATATTATTGTTTTGCATCAGTAATAATATATTTAAATACCTGTTTTTACACCCTTAATTTATATGGAATCAACAATAAAAGAGATTACTGCTGGTAAGAAAGCGATTAAGGGAATTCAGAGATTAAATGCTATGGTTAATAGTGTTGCACAGACTGCTGGACCTTCTTTATTCAGCTTGACAGATGGAACTGGAAGTCTAATTGCTAAGGCATTTGAAGGTGCGGGAGTGAGAGCATATCCTGATATTGATGAAGGTGATTTCGTTGAAGTTGTATTTACAATGAAGGAATATAACAATATGTTAGAAGCAGATGTTATGAAACTACATAAGTTGTCTGGACCTGCTGCTGATAAAGTTAGATTACACATTCAAAATTTACAGAGAGAAAGGGCTAAACCTAGAGATGTTCAATTTCTTGTAAAAAATAAAGTTCTTGATAAATTAAAAGATAGATATCTTAAAGCAGCTACTGAAATAAGGCTTGCAGTTATAATGAATAGACCAATTATAATAAGACATCATAATGATGCTGACGGATATAGTTCTGGTTTTGCTTTAGAAAGAGCAGTATTACCTTTGATACTTGAACAACATGGAAATAAAAAAGCATTAGCTACACATTATACTAGATCTCCGAGCGCTACTCCATTTTATGAAATTGAAGATTCTATAAAAGATACTGCACATTCTCTTACCGGACACGCTAGATTTGCTGAAAAGATTCCTTTGACAGTTATTGTAGATACTGGTTCTGGAGAAGAAAGCTTGCTGGCTATAAAACAAGGAAGAATTCATGGAATAGATTTTATTGTTGTGGATCATCACTTTTTTGAAAAAGATGTTATAAGCGATGAAGTGCTTGTCCATATTAATCCATTTTTAGTTGGAGAAGATGGGGCTAAAATATCTGCTGGAATGTTATGTGCAGAACTTGCTAAATTCATAAATGCTGATGCTCATGTTGAATATATTCCTGCAATGGCTGGATACGCTGATATGATTGATAACAAAGAGATAATGGATAGTTATCTTAAGATTGCTGAGAAGGAAGGATATACTAAACAACTGTTACATGATATTGCTACAGTTATAGATTTTGTTTCTACAAAATTAAGGTTTATGGAAGCTAGAGAGTATGTTGAAGTTCTTTTTGGAGAACCTATGGCTCAGCAGAAAAAACTTGTTGGATTGCTTGCTCCATACATAAGAGGTTTGGAAACTCAAGCTTTAGAAGTTGCAAAGTCAGCTGTTAAGAAAGAGAAAATTGGAAAGACTAGTATGAACTTATTATTTATAGAGGAAACATTCTCAAGAGGTATTTATCCTAAGCCTGGAAAAGTTAATGGTATGCTTCATGACTTTATGCAGAAAGAAGGAGAAAGTAATTTGTTATCTTTGGGAGTTTTATCTGATGCAGTAACTATGAGGGCTACAGATGAATCTAAGTTTTCAGTTCATGATTTTATTGCTTATTGTAAGAAGAATCTTCCTGAAGCATTTGTAAATGGTGGCGGACATAAAAATGCCGGAGCTATTAGATTTGTTCCAAGTCAGAGAGAAAAAGTTCTTGAGGCATTTAGAATTTTCATCAGAGGAAAGTAGTTAATAGTAAGCCTTATAAATCATCTAAACACACCTAACTAGCTCAATATTTTTTTGAGGAAATAATTAACAATGATAACTAGAGATTATAATGACACATTTCACGGAGTTCTGAAATATGGAGCTGTAGCTTCTGCAGAAGCAGAATTTCTAGGAGCAGAGGAGGCTAGCAGAGGGAATCTATCGGAAGCACAGAGTCATTTTAGAAGAGCTCAACATTTGAAAGATGGCGTTCAAAAAGATTTGAGTCATGCTCATCGAGAAATACACTATTTTATAGGTTCTTATGATTCTCTTTTACAAGATGATGAAGCAGGTCCCTTCTTGCGGATGGTAGCTAGGGCTGGAGAAGATTTAGAAGGTTTTGTTCATGATGCTCATATTCAAACTTCTTTAGATATGCTAAGCGAAAGACATCAAAGATTAAGGGAAGAGAGAATAGATACTGTTGCTGAATAATTATAATGTAAAATGCGCCCGACGGGAATCGGACCCGTATTCCCTGATTGGCAACCAGGTGTTCTACCACTAAACTACGAGCGCGTTATTCTGATAAAAAAGGTAGGTTATTTAAAGATATTGTAAAATGTATATGGATGGTGAAAAGAGTTATATTGATACATGGATGGCATGGAACTCCAGATGAGAACTGGTTTCCCTGGCTGAAAAAACAATTGGAGAAAAGAAATGTACAAGTTATAGTTCCTCAGATGCCTGGAAAAGACTGGCCTTTGAAAGAGGAGTGGGTTGCTAAGATAAAAGAAGTTGTTGGTAAGCCTGATGATGAAACTTATTTTGTAGGTCATAGTCTGGCTTGTATAAGTATATTGAGATATTTAGAGGAATTGGATTATAAGGCTAATATTGGAGGTGCTGTTTTTGTTGCGGGTTTTGCTAAAAGCATTGGTAAAGAAGAATTAATGAATTTCTTAAAACCTGAAGTCAATTTTGAAAATGTGTTAGTGCATTGTGGCAATTTTGTGTGTATATTTTCAGATAATGATAGATATGTTCCACTTGAAATAAGCCATGATTTGCAAAAGAATCTTGAAGCAAAGACTATTCTTGAACCTGGAAATGGGCATTTTGGAAGCAAAGAAAATATGAAAGAACTTCCGGCAGTATTAGAAGAATTGATTGAAATGATGGGGTGAATTATCATTTCAATCAATAATGCGTAATAATTTGGTAAAAAATTGTTATCTGGATATAATATTGATTGCTTAATTAATCTCTGTGAGGCATCGTTATCTGCTACAATAATATTGAGGGTATATTTAATTAATAGACTTATTATTTTATCTATCTAAATTATATGAAGATTTATTAACATATTTTTGCATATACTAAAAATGGGAAGGAAGAAAATTCTTAGGATAGCTAAGACTGCAAAGATAAAATGTAATATTTGTTCTGCGTTAAGTGTGAGAAAAGTCCCTGAAGATTCAAGTCCTGGTTATTTTGATTGTGATAAATGCAATGCGCATATAACTGTCCCAGTTACTCAATGCTGCGTTATATGTGCTTTTACCAATAAGAAATGCGCCCCGAGCTTGAAGATGGAAGCTAGTATCAAAGGTTTGGAATTGAGATAGTTTTAAAAAGTATTTTATCTGGGTTGTTTTGTTCTATTGGGCCCTTTAGGCTAGTGGTTAGACCGGCTCGTTTACACCGAGCATGCACCAGTTCGATTCTGGTAAGGGCCATTTAAATTTAGTAAAATTTAAAAGACTAGTTTTATGAATATTTTAATGAGTGAAATTGCTACAAAAAGCCTTGAAACACCCCTAGATAGAAGAACTAAACTGGTTATTTATTTAGCTGAAGAATTGCATCAGAGAGGATATAATTTCTTTAAGTTTGATGGAAGCCCTGTAGATATTCCTGCGTTGTATGATGACGCTTTTGAGTTTGCTAGAAGTATAAGAAGATTGCCCAATTCAGGTTTTCTCTGGAGAGATAGAAATTACTCTGTTCAAGTTGCCGGTAAATTTGACCTCTTAGACCCTTACCAAGTTAAAGTTGCCGTTAAAGGCAGAGATGAATTGGGTGTTATTGAGAGTATGGTTTCTTCCCTTAATGCACGTTATTCATTAAAACCTAGAACTGAATTTGGAGTTACATTGAAATCACCAGATTATGAAATATGGACAACACTTACTGCGAGACAGCTTAAAAGAGATAAGGAACTTTTTGAGGCAGCTAAAATAAAATAGGTAGATAAGGTAGATAATTATTAATTTGGTATTTTAAACCAGTAGATTCATCTTCAGTTATGCCTAACTTATCTTCTAGTTTCTTTGCTCCTTGTCTAATTAAATCTGGACCTAAAATAGCAGTAATTCCTGCAAATGTAATTGCAGTATTAACAACTAAATTATCTGGTAAAGCATCAAAAGCATATCCTAGAAATCTTCTTCCTATACTTGAGTCGTTATCCATGAAAATATATTATTATATGGTTTAAAAGATTTGTTGTTAAATAGTTTATATTAGAATAAATCACTACAAGATCTAAAGTATCCGCATCTTTTACATGTGAGTTTACATTTTCTTGCCTCTAAGTCGAATCCACAAGATTCACAAATTAGATTTGGATCTTGTTCTTCTAAATTACACGATTGTTTGGATGTAAGCTCCAATTCCATAAGCTAGACCTGCAGCGATTCCACCAATTATTAGTGTCTCTATTGTTGAACGAAAATAATCTCCATTTACTATCTTCCCTTTTCCAAAACCTACTAAAGCAAGAGCACAACCTGTTAATAGAAACGAAAGGGTAAACTGAGTGTTTTCTGCATATGGATAAATTAAAGCTGAAAGAAATGAAATTAAGGGTATTAATCCTATTAAGAAAAATGATGCGAATGTTGCTAGACCTGTTTTTATAGGGGGATGCATATCTTCTGTTTTCTTTCCTTTGTGATTGTTATAATCTATCTTTGATTTTGTAGAGAGATAATTTGCAGTAGCCATTGAAAAACCATCTGCGACTAGATTTGAGAAACCTAAAATAATGATTATGGTTGTAGAAAGATTTGCTCCTTGTGCACCTGCTACAACTGCAAAAGTGGTTATTGCTCCATCTATGCCTCCATATACAAATTCTGGGAGATAATTTTTGAATGTCATATAAAGTCCGATATTTTATGTCTCCATTCAAGATAAACTAACCATAAAAGAAGTAAAATTCCTTCAAATAAAGGTATTGCTAAGCCTGACAAATAATCTGGAAGATAATTTACGAGATTAAATCCTAATTCGTAATCAGATAAAGGGGCTATTGGGTGAACTTCTCCTGAAATTAATCCGTCTAAAATAATATGCATAGATGTTCCAAATGCCAAAGCCAAACAAATAATTCCCAAATTCAAAATATGTTTTCTATGGGGATTAACATTAATCTTGTAAAGTAACAGAGCAAGAAATATGAAAAATAAAGGAATGAAAATTGAGTGTATCCAGTTTCTATGTACTTGTTCAATTGCATATCCAAAGGGTTTTAAAAAAAGCCAAAATAAAATATCTATGTCTGGTAAAACTCCTCCTATTCCTGCAATCATCACATAATGTAATGGGAATTTCTTTTTTGTTTGCTTTCTTAAAATATAATCTCTAAATAAAGAAGCTATGAAAATTGGAACTAATAAATGTGTAACTGCTGTGGGCATTTTTTCTCTTTTAACCTCTTTTATTTATTATATTTACAAAAAGGTGTTTTTATAGTTTGTTAGTCAACGTTTCCAGTAAGTTTGACTTCTAAAACTGCTAAACCAGTTAAAACTTTACTTAAGGTAGAAGAACTTATTATTGCACTTGAGATGTCTTCTCTTAGTTCTCTTTTTAACATTTCAGAAACTGCTTGTTGATTATATCTCATCTGATTGTCCAAATCTCCTCTAAATCTTGTATAGGATGTTCCTAAGTCTGCTAGACATTTACTATCTGAGACTACTATTCCAGGTATTCTTAATCTTCTAGATAATCCAAATGCTTTCAAGTTATTATCTGCTGAATCAACCCCATTATGTATTTCTATAGCATCAACTTTTCTCAAATCTTTTTCTATCCAATTATATGGTTTTGAAGCTGTCACTATTACGCCTTCACCAGCATCTCTTGCCTCATCAATAAGATAATCAAAATTAGAAACATAGTTGGGTTTTCTTAGTCCTACTTGTCTCTCTGCAAATAGAACTTGAATGTCTCCCTTATCTGTTTGAAGACCTTGTCCGTGAACTAAAATTAATGGTTTCTGAGTTGAATTAGTACGAGGCCTATAAACAATTGTAGCCTCTGGCGAAGCACCCCCTAGTAAAGAAAAATCTTCTTTTTCTCTTGCTTCTTCTAAATAATGTTGCCAGCGATTATCTGTTCCATTTGGATGTGAATAAGAACGGAGGACGACTGCATCTAAACCTCGACTTATGGCTTTTTCAGTTATTGCTTGCAAAGAAGGTCTGAACAAACCTCTACCATCTGCTAACCAAAGGGGCTTTTGATTATGTCCTTTGAATTGTGCTGATGCGCTGAAATCTATGTTGAAAGCCATTAAATTCCATTTTTTATAGATATAAAAAGATTTGGATAGTTTTAAATATAGTAATTGTTTTTTGTGTATATGAAGGAAAAAGGTAATGAAAAGAAGAATAACCTTGCAGATATTAAACCTGGAAATGTGCCTGTAAATTATCAGAGTTCTCCTCCAATGCAAAATAGTGCTCAAGCTCCTCAGATTGATTTTAATGCTCTTAAAGATAAACTTGAGAATTTCAAGAAAGCAGTTATAAAGAAATATAATTTTACTATGGCTCTTGTTCTTTTACCTAGTCAAGCTTACCCTATTTTTGAAGAAGATGAAGCGTTACCTAAGGAAGTTGTTGAAAGCAAGCCAATACATATGATAATGGTTATTCCAGAAGAACAGTATAAAAATCTTCCAAAAATAAAACCTGAAGTTGTTAAACTTGCTAAAGAAACTAAGGAGAATTTATGGGTGCATATTAAAACAGAATTAGATTTGTGGAATTATGGATTGGATAGCAAGTATGAATTGTTAGATGCAACTGCGCAGGGTTATCCAATTTATGACAAAGGATTTCTAGGAGCTTTGAGAGTTGCTAGTATTCATAAATCGCTTGTATTAAGAAAATTTGATAAGTATGTCGCAACTTATGTAGTTGCTGGAAGTTTAGTTAGGGGGACTGCTGGAAAAGATTCTGACGTTGATGTTTTCGTTATCATTGATGATACTGATGTTAAGAGAATGAGCAGGGTAGAGTTATTGGAAAGATTAAGGGGAATGATACATGAATACATAAGAGAAGCTACTGCACTTGCAGGTGTTAAAAATATCTTAAATGTACAAGTGTATTTGCTTACTGATTTCTGGCAGAGCGTTAAAGATGCCCACCCAGTTATGTTTACTTTCATAAGAGATGGAATACCATTATGGGATAGAGGAACTTTCATTCCATGGAAATTGCTTTTGAAGATGGGTAAGATAAAGCCTAGCCCAGAAGCTATTGACTTGTATATGAAACAGGGAGAGCAGACTCAAGACTTTGTTAAGAGAAGATTGCTTGATGCAATGGTTGATATTTATTATGGAATTTTAACTCCGACGCAAAGTATGACTATGTTAGCTGGTGAAGGGCCTGAAGTTCCTAAAAATATAGTAACTCAGGTTAGAAGGCTGTTTGTTGAGAAAGAAAAATTAATGGATGAGAAAAATCTTAAGATTCTTGAGAAGGCTGTGCATTTGTTCAAACAGTATGAATATGGAAAACTTAAAGAATATCCTGGTAAAGACTTAGATGTTTTCTTGAAAGAGTGTTTGGAATATAATAAAATGTTAAGAGAGTTAAGAACAAAGCTTGAGAAGAGAGTGCAAGAAAAAAGCACTGAAGAAGTTTATGAAGAAGTATTCAAATTGCTTAAAACTATATTTGGAAATAAATCTCAAGCTGAACTTATTAAAGAGTTTGAAAATAAGATGATTAAAAAAGGGAAAATGCAGTCAAGATTTTCAAATGTTATAAAAGAACTTGTAAATGCTAAAAGTAAAGTAAAGTCTGGCAAAATAAACCAGAAAGATGCAGATAATGTGAAGAGAGATGCTTTTGATTTAATGGAAGCATTGGTTGAATATGCGCAGAGAGCAGACCTTGTGCAAGCTAAGAAAGGAGCTATGCAGATTTCTTATAATGGAAGAAAAGCTGAACTGCTTTTACTTGGAGAGCATAACTTTTTGATAGAAGGAAAAGAGATAAAGAAGATTGAAAATGGAAAGCTTGTTGCTATAAAAGAAGCAGATTTCCAGAAAGCATTCAATGAAAATAAGGGGAAAATAACTACTAAGGTTTCTGGTGAAGTATTCAATACATTGAAACATGTATTGGGTGACTTTGATATTGAGTTTTAGTTCTTTTTTATTTTCTCTTTAAGCATTGAATATAGGAAGTTTTATATATCATTAATTTTCTTGGTTGATATGTCAAGTCCTATGCCTGAAGCTTTAAAATACGATAAATCTTCACCGATTGGAGATTATGATTTTATAGGAGTGGTTGCTTCTGTCAACACACGCAATCGTGGCGGAGCATTTGAATTATTATTGCCTGATGGAAAAAAGCTTAGCTATGGTTTTGCTGAAGTTCCTGTTCTTCATCATCTAAAAGATGCTTTTGCTAAAGGTTCTTCTTTTCAAGTAGGTTCATTAGAAAGAGAATTAAAGGGCGATTCTTACTTAGGTGCAAGTTTATTTTTACATAGGACTTTAGATGATTTAAGAAGAGATGATTTAGTAAGTGTTGAACCATTAAGAGAAATAAGAAAGGGTTATGAATTAACTGATGAACTGATGAAAGGTAAAAACTGGGATCTTGCAAGAGTTAGTCGTTATGTACTGTGTGGAAGAGGAGAATAGTTCTTTCTTTATTTGTGTCTCTGGAATGACAACAAGAAAGGTTTAAATAATAGTTAAATTAGTTGTTTTCATGCAAAGAAGACCATATGCTGGAGTTATAGCTAAATTTTTTGATAAAAGAACTGCGTTGGTTGGTAGAGATCATCAATTATATTGTCCGGTAGAAGAGTATAGAGATGTTCCTACTTATTCAGTTAGAAATGTGGTTACCGGATTAGATCTTAGACTTAAAGTACCAACTGATAAAAAATCACCAGCATCATTGGTTCTAGCAGACACAAGTTTAGAATCTTCAAATTCTTTTCATCCATTAATTACAGTTACATTTGATGCACAAGGTAAAATAAAAGGTCAGCAGATTGCTACAAGCCTTCCAGCAGGAGTTATTGGGGAATATGGAGAAGTTGGTATCTATAAAGCAATGAAAACCATGTTTAGTATAATGGATATGGAAGGAAGAAAAATAGGAAGAAAAGGTCTGGATGGAGAAGTAGTTCGAAGAATAGTGTATGAATAGGATTAAAGATTTTCTGAAAAGCAATGTTTAAAAAGCCAATTTTCTAGGGGATAATATGAAAGGAATTTTAGTTCAATTTAGACGTGGAAGACATAGAATACATGAGAAGCATTATCTTCTTGATTTAGGAACTCAGACTAGAGAAGAAGCTAAGAAGCTTATTGGTAAAATTGTATCTTGGAAATCTCCTGGTGGAAAGATTATAACTGGAAAAGTAAGCGATGCTCATGGAAATAAAGGTCTTGTTAGAGCTATATTTGAAACTGGTTTGCCTGGACAGGCTGTAACAACGGAGATAGAGGTAAAGTAAAATGGCTATTAGAAAGGCATCATCATATTCTCAGAAAAAGGCAAGACCGTTTACAAGAAATAGTAGAAATAAAAGTAAATCTTATATAAAAACTGTTCCGCAGAATAAAGTTGTAAAATATCATATTGGAAATCAGAAAGATTACAAGTTAGGAAAACATAGTTATGCAGTTAGAATGGTTGCTGAAGGTAGATCGCAGATGAGAGATAATGCTCTTGAAGCTGCTAGACAGTTTCTTACTAAAGCACTTGATGAACAAGCGCTTGGACAGTATTACCTTGCTGTAAAAGTTTTCCCACATCATCTTCTTAGAGAGAATAAGACTGCTGCTGGAGCTGGAGCGGACAGAATGTCGAGCGGTATGACTCACTCTTATGGTATAGTTATAGGTAGGGCTGCTATCGTAAAGCCTGGGCAGACGGTATTCTTCATAAGTTGTGCAAATGATAAAGTTGCTAGAATTGCTAGAGATTCACTTTCTGCCGTAAAATCAAAGATGCCTTGTAAAGTTAGTATTGTTTTTGAGAAACTTTAAGGATTGATAAGTTTTATTAATTGGCTTTTTCTATATAATGTATGTTGGATGAAAAGAGTGATAGCTTGGGCGTTAAATGGCTTTCTGAAATAACTAATGCTGATGAAAGTAGCGTCGGTATTGAAGGTGTTAATATAGCTCGACTATATCAAAAGAAGATTCTTGTTCCTCCTGGATTTATTTTATCTAAAGAAACCTGTGAGAACTTTATAAAAGCCAGCGGAATAAAACCTAGAATAAAAGCACAGATTATGCATCTTGATAAGAATAATGATAAACAAGTTAGTGCTGCTTCTGAAAAAATAAAAGAGATTATTGAGGGTAGTAACTTTGGTGGAAATGTTATTGAAGAAATTAAAGAAGCTTATGGATTTCTTGATACTTCTAATATATATGCAAATAATAAAAAGCTTAAAGTAAGCGTGAAAAGCTTATCTTCTAATAACAATGGAGAAGCTAATGATGAATCTTCTTTAATTAAAAGTATAGTTAATATTTATGCAAGTACAATTGGAAGTAATGTGTGGGTAAAAAAATGCAATGGAGATAATATTGAAGAGTGTCTTCCAGTATTGGCTGTTTATAAGTCTTTGAATGAAAATGCAAATGCTTTTGTTTATTCGAGGAATCCTAGTAATACTAGAGAGATGCTAGTGGAAGCACTAGCTGGAAATACTATATCTGATAAATATATTTTAGATAGGAATCTTGAGAAGTTAAGTGTGAATAAAGATGAGAATAGGGAAGAGAATAAGTTTTTTGATAATTATTCTCTTAAAAGAATGGCCTTGTATGCAGAAGAAATAGAAAATATATTTAATTGCCCTCAGAAAATTGAATTTGCTATAGGTGAGAAAGGGTTACATATTTTATCTTCAGCTCCATTATATATTGAGAATAATATCAATGAAGAGAAAGCTGGAAAAAATGAAGAAGCTCCCTTTGTTCTTGAAAGTTTGGATTCAATTGTTGATAAAGAATTCACTATTAGTGTTGAAATTATATCAAATGATAGTTATGAAAAGCCAGAGACTCTTGGGAAGTTTTTCAAGGCAATTGAAAAAGAAGAGAGGCCAGATGTAATGGAGAAGATATTTGGCGATGATCATACTGTTGCTCTTAAGGAAAAAAGCTATGAAGAACTTGCTCTTGAAGCACTTGGTTAGATATTAGTGATTTTGTTACTCCTTGCAAGGTATTACAAGCGAAAGATTTATAAACCTCTTTTCTGTGGGAAAGTTATGAGTTTAGATAATGTAATAAAACCATTGAATAGGGTCGATAGAGCAACAATTATTGCTAATGCTTCAAAAAACCCTCTTTTAGGAGCTAGAGCTAGAAAAGCAGCTGAGACTCTTGCAAGAGAATATTTGGGTATTGTTCCTTATCAGATTAAAGATGATCGTGGTAATTTCACAACCGTGAGACCTGAACAATTTGATTCTATGGCTCCTGAACAGAGAGAAAGAATTACTCAAGAAGTGATGAATGTTATGCCTCAACAGAGTCTTGAAGAAGCTATGCTTAATTATGCTAAAATTGCAGATAGTGTTGATAGCAAGCAAATTAGTAATGACCGAATGGCTTCACTTATAGCTGATCAAGAAGTTAGTGCAGGTGTTAGAACTATTTTTGCTAAAAAAGATAAAGATGGTAAAAATAGCTTAACTAAGTTAGTTGAAGAATATTCTGAGCTTCAATCTTATGAAGCAATATCTAGAGATCTTGGAGAGAATAAACCGATTGACCCTCGACAGGCAGAACAAGTTAATAAAATAATAGCTAATGGTATTATAAAAGCAAATTTTGATAAATATAGGGCTATGGGTTATACTGATTCTGTTGCTATTGCTGCTGGAAAATTGGCCGTAGCAGTTAATGAAAGTGTTAATGATAGAAACAAGATGCTCAAACTAGGTCTTGGTGTAGTCATCGGAGAATCAAAAAAAGAACTTAGTAAAATATCAAAAGATTATCAAGCAGTTATTGCTAGAGGAGTCAAAGAATACTTAGCTGGAGAAATGAAGAGCTCTGATGTATTTGGAGAAAATCAATTGCCAAAGTCTAGAAGAGTAGTAGAACTAGTTTATAGAGCTAACAATGATAATAAGTACGGAATTGGAACAAGAGAATTCGATAAATTGTATGGTAAAAACTAAATTTACTTTTTAGTTTCTATTAAGTTATCTATAATATCAGTCATTATTTTTAGAAATTCATTTGCTCGTGATTGCCATTCGTCAATATCTTCTCCTTTTATGTCGGAAATAGAGCCGTGAGTTATATTTTTGTGAAGTGCAAAAATCTCTTTTGCCCAGTCAACATATTTTGATTTTAAAAGACCTGTTGAAGTAAATGTATCTCTTAAAAAGCCAGGAATGTGTTCTGGGCTTGGAGGAAGTTTACCAGCCATAATCAATGCTGCTTGTGCAGAATCTACAATTGTCCAGTAAATACCCTCTATACTTCCTAATTTTGCAGAACGGCTTCTTGCTAAATGACTAGGTGCTCTTTGTAATGCAGCATAAACTGCCTCATGGGTAGAACGAATCTTTCCTCTTTGAAGAAGAACTTTTAATGGAATAAACATTCCTCCTGAGTCTATTAATGGCTCTCCATATCTTAATATGTTTAAAACGACTGGATCTCCATACATTAAATCATTCCACCAAGTTGTTAAACGGACTGTGTTTATGTGTAGTTCTTTACTATATTGATAATTTGTAATAAGTTTTGATAATTCTTCTCTATACCAAGCAATTAATTCTAAATCCCAGTTGAATGAGGAATCATCAATAATAACAACTATATCTATGTCTGAAGAAGAGTCTGCTGTGTTCTTTGCTTGAGAGCCGAATAAAATTGTTGACTTTACTAACCTATCAAATTTCTGATGAATTTTCCCTGCAAATTCCATGGCAATTTCTTTTTCATTTTCAAAAGAAATTTTCTTGCTTATCTTTCTTTTTATAACTTTTATTTTAGGTTTAACTTCTATCTTGGCAGGATTATCAACTCTTTTCAAGCTATCTATCTGCTCTACTTTATCTACATTCTCAATTTTATCATCCATCTTTTAATATAATGTATCAGTTATATCCTATTATATATGTTATTATTTAAATGTTTATCTTCAATGAAGTACTTTTATTGTTAATTTGGAGAAATTATTTAATAGGGACATCGTTATCTTATACAAGGATGATTATATTATGATAATTAAATAAGTTATATCTTGCCTTTCTTTGTCTTTATAAAAAGAGTATCTTATGGAATAAATTATTCCATAGGATTTCCAGTGAGTCTACTACCGCCACGACCTGGAATTGAACCTCCAAGTTCTGTTGGAAGTGAGGAGAAACCTGCACCGTAAACTGAATGGTGTATGTCTGGATTTTGTCCAAATCCTCCAAAATAACTACCTGTTGAAGCTGCGGCTGTATTCCAATATGATCCTTGTCCTTGGAAGACTGGAGAGCCAAAAGCTTCGAATGTTTCTCTTAAAGGAGTTTTCTGGAAGAATTGATACCAAGGGCCTCCAGTTTCAACAATTTTCTTTACCTTGGAATTGTATTGGGTAATTAAATCAAGCATTTCTTTTGTTGGAACATTTCCCATACCCATAGGCAATTCTGTGTGTTCCATTCCGAAATTATCTGACAAGTGAACGTGTTTTACGAAAGGAGCTATTTTTGCAGTTTCTTTTATAACGTCTTCTTTGCTGTATCCAAATTTTCTAATCATATTTATGTGACCAACATCCCAAGTAACGCCTAAATGTTTCTCTGCTTCCCTTTTTGCTTCATCTTCTGACATGCCATCTCTTTTAGCATTTTCTACAAATCTATCTCTCGATGCTTTGACTAAATCTCTTAAATCCTCTGCACGACTTATTCCTCCTCCTGCTGGAGGGTTTTCAATACTTATTATTGGAGCAGAACTTCCAAATTCTTTGTAAGCTTTGTAAGCTACATTACCATAAGTTTCTGAGGCCTTTTCAAGTGCGAATTCATTTAATGGCCTTAGAATCTGAGGACTTTTTTCTAAAGCAGTCATCATTTGAACTCCTTTTAATAGTAACTGTGCTGAATCCGCCATGTTGGCTGGATCAGTAAATTCTCCAGATTTTATTTTAGGAAGCATTTCACTTCTTAATTCTTTAAGTTTTTGTAAGTCGTTCTCATTTTTGTTTCTTTCTGCAGAAATCCAAGCTCTGTCAAAAAGATTCTGCATTTCATTGTAAGCATCTCTCAAATAAACTTCGCCGAAGTTTATCTCTCCATTTAAATTTTTTATAAGATTAACTTTTTCAGGAGAAAAGTCTTTTTCTATTTTCTTCCTCCCTTCCTCAGTCTGAAATTGCTTATATAATTCAAGCATCCCTTTAACTTCTGCCTCTTGGTCTCCAGATTCTCTGTCTCTTGGAAGACTTCTTTTTATAGTTTCTATAGCTCTTTCTACATGATTTGCATTATAGGCTGCGTGTGTAAGAAGTCTAGACCAATTTTCTTTGTTAATTCTATCTAATTCTAATTTTGGATCTCCTTTCTCATCTAACAAGTAGTTTGGTTGGATTTTTAGAGGCGATAATTGATGTGTTTTTTCGTCAATTACATATAATTCAGTTACTTTCTCTACTTTTTTTCCATTTTCAAGAGTTACTACTTTACTCTCCATTTCAGGTAATTGTGCTGATGAGTGGAAAGTTATTACTAAATTCCCTTTTTCATCTAAATCGTGTCCTCTCCTTACTGCGCTTAAAAGTTGCCTTTCTGCTGATTCTCTTTTTCCTTCATCCCATCCTTCTCTTCCAATTCCTGTCGGCTCTACTAAAGGACCGTGGAAAGTAACTTCTGCTCCTACGAGTTTCTTTAATCTAGCTATTTCTTTAAATTGTTGCTGGGGAATTGCGTCTATCATATTTGCGTCAACTCCTTGAACTTCTATTACTCTTGTACCTGAACTTAACTTGTCAGAAACTGCTTTTAATTGATTAGCTGTTCTTGAGTCTACAGCTATACCTATGCTACTAGCCGAGATTCTATTTCCATAATTAAATCCTAATGGAGAATTTTCTGGCCCAGGCTCAAAACCGTAATCTCCTCCTCTGTAAAAACTATGATCTGCCCCCATTTTATATTATTATATAGTAGTAGAGTTTATTTAAACTCTTTTGTTTTTTCCTTAATACGATTAGCTAGATAATTATATAAAGTATTTTTGATGCTTTGTATGATGAAAAAGAGGCAGGATTTGCGTTTAGTATATTTAATTATTTTAATTAGTGCGATAATTGTATTAGGTTACTTTCTTATAAGTTATAATTTAGATAAAAAAGATGTGAGATTGTCTGTTGGTAAGATACCTGGACAGATTATTATTAATAGTACTCTATTTGAAGTTTACAACGCTACGCCTAAAAATGTGTCTTTTCGTACAATTCCTGCAGGATTGAATGTGACTATTACTTATAATGATTCACTTATTCCTCCTACAAATGCTTCAATTTATCTCGTAAATATTACTATAAATGACAGTATTCATGAAGGTTCTAATATTAGTTTATTAGTAATATCTAAAGCAAACCAGACAATAACTTTTAATCAAATTAGTGATAAAAATCTAAGTGAAGAATTTGATTTGAATGCTAGTTCCAGTTCTGGTTTGTTAGTCAGTTTTAATATTACTAGCGGTCCTGCTAACTTGTCTGGATTAAGATTAAATATTACTGGTTCTGGTGCAATTGTAGTAACTGCTAAACAGAATGGAAATGATAACTATAATCCTGCTTTAGAGGTTAATAGAACTATAAATCTTGTATGTGGCTCTGGATTTGTTAGAGTAGGTGATGAATGTAAAGCAATTTGCACTAATTTTACATATAGCAATTGGAGTATTTGTTATTCAAATAATACTCAAATAAGAACAATTGTCGCTAGTACTCCTCTGAGTTGTGTGCTTGGAAGTCCTGCATTAAATCAAAGTTGTGTAAGGGTATGTGAACCTGATTCTACATTGGCATGTGACTCAGTCAATGACTCAGTAGTTACAGGATATAAAAATAAGTGTAATTCTCTAGGAACTAACTATACAAATGAAAGCACTTGTAGTATTAGAAAGAATAATCTTAAGAGAAATGATTTGAGTATCGGTTCTGAATCAAATAAAAAGAATATTAGAGATTCTAATGGTCAATTGATAATGCGTATACCTTCCATATTAGATAACTCTATTCTTGATGATATTGATATATTAAGAAGTAATCTATCAGAGACAAAGCAATTTATTATAGTTAGAAACTTAAGTTTGGCTGGACAGACTAAAACTCTAATTTTTGAAAGGAAAAACTCTAATTCTAATGCTGTTTGTATTAGAGATGAATCTAATTTAAGAAATAAAAATGAAATACTATCAAATTGCTTTAAAGTTAAATGTCCGGGAAAAGTTGGAGACTATAATTGTACTTTAACTGGAAATACTTTTGAAGTTTCTGGATTAGAACACTCTGGAGTTATAGAAGATAGATTATTCTGTGGGGATGATTTATGTTCTGAGGGAGAAAGCTGTTCATCTTGTAGAGCAGATTGTGGTGCCTGCGGTAGCTCTGGATCTAATTCTAATAATAATGGCGGGAATAGTTTTAATTCTGGAAGTGGTAATAATACGGTAATAAATAATAATAGCACTGTAAGGACTAATACTAATCAAACTATAAATCAACAAAGTAATAATCTTAAAAAGAAGGCTTCTAAAAATGAAAATAGTAATATTATTAATTATGTCGTGGGTTTTCTAATATTAATTGTGGTAATAATATTAGCCATATTATTTATAATATTTATAAGATCTCAAAAGACAAATTATGTTCCTGATAAGAATAATTCAATATTTGATAGAAAAGTATATTGATGAGTATAGATTAAAAATAGCGAGACTTTGTTATCTTATACAACAACATTAATAGAAAATTATGGATAATTAAAATACTTTTACATTTTTTGAGAAATTAACCGCCTTCCCAATGATTTCTTCTTTTTACTGAAACGTCGCTAATAGATATTTTTGAATGGTAGTCATCGCCTGATTGATTTGCTCCAAATTGGCGAATATCTGGATTTTCAAAACTTGTTTGTGTTCTAATATTTTCTCTTTCTCTTGCAATATTTATTGAAGTTTGTATTCTCTGATCGGCTAGAGAACTGACTTGATATTTTGCTTCTAATGAAGCTTGTGTGGGTTGATTACCTGCATATGAAGTTTGCGAAAATGAATTATTATCGTTATTTCTTGACTGCGGTGTTGATAATTCTAATCCTTGATCTAATTCTTGGCCTCTTAGGTTGATTGGCAGAGAAGTATTAAAATTGCCCCTAGGCATTTGAGAAAGAATTGATTCATCTGAAACTTCCTGCTCAAGCTCTGAGACTTCATTCTTCTTTGATTCAGATTTTATTTCCTTTATTTTTGGCTCTAAAACCTTTATTTTCATCTTTTCTGCCATGTTATATAGAGCAATAGGATATATTTATAGGTAACTAAATTGAATTTAATGCTAGAATTAAGTATAACCTGGAAGACTAGGCATGCCGTGAGTTTTTTTGTATAAATCATATACTCTCCAGCATCTTCTTCTCGCTGGAATAATTGTTTGATTTCTTAACATTTTCTCATTTGTTGTGTTTGGTTTTATATTTAAAGTTTCAAAAACATCTTTCTTTTTTTCCTTTTGAGCTGGTTTCTTTTCCGGAATTACTGCAGACAATAATGCAGAAAAAGGGTTTGTGTCATCTGAGCTTTTCTCAGATTTCACATCGAAAGGCTTGTCATCGAGAAATTCATCTAAGTCATTTGCTAACTTTGCTAAACTTTCATCAGTAGCCCCAAGGACATATTTCATTATATCGTCTAAGTCGTCTTCATCCATACTTATCTTAAGAACATCTATTTCTTGCTGAGTCATGGCATAACTTGTGAAATTTATTTTAGCCATTCCTCTAAATCCATAACCTTGTCCTGCTTTTTCTGGGGCTCCTCTAAATGTGAACTCGACAATAATAACTGCAAAGAATTTCTTTTTTTCTTTCTCAAGATGTCCTGGAATAATACCATCGACTATATCATCATGAGGTTTGTATTCTGATTTTCCTAGAAGAGTTACTTCAGTCATTGTTGTGTTGAAAGATTTTACTAGTGAAGAATAATTTTTTTCATTTTGAGTTAAGTCTCTGGCTGCTCTTAAGTATGGCTTTGCCCAGCGAGCGTACATTTTTAATGTGTTTACTTGGCTTCTAAGGTATTCTTTTTCTATTTCAAATCTTTTTGTCAATTCTCTTTCTGACTCCTCAAGCCAATTGTAAAATTCAAGAACTCTCTGCTGGAGAATTCTTTTTACTCTATCGTTTAGATCCATAGTTTCTAAAGCTTCTAAAGAAGGAACTGCCATGAAACCATCAATTACAGTTACATAGTCGAACTGTTGAGCCATTCCCTTTATTGAGCTTGTTCCTCTCTTTAAATCGACTGTATCCATCCAGATCTGTTTTAGTGAAAGGAGTGCTGCTCTCCTCTTTATAGGGTCTTTATCATGATATTCTTTGTAAATCTTTAATCTTAATTTAAAATCTTTTAAATCATAAATAATACTAAGAACTGTCTTCACTAATTGATTTGCTGCTCCCAACATTTTCATTCCTTCTTCTTGCATTCTTGCTGCTTTCAATCCCATTTCTGAAAAATGTCCTGAACCAGCTGAAGATTGAAACGTATCTATCAATCTCTCAACTTTCACTCCTTCATCTACTTCAAGCTTATCGAGTATCCAGAAATAAATTGGTTCTAGGCCTTCTCCAAAAGAATCATATTCTAGTAGATGTTTCTCGATAGGTCTTTCAAATAATTTTAAGTCTGAAGCGTTTTGATAAGCTTGAGTTGTGAAATCATAGAAATTGTAATCCATTGGTTCAGCTAATTTAGCTGCTTCAAGATAAACTCTTTTATTTTTATTTGCTAAACCTTCTTTCACTTTCTTCTCTACTGCTTCTCTTTTATCTATTTTACAGAAAGGCTCTGGAACTATTGCAGCAATCAAATTATGTAAATTCACCTCCTCTTTAGCCATTTTAAATTCAGGTAAAAGGTTTATTTAAAGTTATTTGCTCGATAAATTTTAGGGGAAGAGGTAAGTTTATATATAATTTAATAATTAATTCCTTATGAATAAGTTATTTTTGATCTTTACCTCTCTCCTAATTTGCGTTTCATTTGCTTCTGCGCAAACCTCATTACCTACTCCTCAAGAGATTACTTGCACCGTACCTGGTGATGATTTTAATTGTGATGGGCGAGTTAGTGCTGCAGATCTTAATTTACTTGTGGATTTATGGACTTCTAACATTTCTATTTCTCAAGATTATGTTAATAGTTTCTCAAGTTGCCCAGCATATAAATTGTACTTAGAAAATCTAATATCTTCTAAAGAAGGGGTTTCTGCGAAAGTAACTGGTGATGAAATAGGTAGATTAGGTTATCAGTTTTCTATTTGTTCCAAATCATATTTATCCTCTTCAACTAGCGATGCTACTCTTCAAGCAAGTTATCTTAATTTTGGAGAAGATTATTCTGGAAGATGGTACCAATTTGGACCTAGTTCTAAGTATGGTGATGGATACTCTCCAGATTTTAGCTTTAATGTTACTGTAAATTTAACTTCCGAAAAGAAAATAATTGCATTCACATTAGTTCATAATGTTCAAGGAGAGGCTTGGTCTTCCAGTGATGATACTCATGATTTACAGAAACTACTTTATCCAGTCGTAGTGTATGATGTTGCTCAAGCGAAATTTATAACTAAAGGTTATTCTGATTTGTTTGCAGTTTATCCTTCAGGTAAACATAATTTTATTTTATATACTCAATCTGGTGCTAGTTTTCAGGGAGGATATCTAACTGTTTACTTTAGCGATGGAAGTTCTGCAAAAACATATATTTCTCCAAAAGATGAAATTATAATTGATAATAATAAAAATGCTTCAAATTATCTTAATGATGGTATTAGTCTAGGTAAAATTGCTGAAGGTGAATATGGTTGTTTTGGTTGTGGTAAAACATTATGTGTTGACCCAAGTCTAAGTGTTGTTATGATTCCTGAAACTCCTCAGTTATATTGTAGCTCTGACTTTATAGTATTAGGCATATCAAATGGCAATCCTAATTATTTAGTTAATGGTAGTACTAACCAAAATAGCCAGGATAAAGGTAAAGAATTAAGCTTTGCTCAGAATTGTTATTCTGGGTGTTTACTAGATAATATATGCTATCCTATAGGTTATAAAACAGATACTAAATATTGTGTACCTCAAGGGACATTTGATTCCTTGAAAGAATCTAATGCTGTTTGTAATAACAGTTTTGAATGTTCTTCAAATATATGTCTAAATAATAAATGCGCCGATCAAGGGTTTATACAAAAGATAATTGACTTTTTTAATAAGTTATTTGGTTGATGAGCAGGTTTAAATAAAAGAACTCTTTGTATTTTATATGGGTGTTTTTGGTAATGGAGATTATGTTGATTATACTCTTTTAAAAAAGAGAGGTCTTCTGAAAGAGAGTGAGCAGGAAGTAAAGAAAGAAAGTCCTAGTGCTGGTTTTGTTGATTTTACTTCTTCAATTTCGAGTTCATCAAATAGTAATGCTCCCTCTCCAAGTAATAATCCTTTTGATTTGCTAAGTAGTTTGACTTCCTCAAACAGTTCTAATAATGCAGTTGTTGAAAGTTCTAATTCATCAAGTAGTATTTATCCGAATAATACTTCATCTTCTGATGAAGTAAATTCTTTAAAACTGAAGGTTGAGGACTTAGAATATAAAATTCAAAGATTAATCGAGAAAATTGATAGTATGAATATAGGTAAGTAGATTGTGTTTAAAATGTAATGATTTAAATAATTGATTTATATGATGATGATATGAAAGACTTTTCGAATGAAATAAAGGCTTATGCACTAAAAAATGCGGTTGAATTTGGTAAAGCAGATGCTGGTAGGATATTACCTAAGCTTTTTCAGCATGGTCTTGATAAAAAAGATATAAAAAATATTATGCCTGAGATAGAAAAGATAGCTAAACAGATAAATAAGTTAAAACCTGGGGAAAGAGAAAAGGAACTTGAAAATTATAAGAAATATGCTAAAGAAAGGGAGGAGAAAGATAAAGACCTTCCTGAAATTGATGTCTCTGGTTTGAAAGAGGTTGTAACGAGGCTTGCTCCAGAACCTAGCAAATATAATCATCTTGGGCATGCTCTAACTTTTATTCTTAATTATATTTATGCAGAAAGATATAGTGGAAAATGTCTTCTTAGATTTGAAGACACAAATCCTGAAAAAGTATCTCAAGAATATGTCGATAATATGAAAGAGGATATTATGGAGTATCTAGGGATTAAACCTGATGAAATAAGATTTGTTTCTGATGATATGGAAATATTGTATAGTTATGCCGAGAAGTTGATTAACCTGGATAAGGCATATATCTGTTTTTGTGATAGAGAAAAGATGCAAGATTTAAGACATAATGGTAAAGAATGTGAATGTAGAAAAAAGAAGGTAAAAGATAATTTGAAAGAATGGAGTGATTTTATAAAAGGTAAATATAAGGAAGGAGAAGCAGTTCTCAGAATAAAGGGAGATATGAAGAGTAATAATCATGTTATGCGAGACTCTGTGTTGTTTAGAATTATGAAAGCACAACATTATCGACAAGGTAATAAGTATCATGCTTGGCCTATGTATGACTTCTATAATCCTATTGAAGATAGCTTGATGGGAGTTACTCTTATTTTAAGAAGTAATGAGTTTGATATGAGGGTTGAATTGCAGGATTATCTTAAAGATTTACTTGGTTTGAATAAGCAGAAAATTATTCAGTATGGAAGATTCAATGTGATGGAGTTTACAACAAAAGGAAGGGAATTGAGAGAAATGATTGAATCTGGAGAGTATATGGGTTGGGATGATCCTCGATTAATTACTCTGAAAGCATTAAAAAGAAGAGGAATTGTAAAAGAATCATTTTACGAGTTAGTTAAGCAGATTGGTCTTTCAAAGCATCCTATCAACTTAGATTTTGATGCTATTGCTGCTATAAATAGAAAGATTATAGATGAGAAAGCAGCAAGGTACTCTTTTGTTGAGAACCCTGTTGAAATTGAAATAGATAATAAACCTCCGATTAAGTCAATAGAATTACCAAGACATCCTGATAAGCCTGAAGATACTAGGGAATTGAAAATAGGAAAGAGTATTTTCATAAGCAAAGAAGATTATGAAAAATATAAGGGAAGTGAAGTAAGATTATTGCATTTGTATAATATTGATTTATCAAATAAAAAATCTAAATTTACTTCAATTCAAAATAAAAATATACAAAAAATAAACTGGGTAGGCAATCATGTTAAAGTTAAGGTGTTGATGCCTAATGCTCTTTGGAAGAGTGGATTTGCCGACGAGGGAATTGAAGAATTGAGTGTGGATGATTTAATTCAGTTTGAGCGGTATGGATTCTGCAGATTGGATAATATAAAGAAAGTTGGAAAAGAATTGACTTATGAGTTCTGGTTCGCACATAAATAGGTATTTATTAAAGAATATTTTGTTATCTTATACTATAATATTGATTGTATTTATCTTAGAAGGTTGACTTTCAATACGATAATATTTTTATTAGCAGATAATAAAAGCTAATTTTTGCAATTTTTACAAAAGATTTAAATACTCTAATTATGTAAATGGATAATGAAAAGAGGATTTGAGATGGATAAAAAAGGTCTTAGTGATGTTATAACAAATGTTTTAGTTATAGTTCTTGTTATCGCTGCTATTGGAATATTATGGGCTGCTTTGAAACCTACAATTCAAAAGGGTGCTGAAAGCACTGAACAAGCAGGATGTTATCAAATTGATTTAGCTCCAGTTACTTGTATTAGAAATGATATTGCTGGAAACACTGCTAATGTTACATACAAGTGGGTTAGTGGAGATATAGATTTGATTGGAGTTAAAATGATTCTAGGTAAGGAAGATGGAAGTTCAACTAGTGTTGATGGAGACCTTATAACATCTCTTGCAACAGTTGCTAAAAATGATGTTAATTTTGGAGCTAAGCCAAAGCAATTTAGTGTTGCTCCAGTGATAAAGAGTTCAAGCGGTAAATCAATAACCTGTCAAGCTTCACAAGCAGTACAGTGTGCATAAATAAAATGGCTAAAAATACAACTAACATGAATAAGAAAGCTTTAAGTGATGTTATTACAAATGTTTTGATTATTCTTTTAGTTATTGTTGCTGTAGGTATTATTGCTGCTTTCATTATGCCTCTTCTAAGAAATACTGGTACTCAGGTAACTGAAGGTACTAGTTGTTTAAGTGTTAATGTTGAAGTTGCGAGTTGCACTTATAATACAACAGGTACTGCTGCTGCTCCTTATACTAATACTACTGTTATTCTAAAGAGAGGTGCTGGTGCTTATGGTGTTGACTCTGTTAAATATATTGTAGAAAAGATGGATGGAACTACTATTATAAGTAATTTCAGTGCTACAGATGTTGCTAGTTTTACTGAGTTTGCTTCTATTGCTAAGACTAATATGTCTGTAGTAGTTACTTCAGCTACTGCTCCTAAGTCTGCTGGTGTTGCTGTAACTATGGCTGGTGCAAAGAATAGTTGTCCTGAATCTCCTAGAGTTGTTTGTACTAAGGCTTAAAGAATATTTATTTTAGAAATCGGTAATTCATCGCATAATATTATTTGAAGATGATGGATAAAAGATTATTCTCTAAGATGATCTCATTCCAGAAAAATATAATTAGATTTATATATACTAAAGTATTTTAAAATTAATAATAGAGGTTATTGTTAATGAATAAAAAAGGTTTAAGTGATGTTATTACAAATGTTTTAATTATATTGATTGTTATTGTTGCTGTGGGCATTATTGCTGCGTTCTTGATTCCATTACTAAAAGGAACTACTGATAAATCTGCTAATTTGAATACTTGTTTAACTCAAGAAGTTTTAGTTAAGAAATGTGAAGTTGCTATGAATGGTATTAATGATTATAATGTTAGTGTTATTGTAAGTAGGGGCGTTGGTAAGGGTGAAATTGGTGAAGCTAGTATTGTTTTGAATAAAGATGATGGAAGCAGTAGCTTGACTAAATTAATTAATCCTGGTAGTTTAGTTGAATATGCTAGCGTAAGTCATTTCAATAGAACTAACTTTAAACCTAGCTTCGCTAGCGTTGCTATCAAGCTCAAAGATGCAAGTAATGCCTGTGAAGCAAGTCAGAAAGTTCAGTGTAAGATGGTTAGTAGTGTTGCTGGAGGAACTGTACAAGCAGGAGGTGGAGGAACTCCTCCTGGAAATACTGCTTCTACATTAGTTTCTATAAGTGGAATTCCAGCAGATATGACTGAATCGGCGATACCTACTAATTTCCAAGTTACTTTCCAAGTTACTGATCCTGAACAAATTCAAAATATAAATCTTAAGATGTTTAAAGATAATGTCTTCTTTGATGGTCAGGATGGAATTGGAGGAGGTGCTATGACTGTTACATCACCTAGTTTAACAAGTAAAGCTTATTTTGTTGATGAATTGGGTTTATATCGTTTTGATATAATTATTACAGATAGAGCTGGACAAGAGACTACTTTATCTAGAAGCTTTACTGTCTCTGCTAACCCACCACCTACTCTAGATATAATTGATAGTAGTTTAATGGCATATTGGAAATTTAATGAAGCTGGTTGGGGTGGAGCGAATACTGTTTTAGATAGTTCTGGTAATAATAGACATGCTACTCCTTCAGGCGGTATCGGACAATCTGCTTTAGGTTTAGAAGGAAAGGCAGCTAGTTTTATTGTAACGAGCAGTAGAATTAATTTACCTTCTTCTGCTTTTGGTAATTATCCTACTTCAGGCACTACTACAAATTATCCAATTACGATATCTTTATGGATTAAACCATCAAGAATAGATATATTAGGTATACTTGATCAGACAAGTGGTGGAGGTTATGTTCCTGCATTATATAGCGATTCTAACGGAAAATTAAAAGCAAGTGTATTTTTTCATAATAGTCAGTTTACCTCTACTACTTCTTTAAATAGTATTAATCTGAATTGGGAACATATAGCAATTACTTATGATAGTTCTAATAGTGGTACTGAAAAAATTTATATTAATGGTACTCTTCAAGGGACTAGAACATCAGTTGACCAAACTAGTTGGAGTGGTAGTTATTTTTATAGTTTAGGTACTGCTAATACTGTAGGGTGGGGAGGAAGTACGGATTATTTCTACTCAGGTCTTATGGATGAAGTTAGAATATATAACAGACCTTTGACTGCAAGTGAAATTTTACAAGTTTATAATGCTAAAAAGCCTTAAAATTTAATTAATTTTTAAAAATATTTTTACTTACTCTTTTTCTTATCTTTCTTTACTAATTTAACGGGTGAAACTTTTTCAATTTTAGTTTCATCTTCATCCAAGAACTTTTCAAGTTTCTTCTTTTCAATTTCAATTGTTTCTTCTACTTTATTCAATTTGTCTATTTGTTCTTTGATTTGCTCTTTGGATATTTTTTCTTGTGGGGCTTGGTTAACTGGATTAGTCTGAGCTTGAGGTATTTCCGACATTCCTGTCTGAGAGTGAGCTTGATTTTGAGGATTAGCTAATGAGCCTAACTGCGCTCCAGGCATTTTTTTTACATAATCCATAATGGAAGATTTATCCATCTTTAGAACTGTCTTAGATTCATCATCAACATGTGCTTTTATTATTGACATCCCTGATAAAACACAGCTGATATTCCACATCTTTTTACCTTTAATAGATTGCAAGATAGCTATTATCTTTCTTATATTTTCTGAAATGCCTCTATTTTTCATCTCATCTTCAATAATACCTTGTAAAGTGTCAAGATCTACTTTTGTTTTTAGATCAAGTTTCTCTGGAGCTTTTTCATTCATTAATTCCATCATTTGCATAGTTATTTTAGGTTCTAATGTAAATGCAGCTACCTTTTTCTGCTTCGGCATGTAATAATCTATTTGATGTAACGAATTATTATCTTCAAAGTCCATTACAAAGAAACCTGCTACAATGTATGAACTAGGATTTTTTCCTATAAAATCTTTATATTCTGTAGAAGAATTAAGCTTTTTTACAAATGGTTCTAATTTCATTTTCTCTTTTTACCTATATGTTGAAAGAGTAAGGGGTTTATAAGTTTTTATGTCGGAATAAATTTATATATGCTAATAGCTTGTAGATAAAATGATTTTTGGTGATAAAAAAGGTCTTAGTGATGTTATTACAAATGTTTTAATTATATTATTAGTTATTGTTGCTGTTGGTATTATTGCTGCTTTTTTGTTTCCTTTATTGAGAGGAACAACTGGCCAAGCTGGTGAAGGGTCTAGTTGTTTAACTGTTGATGTGTTGGTTAAAAAGTGTGAAATTGTACAAAGTGGGTCTGGCTTTTTTGGTCCATTATATAATGCTAATGTTCTTTTGAGTAGAGGTGTTGGTAAAAGTGAAATTGTTGAAGCAAATATTATTCTTGAGAATAATGATAAAAGTAATAATATAACTAAAATCTCTTCTCCTGGAAGTTTAGTTGAATATGCTACTATTAGTCAAACAGTTACTGGAGTTAATTTCAAGCCAAAATCTGCAAGTGTTGCTGTTAAATTAAATGGTGCGAGAAATGCATGTTCAGAAAGTTCTAAGGTGGAGTGTAAATTAGTTAGCACTTTAAGCCCTCTTGCTATTTATAATTTTGATATCACTCCTACTGCTCAAGACTCTTCTGGAAATGGGAATAATTTGATTCTTAGTACTCTTCCTCCGACAACGTTTAGTCCCGTTAATACAGTTCTTTTTAATAATCCTGTCGCTATCTCCGGATCACTTACAAGGTACTATCAAATTCCTAGTAGTGCATTTCCAAGCCATCCTATTAATACTGGTACTACTTCATCTTATCAAGGAAGTCTATCTTTATGGTTTAAGAAAAATGCTAATACTGCTGGTTTGATTAGTATGACTGGTATTCCTGGTCTTCCCTCCGCAGCACCTAATGGATGGGTTCCTGTTCTTTATATAGATGACTCTGGAAAAGTAAGGGGCTCCCTGGGTTATCATGGATCATCTGCTACAACGGTTGTTAGTTCTAATTCTCTAAATAATAATCAATGGTATCAAGTAGTCATAACATTTAACAATGGTGTTGAGACTCTTTATATTGATGGAGTTCAGTCTGGTGCTCAACTAACTGGATTGACACAAACAGGATGGACTACTTCAGGACATATTTATTTAATAGGTATCGGTTACTTGACTGGTTGGCCTTCTACGGGTGGTGCGACTACTAATTGGTATCCTCTTAATGGAAATATTGACCAAGTTTCTACATATAATGTTGCTTTAGATTCTACACAAGTTGGAGAATTATATTCTAGAGAAAGGGCATTATTCCCTTAACTCATCTTTTTTATCCACTTCAACTCACCTTCTGTAAAACGAGCTAGGTATTCATACCACTTCTGATTGTCTTTGCCTGCTGAAGTGTGGAATCTTACATCGCCATGAAACTTTATATCTGCTTTGGAATCTTTATTATTTATTAGAAGTTTTCCCTCTTTTGTTATTATATAATTATCAAACTCGCAGTCAAAGCTTTTAGTTTGAAATTCTCTATCTTGAACTTCTTTATCAGGAAGCTCATATTCACATAAAAGGGTGTCAAATCCCATCAATAGTGAAGGATAAGGTAGTATTTATTAATTTCTCTTCTCTATTTTTTCAGTTAATTCGGAAACTAAGTCTTGCATTTTGACTCCGAACTTTGGCTTTGAAAATATTATTATTAATTTTCAAGTAGTTAGAATAATTTATATTCTCCAATCACTATCATTATAAATGATAATAAACATTATGCAATATCTACCAGAAAAAACAAAGTTGATGATTGATAAAGATATTAAAAAAATTATATTTGGAGAAGAAAAGCTTTCTATTTTATGTGAAAAGTTTGATATTAAGATAAAAAATTTAAGTAGATATAGAAATAACTCTAGAGCTATTCCTTTAGATTTATTTAATAAATTTGTTATATATAGAGATATTAAACTTGAAAATTTACAAGGTAAGATATTAGTTAAAGTTAACAAGACTGGAGAATACTTAAGGATTGGTCCATTTTTAGAAATTACTCCTAAATGGGTTTATATCGCAGAATTGTTAAAGGGAGATGGACATATTTCTAAAAACTTTTGGTATATTGTATTTGTCAATAAGGAAGATTCTTTAATTTCTGAAGTAAAAAATTTCTTTTTATCTGTAGGTCTATCTGAAAAAAGATTTTATCTAAAAGAATATAATAATTGTAAATTTTTAACTATTCGTTCTTATCTTTTAGCCTATTTATTATACCGAGTATTTGGAGTCTTACCAGGTAATAAGAGCTCAAAGATAGATATATCTGATTTTGTTGTTAATGATAATGACCTTGGAATAGCAGCAGTAAGGGGTGCGTTTGATGCTGAAGGCTCAGTTACTTTTACTGGATCTAGAAGAATTAGTATCTCTTCAAATAGTCTTGATTGGTTGAAAAAATTACAGATTATTATTAATAGACTAAGAATAAAATCTTCTATCCTTGCAGATAAAAATAGGAAAAATACTATTTATCGTCTTTTTATTCATGGCATAATAAATATTAAAAGGTTTAATGATTTGATACAACCATTACACAAGAAAAGAAAAGAAAAATTAAAAAATATAATAGATTCTTATTGGAAAAATCCGGAATATATATTCCATAAGAATATTTTATTAGCTATACAAGGTGGAATTGAAAGAAAAAGAGAGATATCTAAAGTATTGAAATTAGATTTAGTAACTCTTGCCAATAATTTATCTAAATTAAAAGAAAAGCATTATATTAGACCTTATAAGAAAACCTTTAGTAATAAAGGAACATTTTTTAATTATGAAATTACTGCTGAGGGTAAAAATTATTTAGAAAAAGAACTACTTCCTTTTTTCGATTAATTCTTTTATCTCGTATATAAAATCTGCTATTTTAACCCCATAATTTAATTTTCCATCCCTAGTTCTAATAGATAATGTGTTATCTTTCTCTTCTTTCTCGCCAATGACTAAAGTGAATGGTATTTTCATTAAAGAAGCGTCACGGACTTTATCATTTACTGTTGTATTTCTAAGGTCTGAGTCTATTCTTAGACCTTTAACTTGTGCTTTTAGTTCTTGAACTACTTTCTCGCTTGATTTAACATTTCTATCTGTAAAGTTTATTATTCTTACTTGAACTGGAGAAAGCCAGAATGGTAAGACTCCATTTGTATGCTCAAGCAATAATCCTATAAATCTTTCTAAAGAACCATAAATAACTCTATGAACTACTACTGGTGTTTTTTCTTTCCCATCTTTATCAGTATATTTTAATTCGAATCTCTGGGGAAGCTGGAAATCTAATTGAATCGTCCCCATTTGCCATTCTCTTCCTAAAGAGTCTTTCATTAAAATATCTATTTTAGGTCCATAGAAAGCACCATCTCCTTCATTAATAGTATATTTTTTACCTGAACTGGATAATACCTCTTTTAATTCTTTCTCAGCTTTATCCCATGTTTTTTTCTCACCGAGAAAACTATTAGGTCTAGTACCTAATCTAAACGAATAAGTTAAGCCAAAGATAGAATAGAATCTCTCGCAAACAGATAATATATGATTGCATTCCTCTTTTATCATATCTTCTGATATAAAGTTATGAGCGTCGTCTTGCTGAAAAGCTCTAACTCTAAGCAGACCGTTTAAAGTTCCTGAAAGTTCAAATCTATGTAATTTATCGACATCAGACAATCTTAATGGAAAATCCTTGTAGCTTCTTGATTCAGACTTAAATACAATCATAGCATTGGGGCAATTCATAGGTTTCATACAATAAGTCTCATTCTCAGCAGTGTGTGCTATAAACATATTTTCTTGATAATGGTCCCAGTGACCTGAAACTTGATAGAGTTCTTTTTTATTAATTAATGGACTTGAAATTTCCTGATAATTCCATTTATCGTGTTCTTCTCTCCAGAATTTAACTAATTCATTATAAAGTATAACTCCTTTAGGTAACCAATAAGGCATTCCTGGAGAAGATTCGCTGAACATAAATAGATTAAGATTTTTTCCAATTATTCTATGGTCATTATCTTTTAATTTTGAAGTATCTAGCTTTGTTCTGCTAATATCTTTCAAAAGCTTGGTATAATCTACAACCTCTTCTTTAACAACTTTATTTGATTTCTCTGTCTTTTCCTCTTTATCAGACCTGAATTCCTTGCTTAATTCAGAAAGTGGATGGCCTTTACATTTAAGTTCAAACTCTTTGTAATATCCGAATGGTGCTCTTTGTACTTTGAATCCTTCTTTTGCTAATAGCTTTTCTGCTTCGATTAAGTATTCTTGAGCTGTATCAGGATTTGCAAGATTTGATGATAAGTGTGCATATGGATAAAGAACTATATTATTTGCTTTAACCTCGGTAGCTGTTTTCTGTACTGCTTCCGCCAATTGCTTGACTTGTTCATGGGCATCTCCTTTCTCAACAGCTGTTAAAACAACAAGAGGGTCTTTTACAACTATCTCAGATTTATCTTCTAGGTCTTTCACGCTTTTCAAAGCTTTCTTTAGAGCTTTGAATTTAATGTAATCGCAATGTAATGTAATAATTCGCATATCAAATTATAGAATCAAGGGTATAAAAATATTGATGTTACTTACTTAACTACTGGCTTTACTAAAGGACCATGTGAGAATACATTTCCACTATAAAGATTTGTTTCTAAATGACTCATTTCTTTATCAGTTAATCTTCCCCAAGGGTCTCTTAGTGTGTTTCTTTGATGTGCATTTATTCCATCCCACATATCTTGATGATATCTTGTTGCTGCATCAGGATTACCATTAAAATACATTGTTCTAGAACTTTCGGCAGTTTTGTAAAGACCATCTATTGTGCTTTGCCTTGAGTTTCTGTCTAAATAACTTACTCCTGTCAATCCTAAACCTAATACTAGTGCAGATATACCTATAATTCCTATCGTTTTAACATGATCTGCTGGTTTTGTATTTGAAGTATTCATCTTTTTATTTTTTCCTCTTTGTAAATGGTACCATTTGAGTTCCTGGAAGAACAATATAATGTTCAGGAGCGTTAGTTGATCTTGTGTTATCTGCTATATTAAGCTTTGCTTCTAACTCATAAACGCTAGATAAAGGTATATGTAAATGTTCTGGATGTCTCACTGAACTATCAATATATTCTCTAATATCTCTTACTAAATAATCTGCTTCAACATTATCTCCTTTTTGCCTTAGACCTCTAACTTGCTCAACTTGATTCTGTCTACTAGTATGTGAGATATTGTCATATACTGAAGGAGCCATTAATAATGAACCAAATAGAGCTAATGCTGCAATTCCTTGAACTATTCTTCTACCTATTCCTGGCTCAGCACGTCTTGCTTGTACATAAATGCTTGAATCATCAGGTATATCTCTTCCTTCATATTCCATGTTTTTTATTATAAAATATAGGTATTTAAATCTTTCTATAATGTAGTCACTAGTTAGGTGTTACAATTGCCTACTTGAGCATAAACTTATCGACTTGCTTCTTTGCTTTTTCTCTATTCTTTTGATGTTCTTTTAGGAAAATGTTAATTTTTTCTATTAGAATGGCTTTTAATTCTCCTGATAGAAGCTTTCCAGATTTGTAGTCTGACTCTATTTTTGCTAACTTTTTATCATCTGGTTCGAAGAGATATTTAAGATATTGGAATGAAATGTCTATGTCTGGATTTCCTCCAAGTTTTCTATGCTCTTCTAAAGTATCTCTTCCTCCTGAGAATGCGTATTTGTTTATTTTTCTTTTTACTTCTTCTGGGGAATCTGTTAAATATATAACCTCGTTGCTTGAATCTGAAGAAGACATCTTTACACTACCTGAAAGGCTTGGAAGGAATTTAGAATGTAATGCTGATGGTTTTATGAAATTAAATTTATCTGCGACATCTCTTAAAACTCTCATATACGGATCTTGATCGATTGCGATTGGTACTAATGTTCTATGGCTTCCTAGAAGAAACTGAGGAAGATAAATATGGGCTGATTGTATCGCTGGATAGAATATCATGCCTATGTTTGATTCGCCTTCAAAACCAAAAACTGCCTTAGCAGTGGAAAGATTAATCTTTTTAGCTATTGCAGACGCATATTTGTATATTGGTGCATAACTGAAATCTGTATAAATGAATGTTTTCTTTGGTTCAAAACCTAATGCTATAAGATCAATTATATTATCTTGAGAGTGTATTGCTACTTGATCTTGAGTTAAATCTTTTTTGAAAAAGAATTTCTCATCATCTGAAATTGGTATGTATACGGGACATTTGTACTTTTCTTGAAGATACTTAACAGCTATAAAAGGAATTAAGTGTCCTAAATGCATTTTTCCTGAAGGCCCTCTACCCGAGACAATAGAAATTTTATTACCTTTCTCGGCATCTGCTAGAAACTGAGGCAAATCTCTATGTGTGAAATAAAGTCCTCGCCTTATAATTGGAGGAGCCTCTTTTAGTTTGCTCAAAATATCTTTATTAAGTAAATCTACTCCAAAATCTTTTATTAAGTTGTTATAATCTACTTCTCCTGATACTTCCCAAGGACTAACTACAGACTCTTTTTTCATGTTATTTATTGGCTAAAGATATTTATAAATGTATATTCGGTGTTTGACGAGTATTGCATAAAATGCAATAAGGTTTTAACACTTAGAAAGCCTCAAGAACAAAGTTCTTGAAGGTCGTCAAGATTTTTAATCTTGAGATGTTAACGAAGGTATTGCATAGCATAAAATGCAATAAGGTTTATATATAAAGAAGAGCTCTTAGGATTTATGAAAAAGGGAATGATTTTACTTAGTTTTTTATTTATATTTTTAGGATTTATTAGTTTGGTACCTGCTGAAGTCTCTATAACTCAGCCTGAGAGCACATATAATAAAGGTGATGAGTTTGGCTTGAATGTTAGTTTGGTTAGAAGTGATTCAATTAATGGATTTTTAGAAGTTAATATTGAATGTGATTCAGGGGTTGTTAGCCTTTATCGAAGTCCTATTGCTTTAAAGTCTGGGCAAAGAAAAAATGTAGAAATATCAACTTTTCTTGAAGAAATTGTTATAGGGAAAGTATTAGGTAAGTGTAATGTCAAAGGAAGTTATTCTGATGAGCTTGTTAAAAGTAGAGATTTTACTATAAGTACAGATGTAGATGTTAGTGCTACTTTTCTAAAGAATAGTTATAATCCTGGTGAAAACTTGATATTTGATGGGCTGGCCGTTAAGAAAAATGGAAAGAATTTAAATGGATTTTTAGAAGTTTCCTTGCCTGGAACGAGTTTTACTAATTTAATTAATGTTAATGAAGGTAAGTTCAGTTCTAGTATAAGTCTACCTACTGACTTACCTGCTGGTGAACAGAGTCTGGTTTTACATGCTTATGAAAAAGATTTGAATGGTGATATTATTAACGAAGGTACTTTCAACTCAAATGTAAAGATAGCACAGGTTGCTAAAGAAGCTAAAATTGCTTTAAATAAAGAAAGTATCTTACCTGGAGAAGAACTTATTTATACAGTATTAGTTTATGATCAAACTAATCAAGACATGAAGGCTGTTGGCGAGGTTGTAATAGTTAGTTCTGATGGGAAGATTTTATCAAGTAAATCTGTTAGTTCAGGTGATGCAAGCACATTATTAATTGCAAGCAATTCTACTCCTGGTTTATGGAGTGTTAAGGGAAAAGTTGGAGAGATAATTACTAAAAAAGATTTCAATATAGAAAATCTTGAAAAAGTTTCTTTTGAGATGATGAACTCAAGCTTAACTGTGAGAAATATTGGGAATGTATTTTACAATAAATCTATTGAGATTAAAATTGGAGACGTTAGTGAACTAAAACAAATTAATCTTATGGTTGGAGAATCTAAGAGATATCGCCTTGCTGCGCCTGATGGAAATTATGAAGTTAAGATAAGTGAAGGGATTGAAACTGAAAGTTTAGGTTCTGTATTTTTGACTGGAAAAACTGTAAGTGTACAAGAAGAAGCTAAAATGAAATTCTTAACTTCTACAGTGACTTGGGTATGGGTCATTATATTGATATTATTTGGGTTAGCTGTCGCATTTTATTATAAAAAGATAGCAAAATCTGACTTTGTAGGTAAAAAACCAGATTATCCTTTGTTAAATGCTTCAAATATAGATAGCGTAAATAGAAAAGATATTGATAATGGTAGAAAGGAAAAAGTAAATGTTGTGAGTTTGAAAATTAAAGGTTTGGCTGAATTTATGAATGAAGATAGCTCTGCTGGAGAAATTATAAAAAGAGTATTACAAGAAACTAGAGAGCTAAAGGCTAAAGTTGTGCAATCTGGAGAAAACTTTAATATGATCTTTGCACCTATAATGACTAAAGATACTGATAACTCTCTTCGTTCTGTTAATATTGCTAATTTAATAAAGAGAGAATTTGACGCCCATAATAAAAAATATGCTCAAAAAATAGAATATGGCTTAGGAATACATGAAGGAGATATGATTGTAGAATTAAATAAAGGAGATTTGAAGTTTAATCCTTTGAGTAATGCTATTAGTTATGCTAAGAAAATGGCCGATAGCTTAGATGGAGAGGTTTATTTATCAAATCAGTTACATAGTGCTACAAGAGCTAAAGTTAAAGTTGAGAAGTCAAAAGATGGATTATATTGGAAAGTTAATTCTATTCCAGATGGAGATAAGCATACTAAATTTATAAGAAAATTTATGGAAAGACAAAGTAGAGATTAAATCTTCATGAAAAATAAAATCAATCAAATACTTGATAGGAATAGAAGAGTGGAATTGGACAAAGCATGGGAAAGTAGTAAGACTAGAAGACTTATTATATCTATGATGACTTATTTAATAGTTGTTCTATTTCTTTTTCTTATAGAGGCTCCAAAACCTTTCCTTAATGCTCTTGTGCCTACTCTTGGTTTCATATTATCTACCTTAACTCTTTCTTTCTTTAAAAGAATCTGGATTAAATCAATAGTTAGATAATTTAATCAATTCATCTTCGTCCAGGTAGTATCCATTATGGCCTATTTCTCCTTTGAAAGAGCTTGAAAGGCTTTCTATGGTCTCTTCTTCTACACCAAGCTCACTGGCTTTGACTAGTGTATGCGCTTTAAGACAATTTGGACAGCATTTATGCATGGGGCTTGCTTCATTCATTACAGAGTCATCTATGAGGATATTTCTCTCTGCATAATTTTCCATTTCACTAATTAAAGTGTCTGGAAAGATGTGTCCTTTTTTCAAAAGATTAATCTTTGTTTGAATCAAAGCAGATCCAAAAGGAGTTATCACTCCAGATTTTATCCCATTATATCGGGTTTCATAAGCATGTGATAACGTTTTATTTATCATAGTTTTAAGTTCAGTAGCCAAAGAAAAACTTTATCTGGTTACTTGAAGAATGAATAGACTGAATAAATTGAGAGATTATTAGTCGGAGTCATGACTATATTATTAGTCATAAACCAATTACATCCTCTATTTTTCATATATTATTTAGACAAGCTGAGTTTATATATATTTTGTTTTAAAAAAAATAAATCCATGCCGCTAAAATTGCTAAAACTAATAAAATTGATACTATTGTCCTAGTAGGATATCCATCGTTTCTTTCTCTTCTATTAGCAGTCATTTCATCATTTTTTAATCTATTTTCATCCAGGACTTTATCTGCTTTATCTCTTCTTTCTATAGTTAGCTCGTCATTTTTAACTCGATTATCATTCCTAGCCTTATCTGCCAGATCTCTTCTATCTTGTGTAGCAATGTTGCTTTTCATTCTTTGTATATTAGTCATCTTAATTATCCTCCTTATACTATATTTTAGCTAATATACTATATATTCGGGCGCAGTAGTCAAGTATAACTGTTGTATGGAGAAATACTTTATCTTTCCAAGATATCATGATAATATATGATCATTAGTCTTCTAGAGAATTAATAAAACTTAAAATTTCATCTGTGTGATTTTCTGGTGTGACATTCTCAAACCTTTTTATGATATTCTTATTCTTATCCAGGATGAAAGTTGTTCTTTTTATCCCTAAATATTTTTTACCCATAAACTGTTTTTCTCCAAAAACACCGTATGCCTTTGAAACTTTAAAATCTGGATCTGCTAAAAGCGTGTGCTTTAAATTATATTTAGTGCAGAATTTTGATTTTGATTTTATGTCTAATCCAGATATACCTATTACCTGCGCTCCATTATTATGAAATAAACTTAACTTGTTTGTGAAATCGACTGCTTGAATAGTGCATCCAGGAGTGTCATCTTTTGGGTAAAAATAAAGAACAAGATATTTGGCGAACATATTATCTAATGAACGTATAACTCCTTCTTGATCTGATAGAGAAAAGCTTGGCGCTTTAGAAAAAGCATGTTCTTTTACCATGCTTATTATGATATCCTTTAAAGGTTATATAGTTATTGATTCTCAGAATTTATGCATGAATTTGGTTAAATCTATCTTATTGTCTTTTATTTCTATACCTTCCTTCTTTAGAATTTCTATCTTCTTTTTTATCCCAAATGCATAACCTCCAAGTTTTCCAGATGAGTTAATTACTCTATGACAAGGAACTATTGGTGCGTGAGGATTTTTATTCATAGCTTGCCCAACTGCACGATAAGCTTTTGAATTTAATGCTTCTGCCAGTGCTTTATATGTTGTAACTTTGCCTTTTGGGACTTTCTTTAAAAAATCATAGCATTTTTCATTAAAATTATCCATGAAATTATTGAGTGAATGGTTGTTAAAAACGTAACGTTAGCTTTAAAAAGCATTTTGATTTTATTGATATATGGGTATAATGAATCCTTGGCATGATGTTGAAATTGGTGATAAGGCTCCTAATATTGTAAATGCTATAATTGAAATTCCAAAAGATTCTAAACTTAAATATGAATTGGATAAAAAGACTGGATTGATTAAATTAGATAGGTTCTTGTTTTCTGCTGTGCATTATCCTGGAGATTATGGTTTTGTTCCTAGAACATATTGGGAAGATAATGACCCATTAGATATAATTATACTAACTAACAGGTCTGCCGCTTATCCGCTGACTCTTGTAGAAGCTAGAATAATTGGAGTTATAAGGATGATTGATAATGGGGAGAAAGATGATAAAATAATTGCAGTTTATGAATCAGATCCTAGATATAAAGAGTATCAAAATATTAATGATGTACCTAAACACTATCTGGAAGAGCTTAAGCATTTCTTTGAAACTTATAAAGAATTAGAAGGTAAGAAGTGTAAGATACTTGAATTTTTACCTAAAGAGGCTGCTATGAAAGATGTAAAGGCAGCACAGGAAATGTATAATAAGAAGTTTAAGAAAAAATAAAATTTTAATTTTTTATTTTATTTAGTGCAGATTTAGCATAAAATTTAACATGTTCTCTTAGATTAAATGAGGAGTCATCTAATTCTTCTAAACTAAACCATTTGTATCCTTTACTCTCTTCATTTTCTTCTATGATATTATCTGATTTTGATTTCGCAAAGTATACTAAAGTTATGTGCTCGTGATTATTGTTTATTCTGTGTCTATTTACAAATTCGGGAGTAATTAACTCTGAAAAATTATCAGTTATTTGGAAATTTTCTTTCTTACCTATCAACTCCACATCTAAACCTACTTCTTCTTTAACCTCGCGTATTGCTGCTTGATTTGGATCTTCATCAAGCTCTATATGTCCACCGACACTTAACCAGAAATGATATTTATCATGCATCCTTAATAATACTTTATTATCATAAACAATGAATACTTCTACTGTAAAATCTATTTTTTCATGAATATGGGACATTTGTCTTTAAGAAATTAGGCATATTTATATTTTTATATGCTAAACTGTCTGCACTAAAACTAGATTTGTGTTACCTGAATGAGTAAAGGGTATTCCTGCTAAAATAATTAACTTATCTCCTTTCTTGGTAAATCCTGTTTCTAAAGATATTTTCTTTGCCTTTTCAATTGAGTCTGTAACTCCTTGAAGCATTTCTGTCAGAACTGGATAACAATTGAATTTCAATGCTGAACGATTATATACTTTTTTATTAGGAGTAACTACTATAATTGGTTGTTTTGGCCTATATCTCGATATCATCTTGGCAGTATGCCCAGATACTGTTAAAGCAACTATTGCTTTTGCATCAATTTCATGGGCTAGATTTGCAGCCGCATTACATATTGAATCAGTTATCTCTTTATTAGATAAGTGGTTTCTTCTTAATGTTTCTTCATAAGGATAATATTTTTCAGTATGCATAGCAATCTTACTCATCATCTTTACAACTGTTTCTGGATGATCGCCGAGAGTTGTTTCTTCAGATAACATAACTGCATCCGTTCCATCAAGAATAGCATTAGCTACATCATTCACTTCAGCCCTAGTAGGAACGGCAGAATTAACCATAGAAGCCATCATTTGAGTTGCAGTAATAACTGGCTTTCCTAAGGCGTTGCATTTTCTTATGATCATCTTTTGAAGAATGGGTACTTCTTCTGCAGGAACTTCTACTGCTAAATCTCCTCTAGCAACCATTACGCCATCTGCTTCTTTTATAATCTCGTCAATGTTCTCAATAGCTTCAGGAGTTTCTATTTTGGCAATAACTTTTATATCTGCTTTTGCCTTTTCTAAAATTTGCTTTAATTCAATTATATCGCTTGCTTTTCTAACAAATGAAAGAGCCATAAAATCTACTTCATGTTTAATACCAAATTTTAAATCCTCTCTATCTTTATCTGTTAAACAGCTAATCTTGAGATAAGCACCTGGTAGATTAACTCCTCTCTTGCTTTTTATTGCCCCACCAACTAATATTTTACAAACTATATTTTTACCTTCAATTCTCTCAACTTCAAGCTTTACTTTGCCATCATTTAAGAAAACTATACTTCCTTTCTTTAGTTCCTTGTTTAATGTTGGATAATTAATAAAGACTTTTGATTCTGTGCCTTCACAAGGCTCTACTGATAAGGTTAAAGTTTTACCCGGAACTAAAGTTACTTGGCCTTCTTTAAAGTCACCTATTCTTATCTTAGGCCCTGATAAATCTTGTAAGATTGCCAAAGGGACCTTTAACTTTTCAGATATCTTTCTAGCAATGTTTATTCTTTTATTATGTTCTTCGTAATCTCCGTGAGAAAAATTCTGTCTTGCTACATTCATTCCTGCTAAAACTAATTTCGTCATTATCTCTTCTGATTCTGAAGCTGGGCCGATTGTAGCAACTATTTTTGTTTTTTTATGTGGTATTTTTATCATCTTAAAATTGTCTTGTCGTCTTTTAAATTTATATTATCTAAATGTATAAGTAAAATATGCTTTTTAAATCTAATTGATGATATTTTAGTAGTTTTTCTTTATATCTTCTATGATACTATCAACATATTCCTTATCAATAATTTCAGCTCGGTAAATAAAGGAATAAGGATTAGGTATTGTTGACCTGTTTAGGTATCTATTTGGAGTCCAGAATTCCCAAACTTTTTCTCCTGAGGGTGTGACTTCGAATGCGTTTGCTTCTGTTCCATAGGTAATTAATGTGTTTCCATTAGAAAGACGTTGTGCAGTACCAACAATTTTTGCATAAAATGATTCTGGATCCTTATCTTTGTATTCCCAAACTATTTCTTTATTAATTGGATTAATCTCAATAACTCTGGTATAATTTCTTTCCTTTTTACCGCCGTTGTCATAGATTATCATGTTCCCTGAAGATAGTATGATTGGGTTGTGCTGTCCTTCTAATATTCCTGGACCGTATGACCAGACAACTTTCTTAGTATCCTTATCTAAGATTATAACTAGGTCTGGTGTTCTAAGACTTATAAGCCAGTTACCTTCTTTGAATCTTGAATCATTTGAATTTGTATTTTCACCGATTACTGAAATAGAGTTTAAATGGAAATAATCATAATCTCCAGGATATTTCTTAGAATATGTTGAATTAGATTTATTTATCTGGAAAGATGAGGGCCTATCAAAAGGCAATGTTTTGTAATGTCTCTTTAATTCTTCTAAATTTTCCCAAGTAGAATAATTTGAAATATAATTACCATCTAAGTCATATTCGATAATAGTATCAAATTCTACGCTTCGATTATTGTATTGGTGAAATTCTTTTGTTGATGTTAATATCGTATTATAATTAGTTAATGCAATGTCGTGATGGATGTTTGTATCAACTTCCCAGACTTTTTCATTATCCCAAGTATATCTACCAAGTTTATCTGATGAATTAAAACTATTCTGAGCGATGATATCTCCATTTGAGAGAAGTTTAATAAAGGATCTACTTTTCCAATAATTAATAATATTTCCTTGATTATCAATAATGTGGTCTTCAAACATTATATATGAAGAATTATCAGTTAGATTTTGATTTATTGATGAAACATTAATATTCTCATATTTTAAGCTATTTATCTTAGCCTTTTGATGCCAAGCATATTTATCAAAGAAAATTAAATAATAGCTCAAAGATAAAACTAGAAAAAATATAATTATGCCTGCTAATTTCTTTTTATTTACCATTCTCTTTTTCAACTATTAAATGACTCTAAGACTTTTAAAGATACCTAAAAAGTCAGATTTATAAGGTTAATTTTATGTATAAAATTATGGATGAAATGCATATACTGTTATTTTACAAGTATGTAACTATTGAAGATACTGAGAAGTATAAGCAGGAGCTTCTCGATATTCTTAATAAAATTGGCTTAAAGGGAAGAATATTACTTGCTAATGAAGGAATAAATGGAAGCGTTAGTGGAGATAATGAGCAGACTGAGAAGTTTAAAGAAGAATTAAGAAAAGATTTCAGATTTTCAGATATGGAATTCAAGGAAGATATTGGTACTGATCATCCTTTCAAAAAAACTCAAGTAAAGATAAAAAATGAGATTATTAAGTTCCAGCAGAATGTTAATTTGAAAAATACTGGAAAGCATCTAACTGCTGAGGAATTTCTTGATATATATAAGAAAGAAGGAGATAAAATAGGTAAAGAAATAATTATTTTAGATGCAAGAAATAATTATGAATCTAATGTTGGAAAGTTTAAGGGAGCTATAACTCCTAATATTGAGAAATTTACTGAATTTGCTAAAGTTGTTGATGAACTAGATGAGCATAAAGGAAAGAAGATAATAATGTACTGCACAGGAGGAATAAGGTGTGAGAAAGCTAGTGCCTATCTAAAAGAGAGAGGTTTCAAAGATGTTAGTCAATTACATGGAGGCATATTAACATTCGGGAAGAAATTTCCAGATAGTGTATGGGAAGGGACTTGTTTCGTATTTGATAAGAGGATGGTGAGTGATCTGAATACTGAAAATAAGACAGTTATGAATTGTAATATATGTACTAGGCCTTGTTATTATTATAATAACTGCGAGAATCATCCGTGTAATGAGTTTTGCTCTCTTTGTCCCGAATGTAAAGAAAGTTATGCTGGTTGCTGTTCAAAAGAATGTTTTGATAATGTGCAGATAGTTAAAAAAGAGAAAATAATTTTAAAGAATTAATTTTTCATACCGAAGCTATTTGATCTTGTGACACTTTCTACTCCTCTTAAAACTTCAGCATATATCTCATCTCTTTGATTTACAGGTGATACTGAAAGTCTTTTATCCCTTGTATTAAATCTTGGATCCATTCCAAAACTACCTATTAAAGTTCTGTCAAAGAAATCAGGAACAAAATGTGAAGGAGCACGAATTCTATAAACATTTGTACATCCTTCTATTTTAAAGAGAAAAGAATAATCTCCAGTTCTATTAACTTCTTCAACTATTACATAACTTCCAAAAAGCACAGTCCCGGGAATTGTATCTGCGGGCTTTGCGAAATGTCCCCAAAATATATCATCTTTTTGTAAACTCCTATATGCTCGTTCATCTCCTACAAATTTTATATTTAAGTTTTTATCAAGTGTAAGTCCCATTTTAGTCAGTTAGTATTTATTCTATTCCAAGGTAATCTATGATTATGGAAAAAATCTGCATTTTTTGCTATTGCTCTGTATAAACTAGGTCTTCTTAAATTGAATCTATTTACTGCATCCCCTATTGTTAATCCCATCTCACCCCTAATTCTTTCTTCTAATTCTTTCTGAGGTAATCTTCCAGTTCCATTCGTTACTATGTTTAAACCTACTCTATCATCTCCTATTGCATAGGATAAAGCCACTCTAGCGAAATCTGCACCATACTTATTTACAGCTAAAAGTGCTATATTTCTTGCTAAAAAAGTCCCGGTGCCTGATGGCTTTGAAGGATCTTCACCTGAGAATGAATCTTCTGCTACACCGTAAGATCCGAACCCGTCTCTGTAAGGTTTAGCTTCTCTACTGCCCTCATCAACTCCCCATCCTCCCCTATGCCACGCTCCTGCACCATTTACAATTATTCTATCTGTTTTTAGATGTCCATTTAAACCATATTGAGTTGATAAAATGCCTAATCTTGAATCAACTATCGCACTTAACTTATCTCTTAATTCTGATAATCTAAGACTATTTTCATGTTCTGCAGCGATAGTTATCTTTTCTACGCCTATTATTTTTGCTCCCTCATATCCTACTTCAACACCTATTTTACCATCTGCCCTTAGATCTTTTAATTCTTTAACTCCTGAAGATTTAGCTAAATAACTAGGCACTTTCCCATTATTTCTATAAATTCCGTCTATTACATCTCTAATATCTACTGCAAGAAATCTTTCCCAAGGTAAATTATTAGGACTATCTTTATAGGCCACAGCAATAGGATTACCAGAATCTCCAGCAGATCTGTTAGAAGCTAAATTTGTTGACTGCGGTTTAAAGTTAAAAGATACCTCTAACTGTCTCGGGCTTAAAGAAGAGTTATGTATTAAGTTATAAGTATCTAAGGCTATCTTAGCCATTTCTCCTTCCAAATTTCTTCTTTGTAAGATAAAATCAGATACTTCTCCAGAAAGCCTAACATGGGGTTTTCCTTTTCTTTCTGTCCCAGAAACTCTTAGATCGAATCTTGCTTTCCTATTTATTTCCAACAAATGTGCTGCAAGGTAACTGGCAATTATAGAATCAAATTCATCTGGCTTTCCCATTCTCCCCACTTCAAAAGCGTGATGTATAATTTCAGTCATCTATTTGAACAATAGAAATCTATTTAAGTAATTAATTAGTATATTTTACTGATAAAGGGTATAATATTATATATAAAATGGAAGAAATTAATAAAATGAAGATAGATATTGTTGATAGGAAGATTCTTGCTTCTATTGAAGTTGATGCGAGATTGCCCATAACTAAAATTGCTAAACAGGCAAGAGTATCAAGAACTGTTGCTGAATATAGACTTAAACAGCTTGAAGAGAAAGGAGTAATTAGAGGGTATTATCCTTTATTTGATCCGAGTAAATTTGGATTAATGGTGTGGAAATTGTGGGCATCATTAAAGTCTGTTAAAAAGGATGATCGGAAAAAGTTCTTTGATTTTATTGGGGGAGATGAAAGAGTATGGTGGTATGCTGAGTGCACTGGAATTTATGATGCAGTTATATGTGTATTAGCTAAGAACCCTCATGAATTCAATAAATTTTTTAATAATCTTCAAGAAGAACAAGGAGAGGTAATAACTGATTCTGCAATTTTGATAAATGTTAGTTTTGAGTATCATACTAGAGGTTTTCTTTTGAATAATAATTCTAAATTAATTGGAAGCTCATTCCAAGAAAAACCTGAAATTCAAATATTGTCTAAAGATTCTTTGAAAATCGCTAAATTGCTTTCAAGCAACGCAAGAATTAATTATGCTGAGTTAGCTGAGAAATCTGGGAAGAATGTAAAGACTATAAAAAAGATCATTGGTGAATTTCAAAAATCTGGATTGATAGTCTATTTTAGGCCTTCAATTGATACAAGTAAAATGGGTTATGAATATTATAAAGTTTTATTACATCTGCATAATCCTCAAGGAGGAATATTACCTTCTATTGTGCATTGGTGCAGAGCTCAGAAAAATATTAGTGCAGTAATCTCTTGTGTAGGTCCGTGGCAGTTAGAATTGGAAGTTGAAGTTGATACATATAGGAATCTTTCACTTATTTTAAATCAATTAAAGGATGCATTTCCAGAGGTAATAAGAAGCTACGAAACTCTCTTAATAATGAAAGAAGGTAAGTTTGATTTGGATTTGATTGATAAGATAAGTAAAGATGATTGAGTTTAATATTATCTAGTGGAAAAATGAGAGATTGTTATTTATAATACAATATTAATATATTATTTGAGATAACGTTAATTATATTATTTTACTTGCATCTTGATTTATATCATAAAATCTAATTTATTTCCTAGAGTTATATTAAACTCATCAGATAATCCTGCATTTATCTCCAGCACATATCTTGCTTTTGCATTAGGATTATATGAGTTGCATGTTTCTTCTTTGCAAGGTTGTGCATTGTTCTCTATGTAAACTACCTCCTTATTTTCATCTAGCCAGATAATGTCTAATGGAATAAGTGTATTTTTCATCCAGAAAGGATGAATTCCTTCTTCATCGAAGATAAATAGCATTCCTTTATTTGAATCTAATTGCTCTCTGTACATTAGCCCTTGTTGTCTTAATATAGGAGTATTTGCTATTTCAACTTGAAAACAAGTTTCTTTTAAACAGACTTGTTTGATATTATTTAGATCATATTTATCTGCATTATTGTAATTTATTATTAATAATGCTATTAAGATTATTAGAACTATAGAGATTATATGTAATTTATTCATTTTCTCTCTAGAATTTTTATAATTCCATTATCGGCATCTACTTCAATTAAGTCTCCATCTTTTAAGACTTTAGTTGCATTCTTAGTTCCAATAATGCATGGAATACCTAATTCTCTTGAAGCAATAGCTGCATGACAGGTAATCCCTCCTTCATCTGTCAAAACGGCAGCGGAACGTTTCATTGCAGGAACAAAATCAGGCGTTGTCATAAAAGTAACTAAGATATCTCCTTTCTTTACTTTATCGCTTTCGTTTGAATTATTGCATACTTTTACAGTCCCTATAACTTTTCCTTTACAAGCAGTCTGACCTTTAATTTCAGTAACATTTTTAGTATCAATTAATAAATCATTATTCTTCATATAATCTTCAGCTTCTTTTCCATATAACCAAGTTATTTTCTTTTCAGCTGAAAACAAAACGCAGGGTTTCTTTCTTAGTTCTATTTCTTCTTTTAATTTAGTGTCAACATTTTCTTTTTTGAGAGAAGAGGTTATTTCTTCACTTGTTAGATAATCAAGATAATCTCTAGGTATTTTAAGTCTTTCCGCAATTAAAGGCTTCGCATTATTTTCTAGCCATGGATGACTTCTAGTTTGGTTAGTTTTCTTTAGCTCTTGCAAATATGCTAGTTGTCTAAGGCATTTTATTAGATATAGGATATCTTTCGGTAAATTGAGAGATTTCTCAAACTTATTTCTCTTGGCTATTCTATCTTTCTCATTCTCTTCTTGTTCTTTTATTATGGCCTTTGGCTCTTTACCTTTCTTTAGGATGAGATTTATCTTATTTAGAAAATATCCTTCATCCCAGACTATTCCTGAATTATAACCAAATGGTATTGAAGAAAATTCTTCAGTATGTCTTTTTAACATGCCATTTATATTAGTTGGTAAAGATTTAATTGAATTAACTTTACTCAATTCAGAATCTTTAATTTTTTGTGCTATTTTTAAAAGAGATAATTCCTCTCGATTATTCTCTGTTTTATACTCAGGGGCATCAAGCAGTTTCGATAATATATCTGAAGGATCATTTGATATTTTCTTCAAATGTTCTAATATTCTGATTTCTGTTGAATCAGCTCCAAGCCACCAACAAGGTATATTAGTTATAGAAAATTCTTCATAAGTATCTACAAATTTCTTATATCTCTGGGCAATTTCATTGTTAGAAAGATTTTCTATCTCTGAAATTGGAAAATTCTTCTTTATTGAATCTGAAATCATATTTATGTTCCCTTCCGACCATTTTATGAGATTTTTCAAATAATCTCTTTCTTTTAGGAATTTATCAACAAAATTGTCTCCTATTCTCTTAAACTGCTTATTTGTCTCAGCAATTATTACTATGTCTTCTTCTCTTAAGGCGTAAATTATTCTATTTATTCTATCTCCAAACTCTTTTCTTGCAAAATTAGTCGCTAAATAGTCAATCATTACTATTGCTGGAAAAATTATCATGCTTTCTCTAGGTCTTGCTCTGAATATGTGTAAGTCCGAATTCATATAAATCTTAGAAAATCAAGGAATTTATAGCTTTCTAATTAAAATTAAATAGCGAAAGCTTGTTCGGCCATTTCTGTTGTGTCTTCTGATTGGGAGTTATATATCCCTTTCTTTATTCTGTATTGAAGGTCCTCTTTTACTCTTCCAAGTCTAATAATTACTTCTTCTCCTTCGACTGGTTGACCATTCTTAGTCTCTCTTCTTATTGTAGCGACTAGTCCATTATACCCTGATTTCTCAACTTGATAGAAGTTTATTACACTAGAATCTTCCATAGAGTATCCTCCACCCATTCTTCTCATGTTTTCTCTAGTATCTGGATTTGTAGAGTTTAATGCAGCCATATGGATTGCTTCAGCTATTGTTCCGTGAGAGATAACTACTCCATCAGGTCTACCATTTATTACTTCATTATAAATTCTTAATAGCATTTCATCACCCATGCCAATCATATGATTGTAGGGTGTAACTTCTACTCCATCTAATTGACTAGAATTTGGATTTCCAGCCCATTCTTCAAAGTAATATGCTTCTCCTCTCTTGAAAGCTTCAGGGTTCATCTTAATCTTATCATATCCTAAATCGTTTTGTTTAACAACTTTAACCTGTTCAAGATGTTTTTGTGCTAATTCGCTTTCAAGATCGCTTACAAGTCTTGGTTTTGCTCCGAATAAGCCTGAAGTGTCTCTTCTTCCAAGTGCAACTGCAATAGCAGTTTTATTTGTTCTCTTCATTGGACTATGATATACGAAAGTGTTAGCTGCGTTGTATCCTCTAGCTTTTATTAAAGAAGCAGAGCGATTTCCATGTTCATATAAATTAGTTACAGTTGTATTACCATTACCTAGTATTTTTTCATCATCAAGAATATCCATACTTCCAACTCCGTTTGCATTTCTCTTTGCAACTCCATGTCTTCCAACATGTACATTTCCGACTAGTTCTGCGCTATCGAAATTTCTTTCAAGTTGTCTTTGCATTGATGTCTTTTTCATAATTTCTATAAGAATAGCTGGTATTTAAATCTTTCTATTTGATGTCTCTTAAGAGTGGTTACAAAAGGATATTTTATCTTTTTGCTTCTGTGAATAAAGAAACTGGATATTTAGCTTCAAGTGCATGAACTATGTCATAGAAGGGAAGAATATTAACTTGCCATTCTTTACTTCCTCTGAATAATTTTCCTTCTCTAGTCGACTTAGATAAATCTAGAACTGCATAATCTTCTTCCTTAAAAGCACCTCCAAATTCATCTACTGACTTTGGTAAATCTCCTATGTTGTTTCCTCTTCCTGAAGCTATTAGTGCTGCAACCGCAGCATCAGTTATGACTGCATGAGAAGTCACCATGGCTAGATTTCTTTCACCATTACTGTTACGACCTAAATTTGATATTGCTTCTAATGCTGATCCTGCTGATTTTGCAATTACATAACCAAAAGGTAAAATCTCTGTTCCTTCATGTTGTCTTGCATCTAAATTATTTAGACCATAATTTGTACAGACTTTTCCTCCAAGGCCTGCTTCTTGTGTCTCTGCTCGCATATAAGCAGGAATACTTAGTTCTTCAGGGAAAAAAGATAAACCATGTCTTTTATTTACAGGCACTAGAGCTAAATTTGGGAATTTACTATCAGTTAATACATCTGCTTGTGTTAATGGAATTGGGGATAATCCTAGGATTCCTGCTAATCTTGCTTTATTTGTAGCCTCTGTTCTTGCAAGATTACTGTTATAAGTTCTGATACCTCTTATATTCATACCTGGTAGTACATACTTTTGACCAATTTCTAATCCTTGATCGTAAAGAGAACTAATACTGACATCAGAAAGATCATTCTTTCTATCTGGGTGTGTGTCTTTTCTTCCGTGTCTTCCGATTAATACTAAATTTGTCACAACGATATTCTAGAAAATGCCTATTTAAATGTTTCTATTGTTGTATCTTAGAAGGGGTTACAAAATTAGTTATTTTATAACCTTTATAGTTCCTTTATCTGCATCTAGCTCTACTTTATCTCCAGACTTTAGGACTTTTGTTGCATTTTTGGTTCCAGTTATGCATGGTATTTTTAGTTCTCTAGCTAATGTTGAGGCGTGTGATAGAATACCACCAAGGTCTGTAATAATTGCAGAAGCGTTCTTTATTTTGTAAGCATGTTCTGGACGCACCATTGATGCTACAACTATTTCGCCTTTATTTATCTGGGAAATATCTGCAAAATGATGGACAATTACTATCTTTCCTTTTGCCTTTCCAGAATTACCAGTCATCCCTTTTATTATCATGAATCTAAGTTTTTCAGCAAAACTTTTTCCTCTTTCTGATTAAATGTGATAACAAATCTATTGAAGAAACCTTCTCTTCCAAGTAAAATAGGCATTTCTGCTCCATTTTTATTTAGTATTACTTTAACAGGTAGATTAAAAGAATAGTTTTCATGCCCTTTCCCTACGTCTAAGAATACTCTACTTTGAACTGCTTCAACTTTGCCGCCAATACCTGAAGCTTCTTCCCTCTTACCTGATAAATCTAAATCTAGAAGTTCTGCAACTTCTTGAGGTATTACTGAAACATCGGCGCCAGAATCAATTAATGCAATGAATTGATATTTACTTCCATTTCCTGAAAGATTAATGGGGATTGAAGGAGATTTAATATCAATATTACCTCTCTTCACCCTCTTATAACGAAAAGTTAAAGTCATATTAGAATATCATTGTTTCTTCGCTTGGAACTCTGGCAAGAAGAAACTTTCTACCTTTTGAGATTGTATTTGCTATTCTAACAACTTCTTTAAGACTCTTGCCATGTGAAATAACATTATTTTCAAGGATAGCAATCCACTCACCAATATATGGACTCACATCTGCTTCCATAAAGTAATGATAGTTCTTTTCTAATGTTGCTTCTGCCATGTTATTCATAAGTCTTTTAATATTATAAAGGTTGCTTTTTACTCCTATTTTAGAATTTTCACTGTGCCATTATTCGCATCTACTTCTATTAAATCTCCTTCTTTGATAATTCTCGTAGCATATTTAGTTCCTACTATGCAAGGCTTCTTCAATTCTCTAGAAACGATTGCCGCATGAGACATTACTCCACCTTCATCTGTGACAAAGGCGGCTGCCTTTTTCATTAAAGATATAAGATTAGGGCTCGTACTTGGTGAAATAAGAATATCACCTTTATTAAATTCCTGTCCTTTTCCATCCCAACTTAAAACTATTCTAGCTTTTCCAGATACCTTTCCCTTAAAGGCAGACTGCCCTTTCAATTCAGATGTTGATGAGATCTCTATTTTATCTAGATTATTAATTATCTCAGTTACGTCATCAAGAAAAGCTATATTCTCTTTTCCGTTGATATTCTCATATAAATAATACTTTCCCAAGTCCTTTTGTTGCTTTCTATCTCGTATATTTGAAAAATCTCCCTCTAGTAATTCATTAATGGTTACTATATCTGCATAAGATTCATCTTTAAAACCTGCCTTTCTTAATTTCTCTATAATTAAACTTCTAGTCACTTCTCTTTCAAAATTAGCTAAATAAGAGACTGATCTTAGCTTTTCAGCTAATTCTTTAATTTCTTTGTTTTCTATACCTATCTCTTGAGCCTGCATATAAATAAAATATGGTAGAATTGTTGAATGAACTATTAAGTCAAGCTGAAAGTCTATTGCTTTTCTTAAATCTGAAAAATACTTCTCATTTTTTATATATTTATCAGCTTCCTTATTCAATTCAAAACCTTTCTTTAACAAAATTATACAACCTTCTATATTTTTTGAAATAAAGTCTCTTATTGTTGATTTGAATTTATCAAGCTCTTCTTTTACTCTGTAGCTTCTTGTTGTATTCTTAGGATATTCTATAAATAATCCTTTTAACATATATGCTCCTATTGCTTTCTTTATCTGATTTGAACTGTAATATTTTTGCCACATAGTAGTTCCAAAGAAATTAAATGGCCTTGTAAGATAAGGTACCCATTCTAAACTGTCATCATATAAATCTTTCATTTTATTATTCTCACAATACCTTTTTCAGCGTCAACCTCTACAACATCTCCGTCCTTTAAGACTTTGGTTGCTATTCTTGTGCCTATAATGCAAGGTTTGTTCATTTCACGTGCGACAATTGAAGCGTGAGAAGTTATCCCTCCTTCATTTGTGATGAATGCGGCTGCCTTCGCCATTATGGGTACGAAGTCAACTGAAGTCATTGTTGTAACTAATATTTCACCAACATTTAATTTATGAAAGTCTTTTGAGCTTAGAATTACTTTAACGATGCCCTTGATTTTTCCCCTATTTGCACTATGGCCTTTTATTATCTCTTCCTTGCTATCATTTGTTTCTGGCTTTTTATGTGCCTTTATGTAATTCATTAAATTCAAGCAAGTTTCTTTGTCTAAGAAATTATTCATAGATTTATCGCTACTATACATTCCAACTATCGCTCTATCTGTTACCAACTTCTTTATCGAAAGCTTTTCGCCTTTTATGATTTTAGTCATCTCACTAGGAATAAGATAAAAACAATCTCTCCAATTGTTTGAATCAGACATCTCGGCTATTCTCTGGAAAATAGGCCTATAACCTAAAGAAACCGTTGAAAATACATTCTTTCTAAATTCATTAAGATAAGTTCCTTCTGCAATTGCTTCTGCAAGAATACTTATTTCCTTGTCGTTAATCTTTTTCAGTAGTTCATTTGATTTCTTTGCTTTGTTATCGTGCTCTTTATTTGATATTTTTAATTCTTGCTTGCAGTTCTTCTTAAGAAAATTGTCTAATTGAGATTTTGCATCTTTTTCTGTCCAGGGCTCTTCACACCAATTTACTGGAATGTTCCTATAATTATTCAACCAGACAGAAATAAGTGAGTTTACTTCTTTCTGTAAAGCTTTATTTTCTTGTATTTTAATTCCTATTTTTAACATATCAATCTGAGATTTGAATAAGGGTGTGTGTTCAGCAGGATATGTGATAGAACCTACAATCTGAGGTATTTCTTCCTCAGTGTATCCTTTATCTTTTAGTTTTTGCATTAAAAGGTCTGCTCCTTGTCTACCTATTGTTGCAGTAACCATTAAGCCTGCCGAGAATATTTGATAATCCTTGATAAAATCCTCCCAGCTCTTTACAGTTAACTTTTTATTACATTTATCCAGAGAAGATAATAGATTTTTACCTAAAGTTTCATATTTTTTCTTGAGGGAAACAATTTTCTTCTTAGTATCTATTGCTTTTAGAACTGCTTGGGTGTATTCTTGGTAATTCGGATTACGCATGAATACTGAAGTTTCAGTTCCATTTGTTGTAATCTCTAAAATTTCCAATTTTGCATCAATTCCAAAATCCTTTAAATGAAAGTAATGACCTATATTTGCAGATTCTTGATGCCAGAAAGACATATTTCTAGTAACCGTAAGAAACCATTCCTTTCCATCAATTAAATTGGGCTTATCAGTATTCATAGTTTTTTCACAACTCCTTTATTTGCATCTACCTCAATTAGTTCGTTGTCTTTAAAGATTTTTGTGGCATTATTGATTCCCACTATACATGGAACTCCCATTTCTCTGCTTACTACTGAAGCGTGTGCTGTCAAACCACCCTCTTCTGCTATGATTGCAGAAGCTTTTTTCATTAAAGGTACGAAGTCTGGGCTAGTGTTAGTTGCAATTATTATGTCTCCCTTGTTGAATTTATGGAAGTCTTGTGTGCCTAGAATTATTTTTGCTTTTCCAGTTACAAGACCTTTGCAAGCAACACGTCCTTTGAATTCTCTCTTATCTAACCATTCTATTTTTATGAATTTTTCTTCAAATTCATATACATCTTTCCCAGTTAAAGTTATACATTTATCTGGAGTTATCATTACTAAAAAGTTCTTTACTCGTTCTTCTATTGCTTTCTCGTCAAGTTTTTCTCCATTAAGCAATTTTACTGTTTCATTAGGCATTAAATCTTTTACAAAGTCTAAACTTTTGCTAGTTCTTTCCGAAATTTCCTTGAATAGAACTTCTGCATGATTTTCAAATTCATTTATAGAAGATTTATAATAGTCTTTAAGATAAGTAGATTCTGCAGCTGTATCTGCTAAAAGCTTTTCCTCTTTGTTGAGCTTTTTCATTAAATCTTTTCTCTTATTTAAAGAAAGATTCAATTTGTCTTTAAAAGATTTAAGCTCTTTATCAGGATTTGATTCTAGAGAAGTTTCAAATTCTTTTTTATAATCTGATAAAGTTTTAGGCTGTTCATTATAGTATCCTAAAACTCCAAAACAATAAGATGTGTGTATTTTTTCTAGCTTTTGATCTATTTCCTTTTTCTTTATTTTTCCTGATTTTGATTTAACTGCTAAATCTAATATGGTTAAATGCTCTTGGACTGAGAATGTATGTCTTTCACTTGTTGATAATATGCTTATTCCTTCTTCCCCTAAGTTATTATCTTCAACTATTTTCTTAAGTTGAGGCATTAATCCTCTATCAATAAATCTCAGGGTTGATGCTACTTTGAAGAATAGTTTTAGATGGTTGTAGTAGAAAGTTATCTTATCAGATAATTGCTTATTTGTCCAGGATTTTAATTCATTTAATTTCAAACCGTTTATACCCTCTTCTTTAGTTTTTGTTGTGTAAACCTCTAATTCTTTTAGAAGTGAATGATTATCTAGGTACCTCTTAAGAAAGATTATTGCATCTTCATCGCTTTTTGGAAAGAAATACCATTTCACATTATGGTCTTTTGATATACCTACTCCAGGCATTATTCTTAATGGCCAGTTTTTATGATCTTCAGTATACTGTTGGATAATGGTATAATTGACATATCCATAGCATTTTCTACCTCCTTCTGGTGAGGCGTGCCTGTCTTTTAGAAATGAAAAGTCTGTCTTTTTTTCCATGTTGGATATTAAGGAATAAGGTTAAAATACCTTTGTTTCCAAGAGTATTTATGAATTATAGTTCATCTTGATTAAATTTATAAGACTAAAATATACCTATAATTTATGCAATTAGAAATTATTAAGGAAGATATTACTAAATTGAGTGTAAATGCTATAGTAAATGCTGCAAATAACGGGCTGCTTGGTGGTGGTGGTGTTGATGGAGCTATCCACAATGCTGCTGGACTAGAATTACTTGCTGAGTGTAAAGAGCTTAGAAGGGTTGCTTATCCTGGAGGCCTCCCAACTGGACAAGCAGTTGTAACTAAGGGATATAATCTTCCTGCTAAATATATAATTCATACTGTTGGACCAATCTATGATGAAGATGAAAATCCAGGAGAATTATTAAGGAGTGCTTATGGAAATTCATTGAATCTTGCGGAAAAGCTTAATCTTAAGTCAATTGCATTCCCAGCAATTAGTACTGGAGTTTATGGCTATCCAAAACAAGAGGCATTACATATTGTGGCAGAAGTTATGAGTTCTTTTCCATTTAAAAGTTTAGAAAGAGTTATTCTCTGTTATTTCTCAGAAGCAGATAGAGAAATGGCTGAAAAAACTTTTCGTAAAGGTAAATGAAAAGCATTAAAATGTGTTATTTCTTGTAATTGATATGAAGAATAAAATAATCTATCTGGATAATGCCTCTACAACTAAGGTTTATCCTGAAGTTGTTAATGAGATGAATAAATATCTGCTTATTGATTATGGGAATCCGGGAAGTCCTAATAAAATGGGAGAGGATGCTTTGAAGGTTATTAATGAGTGTAGGAAAAAGATAGCTAGTGAATTGGGATGTAAGGATAAGGAAATTATATTTACCTCTGGAGTTACGGAAAGCAATAACCTTGCTTTATATGGAATTGTTAATGCTAATAAAGATAAAAGTAAGAATAAGATTCTAATTAGTAAGATAGAGCATAGCTCTATTTATGAGCCTGCTATGGAATTGAAGAATAAAGGTTATGTTGTGAAGGAAATTAGTGTTAATACTAATGGATTGCTTAATATTGATGAATTGGAGAAAGAAGTTGATGATAAGACTTTGATTGTTTCAATAATACATGGAAATAATGAAATTGGTGTTTTGCAGAATCTATCTAAGATGGGTAAGCTATGTAAGAAAAAAGGAGTTATTTTTCATGCTGACTGTGCTCAGAGTTTTGGAAAAGTTAAAATAAAAGCTAAGGATTTTGGAATTGATATTTTATCTGCATGCGCACATAAAATACATGGGCCTAAGGGAGTCGGGCTTTTGTTTATTAGAGAAGGAATTGAAATTAAACATTTAATGCTTGGTGGTGGGCAAGAGAAAGGAATGAGACCTGGAACTGAAAATGTTGCTGGAATTGCAGGTTTTACAAAGGCTCTTGAGATGATTGGTAAAATTAACAAAGAAAAGATTAAAGATTTAAGAGATTATTTTATGGAAGAATTAGAGATGATTGGTGGTAAAATTAATGGAAGCAAAGAAGAAAGATTATATAATAATGTGAATGTATGCTTTAATGGGTTTGATGCTGATGAAATTGTTCTTAAATTGTCTTTGAAAGGTGTAATGTGCTCATCAAGAAGTGCATGTCTTAGTAAACAAGTAGGTGAAAATAGAGTTTTGAGCGCTATTGGATTAAATGAAAAAGATATAAATGGAAGTTTGAGATTTGTGTTAAGTGAATTTAATAAAAAGAAAGATATTGATGAAGTTATATTTGAACTTTCTAAACTTGTGAAAGTTTAGTACTTAATTAGATAACAAAGATTTATAAATAAAATTTAATTGTTTTTATTATGAATTTGACTAGAATGTTAAAGACTAGTGCTTTGGCACTTGGTATTGCTTCTATTGCTTTATCTGGATGTTCTGCTCCTAGAAAAGTTGAAGCGCACTTACTTGGTATTCCTCTAACTGAATATGCTAAGCGAAATGAAAATCTTGGATTACCAGGGGAACCTAATAAAATAATTGTTCCGGCTTATGATGTAGGTCCTGGATTTTATAGAGTAGCAACAAAAAATAGCGCGTATTCTTCTAATAATGAAGTTCCTTCTTATAAGCCAAAAGAAGAGCCTACTGGATTATTTTTTCTTAGATTTCCTTTAGGTAAATAGATCTCAGCATTTTCTTAACTTGTTAGTTGTAGGTAAGATATATAATGTGATTTTTTGATAAATGAATGTGATGAATAAAAAGAGGCCTGCTGTTGAAATAGAATATCAGAATGATAAGCAATGGATAAATGGAAAGCCATTAAAGCTTGAGAATATGACGGGGAAAGTTGTTCTACTTGATTTTTGGACATATTCTTGTGTTAATTGTGTTAGGACGATACCTTATTTGAAGAAAATATATAATAAATATAAAGGAAAAAGATTGGTTATTATTGGTATTCATACTCCTGAGTTTGAATTTGAGAAAGAAATTGGAAATGTAAAGTATGCCGTTAAGAAGTATGGAATAGAATGGCCTATTCTCTCTGATCCATTAAGACATAATTGGGAGAATTATGGAAATCAATACTGGCCCAGAACTGCCTTGATTGATGGAAATGGGCAAGTTATATTTGAACATGTAGGTGAATCTGGGTATGATGAGATAGACTCTAAGATAAGTGAGGAATTAGTTAAAATGAAGGATATTTCTTCTGATTCTGAGATTATTGTTGAAGAGAAAAGGCAGAGCACATCTGATATGTCTAAAGAGAGTTATGCTGGTACAGTAAGGGGTGGAGAAATTGAAGGATTATCTTGCAGTAAAGAGGGTTGTGATGAATATATTGCTCCTGAAAAAAGACAAGGTAGTAAGATATACTTGCATGGAATGTGGATAAGGAACAAAGAATATGTTGAATTCAACGGCGAGGATTCTGAAGGATGGATAAGTTATAAATTCTATGCTAGGGAAGTGAATGTGGTTATTGGTGGGGTTGGAAAAGCAGAGATTGAGTTAGATGGAAAACCTGCTAGGATTGAGTGTCTTGGAAAAGATGTTAAGATTGTGGATGGAAAAAGCATTGTTTCTATTGAAGGTGCTGATATGTATAATCTTGTCAATTTAAATGAACCCCATTCTAGAGAGTTAAAAATTAAGGCTTTCAAAGGAATGAAGGTTTATGCTTTTACTTTTGGATAAATTTATTAAAAGTATTGAAATTTTATGCCTGTAACCTCTACATTAAAGCTATCTGAGATAGCTTTAAAAACTAGTTTTTTCTATAGAGAGTATGAGAAAAATAGTAAGAAGATCAAGAAGAAAGAGAAAGATGATGTTATATTTAAAGAAAAACAGAGTTAAGCCGAAGAAAAGCCTTAAATAAGGAGATTTCTATTTTATTATATGAAAGGCATATTAGTGTCTTTTGCTCTTTTAGTATTGTTTAGTAGTTTAGCTTTTGCTCAGCAAAATTCAGATGATTCCTCATATAAGGCTTATTTTAACACTGAAATAGACAAAAGTGCTAAAGAGAAAAGAATCCTAGCTGAAGAGCAGATTATTAGAAATCTTGAGGATGAAGCAAAGGTTAGAATGGAAGTTAAAAAAAATGAGAGTAATTTTATTGAGAGAAAAATTATGATTGCTAATAGTGTTAAGGCAGGTTCTCAGCTTAATTTGACTGTTAAAGAAAATGGAAATGCTTCTAAAATAGGAGTTTATCTTTCAGATGGGAGATTTGTAGAAGTTAAGTATTTACCAGATCAAGCTTCTGCTATTGCACTGAAAAAGGTTAATAAAGGGTTGTCTGGTTTGGAGAGTTTTATTGAACTTAAGGAAGTTAATATAAATAAAAAAGAAAGAGTAGTTTATGAGATAGATGCTAATAAGGAGATAAAGATTTTAGGTATATTCAATGGTGATTTAAAAGTTAAAGCTTATGTTGATGCTGAAACTGGTGAAGTTGTTAAGTTAGAAAAGCCTTGGTGGACTGCTTTAGCTAATTAGATTTCTTATCTTTATCTGCCTTTTTCTTATCTTCTGATTTATCTTTTTCTATTTCCTTATTTAAATCAGTTATTTTTGACATATCTAAATCATTTAAATTGAAATCGCTTTTCTTGCTCTTCTTTATATTTTGAAAGGAATTATCGAAGTCTGATTTAGTTATTATCATTTCTTTAGATTTTTCTTTGTAAACTCTCTTTATTGCTTGTAAACCTGAGTCTCTGCAAATACCTTCTATGTCTGCTCCGGTGTAACCTGAAGTTTCTTTTACTAAATGATCTATAGATACATCTTTTGCTAAAGGCATTGTTTTTGTATGAACTAAGAAGATTTGCTTTCTTGCTGATTCATCTGGAATTGGTAAGATGACGTGTGAATCAAATCGGCCAGGTCTTAACAAAGCAGGATCAATTAAATCTGGACGATTTGTTGCAGCTAATATCATTACTTGTTCTAGTTCTTCTACTCCGTCTAATTCTGTTAAAAGTTGATTTACAACTTTCTCTCCTGAATCGTTGAATCCTGAACCACGAACTTTTGCTATGCTGTCAAATTCATCGAAGAAAATTATGCATGGAGCGACCTGTCTTGCCTTCTTGAATATTTCTCTAATATGCTTTTCTGACTCTCCAACCCATTTACTTGTTAGTTCTGGTCCTTTTATTGAAATGAAATTAGCATTAGCTTCATTTGCTACTGCTTTTGCTAAAAGAGTTTTTCCAGTTCCTGGTGGGCCAGATACTAAAACTCCTTTACTTGGTTTTATTCCTGCTTGAACGAAAAGTTCAGGTTTTAATAAAGGTAATTCAACTAATTCTCTTAGTTTTTCTTTTGCTTCTTCTAAACCTCCGACATCGGCCCAAGTTGTATGAGGTTTTTGAATTAGAACTTCTCTCATTGCTGAAGGTTCAACCGTCTTTAAGGCATCTATGAAATGTTGTCTGTTTACTTTTATTTTGTCTAAAATGTCTGTAGGAACTTTATCCTGTAAAGTTTTTAGTTGTTGGAAATAAGGCTTTATTGACTTTAATGCTGATTCTTTGCACAATACTTCTAGGTCTGCTCCAGTATATCCTATTGTCTTATGCGCTATTTCATCAAAATTTACATCCTTATCTAAAGGCATACCTCTCGTGTGTATTTTTAGAATCTCTCTTCTTCCTTCTTCATCTGGAGCATTTATTTTTAATTCCCTATCAAATCTTCCAGGTCTTCTTAATGCTTCATCTATATCATCTGGTCTATTTGTTGCAGCCATTACAACTACCTGTCCACGATTTTTCAAACCATCCATGATAGTTAATAACTGAGCTACAATTCTTTTTTCAGTATTATCATTACTTTCTCCTCTTTTTGGAGCAATTGAATCTATTTCATCTATGAAAATAATTGAAGGAGCATTCTTTTCAGCTTTTTCAAATACTTCTCTTATGTGTTTTTCTGATTCTCCATAATATTTGCTCATTATTTCAGGACCTGCAATTGAGTAAAAGTTAGCTTCTGTCTCGTTTGCTACTGCTTTTGCTAATAATGTTTTTCCAGTTCCTGGAGGGCCCGTAAGAAGAACTCCTTTTGGTGCTCCTACTCCTAATTTCTGGAAAATTTCTGGATGCTTCATTGGCAATTCTACCATTTCTCTTACAAGTTCAACTTCGTTTCTTAAGCCACCAATGTCTTCATATGAAACGTTTGTTGCACGAGCGTCTGCTTCTTGAACTTGGTCTGAAACTACTATTTTTGTATTTGTAGAAATATATGCGTGTCCTTTTGGACTTAATTTTGTTACAACATAAACTAACTTTGTTCCAAAAACATCAATTACTATCTTCTGATTTAATGTAATTGGCTTGTGTAATAGCTTGATATGGAAATATTCTGTTGGATCGTCTGAAAAACTTACTTGTTTTGTCGGAGCTAGAGTTAATTGTTCTGCTTTTGCTAAAATTGTTGATTGAAATGAAACTTGTTCTCCTATAGAAGTTCCTATTGTTGCTCTTGTTGTTCCGTCTAAACGTAAGATGTTTCTTGTTTCGTCTTTTTGTAAACCTCTAATAACTCTTATTGGAATTTCTGATTTTCCTTTTACAATTATTGTGTCTCCTGAGACTAGACCAAGAGACTTCATGGTTTTAGATGAAAGTCTTGCTAATCCTTTATCTATATCTGCTTGAATAGCTTCTGCAACTTCGAGAGTATGTTCTTGATTCTTCATTTTTTAGGAATTCTAACCTCCAATATTCCATTCTTGACTGTATATGAAAACTTCTTTACTTCTGCTTCTTCAGGAAGATTTCTTACAATATGCATTCCTTGTTCTAATTTACTTACGAGATAATGCTTTACTCCTTCTAGATTCTTCTTATTAATTTGAATTTCAAGTTCTTTCCCTTTTGATTTAATGAAAACATCTTCTTCATCAAAGCCAGGTGTTTCTATAATTATGTAGAATGAATCTGAAGTTTCAAGGAATTCTCCTTCGTCTTCTTCTCTTTCTTGTCTTCTTACTACTCTAGTTCTTCTTCCTGGACCTTGTCCGAAGAAAGAGCTTACTATGTCTTGAAATGGGTCTTCATCTGTGAAAAAATCATCTGCCATATTCAGTTTCTCCTAATTTATTTCTTGAGTTATTAGTAGTTACCATTTGTGTATACACAAGGTATATACTCCTTTATAAATATTTCTGTTTGAAAAATTTATCCTCTATTTTTAAGGTTTTGCTACTTTATCCCAGAGATATTTGTGGTATGATTTGTAATTGTCGGCGAGTTCTTTACTTTGAATTACGAAGACTGAAATGTTTTCTCCAAAGAGCATTTGAGCTACCTTATTCCCGTATGTAACTGTTACTGTTGGTGCTCCTGAAAATTCTTTTGGAAGAAACTTTCCTTTAAATTTACCATCTTTCTTCATAAAATCAGCCCTCTTTTCATATCTGAATAAATGATAACTGCCTACTTTCTTTTTTATTCTTCTTTTATTCCAGTCTTCCCAAAAAGCAGGGAATCTATCTGGAACATAAAAACCAGAACCTATCCAATAGATATTATCATAATTCAGCATATCGTCCCAAACTGCCTTTATTCCTTCCGGACCTTTAAATATTTCAGCGAACATTTCTTCTTCCTTAGATTTAAATATATTCTGCATCTCAGGAATTATCTTTGAAACTTTATCTTTAATTTCATCTAAATTTGACTTTTTTTCTTCAATATAACTTAGTAGTTTGTCAGGGTTAGATACTCTAAATGTTCTCTTGCCGTTTTCTTCTATATATGCGACCAAACCCCGCTCTATTAATTTGTTTAAAATATCATAGATGTTCCTTCTATCTATACTGACTTTCTCATGAATCTTATTAAGAGAGCTAACTCCGATGTGTAAAAGTGCATTATATACTTTTATCTCTCCTTCTGATAAACCTAGTTTTCTTAGCACTTCTAAATCCATATTCTACTTAATTCTTTCACTCTTATATATCTATCTATTTTATGGTAGTATAACATTACCATAAATCTTTATATAGCTAAGAAAAGCGACATTTTTATGAAAAACCTAAAGAAGAAAGAAACTGTAAGAATTAACTTAAATGGAATTCATGCTCTAATTGGTCAGCCTAATTCCTATGGTTCATCAAATCAATGTAATTTAGAATCATCAGTTTTAGTTTCTACTCTTAAAAAAAGACATTTAATAAGTGATGCTACGAGGGCTGAGTTAGGGCTTGCTCCGCTTGAGCAAAAAATAGTGCAGAATGATTCATTAATCTTGCTTGCTCAATCACCACCAAACGGATTTTATAATATTCCGATGGGCTTGCCGATTACTTCACCTGCCCAGAATGCTCCTGCTTCTTTTTCTCAACCTCAAGTACGACCGTATCAGGTGCTTGCACACGCTGTTGGTAATATCGGGAAAGATGCGTTGAAAGCTGCGTATGTGCCTGTTAAATTAGTTGGGAAGGGTCTTGCAGGGATTGGTGGATGTGCTCTTTCTCTTGCTAGTTTGGTTCCTCAATATGTTATAGGTAATTGCTGGTATGAAACACGTAAAAGAATATATGGTGGAGATGAGACAAAGACTGAAGATTCTGCTAGATTATCTAAAGTAATAAACTTGCTCGGAAGTATTGCTCTAGGAGTACAAGGATGTGCTACTTCTCCCCATAGTGAAAATGCTTCTGTTGCTTATGCATCTGGTGTCAGTTTCTTATTCTTGGAAAGTATAGTTAGGCAAGCCTTGCGTGAAGGTGATCATCGTATTTCTACTAAACATCCTTCTCCAGGAAGTCTTCTAGGTTTACCACTTACTGCAGTTATTGCGAGTGGATATGCAACTAAAGATTATCTTGCTAATTCTTATCAAACTGCTCGACAAGAACTGTTGCAAAAACAGGCACAAACAAGAAGGAGACAACCATGAAAAATAAACTTGCTAGTCTTGCTGGAGCATTTGCTTTAGCGGGCGCGGGAGTTGAAGCTAAGGCAGCAGATATGGGTATAGGGTCTAGAGGACCTACATCATATCAATTTGATCAGAGAGTTAGTTATTCTGATAGAGAGTTAAATGGAAATAGAACTCAGGCATCTACTGGAAATTCTATTTTCAAATATTGGAATGGTAATGAGAAAGGAATATGGGCATTTCTTAATGTGCCTTTTAGAGAAGTTAGTAATAATTCTGGAAAGAGTTCTGGGCTAGGAGATGTTAGTCTGGGAATTGGACCTAGAGGGAGAATTGATTTAGGAGAAAATGGAAATCTGTATTTACTTAGTTATGTTGGATTGAATTTACCAACTGGGGATGTTGATAAAAGACCTGCGCTTGGAAATGGAAGACTTGATAAGAAAGTCGGATTATTTTCTACTTATTCGACTTCTGATAAAAGATTTGGTCTTGATATTTCTCTTGAATATAACTTTACGGGAGAAAATAACCTTGGTGTTAAGCCTAGTGATGAATTATCTGCTGGAATGATTGTTAGTGGTAAGATATCTGATAAATGGAAATTTGGAACTGGCGCTGTTGGAACTATGAAACAATATGGTAAGAATGATGGAGATCATCAGTTGAGTTTAAGAGGAATTTTAAGATATGATCATTCGAAGAAATGGCATTCTGTCTTTATATTAGATAAAGATGTTTCAACAAGAAATATGCCAAGTGGATTTAATACTACGGCATTAATTAGGTATAATTTTTAATATGGACATAGATGAAAATAAAATTGAATTATCTAAAGCAAAACTCTCTTTATTAGAAGCATATTTTCAAAAAATCAGAACTCGCTTTCCTGAATTAAATACTCATAGGGAGATTTTTGTCTTCAGTTCATTAGAGAAGATAGTTAATAATCTCGGTAACACTGAAAAATCAACTACAAAAGAATTAGATAAAGAAAATCTGGAAAAAATTAGAAAAGAAGCAGGATTGACACAGAAAGAATTGGCTATGCAATTAGGTATTAATGATTATAATATTTGTAGATATGAAAGAGGAGGGCTATGCTATCCTCCAACTGGTCGTAAAATGAGTAAGTATGTGGAATGGTTAAAAGAAAGAGGATATAACTTCTGAGATAGTTTTATTAATTATGCTTTCTCGAAGAATAAATGAAAGGTGAAATATTATTCGGACCTGCAGGGTTAGGCCCTGTCAAAACAGCTGAACAGGTGTTGGAGAAGTATCATAAGCTTGGCTTAAAGGCGTGTGAAATTGCTTTTACATATTCTGTTTATATAAAAGCTGGAGATGCTGTTAGAATTGGTGAGATTGCTAAAAAACTCGGAATTGAACTAAGCATACATGCACAATATTGGGTAAATTTGAATTCTGCTGAAAAGGAAAAGAGAGAAGCTACAAAAAAGAGAATTTTACAGTGTTGTGAAATTGGAGAGTTGCTTGGAGCTAAAGTTGTTGTATTTCATCCAGGCTACTATGGTGATGATAGAATTAAGGCTTATGATACAATCAAGGATGGAATTATTGAAATAATGAAAGAGATAAAGAAGAAAGGTTGGAAGATTCAAATAGCTCCTGAGACTATGGGTAAAATTAATGTTTTTGGAAGTATTGATGAAATTTCAAGGCTTGCAAAAGAAACTGGTTCTGCAATATGTATTGATTTTGCACATATCCTTGCAAGAGATAAGAAAGTTGATTATAAATTAATTGAAAAATCTTTTCCACAGAAGGAATGGCATGTTCATTTCTCTGGAATTGTGTATGGTGAAAAAGGGGAAAAACACCATATTAAAACTGAAAAGAAAGCTTGGAAGGAACTAATTGATAACTTGCCTAAGGACAGAAAGATAAGAATAGTTAATGAAAGCCCTGAAATGGTTGAAGATGCTGTGGAAGGAATGAAAATTTGGAAGAGTTTTTAAAGCGCTCTTTTTGATTTAATTTATGGATCGCAGAGCATTTGAAATTGAAGCTAGAAGAAAAAATCTTACTGATATGTTCCTTCAATTAGTTTCTGAAGATGAATCATTTAAGTTAGCACAGAAAACTGTAAGAGATAGTAGAAATACTGCTGGGCCGAGATATCTTGTTGGTAGCTTTATTTATAAAACTTTAATAAGAAATTTGTACAAGCCAACCTTAGAAAGACCTAAGGAAATTAATTATGTAGTGGATAGACATGTTCAAAAACATGGTATGGTTATTCCAGATAGATGGAAAATTAAAGGTAATGACTGGGGTGTGCCTCAATTGTGCACAGCTGATAGGGGAGTAGTGACTATTACTACATTTAATAGCTTTCATTTTATAAGAGATGGACAGAGCGCTCAGAGAATTGGTAGTTATTTTAATAATGTGCCTTTTAATCTAAATGGAATAGCTTTTGATTTGCAAAGCGATAGAATAATTGGCAAGCAAGCTATAAATGGTATCAGTGAAGGTATATTTAGATTATCTAATCCTGAAGCCGTTAAACTTTATGTAAGGAAAAATGGAATAAATAACATTGACGAATATGCTAGAGATAGGGCTGAATCTTTTGGATTGAAATATGTAACTAGTGAATAATTTGAAAATTAAACCTCTTGCCTGAATCTTCTTTGCTCAAACTCTAAACTTATTAATTCTTTTTCCATATCAACTAATTCATCTAATGCTGTAGAAGTAGAGGATTCATCTAAATCTTCTATTTTTCTTGATTTTACTATTCTTGTAAAATCTTTTATAAATCGCGATAAGGGACAATCTTCTTTTATATATTGTAAATTAAAGAAATAATCGTTTAATCCTGAGAATCTATATCTAAAGTATAAACCATCATATAAATCACGCACTGCTTTAAGCTCTCTTGCTTCTGATAAATTATCAAATATCATTTCCTAGTTCTCCTTGAAATTTATCTAATAACCATTTTCTTTCAGATCTTCCTTCATAACAGTCTAGAGAGCTTGGCGAGTATCCTTCTTTTCTTTGGGGCATTTTATAGTTTTTATTAACTCTTCCTGCTAATGTGAAAAATTCAGATATTTCTGCTGGCTGATAACCTATAACTTCCAGGTATTCTTGCATTCTAGTGCACATCATATCACCACGAGTTATTCCTTTTTTCTTGACATTTTCATTTGGATCTTCATTTATCCATTCTTGAGGATCTTCGAGATAATTGCTTATGAATCCTGAAGCAGAATTTTGTTTTGTCTCCCATTTGGCAGATAATAAATGTAAATGAGATTCTAAATTAATAGATTTTCTTCTTTTTCTTATTTCTAATAATTTTTGAGATAAATCTATTTCATGTCTTGTTGGAAGTCTTCTTTGGTGATTCATCTTCTTGACCTCTGTTTTGTCGTAAGATATGGTTTAGTTATTCTCTTATCTGGATAAAGAATTTGTAAGTTTCTCATTATCTCTGGTTGCACAGTTATTCTTCTTTCAAGAACTCTTTCTACAGCGTATGGAGTCGTACCTGTAATCTGGGCAGTGTCTGAAACATCATAACCATAATCTTTACTTTCATATATCTGACTTGCAACTCTACTAGGAATTTTATAGTTGCTTTTAGATTCTCCTTCTTTTCTAAAAGTGCAAGCAAGTTTTACATTTCTATCTCTCTTAGTATTTCTAATTATTGTTTCTACACATTTTTCTGAATTTAAGAAAAATCTAATGTCTTCTGCTGAGAAAGTTGTTGAACTAGCTCTTTTGAAAGCTCCTTTTTCTTCTTTAGACCTTCTAGAAAGAGAACGGATATCATGCAAACCTGCAAGTTCAAAATAACGACTTGTACCGCTCATATCCTGGCCTGCTTCTTCTATTAAAGCATGTAATGATTTTCCCTCTCCTTTTTCTCTTGATTGATAAAATCTTAAAAACAGATCATATAACTTATTCAAACGTTTTTTATCCCCATATTCAACCTTTAAATGAACTTGTGCAGCAGTTATTTCTGCTCTTTGTTCTGGAGTTAAGTCAGGTTTATTTGCTGAAAGACTAAATATATCGGCCTTTAATGTGTTGATTAAATCTTCTCTTCTTTCTGCTAAAATTGGCTGACTTTTTCCTTTTTTAGCTCTGTTTCTTCTTTCACACCATAATTTATGTTGCCCACTACCTTGTAAATATTGTTCAACTTGTTGACGACTCATCCCTTTGGCTTCACCCATTTCAACTGTGCTTGCTCCTTGTCTACATAATCTATCTAGTGTTGGATCTCCGTCATTCTCTAAACTATTAAATAAATCTAACGCTGCAAGACCTTTAACTGGTCTCTCTAGTAAATATATATCTCCACCCTCAAATTTACGTAAAACATGATAAAAAGAAAAGGGAGTGAATCTAAATTTTTCTCTTACTCTGAAGATGTATTGTTCTCCAGTTCTTACGGATTGTAACTCTCTTTTAATTGCTTCATCTCTAAGCGCTATAAATCTCTTACCTAATAATGATTTAATAGTAGCAGAGGTACTTTCATTAGTCTTTCCCATCTTTGAAGCTATATCTGTCAAAGATACTCCTGCATTAATATCTGCTAATAACTCGGCCCTGAGCCTTTCTTTTTCAGCTTCTGGTAGTTTAGTTACTGATTGATAAATAGTTTTCATCGTGCTTTTCCTTCAAAGATCTTGAAGATACCTCCGTTTTGTTCTGTTCTAACTCCTTCGGAATAATCTCTTAAAATATTAAAAATATCATTCGTCTTATGATATGTTATTCTTGGATTTCCTGCTAATTCTGGATAATTAGCATTATTTATTTTATCTGCGTCAAATGTACTTATGAAATATCTTCCTTGTGGTTTTAGTAAGCTAAATATTGAAGCTAAAGATGTTTCTAAATCCTTTACGTTATGCAAAGCCATATTGCATAAAACTTCATCAAAACCATGAGATTGAGGAAAAGGTAATGTTGCAGGCAACGCACCAAATAATGTAAATTTTATATCGTTTGGTTTTGTTTCTCCTAAAGATATATTTGGTAAGCCATATTTTTCCTTTAGTCTTGAAAGACAATATCTTGAAGTGTCTACTCCTACATATGTCTGTTCCGATTTTAGATGCGGAATAACTGCATCTCCTAAACCGCATCCTATATCTAGGACTGATGATCTTTCTGGAATGGATTGGACTTTTCTTGAAATTCTTGGATTTAGACTTAAATGTCTTAAACTGTCTTCTGAAGACTCTGAATAATCTGCCCAAGCTTTTGAAATTGCTTCTCTTTGGGCATACCAATTTTGGAAGGCAGATAAATACTCCTTTCTTCCTAAATCTCTTCTACTTTCATCTTCATTTATCCATTCTCTGAAAAGAACTCTCATTTCTGGAGGCATAATCTTTGCAAGAGGAAAAGCAGTTACGAAATCTCTTATGTGAATTGGTTTTGTCGTCATTTTAGTTTTCTCACTACTTCATCTCTTTCATTATAACATAATCCATGTAAAGGACATTCTCTGCAACCATTTTTTAATTTTACTTGTGATAAATCTAAACCTTGATGAACGCATCTATTGTTTTGGGCTTTCTGACCTAAATATGCTTCAGTTAAAGCTTCTGTGAAATTTGTGTGTGGATAAGTCGGATCTTCCCTCAAACACATAAAATCTTTTTCTCCTCTAGGTAAAGAAGAAGAGACTATTGCTACAGAAGCTAAAGAAGGCATATCTTCATATTTGATTCTGGCGCTTCCTGTATGAATATCTTGAGCTAATCTTTCTAAAACTGTATATGGTAAAAATGGAATGTTAAAATGAAAGTGTTCTCTTTCTTCTCCGATTATGTATTTGTCTGAGTGTGATTCTCCTCTTACTGGAACTTCTCCAAAATCTGGATCTAAAACTGTTGGAACTATGTAAAATTGATGGATTACTGGAGGTTCTTTAAGATCGTTTATATGCTGAGGATTCATTTTAATTATGACCTCCTAAAACAGGTAGTAAGTAAGATTTGTTTATGCTTTTATCTCCAGTCATCTTTCTTAAATTCATTATAATTCTTGGCTCTACTTCTGACCTCATATCTAGTGCTCTTTCTATTCTTTCTCCAGTTAGTGTTGGTAGTATCTCGCATATTTTTCTTTGAGAATAATTATTATCAAGAGCATAATATATTTGACTTGCCAATCTGTAAGTTAAACCTGCTTTTTTTAGGCTTGTAAATATTGGGTCTTGACGTTTTCTCCCACCAAGTTTTTGAGCTACTGAAGTAAATGATGTTCTAATTTCTCCAAAATAGCAAATGTCCTCTGCTGAGAAGTCAGTGTAAGATGCTCTATTTACCATCTGTTCTTGTTCTTGAGTTAGTGGATGTTTTTCCCAACATAGTGGTCTTAAACCTATTCTCTTAAGATGCCCTTGGATTTCCCCCCCATTATTGAAACCAGCTCTCTTTGCTAATTCATTAATAGGAATTTCCTCTCCTGCCTCATCTGCTGTGAAATATGCATGATACAATTTTTTTATTCTTACTGGATCTCTTTTTTTATGCTGTTGTAATTCTGCATTTAAAAGTGCGTAAGCTTCTTCTACTTTTTCATCAATAGATAGTTTTCTTCCATCATCAATAGAAGATTCCATTAGTTCTTCTAATACTTCCTCGCCCCAACTCATTTTATCTCCTCCTGTTTTACTCGGTCATTCATAGTATTCCATGCCTTATAGGCTGCTAGTTGATGAGAATTAATATTGTAAGCTGTGCAAATATCTGCATCTGATGCAGATTTATCTCTTAACCAAGAATAAATTTCTAACTTTTCTTCATCTGAAGGAGATCTTGTTCTCTCTGTTCTTCTTGCTTCTTCAATGGTTCTTTGATCTGGAGTAAGTTTAATTCTTTGAGGTATGCATATAGATACTGCTCTGTGATAAAGGTCTGCAATATCATCTATTGCTTTTACTAGTCTTTTATCATGATATCTTTTATGATTAAGCTGAGTACTTAGTGAACCCTCTTCATAACCAATTTTAAAAACATCTCTGGTTAATAGGGGTATATTTGTAGGGAATCTGCCAAACTGAAATAAGTCCATTAGCATATTACTACCAGAATTACTTGTATAGCTATATCTTTCAATATCTCTTGGTATATATCCTTTATGAGCCTCAAATACTAAACTGCCTATTAATGCAGTAGCGCGTCTCTCAGTCATAACTTTCATAAGTGCTTGTTTAACTTCTGACTCCATGGTTATGAAAAAAGCTTGTTCAAGGCCACGACGATAGTCATCTTCGCTTCGATCCCTTCCAACAGTTAGTTGACTTAAAAGTTCCTTAACTTCTCTGTCCATGCTCTCGCTTCTTACTACTTGTTGCACTTCCGATTTACGAGGGTGATCTGAAAATAGACTTCTTGAAACTGGATAATTTAAAGTACCTGATGTTAGCGTATTTATTGTTTCAACGGTAATTCCTTCACGTAAAGAAGTAAGATCTTCTCCATTTTGAGCCAACAAAGACTCTATTCTTCCTATTTGTTGTCTGAGTTCTTCTGATGGTGTAAGATGATCAAATTCTCCACGGCTAAATGATTTTATCCATTCAGCTTGAAGAAGACGTCTTGCTAAATCGTATTTCATTCTTTTTGATTCACGATTACCAAAATATACTGTTGAAAGAACTCCTTGTTCTCTAAGTAACTGACGAGAGGCAATTGTTGATAGTGTTAATACTTCTGTAATTGTCTGTTGTCCTTTATAGTCTAAACTAATTATATCAAATTTCTCAGGTGTACTTAAAAAATAATCATGTGCATTTACTTGTTCTACCCTTATTCCCAAGTTTGCTCTTCTAAGTCTTTCGGCTTCTTCTTTACCTCTTTCCAAGCCAATAATATTTGCTCTTGGAATTCCTAATGGGTCATATATCTCTTTAACTTCTAATGCCTCCTCGCCTTCTACTTCTGCACCTGGAAAACAAACTACTTTGATATCTTTAGGTTTTTTGAATTTTGTATGAATTTTAATAAATTCTCTAAATTTTTCTCTTGAAAGTTGCTTTGCAGGATCATTATATGTTTTGCTCATTTTTATAAAATCTCCTTATTATCTTTTTTGTTTTGATTCTTATTCCTTACATTCTTTTTATGTTCTCTTTCCAATTTGATTAATGAGATACGTGCTCTTTCTGGGTTTGCCCTTGTGACGCTTAGTATTTCAAGAAGCCTGATAAGTATCTCCTCGTAACTTTCTCTTGGATAGCGCTTAAGATGATCTATACGAGACTTTGTTTGATTGGAAAGTTTGATAGTAGTTATTTTATTGGATGCTATTTGCTGAGTGTTTTGTTCTTGAGTGCTATTTTCCATTTTCGGTATACTTTGGTATACCTATATAAACTTTACGATGACAACAGATAAAGAGACATTATGTAGTGACAACAAGGTTTATATAGGCTAAATAATGTGTATAATTAACTAAATTTTAAACAAAAACCATGGAATTCAAAAAACAATTGGTTTCACTTGTTGCATTCGTTGCAATGTTTGCCTTAATGGTAAGCAGTGTAAGCGCTTTTGCACAGATAACTAGCGTTGAAGTAAGTGGTGTTGAAGGCCTGTCCGCAGGTTCAAACATCTCTGTTTTTGCTGGAACAACTGTCCCAGTAAGAGTAATCTTCACAGCTACTGCTGATGCAAATGATGTTAGAGTGAAAGTTTGGCTTTCTGGTAGCAGTGACTATACTATCGCCTCTGATAGATTTGTAGTTGACGCTGGAAGTACCTATAGCAAGTTAATTGCTGTACAAGTACCACACGACGTTGACCCACAAGAAGACATGAGACTTGAAGTTTCTGTCGAAAGCAGAGCTGATGGTGAAGTTGATAGAGCTGAAATATCTCTTTCTGCACAAAGAGAATCGTACACAGTACAGATTCTTGATGTAGCAGCTGACTCAAAGGTTAGTGCAGGAGACAATCTTGCATTAGACATTGTTCTAAAGAACAGAGGAAGAGAACTTGCTGAAGACACTTTTGTCACAGTAAGTATCCCTGCTTTGGGTATTGAAAGAAGAGCTTATTTTGGTGATATGTCACCAGTAGACCAAACCGATCCATTGCCTGAAAAAGAAGACGCATCTACAAGAAGGTTGTTCTTAAACATCCCTTCTAATGTACCAGCTGGAATATACACTATTCAAGTTGATGCATTTAATGCCGATTCTAAGACAACTGTAACTAAAAAAGTTGCAGTTGTTGGTGCTAGTGACTCAAGCAGAATTGTATCTGCCTCTACAACTAAAACAGTTGCAGTTGGCGAAGATGCAGTTTATTCTGTAACAGTCGTTAACACAGGTAACAAAGTTCAAGTATACGATTTAAGTTTTGATGCACCAGCTGATTTATCAGTTAATGCTGAAGAAACTATCGTTGTTGTTCCAGCCGGAACAAGCAAGACTGTAAAGGTAATGTCTTCTGCTGATAAAGCAGGAAAATATGCCTTCGTAGTTAGCGTGAACTCAGACGGATCACTTGTAACAAAGCAAAACTTTGTAACAAATGTAGAAGGAAAGAAGAATTCAACTGCAAACGCAACTGTTGTATTAACAGTTGTATTGGCGATAATTTTCGTCGTATTGCTAGTTGTTCTTATTGTACTTTTAACAAAGAAACCACAAAAAGCTGAAGAGTTCGGAGAAAGCTACTACTAAAGTTTATTCTTTTATTTTCTTTTTTATTTAACTTATAGTGGCTCCGAATTGTATCTCATATTATCTTGATATAATCATATTAAATTAACAAACAAAAAAAATGGATGAAATACAACGTATAATAACTGAGAATGCTCCAAAACCTGGAAATTATAGTCAGGGTATTAAAGTAGATATTGGTCCTGGTTGGATGGTTTATGTTTCAGGTCAGACAGGTAATGTAGTTACTGGTCAACAGGGAGTTATATCTGATAGTATTATTGAACAAACTCGCCAAGCATTAAAAAATATTGAAGCAATTATTATAGAGTCTGAGGGAGATAGAAAAAATATAGTCGATATGACTGTTTTCCTCAAAGATCTTAAAGCAAAACCAGATTTTGAAATAGCTTATTCACAATTCTTTCATGGCCAACGATATCCTGCTAGATCACTAGTTGAAGTTTCTGATATACCTCTTAGGGGAGAGGGATGTTTAGTTGAATTGAAAGCTATTGCATATATTCCTAAATAATAACCCATTATTTTTATCATACAAATAATTAAAAACTAATTTTATAAGTGCATTCTATGCAAAATAGATTATGGATGTTAGATTGTGATGGAGTAACTTCAGATTTTCAAGATGCCGCTATTAAATGGCATAATATGTCTTATGGCACTAAACATAGAAGAGAGGATATAACTCAATTTTCTCTTGGGAAATTATGGGGATGCGATCAGGGAGAAGAGCTTAGAAGACTTGATGAATTTTATCAAACTGATCATTTTGATAATATACTTCCTATATCTGGTGCTCTTAGAGGTGTTGACTCTATTAGACTTTTAGGAGAGTATTATAGGGTTATGACTCTTACTGCTAGGCCTGAAAACCTTAGAATTAAGACAAATCAATGGTTCCAAAGACATTTTCCTAATAGATTTGAGAAGATAATTCTTTCTGAAGCTTATGGTGGAAATGGAGGAACACATGCTAGTAAAGTTGAGATTTGTTTAAAAGAAAGAGCTTATGGTATAATTGAAGATTCTAGTGTCAATGCTATTGCAGCTCATAATGTAGGAATTAGATCTATTGTTCTTGATCAGCCTTGGAATAGGCGAGATGAATTACCTGGTGGTGTTTTAAGGGCTAGAGAATGGGAAGAAGTTCCTGAATTAATTGCTAAATATAGGGACTAAAAGTTCAGGGAACTTTTAAATATCGCTTTGTTTACTAAATTAAGAGATGGTGTATGTTAAAAGATTGGTGATGCATGGTTTTAAGAGTTTTGCAAGGAAGACTGAGATTGAGTTTGGGCAGGGAATAAACGTTATCTTAGGTCCTAATGGTTCTGGAAAAAGTAATGTATCTGATGCTTTATGTTTTGTTCTTGGAAGGTTAAGCATTAAAAGTATGAGGGCTGCGAAGGCTAGGAACCTTCTGTTTATGGGTAGCAAATATATCAAGCCTGCAAGAGAGGCTGTTGTGGAGATTGTTTTTGATAATTCTGACAAAGCTTTTGCTATAGATAAAAATGAGATAAGTCTTAAGAGAACTGTAAAGTATAATGGGCAAAGTACGTATAAAATAAATGATGAAACTAAAACTAGAATTGAAGTTATTGAAATGCTTGCTCAGGCAGGTATAGATCCTTATGGATTTAATCTGGTTTTACAGGGGCAGATTCAGGCTATTGTAAAAATGCATCCTGAAGATAGAAGAAAGATTATAGAAGAAGTTGCAGGAATAGCTATTTATGAATCTAGAAAAGAAAAAAGCCTGAATGAACTTGGTAAAACTGAAGAAAGATTAAAAGAAATTGGTGCTATTTTAAGAGAAAGAACTGCTTATTTGAAAAATCTTGATAAAGAAAGAACTCAGGCTTTAAGATTTAAAGAACTTGAAATGACTGTTAAAAGAAGTAAAGCATCTATACTTTCTAAGAAGATAAAAGATAAGGAAAAAGAACTTGATTCTTTGAAGAGATCTATTGAAGATAAACTTGAACAACAGGATTCTTATAAGAAAAAGGTTGAGAAGACTCAGGAAGTTTTAAGTGCTCTCAATAGAAAGATAGAGGAGATAACTAAACACATACAGAAGTCTACTGGTTTGGAGCAAGAAACATTACATGAAAGTATTGCTAATTTAAGAGCAGAGATAGAAGGTTTGAAAGTAAGAAAAGAGAATTATGAGAATAGAGTTAATGAAATTCAAAGAAGAATAAATGAGATGAAAAACTCCACTCCTGGTCTTGAAGCAGAGATAGGTGAATTGAAAAAAGAGTCTCCTATGATGGCTAAGAAAGGAGAAGAGTTGAAGAAAAAGAAAGAAGAGCTTGCAATTATTGAAGAAGAAAAGAAAAAGATGCACACTATAAAGTCTGAGCTTAATAATATCAGAGAGAGGATAAAAGATAGAGAGAGAATGCTCGCTAGAAATGGAGCTGATAGCGATAATATAGTTAAGCAGCTTGGAGAGTATGAAAAGCTTATTAAATTTAAGAGTGAAGAAGAATGCTTAAATGCTTTAAAGGAATATAGAAAAAATCTTGATAAAAATCTGAAGGAATTAGAGATAATAAATAAGGATATGGTTGGATATGAAAAATCTATATCTATTGCTGAGTCTGATTTATCAAGAGCTGAAAAAATAGCTCATGATGTATCTAAGATTGATACTTGTCCTTTGTGTCAGAGTAAGATAACTGAAGAGCATATTTCTCATGTAAATTCTGAACAGGTTAGTGTTATCTCAAAATCTAAGGAACTTATTTCTGATTGCGTCAGAAATCTTAAGAATGGGGAAGGGAAAAGTAGAATGCTTAAAGATGAGATAAGAGAATTTGAGGTTAGCATATCCGAAGCTGAGAGAGAAAGTATAAGGCATAGAGCTATGAAAGATAAACATGAACAGTTAAAGAGGGCTGTAGAAGAAGATAAAATCATAAGAAATGAGCTAAACAGTTTAGAATCTAAGAGAAAGAGTTTTGAAGAAAAATCAAATGATGCTTATAGTGTTGAAGAAAGATATCAAAATAAAATCATGGAGATTGAAGAAATCTCTGCAAGAACTGAGGAAGATATTGACACGACAATATTGTATAAACAAAGAGAACTTGAAAATATGCATTCTATAATAAAAAGAAGTAGTAAAGATATAGAAGAGCTTGGTCAGACAATTAGTGAAATAACTAACAGTTTGAAAAATAAAATGGATGGTTTGAGTGAGAAGGAAGGACAGGAACAGGAATTGCAGAAAAGATTTAAGACATTATTTGAGGAGAGGGAAAGCACTCAACATCAAATTCAAGAAAGCAATTTAGAGTTGAGTGAAATAAATCAGAACATTAGAGCTATTGAAGACCAGGTTAATTATCTAAAAATTGGAAGAGCAAAATTAGATGCTGAGAAAGAGTCTTTAGAGATGGAACTAAGTGATTATGCTAATGTTGAACTTGTACAGGGAAGTATTGATGCGCTTGAAGAGAAAATGAAGAAAGCACAGGAATCATTGATGCAGATTGGAAGCATAAATATGAGGGCTTTAGATGTTTATGAAGAAGTAAAGAAAGAGTATGATATTGTCTTTGAGAAAACTCAAACTCTTGAAAGAGAGAAGTTGCAGATTATGGAAATTATTGCTGAGATTGATAATAAGAAGAAAAGAACTTTTATGAAGACGTTTAAAGCAATGTCTGATTTATTCTCTGAGAATTTCGCTAAACTTTATACAAAGGGAGTTGCATTCCTTGAGCTTGAAAATAAAGAAGACATATTTGCAGGCGGAGTTAATATTGTTGTTAGATTGGCTAAAGGAAAGTATTTTGACGTTACTTCTTTATCTGGTGGTGAACAGACTCTAGTTGCTTTGTCTTTATTATTCGCTATCCAAGAGTATAAGCCATATCACTTCTATATCTTTGATGAGATAGATGCTGCTTTAGATAAAAGAAATTCTGAAAGACTTGCCGTGTTACTTAATAGATATATGAAATCTGGACAGTATATAGTTATTACACATAATGATGCAATTATTATGAATGCAAATACTCTTTATGGAGTTAGTATGCATGAGCAGGTTTCTAAAGTTCTTAGTTTGAATTTACAGGAATCATTGAAAGAAGTTAAGCAGATACAGGAGAGTGAAGGTGCTGTAAAACCAGAGATAACTATTGATTCAGCGCCTTTATCTGAACAGACTTTGGAAGAAGGTAGTAGGGAAGAATAATTAGCTCAAGAGACTCAAAGGATAGCTTCCGAAAGAATGCACTTCATTGCTCTTTGATATTTCTTTAAGTGCGTTTGATACATTAACATCTTTTTCTGAACCATCAATTTCCATGAAAAACTCATATTCACCTAGTTTCTTTCCTAATGGTAGAGATTCTATTTTTGTAAGATTTATATTATTGTCTTTAAATGCTTTAAGAATGTTGAATAATAACCCTGGCTTGTCCTGATGAGGGATGATCATTAAACTTGTTCTTAGATTGTTTTCTTTTTGAGTTATAGCTTTTTTTGATATTAAAATAAATCTTGTTACATTGTTATGATTATCTTCTAGGTTTTCTTTTATGATATTAAGATTAAAAAATTTAGAAGCCTCTTTAGAACCAATTGCAGCATATTCATGATTCTTTGAAGCAATTTCCATTGCTTTTGATGTACTGGCTACTTCTTCTGTTTGTATTTTTTTATTTGCTGAAAAGAACTTTGAGCATTGTCCTAGCGCCTGAGGGTGAGAGATAACTTTTTTGAAATTACTTGAAAGAGAAGCTAAGCAGTGATGAATTGGGAGATCATATGAAGATAGTATTTTAAGTTTGCTTGAATTTAAGGCATATATTGATTCTCTTACGCTGCCCTGAAGCATATTTTCTATTGGTGCTACTCCTAACTCTGCCTCACCTTTTGAAACTGCGTCATAAATGTTTTCTATTTTGTGGCAAAATAAAAAATCTCCATTAGGGAAAACTTTCTGTCCAGTTATGTGAGAATAACTGTACTGTCCTAAAACTGCGATTTTTTTCTGTTCTGCCATGTTAGTATACCTTTTTTTTATTTAAAAGCTTTATAAATTCACCTGTTATGTTTGAAGAGCTTTCTATTATCGGTTCAAAAATCATCTTTGTATTTTGAAAGAAATCTTCAAAAGAATCTTTATCGCTCTTCTGAATAATTTTATTTAAATCAAATGTGCTCTTTGTTAAAGCAGACATAACTGTTTTTGTGTAAGGATTATGAGCCATTATATCTGAATATAATTCTTTATCTTGTGCGAAAAGTCTTCCTAATGTAAAAAGACGAAGAAGATAAGCAGGAGTAGTATGTTTACTTGATATGTCTTTTATATTTAATCTTTTCAAGGTCTGTCCAAAAATAAGATTTGAGAGATGATTTAATGCTTGAACGAGAGCCATTTGTTTATCATGTTCTTCTGGTGTTAAGATATCTACTTTTAGATCCATCTTCTTGAGAGTCTTTTTATACCAATCTAAATAGTTATTTCCTCTAATTGGGCAGAGAATCATATTCTGATTTTTCAAGCCTGCTGAAGGTCCAAATAGGGGATGGCTACCAATTACTTCTGCTTTTGAATAATGCTCCATTGCCTTACATGGATAAACTTTTACTGAAGTAAAATCAGAGATTAAAGCATCAGGTCTTACAAAAGGCCCTATCTCTTTGATCATGTTTATTGTGGCCCTTATTGGGACACATATAATTACTACATCTCCTTGTTTAGCAGCTTCTATATTTGTTAAGGCTGTGTTTCTTCCTGAAATTAAAACTTTATAGCCTTGTTTTCTAAAAGCTTTGGCAAATAAAGAACCCATTTTACCCCGTCCTCCAATGATTGAAATTGTTTTAGGTTTTTTTTGCTTCATTTTCCTTAATGTAATTTTTTAGATAGTCTTCCTCTAGTTGAAGTAATTTATCAATTATTAATCTATAAAAACTTCTTACAAATAATGGATCTTTATATCCCATACTTTCCAGTTTTTTTGTTCTATCTGCTATTAGGCTTTCTTCTCTTTCAACGTCTTTTAGAGGCCTTCCTTGCTTATGCTTAGCAAGAGCAACGTGATTTCCAAGTTTGAATCTTTTAACAAGAAGCTCTAGAATAGCACTGTCTATCTTGTCTATTTCTTCTCTTACTTTACTTAGATCCATATTAATTTTGATAGCTGGAAGTATTTAAATTGTTTGAAATGGAAAGGTTTAAATTCTTATGATCTATGTATTAATGATGTCCCCACACTTTAAATGCCTCTGGATGTAAAGAAAACTATGATTTGCTTATAGTTGGGACTGGAATTTCTGGAAGTGTTTTAGCTTATGAAAGTCAAAAACTTGGTTTAGATTATTTGATATTGACCTCTGAAAGAAATTCTTTAGCTAATACTAGTTCTATGAGTAATGCTCATTGTAGAATTCCTGATAAAAATCAAGTAGAAGAATGTGTTAGACTAAGTGTAGAAAAATGTGGAGATTCTGAGGATTGTGTGAGATATGTTTACGAAAGGGCAGATTTAGCTAGAGAATTGTATGATGAGCTTGGGATTGATTATGAGAGAAGAAGTTTCGGAATTATTCCTATAAGAAAAAATGTAAGACAAGGTTATTCTGTTTTGAAAAAGTTGCAAGAAAATATAGAAAGTATAAATGAAAATACTAAATTAGTTGGTTTGTACAAAGAAGGAACATCTTACAGAGCAGTTGTTCAACAAGGACTTGAAAGAAAAGAGATAAAAGCAGATAAAGTTATTTTTGCAACTGGTGGTTTTGGGGGACGATTTAAAGATAGTGACTGCTTTAGATATAAGGATTATAATTCTCTTGAAGTTGCTAAGAATGTTGGAGCGAATTTGAAGAATCTTGAAAATGTATTTTTTCATCCTTTTGGATATAATAATGGTAAATCTATACTCACTGGGAAAGAATCAAGTGCTGGAGAATTTTTCAAGGAAGATGGAAGTCTTTTGTTTACTGAAGAAATGAGCAAATTAGTCAGAGCAGATAATTATCATGAAAGATTCGAAGATTTAGAGAAAGTTGTGGAAGCAGAAATCGGGAAAGGAGGCAAGGTATTATTCAGGTCAGATGGAAGAGAAATTGTTATTTCCCCATCCGCACATTATACTGCTGGAGGTATAGAAACTGATAAGTATGCTCAAGTAAAAGGATGTGAAAATCTTTATGCAATTGGAGAGTGTAGAGCAGATGGCTCAAGAAATGGGGGAAGATTGCCAGGATACGCATTTACTGAATCTATTGTGCATGGATTGACTCTAGCAAGAAGTTTTGCTGGAGAAATTTAAAGTCCTTCTAAAGTACCTTGATTATTTTCTGGATAAAGTGCTTTCCATGTTGCCCAGGATTTTCTAAATATTCCTGAATCTTTATGCTTCTTACCTGATTTCCTTAAAAATTCTTTTGTGTATGGGTCGCTTGGATAACCTGAACCAAAATCTCCAAATTGTTTTTTTAAATCTAGCAAGGATTCTTCTCTTGCACATTTAGCTAAGATTGAAGCTGCAGAAACGCTTATATGATTTGCATCTGCTTTATGTTCGCAATGTAGTTCAATATCTTTTTCTTTGAGATAACCTAAAAGGGTAGCTTTCCAAGCGTTTGTGTTTACAGAAGGACAGTCCACAATTACTTTGACAGGTTCTTTTATTCCTGTTAAAAGGAAATTTATTATCTCTGCAGTTTTTATTGCTTCTAAAGTGTTTAAGTTTAATCCTGAATTTACGGCATGATCTATCTGTTCAGGTGTTGCTTCAACAATTTTAAAGTTTTTTGAAGCGTCTTTTATTATTCCTGCTAAACTCATTCTCTTTAAATGAGTAAGGGTCTTTGAATCTGCAACACCTTCTGCCTTCAATTCTTTTTCAACTGACTTTTCAACTAAGACTCCTGCTAAGAACATACTTCCTAAAACAGGACCTCTGCCAGCATCATCAATTCCAAGTATTAACATGATTGTGTTATGAATATAATGTATAAAAAGTTATGCTGATGTAGTTAGTATAGTATGGAAATGTTTTAAAACAAGCTAATTTCTTATTTCTAACAATGAAAAGTAGTCTTTTAAGTGCTCGTAAAGGGTCTTTACGTGTTCCAGATATTTTGAGGGGTATGTCTAGAGATCAAATGACTCGTGAACATCCTTCTTATGATGGTTTGCCTAGAACTGGTCAAGATAAAGCTCTTAAATTTGCAAATAATTATTCTAATTTTTTGGATAGTGCTCGTATTGCTCCTGATGTAGTTGAGAAAGTTAGAGGTATGTTTGAAGAATATAAACCTAAAAATTCTTTCTTTATGACTAATCAGGATGAAACTGCATTTGCAATAGTTAATTATGGTTCTCAACCTATCAGTGATGGAATAAATATAATTTATAGCCATACTGATTCTCCTTGTCTAAGAGCAAAAGTAAAGCCGATTACTTTGCAATGGGATCCTTCATTAAAAGAATTGCATACTGGTGTGGAAATTGATACTATGGGTTATGGTGGAATTTCTCCACATCAATGGGCAGGCCATACTTTAGAATTGAGAGGATGGACTATTAAAAATAGAGAAAGAAGACCTCTTCCTAGAATTTTAGTTTATAGTCCTGAAGTGTGTGCTCATACTGACCAGAGATCTAGTTCTAAAACTGAATTTGATGATGCCCACAGGCAAGAAGGCCTAGATTTAGTTACTGGTTATAGAAAAATACCTGATTTTTTAAAAGCATTAAAATTAAATAACGAAACAGATTTTGCGCGCTCAGTTGTCTTCTTTGTTCCTCAAAATAAAGTTAATAATATTGGTCCTTACTTTATTAGTGGTTATGGACATGACAATCGTTCTTGCGTATATGCTAGTGTTAATGCGGCTTTGGAAAGTCGAACAAAAAGACCAAGTATAGTAATAGGTTTTGATCGTGAAGAAGTTGGAAGTGAGGGTCCTGGAGGAGCAAATGGAAAATTCTTTGAAAAAGTTTTGGACACGATGTTGGTTGGAAGTAGAACTGTAAAAAGAGTTGAAGACATTACATCTGGACTTGAAAGAAAGATATTTGAAAATTCTGTCGCAATTGATGCAGATACTGATGTTGGATCTACTCATAAAGAAGTAGACATCATTGATCAACATAATACTCCTCGTCTTGGATTTGGAGTTATATTGAATGCGAGCGATGGTACTTTTTCTGGAGATCAAGTCTCTCCACATTTGGTAGATTATGTCATGGGCGTCTTACAAAATAAAAAAGTTATCTTTCAACCTGTTGGTTCTGCTATGCCTGCTGATCAAAGTCATGAGACTCCATCAGCAAATGAATTCTTTGTTAGAAGAGGCGTACCTACAATAAATATAGGAATCCCTGTTGGAAGTTTACATAGTCCTGCAGAGCTTCTTCACATTGGAGACTTGTATTGTGCTAAACAAGCATATAGGGCATTACTTGAAGCTTGATTTAATTATCCTATAATAAAAAGTATTTGAAAATCTTGCCTAATTTAAAATATAATAGCAGCGAGTGGCTCACGAGAACAAAGTTCTCGGATCCTGCAACACTTTTTGAATAGTGATTGCAGTATTTGAACCATTCAAATCCACTGAAAAATATAATAGCAGCGAGTGGATTTGAACCACTGACCTCGAGGTTATGGGCCTCGCGAGCACTCCAGGCTGCTCCACGCTGCTATAAGATTATTGACGGGAAAGAGCTTTTAAACCTTGTCGTTCTTAGTAGAGTATGAAAAAAGAGAATATCTGGAATATACCTAATGCATTGACTTTTGTAAGAGTAATTGCAACATTCATACTTATTTATTTAGTTTTTGCTAAAGCGAATGTTGTTTCAATTGTAGTCGTATTTGTTATTGGGGCACTGACTGATTTTATGGATGGTCAGATTGCAAGAAGATTTAATATGCAGACGGAATTTGGAAGAAAATTTGATATGATTGCAGATAGATTCTTACTTATAGGATTCTTTTTTGCTTTAGTCTTTGATTATCAGGCCGGAGGAGATTTAAGTAGAAATAATATGACTGAAATACTTCTTTTACTTTCAAGAGAAATTGTTAGTTTCCCTTTTGCAATAGTTGCTTTTGTGGCTAACAAGGAAATGCCTCATGCCAGAAATATAGGAAAACTAGTTACTTTATTACAAGGAGTGACTTTACCTATGATACTGCTTAGTAGTGTATACTCCATATTTGATTTTTCAATTTATTTAGCCTGGTTAACTTGTATTTGCGGTTTAGTTTCAGCCGGGTATTATGTTTATGATCTACAAAAAGGAGGTGTGAAATAAATGGTTAAATATACAATTGAAAAAGAATTAAGACATCATATTGTAGAATGGAGTGCTACTTTACTGAGCGTAGTTGGAGCTATAATAAATGCAAGTAAAGGAATATCTAGTTTCTATATATGGAGTGTTGCAAATATTCTCTGGATAAGCTTTGCGATAAAACATAAACACTGGGGCCTATTAGTTATGAATGTTATATTCTTATGCATAAATATATATGGAGTTTTCAGCTGGAAAACTTCTTTTGTGGTAAATGGTGGATAAATGAGTGGACCTGGAGATGGTAAGATAAAACTTGGAAAAGCTGATGTGTACCTTCATGTTAAAGGTAAGAGCAATGCATCTGTTACACATATAGATATAGAATTGCCTGAATTGAATGATATATTGAAGCCTGGTGAAAGCACATACGTTGGTGCTAAAGAAGGGGGAGTCTTTATTGGTTTAAAGAAAGAGATGATTAAGAGAGCTGAAGCAAAGATTAAAAAGAATAGTAAATGAATAAAAATATGAAAAAACAAATAATTGTGGCTACATCTGGATACTTTGATCCATTACATATTGGTCATATTCAATGTCTTGAGTTAGCTAAGAAACTAGGAGATAAGCTAATTGTTATAGTTAATAATGATAAACAGGCTGCTTTAAAGAAGGGAAAGGAGTTTATGCCATTTAAAGAGAGAGTTGAGATTATTAAATCTATAAAATGGGTTGATGAAGTCTTTCCAAGCATTGATGAAGATAGAACTGTTTGTAAATCCCTTGAAGCAATAAGACCAGATATCTTTGCTAAAGGAGGAGATAGAATGGCTGGTGAAATACCTGAAGGAGAGGTCTGTAGAAGATTAGGAATAAAAATTATAGATGGGTTAGGAGAAAAAATACAATCTAGCTCTACTTTGATTAAAGGTAGTGAGAAGCATGACAAGGCTTAAAAGTCCTCAATTCTAACAAATTATAAGCCAACGTGGCGCAGTGGTTACCGCGACGGATTGCTAATCCGTTTTCTCGCAAGGGATCCCCCGGTTCAAATCCGGGCGTTGGCGTTTTTTTATTATTAAAAGATATATTTTTAAGCTAAGATTCTGAGCCATTTCCATGAGAGCATTAGTCTTATCTGACTTGCATTATGTATTGGGTGATCCAGCTAGTGCTAGAAGACTAAGTGTGATAGATAGTATATCTGGTAAGTTTGATGCAGTTTTATTGTGTGGTGATAATGCTGAATTATCTTCAGATGATTTTCAGAATCATGCTACGTTATTTGGAAATTTAAGAAAGAAATTTGATTGTCCTATGGGTGCTGTTGTAGGCAATCATGAACTATGGGGAAGAAAGAAGGGTGTTAGTAGTTCATTATTAATAGATAAGGTTTTTCCAGCTATATTTAGAGATTATAAAATAACTAGTCTAGAACATGAGAATCTTTCTGTTGGAGACACAACTTTTGTAGGAACATATGGACATTTCGATTATTCTTTATTTAAACCAGGAAATGGAGTTACAATGGATGATGTAAGACTTGGAAAATTTAATACTGGTGAAAGAATAATTGGCTGGGAAGACATTGAAAGTATGGATTGGCCTGGTAGGGCTCATGAAAAAGTTTGTGCAGATTTAGTAAGCAAGTTTGAAGATAGATTAAAATCTGCTAAAGGAAAGAAGATAAGTTTAAGCCATACTATTCCTGATAGTAGTTTAAATTCTTGGCCTGATTCTCCTAAACAATCTTTTATGGGTGCTTATGCTGGTTCAAGATTAATTGGAGATGCTCTGGAAAGAAATGGTGGTGTATATCATTTTTGTGGACATACACATAGCGAAGCACGAGCAGATATTGGTAGAACTAGTGTCTTCAATATTGGTCAAGATGATAGGAAACCTGGAATTAGATATATTATATTGCATGATGAAGAACTAGCTCTGTGTTGGAGTAAATAACATAAGTATTATTTCCTAATAATCCCACATATTATCTTTCTTTGAATATCTTTCTTATTTTTAAAAGGTAAGAAAGATTTCTCTTTAAATTGAAATGATGAAAATCTATTGAATAAAGTAGTTAATTCTAATTTTGTGAAGAAGTGTTGTATTAAACCAGATTTCTTTTCTATAGTGTTAAATTCTATTATTTTTCCAACTTTCTGCCTAAAATCTCCAACCATAAAATCTTCAAATACAACTACTCCTTTATTTCTTAAAACCCTAAATATTTCTTTTATTGCTTCTAGTCTTTCTTTTTCTTTTAGATTGTTCAATATGTAATAACAGATAATTACATCAAATGTCTCTCTTCTGAATGGGAGACAGTTAACATCTGATTTTATTAAAAGAACTTCCTTATTTTTAATGTTTGATTTACAAATATTTATTGCTTCTTGGGAAAAGTCTATCGCTGTAACTGATTTTGGCTTTTGCTTTAAAATAGATAAAAGAGTTTTTCCATTTCCCACTCCCAGCTCTAAAACATTTCTATCTCTTAACATCTCTGGAAGATAAGTGCTTTCTTTCTTCCATTTGTTATCATCATTTTTATATTCTATATCCCAGATTTCTTCTTGAGTTACCATTATTTCTTCTTGAAATTAGATGAAGCTTTTTCGTCGCTTATTATCATTTCAGTATGAGGATAAGCGAAACTTACTTCTTTCTGTTTCTTTATAGTATCATATATCTCTTTGCTAATATCACTCTTTACTCTTGGAAGATCTTTTATAGGTGCATAGAATCTTACCTTGAGATCAATTCCTGAATCTTTCATCTCTACTCTTATCTTTGGTTCTTTTTTTGTTTCTTTTATGTATTCTTGAAGATGTTTTGTTGCTGCTTTTTTTACTAATTCAATAGCTTTATCTAAGTCTCCTTCAAAAGTAATATTTGTAGTGACTTCTGCTAAAACAAAATCATTTACTAAAGTGTAGTTGATTATGTTATGTTCAAATAGAAGATGATTAGGAACCATTACGTTTCTTCCTGAAAGTTCTTCGCTGTTAACATCTCCTCCTACTTCATCTATGTAAACATGTGTTAAACTTATATCATATACTTCTCCTTTTACATTTCCAATCATTATTCTATCACCTATGCTGAATGGTCTCTTTAGAACAACCATGACCCAAGCTGCTACGCTGGTTATTGGTTTTTGCAAAGCAAACCCCAGTCCGGCAGTTACAAGACCTGCCATTAATCCGAGTCCCGTCCAAGAACCCACTGCATAAAAGAAAGCTAAAAAAATTACTATTAGGAAGAATGTAACATTTATTATTTTAGAGAGTATTTTTATGTTGGAGAGTTGTTTCTTTGACTTCGCATTTTGTAATAACTTTTTCTTTAGAAAACTGAAAAAGAAATTAAAAAGAGTAATTATTATTGCTACTCCTATAATTATTTTTAATATAGGCCATTCACTTGTTATCATTGATGAAAAGTCTAATGTCGTAGCCATGTTTCATTATAAATCAGGTTGTTTAAAAACGTTCTCTAGATTAAAATAAAATATATTTTGATTCACCATATAGTATAAAAGGGTTGTTTTTGAAGTTAGGGTATGGGTAAGGGTGTTGATGATTATTTATTGAAAGTTGTAGGTGCGGGTGGAGAGATGTCTGCACTTTTAGAGCAAAGATTTGCTGGAACCTTGAATAATTCCCCTCTTGTTGAAATTCTATCTGGTGGTGTGAATGGAGTTAAAACATTGACTCCTCCTGCTGGTATGTTAGCTGTTGTGCATTCTCTTGGCGGAAATCATGAATTAACTGATTCTATAAAATATGCTAGTTCTGCTGTGGATAGACTTGTTAGAGCTGCTGAAAGTATCGGAGCTACTCCTGCAGGCATGGCAAATGTTATTGATGCGAGAGAAGGTAAGGCAGATTTAATATTGCCTTTTGCTGATGGACTTGTTGAGAGGGCTAATCACTTTAGACTTCCTGTATTAAATGGAGAGTTGGCAGTTTTAGGAGATAGAATGAATGCCGATGCTAATGTTTCTGTTACGATGGTTAGCTTTATCCCTAAAAATGCTAATTTACCTGTTACTGAGATTCCAAGTTATTTTATTCAAAATGGTGTAAGATTTGCTGTCTTTGATCCTGCAGGAAAGCCAATTTATATGAATTCAGATGGTGTTGGAACGAAAACAGATATATATGAAAGAGCTGGAACACACGACCTTGCTTTCATAGATTCATTGGCTATGAAGCTCGATGATTTGGTAAAGATTGGTGCTGAAGCGAGAGTTGTCTCTGATGTTGTAGAGACAAATTCAAGAAAAGACGTTGAGGTACTTGGTAGAAGCTTTATGGGTCTAGGATTTGCGGGAATTAGAGGTGCTTCTGATCTTATTTACACAATACAACATGAATTTACTGGAAATAGATTGAGACCTACTAAAGATGGAAGATTTACTTATAATGTGAGTGGTTCTTCTATTAGTACTGTTGATGAAAATAGATTAAACAATCCGCTAAAGCCAAGTGCTGGAGAGTATCTAATTGCTGTTAGAGGTAGATTGCCTAATGGAAGGTCTAATGGATTTACCGATATGAGAAAAGTTATGACTCAAATGTTAGAAGATGATTGGCATGAAACTGAAATTGGTAGAAGATTTATTTCTGAATATCTTGGAAATCCTTCTGATGTTTTCTATCCTACTTTTAGATCAATGATTGATAGAGGACTTGCTACAAGTGTTTATCATATGAGTGGAGGTGGATTTGATGGTAAACTATCAAAGCCATTGGCTAAGCATGGTTTGTTTGTTGAGGTTCAAGGACTCTTCTCTCCTCATAATGTTGCTCTAGAAATTGCTAAATATAGAAACACTGGAAATGAATCGTCATATGCTAAATGGCCTATGGGTAATCCTGGATTTATTACTACTAACTATATTGATGATTCTTTGTGTATGCTAGAAGAAAGTGGTTTTGAGGGAAGAGTTGTTGGACTACTGGAAAAAAGCAAAGAGGGTTTGACAGGAGTTAGACTTAAAGGTGTAATGAATTCTAGATGTGAGCCCGTTTATTATTCTGGAAGAAATTAAAATGATTTCAAGCAAAGATTATAATCGGTTATTAAGGAAAGTTAATGAACCTAGAGGTAAGGTTGATTATAGCAAGTCTAGGCTCATTGATGTTGGAGAAGTTAGAAGTAAGATTAGAAAGAATTTGAAAGCATATGATTCTATAGTTTATGTTGTTTTGAAACCAGAAGTAATTGTATTAACAAGTCAGGATATTGATGGTGGTAGAAATGGTTTTTGTAAGAATACTAACCTTGATCAGGTAACTGAAGCATATTCTCGAATTTATGGAGTTATGCATAATGGAAATACTATTCTTAGATCTCACTTAAGAAGAGATGGGGCAATATATGATTTTAAAGATAAAAATGAAAAAAGGACTTTAGTTAGAATATGCTTAGGCTATGAAGAAGTTGATGGCTTACCTAGAGAGATAATAAATTCTAAAAGGTCAAGGAGATTATAAAATCATGGGTAAATTATGTGAGACTGGTGTATTTTTCAGGGATTTTCTTAAATCTAGAATTCCAAATAATTCTTTTCTAACTAATGGAATAGGCTCTCTTGAAGTTAGTCCTGCAAATTATGGTCAATTAAATGAAGAATGCTTACAATATAATAGAATAATAACCGTTCCTTTAGTTAATTCTGGAGAAAGTAGAGAAGCTGGGCTTGTTGAGACATATAATTGCATATTCTCTGATTTATCTAGAACTGGAAGAGTCTTTAGAAGCAATTTGAGTGCCAGAAATTATGACTTGGATATTCTGAGAATAGATTTAGATTTAAAGGATCTACCAGAACTTTTATTGCGTGAAAGCGAATTATTTAGAGAAGAGGGATTAAAGATAAGAGATAGAGTTAGATTAACTTTTGATGTGAATTATGTTCACAGTTTACCTGAATGGGTTTTGAAAAAACCTAGACTTAGAGAGTTGCCTAAGACTAAATAGCTTCTAAGTCATCTTCATCGAAAGGGGCGTATGCAAGGAGATTACCTTTTTTGTCAAAGATTTCAACGTGATACTTTCCATTTGGTAGTAGGATGTTTATTTTTCCCTGCATTCCAGGAGTTATGGGTGTTTCTTTGAATTTTGGATCATCTTCATTATGATATTCAACGTATTCTTTATCTGGAGACCTTAATATTTTTACAGATTGATGTCTTTTGAATTTTGTATTCATAAGATTATTCTGATTTTGTTGTATATAATTTTATGCAATTCATTTTTATAGATTTATTTTAATTTTTTTGTGTAAAAAATATAGTATCACTTAAAAATCAATACAAAAAAATAAAATATTCTTACCGACGATAAAATAAAAAGTATGGAAATGTTTAAATAGCAGAATAATTAGTGGATGAAGTAATACAATAGATTGTGTTAGAATGTAATAAAAAACACAACAGGTTGTGTTGCTAAAAAAGCTGATGAGATGCCCCTATTGTCAAAAAGAAGATACGAAGGTCGTTGATAAAAGGGATTTCGGCGATATTACTAAGAGAAGGCGCGAGTGCCTTTCATGTGAGAGAAGATTCAACACCTTAGAAAATGTTGAGAGTGCTAGGCTAAGAATAATTAAAAAAGATGGAAGAAGGGAAGAATTTGATAGAGATAAGGTAAAAAAAGGTATTGAAAGAGCGTGTGAGAAGAGGCCGATAAGTGACGAACAAATAGAAAAAATGGTGCTAGTGATAGAAGATAAGTTAAGAAAGAAAGGTAAGGAAGTGCCTGCGAATTACGTAGGTGAAGTGGTATCGAAAGAATTAAAAAAAGCGGATGAGGTAGCATACATACGGTTTGCTTCCGTTTACAGAAACTTCAAGGAGTTATCTGATTTCAAAAAGGAGATAAAACAACTAACAAAATGACAACAGAAAGAATACAACAACTAGAATCCGGTAATTTTGGTATGGATAGAAAGTTCACTTCTGAAAATAAAAGCCCATATGAATTTGACATAAAAGGTAATCAAATGAATTGGGTTTCTGAAGAAGTTAAAGTAAGTGATGATAGGGGGAAAGTTATTTTCGTTCAACCTAATGTTAGGAGACCTGAATTTTGGAGTCCGTTAGCTTTGAAGGTTGTTGCTAGTAAGTATTTCTGGGGAGATCAGGCTAAAGGAGAAAGAGAAAATAGTATTGAAATGATTATTAAAAGAGTTGCTAATTATATTGGAAGACAGGCCTTGCTTCAAGGTTATTTTAACGAAAAAAATGCTGAAACACTTAGAGATGAGATTGCTGCGATAACTCTTAATCAGCTTTGTGTATTTAATAGTCCTGTTTGGTTTAATGCTGGAATAAATGGTTACAATCCTCTTGCTGGAGGAGTTTCTACGTATATATGGGATAAAAATGCTCAGAAAATTGTTCATGCAAGTAAGGGTATGGATAGACCTCAGTGTTCTGCTTGCTTCATATTAGGTATACAAGATAATATGGAATCTATAATGGAAGTGCAAGTTGCAGAATCTACTTTATTCAAAGCAGGAAGTGGAACTGGAAGTAATAGATCTTCTTTGAGAAGCAGTAAAGAAAGAATTACTGGCGGTGGAAGAGCTAGCGGACCTGTTTCTTTCATGAAAGGTTATGATGCTTATGCTAACATAATAAAATCTGGTGGAAAAACAAGAAGAGCAGCTAAGATGGAGATACTTAATGTTAATCACCCAGATATAGTTGAGTTTGTAGAGTCTAAACAGAGAGAAGAGAAGAAGGCTTGGGCGTTGATTGAACAGGGATATGATGGTGGGATGAATGGAGAGGCTTATGCTACTGTTGCTTTCCAAAATTGTAATATGTCGGTTAGAATAAATGATGAATTTATGAAAGCAGTTAAGGAAGATGGAGATTGGCACACTCAAGCAGTATCTAATGGAGAAAAAATTGGGACATTCAAAGCTAAAGATATAATGAGGAAGATTGCTGAAGGTACTTGGATTTGTGGAGACCCTGGAATACAAAATGATTCGGTAATCAATAAGTATCATACATGTAAGGCTTCTGGAAAGATAAATGCAAGTAATCCATGCAGCGAGTATATGTTCTTAGATGATACTGCTTGCAATTTGGCTAGTATAAATTTGATGAAGTTTAGAACTGGGGATGGTAAATTTGAATTTGAAAAGTTTAAGGAAGTTGTTAGAAAATTCATAATTGCAATGGATATTATTGTTGATGGGGCTAGTTATCCTACTGAAAAAGTGGCTTTGAGATCACATATATTTAGAACGTTAGGATTAGGTTATGCTAACTTAGGAGCTTTACTTATGAGTTATGGATTGCCTTATGATTCTGATGAAGGTAGAGCAGTTGCTGCGGCTATAACTGCTATAATGTGTGGAGAAGCTTATAAGACCAGTGCTGAATTAGCAGCATTAGTTGGACCTTTCCCAGGATATGCTGAAAATAAGGAAAGCATGTTAGAGGTTATGAAAATGCATAGAGAACATGTTAAAGAGATAAGCGTTGAATCTCTCCCTAATCAATTTAGAGAGTTAGTTAATGTCGCATGGGATTCATGGACTGATGCTCTTGAATTAGGCGAGAAATTTGGATACAGAAATGCGCAGGCTACTGTTCTTGCACCTACTGGTACAATTGCATTTATGATGGATTGCGATACAACTGGAATTGAACCTGATATTGCTTTAGTTAAATATAAAGTATTAAGTGGTGGTGGAATGTTGAAGATTGTTAATCAGTCTGTACCTTTGGCTTTGAGAAATCTTGGATATGCTGATGAGCAGAATAGAGAGATTATAGATTATATAAGCAAGAATGATATGATTGAGGGCGCTCCACATATTTCTGAAAAGCATTTAGCTGTTTTTGATTGTGCATTTAAACCAGCTAATGGTAAAAGAGCGATTCAATGGAAAGCGCATATTGATATGATGGCTGTAAGTCAGCCATTTATTTCTGGAGCAATAAGTAAGACAGTTAACATGCCTGAAGATTCTACAATTGACGACATAGCTAGTGCTTACATGTATGCTTGGGAAAGAAAATTGAAAGCTGTTGCTATTTATAGAGAAAACAGTAAGAGAAGCCAGCCTCTTAATACTAAAAAGACTGAGGGCGAAGTTGTTGTTAAGGAAAAAGTTATTCAAATTGCCACTGTTGTAAGAAAGAAACTTCCTCAAACTAGAAAGGCTATTACTCATAAGTTTGATATGAATGGACATGAAGGATACTTAACTGTTGGATTGTATGATGATGGAAAACCTGGAGAAATATTCTTAACAATGCATAAAGTAGGAAGCACAGTAAATGGATTAGTAGATTCTTGGGCTACAAGTTGTTCAATTAATTTACAGTATGGTGCTCCTGTTGATGTACTATTTAGTAAATTTAGACATCAGAAGTTTGAGCCTAGTGGATTTGTAAAGAGAGATGAAGAAGGCGAATTGGATAAAAAGAGAATCCCTATAAGAACTGCTTCATCTATTGTAGATTATGTCGCACAGTATATGCTTAATACATTTGGAACTGGAGCTGGAAAGACTGAATTTGAAGTTCCTGAACTAGAGATTAAAGTTGAGAAAGAAGAACAAAAAGCATTGAATGAATTCAAGAATGAAGGAGTTGTATGTCCATTATGCGGTGCATCTGCAAAGAGAATTGGAAACTGTGCAATAAAATGCAATTCATGCAATCAGACAACGAGGTCTGGATGCGGCGAATAAAAAGAAATGAATGAAATTAATCTTTACGACAATGAAACTTTAGACTTTAATAATAATTGCGAACATAGTTTTTCCTGGCAGGCTAATGTCAATGTTTCTGGAATTATATGGGATATTTATTATTGCAGTAAATGCTTGACTCATGTGAAGAAAGAAAGACCATGTCCTACTAATTTGGAAGAAATAAAGGTTTTATAGAATGAAAAGAGTGATGGTAGCTGGGACATTTGATATATTTCATCTTGGGCATGAATATTTCTTAAAAGAAGCTAGAAAGTTTGGTGATGAATTGATAGTAGTTATTGCACGTGATGAAAATGTTCTTAGAATAAAAGGCAAGAAAACAAAGAACAGCGAAGATAAAAGATTGAATAAAGTATTGGAAAGTGGATTGGCTGACAGAGTTGTGCTTGGGAATAAAGGAAATATATTCAATATAATTGAAGAAATTAAACCTGATGTTATCTGTTTAGGTTATGATCAACCGATTGATGAAAGTAAATTAAAGCTGGAAATTGAAAATAGGAATTTGATTATTCAAATTGTTAGACTTTCTGCTTTCAAACCTGAAATTTATAAGAGTTCTCTTATGAAAGAATAAATTTATTCCCTTTTTACTAAAGGAACGAAAGAAAATCCATAGAATACTTGTTCTTTAACAGTACCATCTATCTTTTTTAGTTGAACTACGGCATCTTGGACTGCAGCAACTATTATTCCTGATTCTGTTAACTGATCAAGAAGATAATATGGTTTTTCCTGGCATGAAGCTGAAATTAAAATTCTATCAAATGGTTTTTTATCTGGGTAACCGTAGAATCCAGATTTATTTATTAAATGAATATTGCTAAAACCAGATAATCTTTCTTTTGCTTTTATAGAAAGGTGTGGATCTATTTCTAAACCATAAATTGTGCCTGAAGTTACTATGGAAGCGGTAAGTGCAAGTGTAAAACCTGAACCTGTTCCAATTTCTAATATGTTTTGAGACTTTTCTAATTCTAGAAGTTGAAGCATAAAAGCGATTGTATTTGGCTGCGATATTGAAGAGCCTTCTGCTAAAGGCAAAGCTATATCTTCATAGGCATAACTTTTGAGATGCTCTGGAACAAACTTCTCTCTATCAATTGAAGCAAAAGCTGCAACAATCTTTTCAGGGTAACCTTTCTTCTCAAGATACTTTAACAGGTCAGTTTTTTCCACGAATATATAAGGACGAGGAAGTATTTATTAATGATGGTTCTGGATAATTTTAATGATGAATTTACATCACCCTTGGTATACTCCTGAGAGAGATAAAAGCATTGCTGAATTTTTTAAGTAGATTCGATCATGGCTCTTTTCCATTGTTTAAAGGTTTAGAACAATATAAATTATTATGGAATGAAGGTTTTCTCGTCCCCGATTATAGTGTAATAAGAGTTATGTGGAATGTTTGTAGGGGTGATGAACATTATGGAGTCCTGCAAGATGGAAGGTTAGAAGGTATTAAAGCTCCTGCTCATCAGGGCAATCCAGGAGTACATGATGCAAAAGATTTGCTTTTTCGTAAGCTTGGAAGGGAAAAGTTAGTAATGGCTTTTGAAGCACACCATTTAATTCCAGAACAAAGAAGAGAATTGAGACCTGAATCTTTGAGATTAAGATAAGAATTTTCATAACTATATAATAACAGATAAGATTTATAAGCAATATTTCCAGAATGTTCTGATGGCTGGAAATATTGTTGAATTAAATCAGGGAAATTTTGATTCTAAAACTAGTAAAGGTGAATGGGTTATAGATTTCTGGGCTGAATGGTGTGGGCCGTGCAAAATGTTGAATCCTGCTTTCTCGGCTGCTTCTGAAGAATTGAAGGGAAAAGTTAATTTTGCTAAAGTTGATATTGATAGTGAGACCGACCTTGCACAGATGTATGATATTATGAGCATACCGCATATTCTTTTTATAAAAAATGGAGAAATTGTTGATAGAAGCGTTGGTTTGATTTCTAAAGATACTTTACTTTCAAAGATTAAGAGCGCTTTTTAGTTATTTATTATATAATTACTGTGAGTTGGTGAAAAAATAGGAGATGAATATATAAAGTTGAATTTTATTATATTTTTCATGGATGAAGGTAAGAGAAAATTTATTCAATTTCTAGCTGAAAATGGTTTGGGAATTTTTTCAAGATCTGATGAAGATAGAACATTAAAAAGTGGTAGAATTTCTCCATGGTTCTTGAATGTTGGGGATTTTAATAATGGAACAAAATTATTGACTTTAAGTGAAGCCTATGCAGATACTATTGTCGCTTCGGGAATAAAAGTTGATTCAGTATATGGTATCCCTGAGAAAGGTGTTGGTTTGGTTGGGCCAGTCTCAACAGCACTAGCAAGAAGAGGAATTGAGACTGGGTGGTTTTTTGATAGAAAAACAGAAAAGACACATGGTGAGGGTAGTGGAAAAAGTGATTTAGCAAAAATTATTGTTGGGAGAATTCCACAAGCTGGAGAAATAATTGCACAATTAGATGATGTATTTACTGATGGTCAAGCTAAATATGATGCAAGGAAAAGACTAGATAGTTTTGGTGAATTTCAACTTCCTCTACTTGCTATAGCTTTGAATAGACAAGAAGTGAATGTCCAGGGAATAGATGCTATTGCAGAATATGAAAGAAAGACTGGAACTAAAGTTGTTTCTACAGTAAAAGCTACCGAGGTCATAGATTACTTAAAAGATATGGCTGCTAAATCTTCTAGTTCTATTTTAGATCGACGTATTGAAAGGTTATCTAATTACTTAAGAGTTTATGGAACTGAAGAAGCTAGAAGCCATGTTGGCAAAAGGCTTGAACAAAAAATTATTGGAAGAGATAGAAGCGTCATTCCTGCTTGTGATGTTCAAACTTTACAAGAATTTAGAGAGATAGTCAAACAGACTGCTGATGTTGAGGGTATTGGTGGTTATAAAATTGGTTTTGAATTAGGTCTTGGATTTGGATTACCTGCTGTTGTTGATGCTGCTAGAGAATTTACGAATAAACCGATAATTTATGATCATCAAAAAGCTGGAACAGATATACCGGCTACTGGAAAAAACTTTGCTCAAACCATGAAGAGATCTGGTGTTGATACAGTTATATTTTTCCCTCAGGCTGGACCAGAAACAGAGAGAGCTTGGATATATCATGCTTTTGATCAGGGATTAAATGTTATTGTTGGTGGAAGAATGACTCATCCAGCTTATGCTGTTAGTGAAGGAGGATTTATTACTGATGAAGGAGCAAGAGAAATTTATAGAATTGCTGCAAGGGCAGGAGTAAATAATTTTGTTGTTCCTGGAAATAAACCTGAAGTTATTAGAGATGTTAGAAGCATTATTGAATCTGAAGGAGTTTCTCCAATATTTTATGCTCCTGGTTTTGTTGCTCAAGGTGGTAAGATAGCAGATGCTGCTAGAGTTGCTGGAGATAAATTCCACGGAATTGTCGGTACTGCAATTTACACTGCCAAAGATAAAAGAAGTGTTGCTCTTGAATTAACTTCTCAACTTGATTAAATTAAATCTAAAAAACGTGAGTTTTCCACAAAGCTAAAGTTTTAAAATAGTCATTTTCTTCCACTTGATACGGCTCCGTAGCTCAGCCTGGTTAGAGCACTGGACTTTTACTACAGTTTCTCTTTAGAAAAGAGAAACTCTAGGTAGGTAGAGAAACTACAATACCTTCTAGAGTAGGAGAAATCCAGGTGTCGTGGGTTCAAATCCCATCGGGGTCATTTGTTTCGTGTGAGAAATGCTGGAAATATTTATATAGTTCTTATGCTTTTGTTAATTGTTAATTTATCCTGAGAAATTCGGAGGAAAATTGATTTATTGTAGATATTTCTGTTTTTCCTTTAAAAGGAAAACATTTAAAAAGCCACTTTTACACAAATTATAATCCCCAGTTTTAAATTCATATTAAAACACTCTTCCATGCATATATTACAGCCAAAACACACGAAATTGAAACCGAATGAGGTGAAAGAATTACTTTTTAAGTATAACATTTCTATTGCACAATTACCTAAAATAAAAGCTACTGATCCTATTCTTGGAGAAGGATTTGTTTCTGGTGAAGTTGTTAAGATTGAAAGAAAGGAGGACGATAAAATAAACATATATTATCGTGTAGTAGTATGAGTAGTCAGAGAGATATTTTGATAAAGAAATATTTGGAACAGCATTCTTTGGTAGAATCTAACATTCTTTCTTTTAATGATTTTATAACTAATAAAATGCAGCAAATTGTGACGGAACTTAATGATAATATCTCTAATGAAGAAGTTGAGATAAAACTTGGAAAGGTTAGAATTGAAAGACCGAACATTATTGAATCTGATGGAAGTAGCAGTGTTATAACTCCTACTGTTGCAAGACTTAGAAATCTTACTTATTCAGCTCCTGTTTATGTTGAATTGACTGTTAAGTATGAAGGGCAAAGCGACAGTGCTGAAGTTGAGATTGGAAGAATACCTATCATGGTTAGAAGTTCTGGATGTACTACTTATGGTTATTCAAAAGAAGATTTAGAGAAGAATCACATTGATAGATTGGAACCTGGAGGATACTTTATAGTAAATGGAAATGAAAGAATAATGATTATGTCTGAGGACTTGGCTGCTAATCAGCCATTTATAGAAGAAGGAAGACTTGGATTGACTGTAAGATTGTTCTCACAAAGAGGAGCTTATAGAATTCCTACAACTGTTTCTGAAACTAACGAAGGAATTCTTGAATTAACTTTCAGCAGATTGAAGAACATACCTCTAATTGTGGTCTTAAAGGCATTAGGAATGAGCAAGGAAGCAGATATTGCTAAGAATGTAGATTATGAGACTGATTCATTGATAGTTAATTTGTATGAATATGCCCAATTACAAACTTCTGATGATGCGCTTATGCATATTGCAGAAAAAGCTGGAATTCAAGGAACTAAGAAAGAAATTTTGGATAGAATGAAGGATAGAATGGATTCATTCTTACTTCCACATATTGGAATGGATAAAGCTTCAAGAGTTGAAAAAGCTTTAACAATATGCAGATTAGTTAGATTATTTTTAAGAGCTAAAGAAGATAAAGCAATTAGAACTGATAAAGACCATTATGCAAATAAGAGGGTGAAGCTTTCTGGAGATTTAATGTCTGATTTGTTTAGAGTCAATATGAGCATCCTTGTAAGAGATATACAATATTCATTGCAGAAGATTGCTAAGAGAAAGAAGTTTTATTCCTTGAAGTCAATTGCTAAATCTACTTTATTCACACATAGAATTGAAAGTGCTATTGCAACTGGTAGCTGGATTGGAGAAAGATCTGGAGTTACTCAAAATATGGATAAAACAAATTATCTTGCTATGTTGTCTGCTTTACAGAGAGTTTCAAGTATGCTTCCTGGAGAACAAGAAAACTTTATGGCGAGAACATTACATCCTACTCACTATGGAAGATTCTGCCCTACTGAAACACCTGAAGGAACAGAAATTGGATTGAGAAAGAACCTTGCTTTGTTAAGTAAGATTTCTACATTCGTGGAATTTGATGAACAAGCAGCTATGAAGAGATTTAATTCATTTGGACTTAATAAAGATGCGAAAGGAAGTGACGTATTCTTCAATGGAAGAAGTATAGGATTTTCTGAAAGTCCTATTGACTTTGTAAAAAAAGTAAGAGTGGAAAGAAGAGCAGGCCAATTTCCAAAAGAGTTGAGTGTAAGATATGACAAGCACCTTAATTTCATTATGATGTCTTCAGAAGTTGGAAGAGTCTTAAGACCAATTATTGTTGTTGAAAATGGTGCTAGCAAATTAAGAGATGAACATTTAGTTTTACTTGAAAATAATAAAATAAAGTGGGTTGATTTAGTTAAAGATGGAATTATTGAATATATCGATGCTGCTGAAGAAGAAAATGCATTAGTTGCATTAAAACCAGAAGAAATAACTCATGAACATACTCATCTTGAAGTTCACTTAATTGATTTATTTGGATTAATAACAAGTTTAGTTCCTTTCGGAAATCATGACCAGTCTTCTCGTCTTAATAGAGGAAGTAAGACTCTTAAACAAAGCTTAGGTATTTATGCAGCTAACTATCTTGTAAGATTAGATACTGATGTTTCTATTCTTCACTATCCACAAAAACCAATTGTGAGAAGTTTCATTTATGATACATTAGATGTTTATCCTTCTGGACAGAACATTGTTGTCGCTATAATGCCTTTTGAAGGATATAATATGGAAGACGCAGTTGTTTTGAATAAAGCGAGTGTCGATAGAGGTATGGGAAGAAGCACTTACTTTAGACCTTACAGCGTAACTGAAATTCAATATGCTGGTGGTTTGAAAGATGAAATTTGTGTTCCAAGTAAAGATGTTGCTGGATATAGAACTGAAAATTCATACAGATTCCTTGAAGATGATGGAGTTGCTTATCCTGAAGCAAGTATGAAAGAAGGAGAAGTATTAATAGGAAAAGTTACACCACCAAAATTCTTAAGTGAAGCAAAAGATTTGAGTATACAATCAAAGAAAGAAGCTAGTTCAGCAGTAAGATCAGAAGAAAAAGGTACTGTGGATGCTGTTTTCATAACTGCAGACCAAGAAGGAAATAAAATAGCTCAGATAAGAACAAGAGATTTAAGATTACCTGAACCTGGAGATAAATTCTCTACACCTCACGGACAGAAAGGAGTAGTTGGAATGATTGCAGATTCTGAAGATATACCATTTACTTCTAAAGGAGTAAGACCTGATTTGATGTTTAATCCTCATGGTATACCGAGCAGAATGACTGTTGGTTATTTGATAGAATTACTTGCTGGAAAGACTGGAGCAATAAGTGGAAGAATTGTAGATGGAACAAGCTTTACTGGACAGAGTGTTGAAGAATTTGAAAATCAACTTAAGGGTCTTGGATTTGGTTATGACGGAAAAGAAGAAATGTATCATGGAATAACTGGAAAGAAAATGGATGCTAAAATCTATATTGGAAATATGTATTATTTGAAATTGAAGTATATGGTTGGAAATAGAATACATGCTCGTGCATCTGGTAAAGTAGCATTGCTTACAAGACAGCCTATTGAAGGAAGAGCAAGAGGAGGAGCACTTAGACTTGGAGAGATGGAGCAACAGGCTTTGGCAGGACATGGAGCGGCTTTGCTTCTTAAAGAAAGATATGATTCTGATAAAACAGTAATTTATATATGCAAAGCATGTGGAAGCATGGCTTATGAAGATAATATAAGGAACAAACAAGTGTGTGCTATATGCGGTGGAAACGAAGCAGAGCCTATAGAAATTTCATATGCCTTCAAACTTTTGTATGATGAACTTTTAGGTTTAGGAGTTCACACTACATTTGAATTAAAAAACAAATTCGAGCAATAAAATGAGAGACATGTATTTCAGAAAACAAGTAAGATCGCTTAGGTTCAGTTTACTTAGTCCTGACCAAGTTAAAAAATTAAGTTCTGCAAAAATTGTAACTCCTGAATTGTATGATATCGACGGTTTCCCAGTTGATGGAGGATTAATGGATTTAAGACTTGGAGCTATTGACCCAGGAGTTAAGTGTAGAACATGCGGTCAGAGATTCAAAGAATGTTTAGGACACCCTGGAAGTATTGAACTTGCAAGACCAGTATTACATATAAAGTATATTCATTTGATTGAATTAGTTTTGAGAAGCTTCTGTCCAAAATGTGGTAAGTTAACTTTAAGTGAAGAGAAGCAAGCGGCTTTGGCTCCTGGATTGAGAGCTAAAAAAGCAAGAGATGCTAAGAAATGTCCTCATTGTAGTGAAGCTATTGATAGAGTTAAACTTGAAAAGCCAAGTACATTTATGATTGGAAAGAAAAGATTATCTCCAATTGAAATAAGAGAAAGATTAGTTGCTGTTAAAGATGAAGAATTGAAGAGAATAGGAATAAATCCTAAAACATGCAGACCTGAATGGGCAATACTTTCTTTGTTATTAGTTCCAAGCGTAACTGTAAGACCTAGCATTACATTAGATAGCGGTGAAAGAAGTGAAGATGACTTAACACATAAATTATCTGATATTATAAGAGCTAATCAGAGATTATGGGAAAACTTAAACGCTGGAGCTCCAGAAGTCATTATAGAAGACTTATGGGATTTATTACAATATCACGTAACAACTTTCTTTGATAATAATGTTTCAAGAATTCCTCCTGCAAGACATAGATCTGGCCAACCATTAAAGACAATTACTGAAAGAATAAAAGGAAAAGAAGGAAGAATAAGACACAACTTAGCTGGAAAGAGAGTCAACTATTCTGGAAGAACTGTTGTAAGCCCTGATCCATTCATAAGAATAAATGAAGTTGGAATTCCGTATGAAGTTGCTAGAGTTATAACTGTTCCTGAGAAAGTTACAACTGCTAATATTGAAGTTATGAAAGAATTGATAAGAACAGGTGATGAATATCCTGGAGCAAGTTATGTAATAAGAACGGATGGAAAGAGAAAAAGAATAACCAAAGAATTAATGGAAGAATTATGTAATGAAATAGTTCCAGGATATAGAGTTGAAAGACATTTAATCGATGGAGATATAGTTCTTTTCAACAGACACCCTAGTCTTCACAAGCAAAGCCTTATGGCTCATTATGTGAGAGTATTACCTAATAGAACATTTAGATTGCATCCTGCTGCTGCTTTCCCATACAACGCAGACTATGACGGAGATGAAATGAACATTCACAGTCCTCAGACTGAAGAAGCAAGAGCAGAAGCACAGGTTCTTTTGAATGTAAATAATAATATAATCTCTTCAAAGAACAATACAAATCTTATTGGAACAATTGCTGACTCAATTACTGGTGCATATATATTAAGCGATGCTGAAATGCCTAGATCAGAAGCAGACCAGCTTCTTTTTGCTTCTCATGTTGAAAACACTGCTAAAGGCAAGAGAATGAGTGGAAGAGAAGTATTTGCACAGATTCTTCCGAAAGGTTCAGACATAAAAATACCTGAAATAATTACTGGAAGCAATTCGTTTGGAGTTGAAGACGGAGCAATGGTTAAAGAAATTGATAGAGATTATGGAAGAGAAGAAGCTGTTGCATCTATAAATAAAGCATTTACACTTGGAGCTTTGTATCTTTCTAGAAAAGGATATACTCTTTCTTTACATGATTTGAACGTATCTGAAAAAGTTAAGAGCATGACTGATAAAATTGTTGCTGATGCTGAAAGTAAGACTGCTGATCTTATTGCACAACATGATGATGGAACTCTTACACCATTACCTGGAAGAACTCTTGAAGAATCTAGAGAGACTTATATATTACAGACATTGAACGAAGTTAGAACTCATGCAGGTAATGTAGTTAAAGAAAACTTCCCTAAGGATGGAAACGTCAACAAGATGATTACTCCTGGAGCTGCTGGAAGTATGTTGAATATAACTCAGATTGGTTGCTGTGTAGGACAGCAGTCTATGTGGAATAAGAGAATAAGCTTTGGATACAATGATAGAACATTATCGTTCTTTAAGGGAGGAGATTTAAGTGCTGCGGCTCACGGATTTATAAAATCTTCATTCTTTGGTGGATTGAAACCTAGTGAATTCTTCTTTGGAGCTATTACTGGAAGAGACTCGCTGATGGATACTGCTCTTAGAACTCCTAAATCTGGATATTTGTATAGAAGATTAGTCTCTGCTTTACAAGATTTGAAAGTAGAATATGACGGTACTGTAAGGGATGCTTCTGAAAATGTTGTTCAGTTCGTATATGGTGACGATGGAGTAGATGTCTCTGCTATGCACTTAAAGAAAAATAAAGTTGCTCCTGGAGAAGCTATTGGAGTAATTACTGCACAAAGCTTTGGAGAAGCTTCAACTCAGATGGTTTTGAGAACATTCCACCATGCAGGAGTTGCTCAAATGCAGGTTACCTTAGGGTTGCCTAGATTAATTGAAATTTTCGATGCAAGAAAATTACCTTCAACACCTCTTATGGAAATTTATCTTGATAATGACCATAATAATGAAAAAGACTCAAAAATAATTGCTGAAAAGATAAAAGAAGTTAAGTTGAAAGAGATTGTTTCTGAAATAAAGATTGACTTTGCAGGAAAGAAAATTGAAATTGAACTTGATTCTAAAGCTCTTAAAGGAATACATTCTGGAGCACAGAAGGTTTCTGATAGATTAAATGAGAAAGGATTCAAAGTAAAGGCAAATGATCTAAAGATAAGTATTAATGTTAATGATTTAGAATTCAGAGAAATCTATAAGTTGAAAGAGAAGATTAAAGAAACAATTATCTCTGGAGTTAAGAATATTGCTCAGGTTATCGTCGCTAAGAGAGCAAAAGATTATGTTGTTTTGACTTCTGGTTCAAACCTTGCAGAAGTATTTGCAGTTAAAGGAGTAGATGCTGAGAAGACAACTTCAAACGATATACATGACACTGCTAAAGTTCTTGGAGTAGAAGCTGCAAGAGAAACAATAGTTAGAGAAATTAATAAAGTTCTAGAATCTCAGGGTCTTGATATCAATGAAAGACACTTGAAACTTATTGCTGATGCGATGACTTCAAGTGGAATTGTAAAGGGAGTAACTAGAATGGGAATAATCTCTGAGAAAGCAAGTATCCTTGCAAGAGCAACATTCGAAACACCAGATAAACAATTCATAAATGCTACAATACAGGGTGGAAAAGATGAACTTAAATCTGTAATTGAAAATATTCTTTTGAATCAGGCAATACCTGTCGGAACTGGATTACCTGGATTACTTGTTGAAGTTACTGGTCCTCTTGTGAATAGAGAATTAGAAAAAGAAAAGAAAGCGAAGAAATAATTTCTTTTCTTTTTAATTAATTTTTTATAATCATCTTACAATTTTTGCTCTTACAATTGCATTTCATATTTAATCCTGGAACATCATCTTTTCTATAATCTGTAGTTATTTCCTCTCCGCTTTTAATATTTTTTATAGCTATATCTCCATCACTTGAAGGATTAGTATTAGGTTCGCAAGAATGATTTACATATCTTTCAGGAGAAGGAAATAAATAAATTTTATCTCCTTTTATAGAGGTAAAATGCTTTTCTTCTTCTGATAAATTATCAAACTGTTCTTTTGTTAGCTTTTTTAGATTATATTTTATTACAACCTCTCCTTTTTTAAAATCTTTATTTGCGAAAACACCTTTTCCGTGTATTGTTGAATTATTAACAATAAGATTATTCATTAATTTTAAGAGATGATTAGTATTTATAATGTTTATCTAATATATCTATTTTGTCGATAATTAAAACCAAAAGATAAATTTATATACTAACTAAAAGAGGAAAGAATATTCAATAAAAAGGAATTTTATGGCAACAATAGATATGCAAACTATGAGATATATTAACTTGTTAGATAGAACAAGTGGAGTTAAGACTACTAAATGTTTTGTTTATAATAATTCTATAATATTTGCAGTTCCTAAAGCATTGCTTGCAAGAGCAATTGGACAGCAGGCATATAATATTAGAAATATTCAAGAACAAATTGGTAAAAAAATAAGAGTTATTGAAGAAGCTAATGGTGTAACTGATATGAAGAAATTTATTGAAGATGTTGTTGCTCCTATTTCATTTAAAGGAGTTGAAGTCAAAGATAGAACTATTATCTTAACTGCTGGTAGTCAGAGTAAAGCTGCTTTAATTGGAAGAAATAGAAGACGATTAGATGAATTACAGCAAATCGTGAAGGATACTTATAATTTGGATTTGAGAATTGTTTAAACAATTCTTAATATTTTACTTCTACATAAGGTTTAAAAACCAAATTTTACAAGGATAGATACATGGGATTAATGAATGCTAGAAAAGTAATGAAAGACAGCAGAAAATTCAGATGGAGTCAGAAGGCTCACAAGGCTAGAATTCTTGGATTAAGAAGAAAAGTAGACCCGTTAGAAGGAAGCAGTCAAGCTAAAGGAATAGTTGTAAATAAGTTTCAAAAAGAAGCAAGACAGCCGAACTCTGCTATGAGAAAGTGTTGCAAAGTTCAGCTTATTAAAAATGGAATTCAAGTTGGAGCATTCATCCCGAGAAATCTTGCACAGAGATTTGTAGATGAACACGATGAAGTTATTATTGAAAGAATTGGTGGAAGAATGGGAAGATCTAAGGGAGATATTCCTGGAATTAGATGGCAAGTAATTAAAGTAAATGAACAGCCTTTACACTTACTAGTTAAAGGTAAGATAGAGAAGGGAAGAAGATAAAATGGTAGAACAAAAACAAATTCACGCTTTCAAATTATTTGATAAATATGATTTATCTCAAATTGAAATTAAGGATAATTCTTTGAGACCTTATATGTGTTTAACACCTAGACTTCTTTTGAAATCACAAGGAAGAAGAAACTTTGAAAATCTTGGAAATACAAAAGTTAATGTTGTTGAAAGATTAGCTAATAGATTACAGGTTCCTGGACATGTTGGTAAGAAACATAAAATAATCACAAGCTGGAGTTCTGGAAAATATAATAGAAATATGAAAACAATACTACAAGTTTTTGATGCTATTGAAAAGAAAACTGGTAAGAATCCAGTACAAGTTTTCGTTACTGCTATTGAAAATGGAAGTCCGAGAGATGAAATTACAGTTATTGAACAGGGTGGAGCAAGGTATCCTCAAGCTGTTGATACTAGCCCAATAAGAAGAATAAACTTAGCTATAAGATGGATGATTCAAGGGTCTTATTCAAAAGCTTTTGGAAAGAAAAAGAAAATGTTTGAAACATTATCAAATGAAATAGTATTAGCTTCTGAAGGCAATATGGAAAGCTATGCAATGGGAAAGAAGAATGAAACTGAGAAGCAAGCTGATTCAGCAAGATAATTTTATACTTTTTTGAGGTGGTGGCTAACAGATGCCTGATTCTGAAAATATAATATGGGTAAAATAAAAGATCTTAATGATGAAGAACTACTATACTTTCTTAGAATGAATAAACATGAGGCTTTGCCTGAAATGCAAGGTGTTGATACTAGAACTAAAATGGTTGGATCATTTCTAAGCAATCCTTCTTTGAACCCTCTTACTCCGAATGGATCATCTGTATCGAATAGAGGGAGTGATTGGGTGGGAGAAGAAGCTATTGAAGCTATATTTCCTGAAGGAATAGTTAGCGCTGTATCTCAACAATTTAAAGAAGACTTTGGTGATAGTAAATATAGACATCATAAAGATAGAGGTATTGTTCCTACAAATCTGTTAAATCCAGTAGACTATCATTATCTTGGAATTAGATCTAGACTTGATAAGTTTGGTGCTCTTAAGAGCTATCTTAAATCTAGAAAATATCGTGATGGACTTAGAGAGGTTTGGCAGGATTCTCTTAAAATGATGAAAGAAAATAGTGATAAAACTAGAAAATTGGGTTCTGGTGAGAATTATAGATTCTTTGTAGATAGAGAAGTTATTGATTTTTCTTTTTCTAGAATGGGGAAATATCCTAGAATTACCCTAGATGTATTTGCAAAAGTTAGCGATTCTTATGATCGTTTGAGTATTCATGCATCTGTAAAAAGTGCTTTTGAAAGATTTCTGGCTAGTAATCCTTATAAAGAAGCAATTAGAGTAGCATTTAGCAGAGAAGGTTTTGGTTATGATATTAATCTTGGAAGAATTAATCCTAAGGACTTTAGGACAACAGATAACTTACCTAAAAATGTGATATTTTGAATTATCTTTCTATTAATTTTCCTGGAACAACGAGAGCTAAACCTCTGCCTTGATATTTATGAAAAACAGGATTAGTTACTAGTGCTAAATGATAAGTTGAAAATGTGCCTTTAATTGCTTCACTTATGGGCTGACCTTGCTGATAATCTACAAATCTTAACATCTCTAATTCTAAACCTCTATCTTTTAACATTCTTTGTGCAAATCTTCCAGTTCCATAAGTTGATGCATAAGCAAATTGCTCTTTAGTTTCCGGACTGAAAAAGTCCGCTCTGTAAGTTCTTATTCCTTTTTCTAATTTCATACTTGTAAAATCAACAAGCTCTGCAGTAACCATGTCCCTAATTGTATGTATTGGAGGTCTAATCTCTCCAGGCTTATCTGAACTTAGGGCATTCCGTGGTTTACTTCTTATTCTTTGTACCTGTCCATCATGCATTACTATAAAAGCTAAATCTCCATATTTTTTTCATGTTGAACATCTAAACTAAAAGGTCTAACTTTTGTCTCACCTGGTCTTTGTCTTGGTCTTAGAACATCTATTAATCTTACTGTGTCTTTAGGCTCAAAAAATAAATAATGGCTAGCCATATAAAATTTAGAAACTAATGGCTTTAAAAGTATTATGGCGATATAATTTTCTGAATATATTTATTCTACAATAAATGCGCCTTTCATTCCATTGGCTCTGTGCTTACCAACACTGCAGTAATATTCAAAAGTGCCTTTTTTGTCGGCTACAAACTCTATAGTTTCTTTTGCTCCTGCATTTATCTTCTGTGTTGAAGCATTAAATTTATCTATTTTCCAGTCATGGAATCCTTCCTCATTGATAAATTCAATTCTTACTCTGTCTCCTTCTTTTACCCTAAGTTCCGGGCTTTCCACTCCATCCATAAAATATCTTAAGTGTGATGCACTTATAACAAAAGTTTTTACACCTTCATCAGTTGCTTTTCCAGTTGTTGTTGAATTATCTTTAAGCAGGAAAAATCCTCCAACTACTAGTATTATTACAATCAACACTCCAATTAAAATCTTGTTCATTGCACATAGAGAAAAAATTGATATATAAACTTTATGAAACTTACTCAGGTTTTTATATACTAAGATTTAAAAAGCTCTTTTATTAAGAGAGTTTGTTCGTAAATTTACTTAAAATAATATGGCAGAAAAAGAATCAAGCTTAAGGAAGATTGAAAGGTTTACAAATAACCAAATGAATATAAGAAACGTAGCTACAAGCGCGCACATCCACCATGGAAAGACTGCTTTTACTGATAACTTACTTGCTGCTGCTGGAATGATGGCTAGCAAAAATGCTGGAGATTTGGAAGAAGGAATGACTACTTGGCAGCATTCAGATGAACAGGAAAGATTAATGACTGTTGATGCAGCTAATGTAAGTATGGCTCATGAATTCCAAGGCCAAGAATATTTGATTAATTTGATTGATACTCCTGGTCACGTTGACTTTGGTGGAAACGTTACAAGAGCGATGAGAGCTATTGATGGAACTTTCGTATTAATCTGTGCTGTTGAAGGTATAATGCCTCAGACAGAAACAGTATTGAAGCAAGCACTAAGAGAAAGAGTAAAACCTGTTTTATTTATTAATAAAGTTGACAGATTGATTAAAGAATTGAAATTGACTCCTGAACAAATGCAGGAAAGATTCATGAAGCTTATTCAGAATTTCAACGACTTAATAATGCAGATTGCTGAACCTGAATATAAAGAAAAGTGGAAAGTTAATGTTATGGATGGAAGCGTAGCTTTTGGTTCTGCTAGAGAGAATTGGGCTTTATCATTGCCTTTCATGAAGAAGAAAAATATTAGCTTTAAGGATATTTATAAAATATATGAAGGTGAAGAAGAAGTAAGAAAGAAATGGGTTTGGGAAAATGCCCCTCTGAATGAAGTTATATTAGACATGGCTGTTAAGCATTTGCCTAATCCTGTTGATGCTCAAAAATATAGAATCCCTAAAATCTGGAAGGGAGACATTGAAAGTAAATTTGGAAAAGATTTATTGGCATGTAATAGAAATGGAGAAGTTGCTTTTGTTATTACTAATATTGCTATAGATAAAAGAAGTGGAAAGGAAGTTTGTGCTGGAAGATTATATTCTGGAACTATAACTAATGGTATGGAATTATATGCGAATAATGTAAAAAAAGCATATAGAATACAACAGGTTTTAGTTTACAATGGAATAAAACCTGAACAGCTTGATAGTGTTCCGGCTGGAAATGTATTAGCTATTGTTGGTTTAAACACTGATGTTGGAGACACAATAACTACAACTCCTCAGACTCCTTTTGAAGAAATTAGGCATATTTTCCAGCCAGTTATTACTAAATCTATTGAAGTAACTAGATCTGCTGATCTGCCTAAACTTATCGATGTATTAAGAAAAGTTGGAAAGGAAGACCCTAGCATAAAGATTGAAATCAATGAAGAGACTGGAGAAAACTTAATGTCTGGTATGGGTGAACTGCACCTTGAAATAATTGAAGGAAGAATAAAGAATGAAAAAGGTCTTGAAGTTAAAATGGGAAGTCCAATTGTTGTTTATAGAGAAAGCATTGCAAGAGATTCTGGAGAGGTAGAATCAAGAACTCCTAACGGACACAACGTATTTTTCTTCAGTATGGAGCCACTTGAAGATTCTGTTTATAATGCTGTTGAGAAAGGAGAATTACCTGAAATAAGATTAAAGAAGAAAGCTGAAGACGTTTGGAAGAAATTGAATGAATTAGGATATGATAATGAAGAGGCTAGACAAGTAAGAGAAATTTACAAGGGGAATATGTTTGAAGATAGAACAAGAGGTATTGTTCTCTTACCTGAAATTATAGACTCTATAATGGATGGATGGAAATTAGTTGTAGATGGAGGTCCTTTAGCTAAAGAACCTTTAATGAAGACTAAAATGGTACTGCACGATATTAAGATTCACGTTGACCACATGCATAGAGGTCCTGCACAGGTTTATCCTGCTATAAGATTGGGAATGCATGATTGTATGAAGAAAGGTGGACCTGTCTTACTAGAACCTATACAGACTCACTTGATTGAAGTTCCAGTTGATTTCATGGGAACTGTCACTGCACTCGTTGGAAGCAAGAGAGGTGTTTTGTTGGATGTTAATCAAGAAGGAAATGACACTTTCATAAAATCAAAAATACCTGTAGCTGAAATGATTGGATGGAGTAATGATTTGCGTTCTTCTACAGAAGGAAGAGGTATAAGCAGTTTGATGGATCAAGAATTCCAGAAAATGCCTGGTTCATTACAACCTGAAGTTATAAGAAAGATAAGAGAGAGAAAAGGATTAGCTGAGAACCAATAATTTTATATAATATTATTTTGTATTTTTTTAATGAAGAAGCCTTTTGTTTTTGAAGACCATATTATTAGATTTGTTCATCCTGAAATTGCAATAAGGGAGAGAAAGAGAAAATTTAGATCTGAGTTATCGACTTGGCTTGCTGACAGATACGCTGAAAGAAAATTAAATCCTCTAAAAAATCAGCAGCGAGAAGATGATCAACATTATAGGCTTTCTAAAAAAGCTTTTGATGATATGTTGTCTCAAGGACGAGTAGATATAGAACATAAGATATTTCATAATAATACTCATAAACTTATATTGACTGGTTCAGGAATAGAGAGGTTATCATTGCGTAAAAGACCTAAATATGATATCTCTCCAGATAGAAGAGAAAAATCTACTGTTCTCTTTGTGGATATGGGTAATAAAGAAGGTGAAATTAAACTTTATGATTATCCTCGTAGTAGAGAATCACTAGGAGAATTATCAAGAATAACTATAGATTATTCTTTCTCAACTGAAATTAGTCTGGGAGGAGAATTAAGTTGTGATGGACAAACATTCACAGACAGTCCAAATCAAAGGGCTGAATTTTATGGAAATAGATCTGTCGGATTCTTTTATGGCAATCCTGGAAAAGTCTTTCTTAGATTTGGAGATGCTACATCTAATGAATTACAAAGAGCAGTATTGGGTACTTGGATTTATAACGATGTTGTAAGAGATAAATTAAAAATAGAAGGAGAAATAAGTTTAGGTGATGAGGTAATTTATCACGGTAATTTTGATACAACTGGAAGCTTTCCATTTTATATTGATGAGGATAGATCTGGAGATCGTGCCAGAACTCCAGACCCTGATCTGGTTGGAAAATATTAGTTTAGAGCTAATCTTGATAAATTGGGTCTTTGTTTAAATTGATAACCGAAATGATCTACTAATATTTGTTCAGGAGTATTTCTGGTTCCTGTAAAATAGTGTTCCTTTAGTATTGCTGTCCCTCTATCAATAAATGCTTTTCCTAAATCTCTAAAAGATTTGTAAGGTGAAGATGAGAACAGAGCCCTTTCTGGACTCGGATGTTCTGTTCTAAAAGCAATCTTAAAATTAAGGGATTCTAGAAATCTCTCTGATTTTTTAAATCCGTAAGCTTCATTTAAAGTTCTATAATAATCTAAATGTCCTTGGGCTTCATTTCTAGCCACCGTATTAGGATGTTTTTTTGAAGTTTCTTCAAGAAAGCCTAAAAACTCTTGAACTTCTCCTTTGGAACAAACTCTTTTCTTACCATTTTGAGAATAAATTGTATAAGCCATACCTAATACAAATGCTTCTCTTTCTGCTTCAGACAATCTGTTCTTGAAATCTTCATCAACAGATATTCCATCCATTGAATGGAAAAGAGGTATTTTAGTACATAATATTCCTTCTCTTGTTGGAGCTAATCCTGCTGATTTTATTACCACGAATCCTCTTGTTTGGGCAATTATTGTCGTATCTGAATAGAAGGGAATATTAGTAGTTACATCAGTTACTAATTGCCCGATAGTTATTTTTTTATCTGCTCTATTGAAATGGACGGAAGACTCTATATTTCCAGAAGAGTAATCTGTTCTTTTTATTAGATGTCTATTTGCAAAAGCATCAATTAATTTAACCCCTGTAAATTTATTAATCTCTGCTAATAGTAATTCAGGACTTAGAGGTGTAAAACTTGAAGCTAATAATTTTCTATCTTGTGCCTTTAGTAAATTAGAGCCATTCCTCCTTACTTCTATTAACTCTCCCCAGTCAAGAATATAATCTCTTCTTGGTGTTTGAACTAGAATGGTATCATGTTCTTGGCCTGAGCTTTGAAAATTAGTAGTGAATATTGGAATTGAGTGTATTCCTAGATGTGCTAATAATAATTCATTTTTTATCGCCTCTTCTCCACAATATCTCTGATTTTTAACTTGGCTTGGGGGTCTTGCTAAGCCTCCTGCTAAAACTGATTCTCCACAACCGCAAGATTTTTCTGAGAAAACTCTGGCAATAGCTATTAATTTTTCATCTAAGGTTCTTGCAGAAGCATCTGCAACAGCTTTTTCTGCAGTATGTGCTATAAATTCTCTTTCGCTTCTAGAAATTTTAGATAAAAGACTTGAACCTGACATTTTATTTTTTCCTTCTAGGTTTATAAGATAAATTTCCTAGTGGAGGCATACTCGATAATGGATTTGGAGGAGGTGCAGGATGTGCTCCTGAACGAGTTCTCCTACGTTGATGCTCCATAATATCTTGGTAAGTCACTAACTGCTTTTCACCCCTATCTAAATATTCTCCAAATTCTCTCTTTTTAACTACTCCTGCTCCATCTAATATCTCTCTAACTCTTCCAAGATTGAAACCGGTTTTTACACTTATATCTAAGTCTGAAACTCCTGATGAATGTAATTCTAAAGTTTCTTTAGCCATAGTAACATATTCTGGTAAAGGTACTCCCGCATCATCTCTTGGAGTATAATATTCTCTACCATCTACTATAAACTTTCCATCTCCAACATGTATTATATCATATCCTTTTCTTTCATTTGGATTTTCTGAGCTTACAGCAGGAGAATTATTTTCTGTTTGTGGTGATTGTATTTGTTTGGCTGGTTCCTGACTTTGTCTTGTTCTTACTCCTGCTTTCTCTAACCATCTCGTAACATTAGGTTGACTGAAATCTAATTCTCTAGTAATTTCTGCTGGTTTCTTTCCTGATGCGTGTTTTGTAAATAAAGAAATTACAGTTTCATAATTGTCCTTTCTTACTATTTCTAATTCTAATCCATTTACTATAATCTTACTTCTATCATCAGAACCAACCACAGTATATCCTCTTGTATCTACAAATTTATCATAAGGTTGTGATTTAGGAAGCTCGTCTTGTAATCTTGCTCTTTGTGTTAATGCCCTATTAGGTGTTAAGATCTGGGTGTGCAGTGCTGTAAAATATGAAGAAATTGCTGAACTAGTTGCTCCTGCGTTAGATAATCTTTCTCTAGGCATTTTTAGAATGGCTTCTAAATTTGGAAAACCTAATACTCTTAAGGCTGAATTCATATTAACTTGATTATCTCTATCTCCCATTAAGTTAATTACATCTGCACCAGACATAGAAAGAATATAATGGGGTAGCCCTGATTTATCAACTGGTTTCTGTGTTGTTTTTGAAACAGGAGCAGTTAAATTAGAATAGTCTGTATTTGCAACAAGAGGAGTATCTTCTTCTGGCTCAGATACTGGTTGAGGGCTTGGTGAGGGTGCTGGTAATGAGAATAAGGGTCTAGCTGAAGTTAGTCCAGTAATTGCTAGGGGTTTAGCCAGTGGAACTAGTGGAGCTGATTGTGCTGATGGGGGAATATTAGCTGGGGAAGTTGGAGCTTTTGCTGGTCTGTTTAATTCATTAAATTTAACACTTCCAAGTTCAGTCCTATAATGTTTTTCTAATACTCCACTTAAAGCCATGGCTCCTTCTGTAGATAGACCTTGTTGTAATAAATCAGCATAAGATTTTGATGCTAGTTCTTCAATAGTATCAACTCGGTGTCTTCGTACAAAACCTTCTACATCGCTTTTTATAGTTGCATCAGTTATTCTATGAGTTAAATTATTAGGATGCACTCTTAGAGTTGGCCTTATAGTTGCTTCTTTGTCATCTAGATAATCTGCTAATAAATGTCTTTCAACAGTATCAAAATCAGCATCCTCTAAATCATCTACTCCTATTTTCTTAGCAGTTATATCTGAAAGATTAGATACGAAAAGTTTTGCACTTAATTTTCCTAATAAATCTGCTGTACGTTTTTCTTTTGAAGATTCTGAACTTCTTAGGTTTTCTGCCAGACCTAATAAGCTAAAGTTTCTAAGAGTTTTATCTGGTGGAGAATAATCTGGCTCTGCTTTTGCTTCTGGAATTGCTGGTGTTGTTAGTCCTGTTTCTAAAGGTGAGGGTGGAGCTGTAGGTCTTGGCTGTTCTTGAGGTGGTGAAGCAGGAGGAGAATAAACTGGAGATGGAAGACTTGGAGTATCTTCTGCAACGACTTTAGTACTATTTGCAGGATGTAATGTAGCGTATGCACTTTGAGATAGATACCTGTCAAATTCTCCTGCAGATAAACCCTCTGCAAAAAAAAGCGCACTCGGTTTTAATCTTTTTAAATCGCTCTTAGATAATTTTACTTTTAATCGCAAATCGTCAAAGGTTGCTAAACCATCTTCCTTACGAGATATATAGAATTCTGTTGCTCCTATTTTTGCATCTGGTCCTAAATCTTTCTTAATTAGTTTAAAAAGATCACTCATCCATATTGGTTCTACCGGATTAATCATGCATAGTCTCAATTTTTAATCCCTTAAAAGCTTTTATGTTATTTAGTTAAAATTGGATTAATCCAATTTCATCAATTTACCTTGATTCTTTATGTAAGCGAACATTCTATAGAAGAACCATAAAGCTAAGATAAGATAAACTATGTTGAGGCCAAGGCCTATCAGAAATGAGTTCATTGAAAATGCTCCAGTTGCAATTACTTCTCTCATACCTTCAAAGACGTGAGTTGATGGTAATGCTAAAGAAATGTATCTTGCGAATGTTGGAAGGATAGAAACTGGGTAAAATACTGCTGTGAACGGCTGTATAAGAAACATTATTCCAAATGCAAGAATTTGTGCTGAAGTTCCAAATCTTAGAATTATTGCGACAATGAATAAACCTAGAATCCATCCGAAAAGAAGAAGATTAATTGCAAAAGGAATTATGTAAAATCCTAAATCAAATATGTTGAATGTGTATGAAAAGAAGGCTATTGTTGAAAGCATGATTGTAACTAAAAATACTCTTACAAAACCTAACAATGCTGTGGAAAGAACAAATTCAGAAAGTTTTAATGGAGTTACGAAAATGTTTATAAGATTTTTCTCCCAGACTTCCTCTAAGAATGCTACGGAAAGAGAGTGTTGACTTTCTGATAATACTTCCCAGAGAATTACTGCACCTAAAAGAACAGTTATTATGTTTACTCCTGAAAGATTAGCTTGTTCGATATATCTGCTTATGAATCCCCATAAAATTAAAGTCATAACTGGCCAGAAGATAATATCCATTATTCTTGGAACACTTCTTTTGTAGAGATATAGATGTCTTATCAATAAGGCATTTACTCTATGAAATTTTATTCCCATGAATTGCCTCCATCTTTTCTTGCTATCTTAAGAAAAACTTCATTTAAATCATTGAATCCATATTTCTTTTTTAATTTATGAGGAGAATCATCATCTACAATTTTTCCTTTTTGAAGGAAAATAACTCTATCACATAATTCTTCTACTTCATCCATGTTATGAGAAGTATAGAGGATTGTTACTTTTCTTTCTTTTTGAATTCTTTTTAATAATTTTCTAGTTCTGTCTGCAATGTCAGGATCTAAAGAAGAAGTTGGTTCGTCTAAAAGAAGAAGTTTGGGATCGTTTAATAGTGCTTTTGCTAAATTTAGTCTTGTTAATTGTCCAGTTGAAAGAGAGGAAGTCATTTTATTCATCATCTTTTTTATTCCGAAGAAAGTTGCTAGCTCTTCAACTTTCTTCTTAACATTTTTTACACCATATAATCTAGCGAATGTGTAAAGATTCTCCCAAACTTTTAAATTTCCCGGAAGAGAAACATAAGGAGAGCAGAAATTTATCTTTCCTAAAATTTCCTCTCTGTTCTCATGCATTTCCTTCCCGAATATCTTTATGCTTCCAGATGTTGGTGTGACAAGATCAAGAAGCATTTGAATTGTTGTTGTTTTTCCAGCTCCATTTGGTCCAAGAAAACCAGTTATTTTTCCTTCCTGAATTGAAAAAGATATATTATTTACTGCGTGGACTTTTCCAAAAGTCTTTACTAAATTCTTCACCTCTATTGTATTCATTTGATTATAAGATAAATTGTGTTTTTAAGGGTTTGCAGAAATATATTTTTCATTTATTTTTTATTAAACAAAAAGATTTAAATACCCAAAAAATTAGAGATGTTTACTAAAAATAATACAATGGCAAAGCAAAAACCAATCATTAACGTTGTTTTCGTAGGTCACGTTGACCATGGAAAATCTACAACTATCGGAAGATTAGTTTACGATTCTGGAAACTTACCTGAAACTGAACTTGAAAAACTTAAAGCTGAAGCTCAGAAGCACGGTAAAGCTGGTTTTGAATTCGCTTTCGTTATGGATAGATTCAAAGAGGAAAGAGAAAGAGGAGTTACAATTGATCTTGCTTATCAGAAGTTAATGACTCCTAAAAGAGAAGTTACAATAATTGACGCACCTGGTCACAAAGACTTCGTTAAGAACATGATTACTGGAGCTTCACAAGCTGACGCTGCTTTCTTGACTATTTCTGCTAAAGATGGAGTACAACCTCAGACTAAAGAACATGTATGGTTATTGAGAACAATGGGAGTAGGCGACATTGCAGTAGCTATCAACAAAATGGATGCTGTTGAATACAAAGAAGATGCTTTCAATAAGGCTAAGGCAGATGTATCTGCTGTTTTGAAGCAAGCTGGATACAAACCAGATACTATGACTTTCCTTGCTATTTCTGGATTCAAGGGAGATAACGTTGTAAAGAAATCTACTAACATGCCATGGTACAAGGGTCCAACTATTATGGAACAATTAGACTTATTCAAGGATCCTGAAAAGCCGACTCAACTTCCATTAAGAATGCCGTTACAAGACGTTTATGAAATAACTGGTATTGGAACAGTTCCAGTAGGAAAGATTGAAACTGGAGTTATGAAGATTGGTCAAAAAGTTATAATCCTTCCTGGAAGATCTGGAAAAGGAGTTCCTGGAGAAGTTAGAACTATTGAAATGCACCATGAACAAATGCAAATGGGCGAAGCTGGAGATAACGTTGGAATCAATATTAGAGGCGTTGGAAAGAAAGACGTAGCTAGAGGAGATGTTGTTTGTGACGCTTCTAAACCTGCTACTATTGCTGAAGAATTCGTTGCACAAGTTGCAGTTATTTCACACCCTACAGTTATTGCTAAAGGATATACACCAGTATTCCACGTTCACACAGCTCAGGTTCCTTGCCAATTCATTGAATTGATTGAAAAGACAAGCCCTGATGGAACAACTGCTAAGAATCCAGACTTTTTGAAAAATGGAGATGTTGCTAGAGTTAGAATCAAACCGATTGGAAACCTCGTATTAGAAACACAAGCTGCTAATCCTCACATGGCTAGATTCGCAATAAGAGACGCTGGAGCTACTGTAGCTGCAGGCGTATGTATTGAAGTTAAGGCAAAAGTACTTTAAGTAAGAAGTGATATTTTCTAAAAAATAAAACTCAATTCAAAATGAATTCAATAACTTTTTTATATAACTTAAGAGAACTATCTATTTCTACTCTGGAGATGATTAATTCTTTTCTTGTGGTATTTTTTAAGTAAATCTGGAAATATATTCCCTTGACACAATAATACTTATAAACTCAAATCTTAATGCTATAACATGGCTATGGATTTTAAAAAAGAGGGAACTACTAGAAAAGAGATCGAAGATAAAATTGCTGGTGCTGGTGATTATGTTAGAATGGATGTTCTTCAGAGATATTTGAAACAACAACTTGATTTTGATACGCGAAAGTTTGTTCTTCTTACTTTATCGACTATATATGAAGCAAGGAAGATGCATCTTGAAGCTGGAAAGATGATGAGAAATGCTGCGGAGATAAATACCACTTTCTCTGGAAAGATGGCTGATTTTGTAAAATCAATGGAGCTTTATGCTTTAGGTGGAAATTACGATGAGGCTGATGCTTCTTACAACAAAGCTCTGGCTTGTGGTGATGGACTGCAAAAAACAAGAATAAAAGAGAAAAGAAAAGAAATTTATAAATTAGTTGCTAAAGAATTAATGGCTAAAGATAAGAGAAAACATGCAATGGAAGCTTATGAAAAATTGCTTGAACTTGATTTAACTGCAGAAGAAAAAAGCGAAGTTAAAAATATCTTAATGAAATTGTATGAAAAGCTTGGAAAGATTCAGGATTATTACGCTATCAAAAAAACTATTTAGTTTTTTATTTTACTCTTTGAAGAAAATCTCTTGCTCTTTCAAAACCTTTGTAATCTTTTGGTGTAAAGTGCCATTTCTCCAGATTATCTCTTGCGTGTTCTAACATATGATTGTAAAGCTTTAATTTATTATCTCTATAAAATGTTTTTAGAACGCCTTCATCCGCCATAATGCGAATCATTCTTTCTTCTGATTTTAAAGTTCTATCCTGGTCTTCCAATCCGAAAAGCATAAACTCGGCATGCTCGCTGGCAGCAAATTTTGATTGTATACTTAAGGGCACTTCTTTACTAACTCCTACAACATAACCATCTTCTTTTCTTCCAGTCATTCTAAATAAGCCATTAGGAATATGAATTCCACCCACTTGAAATAGCTCTTGAGGTAATTCAAAATAGATGACTTCCTGTGTTCTATCTAAACAAATTCTTCTACACCCATAATTTCTTCTCTGAAATTCATCTCTCCAGCTATCTATTTCTTCTCTACTAAAGCTTTCCATAAAAAAGGTTTGAAATGACCATATATAAATTATACTGATGAAAAAATAAATGCCTCTAAGAGGCAAAAAAGAATAATTTGGCTTGATTAATTAAGCCAGTGCTTCTAAACCATCAAAGATATCTTCACTGAAGTCTTCTTCTTCAGTTGCTTCGTTCAAGTTGTCCTTGACGGCTTCCTCTTTTAACTTCACCTCTTTTCTTGCCATGCTATCTTTTTTCTGGAGGGTTTATGACATATATAAATATTTCCGTCGATAAAAAATAAGGGGTAAGATTTATATAGCTAATCAGTTATCCTAATCGAATCACTTTTATTGTATTTTAAATAGAAAGACTTAAGAATGGTGAATTTTCTCTCTTTATATGGAAAATAAAAAATTGCTTGCAGGTATATTAGGATTAGGTGTTGCTGCTATAATTGGTGGAGGATTAGTCTTGCGTGAATGCGATCCTAAAAGCAGACATGCTATAAGTGCTCAGGTTAATATTCCTACATTAATCTCTGTTACAAATAATACTGTCCCTGCTCTTGGTACTAATGGTGTTTTTTCCGTTGCTCCTAGTTTTGAAGAAGCTAAGACAAATGCAAGTGTTAGGCAGAAATTTCTTGACAATCTTTTGGCTACAAACAACATTCCTTATTCTGAGGGAGTAGTTTATGATCATGATGGTTCAAATATTATTGCGCAGTATGATGAGATTATAAAACTTGCAGGCGGCACTAAAGAAAAAACAGAGATGATTGGAGACAACTCTGAAAGTCTAAGAGGGGGAAAGTTTTTTGTGAAGACTCCTGAAGCTGCACAACTGAGAGGTAAAGGTTATAGAACTAAGATTTTTGTGGGGAGAGATGCCTTTGAAGGAAAACAACCTTTAACCTCTGAAGATATAAGATATCTTATTGTTGCTGATGGTGGAAGACACGCTGAAAGATATACGAAGGGATCTAGTTATCTTTCTAATGAGGAAATTACTAGAGGAATGACTAATGGGACCTTAAGTGCTCATGTCCTTTATGGTCTTGATGATGTTGATGCTCTTGGACAAGGCATAAGAAGAATGGTTTCGGGAGAGTTTCAAATGAGTACTTTCCAGTCAAATGAAACAAGATTTCTCTATATGATTGGAGGATATACCCTTAATCAAGTAAATAAGACCGGCTCTGATCTAGAACGTAAGGCAATTAATAAGCTTCGTCAGGAACACTCGCTTATCCCTGAATTAAGAAATATGCAAATCCCTCGTAGTCATATCGAATTGAGAAAAGATAAGTTTAAATAGCTAAAATTAGTTTATTTCTTGTAGAAGGGAATATTCACAAGATTATTTCGATTTCATACTCACGCTCGTGATGGGCACTGTAGGTACGCGATAAGGAATTTCTTTCTATAAAATAAAGCTGAAAAACAGCTTAGGAATATAAAATGGCAAAAGTAAGTCCAGTATCGATAAAGTATATGATAACTGCTTCATTTAGAGCCGAAGGTCCATTAGAAAAGCCTGACGTTATTGGAGCTATATTTGGTCAGACTGAAGGACTTTTAGGAAGCGACTTAGAAATGAGGGAATTACAGAAAGAAGGTAAAATAGGTAGAATTGAAGTTAATCTTGATATTGTTGATGGTGGGAAGAGTGTTGGAGAAATATTCTTACCTAGTGCTCTTGATAAATCTGAAACTACTATAATTGCTGCTGCTTTAGAAACAATTGAAAGAATTGGTCCTACTGAAGCTAAGATAGAAGTTACTAAAATTGATGATGTAAGAGCAAGTAAGAGAGATTTTATTGTTGATAGAGCTAAAAAATTATTGGAGGGGATGGATTCTGGTTCTGCTGGATTTGGTGAGATGTCTAAGACAGTAACTGAAGAAGCTAGAGCTGCTAGAATGCAGGAATATGGAGAAGAGAAATTACCTGCTGGAGACTTAACCGGTAATGAAATTATTGTTGTTGAAGGAAGAGCAGATGTTGTAAATATGTTAAAGAATAGAGTAAATAATGTAATTGGAATGAATGGAACTAAACTTCCAAAAGAAATTGCTATACTTGGTGAGAAAAAAGAATTAACTTTGTTCATTGATGGAGATAGAGGTGGAAAGTTGATTGCTGGAAATGTAATGAATCATGCTAAAATATTTTATGTTGCTGTTGCTCCTGATGGAAAAGAAGTTGAAGAATTGACTGGTAAAGAAATACTTCTTTGTTTAAGAAAGAAAGTACCAGCAGATCAGTTTGTCAATATTTTGGCTAGAAGCGTTACAAATGGAAATGATCCATATGATTTAAAAAATAATAAAAGTAAAGAAATGGAATCTAAATCTGTAGAACAAATATTTACTGGAGATGCTAAAGAATTGATAAAGAAAGTTTATGCATCAATCAAATCAAGTAAAGATGCAGTGATATTAGATTCTAATGGTGATGCTATAAGGAAAGTTTCTAATAAAGAAGTTACAAGAACAATATTAGGTTCAAGAAATCAGATTTTTGCAGTGGTTATTGATGGTCCAGCAACTGGTCCAACAATAAGAGCATGTGATGAATTGAATATTTCTTATTGTGCTGCTACAAGCTTTGGTTCTGTAACTGGAAGCGAGAAAGTTAAATTGATTAGTCTGTAAAATCTGGAAGATAACCTTTTATAGATACTAGTGATAGATTTTTTGTGGAAGATATAATTGTTAAAAAATGCAAGGCTCTGCTTGAAGCTTATAGAAATGGACAAATGGGCCAGACTAGGATGCCTGAAGATTCAAATCCTGGCTTCTCTGAAAAGGATAATGAAATAAGACTTAGCTATTTTTCCCTACCTATGGCTTTGAATTACCAAAGAGATAGTTATAAGTTATGGGAAGCTGCTCTAAAAACTTATAATGATTCTGAAACCAAGAAAGTTTTTGATGTTAAAATTGTTGCATCAATGAATGAAAATAAATTAAGGGAATACCTTACAAGATATAAACTTGCTTTGCAACCTATGAAACACATCAAAACCTGGCAGACAATATGCAAAACAGTATATTCTAAGTTTGGTTCTTTTACTAAACTTATTGAAAGTGCGGATAGTGATTTTCTTAATCTAAGAAAAATAATACAAGTTGATAATAAAAAAGGCTTTCCGTATTTATCAGGCCCTAAAATATTTAATTATTGGTCCTTCATTATCAAAGAATATGGTGAAGTCAAACTAAAAAACTGCGATTATATTGAGATAGCACCAGATACACACATAACTCAATGCTCAGTCATTCTCGGAATAATAAATAAAGATGAAGCTGAAGCTCTTTCTAAGGATAAAATATCTGAGAAATGGAGGAATGCCTTGAAAGGTTCAAGTATAAATCCGATAGACATGCATCCTCCTCTTTGGTTTTGGAGCAGAAATGGCTTTTTGTATAAACTTGAAAAGTAGCTTCCAATACTGCAAAGATTTTAATATGACTTTTATCTCTTTAATTTATGGAGAAAGAAGTTCTTGTTTATGTTAAAGAAGGGTGTCCTTATTGTTATAGATTGATAAGTATATTGAAAGATAGGAAGATAAAATTCAGAGAAATTGATGTTTACTCAGAAAGTGAAGAAGCGGATAATGCAGTTACTAGAAATGGTAAGAAGCCAGTTCCACAAGTTGAATTCAATGGTAGATTAATATATGATTATTCTACTGAAGAAAAATTAGCTGATGAAGTTGAAGCTTGGTTTAAATCTTAAGATCTCTTCTTATTCTTTTCATAATAAAATCTGTTCTTTGCTTTACTGTTCCAAATGGAACAACTATTGGTTTGTATCCAAATTTCTTATATGACTGAATTATCTTCTTATGGATTTGTGTAGATTTATCGTATGATTCTCTTCTTATCTTATCATTAACATAAAGTCTTTTTGGAAGTGGGCTTGGTATGAAAACATAATCGTAAAGAACTAAATTGGCTTGTTCTAACATTGTCTTTGGTATTTGCATCTTTCCTAGAATTATATAACTTAACCCTGAGAAAACTCCTCTATCGAAAAATAGAATGTGATTTTTTCTCGTCTTTAATGCTGAACGATATTCTTGAATAGATAGATTCCAGATAGCTTTTTGTATTTCTTTTAATCTGGCTTTTGACATGCTTGGATTGTCTCTATATTTTTTTCTATGGAAGACAATCCTCGCAGCTTCGGGAGCTACATTATATCCTCTCTTTTTTAATTCTTTTATGATGCTGGTTTTTCCAGTACCAGGACCACCATCAATCACTGCTTTTATCATGAATGATAAAAGATGAATGTGTATTTAAAACTTGGTTTAGAAAAGCTTAATTATCTTCTTTTACAGTAAAATGCATGATGAATCTGGCTAGAATTCAAGCAAGGATGAAATGTATTAAAGATTGGTCTTTGGAAGGAGATATTATCACAAAAGAAATTGAATTTGAAGATTTCAGAGAAGCTATTGATTATGTTGATAAAGTTGCAGATATTGCTGAAAAGAACGACCATCATCCCGATATATTAATTAAATATAATATTGTCAAATTGTCTCTTACAACACATTCTGAGAAGAATCTAACTGAAGAAGATTTTGATGTCGCTGAAGAGATTGATGGAATAAAGATATAGAACTTGAATAAATAATATTTATTAAGGTGTAAAAGGTAGGATATTTATGATGATTGAACTGATTGTGCTTTTACTTGCAATTCCTGTTGGATTGCTTGTTGCATACATGGCTAGAGATGAACTTATTGATGGGCGAATATGGTTTAATGTGCTTTTTATTGTTGGTGTGTTGGCTGGTGTTTGGTTCTTTCTCACTGGAAAAAATGTTGAAGGATATTCCTCGCTTTTTATTGCGATAATCTCGATCGTTTCTTATATTAAAAGTTTTGATAAAAAATGGACAAGAAAATGAAAAATAGTGGAATAACTAAGGCTGTGATTCTAGCTGCTGGACTGGGAAAAAGAATGCAACAAGGAGAAGCTGTTGGAATTGATGCTAAGACTGCACAGCTTGCTGGAAAAGGATTGAAAGCGCTGATTCCTCTTGGAGATCGACCATTTTTGGATTATGGAATTGACAATTTAATAGAGGCAGGATTTAGAGAGATATGTTTAGTTGTTGGTACTCATTGTGAAGAAATAAGAGAATATTATGAAAGTAAGAAAAAAACTCTAGCTGAAAAAGGTGTGACTGTAGCTTTTGCATATCAGGCAGAGCCTAAAGGAACTGCAAATGCAGTTTATAGTGCTAGAAGTTTTGCTGGAAATGATGAATTTTGTCTTGTAAATTGCGATAATGTATATGATGTTGAAGATTTAAGAAATCTGAGAAATGCTGAAAGTGGAAGATGCTACACAGTTGGATATGATAAAAATTCTTTGGCTAGGAATGGAAATATTCCCAGAGAAAGAATTGAAAGATTTGCAGTTATGGATGTTGATGAGAGAATGAATTTAAAAAAAATTGTTGAGAAACCTAGTGCAGATATGCTTGCAACTAATCCTAATCTTTTGGTAAGTATGAATTGTTTTAGATTTACGAGTAGAATATTTGAAGCTTGTTCAAAGATAAAGCCACATCCTGAAAGAAAGGAGTATGAACTTCCTAGTGCGGTACAGTATATAATTGACAAAGATTTGAATGAATTTCTTGTTATTCCTTCAAAGAAAAGCGTACTAGATTTAACGGGAAAGAGCGATATTGCTCCTGTAAGAAAGTTATTGGCTGGAAGAAAAATTGAGTGGTGAAATTATTCAATTATTATGACTTCTCCATCTGTTAATGTTTTGAAAGGAATTTTATTCTTCTTACAAAATTCTACTTCTTTATCAATATCTGGAGATTCTGGATGGTCCGATTTGTAATGAGGTAAAATTAGATAGTCTAGTAAACCTAAACCTTCCCAGATTGTTTCTTTTAACTCTTTATATGGATGGAGATTTGAATTATCTACACGATTAAGTCCTTTTAGACTTGGAGCTAAAATACATATTCCTGCACTGTATCCTCCATAAAGGAAATCATCTCTATCAAGATTTTTTATTATTTCATCAAATCCACTTAATTTCATTGCTTGACGTAAAACAAATGTATTTCCACCCCTTACCCAAACTCCTCCAAGTTCATCTATTTTCTTCTTTAATTTATCTTTCTTATTAAAATAATCTTTAAGGTCTAGCATTTCTACTTTTATACCTAAATCAGTTAAGTCTTTCATGTTTCTTTCATTGCTTTCTTTTCTACTTTTTGAATCAGCAAAATCTATTGAATTTGGGATAAAACCTATCTTCTTTCCTTTTGGAATCATAGTTTTAAGTTTCTCAGATTCTTTTCCTATCTTGAATGATGATAAATAGAATTTCATAATATGAGTTAGATTGTGATGTTTAAAGTATTTTCTATAAACTTTAATCATAGAAGAATTTAAAAACTACTAGATTGTGATTTTATTATGGCTATGAAAATACAAGCAAGCATCTGCATTGATTCTATTATAGCTATTATTATATAAATCGGCAGACCAGTCTTTGGCTTGCTGAACATCATTCATTCTATGACAAATACAAATTTAAAACTAAAACAACCTGTACATGATTCTCGTAATGGGTACTCTTTTGAAGGATTTGATAGCTTATTGAGAGAATATTTTAGAGGTAGAGCAGGTGTAAGGCCTGAGGAATTAAGAAGATATGCTGATGTTCTTGTTTCTCGTACGAGAGCGAAAAATCCTTCAAATAGATACATGATAAGTGATGAACGAATGGGTGTAAAGATTGCTGTTAATGTTTCTGCGTCACATTATATGAATAATGGGGAACATCCTAGGAAGAAGAAAGAACTTGCTGATGCTTTCTCTGATGACTTTTGGTATTGGCAAGGATGGCTCAAATGATAAGGGTAATAGAAGTTTATGATACTTTTGAACCAGATAGACTTTTAGAAGTTAAATTTGTTCCTTGTGATTATTTGAATGGTGAATATATCGCTGGTTATGATGAAAAAAGAAAGATTAAAGATGGAAGAAAGGTATTTGGATTCACATTAACTGGAAAAACTTTTAGGAGTAGTTATGGATCTATGAGGGAACATTTTGAAGGAGGTAAATCTGCTCTTGGATTTGGAGAAAGGGTAAACTATAAAAGGTAAATTGAGGAAGAGATAATATAATATATAATAAAATGGAAGAAAAAAATGTCAATGATAATGAAGCACTAATAAGGGCTTTTTGGGAAAAGAATAGAGTATATGAAAAATGTAAGAAAATGAATGCTAAGGGTAAGAAGTTCTATTTCATGGATGGACCGCCATATGCTACTGGAAGCATACATATGGGTACTGCTCTTAATAAGATTCTAAAAGATATTGCTATGAGAAGCAAAAGACAGCAAGGATATGATGTTTTTGATAGGCCTGGATATGATACTCATGGAATTCCTATCGAGTTCCAAGTTGAGAAAGAAATAGGATCAACTGGAAAGCAAGACATTGAAAAGCATGGTGTAAAAGAATTTATTGAAAAGTGTAAGAACTACGCTACGAAACATATTGATATTATGAATAAGCAGTTTGAAAATCTCGGAGTCTGGATGGATTTCAAAAATCCATATATAACTTTGAATGATGAATATATCGAAGCTATATGGTATGCTTTCAAGCAGGCACATGAAAAGAAGTTGCTTTACTTAGGAAAATATCCTGTGCATATATGCACTAGATGCGCCACTGCTGTTGCTTATAATGAAATAGAATATGGAAAGAAAACTGATAAGTCAGTTTATGTTAAATTCCCTTTGAAAGATAAAAAAAATACTCATTTGATAATTTGGACTACTACTCCTTGGACTTTGCCAGGGAATACTGGAGTTATGGTTAACCCTGATGTAAATTATCAGGAGATTGAGACAAGTAATGGAGAGAAGTGGATTATTGCTAAGGATTTAGTTTCAAAGCTTATGGGTGAAATAGGTTTTGGATTTACAGTTAAAAGTGAAATGCTTGGAAAGAAGATGAAAGATTGGAAGTATGAAAATCCTTTATCTGCTCATCTTGCTGTTAAAACAAAGAATGCTTACAAAGTTGTTTTATCTAGTAGATATGTAACAACTGAGGATGGAACTGGGCTTGTACATTGTGCTCCTGGACATGGAAAAGAAGACTATGAAGTTGGAAAGGAAAATGGATTAGATATTATCTGTCCTGTAAATATAGAAGGTAAAATGACCTCTGAAGCTGGAAAATATCAGGGCATGAAAGCTAAAGAAGCTAATGAACAGATAATAAAAGATTTAGAAGAAAGTGGAAAATTAGTTTATATAAAAAATTACGAACATGAATATCCTTTGTGCTGGAGAGATAAATCTCCTCTTCTTATGGTTGCACAACCACAATGGTTTTTGAAGATAAGCCAAATACAGAAAGAATTGATGAAGGAGAATGATAAGACTTACTGGGTTCCTGATTATATGAAACTAAGAATGAAAGCCTGGCTTGAAGGAATTGGAGACTGGCCAATCTCTAGACAGAGATATTGGGGTACTCCTCTACCTATCTGGGTTGATGAAAGTGATTTGGAAAATGGGGAAAGAATTGTTGTTGGTAGTATTGATGAGTTGAGAAAATTATCTGGGAAGAAAAAAATAGGAATGCATAAGCCAGATATTGATGAAATAACTATTAAAGGAAAGAATGGAAAAGTTTTGAAGAGAGTTCCTGAAGTTTTAGATGTGTGGTTTGATTCAGGAGTTTCAAGCTGGGCTGCATTAGGTTATCCTCAAAATAAAGAAAATTTTAAGAAATACTGGCCCGCAGATTTGAATATAGAAGGAAAAGATCAGTTTAGAGGATGGTGGAATTCACAGCTAATATTATCTTATATTGCCTTTGGAAAGAAGCCTTTTGATGCTGTACAGGTACATGGAATGGTTTTAGATATTGGGAAGAAGAAAATGTCTAAATCTCTTGGAAACTTTATTTCTCCTGAAACTGTTATTGAAAAATATGGACGAGATTATTTAAGATATTACTTTGCAAAATTCTCAAAAGGTGAGGACTTTTCATATAAAGAAGATGAATTCAGAGAAATAAATAAAGTAGTTACTATCTTAAAAAATATTAATAATTATCTAAGTCAATTAGAAAAGAAAAAAGGTAAAACTGCTATTGAAGATAAGTGGATATTGTCTAGATTCTATTCTGTATTGAAAAAATCTACAGAATATTATAACTTGTATAGATTCCCTGATGCTTTGCAGTGTATTGAAGAATTTTTAGTTTTTGATTTGAGTAGAACATATATACAAATGACTAGAGAAAGAAGTGAAGAGACTTATTCTACATTAAATGAAATAATGAAGGGCTTATTGCAGATGTTAGCTCCAATTATTCCTTATCTCACTGAGAGTATTTGGAGAGAGATGAATGAAAATAAAATTGTGAAAGAAGAGAGCGTGCATTTATCCGGCTGGCCTAAATTTGAAAAGAAGAAAGTTGATGAGGAATTGGAGGGTGAAATGAAAACTGTTCTAAAAGCTATTGAAGTTGGACTTTCTGAAAGAGATAAAGCTAAAATTGGATTGAAATGGCCATTAGCCGATGTGACTTTAGAGCTAGATGAGAATCTTGGAGATGAGTTAAAAGAAATAATTGCTAGACAGTTGAATGTAAAGAAAGTAAGTATTAAGAAAGTTAAAGGAAAAGAGATAAAAGTTACTCTTGATCTTAAAATGACTCCTGAGTTAGAAGCAGAAGGATACTCAAGAGAGCTAGCAAGAAAGATACAAGCCGAGAGAAAAAATGTTGGATTGAAGAAAGGAGAATTAATTGAGTTAGAAATTTTTGCAGACAAAAATATTTTAGAGTATTTTAAAAGAAATAAGGTATTTTTAATGGAAAGAACAAATTCAAGCAAGATAGTATTCTCCGACGCTGATGCGCCAAACACTGCAATTGTCTCTACCATTAAAGAGCTAAAAATATCTTTTATTTTTCGTAATTATAAAGGAATGCTATCGGAAAAGATTTAAATACTCAAATGAGTAGTTAACATAAGAGGTTGAATTATAACTATGATAATAAAGGAAGAATTTTTAAGCAGGCTTCGAAAGATATTTGACTTAAATCTTTATGAAGCAAAAGTTTGGACTGCTCTTCTTTCTCGTGGTGTAAGTACTGCTGGTGAGTTAAGTAATATCTCTGATGTTCCAAGATCAAGAACTTATGACATATTAGAAAGTTTAGAAAAGAAAGGATTTATTGTTATGAAGATTGGAAAACCTATAAAATTTGTTGCTTTGAAGCCTGAAGAAGTTATTGAAAGGGTTAAGAAAAATCTTGTTGTTGATGCACAGGAAAAAAGTAAGAGACTTGAAAAATTAAGAAATGATGAAGTTCTTGAAGAGCTTAATGGATTGTTTACAAATGGAATAAAGTTTGTTGAACCTAGTGATTTGTCTGGAAGCTTGAAAGGGAGACAGAATATGTACAATCATTTAGATATGATGATAAGATCTGCTGAAAAAACAATTACTATTGTAACAAGCGCTGAAGGATTAAATAGAAAATTTGAAATGTTAATGCCTGCTATTGACAAAGCAAGAAGAAGAGGAGTCGTTATTAGAATTGCTGCTCCTTTAAATGCTGATAATATTAAAGTTGCTAAAGAACTAGCTAAAGTTGCTGAAGTAAAGGGAATGAAAAAACCTATGGGAAGATTTGGAATTGTTGATTCAAACCAAGTAATGTTCATGCTTTTAGATGATAAAACAGTACATCCAAACTATGATGTTGCTGTCTGGCTTTCAACTGAATTCTTTGCTAAGTCTTTGGAAGAAATGTTTGAATTGGCGTGGAATGATTTTACACCGATTAGTAAGATCAAGGGTTAAGGATAAGTTCTAAAAACTCTGATTTGTATTTTTATTTATGAAATCCAGTTATATAGATATACATTGCCACCTTGAGATGTGTAAGGACATTGATAAGTGTGTTAAGAATGCTCGTGAGAAAGGTGTTGAGATTATATTGACTCAGGGAACTGATGTTAAGACTAATAGAGAAGCTTTGAAATTAGCTGAAAAATATGCCGAGGTTAAAGCGTGCCTTGGAATTTATCCTATTGATGCTTTGAAGATGAGTGATAAGGAAATTAAGAAAGAAATTGATTTTATTAGAGATAATAAGAATAAAATTGTTGCTATTGGTGAAGTTGGAATCGATTTTAAAGAAGATAGCGAAAATCATGAAAGACAGAAGGAGATATTCCGAAATTTTGTTGAACTAAGTATGGATATTGACAAACCAATTATTATACATTCAAGAAAAGCTGAAGAAGAATGCATAGAGATTCTTGAAAAAATGAATGTAAAGAAGGTCATCATGCACTGTTTTTGTGGTAAAAGAAAACTTGTTGAAAGAATAGTTAAAAATGGTTGGTATCTAACTATTCCTACTTCTGTTAAAAATGGCCAGCAATTTCAAGATAATGCTAAGATTGTTCCTATTGAGCAATTATTCTGTGAAACTGATTCTCCATTTTTACATCCAGATAAAAAAGAAAATAATGAACCTGGAAATGTGGTTGTTAGCTATGAGAAGATTGCTGAAATTAAAGGTATGAACCTTGGTGAAGTTAAGGACAAGATATTTGAGAATTATAAGAAATTATTTTTAGAAGCCTAAACTATAAGATACGAAACCAGAACCTATTTGAGGATTTGTACCTAAGAGAAGATTGCTATCTTTTGATAATCTTATATTTGTTCCCAGATAAGAAGATACTGGAAATTTATCAGATCCTTTAGAGTCGTATTGGGTTGTGACTGAAGATTGAAGGGAAATTGTTCGTGTTAGAGGTAGTTCCCCTATCCAAGTCACTCTCGGACTTGGAGAAGTAAATGTATCTGGATTGACTATACTTCCTCCAGATAATCTAAGAGAAGTTGCAAAGCCATGGCCTTGATAATTTGCAAAGAGGAAAGGATTTCTTCTTGCTAGACGCATTCCCCAATCAAATCCATTATTAAGATAGCGTTCTCTCTGACCTTGAAGACCTTCAGATACTGGATTGGAAGGGTCTGGTAAAGTGTTATTTTCCCAACCAGATAAGCCGTTTAATAATTTATCTTCTATGTATGCAAAAGTTGAAGAGCCAGTTATTGTTCTTTCGAGAGGGTCTGTAAATAATACTCTTGCTGTTCTTTCAAAACCTCTTTCTGTTGCTCTCTGCATATCTCTATTGAATGTATTTTCATAAAAATCTCTTGTTAAAAAATTTTGAGAGGTAACTGGAGAGATTCTGTTATAAGCTGAATATGTTAATCCTATGCTCTCTCCTAGTCTATTCTGAAAAACTTTCATAGGTTCTATTGGCCTTAAATCGGGTCTAGAAGTGAATGGATTCTCTCTAGCAGGTGAGTTTGGTTCAATAAAATTTATTGAATAATTATTATCAAAATTTCTAGGAGTGTATGTTCTTCTTACAGGCACTGGTTCTTTTTGTGATTCTGGAGAAATTGACTGCCCTAGAGTATGACTTGGAGGAAAAAGTAAAGATAAAGATACGGCTAATGCTCTTGAAAACTTTGAGGTTCTCATTGTAGGTAAAATAGTAATTTTGAGTATTAAAAGCTAATCCTTAATTTTGAGTACTTGAGAAGAATAAAAATAAGAAGGATATTATTGATATGAATAAACCTTAAATATAGACTAAATTTAGGTTTATTATGAAGAAATTGGTGATTGCAATCATTTTGATAATCGTGTTAGTTGTGGGAGGATTCGCATTGAAGAGTTTTGTTTCTGTTGATGAAGATGTTAATGACAATAATACTGAAGTCTATTGTCAAAGTGATTCTGATTGTGTTCCTCTTGGAGCTTGTCATCCAAAAACTTGTATAAATAAAGCTTATCCTCAAGATACTTCTGGAGGTATTTGCACTGCTGTTTGTGAACCAGATAGCTTAGATTGTGGACAGGGTAGCTGTTTATGTGTTAATAATAAATGTAATGCGGTGTTTAATGAATAAGAATAAACTTATTATTTTTACATTAACAACTTTTTTATTTTTAGCATTAATTTCACTTAACGTTCATGCTCAAGAAGGCAAGGATAAAGTATCTGGTGAAGTTTATAAAGAATTAGATAAAAATGATAGTGTTAAAGTTATTTTAAAGATTAAAGAAGTTAATTCTGGTGGAAAGAAAATAGTTTCTCTTGGTAAAATATCTGCTCTTAGTGGTTTAGAAAGTAAAATAATTGGAGATTATGGTAATGTTAAAACTCTTGAAATATCTAAAGAAGAATTAATAAAACTTGAGTCTGATGGTTCAATTGAAAGAATAGAATATTTACATGATATTCATGCTTTCTTACAGGGTTCTGCTCCAGTTGTAAATGCGACTTATACTTGGCCTCTTATTCAAAATAATACTAATTTGACTGGAATAAATGAAACTATTTGTGTATTAGATACGGGAGTTAATTTTAATCATACTGCATTGGTTGGTAAAAATTTTACTTGTAATATATATTGCATAAATCAAGCGTGTGCAGAAGATTGTACAAGATATGATGATAATGGGCATGGAACACATGTCGCTGGAATTGTTGCCGCATCTTCAACAATTAATGGTATTTCTCAAGGTGCTAATTTAGTTGGAGTTAAAATCCTTGATTCTGCAGGTAATGGAAATTCACTTGACCTTACAAGAGCAATTGATTGGTGTGTTCAGAACAGAAATGTGTATAATATATCTGTGATAACTATGAGTTTAGGAACGAGCACATTATACTCTGACTATTGTGATTCTGATTTCTCAACTACTTGGACAAGAGCAATAAATAATGCAACTGCATATAATATAAGCGTCATTTCTGCTACGGGAAACTCTGGTTCTGGTGTTCCTAGAAATACTACTCATATTGCTGCGCCTGCTTGTATTCAAAATAGTAGTGCTGTTTCTGCTACGGATAAGGATGATAGTGTGGCTAGTTATGGACATTATAATAGTTTAACTGACTTCTTTGCACCTGGAACAAGTATCAATTCAACAAAGAATGATGGAACTTACTTTGCTCAATCAGGAACAAGTATGGCGACACCGCATGTTGCTGGGGCTTTTGCAGTCATAAGGGCATTCTATAAATTACAGACTGGGTTGGTTTATACTCCATTGCAAATTCAAAATTCATTGAGAAATAAGGGTGTGAATATTTCTGCTTCTGGAAATAATTATCCTAGAATAAATGTTTACGATTCAGTTATTTCTCTTGATAGTGTAAATCCAGTTGTTGCTCTTAAAAGTCCTAGTAATAATTCTGGAAGTAATAATCAAAATCAGACTTTTAGATGTAATGCTACTGACCTTGCTTTGAGCAATGTTACATTTAATTTATGGAATAGCACTAGCTTGTTTAATACAACTTTTCAATCTGCTTCTGGTGCATTAAGTAATTTTGAGGCTAATGTAACTAATCTTGGATTTGATTCTTATCAATGGAATTGTTATTATAGAGATTTGAATAATAATATTGGCTTTGCATCTTCAAATAATTTTACATTAAACATAACTCAACTTACAGTTACTCTTTCATCTCCTAGTGATAATACTTTCTCGAATACTAATAGAACGTTCCAGTGTAATGCGACTTCGAATAATGCTCTAAGCAATGTTACATTTAATATTTGGAATAGTAGCTCTTTGGAAAATTCGAGTAATTTGACTATTACTGGAACAAGTAATTCATCTAATTTTTATTTTAATTTTACACATGAAGATAGCTATAAATGGAATTGCTTATTTGCTAATAGTCAGAATGTTCAAGGCTCTGCTTCTGCAAACTATTCTATAGTCTATGATGTTACTAAACCTAATTTGAGCATTTTATCTCCTGTAAATAATAGCTATTACAATGCTGGAAGATTTAATATAACTTTGAATGAAAATGGAACTTGCAGTTATTCCTTGAATCAGGGAGTATTTAATTACAGCATGACGAGCAGTAATAACCAAACATTCAATGCTACAAATTCTAGTTTAACTCAAAATAGTATGTATAATGTTACCTATTATTGCAATGATTCTTCTGGAAATATAAATAACTCTGTTTACATTAATTTCAGTGTTGATTTGACAGCACCTAACATTACTTCTGTGAGTCCTGCCGATAGCTATTCAGAAACTGCAAGTTCTACAACTATAAGCTTTTCTTATAATTTCACTGACAACCTTAATATTAGTAGTTGCAGTCTAATATTAAATAATGCTGTTGATCAAACTAACACCACTGTAAGAAATCAAACTACGAATCATCTATTTAGCAAGACAATAAATGCTGGAAGCTATACTTGGAATGTAAACTGCCAAGATGATTCAGGTAATATAGGTAATAGTACAAATAGAACTATAACAATTACGGCACCTAGCTCTGGGAGTGGTGGAGGGAGCAGTTCTAGCTCAGGGGGTGGAGGGGGCGGTGGAGGAGGAGGCGGTGGAGTTGGGGTAAGTAGTTTAGCTGGTAAGATATATTCTGCCGATGTGGAACAGACAAGTTCTGGATATAGTCAAGAAGTTAAGAAGAATGATAAAATAGAATTTTCTTTATTTGATGCGAATTCTGAAAGACATACTGTTTCTGTTGATGAAGTCCTGAATGACTCTGTTAAAATAACTGTTAGGAGTGATCCTATCACCTTGGTTTTGGGAATTGGACAGAGTGCTAAGCTTAATTTGACTAGCAGTGAATTTTATGATTTATTCATAAAATTGGATAGTATAATTGCTGGGAAAGCAAAGCTAACAATCCAATCCATAAGAGATCCTATCTTAACTGAAATTAAGACAAATGAAATTAATAAAACTGGAACTGGGGAGAAGATAGTTCAGATATTCCAAGGTGTAAAGACTTCAAGAGTTGCGTATATTGTTTTAGCTATTTTGCTTGTTGGTGGAATAATATTTTTTATCTATAAGAAACATGAAGATAAAATAATAAGTAGTTTGAAGAAAAGAATTGGGAAGAATAAATAACTATCTTATAAAATCTGTCATTGCTTCACCAAGTATTCTTGCATTTTCTCTTGTCTCACTGGAATGATTCCCTCCTACTGAAACTCTTAAATTATATCTTTGCGCTTTAGGAATATCATAGTTTTTTGGATAGAACGCACTTATAGGTCCTGTTAATATGTCTCTGCTAAGATACATCATACTAGCTAAGTTAATAGCGTCTATTGATGAACTATTAGGAATAGTGACTAAACTTGTTATTGATGTAGGGTATGGTCTATGCACATTCACACCATCTGGAGCAGTCTCCCTAAACCCTATATCAAACTCAGAGTTTCTTTTCCTTAATTCTGTTAGGGTTGGTGTAGAAGCATGTTTCATTGCAAGTCTAAAAAGAGGTTCTAACAAATCTATATCTTGGGGATTGGTAAAGTCAGGAATATTAATTTTTCTATCATTAACAGGGGTTAACACTAATGAAATCTTTCCTAGGCGATTGTCATAACCTAATCGATGACCAAGACCTTCTGCAACATATGGATTTGTAAAGACACTTGCAAGAGTGTCTCTTTCGCCTACTTCTCTTGTACCTCTTAAGACATCATCAACTAGGACTTTTATTCCGTGATGTAATGCAACTTTATCTATTTCTTTTGCAGCATCTCTAGATATTTCATAACCTAAGGGAGTCATAGGGTTACTTATAATTACAGAATCTAATTTTCCACCCTTTGCTAATTTAGAGAAACCAGAGACTAATTGATCTTCATTTAAAGCCTCAAAATACTTGAAATTATGATCTCCTTCTATCCCATGTTTGTTATCCCAAAAATACCAATTTGGAATTGGCAAGGCTATTGCTTTTCCAGAGCTCTCGAAGTTATTGAGTATATGTCCTATTGCTGAACGTGTTGAACCATTTGTTGGATGAATATTGAATTTTCTTAAATCTAAAGTTGTTTCTTCAGAGAGCGTATCTTTCATCGCTTCTGCTAGATTTGACTCTAGTCTTTTTCGACTATCTCTAAAGAAAGGTGGCCTCTTGCTAAGATTATCAGTTATTTTTGCTAGCCTTACTCTCTCATCTTCAGGAATATGTTCATATAAATTGGGATTTGAAAAACTACCTCCTCCAAATTCAACTTTTCTATAAGGTGAGGTTCCGCATTTAAAAATATTGCCGAGTGCTTGTAGAAGACAGTCAGGCATTACAAAATCTCTAGTTCCACCTAAAGACATCAGTACTATTTCTCCTCCTGCTCCCATTCTAATTCTCTTATCCATTTGAATTTCCTCATTCAAGAGGCATTGTAGTGCTTTTTAAAAGTTTCCAATTACTAAAAATCTGAAATTATTTCAACAATACAAATATTTATAAATTGAATTTTTATTAATTAATTATGGCAAAAGCTGAAAGAAATGCAATTGTATGCGCTGATTCTTTAGCTGTGCTTTTACTCCTGATTTAGGAAGCTAGTTTAATCAACTGGCTTTTGAACATTTTTTATGACTACTAATAATTCTATAAAATATAACACGCATGCACGAACACCTTCTTACATAGTTTTAGATTCAATAAATGAAAAATATAAGGAGGTGAAATATGAATAAAATAAAATCTTATGTAGTAAATAGAGATAATTGGGAAAATGCTAAAATGGATATGGCTGCCGTTGCTTACGACCATTGGGATACGCGTAGAAGAAATGTTAATAGAGTAAGAGCTTATGAAATGGAGACTGGAAGATCCTATGCGCAGATCACTAGGAATTATCAAAAAGCTAGAATGGCTTGGCAGAAAGAATTAGATCGTCATGATGTTTTTGCACCTGAATTTGAAACTAGAAGATACTTAAAAATGTTTCATTAGCCTTCTAATAGGCATATATATCATGGAGCCTTTAGGTCTATCAGTTATCGGTCTTTCATTTTCACTAAAAGTTGGATTTATCAATCCTATTCTGGGAAAGTATATGTGGCCTTCTCTCTTTACACCTGTTGTTCTTAATTCGGTGTTCGCTTTATTTGCAGAAACCACGTTAATGAAAGAAGAAGTTATATAAGATTCTACTTGAGATAATCCTAAACAAGAAATATAAGTAGACAAATCTAAAAAATCTTTTGGCCTCAGTTTTAGTTGATCTCTTCTCTCAACCGCACTAAATAATGAGAAAAAAGAACTTAGTATTAGGTCAGGAGATAAATTAACTCTTTTAGCCAAACTAAAAGCATCTTCTATCGGTTCTGTACAAATAATAATGGGTCTAGCATGACGGTCAGACTTATCATAGGATAATCTTAAATCTGCATCTGGAAGCATTTCTCCTTGAGCGTCAACTAAGACTCCTCTAAAGTCATATACTCTCGCTTTTTTTAATAATCCAGTCAACATCGTATTTTTTCTTCAAATTTATGCTATTTAAAGCTTAGTAAAAGAAAAAATAAAAATAATGCGAGAGGGAGGATTTGAACCTCCGAAGGCACTAAGCCACAGGATTTCTCAAGTGAAATCCTGACTGGAATTGCTCTAACGAGCAACCGACTTCTTAAGTCCTGCGCATTTGACCACTTTGCTACCCTCGCATCTTAAGGAAACCTAGGTTTCCTTGACGTTCAACCTTCCTTCTAAACATCAAGGTTTCCCGTGTGGTCAACTTCCCATTATTTTACAATCAAGAGCATTTTTAAAGATATCCTAGACTATGGTGTGTCTTCAATAATTTTAGAATTTGTTGTAGAATTTGTTTGGTTAGTGTTTGATGAGTTTGTTTTACTGTTTGTATTTGTATCTTCTGAAGTTGAACCTGAGCTTATCTTGCTTTCATAGCTGTCTTCTTGAGGAAAGCTTCTTATAAGTTCAGTATTAGGGTTAAGTTTGTATAGGAGATAGAATGCAAAAGTTACACCTAATAGAAAAACAAGAATTAGAATCTTACCTAAAAATGCTTTTTTATTCATATAAGATAATTGAATAAAGAGTATTTAAATTTCTTCAAAATCGGAATCAAGTTCTCCAGAATCTATCTTTTTAGCTATCTTTTCCATCTCTCTATTTATATGCTGAATGACTTCATCATCTGTTGCTCTTATGTTTCTTGCTTTGTATGCAAGAGCATGAGATGCTCCTGAGATAATAGCCATCTTTGTTCTTTTATCTGAAACCATAATTTTATTTCAGTAAAATGTATTTAAAAGGATTGTTGTGTTAAAAAGTAAGGTTTGTTACGCAAAGGTTTAAATAAAAGTTCGGGTTAAATTTTTAACAGGTGAGACATGGAAAGCATTGAAAAATTAAAAAATGAATTAAAAATAAGAGGATTTTCTCCATTGACTGTGAGAAATTATAGTTTCTTTGTAGATAAATTTATTTTGCATTCTGGTAAAAATGCTGAAGAGGTAAATGAAGACGATGTTAAAGCATATCTTGGTAGTTTGTTTGAAAGCAAATCTAAAAATACGATTATGTTAGCTGCTGCTGCGCTTAAGTTTTTCTTTAAGGAAATTCTTAAGAAAAGCTTTGAAAATGTAAGGGTTCCTAAAAAAGATAAGAGGTTGCCTGAAGTATTGACTAAACAAGAAGTTGTAAAGTTGATTGATTCTGCTGATAACTTGAAATCTAAATTAATTATTTCTATGCTTTATTCTTCTGGTTTAAGAGTATCTGAAGTAGTTAATTTAAAAGTTTCAGATGTTGATTTTCAGAATAATCTTGGGTGGGTTAGAAAAGGAAAAGGAAGCAAAGATAGAATGTTTAATCTATCTAAAAATTTGAATGATGATATTCAAAAGTATCTGGCTGGAAGAGAAAATAAATATATTTTCTCAAAAGAGGAACCTTTGACAACTAGAAATATTCAAAAAATTATATTTAATCTTAGAGGAAAAGCAGGGATAAATAAGAAATTGACTCCACACACATTAAGACATAGCTTTGCGACACATTTGCTTGAAGAGGGAACTGATATAAGAGTTATACAATCTCTTCTTGGACACAGTAATTTAAACACAACGCAAGTTTATGCTCACGTTTCATCTGATATGATTAAGAAAGTTAAGAATCCCTTTGATAGTTTGTGATTAAGTTTAAATTATTTGAAACAAGCAGGTGTTGTTGGCATTACTTTAGCTCTCCCATTAATTAAGATATAAAAATCATCTCCATAAATTCTGTCTGGAAGACCTTTACTCGCCCATACTTTGTTTAATTTTTCACAAGCCCTCTCTAAAGATTGTATCTCAAATCTTAATATTTCTTCATTAATACCATCAAGACTCTGATATCCTTCTGGAGCTAAACACGCCGTAAATGGTTTGTAATGAGCTGAATCATTACCAGATGTTGGTTGACCTTCAATAGTGCCAATAGAAACTTTTAATATGCTTCCAACCTTGCCAAAGTTTAATGCGAGAAGTAATCCATTTTCAGCTCTTTTAATGTATTCAGGTACAAACAAATTTTCTGCTACTGGTATGTAGGCCATTTTAAATGTTTAATTTAATTAAGATATACGGATATATAATTATATCTCTCCAGTTATACCTACTAAAGGTAAATCAGCCAATTCTTTTGATGCTGCAATTAATTCAGTTCGAGCATCTATACATCTACTAACACCCATTCTACCCCAGAAAGTTTCATATTCTAAATGGCTACTTTTAGCAAGACCATCTGCTGGTCTTAATGTTAAGGGTTTGCCTAAGATATGTAATTCATATCCTGCATCTACTACTTCTTGCAAAGTCTTTCCTTTTAAGGTCTGATAATCAACATTCTGTCCTGCTAAAAAAAATTCTACAATTGGTCCTTTATTAGAGGGATTAGTTTCAAAATAAAATTTATCGTCTCTTATTCTAGCTTTTGGCATTTATCTGTATGACTTCTGTCTCTTAGAACGAGGTGCCGAGTCTCCAGGTTTATTTGCCTCTTTTCTTCTGGCATCTGGAACTATAATATTTCTATCGTATGCTACAAAAGCTTTCTTTAGAACTTCTGAACCTGTAATGTGAACTAATGCTTTTGCAATTGCTAATCTTGATGCTTGAATTTGAGATTCTTTTCCTCCTCCAGAGGTTGTTATGAAAAAGTCATGCTTCAAGTCTTCCCCAAGCTCTTTTTCATAGATTCTTATTGGTTCAGATAAAGCTAACTTGTGGAATAAATTAAGTAAAGTGTGAGGTAAGCCGTTGTAGAATACTTTTCCAGAACCTGATTTATATTTAAGCTTAGATACTGCTGTTTTTCTTTTTCCAGATATTATTGTATGTTTTTCAGCCATTTAAAACTCCTTTGCTAGTTCTTTTAATTTGTAATTCTTTCTTAATGAAGGTGTTTTTATTGAAATCTTTTTATCTGCTTCAAATTCTTTTGGAACTCCATCATAGCACATTATTCTTTTGAATGCGTCTTCTCCTCTCTGATATTTGTAATCTAACATTCCTCTTATTGTTCTCTTTACAAGTCTTTCAGGACTTCTCTTTATATGGAATGGACCCTTCAAGCTGTGTCCTCCTCTGTATACTAAAGTCTTATATTCATTGATTATCATTCTTCTTTCCCCTTTGATTATTACTTCCTCACAATTGACTATTGTAACTGTCTTACCTAGTAATGCTTGTTTTACTGCATAACTTGCAAGTCTACCTAAAACAGTTTCCGCTCCATCTATTACTATCTTGTTTTCCATTTTATTTGATTATTCTAACTCCTTCTGCTTTTGGATTCTTTTTAATTTCATCTAAGATTGTTACGAATTCAGATTTGTCTTTTTTAATCTTTTCAAGAGCTTCTTCTGAAGCTGAAAGAGCGCAGATTCTTACTTTCTTTGTTAGATTTCCTGAGCCAAGAACTTTTCCTGTTATTATTACTGTATCTCCTGCTTTTGTTTGAGAATCTATCTCAGACAAATTCAAAGCTAAATGTGTATTTGTTGAACCTGATAGAATATGTGCTAATTGAAACCAGCCCTTATGCTTTCTTGCTGTAAGGATTGTTTCTATCAAAGTAGGATTTGTCTTTCTTCTAGCTTTATTCTTTACATGTGTTGCACTTACTGTTTTCTTCATAATTGATTGTCATTTTGATGCTATTTAAACCTTATGTGCTAAAAAGATTTATATACCTAAGTGTGTATGAGTGTGTAATATGGATATCATTAAGATTAAGAAAGATAAGAAGAAGATAAGAGTTAACATAACTGTAGATAAAGCGCTATTAGATAAAGCTAAACATAAATTAGATATGTTTGGTGGTAAAGTAAGTACTTTGTTTAATGCTTACCTCTCTGATTTTGTTTCTAGTATGGATAAAAATTATAATGAAAATAATAAACAAATGCATGATAAAATAAAAGAGTTGGAAGATAGGTTAAAGAAAGTTGAGAAGGATAAGGGTTAGAATTTTTAATGCGGGAAGAAGGAATCGAACCTTCGCAGGCACTAAGCCACGACGGCCTTAACGTCGCCTATTTGACCGCTCTAGCATTCCCGCACCAAGAACCTAGGTTCTTCTGAACTCCTAAGACTCTTAAGTAAGCGAATAAATAGGTAGTTATAAAGATTACTTATATAGGAAATAAAATAATTATCTGAATTTACTTCAATTCTTTTACAAATTCATCAAGATTATCTTCTAAAGCTTCAACAGCTTTCTTGAATATATCTTCTGCAGGCATGTTTCCATATGATTCTACTACGAAAAGTAATTCTTCTGAATCTGAGATAGATGATTTATCTTCTTTTTCTATAATGTTCTTATCTGCATCAGACAAGTCTGCAAGCCAGGTTGAACCTTTCTTTTCTGCTTTGAAAAGAGATTTTGATTTTTCAACAATTTTATCATTTTCTGAAGATGATTTCACATTCACTAAATGTTTGTAATATGCAAGGCCTGGAACGTATTTAGCGTGTTCAATTCCTTTTCCTAGAACTGCTGTTGCTACTAATTCTAATTTATGTCCTTCTCCAAGAATTGTAAGAGGTATTTTTCCAAAAACTACTTCTGCTGAGCCTGTTAAATCAGATGAATAAACTGTGCATGGGCCTGTCTTGGATAATTTCAAATCTATCTTTGTTTTTCCAGACATAGATTTTTCATTCTTTAAAGGGACTAGGCCAAGACGATGTGCTAACATTTCATCATATAAAGCTGAATCGTTCTTGAAAATTTCAACTTCATCTATTGCAAGAGTAGGAACTTCTGCTACAGATCTACGAATTGCATTCGCTAATGATTCGCTAGCTTCTATTCTTAAGATAAGTTTTTCTTGTGATTTTTGTATGACTTGCATATTGGTATTTGTGAAAATAGGGTTTTAAAGTTAATGTTTAAACTCTTCTTCCTCTCTTACCTCCTTTCTTCTTTGGTCCGCCTCTTGGAATACGAGTTGAATCTAATACGCCCATTATTTTGAAGCCTTGTTTGTCTAATGCTTTTACAACTGCATGAGAACCAGGACCCATTCCTTCTGCTCCTGTCTTTGCACGCATTCTTACATATAATCCAGTTATTCCTAGGTCTTTAGGTCTTTCAGAAGCTCTCTTAGCTACGAACATAGCTATTGTTGGATCTGATTTCAATCTTGAATGTTTAGTAACCATTCCACCAGAGATTCTAGAGAGAGTATTTCCTGCAAGGTCAGTTATATGTACGATAGTATTATTTTGTGAGCTGAATATATATGCTATTCCTAATCTTTCTTCTTTTGTCTCTTGAGGTTTTTCCCCGATTTTATCAGAAGTTTCTATTTTATTTTCTACAGCAACATCTTTTCCTTCAATTGCATTTTCAAGTATTACTTCTGCTTTCATTTCTGCTTTTGTTTCTTTTGCCATTATTGAATAACCTCTGAAGTTTCTTCTTTCTTAACTGCTTTTGGAGCTTTATTTTCTTTTCTTAAAGATAATGTTTTTTCATCTTCTACTGAAACGATATAACTTGGGATACTTATTATATTTCCATTTATCATAACTTTTTTATGGACTATAAGCTGTCTTGCATGACGAACTGTAAGTGCTAGTTTCTTATGTGCGAGAACTGTTTGAATTCTTCTAGAAAGAAGATTCTCTACGTTAAGAGCAAGAACCTCCGATATAGTATTTACATTTAATCCTATATTTTGAAGTTTATTGAATAGAACTTCTTGTTCTTCATTAGAAGATTTTGCAAGTGCTTTTGCTCTTCTTCTGAAATAGCTTACTTTTGCAATTGTCTTCCATATTTCTCTCTTATTTTTCAAACCATATTTTTCAGCAAGCTTATTTTCCTCTTCCATTCTTGATTTTTCATAAGCCTTCTTTGGTCTTACATATGATTTACCCTTTCTTATCATGCTTTGCTCCTTTTAGCCATTAAAGAGGCTTGAGATTTCTTTCTAAAGTGAGAACGAGTTCTTTGTCCTCTTACTGGAAGTTTCAATGCGTGTCTTACGCCTTTGTAACTCTTTATCTCTCTTAGACGCTTTATATCAAAGTCTCTCTTCATATCTAGGTCTGAGCTGTAGAGATGTTCTGTCTTTCCAGTTTCTGTGTCAAATCTTCTATTTTTTAAATAATCTGGAATAGGTAAACTGTCTAATGTTTCTTCAATATGTTGAATTTCTGGTTTTGATAATTCACTTATTCTTTTTGTTAAAGGTATTTTTAGAACTGTACATAGTGCTTTAGAAATTGACCAAGAAATTCCTTTTATTCTTGTTAAGCCTACAAATATTTTCTTCGAGCTTGGAATGTCGTAGCCGTAAATTCTTACAAGAATTTCTTGATTTTCTTCCTGCATATATTTCTGTTTAGCAAGCTTTGCAGCTTCTGCTTTAGCTTCTGTGTTTGCATTAGCTTTCTGATTTTCCTGTTTGTTTTGTTCTTTAGCCATTTTACTTTATGAATAGATTAAATCGCTGGCTTCCAGAAAGCTCCTCGATAAGCCTTTTTTCAATGGCTTTTTTTGGATCTGGAATGCTCTTCAATCTTGTTTTTATGTCCTCAAAGGATTCAAAAGGTTTTTCTTTCCTTTCTTCTAATATTTCCTTTGTGTGCTTTTTTCCAAAGCCAGGTATAAGTTCAAGTTGGTGAAGTCGCGTATTTATTGCTTGAGCTTGGTTAAAGAAATCAACGAATTTCTTCTCCTGCTCCGCAACAACATTAGCTATGAACTCCTGTAGTTGGATCTTTGCAGTCTCTGTTAACTTATCAACTGGTAATCTACCAGCGATGAAGTATATCTTATCTCTCTTTTCTGGACCTATATAAACCTTTTCTTTTGTCTCTAAATTTATTCCTCTTCTAGGAACTAATTCTAATAAAGCGAGTGTTTTTTCTCCGATAGCCTGAGCTACTGGTTGGCCCCTACCGCCTAGAGGATAGCCATAAGGCAGATAGTCTAGGATTATTGCATTGTCTTCTTTCTCTGTCATTTTTAATATTTTTTAACAATCTCAACGAATGCATTTGCTTCTTCTTCAGTTAAGCTTACATCTGCAAAAATTTTATTTACTTCTTCTGCATCTCTAGGCAAGAAATCGAGTATCTTAACTATGTGTGACTCTCTTACTTTAGGACTATTTAATGCTCTTATTTCGTCTGCTAGTTTCTTCGCTTCAGCATGTTCTATATGACAGAATTCTTTTAGATAAACATTCATTACTTCATTTTCAGAATCTTTCATATAATGCTTAACTTCTGCTAAAGACATTGGCTGACTGTTATTAATCATTTTGAACCTCTATCTTCTTAAGATGAATTGGTTTAAGCATGTATCTTTTTGGCTTGTTTAAGTCTTTTATTTCTACATGATATGCTGAACCTCTCTTTTCAATTACTTTTCCTGTTCTTCCTTGAATTCTTTTTGAATAACCGAATACTTCAGATAATTCACGTACTACTGCTACTGTGTCTCCTGCTTTGAATTCCTGGAAGTATCTAGTAAATGAAATCTTTCCTCTTTGCCTTGGAGTTTTATGTTTGACCATTGTAAATACTAAAGAAAACAGTTTAAAAAGCTTAGCTTTTTTGAAATTGGTTTATATATCATTTTACCTAAAAGAAAAACTTAAAATTTAGTTGTTTTGGACATGCTACCTGATGATTCTGTAACTGAACCTTGATATAAATCTCCAGATTCTCTATGGCCTTCCATATTGTCAATTATTGCTTGAAACATCTTTTCACCCCAAACACCTACACCACATCTTCTACAAACATCTACGACAGAATTCTGGTCTATAGCGCCTTTACAATATATACAATTTTTTGCCATGTTAACTCTTTTTATTTTATTTTGATTGACGAGAAGTATATAAAGATTCCTATGATGCAAAAGCATTATATAATGCTTTTAATTGTTAAAAAGTATGAATAAGAAAATTTATTTCTGGATTGGAATTGTTCTCCTTTTATTTCTTTTTTCTTCGTATTTCATAAAATTCGATATTGATTCTGGGAGTAATTATGCAACGCAGGATTCTTTACTTGGTGTATTGATATTCCATAACATATTTGTTCTCTTATTTTACATAGCATTAGTTATATTTCTTATTTCTAGAAATATAAAGATAAGGTAACTATATTTCATATAATATTTCTGCGATATATTTAAATAGTTAAAAATTTAAGAAAATAAGAGAGTTAAAAATGAGTGAAGAACATAATAATAAAAATGATAGCATAACTATCAGGAAAGAAGATATGTGGAAGTATTCTACTTTTGTTCTTTTAGCTATTTTAATAATTGGAGGAATTGTTTATTTTACTGGGGATAAAACTCCAAGCAATAATGTTGTTGTTGCTGGTAATGGTGCTGTTCCTGCTGCTGGAGCAAAAGTTCAAGTTAGTTTAGATGATGATGCGGTAAAGGGAGATAAGAATGCTAAAGTTACTATTGTTGAATTCAGTGATTATCAATGTCCATATTGTGCAAAATTCTGGAGCGATACATTACCTCAGATTCAAAAGGAATATATTGATACTGGAAAAGTTAAATTAGTTTTCAGAGATTTCCCTCTTGAAAGTATACATCCTAACGCATTACCTGCTGCAATGGCTGCTGAATGTGTAAAAGAAAAAGGTGGAGATGTAGCTTATTACAAATATCATGATAAATTATTTGAGAATGCGCAAAGCTTAACAGATGCTAATTTGAAGTCTTGGGCAAAAGCACTTGGGTATGACATAACATCCTGCCTTGATTCAAAGAAATATCAAGATGAAGTAAGAAAAGATACTCAGGCTGGAAGTTCTTATGGAGTTCAGGGAACACCTGCATTCTTTGTTAATGGAAAACTTCTTTCAGGTGCTCAGCCATTTTCAGCTTTCAAAGCAGCTATTGATGCTGAACTTTAATTATAAAGTTCATTTGATTTAATTTTAAAATATAATAGTTATGAAATAATACCGTTATCTGTAATACGATATCAATGTTGTTTTATAAGATAATGAATATTTATGGAATTATTAAGTTTCTTTTCTTCCTTATCTCTTTAAAGTATGGTTATTCATATCTTTGTTGCGTAAGGTTATTCATTTCATTCATAACGGAGGGTATCAACTGCTCTGAGTTTTGATGCTCGATGTGCTGGCCAGATTCCTGAAATTGCTCCTGCTAAGAATGCGAATGCTAGGCATCCGAAGATAAGATAGAATGGCGTTGCAACTTGTAGAAGATTTGTTTGCAATTGATTAACTGCTATATATTCAATTAATTTTGCAATAGATAAACCTAGTAAGACTCCTAAAATGCCTCCTGTTAAGCCCAGTAAGCCTGATTCTATTAAGAACAAAGTCAATATATCTGAATTCTTTGCTCCTACTGCTTTCATTGTTCCTATTTCTTTTGTTCTTTCTAAAACTGAAGTGAACATAGTGTTAGCAATTCCAATTCCTCCTACCAGAAGAGAAATTCCTGCTACTCCTGCTAAGAAGGCAGTGATTATATTCAAAACATTTCCAAAACTTTCTAATAGTTCTTCAGGTGTAAGAATTGTGAAGTCTTTCGTTTTATCTGTAACTCCATGCAATGTCTTAAGTTTCTTTTCAACTCTTTCTGCTACTTCTTTTAAGTTATCTACATCATCTACTTGAACCATAATCTGATCTACCTGCTCTTGCACATTGAAAAGTAATTTGAAATCTTCAATAGACATAAGAATTATTCTATCGTCTCCTGCATTTCCTATCTGTTTAGTAATTGCCCTTACTTTGAATTCTTTTTCATTTAATATAATTTTATCATTTATCTTTGCAGGTCTTTTTAGCCATTCTCCGTGCTTGAATTGATAACCAACTGCAACGACTCCTAAATCTCCTTCTTTTAATGCTCTTCCCTCTTCAGGATCATATGCTCCATTCTCCAAGAATAGCTCTGCATTTTCTAGAGGAAATCCGATTGCATTTGTATATCTAGTATCTCCATTAATCTCAACTTTTACTGGAGCGACTGCAAAATAAGTTAAATCTTTTACTCCTGAAATCTTTTCAATTGCATCTACATCTTTTATTGTTAATTTTACTGCACCTGTTGTTCCAGGGCCAGCAATCTGGCCTTTTGGCTGGATGAAAAATTTATCTGTTCCTAGTATCTTAAACTGCTCTTCAACTGCTGCCTGCAAACCGAGAGAAATTGATATTAACATAAATATTGTTGCAATTGAAATAACAATTCCAACTATAGTTAACCATGAACGTAATTTTCTTTTTGTTAAGTTTCTAAATGCGAGTTTAAAATAATCGGATATCATGCTTTAGCTCCTCCTGCTAACATTTCATCCAGATATCTAGAAACATCTCTTTGACCGCCATATCTCACTAAACCACCAGGCATATTTCTATAATCGAAAGTTGGACCTAGATTTACCCTTATGAAAAATCTTCTACCGATATGCCTAGTCTTAAAATCAACTACTGAGTCTAATTCATCTCTTCCAAGTGCGTGGATAAAATATGCGTCAAAAATTTTTTCAGGAACTGATTTTTCAAGGTGAGATAATTCTCTTATAAGATCGTTCTTCCGTAAATCTCTAAAATCAATTTTTACTTTTTCTCTTGCTCCTCTCTTTACTAGTTCTTCATCAAAAACTTCTTTATATTGTTCATAGTCAAATAAAAAAATATTCATTTTTGAACTCCCGGTGTAGCAATTTCAATATCAATATCTTTGGCGACTTCTCCAAGTTCCCATAAAGGTTTAGTAAATATTCCTAAATTTACATTATTTGATGAAACAAATCCTCTTCGTTTAAATCCTCTGTGGATAGCTAGCCTTGTAGATGAAACATTTTTCCAAGGGTTTTGAGGTATAGCACAGAAAACTCCAGAAAAATTTTGATCCTGTGCTAATTTTGTCCAGTAATCTCCAAGTCTTCCAACAAAAAAAGCAGGTAGATTAGGTCTCATAAATAATTGATCTAAATAGACATGCTTACTTGAAAGAGATACATTTCTTAAAACATCATCTTCAAGACCTGCCCCGATAGAAGAAGGGTAAGCTAAAGTATAGGCTAGTAATTCTCTTTCATCACTAAATAAACCAACTCCTAAATTTCTATTTCTAGATAGTTCTAATCTTGATTTTATATCTTGTTCGTCGAGAGGATATTCATAAAAACCATATTTTCTTTTTCCTCCTTGGGCTTCAATTACTGCAGCAGAACGGAAAGTGTCATAGACTTGACTTGCATCACTTGTTATTAAATGTCTTAATATCATTTTTTACCTCCGAACTTAGCAATCATCATCTTTTTTATGCCTCTATAGCCCCTACCAATCAAAATTCCGTCTACAAAATTGTCATAACCTTGTGGGTGGTAATGCTCTCTGAGAATGATTAAACTTTCAGGATTATTTTCTCTTAAAAGAGGTATCGCTCTTAATGGCTGATGTACCCAACCTGTATGAAATAAATAAACTTGATGTCCGTTAGGCAAATCAGGATGTTTAACTCCATCTAATATACCTTTATGAAAATGTAATTCGTGTATTTTTTCAAATCTCTTTTCCAACTTCTCTTTAACATTGTTAGCGATATCATCCCAATCTTGAATAAAAATACTTAATTTCATCGTCTCAGTGCCTCCACGGGTTTTAACTTTGAAGCTTGGAAGGCTGGAATTAATCCTGCGATTATTCCTATAACTGATGAGAATATTAATGCTGAGAATATTAATGGATAGGAAACTTGAACTGCAAGAATTGTATATCCAAAAGCGCTGTTAGCTATTCCTGCTACTGTGAAAGCTAAACCTAAACCTAATATAACTCCAATAATTCCACCTACGAAGCCGAGTAATGCTGATTCAATTAAGAAAATTATTAGAATATCTTTGTTCTTCGCTCCAACTGCTTTCATTGTTCCTATTTCTTTTGTTCTTTCTAAAACTGAAGTGAAAAAAGTGTTTGTTATCCCTATTCCACCGACTAACAAAGAAATTGCGGCTATTCCTACTACGATTATATTTATGATATTAAGAATTGTGTTTACTGCGCCTAATGCTTGAACTGGAGTTTCAACAGAGAAATCTTCTTCGCCTTTATCTAAATGTCTATCTCTTCTTAATTTTTCTGCTATATCTTTTGCTATTCTATCTAAATTGTCTTTATCATCAACTTGAACAACTATAAAATCAATTTCGTCTTTAATATTAAATAAATCCTTCATGTCTTTTTCAGACATGAAAATTGCGCTGTTAAATTGGAAAGAACTCATCTTCTTTAAAATTCCTTGAACTCTGAATTTCTTGCCTTGAATGTCTAAAACTGTTCCTACTCTAATGTCTTTATCATATCTATTGTCTGTTAGAAAGTCATTTCCTAAAATAACTGAACCAGAATCTGAGGCAGATATTAATTTTCCAGAATCTAATTTCATTTCAAAAGTATCATACATATAATCTATGTCTTCTTGTTCTTCCGGCAAACTGCCTATGAATTCAAATCTTGCTACTTTATTGTATTCTATTTTTCCTATTCTTAGAGTACGCTTAATTGCTCTGTCTACTCCTGAAACTCCTTCAATTATCTTAAAGTCGTGGTCTGTTAATTTACTTACTGAAGTTGAACCTGGTGGTCCGAATCCAGTTCCAGAGTTTTGAATTAACAATCTATCTGCAGAAAGAGTTGAGAATTGCCCAGTAATAGCTTCCTGGAGGCCTTGGCCAAGAGAAATTAATGACACTACTGCTGCTATGCCTATGAAAACTCCAAGCATAGTTAGAACTGATCTTATGCCTCTGCTCTTTATGTTTCTTAATGCAAGAATAAAATAATCTTTAATCATCTGTAATCCTCCCTGTGTGGATTAAGTGCTTTCCATTTATTGAAATTTGGAAGTGAAGAGGGTTGCCTGTATCTAAGAGGAACTCCTTCTCTAACATTATAAAATTCATTATGCTTATGGAGCTTATCATTAAAATCAGGTATAAAATGAATTACGCTTGCAGGTAATTTCTTTACTGCTCCTTCGATATTTACTACAGCGTCATCAAAAGACCGGCTACCACTAGTAGAAAGCATAAGTGAAAATAATTCCTCACCTCTTTTACCATCTGGCTTTGCATAAAAAGGAGCTAGAGCCATTGAGAAAAGCCTAGGATTATGTGCTACCCCTTCGCAATTTCCTCCATCGGGAGTAATGTTTCTAAATTCAAAGCTATAACCTAAATGCTTTGGATTGCCTTTCAGAGTTTCTCTTACCGTCTTAAAATTTTTTTGTGTTAATAATTCATCTGCATCAAGAACTAATGTCCAAAGAGTTTCTACTTTTTCTAGAGATTTATTTCTAGCATCTGAAAAAGTTTCAAATTCCTCATCATAAACTCTTAAGTTACCATACTCTCTTGTTAGTTTATCTAACTCTTCTCTAGTGCCGTCTTTTGAACCTGTATCTATAATTACTGCTTGCTCTACAAAAGGAACATGAGATGCAACGAATCTTCTTATGCCTCCTGCAGGATTCATCATTTCATCACGAACAATTGCGCATAGAGTTGTAAATGGTAAAATAGAATTCAAGAGAATTAACCTCCGTATTGTCTAGAACTTGAATAATTATCTTGGGATGGTGATGGATCATATCTTGAGCTAGTTTGAGCTGAGCCTATATTATATTGTTGGCTCATGTTTCCAGATAGTTCCTCTGCTGAATGATTTATTCCATCAAGATGACACATTATTTCATCTCCTGCATTTTTTGCATACTTTTTCTAAGTCTCATTCTCTTTGCAATTGCTTTCCAGACAATCCAGATAACAATCAATAAAACAACTATTCCTACATAAAAAGGAACATTACTCTTTTGTATAATTCCAAGCTGTTGAGCTTTTTCAACTGAATAAACTTCAATAGGTATTGAAAGTGATTTTGATACTTTCTGATTGTTGAAATCTGTATATTCTACTATTGCATCAAATGTTGGGAATTGGTTATTGAATATAACATCAAATGAAACTGTTTCAAAGTCATCAGAGCTTACTGTACCTATATATGAATTTGATTCTGAAAGTAGTGTGAAGCCGTTAGAAATTGCATTAACTGATAAGAATCTTGCATCTGAGAATCCTTTGTTTACTATCTTAAGTTCTATTTTTCCTTTGCTTCCAATTACAGGTGTTTCAGTGGAAAGGGAAAAAGTTAAATCAGGTTGTGAGAAAATTCTAACTCCAATTGTTCCAGAGCTTGTTTTATCTGAATTATTAAAATTATATTTCAAAGTGTAAGGTATTTCATAATCTCCTGGCTTTGCATCTTGAGATACTTTTATCAAAAATGAAAAAGGTTCTGAATCATCATTATCAATTTGATCAATAGATTTCTCTGAAGAACGAGTAGGTATTAATGGTAATTCTTTGAAGTTTAGAGAAATAACTACGTTCTTGACATCATCTGCGAAGTTATTTTCAACCTCTACATTTATCTGACTTTCCTGACCAGGTTTGAATGTATTATCTGATGTTGAACGAACTGTAAGTGCAGAAGCTAAATTAAGACAAAGCATGAATGCTATTAATAGACTTAATATTTTTGTGTATGTTTTCATATATTTCTTCACTAAAATGAGTATAAAAAGGTTTCTATATGTAACTATGTAGGGGTTACAAAAGAAAAGGTTTTTAAATAGGTAATATTGAAGATTATTATGAGTAAACCTAAAGTATTATTGATAAAAACTGGAGGTACTGTTAGTCAGAAGCCTAATAGAAAGGGTGAAATGGTCCCTTACAAAAGAGATTATATGCATCTTGTTGGTGGACTTGAACAATTAGCTGATTTAGATGTGATAAATGCTGGAAACCTAGATAGCACAGATATGGAAACTGTAAGGCCTGCAGATTCGAAGAAAAAAGCAAGAGAAGATATAGCTAAAATTATATATAAAAATTCTAGTGGTTATGATGGATTTGTAGTCGTACATGGTACGGATACTATGGCTGAAACTGCAGCCGCACTTACTTATATGATTCAGGGCTTGGGTAAACCAATTATAATGACTGGAGCTCAGCGTTCTATCTGGACACCGAGAAGTGATGCTCCAAATAATATTTATGGTGCAGTTCAAGCAGCAACGAAAAATGTTGGAGAGGTTGCTGTTTGTTTTGGAAACTATTTGCTTAGAGGTACTAGAGTAGTAAAAACCGATGAAGAAGGATTTGATGCTTTCTCTACTCCCGGAATATCACCTATAGGTAAAATGACTGCTCTTAAAGAAGGAATAAGATTAGAGAGTAATAGAATAACAAGGATGGATGGAGACCCTCATTTATTTACTGATTTTGAAAATAAAATTTTCCATTATGTTCATGTATCTGGAGCAGATGTTGGAAAAGATTTGATGAACATAGCACGAAGTAGCAATAATAAGGCAATTATTCTAGGAAGCTTTGGAGCAGGTAATCTTCCAAGTAAACTTTTAGATTTCATAAAGGCTTCAGGAGATAATGGTAAGCCAGTTTATGTTTACACTAATTGTCAAACTGGTGCTGCCGATATGGGTATTTATTCTGTAGGTGCAGCTCCTTTGAAAGTTGGGGCTAGACCTGCTGGAGATATGACTTTGGAAGCTTTGGGACAAAAAATGATGTATGCTTTAGGTAGAGCAAATCAAGAAAAATTGATAGGGGACGATAGAATAAAATTTGTTGAATCAATAATTAAGCGACCATATAATGGAGATATAATGGTTACAGAAAGAAGAACTTAATTAATTTTTATCTTTTAACTTCTTTCCAAATCTTACCTATTCTCTTTGTGACTTTTTCTACTTTCCCGTCTTTAATCCAGTAAATTGTCTTTGCGTGTGCTAAGGCTTTTTCTGGGTCGTGGGTGATTATGATTATTGTCTTGCCTTGTTTGTTGAATTCTTCCAAGAAGTTCATAACTTTTTCCCCTGTCTTTGTGTCTAAGTTTCCTGTTGGTTCGTCTGCGAGGATAACTTCAGGATCGTTTGCTAGTGAGCGGGCTATGGCTACTCTTTGCTGTTGTCCTCCTGACAATTGATTAGGATAGTGGTCTGCTCTATCATCTAATTCTACCATTTTAAGTAATTTAAGAGCTCTTTCTTCTCTGTCTTCTTCAGACATATCTTGAAAGAGCATTGGTAAAGCAACATTTTCTTTTGCAGTTAGATTTGGAATTAGATTAAAACTTTGGAAAATAAATCCTATTTTTTTACCACGAATCTGGGCAAGTTCAGATTCTTCTAAGTGAGAAATATCTCTTCCTTCGAGATAAATACTTCCTGTTGAAGGTAAGTCTAAACTTCCTATAAGATTCATGCCTGTGCTTTTTCCAGAACCTGATGGACCCATGATAGCAACGAAATCTCCTTTTTCTACAGAGATATCTATTCCATCAAGGGCTTTGACTATGTTTTCCCCCATTTCATAATGTTTGCTTACATTCTTTAGTGTTATTACTTCTTTCATAAAATTCTTGAATTGAGATAATTTATAAACCTAGCCCTTTGGAAAATTCTATGGCTAAGATATTTAGTGAGGACTATTATTATGCTGGACAGGTTAGATTTGAAAAGGCTTTAGAAGCTGGGAGGCTCGATGTCGCCCTTTCTGAACTTGAGAGATTTGTCATGCCTCGAACTCATTTTGAAAATATTGGATATCAGACAACTCTAGCTGAGGGCTATCGTGCTCTGGCTAACGCGTATTTAAAGAGAACTGCCGAACTCTCTACTTTAGATGTTAGGTTAAAAAGAAGAAAAAGAAGAAAAGATTAATTTCGTGGAAAATATCAAAGATTAAATTTTAATGAATGGTATTAATAAACGTAAGTTAAAAGACATAATGCTGTTAGAAGGGCTGAGGATAAATGCCAGAGTGCATGCAGACCTTGATACATTGTTTTCTTTCTATAATAATGGAATGATAGAGTCATTATTATGAAAAAAGGTATGAGATATGCAAATATCTCATTTAATCCTCCTGAAAAGAACAGATAGAAATTACAGACTATAAGAATTATAGCGAATATGTGATCGTGCGGATAATATCTCTTCTGTTTTGAAAAATGATAACTCATTGAAAAGAATATTACTAGAGCTAGAAGAGGAATATACCAATATACTCTCAAAGCGAAAGCGAGGTATAGGGGTAATATGAAGAATATGTTGCTCCAGACAACAGGCAAAGCATAAATCTCTTTATTCATATTTTATAAAACAAAAGCAGGTATAAAAGAGTTTCTGCTTTCTTTAATTTATAGCTTTCTTTCTTAAGCCAAATATATTTGCGTTTGGAAGTTTTTCTTTATAGGCTATTAAAAATTGATAAATACAGAATAAAATGGAAAAACCAAAAGAACACGTTTTGAAAAATATCCAAAAGTTTAGAGGATATAAAGTTCCAATAACTTGATTAGATGTCGCTAATAAGAGAAGCCAGATAGCCCAATTAAAAGAAACCTTTCTCCAGCCCTTATCGGTAATTGCGAAAGTATTTTGAAATAAATTTTTAAGAATTAAATTATTCTTGTTTAACATATATAAAATTATTAGTCCTAGAGATGCGTTGAATATTGTATCTCTTACTATAATAAAAAATGGGTCTTCTGTATATAGCGTAATTGCACCCATAAGTATTATTGTTAAACCTGCTATTAAAGGAAAAAGAGCTAATCTTTTTTGGATAATGCTTGAAGTGATAAGAGCTAGTAGAGTTGTAATCACTAATCCTTCTACTGCCAGCATAAATGGGAAGTACCAAGACATTATAATAAAAAGAACAAGTGGTCCGAATTCTATCAATATGGATAGGAAAGGATATATCTTGATAGAACGCATATAGGTTGTAGTAAAATATAGTTTTAATATGTTGGGTTGATGGAAAGTGTATATATAGGAAGTTTTAAAAACCACTTTTCAATTGAATAAATATGTTAATACCAGTTAGATGTTTTGGATGTGGAAAGCCTGTTGGACAGATGTGGGAAGAATATCATAAGAGAGTAAAGGCTGGAGAAGATACTGCTAAAGTTCTTGATGATCTTGGATTAGAGAGATATTGTTGCAGAGCCGCTTTACTAGGACATGCTGATATGTTACCTGAAATTACTAAGTTCAAGAAAGCTTAAGCTTTCTTGTGCTATAAAAATTTTGCAATTTTTCTATTCAAAAAGGCATAAGATTTCTTATTTTCTGATACGAAGCTTTTTAAACCATCAAAAAAGGGAATTGTTATGAAGAAAAATTATGAGATTGCTATACCCGTATTTGCAGATAAGTTTAGTCAAGTTTCTAGACAGAGTGCTGAAGCAGTAGATAAAGGTGCAGATATTTTAGAGTTTAGACTAGATAGAATAAAAGACTTGAATGTTCATCAGCTTTGGGAGCTTGCTAATAATTTTAGAAAAGTGAAGAAAATATATACTAATAGACATAAAGATGAAGCAGGTAATCCTGAATTTGGTTATCAATATGATGAAAATGAAAGATTAGGTATTCTAAGAGGTATTGCTGTAACTCATCATCCCGATTATATAGATATAGAACATAAACATACTAAAAGAGGTTTTAGACCTTTTCAAAAGATTGGTAAAACTAAAATAATTGTTTCTTATCATGATTTTCAAAAGACTCCGGATTATGATGGATTAAGAAGGATATATGATGAAATTGCTGGAAGAGCGGATTGCGATATTGTTAAGATTGCTACTATGGTTAATGAGGAAAAAGATAATGAAAATATATTTAGATTAGTTCAACATGCTCATGCTGGTGGCGGATCTAAGCCTATTGTTGCCATAGGTATGGGAGAACTTGGTGCAGTTACTAGATATAAGGGCCCTGAGCTTGGTTCTCTTTGGACTTTTGGAGCATTATGTGAAAAGAGAAAATCTGCGCTTGGACAGAAAAGCATAGAAGATTTGAGACATTACTTTAAGACTGGTGAGATGAGATAATTTTCTTATTGCCTATAGAAACAGAAAGCTTAAATACCCTTTTTGATGAATATTTTTGAAGACGGTCACAGTAATTTGGAAACGCCCGATCCCGTTCCGATCTCGGAAGCTAAGCAAGTTACGTCGGCTGTGTTAGTCTCACACCAGAGGCGAAACTCCGATGCTGTCTTCGTAATATTCACTTATAATTGCCTTTTTAATAAAAATTTGACTATCAGAATCTTTAAAACCTTGAATTTTGTTTGTGATTCATGGATAAACAAGAAATGCTTTCTATTTTAGATAAATTTGCTGGTAAGAGAATAGCAGTTGTTGGTGATGTTGCTCTTGATAGTTTTCTTTATGGAGTAATAGATAGGATAAACCCTGAAATGCCTAGTGCCCCTCTTTTGAAAATTGATAAAGAAGAATTTGCTCTTGGATGTGCAGCTAATGTTGCCTTGAACTTATCAAAGCTTGGAGCTAAGACGAAACTTTTTGGAGTTATAGGTAATGATAACTTTGGAAGGAAATTTGTTGATGAATGTCTAAAAAATAATGTTGATTTTATTCCATTCTTTGATGGAAGCACGATATTAAAACAAAGAATAAAAGAAAAACATCATAAGGGTTATGTTGCTAGGGCTGATTTTGGAGAGTTTGATTTAACTGCTATAAATAAAGAAATGGAAGATACTATATTAAAGAGAATATTTGAGTCTGATTTTAATGCGATTATATTGAGCGATTATAATAAAAGAATCTTTAAAGGAAATTTAGCGCAAAGAATAATTGAAGAATCTAGAAAGAAAGGCTTGGCTATCTTCGTTGATCCTAAACCTAACAATATGCTTGCTTTCAAAAGGTGTAATGTTTTAAAGCACAATGAAAGAGAAGCTAGAAGTATGGTGGGTTTAGAAAACGCTCATAAAGATATAGAAGAAATAATTAAGAAAATAAAAGAAATGCTTGAATGTGAATGTGTTATAATAACTAGAGGTGAGAAAGGTATGACTGGGTATAATAGTAATTTCCATCATATAACTACCAAAGCTAAAGAAGTCGAAGATGTAACTGGTGCTGGAGATACGGTTATGGCTGTAATAGCATTAGCAATGGTTTCTGGTGCAGATCTTGAAAAAGCAGCCCATATAGGTAATTATGCTGGAGGCATAGTTGTTGAAAAATCTGGAACTGCCTATGCAACAGTTGAAGAAATAAAAAAGAGAATAAATGATGATAAATGATAAAGTAAATGAATTAAAGAAAGCTTTAGATGAAACTTTATCTTGTGAAAAAGAAAAGATTGAGGAAGCTTGTAATCTGTTAAAAGAATGTTTAATTTCTGGAGGAAAGATTCTTGTCTGCGGGAATGGTGGCTCGGCTGCAGAAGCACAGCATATGTCTGCTGAATTTATCTCTAGATTGAAAGATGATAGAAGAGCATTAGCATCTATTGCACTTACTACTGATAGTTCAATATTAACTGCGTGTGGAAATGATTATGGATTTGAGAAAATATTTTCAAGACAAGTTGACGCATTGGCTTGTGAAAAAGATGTGCTTGTGTGTTTGACTACTAGTGGTAAATCTCCTAACTTAATTGAAGCAGCTAAATCTGCCAGAGAATTAAAATGTAAAGTTTTATCTCTTACGGGAATAAATGAAAGTCTTTTGGAAAAAGAATCTGACTTAACAATAAAATGCCAGTCCGATAAAACTGCTAGAATTCAAGAAGTTCAGCTTTTTATTATACATCATTTAGTTGGTGAAGCAGAAAAGCCTTTTCTTGATAAGCAATACATTTAAAACATATTTCTCTTTTTGAAATGTAAGCAGGAGTAGCAAAGCGGTCAAATGCGCGAGACTCAAAATCTCGTGGCTTAGTGCCTTCAGAGGTTCGAATCCTCTCTCCTGCACTTAATATTTATCCTGAGGTAAGCCCTTAGGGAATGCTCTTCTATTTCTTGTGTCTACTCTTTCAGTGTTATTTGTATATTGAATTGTACCAAAATAAGCTCCTACTGGGTCTAAGGTAATAATTTCAGTTCTATCTTTTTCCCATCTAGCTAAAGCCGTAGTATATCCTTCGGCACCAACACTTTCAACAGTAGGCTTTTGAGGCAGTTTTGCTAAAGCATCACTTCTAAGTTTTTCTTTAGCTAAATTTTCAAGTAAGTCTAAAGAACGGTGATCATCTGTTCTAAAAATACCTAAGGATTTACCTGCCTGATCAAATACTTCATATTCATGCCTAGCTCTCCCAGATCTATTAACACCGTATGCCGGTGGAAAAAGGTCGTTCAATTTGTAATTTGGTTCTTTTAATTCAGTACTTGCTTCCATTATAAATAAAGAAAATTGTGCGTTTAAAAGCTTTTGCTATTATTGATTTTGTCTAGTTAGTTTTAAAACTCGATAATGTATTGATTAATTAGGCCAGAGTAGCTCAGCTTGGATTAGAGCGATGCCCTCCTAAGGCATAGGTCGCAGGTTCAAATCCTGTCTTTGGCGCTTTTAAGTAACTTTATAGTAGTTAAATTAACAATATTTATATACTGTTCTTGTAGATAATTTTTATGGAGAAAGGCACAAAAAAATGGATAAAAACAGCGGCAACGCTTGCAGGTATGGCTGCCTATTTTGGTTTTGCAGATAGTTTTAAGCCTACAAATATAGATCATGATAAATCCTATCCTCTTCCTAGAGAAATTGAGGTAAAAGATTCATCCTTTCCGCTTGAAAATAGAGTCGTCAAAGTTGACGGGAATGAACATCATGTAAAAGTTCTGAATACCTCATCTCTGGATTTATCAAAACCATTTCATATACAAACAGATCGTTATAAAATAATTAATAATAATGACTGGATTACGTCACGAGTAGTCGGTTCTATTCTTTCTACTCCTCTAAAATTGTTTTTTATGGATAAAAAATATGCTGAAGGCCAAGATGAAAAAAGAATTAGGGCTGTTTTTTCTATGCTTGAAAAAAATAAAGATATAAAAGATATTACTGTTCGTTTAAATCATAATGAAGCTATAGAGGATTTTAAGAGGTTATTTACTGAAAAAGAATTAAGTGAAAGAAATAATTTGCCTGCGAGAGTTATTTTAGGTTCTCTAAATCTAATTAAAGATGAAGTTTGGGCAGAGCTTTTTAGAGGAAGTTACTATAATCCTCTATCTAGAACTGCTGTTTGTTATAGTAATATAGAATCAATAACCGCCCATGAAATAGGACATCATAAAGATTTTGCTAGGTTTGATTCTGATGGAGTATATGCTTTATCTAGGCTCTTACCTCCTGTATGTCTTTATCAAGAGTGGATTGCAAGCAAAAATGCAACCGAAATGTTAAGTGAATCTGACCAATGGCAATTTAATAGATATCTCGTACCTGCTTTTGGAACTTATTTATTATTCTATGGTGGAATACTTGGGAGAATGGCTAAAGATAAGAAGAAGCAAGTGAAAGAAATAAGAGAAGGAGAAAAAATAAAAGCAGTTATAGATGAAAGAGGTGTTAAAGAGCAGGCAGCGATATTATTCTCTCCTGTACTATCTCTAAATGCTAGTTTCTATTCTGGGCTTGCAGCTTATAATGTTCTTTCTCAATTTCATCCTTCGATAAGATATACTGGACTTGCTATGGGTGCTTTTGGTGCCAGTTATCTTTTTGACAAAGGCATGGTAAAATTTAATAAAACATACCGTGAGCTTGATAGAATACGGAACGGTGAAAGTGAAGAAAGTAGAGAGAGAAATCAACCTGATAAGGCTCCTCTTCCAACTCGTAATAAAAGAGTTAAAATAGATTTATCTGACAATGCTCCTCTTCCAGCTTATGAAAGATATCTCTAAATCGCTTTGTATCAAAAGCTTTAAAACTACCGTTAAAATAGTAAAATTATAATCGCGCGATTAATTTAATGGCAGAATGATTGGTTTCCATAATAGACCGGTAAAGAAAGGATATTGAGATGACCAATATGCACGGGTTCGATTCCCGTATCGCGCATTCAAACAAACAAAATGGATACATACCAAGAAAAACAGCAGAGTCATTCAAATAAGAATTGGTATGATAAAAGTTACAAATGGCTTCTTATAATTCCTGCTTTGATGCTTATTTTTTCTATAGTTTATCTTATTAATTTTAACTCTAAAAATGGAGATATTTTCTATAAAGATGTTTCTTTGACAGGAGGAACAACCATAACTGTTTTTGATGAAAATGTAAATATTGACGAAATTGAAGTTTCTTTGAAAACAAGTTTTCCAGATGTTCATGCTAGAGGAATTTCAGATATAAGAACTGGAAAGCAAGAGGGATTTTTTGTTGAAACTAAAGCCGAACCTGAAATCATAAAGGTTGAACTTGAGAAAGTTCTAGGATATGAATTGAATAATGATAACTCTTCTATTGAATTCTCTGGTTCAACTTTATCTTCTGGATTTTACAAGCAGTTGAGACTTGCATTGTTAATTGCCTTTGCATTGATGACTTTAGTTGTTTTTGCCATATTTAGAACGCCTGTAAGAAGTTTATCTATTGTCATTGCTGGATTGAGCGATATAATAATGACTATTTGCGTTATTGATTTGATGGGTATGCAATTATCTGCGGCAGGAATTGTTGCTTTGCTTATGCTTATTGGTTATTCTGTTGATGTAGATATTTTACTTACAACGAGAGTCTTTAAGGGTCATGAAGGTACTTTGAATGAAAGAATATATGATGCCTTTAAGACTGGAATGACTATGACTATTACGGCTATTGCAGCAGTGGGAGTTGCTTTAATATTTACTCACTCTTTCTCTCCAGTTCTATCTCAGATGTTTACTATTATCTTAATTGGATTAGGATTTGATATTATTAATTGTTGGATATCAAATGCTTCGATATTGAAGTGGTATATGGAGGGTAAAAAATAATGGCGAAAATAGGCTGGAGAGTTTGGATACTTATTATTGTACTTTTGTTTTCTTTGATAGCTATAAAACCTAGTTTCAAAGAAGGTGCATTGATTAAATCTGTTGATAAAAATTCTTCATTATTTGAAGAGGGATTAAGAAGTGGAAATATAATTATAGGTCTAAATGGAGAAAAAGTTGCTAGTAAAGAAGACTATGGAAGAATTGTTGAAGAAATATTTAATGATGGTTTGGAAAAGAGATTAGATATTCAGACTGAAGATAATGAATATACTGTCTTGATAAATTTAACTCCTAATATACATGTTGATGATGTTCCTAGAACTAGAATAAAGACAGGGTTGGATTTAAGAGGAGGATCAAGAGCATTGGTTCAGCCTGAGACTCCTTTAACTGATGCAGAGATGGATGATCTTCTTGCAGTTAGTAGTAATAGATTAAATGTATTTGGATTAAGCGATGTACAATTAAAGAAAGTTTCTGATTTATCTGGAAATAGATTTATGCTTGTAGAAGTTGCTGGTTCTTCTCCTGCTGAATTGCAGGATTTGATAGCTAAACAGGGTAAGTTTGAAGCTAAAGTTGGTAATGAAAGTGTTTTCTTGGGAGGAAAAGAAGATATTGCTGATGTTTGTAGAAATGATGCTACTTGCGCTGGAATAGTGCAATGCTCTGCTGTTCAAACTGGAGGATATGGTTGTGAATTTAGATTTACTTTATATTTAACTGAAAATGCTGCAAAGAAACATGCTGATGTAACATCAAATGTGCCATTAGATGAAACTGGACAGTATCTTTCTGAAAAACTTTATCTTTATGTAGATAATCAAGAAGTAGATTCTTTACTTATTGGAGCTAGTTTGAAAGGACAAGTTACAACTCAAATTTCTATACAGGGAAGCGGAACTGGAAACACTCAAGAAGATGCTCTGAGAGATGCAAAAGAAAGTATGCATAAATTGCAAACAGTGCTTATAACTGGAAGCTTACCATATAAGCTGAATATTGTAAAGTTAGATACTATCTCTCCAGTTCTTGGAGATAAGTTCGTTAAGAATTTACTTCTTGCAGGTGTAGCTGCTTTAATAGCTGTTTCAATTATAATATTTATTAGATATAGAAAGTTCAAGGCTTCACTTGCTTTGCTTTTAACTTCTTTCTCTGAAATAATTATAATTCTTGGAGTAGCTTCTCTTATTGGATGGAATTTAGATTTACCAAGCATAGCAGGAATACTTGCTACTATAGGAACAGGCGTAGATAGTCAGATAGTTATTTTAGATGAAGCAAGAAGAAATTTAACTAGTGGAATAAAAGAAAAGATAAAGAGAGCATTATTCATAATAATGTCATCTTATGCTACCTCTATGGCATCACTTATTCCTTTGTATTGGGCTGGAGCTGGTCTTTTCAAGGGTTTTGCAATTACTACAATTATCGGAATAACTGCAGGAGTATTTATTTCAAGACCTGCATTTGCCGAGATAATTAGAAAGATGGAAGAGTAATTTTATTATTTGATTTCGTTTAGGAAGATTAAACTTTGATTATTAGAAGAATTATTTCCCATCTTTCTTCATTTCTAGTTCATAGAAAGCAATCATCTGTTTTAACATTACTTCTGGAGGTAAACTAGCTATAAAGTCCATAAGTGCTCCTTTTGTGAAACCACAATATATATTTTCAGGAGTCTCTCTTAAAGCCATTAATAAATCTGGAAGCGCTACGTAATCCATTTTTAATATCTGTTCTTTTGCATCAGGTTTCAAAGAACCTTCTATTGCTGGATCAAATCTAGCAGAATAAATTTGTACTCCTGCTCCGAAGAATGTCGTATTAGCTACAGATACTCCTATATATTTTACATCTTGTAAGTTCTTTCTAGTCTCTTCTCCACCTTCTCTCAAAGCAGTTTCTACTCCATTTTCACCCTTATTAGCAAATCCTCTAGGTAATTCTGTAGAAACCATCTCTCCTCTCTCTCCAGTTTTTCCATCAATTACTGCTGGTCTACCTTGCTTAACCATCGCTAAATAAACTAATCCATCTTTTGGTTTAATAAAATAAGGAACTGTTACGGCACCAGTTACTGCAGGTCCTCTCTCAGTAGACATCATATTTGCTTCATCGTAGAACCATTGAGCATATATTGGAGCTCCATCAGGTTTGCAAACTACTCCAGTTTTAACTACACCATACTTTGGATTTTCTAATCCTCCGTCTTCTCTTCTTTTCCACCCTAAATCTTTCTCAAATTGAGGGTGAGTTCTTAGAACATCATCTATACTTCTTACTACCATGTTCATAATTTATAAAAAGAGTATTTAAATGTTACTATATAGGGGTTACAATAAAATGGCGCCGTTACTTTAGATTATCTAAGTCGTGTTTGTCATGGATATTCTTCCACTTACCTGAAAACATATAACCTACCAAAAGTTCTTTCTTTGCTAATTCTTCGAAGATATTTTCTTGGAGGGACCAATTAATTTTTCCTGATGGAATGTAATCAAATATTTCTGGTTCGGCAATACCAGTCATTAATGCAGTGAGGTGTGTTTTAACATTCTTTGGCTTTTCTTCGTATATCTTTATTTTATTTCCTTCTAGGTCTACTATAGAACTCTTAGACCATTCATTTGTTGTGCCTGAATAAACCACAAGAGTAGCAACTCCTTTGTTTAATTTGTGATATTCTTCAATCTTCTTTATGTCTAGTTTTTCAAAATAATGGTCTGAAGGTAAGAAAAGAAATGTGCTTTTTATTTTATCTTTTGCGAGTGCGAGAGTTTTTCCGCTTCCTAAATGTTCTTTCTCCTCTAAATACTCTATTTCTACTTGCATGTCTTTTCCATCTCCTAAACTGCTATAAATTGCTGAAAGAACTTTCTTTGAGCCTATAATTAAAATATAATTATATCCTCCTGCTTTTGCTTGCTCTATTGAATGCTTAATGAGCGTTTTTCCTTTTATTTCTACCAAGGGCCTATAGATATTTTTTCCTTTTATGAGAAGATTTTCTGATGGACCGCCTGCTAATATCACGCAAGTTTTCTTTTCAGAGAGGTGCCTTTTTATTATGAATTCTATTGCCTCTGAACGAGATTTTATTATACTATTGTCTATCTCTTTGTCTACCCTCGAAATAACTTCCTCGTCGATATATATAGAAACTCTTGTCTTTCCCATATCTTGATTACTTTAAAGGAATATTTAAACCTTACTAAAGTAATAATTGATTATTACTTATGTAACAACAACGTATTTAAAAAGAAATTGGTAGAGTTATTTATTCTTTCAAAATGGAAAACGAAATAAGAACAAAAGTTATTGTTACTGGTGGAGCCGGTTTCATAGGGAGTAATTTTATGCATCATATGATTGATAAATATCAAAATTATGATTTTATAGTCCTAGATAAATTGACTTATGCTGGAAATATAAAAAATCTTACTCCTATTATGAATAGAAAAAACTTTAGATTTGAATGGGTTGATATCAGTGATCAAGAAAAGATAAATCAACTTGTTGATGAAAATACAATTATAATTAATTTTGCAGCTGAATCTCATGTAGATAATTCTATAACTGGACCTATGATATTTACTCATACAAATGTTCTTGGAACGCATGCTTTGCTTGAAATTGCTAGACATAAAAAGGCTAAATTGTTTATTCAAATTTCTACTGATGAGGTTTATGGCTCTCTGAACTTTGACTCTCCTTCTTCAACAGAGAAAGATACCTTAAAACCTAGTTCTCCTTATAGTGCGAGTAAGGCGGCTGCTGAGATGTTTTGCTTTTCTTATATGCATACCTTCAAAATGCCGATAATTATTACAAGATCTTCTAATAATTTTGGACCTTATCAATTTCCTGAAAAGGTGGTGCCATTATTTGTTACAAATTTGATTGAAGGTAAGAAAGTTCCATTATATGGCTCTGGGAAGAACGTAAGGGATTGGATATATGTGGAAGATAATTGTGAAGCAATAGATTTTGTTATGCATAAAGGAAAAATTGGAGAAGTTTACAATATTGGTGGAGGAAATGAAGTGCAAAATGTTGAATTAACTAATAAAATATTAAATATGATGGGTGTTGGAAGTGAGATGATTGAGTATGTTCAAGATAGGCTTGGACATGATTTAAGATACTCTCTTGGCTCAAGCAAGATTATGGCTCTTGGATGGGTTCCTAGACACAGTTTTGAAGAAGCATTGCATAAAACTATTAAATGGTACAAAGAAAATGAGATTTGGTGGATGCCTTTGAAATATAGGGGGAAAGCAAAATGAAAATTAGATATTTGATATTAGGTAATGGATTTATTGGAAATAGATTCTCCGAGTATTTAGGAGAAGAATCTATTGTTTGGAAAGATAAAATAAATTCAGTTAATGATGTTGTTAAAGCTATTGAGATCCATGACCCTGAAATTGTCATAAACTGTGCTGGAAAAACTGGAAAGCCTAATGTTGATGCTTGTGAAGATGAACCTGAAGCGACTTTCTTTGGAAATGTTACTGTTCCTTGCATGATTGCTGAAGCTTGTGCTAAAAAGAATAAAAAAATGGTGCACTTGGGAACTGGATGTACTTATGAGGGAAGTAATAATTTTACGGAAGAGGATGAGCCTAACTTTAAAGGAAGTTTATACAGTAGGACTAAACTGATTTCTGAAAAGATGCTTATGAATTATAATAATGTTCTTCAGATAAGAATTAGAATACCTCTTGATGACAGACCAAGTGATAGAAATTTGATAGATAAAATTCTCAAATATGCTAAAACTGGAGGTAAAATATTAATTGCTGAAAACTCCATTACTCCATTACCTTTTCTATTTTATGCTTCTAAGGAGTTGATGAATATGAATAAAGCTGGTTTGTATAATGTTGTTGCAAAGGGTGCTATGACTCATGATATGATTCTGGATATGTATCAGGAATTAACTGGGGAGAAATTGAATTATACTAAGATAAGTGCTCAAGAGCTAGATTTAATGACTAAAGCGAGAAGATCAAATTGCACATTATCAACTGGTAAACTTGAAGCAATTGGAATAAAAGTCCCAGATGTAAAAGACTCTATAAGAGAATGTTTGATAAGGTATGTTGAGTATAGAAAGAATAAAAGTATCTTGCTTAATAATGGTAAGAAAATAAAAGGGATTATTCTTGCTGGTGGTGCTGGAAGTAGATTATATCCTTTAACTAAGGTCCTGACAAAACAACTTCAACCAGTTTATGATAAGCCTATGATATATTATCCTCTTACTACTTTAATGGAAAATGGTATAAGTGAATTTTGTATTATAAGTACGCCTGAAGATTTACCTGCTTTTAAGAAATTACTTGGTGATGGCTCGCAATTTGGAGTCAAAATAGAGTATAGAGAGCAAGTCATACCTAATGGAATTGCACAGTCTTTTGTTATTGCAGAATCTTTTATTGGGAAAGATTCTGTTGCTTTGATATTAGGAGATAACGTCTTTTATGGAGGTAGTGATGTAATAAGCAAGGCATTCAGCGAATTTAATTCAGGAGGAGCTATATTTGGATATCAAGTTCATGATCCTGAAAGATATGGAGTAGTTGAATTTGATCCAAATGGAAAAGCATTATCTATTGAAGAGAAGCCAAAACAGCCTAAAAGTAATTATGCTGTTCCTGGATTGTATATATTTGATTCAAGCGTAATAGAAATAGCTAGAAATATGAAGCCTAGTGCAAGAGGAGAGTATGAGATAACTGATGTTAATGTGGCTTATTTAAATCTTGGAAAATTGAAAGTCTATAAACTGCAGAGAGGTTTTGCTTGGCTTGATGCTGGAACTAGTACTAGTTTGCATGATGCTTCTGCATATATACAGACAATTGAAAAAAGACAGGGAATTAAAGTTGGATGTCCAGAAGAAGCTTCTTACAACCGAGGTTTCATAACTATGAAACAATTGAAAGAGTTGGTAGATAAACTTCCTAATTGTGAATATAAACAGTATTTGAATAATTTGGTTAAATAGTTCTAAATAAAACTGACTAATCCTTTTGCTAGAAGTAGGAATGCTCCTGTCCAGAGAATTACTGTTGGAAGCGCAAAGATAATTGAAAGAAGTAAACAAATTGCAGCAATTATATCAAATCCGCTTAAAACATCTCCTGTAAGAATAAACATGCCTTTCATTAATAACAGACCTGCACAAAATAAAGTATATTGCAGTGGAACATTCATTCCGAATATAAGCATTAAGAATGCGAATGATGCTGCTAAATCCATTCCTCCTAGAATCTTTACTGCAATTGACATATTTTATTTCAAGAATGAAGTGTTATAAGCTTTATTATGATAGAATATAGAACGAGTAATATTTAAAGAAAGAAATATTGTTTTACAAATGGATGTTAAGTTTTATCTGGGCGCTATCGCAGTTATAATAAATATTTTCGCATACTTACCTTATTTTAGAGACATATTGGCTGGAAAAACTAAGCCTCATGTATTTTCTTGGTTTGGGTGGATGATAATGGAGTTTGTTGCTTTCCTAGCAATAATCTCTGATGGTGGTTTAGCTGGCTCTTGGAATCACTTATTTACAGCATTAATCTGTTTAGGAGTTGTTTTGCTGGCTGTTAGATATGGAGAAAAAAAGATTACTAAAACTGATAAAATCTGCCTTTTACTATCTCTCATAGCCATAGGATTATGGTACTTTACAAAAGAACCATTATATGCCGTTATTCTTATTGTCTTTGCAGATGCTTTTGCTTATGCTCCTACATTCAGAAAGGCTTTCTATAAGCCTTATGAAGAAACCATGATTACTTTTCAGTTAAGTATTCTTAAACCAATCTTAGCAGTTTTAGCTTTGGGTAATTATTCTTTGACAACAGTATTATTTGATGCTTATCTAATTATATCTAATACTGCCTTTGTGAGTATGCTCATCATTAGACGTAGACAACTTGCAAGATAGATTCACAAAGTTTAAAATGCTTAATTTACTGAAGGAGGCATGGTTAAGGAGAGTAAGAAAAAGACTAGTGGAAAGAAGAAGCTGATGGTGTTAATTGTTTCTTACAATGCTGAACAAACAATTACTAAACTTTTGCATAGAATTCCACAGGAAGTTTGGGATAAAGCTGAGGAGATAGTCATTGCTGATGATGCTTCTAGAGATAGAACTGCTGAAATGGCTAGAGATTATAAAAAGATTTATGGAAAAGAGAATCTAACTGTTATTAAGCATGAGAAAAATAAAGGTTATGGTGGAAATCAGAAATGGGGATATAAATATGGAATGCAAAAAGGATATGATATAGCTGTAATGGTTCATGGAGATGCACAATATCCACCTGAGAAGATAATGGAATTGATTAAACCTATTGAAGAAGGAAAAGCAGATTTTATGTTTGGTTCAAGAATGTCTGGGGATCCGCTTGGAGGAAGAATGCCTCTTTACAAATTCTGCGGTAATATATTTTTGACAACAGTTGAAAATTTTGTTTTGAGGACAGATTTAACTGAGTTCCATTCTGGTTTTAGAGCTTATTCTTTGAAAGCACTGAAAGACATCCCACTTGATTTGGATTCAGATGGATTCCATTTTGATTCTGAGATCATAATACAATTAGTTATTGCAAAGAAGAATATAGGTGAAATAACAATACCTACTTTCTATGGAGATGAAAAATGTAATGTTAAAGTTATTAATTATGGAATGAATATATTAAAAGAACTCTGCAGATATCTTGCTAGTAAATGGAATATAAAACAATATCCTAAGTATGATTTGAAGAATTTTAAGTAAATTAATTTTTTATTGCAGTTATCAGAATTATGCTTGAATTATTTTTATTATTGAATAAGTAACCTATGTAAATCAGACAGAGCATTAGCGTATTTCCTAGATAGAAGAAGTAATTACCTAGAGCGTTATTAGAAATTCCCCCTCTAGTTTTTCTTGCTATTTTTACAGTTAGATTTGTGAGGAATCTCTCCATAGGACTACCTATTGGTTTTACCAAGCTAATATTTAGTCCTGCTTTTTTTATATCGTTTTCCAAGGTTTCTGGATTGAATCTTCTTATGTGTCCTACATAATCGTCGTCGTCTTTCCAGTAGTGCATATGTGTTGGAACTGTTAAAATTAATGCTCCCTTTCTCTTTAGAACCCTTGAACATTCACTCAATGCTTTTTTGTAATTTGGAACATGTTCAAGAACTTCTGAACAGAAGATGACATCTACTGAGTTCTCTTTTAGAGGTAGTTTTGTTATGTCTCCTTTTTTTGCATTAAGCCCTTTCGAAACTAGAAAGTCTACTGCTTTTTTTTCTAGTTCTAAGAAAAGAGTTTTATTTGGATAGGGAGTTATTGGAGAGATACCTGAGCCTATATCTACAAAGGTCAGGTTCTCTTTTTTATTGATTCTAGCTAAATACTCATCAAGAGCAGATTTTACCATTATCTTCCTAAATCTATAATTAAATAGATAATTTTTCAATTTCATATACTGTTCGGTATAGAAAAACTTACCAAACTCATTCTCTATTTTTGAAGAGTTATTATTCATCTTAAATGTTCTGTCAATATAAATTTATAAATGCTTTCTTCATGTGTTAAATATGGAAGAAAGTAAGAAGTGGTACGATTCTGCTGTTGATAATGTCTTTAATCTGATTTACTCAAAGGACAAGAAAATTGAGAGATATGTTCTGGTTTTGATGATTGTTGGCTTCTTTTTGAGGTTAAAGGCAGCATTAAATTTGAGCGTGTTAGCTGATGATATGGTTTTTGCTTCACAAAGTGCAGGAGTAATTAATGCTGGAATTCTTTCAACTCACTCTAATCCTCCTTTATTCTTTTATTTGACTGATTTGGCTTATAATGTTCTTGGATATACTACCTTGGCTTCTAGATTTTGGCCTTTGATTTGCGGAACTATGCTCATAGGAGTAGTTTTCTTGATTTCAAGAAAGTTGTTTAATGCTAGAATAGGTCTATTTGCTGCTTTCTTTGTGACTTTCTCAAGTTTCCTGGTAAGAATGACTTTTAGCGAGCAGAGTTTAGTTGTTTTCTTTCTTTCTTTTCTTGGAGTTTATCTTGGAATGATGTATCTTGATGGAAAGAATATTAATTGGTTAATTATTTCTGGAGTTGTTTTTGGATTAGCATTATTAACAAAGTATAATGCTCCATTTTTTATTCTCTCTTTCTTGATATTTTCTGTATATTATCTTAAACTAGAAGGAGTTGAACTGAATAAAAAAACACTTAAGCCTTTCGGGATATTTGTATTAGTATTGGTAATTGCATTTATACCTGTAATTGCTTTCAATTATTTCATTTATCATGAGAAAGGTATTGTTGACGTTTACTTTAGTAGGGTTGTACATGTTGAAAAAGCTCAACAACTTTATGCAAGTTTGGCTGGACAAGGAAATAGCTTCTTCGGTAATTTCCTTAATATAGGTAATTATGGTAATTATAACTTGATTTACCATGCAGATTTAATTATATTTATTCTTGGTTTGCTCGGACTTGGACTTTGGTTTAAAGGTAATAAAAGAATTCCTCTTGCTTTCTTCTTTTTATTCTTGATTATACCTTTCTTGTTACAAAGCGCTGGAGCCCCATTAGCTAAACACTTTGCATTTATGTTTATTTTATTCTCAATTCCGGCAGGATATGCCTTAAATGCATTATTTGATAAATACTTACAAAATAAGAAAGGCTTTAAAATATTAATAATCGTTATTTTATCTGCTTTGATGATATTAAATCTTGGAAATTCGTATAGCACTCCTAGCCATTATGCCTCTAAAAGCGCTACATCTGAACTTAAAGATTATATAAATCAAGATGTTAAAGATAATGAATTAGTTGTATTTGATGATAGAATATATAATGCTAGAAATTTCTGGTTAGCTACTGATAAACCTTTTCTTACAATGGCTCAATTTCCTCAATTTTATGAATTTAGTAAAAATTCAACTTCTCCTAAGTTGATGACTAAAGTTCATTTTATAGAATGTATAATTGATGATTGTGGCTGGGGTTGGATTGCTAGTAATCAAGAAGTTAATCAGAGTAGTGAGAAACTCTTTAAAGAAATGAGGGAAAGTGGTACTACGGTAATTGCAAGTAGATTAACTGAGAAGAAATATTATGGTAATGAAATTACAGGTACTTATGAAGAAAATGAGATTTATAGAATTTATTCTTTGAATGTTCCTCTAACATCTGGATTAGTTGAACAAACTAAGATGGTTCAGAACTTTTACTTTACACCTTATTTATATAAGAATATGAATGAATATATCTATAATTATAAGACTTCGGGAATTGGTAGTCTTGTGAATTCACTTGCTCTTTTTGAAATATACTTAACCATTCTTCTTGTTTTTATAGCAATCATCTTAGTTTTACTGTTACTATAAAAGCATAGTTTAAATATTATCTTTAAGATATGTAAATATGGTGGAATCAAGTAATCTTGAATTGGATAAATCTCTAAATTTGTTAGCTAAAACCTCAGTAATTGTATTTATAGGAGTCATGCTATCAAAGTTATTTACCTATGTTTATAAGATTATTATAGCGAGGTCTTTTGACCCTGAAGTTTATGGGTTGTTTAATTTTGCTTTGATGATTGTTAGCATTCTAGCTGCTTTGGCTGCTTTTGGCATGCCTGATGGCCTATTAAGATTTGTATCATATGATCGAAAAAATAAAAATATGGGAAGAAGCAAGTATCTTTTTAGTATATCTAGTAAATTAACATTTGTTATCAGTATTATTTTGGGAATAATTTTATATCTCTTTGCAGAAATTATATCTATAAATATATTTAACAAGCCTGGATTGATAATATATCTTAAAGTATTCAGTTTAGCGCTACCTTTTCTATCTATCACATCGATATTACTCTCTATCTTAAGAGCGTTTGAAAAAATTACCACATATACTATTGTCCAAAATATTCTTCAGAATTTGATAAGGCTGATTATAATTATAATATTTTTAATTGCAGGCTTTGGTGTAGCTTCCATATTATTCTCATATCTCATAGGAGTTATTTTAATTGCAATTATATCTTATTTTGTTTCAAAAAAATGCTTGAAAATGCTTCAAGATAGCAATAATATAAATAATAAAGCTAAAAAGAGCTTAAGAAAAGAATTCTTTGATTATTCATGGCCTATCGTTTTTCTAGGAATAATTGGTAGCTTACTTTATTGGAGTGATTCTTTTGTAATTGGTTATTATATGAGTGCTTCCGATATAGGATTCTATAACGTTGCATTTACTTTAGTAGGTTTATTAGGGATAGCTCCAGAATTATTTATGCAATTATTCTTACCATTAGTAGTTAAAGAGTATGCTAAGAAAAGATTGAACCTAATACAAGAGATAAGTAAACAAGTCGCAAAGTGGATACTTATAATCAATGTACCAATATTAGTTATAATGATTATTTATCCTGGAGTGATAATTAATATTTTATTTGGCGCAGATTACCTTTCTGCTGAGATGCCTTTACGAATACTCTCTTTTGGGAGTATGTTTGCAGCTATATTTATCAGTTTGTCAAATAATCTTCTTTCTATGAAAGGTAAATCTAAATTATTATTAATTAATACATTATTTATAGCTGTTTTTAACTTTATATTAAACATATTTTTAGTTCCTAAATATGGCTTAAATGGCGCTGCATTTGCTACAATGATTTCTTGGTTCTTATTTGGATTTATATTGTTGTGTCAAGTAAAGTTCTATCTTAATATCGTGCCAATTAGAAGAAAAATGCTTACAATAATTCTTATTGGATTTGTTTCAACTGGTGTAATATTCATTATTGAAGATATTATTCCATTAAATTTGATAGGGTTGGCTTTAGCAGGTATTTCATTTTTATTAGTCTATATCGTATTGATCTTACTCTTTAAGGGATTGGATAGAAATGATAAGAGAGTTTTCGATTCAATTAAGATTAAAATGATGGGGAGTTAGTTATTTCTTTGAATTCAAATAATCCTTAATAGTTTTCTTCAATCCATTCTCTAAGTTGGTTTTTGCTTTGAAGCCAAGATTTTTTTCTAATTTTTCTGAACTAACTACTCGGTTTAATCTTCCTTCTGGTTTTGTTAAATCAGGTACTATTTTTCCTTTAAATTTCATTATTTTGGCTATTCTCTCAGTAATATCTTTTATGCTAGTTCCTTCTCCTGATGAGATGTTTAAAGGTTCTGAGGAATTGTATTCTCTCAAAGCGAGAATTATGGCTTCTGCAGCATCTTCTACATAAATAAAATCTCTGAGTGCTTTTCCAGTCCCCCATATTTCTATTTTATCTTCTTTTTTTGAAATTATATTATCAAACCTTTTTATTAAAGAAGGAATGACGTGTGGATGTGTGAGGTTAAAATTATAACCTGGACCATATAAACTGCTTAAAATAAAAAATCTGCCATCAAATCCATATTCTTTCCTATAAAGTAAAATTTCAGAGGATAAAGCTCTATTTGATAATCCAAATGAAATTTCAGACTCATCTGGCAAACCATTCCAGATATCTTCTTCCTTATATGGAGGTTCAGCTTTTGCAGGATAAACTGTTGCACTCCCAGTCATTATGAATGTCTTTACCCCTGAAATTCTAGAAGCTTCCAGCATGTTTGTTCCCATTGAAAGAATGTCATGGAAGACTTTTGCAGGATGCTCTTTGTAGTATCCTACGCCTCCTGAAACAGTGGCAAGATGAATTACTATCTCTGGTTTGAATTTTTTGAATAATCTATCGATATCTTTTTCTTTTCTTAAATCGTATTCTGCACTTCTTGGAATAAATATATTTGCTTCTTTAACTTTGTACTTATTAATTAATAATGAAACTACGTGCTTGCCGAGAAAACCAGCTCCTCCAGTTATTATAAATTTTTTATCTTTAATTTCCATTTTTTATTACCTTATCAAATATTATCTTTAACTGTTTATTCTGATTTTCTATTGAAAACTTATCCTTGAAGATTTTAAAAGTTTGTTTTCTCATACTATTTCTTATATTATCATCATTAATCAATATTTCGGCTTTTTCTGCTAGATTACTTATGGCTTGAGGATCTATATTCTTAATTGAATTCTTGAATTCATCAGACCTCACATTTGCAGGGTAATCCTCCGTATCAATAAGAAGATTTTTTGACGGCTGTACAATAAAACCGTTTTTACCTGGAAAAACAAAATCAGATACACCCATAGTATTGTATGCTAGAATTGGAAGGCCATGGGAAAAAGCCTCAAAATAAGCCATTATGAAATAACCGCATCCTGCAGATATGAGAATGTCTGATCTTTCATATATTTTTTCTACTTCCTCCTCTGAAACCAAAGAATCTATAAAAGTAATATTGTTATTTCTATATTTTAATTTATATTCTTCAGGCACTATGCATTTCATTATTAATTTTATATTATTATATTTTTTATTCAAAAGAGTGAATACTTCTAGAGCTTCCAAGCCTCCCTTTATTAGGAATTCGTGAGGATTATTAATCGACCCCATAAAGAGGAGAGTGAAATCTTTATTTGCTCTTTTTTTAATATGGCCTTTTCTTATAGGAATACCGGGCGTTACTAAAACAACTTTCTTAGCTACTTTATTTGAAAAATGCTTTTCAACTAATTCTTTAGATTCACGGGTGTGCACTATAATCCCTCTGCAATTATCATCTTCAAGCGAACTTTGCAGACTTGATTTGCTTTTAATAAATAGAGGATAATCCATCCCTGTTAGGCAATAAACTGTATCTAGTATGAGCAAAATCCATGGTTTATTTTCTTTTATTACTGTAGTTGTTGAAAGAATGAGATCTATATTTTCAGGTGATTTAGAGGTGTATACTTTATTTAATATTGGTAGAACATTAAAGTATTTCCTTATAACATTTTTGTAAATATAGCTTGCAGTTTTTGAAGCTCTTAATTTAGATATGGTTTTTTCTGTATCTTTCTTGCTTGATACTATAAATTCATAGCCTTTGGGAGGATGAGAGAACATAGATTTAAGGTAAGTATGAATGCTTGTGTTTGAGTAAAATATCCTTTTTGTAGGCATATATTGAGGTGAATCTTTCTGTATAAAAATGTTTATAAACGCCATATTTTAAGCTATTATATGTGGCAAAAAGTAGCTTTGATTACTGGAATAGGCGGTCAGGACGGTTCTTATCTTGCTGAATTCCTATTAGAGAAAGGGTATAAAGTTAGAGGAATAATAAGAAGATCTAGCTTGCCTAATACTAAAAGGTTTGAACATTTAGTTAAAAAATATCAGCATTTTGAAGCTTCAGATGATAATAGCTCTCCTTTTGTTGTGAAGTATGCTGATCTTACTGATGCCCAATCTATAAGAGCAATTATTGAAAAGTTTAATCCTGATGAGATATATAATCTAGGAGCTCAGAGCCATGTAGGTATTAGCTTTGATAATGCTGAATCTACAATTAATATAAACACATTAGGCCCATTAAGAATTCTTGAAGTTCTGAGACAGATGAAATCAAAGTGTAGATATTATCAAGCTTCTTCTTCTGAGATGTTTGGTTCTTCCCCTCCTCCACAGAATGAAAATACTCCTATGTTACCTCAAAGTCCTTATGGCGTTTCTAAGCTAGCAGCATATCATCTTACTAGATTGTATAGAAATGCTTATGGGTTATATGCTGCAAATGGTATTCTTTTCAATCATGAATCTCCTAGAAGAGGATATAACTTCGTAACTAAAAAAATAACTAAAGAACTTGCTAGAATTGTAGCTGGTGAAATAGATAAAATAACTCTTGGAAATTTAAGCGCTAAAAGAGATTGGGGATTCTCTGGAGAGTATATTCAAGCTATGTGGGCTATATTACAACAGCCTAATCCTGATGATTATGTAATTTCTACTGATGAAACACATACCGTTAGAGATTTCTTGCAGGAAGCTTTTGCAATACTTGGACAAGATTATGAAAAATTCCTTTTAACAAGCGATAAATATTATAGGCCTGCTGAAGTTCCTGCTTTATTGGGAGATTCTACAAAAGCAAAAAAAATATTGGGATGGGAGCCTAAAGTTAAATTCAAAGAATTGACTAGAATGATGGTTGTTGCTGATTTGAAGGAAAAAATGGAAGAATCTGGGCTTATTCCTATTGAGAATGGTTTAACTAGAAGTGATGATTATTATATAGAGAAAGCTAAGGAATTAATTAAGAAAAGATTCGGATAGATTTAAATATGGATTATTTTATTGATTTTTATTAATATTGTACCAGAATATAGGGAGCATAGATTTATTGAAGATAGAAAACTTGTTGATTTAGATGCGCTTAAATCGACCTGGAGTAAGGCTGAATATGATGAAGCTTGTAAAAAAGTTGTTGCTGTTGATCATAAAGTATTTATCCCTTCCTTTAGGGACAGGTCGTGTGCTCTTGTTATTGATGGCGGGATGTTAAAAAGAGGGGTTCCTGCAGAAGAGTCTTTAGTTAAAATAGCTAAAGATAAACATAAATTAAATCTGGATGAACTTAAATTTGAAGGTGTGACAAGAGATCTTAGATATTCTATACCTCCTATGGGTGGAAATGTGAATGATACCATATCATTATTTTATTCTGCTAAAGAAAACCTTCGATCAAGATTGATCGTTAATGGCTATTTACAACGTTTTGCAGATATTGTACAAAGAGAATGGTTAGCCACACAATTACCTAGCTTGTCTTTTGAAGATGGTTCTGTTATTCGTCTTGTTAGTCCAGCTAATAATTTTACAAGATATAATGAAAATAGTAGTATTGGAGTTCTAAGTAAATCAGAATTAATAGGTGATGAGGAATTCCAAGCAATTCATAGAAATACAGTTATAGCTACTCATGATGCAGTCATAACTTATGATGATGGAAAGGGTGAGGGAATTGTTCTTATGGAGAGAGTTGGAAAGCCATTACAAGGATTTACCTGGCTTCCAGGTGGAAGAATGCAGAGAGGGGTTGAAACTCAAAAATCTTTGGCTAGTAAGGTAAAGAAGGAAACTGGCCTTGATATTGAAGATTTAGAATTTGCAGGTGTGGAGAGAGCATTTATGCCTACAGATCCTTTTGGACAAGGATATGGAACAGATACTATTTCACCTATATTTTATGCTAGAGGCCAAGGTGAATTAAGAACTGATGTTGAAAAGAACCATAATGCTCCATTCTTAATTAAGCCTGCATCATACGGTCGTATAAGGGAAGGTTTGCATCCTTTTGTTCAAAAGTATACTGATGTAGCTATTGGAAGAATCTCTTCTGGAAAATAAAATAATATTTATTTTCTTTCAGCTAATTTATTAAATAACTTATTTACTATAAACTTGTTGTGGGTGGGCATGTATAAACCTGATATCTCTTCCCTTTGGAATAAAGCAAAACCTGCTCCTTCAGTTAATCTTATACTTGCTAGAAAATCTTTTGGATCCGAAACTGGTAAAGCATAAGCATGATGAAGTCCAACCCTCATTCTAACTCCATCTGGATGAGTATCGGCAAAAGGAGAGGTACCTAGATAAAGCAAATCAGATTCATTAACATTTCTTCCCCATTCTTCTAAACATTCCCTAATTACTGCTTTTACAGGTGGTTCCCTAGCTTCAACTTGTCCACCGAAAAATCCCCATGCAAGAGGATGCCAAGGATATCCTTCATCTTTCTTCTGAAGAAGAACTGAAGGTGCTGTAGGTACGGCAGTATAAGGTAGAACGACTGCTGCTTCAATTCTTTTTGCATTTCTCAAAGCATTCTCTAATATTTCCATATTATTCTGGCAAAACGAGTGTATTTAAATTATTCTATAGATTACTTTCTAACTTCATGCTTTTGTCTTTCAAGCGACTTTTCATTGCTGACTAAGTTTTGTATCTCTTTTGGCAGAACAAGAGGCTCAACTCTAAATGTGTCTTTTTCATAATCTTTTCCACCTCTTAGGCCAGAACTGAAAACAATAAATTCATTATCTGAAGGGAAAAGAAGAGTGTGAATTTCGAGAGGGTGTGTGCTTACAATATCTCCTACTTGCATTAAAACATGTTTTACTGGCTGGCTTTTATCGACTGGCTGATAGACATAAACCATTGTTCCTTTCGTTATTAGACAGTGTTGAGTAGTCTGCTTATGATAATGGTCTCCTCTTCTTACTCCTTTCTTTGATTTTATAATTGCTACTGCATTTATATCTTGATTATAAAACATATCTGCAATTGCACCTCGATTATCTTCATGCATTTCTAAAGGAGCTTTAACATTTTTCCAAACATTCTTTATTTCCATTAATTTTATTGATAAAATAGATATATAAATTTAATGCAAGTTGTCAGGAGAGATAAACTTTATATCTGGATTTATGCTAGAAAGAATAGGTTTTAACTGTTCTGCAAGATTCCAAGAAGTTATTACTGCGTAAACTTCTTTTCCTAAATAGTTTTTAAAAACTTCGTCTCCAGTTATTGGAATTCTTGTTAAAGGCGTATATTTGCCTTGTTTATGGGGAGAAGAATCTGTAACATAATCTAAAATGTGGCTGTCTAAGTTATAGAAATTAAGGAAAGTATTACCCTTTGCAGCTGCTCCAACAGCTAAAATACTTGCTCCTTTCTTTTTTAGTTCGTGAACTCTTGCTAGAAATTCGTATTTCTGGGATAGGAAGTTTTTCATTAAAACATCGTATGTTGAATCTTTGAATAAACCTTTCTTTTCTTCTTCCATAATTATATTATTTAATTCTAAACAGTTATTTTGTAAGTCTCTTGCTAACTTGGCATAAACTCTTAGAGATCCTCCATGATAATTAACAACATCTATTGCAAATATTCTCATGCCTGCTCTTTCCATCAACTCTTTTGAAGATTTAGCTGTAAAATAACTTACATGTTCATGATAGATTTGATCAAACTTTCCACTTTCCATGCTTATTGCCCAGTAGGGTAATTCAAAAACGAAGACTCCCTCTTTTGCAAGAAGTGTGGCTGCTGCTTGTGCAAAATCAAGAGGATTTTCTGAGTGATTGAAAACATTATTTGCCACTACTAAATTTGCATGACCTTTCTCTTTTACAAGTTTTTCAGCTGTTTCTTTATTGAAAAGTTCAGTTACGGTCTCTACATTTCTTTCTTTAGCTAATTTAGCCATGTATTCTGAAGGATCTACGCCAAATGCTTTGTTTCCTTGATTAATAAATTCTTTAGTAAGAAAACCGTCATTTGAACCTACTTCTATTACTAAGCTTCCTGATTTCAGATTAATTTTAGAAGATACTTCTTTAGCATAATTTATCCAGTGAGTTCTTGAAAAGTTAGAATTTGAAGAAGTGTATGAATAATCTAAACTGCAATATCTTTCTTCAGGGCTCGTAGGATATTTGAGTTGGACTTGACCACAATCTAAACATAAATCACAGACTAAAGGATACGCTGAATCGTGCTCAGATATTTTATCTTTAGGTATGAATGTGTCTGCGAATGGATGCATTCCTAAGTCAATTATCTCCTTAATGTTCTTTGAATTGCAAACAAGACATGTATCCCTTATCATATTGATTACCTTATAATAGAGTGAAAAGAAGGATTTTATAAATGTTTACACAATGAATTCTTTATCTTTTTCTCTACCGAAATACGGGCCATTTTTGAATTCGTAGAAGAAAGATTCAGGGGTCAATATTCTAAAAGCATGGCCTCCCCCAAGATAAATGTAACAGTCTCCTTCTCTTAATATCTCTTTAGCAAGAGTCTTATTATCTATATCATAAAGCTCTATTTCTACATTTCCTTTTATTACTACGAAAGATTCTTGTGTTTTGCTGGTACTTCTCTCTTGAGGAAGGTGCTTATGAGGTCCTCCAAAAGTGTATTCTTTAGGCAGATGAACTCCTGCTGCTCCTTGCATACACTCGGTTTCTGGAACCATAAAATTCATTTTTCCAGGTTCACCAAAGTTATATCTCCAAATTATATGTAAAAGTTGCTCTGGATTGACTTTTGAGTAGATTTTCATATAAACTATCCTTTTAGAAGGTTTATAAATTTTTCAAATTGACCAATATGTTTTTAAACGAATGTCTTATTTTTTATAGATGGAAAAAAAGCGTAAGCTATTGTTCTCTGCTTGGTCTTGCCATAATGAGAAATATTATGCATACCAGACATGGAATGCTCCGTTAAGAAAGATATTCCAAGAATTTGTCTCTTTTGACCCTCAAGAAGAGACATATAAATATGGAAAAGATTTAATGAATAAAAGATTTCTTGAGAAGGTTAGGAAAGAGAATCCCGACTACATATTTTTGTGGTTAATTTATGATGAATTTTATATTGAAACATTGCTCAAGATAAGAGAAATATGTCCTAAAGCTAAAATAATAAATTATTGCGGAGATGATGATGCTATGTTTGATAACTATTCAATATATCTTTCGTATATAATAGATTATTTCTTTGTTACACATAAAGAATATATTCCTGGATATAAGAATAAAGCATTTCTATCTTGCGCTACTAATACTGATCAGTTTAAACCATTAGATATTGAGAATAAATATGATGTTACATTTATTGGAACTCCTAAGAATGATAGAAAGGAGTTCATAGAGTATCTCATGGATAAAGGACTAAATATGAAAATATTCGGGGCTGGCTGGTCAGATTATCCTAAGTTTAATAAGATTTATGGAGGTTTTCTTAATCCTGAAGAATATACTAAAGTTATAAATCAAAGCAAAATTAACTTAAATTTCACTAAGAATTATGCAGGGGTTACTCATGTTATACAAAGATTTTTTGAAATAAATGCTTGTAGAGCTTTCCAACTTACTGAATATTCAAAAAGATATACTGAATTATTTAAAGATAAAATGGAGTTGGCTATGTTTAAAACAAAAGAAGAGCTTCTCCAAAAAATAAAGTATTATCTTAAGAATGAAAAAGAAAGAGAGATTATCGCAGATAGAGCTTACAAAAGAGTTATGAAAGATTTCTCAAAAGATTCTGAGTTCAAGAGGCTCTTTAAGATTATATTCAAGGAAGAAAATAAATCTCCTAAGAGCAATTTTCCAGAAATAAATAATAAAATAATTATACTATCTAAAAGAGATATATCTCTAAATGATGAAGCATTAAGAGATAAACTAAAATACGTAGATTATATTGGTTTCTCAACTGAAATGGGAAGACATTTACCGCATCATGATTACTTGCATTGCCTTTCCTTAGGTATGTATAAAAAAGATATAAGTTGTTCAGATTACTATATTAATTCAGATAGCTTGGGAGATTATCAGGCAATATACGTTCAATCTGCTTTTGAAGATTTGAAGGATAATGATTTCCAGAGGATTTTATTTTTAGATAATATTGTTGTGACTAAGAGCTATTTCTTGAAGAACATTCAAAAATTCAAATCTTTCTTTTCTGGAGGCAAGATAGATATAATAAATAAGAAAAACACTTCATTCATAAGAATCCCTCTTTCTAGTATGAATGGAGGGATACGTATAGATTATGAGGTGAGAAAAAATATATCTCACCATATATTTGAAAATCAATTGAGAACTCTAGGCTATAAGCGAAGTATTTATGTTATATATTACCTATGGATGATAGGTGTAGAATATCTTAAAGGTAATAAGTTTATGATGAATTATCTTATTGAGAAAGGTAGAAGCAAAGCTAAGAAGTTAATGAATTTTTGATCTATTTTTCTTCATTAAATCAGTTCTATCTTTGAAAAAACGCCTTACAAAATCTGTTTGATTTAGCTTCTTAAACTCTTTGAAGAAGTTCTGAAATATTATTACATAGCCTACTAGATTGGGATGTGCGATATCTTTTCTATAAACTTCTTCTCCGTAATTGGGGAATAAATTTTGATAAGAGTTTGGCTTTATTATATTAGGATTTACCATATCTAAAGAGCATTCTTTGTCTTTATATTTATCAAATGCAAATCTATCATCTCCTGGTACTTTGAAATCATCTATGACTATGAACGCTGACTTTATCTTAGAAGAGATTATCTGCATTTCCTCTTCAAGAGGCCATTCATCTAACCAGTGTGCATCCAGATAGAATAGAACTCTATCAGATATTATTCTATCTTTAATAAGTTGTGCTAAAAATTTTGGAGAAGTATTATGGTAAACGCTTACATTCTTAAAAACCTTCAAATTCTCCTTTGCCTTCTTAAAATTGTAATCATTTATCTCGCAGGTATGTATTGGAATATTTGGAAATTTTTTTGCAAGAAGAGAAGTTGTGTACCCTCTAAAAGTGCCAGTCTCTACTATTGCCTTTATCTTACCTTCTTTAACAAGCATTTCAAATAATCTTATAGCTATCGGATCTCCATGTAATGGGAAATTATAGGGCGCTGTTCGCCATATTAAAGTTCCTAACATCAATTTCATCCTCCTAAGTAAAGTTATTCTCTTCAAAGCATTGTAAGCCTGACTTTTGGAGAAACGGTTATATGCTGTTCTTCTAATGTTTTTTATTCTACCTATCATTTTTTTTAATTAATTTCTTCATTTTTAACTATTGTGGTTGTTCAATTTTAACTAAAAGGTTTTTAAATATGGGCTTTTTATATGTTTATGGCTGTTGTGAAAGGTAGAGTTATGAAGAAAAATCCTATGGTGTCTGCAGTTATCGCTGCTTACAAAGAGGAGATTCATCTTGCAGGTTGTGTGGATTCTCTTTTAAATCAAAATTATGGGAATTTCGAGATTATTATTGTTGAGAATGGTGAATCAAATGATAAAACTTATCAAATTGCCTTAGATTATCAAAGAAGGTATCCTGAAAAAGTTAGAGCTTACAGTTTATCTGGAAAGCAAAAGGGTCCTGGAAATGCTTGGAATTTTGGAGCTAAAAAAGCCAAAGGAGAGATTGTTATGACTTGTGGTGCAGACTTAAGATATGGTAGAGATTATGTGAAAAAAGCCATAGTTCCAATTGTTAAAGGTGAAAGTATAGGAGTAGTACATAAAGAAGAAACTTGCAATAATATTAATAATTTGTGGGCTAGAGCTTTTTTTTATAAGAGACAAAGCATGCATAAAAATAGTTTAAGTAGAGTTTTCTCTCTTATAAGAAAAGATTATCTTTTGAAGATACCTTTTAATTCTGAATTAGGTTATGCTGATGACCAGACAATTTATAGGACTAACGGTGGTGAGTTTCCTTGTATTGATTTAGAAGTTTATCATACCAACCCTGCCTCTTTCAAAGATAATTGGGAGCATAGTGTGTGGGTTGGAAATTCAATCAGACCCTGGCCAATTGTTTTTATTCTACCTATCTTTCCATTATATTCTATATATAAAACTGTAAAACATTTAATGATTGATTTTTATGTGCCTTTTATTTTCTTTCTACCTTTTTATTATTCTATAAGATATTTTGCTTATCTGACTTCTGCTTTTAGAAAAATCATTTCTGGAAAGACTTGATTCTATCTGAAAGAAAAGCTAGTTCCTCTTCCCTCATTGATGGAAAAATAGGTAATGATAATATTCTTTTAGATAATCCTTCTGTTACTGGTAATTCTCCTTCTTTTAGTCTTAGATAGCTAAAAGCTGGTTGCATATGAATTGGAACTGGATAGTGTATTCCTGTGTCTATCCCATTAGATTTTAGATAATCTGCAAGTCTATCTCTATCTGGAACTTGAATTACATAAAGATGTTTTACATGAGTGTTCCCTTCAACTGTTTTAGGTAGAACTAAACCAGGAACTTCTTTAAGTCTTTCTGAGAGATAAAAAGCAGCCGTGGCTCTTGATTCGTTCCAATCTACTAAGTGGGGAAGCTTGACATTTAATACTGCTGCTTGTAAACCATCCATTCTTTTGTTAGATCCTAATACATCGTGATGATATTTTTCGGTTTGACCGTAATTTCTTAGACTTTTTATTCTTGCTATTAAAGATTCATCTTTAGAAAGAACTGCTCCTGCATCTCCGAAAGCTCCTAAATTCTTCCCTGGAAAAAAGCTGAAGGCTGCTGCATCTCCTAAATAACCAGGTAAACTTCCATTTTGTCTTGCTCCATGAGCTTGGCAAGCATCTTCAATTAAAACTAATTTATATTCGTCTGCTATCTTTCTAAGTGCAGGCATATCTGCCTGCTGACCGTATAGATGAACTGGCATTATTGCTTTTGTTCTAGGAGTTATCTTTGCAGGAACTTGTTTTACATCCATGAGATCAGTTTCATGATCCACATCAACGAAAACTGGCTTAGCTCCGGCAGCGAAAATAGAAGATGCTGTTGCGAAAAAAGTATTTGAAACCGTTATGACTTCATCTCCTGCACCTATATCTTTTGCTCTTAAAATCAATTCTAATGCATCCGTACCAGAAGATAAGCCTGCGACATTCTGTTTTCCAATTTGCCCATGATTCTGCGCAAAATTCTCTTCAAATTTTTCAACTTCAATTCCTAGAATATATGCATTTGCATCCACAATTCTTCTCCAGGCAGAATCTAATTCTGTTCTTATTGGATCATGAATTCTACTTAGATCATTAAAGGGTATTTTCATTTTACACCTCTCTTTTCCCAACGAACCCTCGTTCCTGGAAGATATTGCGTCGAAGTACTTGGATAGACTAAACCTTCAATTTTTCTTTTAAATTCTGCAGGATTACCATGCCAAACTTCTCCCGCAGGTACTGATTTTGTTAAAACGCTGCCTGCACCAATAAGGACTGTATTTCCTATTTCTACTCCTGGAAGAATTGTACTTCCTCCTCCAATAGATACATCGTCACCAACTATTGCTCCTTTGTAATGAGTAGGGTCTGGGTCTACTGGAAGAAAATCATCAAGAAATTTCACACCAGGTGCTACAAAAACATAATTTCCAAGTGTAGTTTTCTCTAAAAAGCAAAGACTGTGGATTCTTGTAAAATTGCCTATTCTATTTCCAGGTGCGATTTCAGTGTTAGAACCTATGACTACATATCGCCCTATTCTATTCCCTGGTCTGATTACTGTGTTGTGGTGAGTTTCAAAATTATCTCCTATTGTGTTTCCATAGTAAATTATAGTTCCGCTTCTTAATATGGAATTATCTCCTATAATTATATTTCCAGACTCTCTAGATCCTGCCCCTAATATTACTCCTTGTTCTCTCTTTACATTTTTACCTAAATACACTCCTTCTGGAAAATTCATTGTAATCTTACCTCCAAACCATTAGCCAATCTTGATCTATCTGCGGCTTCTAAAACCTTTAAAACATTTACTCCATCATTTCCATCAGATTTACAAGGTATTCCTTTTTCTATGCAATCTGCAAAATGTTGAAGTTCTTCTTGGAGTGGTTGTTTGAATGGAAGTTTTGGAATTACAATGTCTCCGCTAGTTATAGCTGAACTAAATGCTCCCATGCCTGCTTCATCGGGCTGAAAATTTACACCCACATTATAAATTCTTATTTTGTGCGCTGGCGCAGTGTCATCAAAGAAAATCATCTTCTTTTCTCCACCGACTATAAATGTTCTATCTTTCAATGCATGTATCCAATTATTATGCACATTAGTTAATACTCCTCCAGGGAATTTCATTACGAGATTCGAAATATCATCTACCTGGCCATTGAATGATGTACCTTGATAACTAACTGTTGAAGGTAAACTTCCTATTAAATGTAATGCTAAATAAATATCATGAGTCCCTAAGTCTTCTAAAGCATTTACATCGCTTCTTATCGGTCCAGGATTAATTCTTCTTGCATCTATATATCTAAGCGCTCCAATTTCTCCTCTATCTATTAAATCTTTTGCAAATTTCACTGCAGGATTATACATAAAAGTATGCCCAACCATTAAGATATTACCTTTTATTTTTGATAAATCTAGAAGCTCTTTTGCCTCCGCAAGACTTTTAGTTAAAGGCTTCTCAACGAGAACATGTTTTCCTGCTTCTAGAGCTCTTCTTGCTAAATCATAATGAGTTGAAGTCGGTGTTGCTATTATAACTGCCTGTGTGCTTTTGTCAGATAGAACTTCATTATAATCTTTTGTAAATCTTGTATTCTGAGGCAGAGATCTAGAAACTGGTTGATTATATGAATCACAAACCCAAATAGTCTCTAAGTCAGTCATGTCTCTTAGAGTTGCTAAATGATTTCTTCCCCAATAACCATATCCAATTAATCCTGCTCTTACAACCATTGTTTTCTTAAAAAGAAGGTGTTTTTAAGGTTTTGTCTACTGGCAGGATTTGCTATTTTAGAATATTTTTTGCTTTAATATAGCCTAGAGGTATTCCCACGTCGATAGGGTCCCCTTTTAGGAATACGCCATATAATCCTTCTTTTTTCATTAAGTATTCAAGAAGAGGGACTTCAGAATCTGTTTTGTTTAAAGACTTGATTATCGAGATAGAGTTTCCTGGAAGAATATATCTTGGGAAGAACCTAAATCCTGAACTATTTTCTCTAACGATGCCGGTTACTTTAGCTAAATTATCTGATATTTTCTCTCCTTCAAAATACCAGGTCTTTCCTAAATGATCTTCTGGTTTGATAAGTCCTATTAAGGGCTTATTTATTTCCTTAAAAGCAGATATCAATTGAGACATTCCTGAATCTTTTCCTAAAATCAACATATCTGGGAATATCATTCCAAAATTCTCTCCAGATATAAAATCTTCTGCAAATTGAATGCTTGTAATAAGATTAACCTGCTTTTCTTCAATAATCAGAGTTATTGGTAGTCCTTTTCTCTTCTCTTCTAATAAAAAGTTATTCAAATCAGTTTTATCTTTATTTGTTACTATTCCAATTTCTGAAAAACCTGCAGAAAGCGCTTCTTCTATAGCTAAAGAGATCATTGTCTTTCCATTAAAAATAAGCATCTCTTTAGAATTTCCATCAGTAATATTTTCCATCCTAGTTCCTTTTCCTGATGCAAGAATGATTATTTTTTTAACCATGAATGTAAGATGCTAGCTCCATTTGTAAAGTATGTCTAGTTCTTAAAGTAAATCTATCTAAGTTCTCTTTCACAAATTTAGGAAGATCCTCTGAATTAATTAAATGTAATCTACTATGCTCTCTTTCTTTAAATTTCTCCATAAAATATCTTTGAGTTTGTTCAGGAGTTATTCCATGAATATCTGCAGAAAATTCAATACATAAATCTTGATAATTTCTTCCTCCAGGTCTGGAGTCTGTTCTAAGCTGAGCAACATAAAGCGGCTTTAATTTTATTTCTTCTGAAAAAGGTATTCCCACTTCTTCTACCAATTCAGAAAGATATGTTGATTTGATAGGATCTGGATTAGTTAGATTATCAGGCTCCATGAAACCGCCAGGTACATTTTCCAATAAACCTCCAGTGTTTAAATTTTTTCCATTTCTCTCACCAAAAAGATAAAAAATTCCACTATCGCAGAGTAATCTAGTAAGTCCTGAAACTCCAACAGCCCATACTCTAGTATTATTATCATCTAGAGTTGCACGATAGTGCATAAAATCTGTTGAATAAACTGGTATATTTAATTTTCCTCCATTAAAAGTTATAGAATGTACATGTGCAGCAACTAAGGGAGTTGAATATCTCACTTTTCCTAGATTAATTAATTTAGCCCATTCTAAAGCAATTCTTGCTTCTTGTTCGGGTGAAAAGGAACAGCTTTCTTTAGATATTTTTATTTCACTTATGCCAGTCATTACATTAAAGAATTTGTGTGAAGCGGCTAAGTCTTGAATAATAGTTTCTATTTCTCCCATAAAATCTCTGAATTTTTAACATATATAAAGATTATGTCGGAGATTAAATTCTTAATTGTCCTGATTCTATTCTGTCTGCTAAATCATCCAATGCAGCTAATCTATCTGTTGGGACCATTACGAGACTTTTTAGGACTGTTGCTGGAATCCAAAGTTTTCTTGAACCTTCCTTTAACTCGCGTCCTTCTGAAGTAATATTTGCCGAATAGAAATTATCTTCTGTTGTCTGAGCTATCCAATCTATATAGGTCATAGGTGAACCTGTTCTATCTCTATTTCCTAAGGCAGAAGAAGGGACTTTTGAATATAGGTCAAATCCTAAGAATGAGTGAACATTTCCTCCAAGAACTTTATTTGCTCTAGCTATTACTTTCTCTGTGTCCTTGCTCCAGTTATAAACTCTGTGAGAAATTATTTCTAATCTTGTGTCTGGTAGTTCTTCTTTTAATTCTCTTTCAAAACCTTCTTTTGCACCTTCTCCATCATTTAATTCTCCTCCAAAAAATGAAAAAGCTCCTGGAAAGCTGAAAGAATATCTTCCTGGCTTTTGACCGGTAACGACTGTTTCTCTGGCTTGTACTAAATAAGAATCATCTTTAAAAGCTATTAAACTTGCATTCTTGACCATTATTTTGAACCAAAAAAGGAGTATATAAACTTTACATAACTATTTTAAATGAGTTTATTTAATTATATTAATGAAAATACTTGAATTGACTAATTATTCAGCTGGTGGATGTGGAGTATTTGCAAGAGTAAAACAGGAAGCACAGTTATTGGTTGAAAGAGGTCATGAAGTTATGATTATGAGTTCATACTTTGAAAAAGGCACCAATAAAATTATGCCTTTAGAAGATAAACTAGGAAATATTAAGATAAGAAGATTTCCTGCTAGTAAGATTGGTGGTGAGAGCTTTATGAGCTGGCATTTTGAAAAAGAAGCCGAAGAATTTAGACCTGATGTTATAATTGCACACGGATATAGGCACCCCCATACAACAAGAGCATTATGTCTTAAGAAGAAAATTGACTGTAAAGTTTTTTTGGTTACACATGCTCCATTCGCAAGAGATAGAAGGAGTATATTTGGTAAAATAGCTGTTGGATTTTATGATTTTTATGTAGGAAAGAAAACTATAAATAATTTTGACAAGATATTTGCTATAACTTACTGGGAATATTTGTATCTTAATAAGTTGAAAGTTAAAGAAGACAAAATAGAATATGTGCCTAATGGAATAGCTAAAGAGTATTTCTCAAAAGTTAGTAAGAAAAGAGATAAAAGAATATTATATAGTGGTAGAATTGCTCCTATAAAAAATCTTGAAGTTGTTGTGAAATCACTAAAAAATGTTAAAGATAAGAAAATAAAATTCTATATTTTGGGACCTGCTGAAAAAGAATATCTTGAAAAATTGCAAAGAATTATAACTCAAAATAGGCTAAATGAAAGAATTAAGATTATCTCTGAGAAATATGATAGGCCTCAGCATATTAAAGAATTGGATAAATCTTCAATATTTATTCTACCTTCATTTAGTGAAGGTATGTCTCAATCACTAATTGAAGCTATGGCTAGAGAGTGTATCGTGATTGGTAGCGATAATTTAGGTAATGCTGATTTGATTAAAGATGAAGATAATGGATTTCTCTTCAAAAATGATGATGAAAATGATTTGACTAAGGTTATTGATGAAATTCTTAATATGGATGATAAAGAGATATTAATAATTAGAAAAAATGCCAGAGAAAGCGTTGAAAAGTTCAGATGGAGTAACATAATTGATAAATTAGAGAGATTAATTAGAGTATAGAGTTTTGTCTTCTATATCTGCCCAGTAAAAAGCTTGTTTTCTTAGAGCACAAGCTAAACAGTCCATGCAATGTAGATTTTTCTTTGGAGAGTAACAGCTAAATGTACTAGCTAAATCTACTTTCATTTTATCCCCTAGAATGATAATATCTTCTTTGTCTTTATCTATTAAAGGAGCTTTTATTTCTATTTTAAAAGAGCAGGAGGTTGATAGAAGTGAATTCAATTTTATCAAGAAATCTTTTGTTGTGTCTGGATAAGAATCTTTACCTTCACATTTGAAGCCAATAAAAATATCTGATTGGATATTTGTATTTATGAATTCTGAATCGGCTAGAGCTGAAGCGTAGCTTAGAAAAACCAAATTTCTACAGGGCACGTACCATTTCTTTGATTCAATTTCTGTATCTTTTAGGTCTTCTTTATTTATTTTTTTAGTTTTACCGGAAATGTTTATCAGAGAAGTTGAGAGATTTGCTAATTCAGGTAGTGAAATTTCTATAAATCTTGCATTTATCTCTTTAGCACATAATTTTGATGCTTTTCTCTCTTCGTTTAATGCTTTTTGATGGTAGTTAAAAAATAGAATTGTTATTTTATCATATTTTAATTTATTTTTAACATAGTGGGAAGTTACAACACTATCTAGGCCACCCGAGCATAGGATAATCGCTTTTTTACTCATATTTATCTGAATTTAATAAGGTTTATAAGTTTACACTCATAAATTTAGATATGAAGAAAAAAGCGATAGAAATTAAGAAAGGTGATTTAATATTAGTTGGAGGAGAAGAGTTGAAAGTTGAAGAAGTTGAAAGTTCTGATATAAGTAAACAGGGTTCTAAGAAGGTAAGGATGGTTGCTAAGAAGAAGGATGGTGAAAGTATAGTAATAATTAGGCCTGCCGATTATCCTGTTGAGTTAGGTAAATAACATGATTGATATTATTATTACTTCATATAATGAGCCGAAATCTACATTAAGGGCTGTTGAAACATTTCTAAAGCAAATTGGTAAAAAAGATAGAATAACTGTTGTTGATCCATTTCCAGAAGTTCAGGTTTATCTTAATGAAAATGTTAAAGATAAAAGATTTAACTTTTTCCTCGACTCTGGAGAAGGAAAGAGCTATGCATTAAATCTCTTATTTCAAGAATATGCTTCTTCAAATAAGGAAGATATATTCATCCTAACGGATGGGGATGTCCATACTTCTCCAAATAGTGTGAAAGATATAAAAAATGCATTTAAAGATAGGAAAGTTGGATGCGTTACTGGAAAGCCTGTAAGTTTAGATGGAAAAGATACAAAATATGGATTTTGGGCTCATGTTGCTTTTTCTGGAATTCATAAAGTTAGGAAGAAATTATCTAAAAATAAAGAATTTCTTGAATGCTCAGGATATTTATTTGCAATTCGTAAAAATGTCATATTAGACTTCCCTCTAGAAACCAGTGAAGATGGCATTATTCCTTATCTTTTCTGGAAAAAAGGATATCATATTAAATATGTTGAAAATGCAGAAGTTTATGTTAAAAATCCTGATAACTGGAGGGATTGGATTGCTCAGAAAGTCAGAAATATAAAAGCTCATGAAAACTTAAATAAAATTGCTCCTGAAATGCCTAGAACAAAATCTTTATGGCATGAGATAAAACATGGAGGATTATATGCCTTAACTCTTCCTAAAGGTATTAAAGAATTCTTCTGGCTAATGCAGTTATATCCTGCTAGACTTTATCTTTATATTAAAGCTTATAAAGAAATGAAAAAAGATAAAAAATATGCAGATGGTTGGAGAGGCGAGCATAATATTGAAAGTACTAAGCCCTTGGATTAATTCTTAAAAGTTTTAATTATCTTATCTATTATATTTGTCGTTGAGAATCCTTCTTCAAGGTCTAGGTAAATGCAATCTCCTTCCCAAGAAGAAATAAGTTCTTTCTCTTCAGAAACTCTGTCTTTTATAAAGCTTCCACCTTTTACATGCTTATGAGGCTTTATTTCTTTTATTATGCTAAGAGGCTTGTCTTCTTCAAAAATTACAATATAATCTACACATTCTAAGGCTGAAATCATAAATGCTCTTTCATCCTGACCGATTATTGGTCTTTTATCTCCTTTATTTTTCTTTATTGAACTATCGCTATTGAGTAAGACGATTAATATGTCTCCTAGTTTCTTCGCTTTTTGGAATAAGTTGACGTGAGCATAATGCAAAATATCAAAGCTACCATTAGTTGTAACTATTGTCTTTCCTTCCTCTCTTAGGTTCTCGGCAATTTCCTTTATTTCTTTAGTTGTTTTTATCTTATTTTCCATTTTTATTCTTGAAGTTTTTTAACCAAATCTCCAATTCTTTAAAGCTAGGCAGTATTGGCATTGAAGCTAGAATAATTGAAGAGAGATATTCTAATGCTTCTTCTTTTGACTCATCAGTCTTTAATCCTATGGAAGGTATTCCTTTGGCGTAGGCATAACCTAGTTCCCAGGCAGTTCCTGCACCTACATGGAAGCCATCTAATGAGGCAATTACTAAATTTACTTCTTTAAAACCTTGGATAATATCTCCTTCGAATATTTTATCTATGTCTTTTATGCCCTTAGCTAATCCTACATCTCTATGTGGGAGAAATGTTGTGAAACCTAGAGATTTGCAGAGAGAGTCTATTTTTTCTAATATTTCTATTTCATTTTCTGTGTGAATTTTACCTGCTATGTATGCTTTCATGTAAAATAGTCCTATTGGAGAATATTTAAAAGCTACGATGCTTGAAAGTTTTTATGAAAATATGTATTATAAAACTTGGAGCGGATGGAGATGTTCTTAGAACGCTTCCTTTAGCTAAGGCTTTGAAAGATAAATATAGAGAAGCAGAGATAACTTGGATAACTAAGGGTGATGTTAAATCTCTGCTTGAAAATATAGACTATATAAAAAATGTTTCAACTGTGCCTTATTTTGGGCCTGAAAAGTTTGATTTATTATATAATTTTGATATTGATGATGAAGCTATAAAACTAGCAGATAAAATTAAAGCAGATAAAAAATATGGTTTTGGAAAAGACGGAGATTATCCTACTGCATTAAACTCTGGTGCTTCCTATTATCTTAATACTATGTTTGATGATGAATTGAAGAAAAGTAATAATAAGACATATCAAGAAATGATGTTTATGGCTGCTGAACTTCATTATGAGGTGGAGAAATATAATTTAGTATTAGATGAAAATGATAAAGAGTATGCTGATAAATTTAAATCTGGAAATAATTTTGGAAAGAAGAAAGTCATAGGTATTCATATGGGTGCTTCCTCAAGATGGCCGAGTAAAGTCTGGGCTGAAAGCAAGGTTATTGAATTCATAAAGATGGCTGACAATGAAGGATATGAGATTATTTTATTTGGAGGACCAAATGAAGTTGAAAAGCATGAACTGATTATTAATAAATTAAAGAAAGAAGGAGTAAATGTCTATAGAAATAATCCTAATAATACTAAAAGAGAATTTGCCTCTTTAGTAAACTTGTGTGAGGTTATGATCTGTTCAGACAGTCTTTCTTTACATGTGTCTATAGGCTTGGGAAAGAAAACTATATGTCTATTCTTCTGCACAAGCCCTGATGAAGTTGAAGATTATGGGATATTGAAAAAGGTTGTATCACCTCTCTTCAAAAATTTCTTCCCAGAAAAAATGAATGAATACAGTAAAGAGCTTGTTGAGAGTATAAGTGCTGAGGAAGTTATGAAGAATGTTGAAGAATCTTTAAGATAGAAAGCATGATATAACGAATTTATGCTTTTGATGCTCAAGATTCTCTAGAATCTTGACATAGACAAACATAAAAACCCTATATTCTTTAGTTTTTAATGAATGAGGAGAGAAAGATAGAGGAAAAGAAAGAGAAAGTAAGAGAATTTTTTAAAGAGCCATATAAGCTTGCTATTGGATTAATATTGTTGATTGGTATTGCCGTAAGATTATATTTTTATAATGCTGTTAAAGATCAAGCGCATTGGTGGGATACTCTTGCCTATGGTGGGCTTGCTAAAAATATTATATTAGACTTATGGAGTGATAATGCTTTCCTTGCACATGAAGCTATAATAAGGCCTCCTTTGTTGCCTTGGATTTGGTCAATTCTATTAAAATTCGGATTGTCTGATGCGGGAACTATCCTATTGCTTGAGATAATTCCTTCTGTTCTTTGTATTTGGTTTGTTTATCTCATTGCTAAAGAATTGTATGATGAAAAAATTGGTTTGATATCTGCTTTTATAGCATCATTTTCTTGGGTATTTTTATTTTATTCCCTTAGGATTATGACAGATATACCATCTTTATTTTTCTCACTTGTTAGCATATATTATTTTTTAAAAAGCTATGAAGAATTGAAAACAAAGGAATTTGCTATATCTGTTGCTTTCCTTGCATTAGCAGTTATAACTAGATATTCGTATGGGTTGATTGCAGTAGTTTATATAATATTTTTGGCGATAGTGCATAAGCATCATTTTCTAAAGAAAAAAGGCTTCTGGATTGGAGGGATTACTGGAGCAATACCTTTAGTATTATTCTTTATATTTAATCTATTTCGGTATGGTTCTTTTCTTCCTGCAAGTAGTGTTTATAGTCAGAGTGCAAGCGAGAAGGCTAGTTTTGGATTTTATATTTTAGAATTTGTACCTTATATTCTTCAAAAATTATTTTTAGTAATTTTCTTATTGGGACTTGCCTTGGTTTTATGGGAGATTATAATTGGATTTGATACTCTCTCTAAAATAAAGAGAATTAGAAGCCATATATTTAACACATTATTAATTGCTGGAGTTTTCTTCTTTTTCATATTTATTATTAGAGCTGCTGAGGATAGATATCTTATGACTGCTATGCCTGTAATGTTTATATTTATAAGTTTAGTATTGATGGAAATTTATAAGTTAGTTAAAAATTATTCTAAGAATCTTGCTATTTTGTTAGTTGCATTTATATTGTTATTTGGAGCTTATTCACAATTTACATTTGGTAAGACTTTGATTGATAATAAAAAAGATTCTTACAAGCAAATGAAGGAAGTATTTGAGTGGATTAAAGACAATACTGAAAAAGAGGCAATACTTGGAGGAGAAGGCATAGATCCTTATGCTATTTATTATTCTGAGAGAAAGATTGTTTTGAATTATACTGCTGATGATCTACCAGGTTATAGTGGGCGTGCAGATTATATGATTTTACATAGATTTGAGTATCAGACTGAAAAATTGGTTAATTATGTTAATGAAAATACTGGTGAAGGTAAAATATTTACTCCACTATATGCTAGTTTCTTTGATGCCACTCAACAACAACCTGCAGTTATAGTCTATAAAGTCAATAAAGATAAAATCAGATTATAATTTTGTAGCTAATACTGCTATCTCATTTCCAGAATTTTTGTGTTTTCTATACTCTAAATCTCTAAGTTTATTTAAGAAGTTTATCTTCTTACCAGTCGTATATTTTACAAGAAAGTGAAGATATAATGCGAGAAGTTCAAATATTCCTCCACCAGCAAAGACTTTTTCTATCTTAAAACCATTATCCTTTAACAAATTAGTTATATCTTCTATCTTGTAATGTCTTTCGTGTTGGACATATCTTACAGGGTTTAAGTAACTTAAAAGAGTATCATTTGGAACACATACAACTAATCTTCCTTTTTTCTTTAAAACTCGAGCTATCTCTTTGACTGCTTTTTCATGATCTTTTATATGCTCTAATACGTCTAAAATAATTAATTGGGAAAGATATCCATTTGTTAAGGGAATTTTTGTGGCATCTACTACTATCTTTTCTTTTGCTTTATTTTGAGGTCCGAGATTTTTAGAGTCTATATCTGAAGACATTAGATTAGGATTATTTAGAAAGACTTGATTTTCAATCCAGAGAACCTCTCCAGCACCTATGTTTAATGTTTTTCCAGCTATTCTACTGTCCATGAAAGAAGCACATATTCTTTCTCTTCCAAAAAGACTCATTTTTTTACTCATTTTAAGTTTGATAATACTCCGTAAATGATTGAATATGTTGAAACTAAGTTTAACATAGGTTCATTTAGAAAACATACATCATTATGCTTTAAAGCCTTTATTATTGCTGAGAATACGGGTAATATGATTGAATGAGTGTAAATAAGCCAGATTCCGACTTTAGGCCAATCAGATTTCCAATCAATCCATTTGAATAATCTTTTTTCTTTATTTGGGTAGTATGTTCTCTGAAGGTTTCTTATTCTTTTATGGGCTAGTTCTTTTAGACTTCTTAAAAGAAAATGATACACTCCCGCGTCTGGAACAAAAGCAAAATTGAAGTGTCCTTGTGAAACAAGAAATGCAGGGATTTCATTATCTATTAATTGCTTCTGGTTTTTAGCATACTCTTCTATTAATGCTTTTTTATATATCATTAGCCCTTGAGGTGGTATTTTTTTAGTATTGCACTTACACAAATAGTAATTTTTTCTTTTCTTTTGAATTATCTCTTCTGCTCCTATTGTGAAATATCTAAATATGGGGTCTCTTTGCCATTCATCATAGGATAATGTTCTTGTTAAGGCTGGATGATTTTTATTTACTAAAAATTTGATAAAAACTCCTGCAATTGAGGAATCATCAGAAAAAGGGTATAGCATTTTCTTTATAAAGTTTTTATCTGAAAACTGCATATCTGCATCTAAGTACATAAAGAATTTACCTTTAGCTTTTTTAAAACCAAGCATTTTACTTACTTCGGCATCTTTTATTTTATTCATTAAAATTTTTAGATTTATCTTCTTAGAAAATGTCTTTACTATATTCAGAGTGTTATCCTGAGAATAATTATCTACGATTATGACTTCGAATTTATCTCTAGGATAATCTTGCATACTTATGGCATTTAAACAATCGGCTATATCTCGTGATTCATTGTAAGTAGGAATCACTATGCTAAAATCTATCTTATCCATAAATTAGGCTGAGAAAAGATCTTTAAAAGTCTTTTTACCCTTGAGAAAATGATCTAAGGCTATGCTTCCATCGTACACTATGCTAGAATATTCTTTATCAGATACTTTTCTTTTAGACTGTATTTCATTTCTATTTTTTGAGAAACTTCCCAATAATATGAAAGGTATTGAAAATATTGATCTTATTAAAGGAATGGCTTTTTTAATTGGAAAACGCAAAGCTGCAATAATCTCTAGAATCATTCTCATGGGGAATAATTTCAAGAGAGATAAATTAGAATAATTCTTTAGAAAAACTAGAAGATGGTTTCTAGTTATTAGGTATTCTTTTTTTAAATTAATCTTCTCATTATTAACGGAAAAGCTACCTATGTGGTAGATTATTGATTTTGGAGAGTACCATATTTCTTTCCCTAGTATATTCGCTCTCCAACAAAAGTCTAATTCTTCTGCATACATGAATAGGGATTCGTCAAAACCTTTTGATTTTGAGAAAAATTCTTTATTTGTAAGAATACAAACTCCACAAGCCCAAAATGTTCTTATGGAATCGTCATACTGCCCATTATCTTTTTCTATGGAATTAAATATTCTTCCCCGACAGAAAGGATATCCATATTTATCTATGAAGCCTCCTGCAGCTCCAGCATATTCAAAGCAATCCCTCTGAAAATATGAACGAATTTTAGGTTGAACAGCTATACAATTCTTATTTTTCTTCATAGTAGCGAGCATTTCAGATAACCAATTCTTTTCAACGATGACGTCATTATTTAAGAAAACTATATACTTTGAAGTAGCTTTCTTCGCTAGTAAATTTGATGCCTCTGCAAAGCCTATTGTCTTTTTAGTATAATGCAACTTCACTTTTGGAAAGTTTTTCTTTACAAGATTTATAGAATTATCTTTAGTGTTGTTGAATAAAATATGGATGCTTGCATCTTGATTATCTTTATATATAGAAGAAAGACATTCATCAATTATCTTCTCTCCGTTTAGATGTATGATTAAAATATCTACTTTTTCCATTATTCAGTCATCCTGTGATTTACTTTAGTTAGTTCAGGCATTGAGTCGTATAATCTTACTAAATCATTGAGTGGGGAGTTTATTAATCTTAATCTTAAAATTCCAAAAAACATCTTAAGAGAAGCTTTAACTACTTTTATCTTTGAGTCTCCTTTATCTTCCCAGGTTGTCGGATGTTCTATGACTTTAAAATTATATTTTTTACATAGAAATAGAAGATTAACATCAAAAGCCCATTGGGTTATAAGAATTTTGTTAACAATTTTCTCTATGACTTCTCTTCTGAATATCTTTGCACCACATTGGGTATCTTGATAACTCATTAAGAATAAAGACTTTACTAGAAAGTTAAATATCCTACTTGCTAATCTTCTTAATCCTGATTGTTTTTGAGAAATTATTGATTTTGAAGCCCACCTATTCCCGATTATGCCGTCATATGGTTTTAGATTAATTATAAGATCATAGAAAGAAGGAGGAGAAGTAGACATGTCTGCATCAACAAAACCAATTAGATTAAATTTTCTCTTAAGTGCATCTTTAAATCCCTCAATTATAGCATACCCTTTTCCGCTTTTTATTAGATTAAGATAACGGATGTTTTTATTTTTTTTAGCATATCTCTTTACTATTTCTTCAGTTTTATCTGAAGTGTTATTGATAGATATCAAAATTTCATAGTTTAATTCCCCTTTTATCCTTAGATTTTCAAAATATTTTGAATAAGCTTCCAAAGTCTTTCCTATTCTTTTTTCCTCATTATATGCAGGAATTACGATAGATACTGAAGTTTTTTTTAATTCTTTCATCTGTTTAGTAGAGCAAAAGCGCCTATTAAAAATATTATGTTGGAAGCTAAGAATGCTAAAGAGAAGGAAAGTAGATTGGTATGTAATAATGATAAAAGTATTAATTCGATTACTAAAAATAAGGGTATGAATTTGTAGCCTTGTGTTTTACCTTGTGAAAGTTTATAATAAAGTATTAGGCTAGTTAAGGAAAGAATAGTTGTGCTTACCCCCATAATCATCACTATTGATGATGCTTCTGCAATTACCTTGCCTGAGAAAAGTTTGACTAGAAAGTCTGGAAAGAACCAGATAACGAACAATGCGCAAAATGCGCAAAATAGAACTAAGCTTGCAGCCCTTATAAAATTCTTTCTAGATGGTTTTTTCTGGGCTGTATTGTTTGCAGTAATTGGGAATAGCACTCTATTTATTGGTTGGGTGCCTACAAATATTACTAAAGCGATAGTTGAAGCAATAGCATATATTCCTGAAAGAGTATCATTGAAAAAATAACCTGAAAATAAGACGTCTAAATTAAAAAATAAGATTAATGTGGCTGTAACAAAAAACACTGGCCAACTATAATCTCTTATCCCTGATAATTTTGCAGGAGATTCTTTTGATTTAATTATATCTTTTAGATAAAATAGAGATACTCCTAATGTAAGAATAACGCTTAATAATACTCCGGTTACTGCTCCATATACTCTCCAACCTAACCAGACAAATAAAAGAGCTAGAGAAACTTTGAAGATTCCTTCACTGATAACTGCAAAGCCTAGATCGTAAAATCTTTGTTGTCCTTGAATTATCCCTCTAGTTATTGGAACTATCATGGAAATAGAGAGAAAAGCTCCAGTCATTAAAAGGAGAGGATAGGGGATATCAAAGAGATACGTTATTGGAATTGCTAAAATTGCAAAAGCTATGAATATTATCAAACTTATCTTTCCAATCTTCCTGAAGGATCTTTTTAGAATATCTTTTAATTTTGATTTATCTGATGCTTGTTCTGCAGAATATTTTGTAATTATTGTTTGTATAGACTCCATGAAAACTGCTCCTAAATAAAGAAATACAAAAACTCTCTTCAATAGACCGAAATCTTCAATAGATAAAGTTCTCGCCATAAGAACATGATATAAAAAATTTAAAAAATTAAAGAAACCAGTCATTACTAATAAAACTAAACTCCCCCTTATTACTGGATTCTTTAAATTAATCATTTTATAAGAATATTCCTTCTCTGAATATTATAAATCCGATAATTATTACTAAAATTTGGAATGACCAGATTAAAGCTACTACTCTTTCTTCAGTGGGTTTGATATTATATTTCTTGAATAAATAAATTGCTAAATGTTCTAGACCGTAAATCTTGTCATAAAGAAGATCGAGCGAACCATCAGATTGAGGTTTACCGAAAGATTGTTTCACTAATTTTCCACGTATTTTTAATATGGTCTCTAAAATGTAAGGTATAAAGAAGAATACTGCTATTTTTTCAAAGTTTCCTAGAATTGCGAGAATAGCAATTAATCCTCCTACTGAATATGTTAAAGAATCTCCTGGAAAAACTCTTGATGGAAAAGCATTATATCTTAGAAATGCTAGTAATGAAGCTATCATTATTAAGGCTACTATGGTAATCCAAGAATTGTCCGTAAGTGAAGCTACCAGAGCTATTGCTGACAAGATAAGAACTCCTTGTCCTGCTTCTAAACCGTTAAAACCAGCAAGAAAATTGAAAGTGGTTGTTGCACCAATAATGCCTAAAGGTATCATTATTAAAGGGTAGAAGAATCCGATATCCATCGTTCCTAGGAATGGAAGATTAATTATACTTTTTCCAGCATTTATAGCCATTAAAGGTATAGCTGCTAAAGCTACTAATATTATTCTTGAACGTCTAGAAAGACCTCCTTGTCTCCAGCCAAGTAAATCGTCTATTAAACCTATTCCTGAGAGCATTAAAACTATAACTAAAATTGCAAATAATTCAACTAAAAACTCTTGAGAGTTAAGAGAAAAGACCCTATAAGCAATAAAAATCAAGATCCCTATTAAAAATCCAAGTACTGTGATTATTCCTCCAGAACCAGAAACACTCGTTTTATAATTTTTGTTCATATCGTTCCAGACTAATCCTATTTTTTTTGATTTTCTTATCCAAAAAGGCATAAGAAGTAAAACTACTAAAAAAGATACTAAGATAGGGATAAACAACATTTTTTCATCCATAATTTAAGCATACTCAATATCCTTTGAAGGATAAGTTGTATTTAGATAAGCAGAATTTACTTTAATGTCTGAAGGATAGCTGACCTCCCAGATTTTTATAGGGCCTCTAATTCCTCCATTTGCAACTACAAAATCGTTAGTAGTCAATCCTGCTTTTTTCAACTCTTTTACTAAGAAATCATCTTCAGAATGAGCTAGTGTGAAAAATTGATTTTCTTCTTGATATAAATAAAGTCTTGCTAATTGTGAATTAACAACTCTGGAAGAAAGATAGATCATTGCACTATCCGATTCTACGCTCTGACCAGTGAAGATAGGTAACAGAACTACTCCTGATTCGATTCCAGATTTGAAATCTATTAGAGAATCTTTATATGCATATCTTATAGGTATAGTATATTGTTTATTTTGATAAACAAATATTCCTTTTGGCTGAGAAAGAATATTTCCTTTTTTATCTAATTCAAGAGCAACTATTCCAAGTCCAGCCTTGCCTTTTGGTAAGAATATTTTTGTACCATTATCCTCATAAATAATATCTTCATCTAAACTAAAACCTGCATTGTAGACATATATAGAACCATTCTTTGTATCCTGTTTTTGCTGTGGATCTCTTCCAATTACTGGAATATAGCTCTGTCTGTCATAGTCTTTATCTGATCCTATTGAAGAGAACGCCCCATATTTTCCTATATCTGTTGAATCTATTAAGAAATGAGTTACATTGTGTGAGTATAAGAATTCTAAAGATTCTTCATTGCTTGTGCCTGTAAGAGCATATCTGCCCATTAAATGATTCCAATAGCTTATTGCGTTTCCTCCATCTAATACTGTTGCTCTCTCTCCGATTGATTGTATCCAATAACCGTAGTCCCACCAGTGTGCGAAGACTGCATTTTCTGAAGTATTAGTTCTAACCCAAGACATTGCAAGTTGCCATTGCTGATTATAAACATTAGGAATATAATTTTTAGAAGTATTGGAAGTCTCATTATATAAAACATATCCTGAGTAAAAGGAAGCTAGTATTACTAAACCTGCTAAAATTAGAGCAGTTGTATTTTTGGAATTATCTTTATTCTCATATGCATTATAAAATATTTTTACTGCTAAAAATGAAACAATTATTGAAGCTGGAGGAACAAGCATTAAAATCAATCTAACTGCTCCTCTAGCAGAAACTATACACAACAAGAATAGAACTAATAAAGATATTACTCCAAAGTCTAACTCTTTTAATTTTCCTTCTGAGTTATTCTTGTGCATTAAATTGTATATATATAATCCACCTAATATTAGTATTAAAAAGCCCAAACCATAAACAATTAAACTAATTGTATTTGTTCCGTTAAATATGCTGTCTGGTTTGTATCTGCTAAATACTAATGCTAATAAGAATAATATGTATGAGGATATTGATATTATTCTTTCTTTCTTGTCTAAATTTCTAACTAATAGAGAAACTAAAGAGACTGAACCTATACAGAAGAGCCAAAACATTAAAGGGATTCCGTAAATAAGTGGACCAAAACTATTAGCCCATTCACTAAAGAAAGGCTGTCTATTTTCGGCTACTGTGACTCCTAGTCTGCTTGTTATAGGTGTAACAAGATTATCAATTACTTGATGGAATTGGAATTTTATGAATTCTGGCCCAAAAATAATTAATGATAAAATAAACCCTACAACTAATATGGTTAAGAAGGCAAGGAGAGTTTTAGGTATTCTTGATAAATATTTGTTGTTTTCAATAAAATTTATTTTATTAGATTCAATATATCTATAAATGAAAAAGGAAGATATTGCTAAAATAGTTATTAATGAAGAGGTTGAAGTGAAGAAATGAATGGCTGAGAATCTTGTTGTGAATGGTGCGACTGATAAATAAGAAGAAATAAGCCAGATTATTGGTATCAATATCTTTTTGTTATTATCAAATTGTTTTAAGAAGAAAGCTATTAAAACTGAGACGCTTATTGTGAAATAAACGTAAGCTACTCCTCCCCATATTAAGGACATTGCTGCTGTTGAGGCGCCAGATAGTAAAGAAAATATAATTAAATTTTTTGTGTCTTTTGATCTCCATGCTAATAAAAAGAAATAAAGTGCGAAAAACATAAAGAAGAAAGCTGCTGATTCTTTTTCAGGAATTCCAGCTACTGTTCTTGGAAGTAAGGGTGGTAAGATTATGAAGAAAAATGAAGATAGTAAAGCAATAATGTTTGCTTTCTTTATTCCGAGAGAATTTGTAAAGATGTTTTTTACAAAAAGAAATAGAGGTATGATTGTAATAGCAAACATAAATGCAGGGAATATAGCTGATGATTGTTCTACAGAAGCGCTGCCAAATAATGTTGCTAATTTATGAAACCAGGCCATTAAATAAGGAAGAAGAAGAAGTTCTCCTTTAGTCTCAAATCCTAAAGGTACATAACGCATTGAGTCTATTGCTGTTAAGGCTCCTTGTTCAACAATCTCTTTTGCCCATCTTGTGAATAGCCAGGGGTCTAAATCAGGACCAAGAGCCCAGCCACCAGTAGAGATGTCTCTTAAACCTGCAAGATTTAAAGTTCTTATCCAGTATGCAAAATAAACTAAAATCACTAAAACCCCATATATTATCCAATTGTATTTCACTTTTAGAAACTCAAGAGTCTTCTTTTTTCTCTCTTCAAGTAAGAAATCTTCTTGCGAATTATTCATAAACAACTGACTAAAAAGCAATATATAAAGGTTTCAGAGTAATCAAAATAGGCGAGGAGTAAGATAAACTTCCATTAAAGCTGCTATGAATAACACTATTAAACCTAATATTATTAGATTTAATGAATCGTGTAAAACTTCCCAGAACTTCTCTGTACCTATTTCATGCCTGACTACTGCTACTGAAACAAGACCTCCTGCTAAAGCAACTATAAAGTAAGCTAAAATCTCAGGTATTCCGTGTATGAGATATCTAGAAAGTGCTATGGGTAGTCCTGATAATTTCGATTGTGTAAATATTCCTACTGCTGCAGAGATTACTGATGCATTCCAAGCCAAAATAAATATTACTCCTGCACCAAATACGAGAGAGAATATAAGGGTAAATATACAAACATAAATATTATTTGCAAATATTAAGAATAATCTATCAGTTCCAGTTACCTGTCCTGTGGCAGTTACTGTATTCTTTATGCCATATTGAGTTACACAATCTTGGAAGTTTGTAGGGCGGTTTATCATACAAAATGTCTCTATTTGGGCTGCAAAATTCTGATTGGAAGATAAGGCTATGTACCAGAATGAAAAGGCCACTACAAATCCTATAAATAAAAACATAAAAGCGTAAATTGCATGAGTATGTTCGCCTAGGAGTGTGAAAGAACTTTTTTCTTCAGATATTCTTGATTCTTCTAATTTTAAAGTATAATAAATAAACGGAAGTGAGAACATCACTGTGAAAGTAACTATTAATATGCCAGAGTATCTTGAAAGAACAGCATCCTGTGCAAATACCCATTCAACCAATAATATTGATAAGCTAGCATAAAATGCTCCTACAAAAAACATTTCCCAAGGTCTTCTTTCAGCTTTCTTAGGATTAATCAGCATTTCTAACATATTTTTTAAAACCTCTTATGCCTGAGTTAAATCTTAAGTGCTTATATAGTTTTTGTGGATAATTATTTGAAATATTCTGGAGAATAGTAGCATCTTTGCACACATACGGCTAGATTTGAATCTCCAATATTGAATATTTCCATAAAATTTATTCCTGGATGAACTGGATCTCTTGAGTTTCCACATGAATCATAACATCCTTTATTTTCAAAGCAACTAACCACGAATTTAAGCTCTTCAGTGTTTTTTACTCCTCCTGCACTTCTTATAGGGTTTTCCTTAGCTTTAGCATCACACTCAGCATATCTTTCAAAATAGACTTCTTTTACTTGTTTATTTTTATATAAATATATTCCTGAAAGAATCAAACTAATTGTTATAATTATTGCTAATGTAATGTATGTTGCTCTTTTATTGTTTTTTTTCATATTATTTTTCTAGTCCTATTGAATTTATTAGTGAGTTTAGAGAACCTAAATAAAAATCCATCTGGTTTTGGAGATAAATCTTTGTTTCAGAAAGTTTCTTTATCTGCCCTTCCAAGATATTCTCAATCTCCTCTGGAGACTTATTTATAATTATTCCTTTTCCTATCTCGACTAATAATGATTTATCTTTTAATTCTGCATTTAAGTATACTCCCTTACCTATTGAAGCTAGCATTTTTTTATCAGATGACTTTGAGAGTTCTTTAAGGTTTGAATGAAAAGTTGAAAGCTCTGATATTTGACTTTCTATAAACTCTAGATGCTGCTCTGACTCTTTCATTCCAACTTCTAAGACCTGTGCTTTGTTTATTGTTTCTTGACTCATTTCCATACCTATATGCTGAATTTTAGCGTTTTAAATCTTATGAAAGTGAGAGATACTTTTTTAAATAGAATAAAACTTTGGAAATAATGGTATTAAAAGTTGAAGGTTCTTGGAATGAGTTCTGGAAGAAAAAAGGGAGTAAGATGGAATGGAAGAAAGAAGATGTTTTAGAATCAAAAGAATTAAAAGAAATTCTTGAAATTATGAAATCTCATCTTAGAAAGAGTAATGATAAAATCAGTTTAATAGAGCTTGGAGCAGGAATGGGCATTACTTCTTTATTTTTTGCACATCAGGGAGTTAAAGTAACTTTACTAGATAAATCTCCTGAGGCTAAGGGATTGGCAAAAGAATATTGGGATGATATTGAAAAACATGAATATATTTTAGGAGATTTATTTACATTCTCTTCTAAGAAAAAGTATGATGTTGTGACTTCTTATGGATTATGTGAGCATTTTGTAGAAAAAAATAGAGAACTTGTACTTAAAAAGCATATTGAACTACTTGATAAAAAAGGCGTTGCATTAATTTCTGTCCCACATAAATACGGGATATTTTATAGAATCTCAAAGAAGATACAAGAAACTTTAGGATATTGGGATTTTGGTCTAGAAGTACCTTTCTCTAAGAATGAGCTGATAAATTTTGCTAACAGAAATAAGCTAAATTATGAAATCATTATGAGCGGATTTTATGGCTCTGCTTATGACTTATTTGTTAGAAAACCCTTAAAAGTTCTTAATATCTCTTCAAAAAGAAGATTTGATTCTACCAAGAGTATTTTTGATGATATATTTGGAAGCGGTTTATTGATAATCTTAAAAAAAGGTTAATTGTATTTAATCTCCAAAACTGATAATCTCTCCATAAATAGGTTTTTTGATTCTAATATTTTGAATTTTAAATTTAAACCTTTTAGAGTGCTTTCTATCCTTTCAAATGGTGAAAGTGAGGAGATGATTATTAGTATTATCCCTGATTTTGCTAAATGTTTTTTTGCTTGTTTAAGAAATTTTATAGTTAGTTCATCGCCTTTTTTACCTCCTGAAGTTATAAGACTAGATTGTGAATCTTCTCTTACATCTTTTGGTAGATAAGGTGGATTAAATATAATTAAATCATATTTGCCTTTTATTTTTGAGAATAAGTTAGAATAAATTGACTCTATTCCTAGAGATTTTATTTTTTTAACTGCTAATTTATTTATATCTGAAGCTAAAATGGACTTGGCTTTGGCTTTTTTGGCCGTTAAGGCTTGAATTCCTGAGCCAGAACCAATGTCTAAAACTTTTTTATTTTTTGCATATTTTTTTACTTGTTTAGCAAGAAGAAAAGAATCATCTGAAGGCTCATAAATAAGATTATTAGTCATCAAAAAAACGATGTGCCACTCCTTCTTAAAAGCAGTGGTTTGTGACAGGCACTCGTTTTTTGGATGCAGGAAAATATCTATTATTTTCCTGACTAGAAAATCTACTGATTTTCTATGCTCAAGATTCACCACACACTTCAGTGTGTGGTTTTCTGCCAAGAATCTTGACATAATAAATTAAGATGATATTGCTAATAGAATTTTCTCTTTAAAGACTATCAAAATTAAAAGAAGAGCTATTAATATTGTGAAAGTTATTACTAAACCTATAACTACTTTCTTTGCTGTTCCTTGAAGTTGTTTTCCATCTATTTTTGGTTGAATTGCCATTGGGGAATTTGGTTGAATTGTTGGTTGCACTATCGGCTGATAAATTGGAAATTGAATAGGGTTTGGTTTGACTTGGTTAGATTGGACTTGATTTGACTTTACTTGGTTAGATTGAACTGGATTTTCTTTTACTGCTGATGGATTTACTATTTGAGTAACTCCTGATGAGAGTTCATTTGCAGCCTCTTGTACTGTTCTAGGATTATATCCTGCATTAATAAAAGACTGAACTGCTCTTTCTAACGATTGGCCTCTTTCTAGTGCATTTCTTAGCCCTCCAATTATCTCATTATCAGTCATAGGTTTAATACTCCTTCATTATCTAGTAAATGTACTGTTTTATTTCTTTTGTATCCCATTTCTTCAGCTAAAGATGCTCCTGCTTCTCTCTTTTTTAGTTCTCCGTGTGAGGGAATTACATGTTCTGGTTTTGTAAGGTTTATTAAATCTCTCAAATCTTCTTTTCCACCATGACCTGAAACGTGTATATTGTCAAATATCCTTACTTGCTTTTTTTTCAATCTTTTTTCTAATTCTGCTCTTGAAAGTTCATTTATTGGAGTTGGAATTGTTTTTGAAGAAAATATTATATCATAGTCTGAATTCAATTCAAGAGGTAATTGATTTTTTGATAACCTATCTAATATAGAACCTGGTTCGCCTTGATGCCCAGTACATACAATAAGATAATCTTTTTTATTTTTGTTTATCTGCTTAAGAATCTTTTCCATCTTGTGCCTATATGTTAAAGATTTTACGTCTTTCATGAATGGAGCTTTGCCTATATTTGAGGCAGCTGTGACATATTTGTTTAGACTCCTGCCAAGAAAAATAACCTGTCTATTCATCCTCTTTCCCAGTTCTGCAATAGTTTTTAGTCTTGAAATATGTGAAGAGAATGTTGTAATTATTATCCCTTTATTTGAATTGTCTGTTGTAAATAGAACTTCTTCAAGAAGATTCTTTGCAATTTTCTCAGAAGGAGTCTTTCTATCATCTGGAGCGTATAGGCAGTCAACTATCAATGCTTTCACTCCCATCTTAGCAAGTTCTTTCAAACGAGTATAATTTGGCTTATCTCCAAAGACAGGAGAGTTGTCAAGTTTGTAATCATTAGCGTATAAAATAATTCCTTCAGGAGTGTGCACTGCAATAATTGCAGATTCTATTGTTGAGTGAGTCATATTTATGAACTCAACTTTATAAGGAATTTTTCCTCTTACTGTGAAACTTTGATTTGGCTTTAATGGAATTAATCTGTTAGGTATTCTTTGATTTGAGTCTTGCATTAATACTTTTAATACTTCTATAGTATAGCTTGTTCCTAAAACTGGAGCTCTGTATCTAGGACCTATATATGGAACTCCTCCCACATGATCTAGATGTGCGTGTGAAATTAGTAATGCTCTTACTTTATCTTTTAAATTGTGCTTATCAAGATATAAGTCATTAGGTAAGGCACCTAGTGCTCGCATACCTTTTTCAGTAGGTATTTTTTCTCTTTCTTCAACTCCTACTATTGCAGGTAAGAAAAGCCCTGCATCAAAAATAAGAACATCTTCTCCAACTTCTAAGATAGTCATATTCTTTCCAACTTCATCATAACCTCCTATTGCGTGTATCTTCATTGTTTTAAAAAGCAAATCTATGTTTATATAACTTGTTGGACAAAAAAATGGATAGTAATAAAAAGGTTATTGATTTAAGTTTATAATGAAATTGAAACAGAAGGCTTCTGCTAAAATGCATAGAAGATATATACTATTATCTAAAACTGATAAAAAAACTATTGAAAGAGTAGTATTAGATTATATAGGCATATTAGGATGGGCTGAAGCAGCGCCTGTTTTTGTCAGTGATGATTGGATTGAAAATGGGCAGATAATTCTTGCTGTGGAAAGAAAGTCTCTGGAAAAAGTTAGAGCATCATTTGAAATGAGTAATGAGAAAATTAAAATATTGAGAGTTAGTGGAACTCTAAAAGGATTGAAAAAATGAGTAATAAAAAAGCACAGATACAATTAAGCTTTGGAATGATTTTCTCAATTATAATTATAATAGCGACTGTGGCTGTTGCTTTCTATTTTATACAGAAATTCTTAGATAGTAGTGATTGTGTTGTTTTGGGAGATTTCAAATCAAAACTACAGAGCGATATAGATGCTGCTTGGAGGTCTCCTGTTGCACAGAAAAAGTTTACTGGTAGTTTAACTAGAGGCATAGAATCTGTATGTTTTGGAAGTATTGCCGATAGAGCACTAGGAGCTTATCCTGATGAGTATGCTGAATTCAGCTATTTAGTTGATAGTGATAAAAATCTTTTCTTATATCCTAGCAATGAAGCTTGTAATGGTAAGGCCGCAGAATTGAAATTGAATAATGTTGATTCTTCTGGCTTTTTCTGTAAAAAGGTTATTAATGGTAAGATTGAATTGAATATTATTAAAGAGTCTGCTACAGATTCTTTGGTGAAAGTAAAAGAATAAAAAGCACTTGTTCTTCTAGATAGTATGTATGATAAAAGAGGATTTGAGTTTAGTTTTGCTTGGCTTTTTTCTATAATTATTGGAGGAGTAATAATTTTCCTTGCAATATACTTTTCTACTAATCTCATTAAAAATGAGATTATTGTTCAAAATACACTTAACTCAAAAGAATTGGAGATACTTCTTCAGCCTCTTGAAACACAAAGTTTTGAGACAAGCATTAAGCCTAAAGTTATACAATTTCCTGATGAAACTAGGCTAGAAATAGATTGTTCTTATCAGAAGCCATTTGGATATTCTAAAGTTAAGACTTCAACAAGACAGAAGATAGGTGAAGAATGGCAGGAAGGAGGAGTTGGAAGTACATTGAATAATAAGTATATATTTGGCGAAAAGGTATTAGAAAGTAAGGATTTTGAAATATTTACTCAACAATTAACTATGCCCTTTAAGATTGGAGATCTAACTTTTATTTGGAGTGGTGAATATTGTTTTGTTAATGCTCCAAGTTATGTAGATGAAGACTTTAATTCTCTAGGAATAAATGAATCTATACAAATTGTTGAAAGTGTAGATCAGTGTAAAGCTAAAAGTAAGAAAGTGTGTTTTGGGGCTGGAACTCTTGTTTCTTCATGTGATATAAGTGTTGATACCAATCTGGAAAGAGTGAAAAAACAAGGAAGATTTGTATATTATAAGGGGCCTTTAATTTATGGAGCAATATTCTCTGATGTTGATAATTATGATTGCAACATTAAAAGAATTATGATTAAAGCAGGTAGCCTTGCTGGTGTTTATTATGATAAGAGTTCATTGATAGCTAGTAGATCTGATAATAGCTGTAGTATTGAATTACAACCTTTGCTTAAAACATATGCTGATAGGGCTAATATAAATTCAAGTAAAAATATGCAAGAAGTTTATATCGACTTTAATGAATTATATAATTTGGCTGGAGAGCTTGATGATTCCCAAGGAAAATTAATATGTAGTCTCTGGAAAGAGGAGTTTAGAAAATGAGAAAGATAGAGAATAAAACTGGGCAGTTAAAGATACAGGAGATGGCTTTTGTGCTTATTGCATTTATGGTTTTTTTCTCGCTTGTTGCTTTACTTTTCTTAAAATTTAGAATATCTGGAATACAAGCTTCTGCAGAAGGCAGCAAGGAAGAAGTTGCGAGTAGACTTGCATTGGTTCTAGCATCTACTCCCGAACTTTCTTGGAGTGAGTGTACTGGATGTATAGACTTAGACAAAGCTATTGTGTTAAAAAATAGGACTGAATATAAGCAATTATGGAAACTGGACTATTTTGCTATTAAAAGGATTTATCCTGTAAAAACGGTTGGTGAGTGTAGTTTGGGAAAATATCCTGAATGTGATACTCTCACTTTGATAAATGGAAATGATTTTGGTATAAGCTCAAAAGCTTTTGTCTCTTTATGCAGGTATGATTTTATTGAAGATAGGAAAGTTTGTGAGCTTGGAGAATTATACGTTTCGGGAGGTAGCTTGAAGAATGGTTAATAAGAAAGGTCAGGAAGAAATTGTGGGATTTGCATTGGTAATTATAATTGTGGCTGTTGTTGGATTATTGCTTCTTGGGCTGGCTATTAGATCTGGAGATAAAGGTGCGAAGTCAGATAATTATGAAATAAGGCAGTTTCTAGATAGTTCTATGCATGTTAGTAGCGATTGTTCTTTAAGAAGTAATATAGATTATGCTTCTGTAAGCGATTTAGTTAGGGAATGTTATAGAAATCAAGCTAGAGAGTGCTTATCTTCTGGAGAGAAGGTTTGTTTAGCACTTAATCGGAGCTTACAAGGCATTATTAATTCAGGATTGAAGATTGGACCTGAAAGGCCGAATAAGGGTTTTATGATGAATATTAGCTTTGAGCAGAAAACAGGAGAAAGCTCAAGCTTCCTTGAATTAAAAGATGGAAAGTGCGATAAAGACTATACTGCTGGAGAGTATCTTATACCTGAAGATAGAAGTAAGGGATTAATCGTGGTGAGATTGACTTTATGCAAATAGCTATACTTGAATAGAAATAAGGATTGTATCTACAACAAGTGTGGGTTTTAGCCGCTCTCTTTTACCTGTTTTTTCAGAAGTCATGTCTATAAAGCCAAATCTCTCTAAAAGCTTAATGTCTGTTGATACTGCCTTGAAATCTCGCTTTAATATCTTGGCTAAATGATATATGGAATTAGGCTTTTTTTCTTTTATTACATGTAACATCTTAGCCTTCTCATTACTTAGTAATCTCCTGAGTGAAGTAAGGCCTTCAAAATCATAGTCTTCTTCATTGCTCGTCCACTTCTTGAAGAAAGTGTTAAAAGTTCCTGATTTATCGACGATAAAAATTTCTCGTGTTTTAGTTTTTTGCGCCATAGTATATATAGGTCTATTAATTACATATATATAGATAATAAGGTTATATAAATATATGTTTTCTTTAAACATATATTAGTGTGTGATAAGGTGATCAGATTCTTGCTGACGAAAATCAGTGTATTCACTATGATTTACACCACAAGCTTTATAAAGGAACTTCATAGGTTAACTGCCACTACCTCGATAGTGCGAAATTTCAGGGCATAAGTTTTTAAAGGGTTTTTCCTTTTGTAATATTACTCTAATAAGCTTAGAGTCACGCATAATGTGCCCTAAACATATTATGTAAATGGCGGGCTTCGGCCTCCCGAAAGGGGATCCTGAGGGATTGCCAATGACTAAAAAGCTGAAAGGGGGTTTAGAAAAAAGATGAAATTTAATTTTAAGAAGATTGCATCTGTTCTTGCAGGAACTGTATTAATGAGTTCGACACTAGCTTTTGCTGCTGCAGCAAACTATCCAGCACCATTCGTAAAGACTGGTAATGCTGATGTATACGTAGTATACGGTAGTGCGCCTGGAGCTGAATTTGACCTAGTGGCTGTAGCTGATATTACAACAAACTTGCAAGCAGGCTTGGCCAAACAGACAGCAACTTCTGGAACAAGTGGAGCGAGTACAAGCGCAACCGGAGAAAACTATCCTTTATTCACAAGTTCCTCTGAACTGTTTTTAAACAGTACATTGGACAGCGTAGTAAAAACATTGACTCCTACTGAATTACCAACAATCTTAGCAGACGACACCTTCGACGGTGACACAACTGCAACATATGAGCAAAGAATCACTCTTGGAAGCAACCCAATACTTAGTTTTGCGAAGCAACCAACTGATGATGATGACCCTCAATATGGATTGACACTTGGTACTACTGTTGGAACTCAATATGTTTACAACGCTACAGTTGTATTTGATACAGCTGTTAACTTTACTCATGCTGACTCAAAAGGTCAGGAATTGAGTATCTTTGGACAGAAATTCACAATCGGTTCTGCAACTACAAACACAAAACTTATTTTGTTCAAATCATCTGAAAAGATATACTTAGACTCTGAAAGCAATCCTTCCCAAACTGTTACAGTTGCGGGTATGGAATATACTGTATCTCTTGTAGCTGCTACTGATACCAGTGCAACTGTCAAGGTTACAGATGCTTCAGGAAAGAGTGAACAGAAAGAAGTAAACGAAGCAGCATCAAAGAAAGTAAATGGAGTTGAAGTTGGTGTTAATAGCGCTGATGAATCAACAGCATTGAACAAATTGACTGCTGAAGTAGTTGTTGGAGCAGATAGAGTAACTTTACAGGATGGAAATGCTGTAAAGATAGGTTCTGACGAAGACACAGTTGATGGAACAAATGTTGAGTTTAGAGACTCATCGAATTCTAGAACAACCTATATGGGTAATGTAACTAGAATGTTATTCCAAGCTACTGCTGTTGATAGCTCTCATGATGCCATGGTTCCTGGAGATTCATTCACTGACCCAGTATTCGGATCTTTCAAAGTTGACTTTAGCGGTATTAGTATCGCTGCAGACTCAACTTCAAGAGAAGATATTGTAGTGAAGAACTCTGGAAACGACAAAATGAGTGTTAAGTTTAAGGACTATTCTGGTGCTGAAAAGACCGTTACATACGTTTATAACAAAACAGATTCTGACGGAAGTGGAATGCAATTAGCTGACTCTGATGGAGACAATATTATTGTTGAAGAAAACGCTTTGGTTAACAAATCCTACTATGTTGTTCTTGCAAACAAGGACAGAGGAGGATTGTATGAAGTAACTGGTTTAACTAACAGTTCTTCTACAACTGCTAGCGATGACGAATTGACAGTAAGAAATGTATTCACAGATGCTTCAACTACTGCAAAAGCTACTTCAGAAGGTTCTGGTACAATCACTGTTGAAGGATTATCATTTAGTTATACATACACTGGTGCTCAAACACTATCTGATGTAGCTAGACAGGTAAAATTCAACTATCCTGAAAGTACTGGAAACGACAAAATATACTTCCCTACTATTAAAACAAGTAAGGGAGCATTATTAGCGTTCTATCAACCAACTAACATCAACTTGACTTCACAGTCATTAGATGCAGCAAATATACAATTACCTAACGGTAATGGTTATACTGCTGTTGCTGTTGCTAACGCTGGAGGTCTACATAACTATACTTTTGGAGGAACTACTGCTGTTAATACAACAGGTGCAAGTGGAGCATCATCAAGTGGTGCTATTACTGTTGGACAATTAACATACAACGTTAGTTCAAGAGCTATTGTTAATACGACTACTCTTAACTTGCTTTCTCCTGAGGGAGGAAACATTGTAAGACCTGCTGTTGTTATATTTGAAGAAAAGGATGACAATAATGCATATCATGCATTAATAGTTACCTTGGACGCAGGATATGACGGAGACAGTGCTGGAATTGGAGTAAACGATGTTGTAAGAACTTACTCAAAAGATACAAACGGTGGTAATGGTGGAAACGAAGTGCAACTAGAAAGCAACTCTGACTTATATAAGGACGCTGACTTATGGGGATCTATATCTACTCTTGATAAAGCAGATAGTGATCAAACCCAGGCAACAGTTAGTTATCCTGATAATCAAGTTCAGGGATATGTTTATGTAGCTGCAAACGATGCTGCTATTACAACTGAATCTGGATCTACTGGTTCTGGAAGTGTTAAGGAACTCGGTTCTGTACTTGTAAAAGATTCTGAAGTTGCATCATTACCTTCTAAGAACTTAGTTGTTGTTGGAGGTTCATGTATCAACGCTGAATCTGCTAGATTGCTAGGTGTCTCTCCTGCTACATGCGGAGCTGACTTCACTGCAAAAGCTGGTGTGGGAGCTGGTCAATTTTTGATCCAGACTTTCGCTAAAGGCACTGATAAAGTCGCAACATTAGTTGCTGGCTATAACGCTGCTGATACCCAGAATGCTGCAAAGGTCTTGACAACCAAAGCTGATCTTGACACAAGTGCTGGCAAAAAGTACGTAAGTACTAGTGCTACCGCTGTTGAACTTAAGACTACTGCTACAACTGTTTAAGAACAATTGAAGAAAAGTAATTTATTTTTTTTATTTTTTTCTTCTTTTATTTTTTCTCCCCTTAAGGGAGAAAGTTTCGGCATCGCTTTTTGATTGAAATTTTTATATTTCTGTTTTTGGTAACTTTTTTAAATACCTAATTTGTTAGAATAGTATGAGGCAAATAGGAAAAGTTGAAGATCCCGATAAAAGTAAAAAGAGAAATGTTATGTATATGGCTCTCTTTATGCTTTTGACTCTTGTTTTAAGTACTGTTGGTTTTGCTTTCTATTATAATGATACTTCTAATACTAATACTGCTCCCTTAGTAGAAGGAGAATCTGCTCCTTTGACTGTACAACAACAAGGAAATAGATGGGCTGTACCTTTTAGAGGACAGTATCTTTATTTTGCATATCCTCCTAACGTTACTTCTAATGTTGAGATTGATATTCAGAAAGAGGTAGGTGATTATTATGGTGCTAATTTATATGTCGATTATAAGAAAGAATACATTTATTCGGAGATAAAAGATACTTTAGGAAGATATGTTCTGGAAACTTCTAAGGCTTGTTATGGCTCATGTCTTGAAAATATACCTGAAAAGAATTGTGGTGAAAATATGATTGTTTTCAATGAGAGTAAAGTAGAAAGAATTTACCAAAAAGATAAATGTATATTTATAGACGGTGATTTAAGAACGGTTGATGTTGCTTTGTATAAGATTTTAGGCATAACTGCTTAGAAAGATTTTAAAAGCTTCTTTAAGATAATATTGCATGGCTGTTAGAAAAATAAGGAAGAAAAATGAAGAGAAAAGTTTATTTGGTGAAAATGTAAATGGCTTAAATCAAAAAGGCAAGAAGATTCAGATTAGCTGGATGTGGTGGGCTTTAATGGTATTAGTGGTTGGTTTTTTTATATTCTATTTTATTTTTTCAAAGATAGGTACTTTTGAATATGAGGGATTGGCTTTTGACAAACAGGGTTATGGGAAAGAACTTACATTATATCATCATTCTTATTTTTATACTTATAATAAACAAACTTACAAAAATAATGTTTATTTAAGATTTGATCCTAGAGATAATGAGATTCCTGTTGATAGTGAAATTCTTTTCACTAAAGGAAGGACTGTTTATTTAGGTATAAATAACACGGGTATAATCAATTGTAGTGATAGCTCGATAGCTATTGGAACTATTAGTCAGTTTTTTGCAAATAATCAGTTTGATTTGAAGCTAGGTACTCCTGATATTAATGAATCTAAAGAGAGAAAACAAGTACATGTTAATTGTGATAAAGCTGATGATGATACTGTCATTATTATTCAATCTTCATACATGACTAAGATATCTACTCAAGGAAGTAGTTGTTATATTATTAATGTAAATCAATGTGAAATACAACCTGCTGTTGAGAAGTTTATAGTTAATTCACTTATAGATACTAAGGAATATAGAGATAGTTTGACATAAAACATAAATTATTTAAATTTATTTTTATAGAACATATAGATTATAATAGACAATATGATAAATACTCCTAGAGCTAAAGTAATTATGTGTAGATTCTGCTTTATTAGAAGACAATTCTCACCTAAAAACATTCCAAGGTATATGAGAATTAAAGACCATATTCCTGCCCCTAATGATGTATAGATTGTAAATTTGGCCAAATTCATTCTTGAGAAGCCTGCGGGAATAGAGATTATCTGTCTAATTCCAGGTATAAGTCTGCCTAAAAATGTGGTTATTTCTCCGTGTTTATCAAAATATTCTTCTGATTTTATAAGAGTATTATTACTCAATAAAAATATTTTACCATATCTCAGAATTAAGGCATTTACCATTCTTCTTCCTAGATGTAATGCTAAAAAATAGTTGAAAAAAGCCCCTAATAGGCTTCCCAATATGGCTAAAATTAATACTAGTGTAAAACTCATCTCTCCTTGAGAAATTAACAAACCTGCTGGAATTAATACTATTTCGCTTGGAAATGGTATAAATGAACTCTCAATAGTCATTAGTAATAATATTCCTAAATATCCTAAAGAACCAATAGTTTCTATTAAGTATGTTGCAAAAGTTCCTAATATTCCTTGATCTATAAAACAAGTTTCTAGCATATAGATTTATATTTATCAGGTTTATAATCTTTTAGAATGATTTTTACCTTTAACTTGTGAAAATAGATATTTAACGTCGGTAAAAATAGGTATATTTTTTATTTTAAAAAGTTTAATATTTATAAACCAAATTATAACTAAAAATAATGTGCTTCCAAAATACCAGGACAATTCATGCGTAAAGTTAAAATAACTTAAATTTTCTTTGTATAAATATGACAAATAAGTTATTCTTAAAGAATTTATTATTAGGAAAGATAATATTATAAAAAATAAACTCTTGATCCTCTTCTTTAATTGCATCTCTGTTGAGAGATTTAAAATTATAAGTAACAAATAAGCAGAACCTGCTATGCATGCAGATATTAAAGTTATTTCTAAAGTATCTATGAATATTGAATTGTTTTGTATGTAATTAGAATTGTAAATTAGACCTATTAGGAAATTTGAAAGGTGTAATGTTAAGGGTGTAAATATAGCATATATTAATTCTAAGTTTAAAGCAATTATCAACAATATTATATATCTTAAGCCTAAACTTAAAGCGAATTTATTTAATTTTAAATATTTACTCATAAAAAAGGATAGTAAATAGAGTTTAAATTAGTAGTGATAATGTAAAAACAAAAAATTATCTGTTTGAAAGCTTTACTGCTACAACTATAATCAACACAATCAAGATTACATTGATTATTCCTATTACCCAAATCAATCCATTGCCTTCAAATGCATTTCCTAAGCTAAATCCTGCCTTTGGAGCTACATTGACTACAATTTCTTTCTGTTGAGTTTCTCCTGAATCGGACTTTGTCTCAAGTATGAAAGATTGTTCGCCAGATGCTTTTTCATCTACGTTGAATGATAATGTAACATCTTTGCTTTGTCCAGCACTTAATTGAACGATTCTATCTGAAACGCTATCAAGATCAGACCATGATTCATAGCCCTTTACAGCTACTGAAAATATACCTGAACTAGCTTGATTGTTTGTGATTGTTGCTTTAACTGTTAAAGGTAAGCCTGCTTGTGCATCTGAAGTTAAAGAAGCGCTAATTACAACTTTATTCTGAGCGTTAACTACTGGTGTGCAACCAAATACTTTGTATAATACTTGTTTAGCTGTGTCTGAGCTTTCTCTATATGAATCTGTGCTCTTTCTATAGTCATATTCTGAGCTTAATTCTATTGTGTACATCTTGTCTGCTAATCCTGCTGGAACATCGAAGTTATATGTTAATGTCTTTTTATCTCCCTGATTAAGATTATCTCTTATTTCTAGTGAAGTGTCAATTTTCAAAGCTGAGCTCTTTATGAATACTCTAACTTGGTCTTGATCTTGGTCTCCAACATTAACTGCATCAAATGTTAAGCTTACTGTGTCTGTGCATGTTGCTTCTGTAGGTGAGAACTTGATATTATCAAATACTATGAATTTACCTTCATCTGATTCTCTTACAACATCAATTGTTTGGAATGAATCATCGCTTAATGCTGAAGATGTGTCTGCACACATTTTGTCTTCTCCAAGTGTCTTGCTATATGCTTTAACTGCAAGTTTGTAATTTCCTTCATCATAATCAGCAGGAACTACGAATTCAAAAGTAACCTTTTCATTATCGTTTTCATTTATTGTTCCAATGTCTTTCTTTTCATCATCTGCATCTGTGAATTCAAGTTGACCAACAACGTTTCTTCCTGAGCTGTCAAGTAAACCAAGTTCAACTTGAACATTTCTTAAGTCATTGTCTCCATCATTATCAAGATCAATTTCAACTGTAACTTTGTCTAAAGGTCTCCATTCTAAGTCGTCTTCTCCATCAGAGTTAACATCTACATCGCTTATTGTAAGATTTGTTCCTACTTCTCCAGATTTACAGAATGTCTTGAAGAAAGCTATTGTAGCGTTTGAAGAAACTGTTTGACCTGTTGTAGCGTTTGTTCCAGTTGCTGTTAATATAGAAGTGTATCTTCCGAATTTGAATCCAGATGAGAAGCTAGTACCTGTAACTGTTAATGTTTGTGTAGCTCCATTAGCAAAGTTAGAAATTGAAGTTGGAGTTACTGTTAAAGAAACAAGATTTGTTCCATCAACAATGTTTGCCACAGAAACTACAACATTTTGAGTTATGTTAGTATTTGATAATGTTACAGTTGTTTGATTGCTTCCTTGAGTTATATCCTTTGAAGCAGAACTAAGGGTGAAAGCTGAAACTGATGCTACTAATAATAGCATAAAAGCTAGAGATAAAAACACTGATAAGATATTTTTTGTGTTCATGGTGATTTTTTGTTGTAACTTTGTAATTACAGTGGTTTATAAATATTTCGGTTTTGGCAGGAAACATTGATTTTAACGAAGATTTAAATAAAAGAGAGATATTGATATTCTTAGAGGTGTAATTTGATAAGAGCTAAAGAAAATCTCGTCGGTGCATGGGCATTTCTCATAGGTGTTGTCTTGGCAATTATTGTGGGAATTGTTACAGGTATATTTACTTCGGTTAGTGTTACGCCATTAGTTTTGGGAATTTTATCAATTCTTGGCTTGTTTGTAGGTTTTTTCGTAGCTGAGAAAGATATAAGCACTTTCCTTATTGCTTCTATATCTTTAGTAGTTGTAAGCTATATAGGAATATCTGGATTAATACTTGGAGCAGCTATATCTGGCTTAAACATAGGTAATATCATCTCATCTGTTCTTCAATCCCTTCTCGCCCTATTCGTTCCAGCCACTATCGTTGTAGCTTTAAAGAGTGTTTTTAGTATTGCGAAGAGCTAAGGATTTGCAATACTAAATGGCCATAATATTAATAGAAATCTAATAGATTACCTTATAGATCTTTGAAGAATATCATGATATTCCCTTAAAGGCATAGGTTGGAAAGGTGTTAGGCCTACTTTTCTGCAGTAATTTATTCTATTTTCAGATGTGGCTACCACGGCAATAGGTGTATCTTCAGAGAATTGTATTAGGAGGTCTTTTGCTATCTCTAACTCTATCTTTCTAGCTAAACCTTTCCCCAATAATTCAGGTTTTGTTTCAGAAGGAGTGCCTCCTAGAGGGTAGAAATGATGTGAGACTAAACCTTTGTTCATACCTTGCAAAGCATCAATATGAAATTGGCCTGTGCTCATATCAAGAAATTCTAGACTTCCCAGATATCTCTTAGGATAAGAATGTACAAAAGGAATAAACCCTACTAAATTGTCAGTTACTTCTCTAAGAAAAGTCTGATAAATAAGGGGAGCTACTCTTTCTATCCAAATTCCAGATGTATCTTGACCAACCATAAATAAAAGCTATAGAATTCATTTATAAATTATACTAAAAGAGTCAAAAAAATGGTATCTAACCACTAACAAAATCAGCCTTTATTGGCTTTGTAGTAACTGGATCTCTTTGTATTTCAGCGAACTTTGGTGTAACTATGATAACATTCTCTCCAAATCCTGCAATTGAACCTTCTATTGCATCAACTGTCTTCTTTATCTTTGAAATAGCTCTCTTTAGCTCTACAACATCTTTTGTTTTCAATGGTTTAATATCAATTACTGCTATTGTGTATCCTTCTCTTAATGAATTCAATATATCTGTAATGTCATCATAGACTTTTAGAACAAATGGCTTGACAATTACCTTAGTATCTTTCTTTTCCTGAGAATTTAAATCAATCTCTACGTATTCATCGCTTTCACCTTTTCCAAAAAACCTCTTTAAATTTAATGCCATAAATTATTATCATAAAGCTTAGTATATAAAGATTGTTGTAATCAAAATTATAATTTGAAAGATATATTTTATAGAAAAAATTATTTTTGTCCTCGAGACATTGCTTCATTTATATCTTTTTTGAGCTTATTAGATTTTTCAGAAATATCTTTCTCTTGTTTTTCAAATGAAGAAATATGCAAACTTAAATTATTTTTATTTTCCGCTAATTCTTTCTTTGTTTTTTCTGCATCTACCTTTAACATTATTCCACCCAGAACTCTGTAAACATCTCCTTTGTAGTTTGACAATTCTGCAACTGCGTTATTTACCTCATTTAATTCAAGTTGAATAGACTGTTTTTGCATTAAAATATTTTGAAGAACCTGTTCGTAAGATTGAAGCTCCTGTATGCTTTTTTGTGTATTAGAATCCATTGAAATTTTAAACTGCCTTTATTTTTACTATCTGTGCTCTTGGTTTATAGAAGATTTTTGAACCGCAGTGAGGGCAAACAAATCTCTTTTCAAGAGCTTTGCTAGTAATAGGTTTTTCACATTTAAAACATTTATATTGTGCCATTTTATAATTATCAATCAGAAAAGGTATTTTTAAATGTGTTGTTTTTGAGATGCTAAAAGACGAACAGACTCAAAGTAAGGAATGAAATCCTCAAAGCCTTTTTCTCCCTTTTTTACTCTCATAAATTCTCTTCTTCTCTCACCATCCTTTGAAGAAGATACAACTACTTCATCTAATGAACCATCGCAGTTACGATCCACGTAAGAATCTCCTTGAAATTTGTAGTGTAAAGAATTGCTAAAACCTTCCTTTATCAGACTTACTTGAACCTTTCTATCTCCTTGTTTTATATCGTCTTTATTTAGAGAGCCATACAGAGGTAATAGATAGGTAAGAAATGATGCTAGAACAGTTAATCCTGCTCCAAAGACTGCAATTTTTAGACCTTTTACTTGTTTCTCAAGACTTCTCCCCCTTTGCTCAAGTAACCTATCTATTCTCTCTAAACGTTCATAATCCATTTTATTAAATCACTCTTAACATTTATTAAATTATGTGTGATAGGTTTACGGCTATTGATTTATTCTCAAAGGTAAATCTATTGTTTTGCCTCAAACTCAGCTATTCTCCTTGAAATGGCTTGATATTCATTTGACCAATCGTAAGGAACATGTATTCTAAGAAAAGCCATTCTGTTATCCTCCCTATATTTAGAACTATCTTGAAGGCCCCTCACTCCCGTTTCTAAAGTGTAGTTTAAACCGAATTCATCTAACATACTTAATAAAATTTTATCTTCAGGTCTTGTAACATTCTTCTCATCTATATCTGCTTGTATATTAACGGGATATAAACCAAAAACTATTCTTGAACATAAACCTGGAGGAGTATTATTAAATGCTCCTTTAATATCTAAGAAAGTTTTTCTGCTTAAATGTTTGTATGTATCCCCTTTATCATTACGATTCATAGAAAAATTATTTCTTCTGCTCTAGGGAATAAGCTGGACCTGCGAATATCTTGCCTGTCTTCATGCATTGCCAGATTCCTGCAGCAATTCTCTTAACTTTAGACTGAGGATGATAAGGGGAACTTTGTCTAGATCTTTGTCTTGATTCAATTAGATTATATGTCTTCTTGACTCTTGTTCCATATCCAGCACCGAATTTACCGAATGACTGTGTTTTCTTTGTCTTGCTTCCCATATTATTATGTTTGAAAATGAGCTTTTTAAAGTATTCTATTTATTTATTTAGGAAAAGAAAGCGTAGCTTTAGCGTATTCCAATCCACTATATCCTGTTGGATTACCTCTAAGGTCTGTTTGATAGACAATTAATAAATCTAATTCTTTAGGATCTAATCCAGGCATAATATTGCATCTATAAATGCCTGGTGTCAATCTTACTCCATCAATTCTCGCCTCTAAATTCACTAATCTTATTGGTCCTTCTTTACTAATATTATGTCTTGCTGATTCAGCAAGCTGATAGAATGCTTCCATTGCAACTATTTTTTCAGCAGCATCACTAATTGAAGGCTGTTTATCTCTCCAGTTTACAGACATCTTATTATTACGAGACATTGTAATTGTGCCGAGAATAATCTATTAATAAATTTACCTATCTCTAGATTATTTTATTTGATTTCAAATATGAAATAACTTCTTTTAAGATTGATTTATCCCTATCTGATAAATCTAAAGAAAAAACATCATTAATATTTGTAAAATAGGGTTTGCCTTCCATTACATCTATTTTCTTTACATTAGGCATATTTGCTAGATAAATATAATATTCTAAATCAATTAAATTATCTTTTTCTTTCAATTCTTTGACTAGCTTAAAATAATCTAAATCTATGCTTAATTCTTCTTTTACCTCTCTAACTATTGCCTTTTCTGGAGTCTCATCTTTCTCAATTGAACCTCCGAAGAAACCGTAAGGTTTGCCTTGTTTCTTTATTTCTCTTCTGTCTTGAATCAACAGCTTTCCAGATTTATCGAAAAATATTATTAAGGATTTTCTTATTATTTTCATTTTTAATTAAATTCTCTTTCTTTTCCCTCTTCTAAAATAATAAATTCGATATTATTCTCGGGTAATATTTTTTCAGGCACTCTATGATTTCCACCCATAACTTTCAAAGCACCGTCATGTACTGGAAAAGCAATTCTAGGTTTTACTTTCAAAGCATAATTAACAGCATCTGAAATCTTACACCAAGGGCCAGCTACTGGAAGGGCTAAAATATCTACTTTCTTTCCAGGATTTTTGAAAGAGTCTCCCGGGTAGAATAATTTGTTAGATATGAAAAATCCAGTATTTTGAACATCTTTCCAGCCAGTATAGATAAATTCATGTTTGCCTTCAATAGCTTCAATTAAAATTTCTTTGAATTTGGTATTTTTACCATCTTCTATAACTTCGTAATTAATTTTATCTGCATCTAATAAACTTCCTACTGCTTTGTTAGTTATAATTTTAGCTTTAGGATTATTCTTTATTACTTGCTTTAAAGAATCAATATGCAAATGGTCTGCATGTTCATGAGTAATTAAAATTAAATCTATATTTTTAATTTCATTTTGTGTAATAGAATAATTGCCTGGATCAGTTAGAATTCTAACTCCTTTCTCCTCTATTAACAAACAGCAATGTCCTAATTTCTTTATCTTCATTTTAACTAAATGGGGGTGCCAAGATTTGAACTTGGATCATGAAGTTGTCTGTGTTTCCATCTCTTGAATATGAGACGCAATCAACCCAAACCTCATATGTTAACCAGGTTGCACCACACCCCCACATTATAAGATTTAATTAGTCCTTTTTAATACTTACTAATTCTTTTCTCAAGTATTTTATTCAGATAATTCATCTTACCACTTCCAGAAAATCCTATTAATTCTTTATAATTATAAAGACTAATGCTTCTAACTCTAACGAAGTGTAATGGTCTAGTATTACCTCCTCTCGCTAGAACTCTTCTGGTAATCTCAAGATTATTTTTAATAAATATATCTGCTAAATTATTCATCAACTTTTCTGAAATGCAGGCGCAAGCAGCATTTGCAGTATTCATAAATCCATCTGTATCCATTAAACCTCTTGCAAAACCTCTTAAGAAATCATCTGAATATTCAGAAATTTCTTTTCTTAATCTAATACTAAATGTCTTACCTTTTTCCCAAATCAGATAAGATTTTATGAATTCAATATATTCTTTTGAACTTATATTAACTATGAAAACGCTTTTATTTTCCATAATACAAGGATTTAAATTTAATTTTATTAAAAGATTCTTTAAGTATTCAGCGTAATCTGCCTCTTTTGCATAAGTTAAGAAATATCTAACTCTGTGCTGGTTGGTTTTCTTTGGAAATTTTGGATCATAACTATTATGATAATAATTACCGTCTCCTGCAAATGCTCCAATTAACTCACCTATTTGAAAATCATTTAAATTGACTATAAAATCTTTCTTTATTCTAGGCTTGAACTTTCTGACTTGATAATAAATTGTGGGCTTGCCCAAATTCATTAATTTAGACAAATAATTAAGACTCTTTCCTTCATCTGTTAATCTTCTTATTAATTGTAAATCATCTGATGATAATCTTTCATTCTTAATTCTCATTTATTAATTTAGATAACCTGCTTTAAATTATTTTATTTTAATTTTCAAGCGACAACACAAAAAATTGTAAATCAATTTAATTTAGTAAATTCCAAACCTGCTGGCAAGGGTTGCTTTGAATATTTTGAAGTTTCCCAGTAATTGGGTGTTGTGGCGAATTTTCTTCTTGCACTGCTTTCATTAAAAGATTTGGAAATATTAGTGATGGAGAATGCAATACAATAAGCTAGGAACTGTTCGTATGAGTGGGTTCTAGTTCTTAATGCTCTTTGAAATCTTACTAGTAAAGAATCTTTTTCTTTAGGAATAGGATTCCATTTTTTCATTATTCTTGGATAGAGTTCTGATTCAACCTGAGTATCTGCAATAATATATCTTCTTCTTAATTTATTAATTTCATGCAAGCCGTAGGGTCTACAAAATGCTCTTGCTTCAGAGATGACTGACCAATCTGGATGCAGAGCGTGTGTTAGCCAATTATCTTCATGTAAAACTTTCTCAGGCATCTCCGGAATACCTTTGTCTAGTAATTTTGCTCTGACTCTCAAATTATCTAAAATATATAACTGTCCTGTTAACCAAAGATTATGACTTCCATTATGATTTGCATAAGCTGAACCTAAAAAACGCTGAAAAAGAGGCAAATCATTAATATAAGATACTGTAGATCCACCAATCATAGCATCTTTACTTGTGTTTATGGCTTTTACTAGATTCTCAGCCGCATTTTCATGTAATACTACATCTCCATCTGTAAAAAGAACATTGTTTGTTGGTGCTTGATTGAAAAGGGTATTCCACATTCTTGCTTTTCCTGGAATTGGACTTTCTATAACTTGTATTCGGGAATCTTGCTTAGATAAGTCTCTTGCTATTCTAACTGTGTTATCTCTACATCCATTTGCTCCAATTAGTATGGAAACTAAACTAGAATTAGTTGATTGATTTTGTATAGAAATTACTGTTCTAGCTAAAGTTCTTTCTTCATCTCTGACAGGAATGCATGCTGTCCATTCAGAAGTTTGCATTTAATATATCTTAAAAGAGAATTTATAATTATTTGTATAATTATAAAGATAACAAATACTACTTCTTCTTTGCTGCAGGTTTCTCTTCCTTCTTTGCTGCTGCAGGTGTAGCTGCTTTTGCTCCGGCTGCTGGTGCTGCTGTTGCAGCTGCTGGTGCTCCAGGTACTGCGGCTGCTCCGGCTGCTGGTGCTGCTGTTGCAGCTGCTACCTTTGCTGCTTCTGCTGCAGCTGCTGCTTCTGCTGCTGCTTTTGCTTCTTTCTCTTGCTTGTTCTTAACGTCGTTAAAGAATGTAAGAAGAGATTTCTTTTTATCATCTGAAATTTTGTCTTTTCCAGATAAGATTTCTTTATCATAAACGCCTTGTGCAATTTCCTTAGCTACTTCTTTTGCTTCTTTGTTTTCAACTAAAAGACCAAGAGAAACGCATGAACCTGTAACTAATTGAACTGCTGCTTTCAAATTCTTTGCAAGAAGGTTAGGCATCTTCATATTTGCAACAGCAATAATTTGTTCTATACCTAGATTTCCTACCTTAACTTTATGAGCCAGGCCTGAACCTTTTTCTGCTCCTGCTTCCTTCTTTAATAATTCTGCAACTCCTGGTGAGAATACTTTTACTGTGAATGTTTTTGACTTTGTATCAACATCAATTTCAACTGGAACGTTCATTCCTTTGAATCCGGCTGTAGCTGAATTTACATCAGACATTATTTTTCCTAAGTTTACGCCTAGAGGTCCAATCTGCTGTGAGACTGCCGGTCCCGGTTTCATATTCCCGCCTTCAACAATTAATTTTACTTTCATAGTTCGTCTTCTCCTGAATCTCTTGAAGATTCATCTGAATTTGAGTCAGATTCACGCCTTATAACCTTTACGTTATCTATTTTTACTGTAACTGGGATAGGAACTGAAGCTCCAAGCAATGAAACAATTATCTCTCCTTTAGCTTTATCGATTCTTGTTACCTTTGCTTTTTCTCCTTTAAATGTCTGACCAATCATTTCAACCATGTCTCCAATCTGTATATTCATTTCCTCTACTTTAGGTTCTAACATTTTCTTTATCTCTTCATATGTAATTGTCTTTCCAATTATTCCTTTTACATACGGTAAATTGAAAGCAGATTCTTCTGCAGATTCTCTATCAAGAGCTTCTAGAATAATATATCCACGCAATCCATGAGGTCTTACAACTGCATTAACATTTAGATTTTTTTTCTCTGCACGCTGAGCTATCATCTCAACTGCTTTGTCTTCCTTGTTTGTTGCGACCTTAACGATGAAAATCATTTTTGTATGTTCCACTACCTCAATAATCTAGAGAAGTAGATACTGAACTTAGAAAAAAAGGGTATTTAAATTTTCCCTTTAGGAAAATTAGCCCATTCAACTTTTACGAGTTGAAGTTTTAAAGATTTTGATTTATGTTGAAATAGAGAATAGGTTTAAATAATGAAATTGAAGAGGGAATTAATGAACTCAAAAAATATTAGGCTTGTAGCTCAATCGCATTTTGATAGTAATTCTGATAGATTAAAAACTCTTCAAGAAGCTCGTGATTGCATTAATGATATTAGTTTTAGAGATACAGATTTTGCAGGTAAACAAGTTTATGTATTTTCTAGAGAAGGATATGTTGTTTGGAATTTAGATGCTAAGAGGGAAGTCGTTAATTATAATCTTCATGCTTTAACTTCACATTATAATGGACAGAATATATCGTCATTTGTAGATGAAAGAGTGAGGGATTCTAATTTATTGCTTATGATTCCGATGGATGTTGCCTCACTCCAAGCAATTCAAGAAGCTGATGGTGCATTTGATGAACAAGCGAGATACTCTCATTTAGGCGTTCCTAAAAGAGTTGGTTTGAAACATAGTGTTTCTTCATATTCTAGTCCTGTTGGAGGACCTAATGGGCAGAGAATGGATTTAAGAAATCAACCTTAAAGTTTTCCAAGATATTCTTTTATCCTTTCTATAATCTGAGGTATGAGGAACTTTTCTATTTTTGATTCGAAGATTTCTTTCAATGGCTCAAATTCAGACATTCTATATTGGTTTTCTTGTTTATCAATTATCATTGCATCTCTAAGGCGTTTTAACTGACGACGAATATTAGATTCTGCAAGGCCTTTTACTTCTAGAGAATGTTCTTTTCTTACTGCTTCGACTTTATCTCTTATCTGAAAAGAGGAAAGCCATTCTCTTTTCTTTCTTGCGTCCTCGAGAACGAGCATAATATCGACCATTATGTCTCTTGAATCGCCTGGCTGTAATAAACCAAGTGATAGACAGACTTTTTTTACAAGTTCTCTTTTAGAAGATTCATAAGGTCTTTCATATTTTCTTAAAGTTATTTCACCTAGATGCGATTCTTTCACCATTCAAGAACCTCTCCAGGTTCTTCTGAACTCCAGGGCTAAGGAAATCTTTTGCATAATTGTAAGAAAGTAAAATAGAATATAAACATTTGGTATTATAGCAAACAACATTAATTTTCGTAAGGTTTTTGTTGTTTGCTTGATAGGAAATCACTGGAGAAAAATCAGAATATTAAAGTTATTTCCTATAACGTTATCTTATAGTGGCTGACCTAATAATTATTTTATAAAGTGGTATTTTTAGACAATAATCATTATAAAGCAAGTATTTCTGAATGAAATATGGAATTTGTTGCTTTTATTGGAGAGGATAAAGAAAACTGGGGACAGATAACTGCCCTTCTTAATAGGTTAGAATATGATAGAGCTATTATTGTAAAAAGCTCAGAAGAGGAATTTGCTGTAAATGAAAAATGTACTGTTGTAAAAATTGATTCAAAAAAGCCTTTGCTTGAATTGAAAGATAATCTTCAAAGCAAATTAAAGCCCTTATTGAGCGGAGATTTTGAAGTTTCTTTATCTCTTGCATCTGGTTCTGGAAAAGAGCATATGGCTCTTGTGTCTGCTTTACTTAATGTTCCAGTTGGAATAAGATTAGTTGTTTATACTAAAGATGGAATTCAGTATATGACTTAAGATGGACCAAAAACAAGACAAATTGAAAAAATTATTTCAAGATATGCAAAAGGAAGGAGGTTTTCCTAGATTACTTATGTTATTAAGACATTGGTTCCCTGCTTGGGTTCCATGGTATGAGATACAAAGAATAGGTGATTTTAGATATATTCATAAGGAAGATATAGATAACTTAGTTGATGAGGATTTGATAGAAAGAAAACAATTGCCTCCAGATTATATCTCTCATTATAGGATCTCTGTTCAAGGCTTACAATTTCTAGTTAATATAGATTCCCAGAAAACCAATAAATCAGTAAAGGATCTAACTTGGCTTATGTTTTTTATAGGAATATTACAGATTGGTTTAATGGTATGGCAGATTATATTACAATATTCAGCTTTAAATTAAAAGAAAACACTTACCCACTTAATCATCATTATTACTACAAGTGCTAAAAGGATGTAAGTCATTACTGATAATGTTCTTTCACCTGCTTTCTTGCTTCCTGTTAGGCCCCAGACTGTCAACATAAGGAATCTTCCACCGTCGAGTATTCCTGCTGGATACATGTTAAATAATGCTACAAGAAGGTTAAGGATTACTATCCACCATAACAAATCATAAATGAAATCTGCTGATTGGAATTTTGGTGTGTAGTAAGTGTTTGAGTTCTTTATCTTTCCAAATACATTATAGACAGCTCCAAATGCTCCTTTCTTTTGTTGAGGATAAGATAAGATTCCAAGATATGATTTTCCATCTCTTTCTCCTAAAGTTATATCATAATTTGTTATTGCTTCTGTGCTGTTTATTGTTTTTATATTTATTAAATCTCCTGGCTTGTGATTTGATAAAGCTAAAGATAGGTCTGCTTGAGAAGTTATTTTAGTATTATCAACTTCTATTATGGCTCCAGAAAGCTTTGCTTTGAAAGCGGGTGAATCATCATACGCTAAGAGAGTATTAAGATTATTATCTTTTGAATAAGATAATGACTTTTCAGTCGCATAGAAGGTTTTGTCGTTTACTTGTACTGGAATAAATGTTAAATTGCTTGCTGAAAGATTATTTGCTTGATCTACATCTGAGAGATTTATTTCAGATATAGCGTATGAATTAAATATAAATCCTGAAGGTGTGTAGGAAACTTGGAAGAAGAATACTAATAATATACCAAATAAGATCATCATAATGACATTTGCAAATGTCCCTGCCGCTAGGATAGTCATTTGCTGGACTTTTGAAGTTTTCAACATTTGTTTATCATCTTGTTCTACGAATGCTCCTAAGAAAGGACCTAAGAATGCAAATCCTGTTGATTTTATCTTTACATTAAACAATCTTGCGAATATTCCATGTGAAAATTCATGAGATATTGCTATGATTGCTATTGCTAGAATAAAATAAGTGAAATAGAAGGGAGGGAAGAAAGATTCTAAATTAAATAATTGAGGGAAATAAGGAATGAGTGGAAATACTGCAGGTATTTTTGCTATTGCTGAATCTTTTGCTTGCTGTAAGTAAATGTAAAGTGTGAATCCTAGAAGATAGATAATAGAAGCCATTAAAACAAATCCTGAAGCTATTACTAAATATTTTATTTTGTTTAAAGCATTACCATATTTTTTAGAAGTATATTCTATAGCTTCAACGCCAAGTTGAGTTCTATAAAGATACATCCAGCCTTCTCTTTTTAGATTGTGTTTTCTTGTATGAAGAAATAATACTACAAATATTGTAAACAGTATCAGTAAAGTTATGTCTATGGCTATGAAGCTAATCATATTTTATTTCTTCCTGACAGGCCTAAATGTTCTGCTATTACATTTAACGCACTTCACCTTTTTAGCTATAACTCTTACTGCTTGCGTTCTTATTCTGTGATTGCAGTCTCTGCAGACAAAAACGTCTCCAAACAATCTCTTTTGAGCAATCGGTATTTTAGCAGCCATCAAGAACCTCCAGCAGGTTCTTCTGAACTCCAGCAACCATATTATTTTTCATTATGTTAGTATCCTCATTATTGATTTTTTGCCTTCAATGTCCCAGTATTCTACCTGCTGGTCTGCTACTAATTTATCTTTTATTTCAGGCATGAATGTAATATCGAAAGTTTCATAAGATTCTAAGTCCATTACGGAGGCCATTGAATCAGAAACTGAGATGACTTGTGCCTTTTTCTTTTCAATTAAAGGAACGTCAAATCTTGTGTCTCCAGGAACGGCTACTATCTTCTTTTTATCTGCAAAAATGCCTATTGCCTCAATTCTACATTTGCTTGCACCGTGCTTTCCAGTCTTACTAACATCATTTGACCTTACAGAATATGCCTCTCCATCAACCATTATAACTGTTCCAGTTCTAGCTCCGGTAGCGTGAATTAATTTTAAAACCATAAATCATTAAGGAAAAACTAGATTTATAAAGGTTTTGACAAAGGTAGATTTTTACTGTGCAATCAATAAAAGTTTGCAGATGTAAACTTTTATAAAAGGCTTTTATCAAGGATGTGCATGGAGATAATAAAGAAAGGCGAGTTCGTTGAGATTATTTATACTGGATATGTAAATGGAGAGATATTTGACTCTAATATTGAAGAAGACTTGAAAAGATTAAATCCTGAAGCTAAGCCTGAGAAGACAATTGTTGCGGTTGGAGAAGGAATGGTTGTTGTTGGGCTTGATAAAGCACTAGAAGGTAAGGAGATGAATAAAGAATATACTGTTAAATTTGGTCATAAGGAGGGTTTTGGAGATAGAAATAAGGAGCTGATTAGAACTATCCCTCTTAAGGTATTTACTGAAAAGAATGTAATGCCTAAAGCAGGTATGATGCTTTCTTTAGATAATCAAATTGTAAAAATTGTTACTGTTTCCGGAGGAAGAGTTATGGCTGATTTTAACAGCCCTTTAGCTGGTAAAGAAATAGAATATAGATTTAAAATTATAAGAAAAGTGCATGATGAAAAGGAAAAAGCTGAAGCTTTGTTCAAAACTGCTTTAAGATTTATCCCTGAATTTGAAATTAAAGATAAAATTGTTATAAAGGGTCATAAAGTATTTGAAGGAATTGTGAAAGCATTTAATGATAAGTTCAAAAGATTAATTGGAAAAGAACTTGGTTTTGAGGAGAAGAAAGAAGAAAAAGCTCAAAATTCTGTCAGTATAAAATAACTTTTCAAGAGTACAACAATCCTTATAAATAGACAAAGTTTTCAATAATTATGGCTGAGATTTTTTATGAAAAGAGTGCTGGTAAAAATGAAGAGATTGATAAAGAACTTGAATCATTTCTGCAAAGACAAGGCTCTAGAATAAAAGTTATTGGGTGTGGTGGAGGTGGAGGAAATTCTGTAAGCAGGATGAAAGAGACTGGAATAAAAGGGTGTGAAATTATAACTGTAAATACTGATGCTCAGGATTTACTTTATAGTAATTCTGATGCTAAAATATTAATTGGAAGAGAATTAACTCATGGTCTTGGAGCGGGAAGTAATCCTAAAATCGGAGAGCAGGCTGCAAAAGAATCTGAACAAGAAATTAAGAAGAAAATAGGTGAAAGTGATATGGTATTTATTACATGTGGTCTTGGAGGGGGAACAGGAACGGGTAGTGCACCAGTAGTTGCTGAAATTGCAAAAAGAATGGGTGCTTTGACGATTGGAATAGTTACTTTACCATTTACAGTTGAAGGACAGAAAAGAATTGAAAATGCACAGTATGGTCTAGAAAGAATGGTTTCTATATGTGATACATTGATTGTTATACCGAATGATAAATTACTTGAGATTGCTCCTGAACTGCCTATTCATACTGCTTTCAAAGTTGCAGATGAGATATTAACAAATTCAGTTAAAGGAATTACTGAATTAGTTACTAAAGCGGGATTAGTTAATTTAGATTTTGCTGATATAAAAGCAGTTATGTCCAATGGAGGCGTTTCTTTAATTGGAATAGGAGAAGCAGATGGAAAAGATAGAGCTGTTGAGGCCGTTCATAAGGCAATAAATAATCCATTACTCGATGTGGATATAACCAATGCTACTGGTGCTTTAGTAAACATAATTGGTGGTCCAGACATGACTCTTGAGGAATATAAAAAAGTCATGGAAGTTGTAAGTCAGAAAGTTTCTCCTGAAGCTAAGATAATTTCTGGAGCGCAGATAAGTCCAGACTTAGATAAAACAATTAAAGTTTTGCTTATAGTTACTGGAGTTAAGAGTTCGCAGATACTTGGTTCTTCTCTTGAATTAAGTAGAAAACAAGAAGAAGAATTGCAGGATGAATTAGGAATTAATTTCGTCGGAGAAAGTTAGATAGAATTAATTGTTTTACCAAAATGGCTACTAAAAAATTAAAAGATATATCTGAATTAGTTTTTTTAGGTAATACTACTGTTAGTGATGCTCAATTAGATAAATTGCAAAAATATATGTCTACTTTTAATAGATTGCCTATTGCTCTGGAAAGAAGAGAAGATTTCTATAAGAGATGTGTTGTATTGAGTGATGCTTATGGGTATGCAAATCCTTCTGGTCTAAGAAGAGATTATGGGAAAATTATCGCTCCTGGAGAAATAGTTTGTCAGGTAAGAGATGCCTCTTCTAATCATGCAGATGCTATCAAGGTAGCTGGCACTTATGTCTTAAGAGAGAATGGATTAGTCAGACTTAAACCTAAAAAAGGTATTGAAAGATGTCTTAAGTTTTGTGGTTTGTAATGATTAAGAATAATTTAAAAACCTATTTTACACATAATTGATATGGAACAAATTCAAGGCGAAGGTATTTTTTCAAAGATAAAGTCTTTTCTTCTTCAATCTAAGAGAGTATGGCATGTGTTGAAGAAGCCGAGTAAAGAAGAATTCCTTATGGTTGCTAAAGTGTCTGCTCTTGGGATATTAGCTCTTGGTGCATTGGGATTCATAATTTCTGATGTAATTAAGTTGTTTTCTTAGATTAGTTAAATAGAAATTTTTAAAAAGCCTGAAAATTATAATTTTTATGCACGCTACTACTAGAAATCAGCATTATTCTTTATTTCTAGAACCTGATGAAGTTAATAGAATTGAAAAAAAGTCTTCTCTTCAAACTAGATTATATGATGAAACTTTTGAAAGAGTGGACTCTGGGAAAGTATTGCACCTTGGCCTTGGTGGAAATAGAAAAGGTATTGATGCAGGCTTAAAATATGGTCCTTCTGATGAACCTTATATCAGAATAACTAAAGCAGGTAAAAGGAAATTATTAACTGGAGAGCCATTATTGGCAAAATATGCCTTAGGAACTATAACTGTGCAAGTTGAACCAAGTGGCTCATAACATTTAAAAAGCCATAAAATATGGAGAGATATCGTTAACTACATACCGTGGCGCTATATTCTATACGCTAGGTCCTTATGTAGAAGATAAATGGTAAAATTAAAATGGAAATAAAACAAGCACTAGATGAATTGAAGAAAGAAGAGAAAAGAAACTTCGATCAAAGCATTGACTTAATTATAAATCTTAAAGGAATTGATGTTAAGAAAGATAATATTAATGTTATTATACCTGTTCCTCATAAGATAAAAGATAAGAATGTATGTGGATTCTTTACAAAAAAGTCTGCTCTTGTAAAAACTATTACTGACCTTGAATTTTCAAAATATAAAGATAAAAAAGAATTGAAAAATCTTGTAAAGGAATTTGACTTCTTCATTGCTGAAGCAAAACTGATGCCGAGTGTAGCTACAAACTTTGGAAAAGTCCTTGGACCAACAGGAAAAATGCCTTCACCACAACTTGGTATATTGCCTAATCCAGATGATAATGCAATAAAGGTAGTATTAGAAAAAATCAATTCTTCTCTAAAAATAAAAGTAAAAGAAGCTAGTGTAAAGGTCGTAGTTGGAAAGCAGAGTATGAAAGAAGAAAATTTAATTGATAATATTAATGCTATTTACAATGGAGTTATGAATGCTTTGCCTATAAAGAAAGATAATATCAAAAATGTCATGGTTAAATTAACTATGAGTAAACCAATAGTTGTGGAGATGAAATAATGAAAGCAGAGACAAAAACAAGAGAGAAGAAAGTTCCAGAATATAAGTTGAAACTGGTTAAAGAGATTGCTGATAAAATTAAAAAGCATAAGACTTTTCTTATAGCGTCTACAAGAAAACTTCCTAGTTCACAATTTCATGAAATTAAAAAGAATTTGAGAAGCAAGGCAGAGATTAAAGTTGCAAGAAAATCTTCAGTTATAAGAGCCATTGAGGCTGTTGGAAAACCTGGAATTGAAAGTTTGAAGAACTCCGTTACTGCTGATGTTGCTTTATTTTTCTCTAATGTTGATGCATTTGAACTAAGTGGAATGTTAACTGATAATCAAAGCCCTTCTAGAGCTAAGGCAGGAGATATTGCTCCAGAAGATATTGTTGTTGAACCTGGACCAACTGATTTGATTCCTGGACCTGCTATTTCTGAATTAGGAAGTGTGGGATTGAAAGTTTCTGTTGAAGGTGGAAAACTAGCTATTAAACAAACTGCTACTATTGTAAAGGCAGGGGAAGAAATAAAGGCTAATGTTGCTAGCGTAATGGCTAAGTTGAATATAATGCCGATGAAAGTTGGATTTGAGCCTTTAGCAGCTTATGATTCAAGTGAAGATAAAGTATATACTGGAATAAAGATTGACAAACCTGGAACATTAAATGAATTAAGAGTTGCGATTGGAAAGGCAAGAGGATTTGCTATAAATATGGCTTACACTTGCAAGGAAACAATATCTAGCTTAATTGGAAAAGCAGCAATGCAAGAAAAAGCTATTATGAAATTAACAACTACAAAGGAGGGCGCATAATGGAGTACATTTACGGTGCTTTGCTTTTGCATAAACTAGGAAAACCAGTTGATGCTGAACATCTGCATAAAGTGATTAAAGCTACTGGTGTTGAACCAGATGAATCAAAGATAAAGGCTTTAGTTGCATCATTGCATGGTGTTGACATCTCTAAGGAACTTGAAAATGCAAGTACTGCAGTAGCTGTTTCAGCTCATGCAGGACATACAGAAGCAAAGAAGGAAGAGAAGAAAGAAGAAGAAAAGCCAGTTGAATCAGCAGCAGGCCTAGCATCACTTTTCGGATAACTCTATTATGAGTCCGAACGAGTATGCTAGCACTAGATTTATCTAGGCTTTTCTAATTTGTAATGTTTTGAAGTAAAGATATATAAATGGAGTTTTGGCCATTATTTTTTAATGGCGAACTCATTTAGACCGGGAAGTCCTATTCATTATGGGCAACATATAACTCGTGCTGATGTGTTAGCTCCATTCATAAAAGCTACTTTGGGGAAGATGGGTTATGGATTCTATGAAGTATTGATAGATGATGATTCTGATGGAAAAACCATCTCAGTAGGAAATGTAGTTTTAGAGGTTGCTAAACATAAAGATTTTGATATACGATGGGGGCAATTAGATACTAAGGAAGAGAGAAGAGTTTTAGGTTTTTTAGAAAGAGCCGTAGAGCCATACGATTCTTCAGAAGCAGTAGTAAGAGAGAATTCATTTGTAGATATAATGAGTGTGGCCGGTCATGAACTTGGACATGCATTCTCTGAAAGATTAGTTGGAGATATATCGGAAGAGGCGAAGGCATATGCTTTTGAGATGGCTTGGAGCGAGACAATAGCTAAATATAATGTGGGAGGTCTAGGAGATAAAGTTTTAGAGATGATGCTTAGAACTCCTGATGCTGAGAGGTCTCCTATACATTATAGAGCTCATCAGAAAGTAATGGACCTATCAAAAAAGATGCCTGCTATTCAAGTTTATGAAGATATTAAAAGTCGAAGAATTTGGATAGGCTGATATTCTAAAACTTTAAAAGGTATTAGTTATAGTGATAATTAAGCCGACATGGCACAATGGTACTGCGCTGGTCTTGAGAACCAGTTTCCGTAAGGATATCCCGGTTCGATTCCGGGTGTCGGCGTTTTTATTAGGTGATTCGTACTCAGCGGTTTCTGAGAAAAATAATATTGAAAATGAAGATTATTAGTGAAGAAAGAATATGGGATAGAGAAAGAAAACTTATAGAGTTAACCCAACCAGAAATGAAGTGGGTAGGTAAGAGGCTGCCCAATCCATTAGACGTTTATAGAATAATGTATCTTAAGAGTCAGGCTCTAGAAAATAATCCTGTAAATCTTACCAGAGAATATGTGGAAGCTAGTCAAGAACAAGCGCGTAAAGATATAGAGGAAACTTGGGGAGTCAAATTTAGTCAACCTCTTGAAGTTGAAGTTGTTCCTCATGAATCATTTAATATAGCCTATAATCAATTAGAAGCGGAAGTTTGTGATGCCCTTAGTGTTCCTTTTCATTATGGCTCTAAACCTTCTTGTCAATCATATATTTCTTCGCATCATTCAAAAATTATTTTTCCTGATTTAAGACCTACTTTATCTCAAACTGGTGCAATACCTTGGAGAGATGAAGCTTTTAATTTGGCATTAACTACTAGGATGAGTTACGCTTTAATTCATCAAATAAGAGGAGAATGGGGGGAAGATTTTGTTAGTGCTGAGCTTGGAAAGACAGAAGCTACAAAGGATAAAACTAGTAAAATAAAAGTAGCTGTTACGCAATATTCTAATGAATCCTTAGCTAATAGATATCCTTCTAGAGGAATTGAAACAGTCTCAGACGTCTTCTATATCCCTGATTCTTATTCAGATTATTTAGTATCTACTTATAGTCTTGCGCAAGTTATGCCATTATGGAAAATAGCCTTAACTGATGATCTGATATTAGATAGATCAAAAAGCAAAGTAAAAGGTATTTTTGATCCTAATCATCCTACGTGTAAAACTAGAATGGAAAAATTTCAAAAGTAATTGTTTTTATTATTTATTTACCTTAATCTGTTTTTGTGCTAAAATTACTCTCCAATCTTGTTCGTTTATATTAAAAATATGACGTTCTATATATGATTCTCTAGAAGAGGGAGCTGGTTCTCTATCTATTCCTTTAGGTCTTACTAAAACATAAGACATTCCTTGCAGATTTTTAGGAATTGAAAATTGATGACTAATACTATAGATCATAATTATAGGTATATTTTTATCTTCCTTAGCTTTCTTACTAGCTTGTCCAAAGAGCATGTCTCTCTGAGTAACTTCTAAATCATATAGATAATTAAATTTTTCAGGTGTGAAAAAACTAGTAGTAGCTTGTCTAATTTTATAATTAGTTATATCTATTACTCTTTTATATCTTCCTCTGAGCATATTTCCTTCCGAAGCTGTTATCGTCTTTTTGCCATATGGTGCGAAAAGATCCTTAATATTAATATCTGTCTCTGCAATTACTGCTTCTTGATTGCTCTGTAATTGACTTCTCACTTCTTCAATTTTTGCATGAATTTCATCGCTCTCTGCATGATATAATTTCCATTTATGTTTATTCAATAGACTTTCAAGCTCACCAAAATAATGATGTGAGGCACTGGTCGTACCTTTTTGAAACTTTATTTTGCCTTTTTGATTATAATTTTCCCTAGCATGATTATCTAAACCTTCTATTACCATAGAACGCACTCCTCTTTGATAAAGTTTTTCACAAATTCCTGAGACTGCATCAATAGAAGAAGAGGATTCATCTTTTCCAGTTATTTTAATGTCTTGATTAGGATGACTTTGAAGTAAGACTATCACATCTGGAACTGATCCATTTTGCGAGACTATCTTCTCCACTCCTTTAATTCTTGTAATTTCTTCTACAGGAACAGTTCTATGTTGATAAGCTTGAAAACCAGTATAACCTAAAAGAGCGGCCGCTATTGTACCTAATAGAAATTTTCTCATTGAGCCTGCTTTCTTCTTTGCCATAAAAATTTGGCTTGAAATTGGTATATAAAACTATGTATAGACTATTAGAAAATTTATTTAATATCGAAGAAAGGCTCTAACTTTGACTTTCTTCCTGCGAATTATTAATTAAATACTCTCTCTAATTTTGATTTTTTACCTATCAGTTTATCTGAAACGTAGTCAGCAGCCATAACACAATTCACTTGAGTAGAACAACCAGATATAGAAGCTGAATCTCCTTTAAATTCTATAAGTGGGTGATAATGGTCTGTAACTCCAAAGTGTCCTGACCAGGCATATTCTATTTCTAAATTTAAATAAGGAAATAGTTTTTTTGTAAAATCTTTAATCTGGCTTAAATGGGGAAAATGTGGATCTGTCTTTCTTTGTTTTTTGTGTACTATTAAACCTCCAAATCCAACCATAAGGCGATTATCTTTTGTCAACTTAAAATAATTGTAATGTTCTCTAGCATCCCAAATAATTTTCTTTTTAAATAATCCCGTTAAATCTAATTCTTTCTTTGTTAATGGTCTGGATACAATTAAAGTAGACTTTAGATTCTTAACTTCTTCTGAAGGATTATCAGTGTCTATTGCAAAAATTATCTTTTTATATGCAATATCTCCTTGGTGTGTATGAGCAACATTATTTGTTTTTGAAATAAAAGAAGTATTCTCGTATATCTTAACTCCTCTTTTATCTAAAACTTTTGATAAATTCTGAGTAAACTTTAAAGGATTAACTGACAACCCCTTATCTTTTGAAAACAAACCATGATTAAAAAGAGACGTGTTTATCTCTTTCTTCAATTCATCTCCTTCCAACATCTTTGAAGATTTATCAACTTCTTTTAATAAATTATATTCTTTGTATAAATCGTATGTAGATTTATGCTTGAATCCGGCATAAATTATGTCTTGAGGCTCAGCATCACAATCTATCTTTTCTTTTTTGGCAATGTTGCCGATATTCTTTAAAGATTCTTCAATAGTCTTCCATATAAAAAATCCTTTCTTTCTGCCATATCTCCTTACAAGATCTTCAACATTCTGCTCGCCCCATAAGACTAAAGTACCTGCGGCTTTGCCTGTCGCACCTGAGGCGATTGTGTTTTTTTCTATTAACACAATTTTCTTATTTGTCTTTTTTGAAAGAAAATAAGCTAATGAAACTCCTGCAACTCCTCCACCAACTATAAGATAATCACATTCTATATTTTCTTTTAATTCAGGTCTTGATTTATATCCTGGATTTTTCCAAAACACCTCGTATTTCATTATATATCTAATTGACTTTCTTTTTTAAATTATTGCTATAGTTATGTTTTTAAAGTAGCAATTATTAGATAGAATATAAAAAGAGGAAAAAGAGAATATGAAATTTGATTTTATTGTTCTTGGTGCAACTGGTGCGCAAGGTAGAATTGCTTCTCGTGATTTATTAGAAAATGGATATTCTGTCCTGTTATGTGGAAGAGATAAGTCAAGACTTCATTGGCTTATGAAGAAATACAAGAAAACAGGCTATGCTTATATTGATATTAGAGATCCTAAAGGAATGCTAGAAGTTATTAGAAGATCTGGTGCTAATGTTGCTTTGAATTGTATAGAAGGAGATTGGAATGATGAAGTTCTAAAAATTTGTATAGATGCTAATGTTCATATGATTGATTTAGGTTCTGATATACCTATGACTAAAGAACAATTGAAGTATGATCATGAGTTGAAGAGAAAAGGTTTAACCCATATAACTGGATGTGGTTCTGTTCCGGGAATTGGAAATGTTATGTTGAAATATATTTATGATGATTTTGATAAAGTACATTATGCTGAAGCAGGTTTTGCATGGGATTCTAATTTGAAGGTTTTTGTTGTTCCATTTTCAATACAAAGTATAACTGAAGAATTTGTAACGCCTGCAGACATGGTCGTACATAATAAAGATGTCACAATTAGGCCTTCAGACACTGTTGTTAGATGTTATCATAAGGGTGTAGGAAGAGAAAAATGCTTCAATGTAGGACATCATCCAGAAACATTTACATTTTATGAATTCTTTAAGAGTAAAGGTATTACTGATGTAAAGTTCTTTGCCGGCTTTCCAGATCATTCATATGATAAAATAGCAACTATGGTTGAACTTGGATTTGCAGGAACTGAGCCTATTGATTACAAAGGTACTAAAGTCATTCCGGTAAATTTTCTTACTGAAATGTTAAAGAAGTTAAAAATACCTGATGGATATAAAGAAGTTGAAAACCTTTGGGTATATGTGAAAGGTAGTAAGGATGGAAAGAAGAAAGAAGTTATGATGGAATGTCTTGTACAGACTTTGAAGGGATGGGAAGATGCTGGAAGTAATATTGATACAGGTATGCCTGCTAGTATAATGGCTCAGATGATAAAGAAACAGGTTATTAATGAAAAAGGTAGTTTCTCACCTGAATTTGTTGTACCTCCAGTTCCATTTTTCAAAGAACTTGTAAAGAGAAAAATGCATATTTACAAGAACGGTAAGAAGATATTTTAGTTGGAGCAAAGATTTATAATTGTGTTTTTTCAAGATTTTCTATGCGCGACGATGATAATTCTCCGTCTGATTTAGGAAAAGCTTTTGGAGTCATTACAGGACCTAGTTTAAGAGGACATCTAGTTAATGTTCACTTTAAGCCGACAGTATTAGCTATGGTTGGTGTGCCTACATTTGATATACAATCTGCGAAATGGCACGGATTTGATTTAAATTGGGTTGTTAAACAAGGTTTGAATATATTAGAAAGAAATGATGCAGATTTAAGAAGAGAGATAGATAGTCAATTAGAGATAGTGAGAAGGGATGGTATGTATCGTGATTTTGGAGTAAGAGAATATCGTGAAAGAATAGCTAAAACTTTTCATTATATAGATAGGATGGGTCTTGCCGAAATTGATTGGGGTAAAGTAATATCACATATGCCTCAAGGAGCAGATATATTCTATAGGAAAGATCAGTGTGATGATAGAGAAACTGACTTTTATTCACGAATAGGTTATCTTGGACCTTTTAGCACTTTAGAAAATATGCCTGAATTGCATAATGCTAGATTATAAAAAATAAAAAGAAAGATATTTAATACCTTTAAAATAAATAGTTATATGGAAATTGCAAGGAATTTTAAGAAGTTGAATAAAGGAGACGTTATGCTTGCTGGTGGTAAGGGTGCTAGCCTTGGAGAGATGACTCAAGGAGGAATTCCTGTGCCTGGTGGATTTGTTGTGTTATCTAATTCATTTGAAAGGTTCATAAAAGAAACTGAAATTGCTGCAGAGATAGACCACGAATTGCATAAGGTTAATCATGAAGAGGTGAAAAGCGTTGATGAAGCTAGTAAGATTATCCAAGAAATAATTTTAAGCAAGGAAATGCCTAAAGATATCGCTAAAGAGATTTTAAGCCATTTCAAAGAGTTAGATAGTGAGTTTGTTGCAGTTAGAAGTTCTGCTACAAGTGAAGATGGAGCAGCTGCGGCTTGGGCTGGGCAATTAGATTCTTACCTTAATACTACTAAAAAAGATTTATTGAAAAATGTACAAAGATGCTGGGCTTCTCTTTTTACACCTAGAGCTATTTTCTATAGATTTGAAAAGCACTTGCAGAAGGATGCTATTTCTGTAGCAGTAGTTATACAGAAAATGGTAAACAGTGAAGTATCTGGAATTGCCTTTTCAGTACATCCTGTTACTCAAGATTATAATCAGATGATAATTGAAGCAGGATTAGGTTTAGGAGAAGCAATTGTTTCTGGACAGATAACTCCTGATAGTTATATTGCTGACAAAGAGCCTAGAAGAATTATGGAAGTTAATGTTTCTGAACAGGAGAGGGGCCTATTTAGAAAGAAAGGTGGAGGAAATGAATGGAAAGAATTAGGAGAAAAAGGAAAAGAACAGAAACTTTCTGGAAAGCAGATTGATGAATTAGCTGCTTTAATTGTAAAGATTGAGAAGCATTATGGATTCCCTTGTGATATTGAATGGGCTTTTGAAAAAGGTAAGTTCTATATTGTGCAATCAAGACCTATAACGACATTAGGAAAATGAGTAAATATAATTTTGTTTCTAAAGAATTAAAAGATTTTAAGCCTGAAGATTATCATTATTTCGGATTATGGAAAAACGATCTCTTTGCCACATGTTTTTGGCAAGAATCTTGGGTACCAGACCTAGTAAAGAAATTGGGGCTTAAAAGTGATGGAATATATGCAATAAACTTAAAGGGAGGCCATTATCTTGTAAGCAAGTCAGAAATTGAGAACATTCATAACCAAATTTCTGATAAAATAAATAAAAAAGATGAATCTTTCTTCAAGAAAATGGTTGAAGTTGCTGATAATGAGTTCACATTAGCAGTCAAAATAGGGGAAGATCTAAAGGATGCAGAACCAAATATTAAAAACTTTAAATTATTTGTAGATGCTGCAAAAAGAGTTAATCTCTTATGGCAACTTGGGGCTGATAGATTTGTTATTATTGCAGAGAAAAAATTGAAGGAAGTTGTCGTCAAAGAAAATTTTCCCACAGAATATGTCATGGAAATTATTCCTAAAGTCCAGACGCCCCTTTATTATAGATATAAAGAATTAGTTAAATTAAAGAAAGAAATAGGTAATAAATCATTCTCACAAATAATTAAAGATAAAATTTTGATTAAAAAGATGCAGGACCAAGTAGAAAAATATCCTTGGATAGAGATATTCAATTTTAACGGAGATCGACTAACTATTGAAAAACTTTATGAACAGGTAAAACATATAGAGAATGTAGAAGAATCTACTAAAGATTTTCCTGAGGAGAATATATCTACTGAACTAAAGTTTAGGGCAAGGTGTATGTATTATTGCGGTTACATAAAGCAAGCAGGAGCCGAGTATTTCTCTATATTCTCGGAAAAAGTTATGCCGTTTTTAAAAAATATTGCTAAGAAGATAGATATAGACTATACTGAATTCCGTTCTCTATCAATATCTGAAATTGAACAAGCTCTTCAGGGCAAAATATCTAAGAAGGATCTGAAAAGTAGGGCTAAAAGGAGAATGGGGTATAATGATTGGATTCTCATTGGAGATAAAGAGGGTAAGACTATATTTGTAGAAGAACCTTTGGACATTAAATTTTTAGTGGGGAAGATGATTCCTGTCGCAGATAAGAGTCAGACTGAAATAAAGGGCGTTGTTGGGAATTCTGGTAAATATTCTGGTATTTGCAAGGTTATCTTGAATACTGAAGATTTCCATAAAATGGAAACTGGAGATGTAATTGTTACAACTATGACTACACCTGATTTCGTCATATTAATGCAGAAGTCTGGAGCAATAGTAACTGATATTGGAGGTATACTCTCTCATGCATCCATAGTTTCAAGAGAGATAAATAAACCATGTATTATAGGAACACGATTTGCAACTCAAATATTGAAAGATGGTGATTTGGTTGAGGTGGATGCTAATGAAGGGATTGTTAGAATAATTGAGAGGAAGAAATGATTAAGAAATTTCTAAATAGTGAGGATTATCAAGAATGCTTTAAATTCGATGGACATACTCCTTTTATCATATCTTATGATTTCGTAAAAGCATATAAAGATTTAGAGGGTGTTGCTTTTGTTAATAAAAATAGATGGTATTCTTATATATCACTTAAATCTGTTGAAAAAGCCGGAAAAGAAGGAGTTAAGATATATTCTAGTTTTAAAAAATATGAAAAACTAAAAAAAGAAACCTATAAAACAAAAAAGAAAATTGTTGAAACATATGATCTTATTTCAAATAATAAATCTGGTGTGCGAGATTTTTCTAAATTCTTCAAACTATTTAATAAATTTAGAGAATTGTATAGAAGAACTGAATTTTTCTATACTGATTTAGCTTTTGAAAAAATGAAAGAAATTCCAGAGATAGAAAGAAATTTAGCAAAGTTTGGAGATTTCAAGATTGAAGGTAGAACTTTTCTTAATAGTATATTTTTTAATCCTACATCTTATTTTGTGAAAACATTGAAAGTTATATCAAATATTACAAATATCTCTTTAGATAAAATATATCTCTATTCTACAGATGAAATTCTAGATTTAATTAAAGGTGGAAAATTAAATGAAAAAGAGATTGAAGAAAGAAGAAAAAGTTATTTCATATATTCTCGGAATGGAAAAGTTAAAATCTTAAGTGGTGTTGATGCCCAGAATACAATAGATAAATTTGTTGATAAAAATATCTCTCAAGAAATAACTGGAAGGGTAGCTCATAAAGGAATTGTTAGGGCAAGGGCTAAGGTAATAAAAGTTAACATAAAGAATTATGATAAAATGAATAAAGTTGTTGATGAGATGAAAAAAGGCGATGTTCTTGTTGTTGAAACTACCGAACCATCAATCATACTTGCTTGCAATAAAGCTAGTGCAATCGTTACAAATCAAGGAGGGATGATGTCTCACGCAGCTATTGTTGCAAGAGAATTAAAGATACCTTGCATTGTTGGGACCAATAATGCAACTGAGATGATTAATGATGGTGATTTAATAGAAGTTGATGCAGATAAAGGAATTGTTAGGATAATAAAAAGAATTTAAAATTAAAGTCCTGCTTCTTGTTTTAGAATTTGTGCTTTATCTGTATTTTCCCAGGTGAAATCTGGATCGCTTCTTCCAAAGTGACCGTATGCTGCTGTTTTCTTGTAAATTGGACGTCTAAGATTAAGGTCTTTTATGATTGCTGCTGGTTTAAGTGGGAAATTCTTTCTTACTAATTCCAAGATTTTATTTTCTGGTACCTTATTTGTTCCAAAGCAGTTTACATGTAGCGAGACTGGTTCTGCAACTCCAATTGCATAAGCAATTTGTACTTCGCATCTCTCTGCAAGGCCTGCTGAAACAACATTCTTTGCAACATATCTTGCTGCATAAGCGGCTGATCTATCTACTTTACTAGGGTCTTTTCCTGAGAAACAACCTCCTCCATGTCTTCCGAAACCTCCATATGTATCTACTATAATTTTTCTTCCAGTTAGGCCTGTGTCTGCTACTGGGCCACCAATTGTGAAAGAGCCAGTTGGATTTACATATATCTTAACATCTTCTGCAAGCCAAGAACCGCAGATAGGTTTTATTATATGTTCAATTACTTCTTTTCTTATCTGTTCTTGAGAGACTTTCTCATCATGATGTAATGAGACTACTACTGCAGTTACTTTTACTGGTTTATTATTTCTATAAAGAACAGTAACTTGAGATTTTCCATCAGGTCTTAGATAAGGCATCTTTCCAGACTTTCTTAATTTTGAAGATTCGTGAACTATTTTATGGGAAAGCATTATTGGTAAAGGCATTAATTCAGGAGTTTCATTAGTTGCGTATCCAAACATCATTCCTTGGTCGCCGGCACCTTGTTCGTGTTTATCATCGTTTACTCCTTGAGCTATGTCTGGAGATTGACCTGAAATAGAAATTAGAACTGCGCAAGTATTTGCATCAAATCCACAAGCAGGATTATCATATCCTATTTCTCTTAGAGTCTTTCTTACTACGTCCTGTATTTCTACATAAGTGTTTGTTGTTACTTCTCCAGCTACAGTTATGAATCCTGTTTTGGTTAAACATTCAACTGCCACTCTGCTTTGAGGATCTTTTGTAAGAAAAGCATCTAGTAAGGCATCCGAGACTTGGTCACATATCTTATCTGGGTGTCCTTCTGAAACTGATTCTGATGTAAAAAGGAATTCTGAATTATCCATATTTTCTTTTAAGAAAGAGGTTTTATAAGTTTATCTGTAATCTGGTTAAATGGAGAATTATCTCCTCAATAAATTACTTTTATCCTTGTAAAACTTGGTAATAGTAGTATTTCCTAGTAGTTTATTGAAGTTTTTATTTAGATTTTGGAATATTAGTGCATAGCCTACTAAATCTTGGTATTTTCTTCTTTCTTTTAATACTTCTTTTCCATAGTCTGGAAATAAAATTTTATATTTATTGGCTCTATTTAGATTAGGAATTACTCTATCTAAAGAACATTCTTTATCCTCGTATTTATCAAATGAAAAATCTGCATTGTGTGGAACTTTAAAGTCATCTATTAGAATAATAGCCGATTTTAGTTTATTAAATATTATATTTAATTCTGATTCTAGAGGCCAATCATCAAACCAGTGTGCGTCTAAGTAAAAAAATGGTCTTTTTCCTATTTTCTTATTTTTAATTAAACTTTCTATAAAATTAGGTGAAGACTCTTTGAAAATGTGGACGTTTCTATATTCCTTTAAATTTTCTCTTGCAGTCCTATAATTAAAATCATCAAGTTCACAAGTGTAAATAGGTATTTCTGGGAATGCCCTTGCCAAGAAAGAAGTTGTAAATCCCTTATAAGTGCCTGTTTCTATGATGCAATCTATTTTGTAAGATTTAACTAATAGCTTAAAAGATTCTATAGCTATTGGATCTCCGTGTAATGGGAATTCAGGAGATAAATTTGAATTACTTATTAAATGTTTTAATTTTCTTAAGCTCTCTATCTTGTATAAATAACTATAAATGAAATTTCTTGAAAAATATCTATAACCTCTGTGAATTAGACTTCTAAACATTAAAAGTATCAGATTTTTCTGTTTTTAACTATTTATATAATTATAAACCGAACCATTTCTTCCAGAAAGGTTTTGATTCTTCCTTCTTTTCTTCCGGGACTATGACTTCATAAGTAATGTCAGGGTTAGTCTTTAGAACTGGTGCCTCTCTAATTAAGTCTTCTTCAACTTTTTTCATAGCTTTGGCAACTTCTAACTTTGAATGTCCTTGATCAATCAAAGCCCAACGTAAAGAATCTAGTGTGTATCCTTTCTTTAGATTCTTCTTCATGTATTCTGATAATTCTCCTATATAGTTCTTTTTCATGATTTTTATTTGAAGAACAAGTGATATTTAAAGTTATTTGCTCTGGGCTTGTTCTTCTGGTGTGTGAAAAAGATGCATAATCGTTCTGTCCCTATATGCTTGAAGGAATAGTACGAAATAAGCAGCAATTAATGGTCCAAGTATCAATCCGATTATTCCGAATACTGTGAACCCTCCTATCATGGAAACAAAGATTATTGCTGGAGAAATATCTGTCCTTCTTGCAACAAAATAAATTCTTAAGAAATTATCAAATGTTGAAACGATTAATAGATTATAAAGTAGGTAAGCTATTCCTGTTCCCACTTGACCTGAAGAAATTAAGAATATCGCTACAGGTATCCAGATTATGAAGGGTCCGACTATTGGGAGGATAGAGAAGAAGATTGCTAAAGTTGTAAGAACTAATGCGTTGTCAATTCCAAATATTAAGAAACCTAATCCTGCTAGTCCTCCTTGTACAAGGCCCACTATAATCTGACCATATACTACTGAATCAGTTATATTTTTGAATTGACTAACTAATATCTTCTCCTTAGTTTTATTAAACGGAGAGATATTTGCTACGAACTCTTTTAATACGTTTCCGTCTCTTAACGCGTAAAAGAAAACAAAGAATACTATAAATAATTTTATAGTTATTGTTGGTAAATCTAAGAAGAATGATGTAAGGGATTTTAATATTCCTGAGCTTATTTGATTTATGAAATTTGTGAGAGTTATACTGAATTGTGCGGCAAATTGAGAATTGGCTGTTGGGAATAATGTCGTTGCAACTTCTTGAAAGCTTAAAGTTTGAGATAAAGCAAATATATCAAAGACTTGTTGAAGCATTATAGGTATTACAAACCAGAGAGGTAATACAAGTATTATAATAACTAATATTGAGACTACGAAAGCAGTTAGTGTTCTATTCTTTATTCCTAAAAGCATTTTTCTGTAGAGAGGAGAAAATATATATGCTAGAAGTAAACCTCCGACTATTGGTAGAAGGACGGATTTAAGGAGAAAAAAAGTTAGAACTCCTAAAATAATCATTAGGAATATTACTCCTGCTTTTTTAAAATCTTGGTCATTAAAATTCATCTCTTTAAAAGCAGAAGATAATATATAAACTTTAGCTGAGAAAGTTTATAAATCGATTTTTCATAGTTTAATTATGGAATGTTTTTTAAAGAAGGTTTTAGAGGGTAAAAATGATTCGGAATCTCATAGATATTTTACAAGATTTGGGAAAGGAATCTATAATAGAAGATTTTTGATATCATATAATAAAAATAAGGTTGTAAAGATAAAGGGTAGTTTTGAATGGGCTAATGATTTTGTTAAATTTGTAAGTGAAATTGAAGATTTAATATTTTCTGGAAAGATAATGAGTAGAGACCAGATACCGGGACAGAAGGCTAGAAAGAAAGGTGGAAGCTTTTTATATGAAGTTGAGAAGATAAAGTTATCTCACTATCCTGGAGCTTATTCTTATCTTCTTGATGCTGAAAGTTCTGGAATAAAACTGAAGATAAAGAAATCTTTGCCTAAACCTGGAAAAAACGCTGAGAAAATAGATGATGGCTTTTGCGTTATGGAATTAGATTTGAAATATTGGGATATAGCTAAGAAAGCATTTTTCTGGGACGCTCCAGAAGTGAAGAAATGTTTAATTGATCACTCATTAATTATAGAAAGTGTTGATATTCCTAAAAATGAAAAAGACCCTGTTAAAATGAGAGAGAATGCAGTTAGAATAGGAAAAATTGTTAGAACTATTGAATTTGATGATAAGAAAGATATTAAAGATTATAAAATTGCGGCTTAAAACTCTAGTCCTTTTCTAGCTAGAATACCTTTATCATAAGGATGTTTGATCTTCTTTATTTCAGTTACGAGATCTGCTTTATCAAAAAGGTTAGGATAGGGAATGTGGGAACCTGTTAGAATTAAGTCTTTATTTCTTGGTCTGCTATCTATTAGGTCTAGAACTTCTTGCTCTTGTAAAAGGCCTAATTGAATAGCATATAATATCTCATCTGCAATTATTATATCGTAATCTTCATTAAACGAAGATTTAAGGTAATCTAATGTTGCTTTAACAGAATCGAGATGTTCTTGTTTATTTTTGTTTGTTACCCAGGAACCAAGGCCGAATCTTTTGTAAGAAAAATTGGTAAATTTTTCTAAAGCATAAATTTCTCCAGGTATCTGTTGTTCGAGTGAGGAAGCTCCATTCTTCATGAACTGAACTAAATGCACACTATAACCATTGCCTAATGCCCTTACTGCTGTTCCAAAGGCACTTGTGCTCTTTCCTTTTCCATTCCCCCAGAAAATTGAGAGATGGCCTAGATTAGATTTGTCTGACTCCATATATTTTTAATATTTATTCATGCTTAATAATATTTATATAGTAATACTTCGTAATATAAAGTATTATTTAGTAATATGAAAGAAAGAATATCTGCAACGGTTGATAAAGAAGTTATAAAAATTATAAATTCTTTAATGGAAAAGAGAAAATATAGAAATAAATCTCATGTAATTGAAAGCGCCATCTGTCTTCTTCAAGAAAGAGAGGGAATAAATGATAAAAATAAAAAATAAAAAAGGTCAATTAGCGATATGGATTATATTGGCAATTGTGATAGTTTTAACTCTCTCTTTGTTATTTGTATTTAGGGCAAAACCAAAGATAAGCGAAAGTTATGACTATGGAAATCCTCCTGCATTTATTGAATCTTGCACAAGAAATGCAATATTAGATGCTGAGAAAATAATAATCTCTCAAGGAGGATTTCTTGAACCTAAAAACTTTGTTTCTTACAACAATGTATCTATAGAATATTTATGTAAAAATAGCGGATATTTTGAGCCGTGCATACAACAACATCCTTTTCTTCTGAATGATATGGAAAAAGAGATAATTAATTATAGCAGACCTCTAATTGATGAATGCTTTAAGCAGTTAATAACTGAATTAGAGAGGAGAAATAATGAAGTTGAATTTAAGGGATTTGACTTTAAGTTGAATTTTGTTCCAGGAAGAATAAGAAGTGAAATTATTACAGATATAAAAATAAAAAATAAAGATGAGTCCAAAGAATACAGTAATTTTAAAATTGATTTAATAAGTCCTATTTATCAATTAGGTAGAATGGTATTGAATATTGCGAATGACGAAGCTAAATATTGTTATTTTGAGTATGTTGGTTATATGGTTGCTAATCCTGATCTTAAAATAGAAAAAACTACATTAGGTGATTCAACAAAAATTTATTCTGTTACTGATATAAAATCTGGAGAGAAGATACGTACTGCTATAAAGGGGTGTGCTATTCCAGCAGGATATTAATATGAATAAATTTGGAATAAAATTAATTTCAGTATTTGAGATAATGCTTTTGATAAGTTTGAGTATTTCTTTATCGTATATGATTAATGAAAACTATGTTAGTGAGAATATAATTTATGAGAATGGTGATGAGTTTAGTTTTATGGCTGAAGCTCTTGCTATAATTGGCAAAATTATCTTTTCAGATAATTTTGTTTCTGCTCAGAATGTAAATATACAATCTAATGATATCGTTGATGGAAGTTATACTTGTCTTCTTACTAAAAGTGGTGAGCATTGCAGACAATTTCCTGCTAGTACCTGCGATGCTCAGTGTAACGGATTATGTGTAAGATTGCAACTATCACAAGTAAATGAGTGTCATGGAACATGTTATAATCCTATTAATGGTATCTGTTCAGTTAATGCTCCTAGAGCTTTGTGTCCTAATAATTGGTTTAATGATAGAAATGGGAATGTAAATGAATGTAGAGTTGGATGTTGCGTGCTTGGACAGAAAACATCTTTAGTTACAGATCAAGAGTGTAACTATCTTTCTGCTGGACTTGGAATTCAGAAAGATTTTAGAGCAAGCGTCACAAACGCTATTTCCTGTCTTGCTCTTGAAAATAATAAAATATTTGGGGCATGTTTATACGGTTCTGAAAGACAATGTAGATTTATGGTTAAAGAAGAATGTCAGAATTCTATTAGAGGGCAATTTTTTGAAGGTAGCTTGTGTAGTAATCCTGGTTTGAATACAAGTTGTGAAAGGCAAGTTTCTACAGGATGTGTAGAGGGCAGGGATGAAGTTTATTGGTTTGATTCATGTGGAAATAGAGAAAATATATTTGGCATTCCTAGGGCGAATAGTTGGAACAATGGATTTGTACTTGCAAAAGAACAGAGCTGTAGTATTCAAGCGAATGGAAAAGTAAATTGCGGGAATTGCAATTATCTTCAAGGAAATATTTGCGGAAAAGCTAGTAGTAAGAGTGAAGTCTCAGTAGGAGATTTTGTATGTAAAGATTTGTCATGCACTGATGAAAATGGTGGCAAAAGACAAAACTTAGAATCTTGGTGTAGTTATCAAGGTTCTGTCGGTTTGGATAAAAATAGAGCTACAGACCCTGTGGGAAGCAGGCATTTTAGAAATACTTGTGTTAGAGGTGAAATAGTGCGAGATGCATGCGCAGATTTTAGAAATGAAATATGTGTAGAAAGTAAGACTGATATGGGTGCTGGTAAGAAGTTTTCAACTGCTGCTTGTAGAGTTAATAGATGGCAGGAATGTGTATATTATAATACTTTGAGCGATAAAACTAAGTCTGTAGATGCTTGTAATAAGAATCCTGATTGTTTTGTAAAAAATGTTCAGATAGGTACTGATTTAAGATTTAATCTATGTACTCCTAAGTATTCTCCAGGTTTTAGCGTTGAAGAAAATGGAAGAGGAGATGGCGCAGAATCTATTTGTAGTTTAGCAAATCAAAAATGTCAGTATATAAAAGTTAAAAAATTATTTGGAAACAAAGAAATAAATAAGGAATGTTTAAGCAGTAAGTTTACGGAGCAGATGAATGACTTTTGTATAAGTTTAGGGGATTGTGGTGGAAAAGCAAATTATCTTGGAGAAATAAGTAACAGTTATAGCGTTTCAAATGCTCCAAAATTAGGTGCGAGTTATCTTTCTTCTATATCTAAATATGCTAATGAAAAATTATTCAAAGGAAAAGTTGCTGAACCTGGAAATATTGGTAATTTCTATGGAAGTTTTGGAATTGTAACTGGTGGTGCATTTAATGAAAAAGCGTTAGGTTCTGATGTTCAACAAACTAATGCAATGATACAACAATATGCGGGAATGGCCTCATTATTTCTTTTGGTGGCAACTAGTACTCAAACGGGATTGGGGGTTGCAAGTGCTATCAGTTCAAGTCTGGTGATAGGAAAAGCAGGCGCCGCTGCTGGAACTTTGGCTGCGTCTCCTGCTTTGATGGGTTTTGGAGGAGCATTAGCAGGTGCGGGTGCAGGATTAGCATTAACAGGATATTTATTGAAAGTAAGTGGAGTTGGAAGAGGATTACCTGATGGAGTTGCTTATGGATTATTAGCTGCTGGTGCAGTTGGAGGAGCAATGGCAGGATCTGCATTTGCAACGGCGGCTTCTGCAGCCTCTGGCGGACTTGGCGCTTCTTTAAGTGCAGGTGGTGCAGCAATGTTATCTAATCCTGCTGGGTTGATTATACTCGCAGTTGTTTTGATAATTATTGGAATATTGAAAGCGATAGGGGTTGGAAAAGTTACTAAAATAAATGTTGCATTTACATGTAAGCCTTGGCAGGCTGCTTCTGGAGGAAGTCAGTGTAATAAATGTGGGACTGATGGATTCCCATGTAGTAGATATGCATGTCAGAGTCTTGGACAGACTTGCGATATAATAAATGAAAATACTGACAGCAGTGAATGTATTGATATTAATCCTGGTGATGCGAATCCACCAATAATAAGACCTCTTAATGGAGTAATAAGCAATTTGCATAGCTATAGTAATGTTGGAGATAATGGATTTAAAATAAAAAGCCAGAGCGAGTGTTTAGAGCCATATACTAATTTATTCTTTGGAATTAATTTGAATGAAGCTGGGCAGTGTAAGTTGGATACTAAACATACAAATTCATTTGAAGATATGGAAGATACTTTTGTACATAGTAGCTTGTATAAACAAAATCACACTATACCTTTTATTGTTCCTAGTCTTGAAGAATTAGGAATTGATAGTTTGAGGCCTAATGCAAGTGCTGAGTTTAACATTTATGTTAGATGTCAGGATAAAAGTGGAAATATTAATGTTGGAGAGTTTGTTATAAATAGTTGTGTAAGTAAAGGAATAGATATAACTCCTCCAGTTATTGTCTGGAAGATTCCAAATCAAGAAATATTTTCTTGGAATTCTACTTTAGAAAATATTAATCTCTTTACAAATGAGCCTGCTGATTGCAAATGGGATAAATCTGATAAAAATTACAGTAGTATGAGCAATGAATTGCTTTGTACTAATGATTTTTCAGATAGGGAAATATATGGTTGGGGATGTTTTGGAGATTTCCCAGTTGAAAATAAGAAGAATACATATTATGTTAGATGTAAAGACCAACCTTATTTGATAAATGATAGTGTGATTAGTAATATTCCTATAAATGCAACTGCGAATAAAACTCTGCAAAGAAATGTTAATGTGCAGAGTTTTAATTTTTCGATTATGAGAAGCGAAAATGCTTTGAAGATAGATAAGTTAGAACCTAATGGAACTATTAGTTTTGGAAATGCTCCTGCTTCGGTAGTTTTGGAAGTTAAAACTTCTGGAGGAGTTAATGGAAGAGCTAATTGCAGATATGCTATAAGTTCAGATTATCTTTTATTTGGAGGAGATGCATTTATTCCTCCAGGACAAAATACTCACACTTCTAATCTTCAATTATTTGAAGGATTGCATGATGTTCAAGTAGCATGTGAAGATCAGGCCGGTAATACTGCCGATAAAATATCTCACTTTAATGTTAAGATAGATAGTAAGGCTCCTAAGATAACTAGAACTTATGTGAAGGGTGGTGTTTTGAATGTATTAACAGATGAAGATGCGAAATGTGCTTATGTGCTTGAAGGAAATTGTGGAAACGCATTTACCAATGGAACTAGTATGAATGGAGATAATGGGAAAGTCCATAGCTTACAGTATGGCGCTGGTAAAACATATTATATTTCGTGTAAAGATAAATATGAAAGAAGTTTAGGAAGTGAGTGTAATGCAATAATAACTCCTGGGAAAGGTAGTTGAGAGAGCAGTATCGCAACAATTATAAAGAAAAATAAACATGAATATAAGTATGGATAATAAAAGGGGACAGATTGGAATTTTTATAATAATTGCATTAGTTGTGGTTGTAGGAATTGTTCTTGCAGTGATATTAATTCCTAAATTTAAACCTAGTGCTACAAATGTAAATAGTGATAATCCCCAGGCATTTATTGAGTCTTGTTTGAAAGAAGATATAAAGAGTAATTTAGAGAGAATAGGTTTAGGTGGGGGATTTTCTACTCCTGAAGGTAATGTTATGTATAAAGGCCAAGATTACAAATATTTGTGCTATACAAATCAGAATTATATTCCTTGCGTAGTCCAAGAACCTTTGATAAAAGATAGAATAGAAGGTGAGATGACCATTGCTTTGAAGGAAAGAGTGCAAGATTGTGTAAAACAATTTGCAGAGGAAAGCGAGAGAAGAGGAAATAAAATATCTGTTGGGAAAATTAGTGAGAATGTAGAATTGAACACTGGTAAGATAATTGTTAATGTTATTGCGCCTATGACTATCACTAATGAAGTCTCAAGAAACTTTAATAATTTTAAGATAGAGTATCCTAGTAATATGTATGATTTATCATTTGTTGCTACGAGCATAGTTTCTTTTGAAGCTACTTATGGAAACTCTGAGATAACGACTTATCTTCAATATTATCCTAATTTAATTATAGAAAAGACAAAACTCAGCGACGGAAGTACAATTTATATAGTTTCAGATGTAACAAGCAATGAGAAGTTTGCATTCGCTTCAAGAAGCCTTGCATGGCCTCCAGGATCATAAATAAAATGAATAAAAAAATAAAATATATTAGTTTGTTTTTGCTTGTGTTATTTTCAATTTCTTTCGTAAATGGACAAGTTGATCCTACTGTATGTTGTGAGAAGACTGTAAATAGTTTATATTGTCAGAGCGTTCCTTCAAGTCAGTGCGCAGTTGGAAGCCAAAAAGCCCCTACTTCATGTGAATCGACAAGTTTTTGCAAGCCAGGTGTATGTTATGAAACAAAAGAAGGAATTTGTTTAGATAATACTCCTCAAGTAGTTTGTAATTTAAATAATAGTAAATGGTCTGCTGAAAAACCGGCACAGTGTGATTTGGGATGTTGCGTCTTAGGAGATCAAGCTGCTTTTGTTTCTTTAGTAAGATGTAAAAGATTGGCTGGAGATTTAGGATTACCTGTTAACTATAATAAGAATCTGCAGAATGAAGCTCAGTGTATTTTGTCTGTTCAGAATCAAGATAAAGGAGCATGTGTTTATGAATCTGAATTTGAAAAAACATGTAAATTTGTCACAAGAGCGGAATGTAATGTGGGAGTTGAAGGAACTGGAAAAGGAGATTTCTTCAAAGATAGATTATGTACTGACCCTGAACTTGGAACAAATTGTGCAATCACTACCAAAACAACTTGTGTTACAGGTAAAGAAGAAGTTTATTTTGTAGATAGCTGTGGAAATGCAGCTAATGTTTATGATTCAAGCAAAGTAAAAGGTACTGGTCAATTTGAATTAGAATATTGGAAAAATGTTAAAAGTGCTAGTGAATCATGCAACCCAAATTCTCCAAATATAAATTCCAAAACTTGTGGAAATTGTAATTATCTTCTTGGAAGTATTTGCAGAAAAGCTGAGAAAGGTAATAGTGCTAATTATGGTGATAATATCTGTGCTAACTTGAATTGTGTTGATGCTAAAGGTAATGCTAAAAAACACGGAGAGTCTTGGTGTGTTTATGATGATTCCGGAGCAAACGGAAAGAGCAAGAATGCTGTTGGAAGCAGATTTTACAAACATATATGCCAGAATGGCCAGGAAGTATTAGAACAGTGTGCTGATTTCAGACAAGAAGAGTGTATTCAAGACAATATAGTTACTGATACTGGAATTAAATTTTCTCAGGCTGCTTGTAGAGTAAATAGATGGCAAGACTGTTTAGAACAGAAAGAAAAAGCAGATTGTGAAAATAGAGATAGAAGAGATTGTTCTTGGGCAAGTGGAAAAGGTGTGTGTGTTCCTTTAAACGTGCCTGGATTGAAGTTCTGGGAAGGCGAAGAAGCTAAAAATGTATGTGCAAAAGCAAATACTGAATGTAAAGTTTTATTTGAAAAAACATTAATCGGTGGTGGAGAAAAATGCGTCGAGAATTGCCAGTGTTTGGGAGCAGATTGGATAAAACAACAAACTGATTTCTGCAGCGCATTAGGCGATTGCGGTCCTAATGTTAATTGGGTTGGTCAAGCAGGGTATAAAGACGGATATACTTTGATTAAGACTTAAGTTTAATTTCATTTAGCTAAAAATATTTATTAAATAACTTCTAAGAATTAAGATAAAATATAATTATCTGTTAAAACGATATTAATATTGCATTAAGGATAATTAGCTTTACTGTATATTTTCTTGTTATTTATCTTCCATATTTACTCTATATTGATAGTTAAAAATCAACCAAAAGATATAAATATTTAATTTTATACCTGTTTTCATGAATGCTTTCAAAAGATTCGGTCTTGTAAGTCTTGTTGCAGGTTCTGCTTTTATTGGTAATGGATGTGCTGACATTGATGCCGCCGCAGGTAGAGCGTTAAAAGGCGAATTCTTTCCTTTTCATCAGAACACACAAAATCAACAGCAGGGCAATATTTCATCTGGAGGTATGACTGGAAATTCATCAAGTTATAATTCTGGCGAGAGTAGAATCAACGGTCCTTTTGGTGAAGTTTATACAATAAGTGCCGCTAATTATATAGGAAATTCACAAATTGCAGATGTTAAAAGACATAATTTTGTTAATGTAACTGGAGAATTTGAACCTGGACAACCGATGGTAGTGGGTTTCGATATGAATACTTCTGCTAAAGATGTGAATTTCAAACTTTATGATAGTAGGGGTCGGGTCTTAACTCAGTATGATTTTAATGGAGCTAGTAGAGGAGGATTTGTTAGATTTAACGCTCCAAATACGTCTGGAAAATTCACATATTCATTTACCGGTAAAGATTATAGATATAATTTATTTGGAAAGGAAACAGTTATGCAAGAACAAGTTATTGTTAATAGTACATTTAATGTAAAATAAAATTCTCCATCGATTTCACTAATATTTATAAATAACAATCCTCTTTTTAAAGGATGTTTAAAAGAGAGAAAAAGAGTCTAATTATTAGCATATCTTTTGCACAGATTTTTATTTTAATTGGGGCAATGTTTGCATTTAGCTTTGTATTAGGAGAAGTTAGTTTTGTTAGTGGTCAAGATTCTGCAGCTGTGGCTGCTGCAAGAAATGGACAACTTCTTAACTCTAATCCTGCTTTGAATACTCTTAGCGATGCAGCTTTAGAAAGTGGAGCTGGTGCTGCGAGATTTGCTTCTGAATCGGGTGTTGTTGCTCCATCAGGATTGCAGACTGCTGGAGGTGGTGGTTGGTTTGGTAAAACTTTTGGAGGAGGAACATCTACGGGTGCATTGGGAGAAGCAAAGATATTAGGACAGGGAATTGGTAAAAGTGTACCTGCACATCTTGCTGAAGGATTAGTATGGGCTGCAGCCGCTTACTTTGGTGGAAAGATGTTAGGAAGTATGATTGGACTAAGTGAAAATAATGCTAATGCCTTAGGAATATCTCTTGCTTCTGGAGTTGCAGCTTTTAAATTAATTAAAATAGCTGGTTCAGATTCAGGAGGTAGTTTTATCAAATACTTTGGAGATCAAAGTTTTTTTGGTGGTGGTAATGCTTTTTTAACTTCAGCCGCAATAGTAATTGTCATATTCGCACTTATGTATAAAGATGAGAAGACAAAAACACTTACATTCCAGTGTTTGCCTTGGGAACCTCAATTAGGTGGTGCAAAATGTGAAGAGTGTAATAAAGATTCATTTAGACCGTGCAGTGAATATAGATGTAAAAGTCTTGGGCAGGCTTGTGATCTTGTAAATAAGGGAACTGAAAATGAACAATGTGTCTGGACAAGTAAAAATGATGTTACTAGTCCGAAGATTACTCCTAATGTAACTGCTTTGAGTAATGGATTAGTTTATCAACCTCTTTTGGGAAGACCAGTTGAAAGAGGAACAAAGATTGTAAATACTGCTGATGCGAAAGGGTGTTTGCAAGCATTTACACCATTACAATTCGGTCTTGATACTAATGAAGCTGCGCAGTGTAAAATGGATTATCAAGATAATAATTTGACAAGTTTAAGATTCTTTATTGGTGGAAGTAACTATTATTCAAAGAGTCATGTACAGTTAATGAAACTTCCTAGTCCAAATGATGAAAGCGCTGATGCGCCGATATTTAAGAATGATGGAACATTTGATTTATTTGTAAGATGCCAGGATGCAAATGGAAATGCTAACGTTGATGTTTATGTTGTAGAATTTTGTGTAAACAAAGGACCTGATACAACACCGCCTGCAATTGAAAAGACAAGTATAATCTCTGGAAGTCCAGTACAATATAAAATTGATAGTGTGCCTTTAGAAGTTTATACTAATGAACTTGCTCAGTGCAAGTGGAGCAAGCAAGATAAAGTTTATGACAATATGGAAAATACATTTGCTTGTGCAAGTAGTGCAACTACAATAAATGCTGATTTGCTTTATACATGTGCTGGAAATGTTTCGGGAGTTCAAGATAGAGCAAATAATGAATACTTCTTTAGATGCAGAGATAGTGTAGGAAATACAAATGTTGAGAGCTATAAATTTAATCTTCTTGGAAGTGAAGAATTGAATATAAAGAGCTTATCTCCTAATCAGACTATATTTGGAAGTACAAATACAGTTCCAGTTAAACTGGAAGTTGAAACTGAAGATGGTAGCGATGAAGGAAAAGCTGTTTGCTTCTATAATAGTACTAGCACAAGCGGTTTTGTCTCTATGCTTAATACTAACGCTTTCAAGCATGAACAAATATTACAATTAGGAAATGGAAATTACAATTACAACTTTAAGTGTGTAGATGCTGGAGGAAATATAGATGAGCAAAGTTTAGTATTCTCTGTTAAAGTTGATAAAGAAGCTCCTAAGATAACTAGATTGTATAAAGATCAATCTCTTAAAATAGTTACAGATGAAGCGGCTAAGTGTACTTATTCATTGCAGAATTGCAATTTCAATCTTGATGAGGGATTGCAGATGGAATATCCTAATGCTGAAGTTAAGAACATATTAGCATTATCTTGGGATCCTAAGATTACCTATTACATAAAATGCACAGATGATTATGGAAATCAACCAAGTCCAAATTCATGTAATGCCATTGTAAGTCCTAAGCAAAATGCTTAGTACTTTAATTTAGTAAATTAATTATTTCTTGTATTTTTGCAGGAAAGAATTAAACTTCTCTTCTTTATCAAGAAGACATATCTCTAAAATAACTGGCTCAAATATAATCATAATACTTTCTAACTCTTTTTGAGACACTTGATACAATATCTTTGTTTCAGCAGGAACATCGTATCTCCAGATTTTAAGATATCCTGATAATTTACCAGAACCGACAAACACATCTAAATCATGATTATCTTCACTTTTATATCCTTTAATATAACCATAATCAACGGGATAAGTGACTCCCTCTAATGGATAGTCTTTCCAAAGAGGATCATTATCGATTTCAAATGATTTATAGCTTCCTTTCATTTGTTCAATAATAATTTTAATCTTCCCCATATTGATAAGTTTATTCGAAAAACTGGCTGAATTTCTTTCCTTCTGATTTTGCTTTTTCCAGAGAGATTACCCAATACTTTCCTGTGTCGTCTAATTGGCTTGGATGAATAAAAAGCCAGCCTTCATAATTGAATCTTGTTGCTATTACTGCTGTTAAACCGATTGCATATGAGAACTTTACAAAATCCTCTATCTGGTCTTTTTTAATATATATTCTATTTTTCTTACTTGATTTTGCTTCTACCACATATCCCTTTTTTCCAGCCTTAGCAGCTATTAAATCACAAGGAGATTCATCCTTAACTCCAGAACCAGCTACTCTTACTGCTCTCCAACCGCTTTGTGTAAATATCTCTACTAATTCTCTTTCAACTCTCGAGCCTTTTGCTTTATTTGACATGCTTTAAAATAGATTACAAATCCCTAGCTTGTAAAGTGCGTCTTCCATTTAACTTTGCTCGTGTTGCTGCTTCTTCAATTATTTTTAAAACTTTATTGTTAAGAGCTTCTGGAACATCTGCTGAAACTGATAAATCTGGAACTGTCGATTTTATCTTGCTTTTTATTATTAAATCTACCATATTTATTTTTTCTCCTTGCTCAATTTTTTTAAGGCATAAATAATTGTTTCAAAATGCTCTTTCCTATTTACATTTAATTCTCTAATTCCTATTTCAATGTCTTCACGACTTATATTTTTTGCAAATTCTTTTTTCTTCAAAGCTTTCTCAACTGATTCTGAATCAATATCATCAAATTTTGTAGGTCTTACTTTTGACATAGCAGTTACTAGGCCTGATAATTCATCTACTGCGAAAAGGCATTTTGCAAGAAGAGTATCTCTTTCTACTCCTGTAAAACTTGAATAATGGGCTAAAATAGCATGAATTATCTCTTTAGGATAATTTTTTTCTATTAATATTTCTGAACCTTTTATTGTATGTTCTTGTGGAAATTTCTCATAATCAAAATCATGTAAAAGTCCAGATACGCCCCATAATTCTTCATCTTCTCCGTATTTCTTAGCATATTCTCTCATTGAAGCTTCAACAGCCAGGCAGTGATTGATTAAGCTTTCAGATTCTACGTGTGACTTTAAAACTTTAAATGCGTCCTCTCTCTTAATTTTAATTCCAGATTTTGATTTATGTAATAACTCTGATGCTCTTGAATTTTTAACTGAAGATGTTCCATTTGGTTTAGGATCATTGTTTTCTTTTATTTCTTTAACTTCTGGTCTCATGAATGGGAAGAATATTACGTCCCTTATTGATGGAGAGTTAGTAAGAAGCATGATTAATCTATCTACGCCTAGACCTACTCCTGAAGTTGGAGGCATACCAACTTCCAAAGCATTTACGAAATCTTCATCATATGGTGAAGCTTCTTCGTCTCCTCTTTCCTTAAATTCTGCCTGTTCCGTAAATACTTTTTTTAATTCTTGAGGTTCATTTAATTCAGTGTAGTTATTTCCCATTTCCCATCCTTTAATGAATGGTTCGAATCTCTCTGCAAGTTCGGGATTGTCTTTCTTCTTCTTTGCAAGAGGAGAAGTATCTACAGGATAGTCATAAATTATAGTTGGCTGGATTAAATTAGGTTGAACAAGCTCTGAAAAGATTTCTTCAATTGCTAATCCTCTTCTAAATTCTGTCTTTAATTTTATTCTCTTTTCAATTATAAAATCTTTTATTTCAGAGTCTGACATTTTCTCAACATTTATTTTTACATATTTCTTAATTGATTCATACATAGTCATCCTCTTCCAAGGTGCTTTCAACTCTATTTCTTGATCTTGATAAGTTATTTTTGTTTTTCCTAGAACTTTTTTTGCTATGAATTCTATCATTTCTTCAAATAAATCCATGTTAGATTCATAATCTACATAGGCCCACATTGTCTCAAGCATTGTGAATTCAGGGTTATGTGTTGCATCTATTCCTTCATTTCTAAATATTCTGTTTAACTCATATATTTTTTCATAACCGCCGGCTATGAGTCTTTTTAGATAAAGTTCTTTTGAAATTGATAAATAAACCTTCATCTTTAAAGCGTTTAATTCACTAGTAAAGGGTTTTGCTGCTCCTCCTCCATAAATTGGTTGAAGAATAGGTGTATCTACTTCCATAAAACCTTTTGAGTTAAGAAACTCTCTTATAGCATTTAAAATTTTTGTTCTTTTCTCAAATGTATTTTTTACCTCTGGATTCATAATTAAATCAAGGTATCTCTTCCTGTATCTTTCTTCTTTATCTTGTAAGCCGTGCCATTTTTCTGGAAGAGGTTGGATTGATTTTGATAAAAGCTCTAAATCTTTGACTAAAATAGATAGCTCTCCTCTTTTTGTTCTAAATATATCTCCTTTAACGCCTACAAAATCTCCTGAATCTATGTATTTTTTGAAAAATTCTATCTTTTTATCAGAAGTATCTGGTTCTTGAAGAACTAATTGAATCTTGCCAGAGTAATCTTGTAGAACTGCAAATATTATCTTGCCTATATCTCTAATTATAGTTATTCTTCCCGCAATCTGTGCTTTGGCCTTTGCTTTTTTTTCGGGCTTTAAGTCTTTGTGAGCTTCTTGAAGCTCTGCAGAAGAATCTTTCTTATCAAACTTATAAGGATAAGGATTAATGCCTTGCTTCCTTAATTCTTCTATTTTCTTTAGTCTTTCACCAACAATCTGTTCTTGACGTCCCATAAATCAAATTGGAAAAGAGTATTTATATAGTTTTAGAAAAAATAAAGAATACCTCTATTATCAATAAACAGGTATTCTTTAAGCCTCAAACTTATAGTTTGAGCAATTAAAATCTTAATATTTTAAATTCCTTGAAGTCTTGAAGTCTTTCTTCTTTCTCTTCTGTGCTTCTTATAATTGCGTGTTTTGGACCTCTTTTACAGACTGATAACATTGCATCTACATCATTGGAGTTTCCTTCTAGGAATATTTCAACTCTTCCGTCTTCTCTGTTTCTTAAGAATCCTTTTATGTTGTACTTTTCTGCATGTTCTTTTATAAATTGCCTATAAAAAAGGCTTTGCAAAGAACCTGTTATGTATAAACGAATTGCTTTTTTCATGATTATATATTAGAAAGTTAGGTTAATATATTTTACTTACTTAACTTAGCTTTAGCTTCTTGAGCTTCTTTCTTTCTTTGTTCTCTGTCTAGATCTTGAAGTGAAGAATCATTTATAAGATTTAGATATGAAACGGATTTGCCTTCTCTGTTTAGAAGCTTTAATGATTGTTTATCTATCTCTAGAGGGCTGCCGGTTAGTATGTATCCTTGTTCAGAAGCATCTATAATTGCTACATCGGGCATTTTACAGCGTATTATGTCATGAATGGCATATCTTATAGGCTCTTTTCTTATCTTATTTTTAGACTTGCTGAAGAATCCTACATAATGTGAGGCAGGATATGCTCCTAACATGTTAGAAAGTGAAGTTACATATTCTGTTTCAGGATCAGAAGTTAATTTAGGAATTGAGATAACTAAAGAGTTTTTAAGGATTTTAGGATAATGAATAGACTCAAAAGATAAGGCATTAATTGGGAAAACTTCTTCTGTTTCTGCAGTGTTTAAATCTACTAAGCTTACATTGTATTTTTCAGCTAAAGTTTTATATCCTTTTTCTTCAAAAAGTTGCATAGTATCTTCTCCATCTGAACCTTCTGCAATGTAAACTTGCGTTTCGGGAGATTTATGATTTAAGCAAAATTGAAGAATTGCTTCTGTAAACTCTAGAGGTGTACTCGTAGTAGTTTTGTTTTTTAGATTTGGCTTTAAAACTATTGAATTATGTTTTTTTAGAAACTCATTAAGTTTTGTTACTTCTAAAAGTTTTGGAACAGTTTCAAAATAAGACTTAAATTTTATTGACACTCCTTTTACCATAAATGTTTTGATACATAAGAGCTTTTAAAGATTGTTGTGACTTATAATAATCTTTAGCAATTGTTTTAAGATTGAATGTATTAATTTTACTCTCTTTCTTCTCTTAAGTCTAGCTCATTATTTACTATGGAAACTGTTTGTGAAGCAAAATATTCTCTCTTTCCAACAGAAACAGAAGTACAAGCAGCCTTTAAGCGTTTTAATTCCTTTGAAGGAAGGCCTAAATGGTCTCCAAGAACAAAAATAGGATTTTCTTTTATGTCTACATCTCTAATATTCTCGCCCTTTGGATCTAGAATGTAGATATTTCTTCCTTCCTCAGACATTTCTTTAATCATTTCGAGAAAACCTTTCTTTTCTATCCAATATCCTGGGAAAACTTCATTCTTCATACCTTCTTTATATTTGTAAAGCATCTTTTTTATGACTGTAGCTATATTGCTCTTGTTAAGATAAATTTTATCGACTCCTGTAACTCCTTCTGTTACTGGCTTTATTTCTAAATGTCTTGGAGGGTTTGGAGGTCCAGCAAACATTAAATGTAGTTTTACATCTTCCCTCATTTTATGGCTGAGAAAAAAAGTTGCAATGACTGAATGAATAGCTATGTCTAAACGTCCTGACTTCATCAAATCTTCTCCAACGAAGTTCCCAGCAGTTGGAGCAGTTCTTGAATAATATACGAATTCTCTCATAAAATGTTTAACAGAGAAGGACTTAAAAGGATTGCTGTTTAATTACTGGTATGGGAATTATAAGGGAATTTTTAACTTCCATGACTGCACACCCTGTCTTGATATCTTTCTTAGCTGGAATAATGGGTGAAGATTACGTCTTTCTTATGGCTATTCTTTCTGGCTCTGGATATCTAAGTCTCTGGAATGTGATTATATTTGGAATAATTGGAGTTTTAATTCATGATATGGCTCTTTATTTTATATGTAAGGCTTATCATGGCACAATTATAAAAGAAAGGCTTGATAAAAAGTCAGTTAGAAGAGGGATTGATAAATGGCTTTTAAGTTGGAGGAAGACCTCTCATTATTTTATACCTTTAGCTATTTCTAAATTCATATTTGGAGCAAGAATATTGACTATATTTTATATAGCTAGAAGAGAAAAAAGTTTTAAAAAATATATCTTTTTTGATGTTTTATCGGAAATTATCTGGTTTGGTGTGATGATGCCTATTGGTTGGTTTGTTGGAAAAGGATTTGTACAGATATTGCACTTTGGTAAAGATTTGGAGAAGATAATTGTATTCTTATTCTTATTCTGGTTAGTTTATTATATAATAAATAAAACATTTAAGAGAGCTGTTGTGAAGAAGATTAATTCAAAACAAATAAAGGGCGAGCAATAAGATCTCCTTCCTCTAATTTTTTATAGACTCCTAAGAAAGTATTATTGTTAAAAAGTATGAAATTTTCACCTTCTTCTAAGCTTTTGATATTTGCTTCTTTCTTCATTAATGGTTTTCCAGTTAAGAGCTGTCTAATATTTGTGTCTTTAGTAATTTGAAAATAGGGTAAGACCTCAGTTAGAATCTCTGCTGGAATAAGCATTTCTCTTAAGAGTGAATCATCACCTTGATTGTAAGCAGATACTGCTTTATCGAATTCATATAAATTAACTAGGTTATCTTCCTTGAATATGCTTGCTTGTATTCTTCTAAGTTCGAGCATGTGAGCTCCTCCCAAATTTTCTCCTAAATCATGAATAAGTTTTCGGATATATGTACCTGCTTGCACTTCTGTTTCAAATAAGATGTCTTTATCATCTATCTCAATTATATCAAAGGAGAATACTTCTCTTTCTCTCATTTGTCTTTTTACCCTTGACTTTTTTGGAGGAAGTTGATTTATCTTACCTATGAATTTTTTAATTTCTTCTTTTAATTTCTTTTCATCGAGATTCTCATGCAGGCGCATAATTCCGACATATGTCTTGTTTCTATGCATAAAAAAGTCCGATAATCTGCATGCACGACTTAACATCATAGGTAAAACTCCTGAAACTTGTGGATCCAGCGTACCAGCATGAGAAGTTTTGTTTAAATCTAGAGCTTTTCTTATATAATCTGAGACTGAGAAGCTTGTTGGTCCTGCAGGCTTATCTATGTTTATCAAACCAAAATTTAGTAATTCTTTTGTTGATTTGCTTTCTTTTAATTTCTTTAAGTCTATTTTCATTTTATCTTTCCTTTCAAATAAGATTTCCTGATTTTTTCTGGAAATCTTTCTATTGAGTATCTAAGCATTGTTCTCGGCATTGACTTATAATGCTTTGCTAAAAAGCTTTTTAGAACTTTTTCATCTCTCTTTCCTACTTCTCTCAACATCCAGCCAACTGCTTTATGAATTAAATCGTGCTTATCATTTAGCAATATTTCAGAAATTTTTAGAGTATCTTCAAATTTGTTATTTTTTATAAAATGAAATGTGGAAATTATAGCTATACGTCTATCCCATAAATCTGTTGATTTTGCTAGAGTATAAATAATATTTATCTTTTCAATATTATTGTGAATGTGATTTCCAATTATTTTATCAGCACTTACATCAACTAAATCCCAGTTGTTTATTCTGTTTCTTTTTGAAAGATAGAAATTAAATAATTTCTCTCTTTTACCTATTAAAGTTTGATATTGATAAACTAAAATGAATAAAGCGATTAACCTTTCTTCATGAATCTTAGAATTTAATAAAGATTCAATATCTGAAAGCTGAAGATCATTGAATTTTGAGGCTACTTGCCTTGATTGAGGCACTGTTAAACCTATGAATATATCTCCTTGACCATATTCTCCCTCTCCAGTTTTGAAGTATCTTTGGGACTCCTTAGCTTTTTTAGGATTTGATAGCTTTTTCAGTTCTAATCTTAGTAGTTTTAAAGACATAGTAATAGAATAAAAGAAAAGGTATTTAAGACTTGTTTTTTGATTGATTTTATGAAGTTATTATTTTACTCATCAAGGATTAAGATGTTTGATCGGAGCTTGCTTGATGCTATCCAAGAAAGAGGAATTGAATTAAAGAGGTTAGACAGTTTAAGAGAATTAGACGATATACAATTAGACCAATATCGTGGAATGATTGCTCATCCTGGTGTTGCAAATCAAAGAGAATTTACTTATAAAATACAAAAATATTCTAGTTTAGATGTGATAGTATTTACTAATCTTACTCATGATTATGAGAAGAGTTACGGAAGAATACCTGTCTTTGATATAGAAAACCATGAAGGAATATTTGCACACTTTAGTAAGAAAAGATAAAAAATATTGAAGAAATTATTTCTTCAACGCCATTCTTTGAGGATGCTGTTGTTTTTCTACCTTAGTAATATGTTTGTCTGCTTTAACTTGCATCTTTGCTTCTTTCATTCCTGCTTCTGCGACTGATTTTTCCTTTTCAACTTCTTCTGTCTTTTGTTCTTCTGTTCTCGAATCTTCTTTAGCTTCTGCTTTCTCAACAGGTTTATCTGCCGCTTTATGGAACTTAGTATTCTTCTTCTTTAAGATTTGTACATACTTAGGAACTTCGGCGAAAGTTACATGAACAATATCTCCATCTTTCTTTACTTTTACTTTTATCTTAGAAGGAGGATTTGCACGGCCTCTAAACCAGATTTCGTTGTTAAAATAAACATCTAACTTTACATTTTTTACATCTCTATCTTCAACTTTCATGTGCTTTGCTACGAAAATCTTTATTGCTTTTATTGCCTTTCCAGTTCTTTCATACTGAGGAACATTTCTCCAAGCTCTTCTTAAGGGTATTACATATTCTCTTTCCATTTTATTATCTGCCATGCTATAACTAACCTAGATGAGATCTAGGAGCCCTCCTCGGTTTAAGTCTTAATTTAGTTCTTCTCCAGTGTCTTTTCACTGCAGTCATTTCAGAAGGATGTTTTCTCTTTCCTTTTCCAAATCTTTTTACAACTGCCCAAAATGGAGCCCATTTTGTATGTCGTGTTGCTATACTTAGCTTGACTTTCTTTTGATAAATTGGTTTTGTCATTTTGTTTAATATTAATTTAGTTTATACTCTCTAGAAGTTTTTTACCTTCTGTAGTTAATTGTCTTCCTGCTTTCTTTCCTTTTGATTTTTCCATAAGGCCGGCTGCTTCTGATTGCTGAAGAATAGTTCTTATAATTTTTCCACCAGATTTAACGAATGTAGCTGGTTTCATTCCTGGTTTCTTTCTTCCGCCGTATCTTGATCTTAATCTGCTAACTCCTACAATTCCTTTTATATGTGCTTGTCTTAATATGCTTGCTGCTCTTTTGTAATAGAAGTCAGGGTCTAGCGTTGGTCTTTTCTTATGAGAAGAGGTCTTAACGAAATCTAACCAAACTGGTTGTTTGAATTCAGATATCTCTTTTAAGGCTTCTGCTAATTTAAGATTGTACTCTATCGGGTTGATTGATCTTATATCTGTCATTTTTTGTGTTATTAGCCGTGCTTTACAGCACTAGATCGGCTCGAGGCCGCTAAGCTAAAAATTTCTGGTAAAGGTGTTTTATAAACCTTTAGTATCTGCTTTTGCAGTACGTCTAATTGCTACTGTAAAACCAATTATTCTATTCTGAGTTGGGCAGTTTAACTTATTTACAAGCTCATCTACCATTTCTTTCATATTTTCTTTGCTTCTTCCAGATGATTTTAAGAAAGAAATTCTTACATGTTTATGTAATTCTAACATAGAATTTAGAGTTTTTACTACACTCTCTGAAATGCCATTTTTCCCTATTTGAAATGTTGGTGTTGGTGAGTTCATGTTATCTTTAATGTCCTGAATTTTCCCGCAGGAAGAGCAGACAAGACTTCATCCCTACTTAAAGGTTCATTTAGTTCTATTTCTAACTTTGGCTGAATATCTTCTTTAGATATTGAGCCAGGAGTTAATTTTATTTTAGCTCCTATTCCGGCAGTTTCTGGTACTGCTCTAAGAGTTTTGTGTTGCCTCATAATTACTAGTTCAAGATTTACTTTTATCTTCTGGACTTTCCCATATACTCCCCAAGTTCCTTCATTCATGTCTTTGCTTTTATGCAATTGAGAAAGTTTGAATACGTCTACTTCTGTTGTTCTTTTATCTTCTTTCCAGGCTCTACTGAAACAACCAGTAAATATAGCGCATTCTTTTATGTCCTGTTGAGATAAATCTTCCATATTTGCAATTATTATACAAAAAGGGCTGCCTGGCTGAGAAGTATGCATTGCTAGTCTTTCTTTGCCTTGTGCTTTTATTTTTTTAAGCAGATCGTCGTTCTGTTTTGCACTTTTTCCACCTATTACAAGCTTTCCAGAGGCTGTAAAAAACCATTTATATTTCTGATAGTCTTCCATTATTAAAAGTAAAAAAAGAAGTTTTTAAGGGTTTGTAATTGCTTATTGCAAGACTACTGTAAATGGAACTGAGGAATAAGGTTGTCCGTTTCTCTTTACTTCTAGGACATATCTTATCTCGCATAAAGGTGCTGTATCTGGGGGGAATATCTTTACAGTGTCATAATAAGGCTTTGAACCTGGTAAAAGAGTAACTGAACCTGTCTTTCCTAGAATTAAGTATTGGTCTGCTTTTGCAGTATCAAGACCTGAACAGCCTTGTTGAACTGAAGTAGATTTAAATTCATATGTAAATGTGCTTGCTTCTGATTCCCCTCTAACTGTATTTGTTATTCCGAATGCTATTCCGTATCCTTCACCTTTCGTTATTTTAGCTTCTTGTTTTTGTAAATATATTATTACGTTTTTTCCGCCTTCTTCGTCAAATAGTTTGTTTATCTCAGACTCAACTCCTTCATTTATTTTATCAACATTATATTTAGCTCCTGAGAAAATTGATCTTACTAAAACTAAACCAAGAATTAACATAGCCATACCTATAACAAGAACGACTACTGTGCTTATTGACATCTCAAGTGCTGCCTTTTTATTTTGTCTTTTTATCTTTCTCATTTTATGCTTGTATTTGTGATAATTGTTCTAGTAACTGAGGATTCTTTGCTATTACAATTATTGCAACGATTATAAGAATTACACTTATTACTATTGAAGCAATTCCTAGATTCTTTCCCCATTTACACCAAGGATTTTTATTTACATGATGTTGTTTATTTGCTAGAACAATTGCTACTATTCCTAGTATAATTGATACTACCTGATTGCTTAAAGATAAAACTAAACTTACTATGCCTATAGAAACAGAGACTATGCCAAAACTATTATCGTCCTCTTTTTTCATTCTGTTAAAAGGATTAATGCTTTTATAAATATTTGTAGATTAAATCTAAAATGGCCTTGCGGGGAATCGGACCCCGTTGGCACGAGCTTCAGTCGTGTACATTCCCATTATGCTACAAGGCCATAAGATAGTTGAGAATTAAAGGGTTTTAAAGATTTGGATTTTTAAGATACCCATCCGTTTTGTTCTAAAGCAAAAAAGAAAAATAGCATAATTAACAACCAGAGAATACCTATGAGCGTCCCAATTATGGCTAGGACCATACCTTTCTTTTTATTTTTCTTTATATCAATAAATGCCAGTATTCCAAAAATAATTGAAAAGATAGCTAGGGAGATCTCTAAAATACTGATTATTTTAGATATATTGTATGGTACAATTGGAGAGAGAAATAATAATATTATAGATAAAATGCCTAGTGTGAAGCTAATTATTGAGAATAAAGAAAATTTATTTTTCATGTTGTTAGCTAATTGAGGAACTATATAAAATGTGAGTCGGAGTAGGCCAGATTTTGTCAGACTTCGTTTTACCGAACAGTCTGTGCTGACATCTGTCTAAGCGTGCGGCTTTGGCACTTGCATCGACGAAGGCGCCCGTTTCAGCCTAACTTAATAGGGTCGTTTCTGTTGCGGAGCTGTCCATCACTAAACTTGGTCTTTCAACCAATCGTCTTATTTTGATGTCCGGACCTTCCTCAGATATAGAATTCATTACAACTCTCGCCCATTTAAGAGCAACATCCGAAGTCAGCTCCCCGACTCACTAGAATATAGAAAAATTAAGGGTTTTAAATGTTATGTTTCGGGAAATTTCTTAGCTTCAACTGTAGTTCTAAAGAAGATTTGATCTTCAGGTTTTAAATCCATTTGTCTAAAATTTTCATAAGATAATTCTCTTCTTTCTCGATCGTCATCTCCTCTAAATTTAGGTCTTGCAAGATATCCTAAAGTAGTTACTTTCCAATTTGGACTTCGCGTACTTGCAGCCCAGGCAGGATTATAATATCCACTATAAGCTGCATTCTCTAAAGCTTCTCTTGCATCTTTTTTAGTTTTGCCTTTAAGTTTTAATGTTATATTTTCTTTTAGAACTCGAGAGTGAACAACAACATATTCTAAAGTATAAACTCCATGAGAGGTTATAGATATTTTCATAAAAATTATTCAATATCGCACTATAAAAATATATTGTTAATTAAAAATAGCCTTTATTGGCTCGAGCATACTAATGTGCTTTTTTTCTTGTTGATTCTGAATTTGTTTTTGTGAAAGGCTTAATTGGAGTTCATCCTCCTGCTCATAAATAAATCTTTCAATAAATGCGAGAGTGCATTGATTTGAGCAGAAATGTTTTAGAATTAATTCGTGTCTGTACTCGGAGGAAAGCTTGAATTCCATATTGGTAAGTGAACGCCAGCCTTGTATGTATGGGAAATTGGAACCTTCGGTAATAGGTGGACTTTGCTTATGACAATAATCGCAAACAAAAACATCTTTTTTAACCATTCTTATTTTTTTCTAATTTGACTGACTCCACATCATAGAAAAAACTTTACTTTTTAAAGATATGCCTTGTAGTTTATATTCATTCTTGAAATCTTTTCACCGTCGGTAGAACAATGCTTCGTGGAAGTATCCTTCCGAAGAAAGCGCTAATTTTATTTCTAAAGCCTGGAATTATTACTCTCTTGCCTTTCATTAAACCATTAAAAGCAATTTCTGCAACTTCCTCTGATGACATAACTTTTTTCTTTTTGAATAAGTTTGCATTTTGCATTCCAGCTCGTTCTTGAAATTGAGAAGTTGTTGGACCTGGGCAAAGTGCTGAAACTGAAACTCCGGTTCCTTTAAGTTCTTCTGATAAAGCTTCCGATAAAGATAAAACATATGCTTTAGTTGCAAAATAAACTGCCATTAAAGGGCCCGGTTGAAATGCTGCTATCGATGCTACATTTAAGATTTTTCCAGATTTTCTTTTTAACATATCTTGAAGAAATATTTTCGTTAAAGAAGTTAGTGCTTTAACATTTACATCTATCATTGATTCTTCTTTACTTAAATCTGTTTCTGAAAAATTACCGAAATTACCAAAACCTGCATTGTTTACTAAAATATTAATCTGTAAGCCTTGCTTTTTAATTGAATTGTATAATTCAAAGTATGATTTCTGCTCTGACAAATCTTTACTCACTGTAACAACTTGAATTTTATAATTTTTACTTAATTCCTTTGCAACTTCAGAAAGTTTTTGCTTATCTCTTGCTACCAAAACTAAATCATATCCATTTCTAGCAAATACTCTTGCTATTTCAAGTCCAATACCTTGAGATGAACCAGTAATAAGAACATTACCTCTTTTATCTTGCATAGTTACAACTAGCTAAGTCGCTATTTAAATTTTTATAAAAAATTAGTTTAAATCAATATTATTATTAGAGCGAGAAAAACATAACTGAGTTACAACTAGCTCTTGATTTTATTAAATATTTTAGAACTAATTAATTGATAAAATCAAAAAGCGCGGAGGAAGGTGAAGTGTGGAAAGATGATAATCAAAATACAAAAATAATAAATTATTTCTGTCTATCCATAAATAAATTTATGAATACATTTGAGGCTATTAGTAGTTGCGCGCTCAAATCCTCGTGTTCTTGGATCTTACACGCCAACTCTATCAACGTCGTCTTCTTCGACGGCCTTTGTTGTCTCGTCTTGCGGATGGCTTCGTACTTAGATGCTTTCAGTACTTATCCATACAATGCGTAGCTGCTCGGCCTGCTTCATAACAACCGATATACCAGAGGCATCCGAGTACCGTTCCTCTCGTACTAGATACTCGTTCCACTCAGACAACTGCGCGCCTAGTAGATATCATACAAACTGTCTCGCGTACTTTACCTATAACTTATTCATTTGCTATAGAGTGGACTATACCATGTCCTCAGAACTCTTACGAGTTTGAGGCATCAGCGTATTAAGTTCATTTTATTGAACTTCCAGATTTTATCAGAATTTGACGATTCCTATTTTATTTTTCAATAAAAAATCTAAGTCTCTACGGGGTCAATTACGACTTCCCTCGGGGTTACCATGTAATATTTTTTGTATACAAGGCTTCTCCGATATGAGCTGATTTTATTTTTTGTCGAATCACTTCGACACAACGCCGCGTTTTTGATAGTTGCGATTTGGTTAAATCAGTTAGCTTTATTTTGACGTTCTTAACCCAGCTAACGATCCCTTTTAATGCGTGAACTCCGACACCCTTGGTTGCTTATGCACAACCAGGATAGGAAGAGCCGACAGCGATGTACCAAACCGCGCCGTCAATATGAACTATCGGGCGCGACAAGCCTGTTATCCTTGAGGTACCTTTTCTGTCACACACGAGTCCTATTAAAAAACTACGTGGGGTCGCTAAGCCCGACTTTCGTCTCTGCATTCTTTGCTGTGCGAAATACAGTCAGGTAAGCTTTTGCCTTCGCACTCAACTCCAGATTTCCAACCTGGATGAGCTTACCGTTAGGCCCTACTGATATCTTTTCAGCAGGGTGCCGCCCCAGCCAAACTGCCCACCTGTTGGTGTCCCCTCCCGGGTTAGCAGCTTTACAAAAAATGAGTAGTGTTACATCGTCGATAAATCTCCTACTTACTCTATGCATTCCCCATAAAGCTACAACAACAAGCTGCAGTAAAGGTTTACAAGGTCTCCGCTTCCCACTAGGCGTCACCGGCATTTTCACCGGTCAGTGAGTTCAGAAGGTTCTGGTTGGGGACAGTGACCACCTCGTTAAACCATTCATGCACGTCACCATTCAGATGACAAG